>Ga0213839_1000012_pt1:0-600000 | contig 841960 bp, 728 predicted proteins | sample SWPATP21_FD_160075 | JGI IMG/M metagenome (GOLD analysis project Ga0213839, IMG submission 160075) | Coastal seawater microbial communities from Marineland, Florida, United States - SWPA TP2 #1 | ecosystem: Environmental > Aquatic > Marine > Coastal | place: USA: Florida | collected...
TCGGCTTCGATGGTGTCGGTGTAGGCCTCGATGGTGTTGCCGTAGGACAGCTCGGTCATGTACGCATCGAGCACCTGGCGGAATTTCTCCGCCGCGGCGACATCGGCCCGATCCACGGTCTCGCGCAAGAATCCGATCCGTTCGGCACGCTCGTCGGCCAGGTACGGCGGGCTCACCGCGACCAGCTCTTCATACGTGTCGACCATGTTGATCAGCAGCGGCAGCAGCTGTCGGTCCACCTCCGTCGCCTTGGCGATCGAGGCGTCCGTCTTCGCAATCTCGCTCTCCTGCGCATCAATCTGCGTCCGCAACTGGCGGTTGTACGCCTCCAGGCCTTCGATCTGGCGCAGCAGACGCTGGTATTCGGCGTTCAGATCATCCGTCTCCGCGGAGTACTGGTTGATCCGCGCCTGTGATTCACGCTGCGCGACCAGATAGGACTGGCCCTCGGCGATCAGGCTCCTTACATCCTGGGCGTGAACCGGCGCCGCGGTCCCTCCCAGGAACACGACTCCGGCCAGCGTGGCTCGAATCAGACTGCGTTGCATGCCGGTCTCCTCAATGGCTGCGTCGGGACGTTCTTGTTTGGCGTGTGGTTCCATCAGATCGTGGCGCGGTGTTCAGGATTCGTTTTCGGCGGCGACGGCAACCTGTCCGACGCCGGCCTGCTGCACCGCATCCATCACCACGACCAGTTTCTTGTGCGTGGATGCGCGATCCGCCTGGATGACGACCGAGCCCTGCGGGTTCTCGGCATGCAGGCGCTTGACGGTCGTGGCGAGATCACGCTCATCGATGCGCTTGCCGTCGATCCAGATTTCATCCTCCGGTGATATCGCGATCAGGATGTTGGCGAGATCCTGACGCTCGGCCGTCGTGGCCTGCGGCCGATCCACATCGATTCCGGCTTCCTTGACGAAGGTGGCGGTAACGATGAAGAAGATCAGCATGATGAAGACCACATCGAGCATCGGCGTCAGATCGATGCCGGTCTCCTCTTCGGTGGTCGGGTCATCGCTTAATGCGTCGCTCATCGAAGCCTCCTCACGCTGGCGCCGCATGAGCGGGCGGCAGCGATGTCGGGCGCGGCCGCTCGCCGATCGTGGCGGCATTGCGCTGCGCGAGACGATCCCCGGTAAGAATGGCGACCTGCTGGGTCAGCAGACTCACCAGCGAACGGGCGCGGGCATTGACCACCGCGTGCAGCAGCACCGCCGGCACCGCGACCACGAGGCCCAGCACAGTGGTGATCAGCGCCTGCGAGATACCACCGGCCATGGTCTGCGGATCGCCCGTGCCATACAGCGTGATCGCCTGGAAGGTGTTGATCATGCCCACCACGGTGCCCAGCAGACCCATCAGCGGGGCCACCGCGGCGATGATCGCCAGGAAAATCGTGAAGCGACGAATGCGAGCCGATTCCCTGGCAAGCTGATCATGCAACCGCAGTTGCAGGGTCTCCGGATCGACCCGCTGGCTGTCCTGATAAACCAGGACGAGACGGCCCAGCGCATTGGAGCGTCGCGGCGTATTCATTCGCCGCCGCTGGCTGGCGATCAAAAGGCTGATCCAGCCAATGTGCAGCAGCTTGAACACCGCCAGCACCAGCGCGATCGCGCCCAGCCCCAGGATCATGTAACCGACCAGTGCACCCTGGTCGATCCGCTCGGACAGCGTGGGCTTCTCCGCCAGCAGCGACACCAGCACGCCCCCGGTCGGATCAACGCTGAGCGTCCCCAGCCCGTCCGAACCGCCGAGGTAGCGATCGATCTGCGTGAGATACGGCCCGGCGGGCTGGCGATCCAGCGTCAGCACCTGTTGGGTGCCAGCATCCCAGGCCAGATACGCCGGCGCCGGTTCGGCGGTGATCAGGTTGAACCCGCCGACGCGGACGATCTCCCGCTCGACCACATCCCCGCCCGGCGTGCGAACCGGTGCGCGCAGCGTGACGATGTCGCCGCGCGCGGTGATCTCCCGCTGCATCTCGAACCACAGCGCCTTGATGTCGTCGACCGACGAGACCTCGGAGGCGCTCTTCATCCTGTTGGCAAAGGCCTCCAGCCAGGCATCGCGGCCCGGATACTGGATGCTGGTCGCCGACCCGTTGAATGCACCGATCAGATCGGAGGCGCTTTGCTGGAACACGCCGAACAGTTCCTTCAACGCACCGATCTTGTCCTTGAGCAGCAACGCCTTGTCGTCGAGCTCGGTGGCGTTGGCGTCGAACCGGCCCTCCAGGCGCCGGCCCTCCGCCTCCTCCGACTCGATCCGGGCACGAGCCTGCTCCAGTTGCGCCAGCGCCTCGTCCCGTTTCTCGGCGAACCGCGACTCGCGCTCGCTCAGTTCGGCGGGCAACGCATGGTTGACCCCGCGGACCCGGTCGAGCACCGACGCCAGCGACGCGTCACCGGCGGGCTCCGCCGCGAACACCGTACCGGTGCCCGCGACGATGACCAGCGCGGCGACAAGCCCCCGGATCGATACCCTTCGAGTGCCTGGCATCTCGAATAACCGCATCGAATTATCGGGCGAAGTCCCACTTCATGCGGACGCCATAGAGACGCGGCGGCGCGAAGGTGACGGTGCGGCCGAAGTCCTGCTGGACGATGGACTGGTAGTAGTCCTGGTCGGCGGCGTTCTCGACGAATGCCGTCAGCTGCAGCCCCCAGGGGCGATAGAAGTACGACAGGCGGCCGCTCCACAGATCGTAGGCGGGCTGCTCGTAGAACGGCGAGTTCTGGGGCGTCGTGTTGAAACCGCTGTTGTAGTAGTAGTCGACCCCGATCTCGAAGTCGCCACCGGCGACACCACCTATGAACTGGTTGACGGACACCGTGCTGGTCAGATCCGGCGTGCGGACGATGTCGTTGCCGGTGAAGTCCCGGGCCGGGCCACCAAGCAGACTGTCATCGCCGAAATACAATCCGGTGTCGTCGTCGTAACCGGACCCGTTCGGATAGTCCGTGTACTTGGCATCCAGGTAGGTCGCGCCCGCGGCGATGGCCAGACCCGGATTGAGATCGGGCATCGGCTGCCACACGGCATCGAACTCGGCCCCGGTGATCTCCGCCTCACCGGCGTTTCGGAACGTGACGATGCCGCCCGAGCCGATCGACACGATCGCGGTCAGCAGGCCGTCGATCTGGGTATGGAACACCGCGGCGTTCAGGCGAAGCGTGTTGTTGAACAGGTCCGACTTGAAACCCAGTTCGTAAGCCGTCGCCGTCTCGCGTTCCACCGCATCCGGCGCGGTCAGGAAGTTGACGATGTTGTAGGTCGGGCTCTTGTAGGCCTGCTGCGCCGACGCGAAGATCTGGAAGTTGTCGCTGACGCGAAACTGCAATGCCAGTTTCGGTGACCAGGTTTCATCCTCGAGATCGGGCACCTCGAAATTGAACAGGCGCACGTTCTGCGAGGTGCTGTGCGAGTCGAAATACTCGTTCGGCGGCTCGCCTGCCGTGGGCAGCACGACATCGAGATAGCTGTTGATCAGGCCCCGGGTTTCTTCCTGATAGCGCAGTCCCAGCGTGATATCCAGCCAGTCCGCCGCGAAGATGGTCGTCTGGAAATACGCGGCGTTCGACTCCGTGGTCAGGATCCCGCCGTTCCCGAGCACGATGTCGCCCGTGGCGTTGATGAACTCGTTGACGGTTCCGCCCAGGTTCGTGCCCAGCAGGTTGTCCAGGCGCCCCAGCAGATGCGGAATGCCCACCACGTTCGAGCCGAAACCGGCGGCGTTCAGGCTCAGATACAGGCTGCCGAATCCGCCCTCGCCCTCCAGGCGGTAAAGCCCCGCCACCCACTGCATGTGCTCGGAGAACGGCGACGTGGCATTGGACAGGAACTGGAGCTCATAGGTCTTCTGCAGATTGAACTGGTCGTTGCTGTAGAACTTCGCCTGTGAGGTTTCGGTGGAATCCAGGTCGTACGACGCCTCGTCGACATAGGCATCGTTGTCCGAGTAGATCAGCTTGATGTCCGCGAGGCTGGTCAGCCATTCCAGCGTCGCGCCGAACAACTCGTTGGTCGTCTGGTTTCCGCCCTGGTAGTCGTTGTGCCAGACCCGGTCCGGCTCGTCGGCGGGCACGCCGCCGGCGAAGATCGGTGCCGGGCGCGTGTTCTCCTGTGACAGCGAGTTGCTGTTGAACTGCTCGTTGATCGACCCGACCAGGGTCAGCGACAGATTCTCGGACGGATAGAGCTGGAACTTGAGGCGACCGCCCTCGACGTAGTCCTCCTTCATCGGACCCGGTTCGCCGAAGATCTCGTTGCGGCCGAACAACTCCTGATTTTCCCGGAACAGTGCCAGCGTGGCGCCCGCGTACTGCGTCAGCGGGGTGCCCAGATAGATCTGATACTTGCGGGAATCGTAGTTACCGAACGAGGACTTGAACGTGCCGACGAACTCGTCAGGCGAGTCGGCCGTGACGATGTTGATCGCGCCACCGGTGGCGTTGCGCCCGAACAGCGTGCCCTGCGGCCCCTTGAGCACCTCGACGCGCTCCACCGGACCAAGGGTGTCCTGCTTGCCCTGACTGGGGCCGATGTTGATGCCGTCGATGTAGGTCGCGACGCTGGGGTCGGCGTTCGGCAGAAAGGCGTCGGTGCCCACACCGCGGATGTAGATGACGCTGTAGCCGTAGGTGTAAGTGTAGGTCAGCCCGGGCGTGATCTTCGCCAGATCCGCCGTGGATTCCACGCCGAACGCATCCAGCTTCTCGCCGCTGAAGGCGTTGATCATGATCGGGACGTCCTGCACGTCCTCCTCGCGTTTCTGCGCGGTGACGATGACCTCCTCGACGATGCGGCTGCTCGGACGCCGTTTTGCCGGAGCCGGGTCTTCGGCGTCGGGGTCGACGACGGGAATGGTGTCGACGGTGTCCGCTTCCGCGGTTTCGGCAGGCGCCTCGTCCTCGGCGGCCGCCGAATCGGCGGTGGAGTCGGCGCCGGCGTCCTGCTGCTCTGCCTCCCGCCCGCTTTCCGGTTCGCTGTCCGCCGGACCGAACAGGGCATCGAGTTCATCCGACTCGCTTTGCGCCTGCACCGATGCACTCAGCATCATGCCGAGGCAAACGGATGCCGCGGTGAAAAATCCCTTTCTCATGTCTCCTCCGCATCACTCGCGCTCAGCCCTGTTCCGTTGGGCGGACACGCGTTCTAATTCTTTTTTGCCGCGCGGTCGTTCGGCTTTTTACCAACCGTCATGCAGACCGTGCTTTGGCAGATTACATACTTACCGACAATGTGTCTATCGATAATTATGTCCGTAAGACACCATTAGGGCGTGACCGCCCCATGGCAGCCCGCCGGCGGTTCGCGGAATGTTCCGCCAACCGGCCGGCGGCCGCCTGTTTCAGTCGCTGAATGCCGCCACGGCCTCGGCGGTGTTCATGAAGTCGCGGAAGCGAACCCACTTGCCGTTCTCGACGGTGATGACGTGGGCGAAATCAGACCGAATGTCGCGCCCCGTGGACCGCGCGGTCAGATGCAGCTGACCGGTCACGGTGACCATCTTTCCATCGCTCAGGAACTGCTCGGGCTCGAACTGGTGGATATCCACCGAACTCAACACCGTGGTGAAGAAGTTCGCCGCCTCGGTCTTGCCGTTGTAGGTGCCGGCATAGGGAATCACGTCCGGACCGTAGAACTCGATCACCACGTCGTCATCCAGCAGCTCCACGATCGCCGGCACATCCTTGTTACCAAAGCGGGTGAAGACCTCAACGGTCGTGTCAATTTCCGGTGTGCTCATCTCTCGGGTCTCCTCCGGGGGTTGTTGTTCTATTCGGCGCTGGCGATCGTGACCGTCAGCCCGTCCATCTCCGATTCAAGATTGATCTGGCAGGCGAGACGGCTTTGCGCGTTGCTGTTGAGCAACTCGTCCAGCAGTTCCACCTCCAGTTCCTCTCGGGCCGGCAATCTGGCCAGCCAGCCCGGGTCCACGTAGACCTGACAGGTGGCGCAGGAGCATTCCCCGCCACAGGTGGCCTCGACGAGGTCCAGCTCGGCCAGCACGTCCATCAGCCGGTCGCCTTCTTCGCAATCCAGGACCAGAGCGTTTCCCGCCCGATCCGTCACGTTGATCTTCATCGTCTTTCGTTTCCGGGTTTGTTCGTCACAGATCCCGCAGTGCCATCGCGGAATCGGTGAGTTGTTCAGGGCAAATTGATCGGCCGGCGGCGACCAGGCGCTTGGCGACCATGAAGTCACCGCCGGCGTTGAGACACTGGGCGGCCGCCACGCGGCCATCCCGAAGATAAAAGCAGCTCAGCCGGTCACCGTCGCCCGGACGGACGACCCATTGGGCGTTCGCAGGCGCCAGACCAACCATCTGCAACTTGGTGTCGTACTGGTCGGACCAGAACCACGGCGCGGTCGCGGCGGGCCGGTCGGCGCCAGCGATATCGGCGGCGACGATGTTCCCGGTCTGGATGGCGTTGTCGACGGACTCCAGCCGCAGGCAGTCGCCGCCGATCGACCTGCAGGCGACGTCACCGATGGCATGGATGTCCGGATCACTGGTGCGGCAGTTCTCATCAACGACGATACCGTTGTCGCAGGCCAGCCCGGCCGCCTCGGCCAGTTCCGAATTCGGCGTCATGCCGATGCCGACGACCAGCCGGTCGGCGGCGATCTCCTCGCCGTCGCTGGTCACCACCGCCGAGAACGCGGCGCCACCCCTGATCTCGCGAACACCGCGACCGCAGTGAATCCGGCCGCCATTGCGAGTGTGACAAGCAACCAGATACTCGGCGATGGGCGGCGCGGCCGAACGGCCAAGCACGCGGTCCTGTGCTTCCAGCACCGTGACCTCGCAGCCCAGCATGCGCAGCGACGCCGCGACCTCCAGGCCGACGTAACCGCCACCGACCAGCACCACCCGGCAGCCGGGAAACACGTCGGCGCGCAGCGCCTCGGCGTCGGCCTTCGAGCGAAGGTGGTGCACGCCGGTCATGTGTTCCGGAACCAGATTCAGGCCGCGGGCCCGTCCTCCGGTCGCGATGACTAGGCGGCCATAATCCACCTGCGTGCCATCATCCAGCACCACGCGACGCGCGGCCCGATCAATCGCGTTCACCGGGCATCCGAGCATCACCCGGACATCCAGGCGCTCGTAATACTCGGGCTTGCGAATCAGCAGCTTTTCCACCGGCAGCTGGCCCAGCAGGTATTTCTTCGACAATGGCGGCCGGTGATACGGCAGCGTGTTCTCGCCGCAGATCAGGGTGATTCGACCGGTGTAGCCCTGCGAGCGCAGGCTGCCGACGAGCTGAGCCGCGGCCTGCCCGCCACCGATGATCACCACCGGCTGGGCCGAACTCATGCGAGCAGGTCCTCGAACCGCGTGGCCCGCTTGCCCTGCTGGGCGGCGATGGCCTCCGGCACGTCGTCGGTGACGAACATCGCGGCATTCCACACCGTCATGTAATCCAGCCCCTCGCTGACCTGGGCGCGGCGATTGCGCCGCAGCGCGGTCTTGGTGCCGGCGACGGCCAGCGGCGACAGTCCGGCGATCCGGCGGGCCATGTCGTCCGCCGCCGCGTGCAGCGCCTCGATGGTCGGCTCGACCCGGCTGATGAAGCCAGTCGCCTTCGCCTCCTCGGCGGGCAGACGCCGGCCCGTCAGCGCGAGCTCATCGACCACCGCCGGCGAGATCAGCGTCGGCATCCGTTGCAGCACGCCGAGATCGGCGGTGATGCCGACGTTGATCTCATGAATGCTGTAGAAACCGTCCGCCGCGCAAAGTCGCAGGTCGGCGGCGCAGACCAGGTCCAGCCCGGCGCCAATACAGGCACCCTGCGTCGCGGCGATCACCGGAAAGCGCAGCGCCTCCAGCTGGTCCATCGGCTTTTGCAGATAGCGGATCTTGCGCCGCAGCCATTCACGGTAGCGGCCGGCCTCGGCCTGCTCGTTCTCGCGAACGGCGCGGAAGAAATCCAGGTCCATGCCCGCACAGAAATGCGGCCCCTCGGCCTTGATCACCAGCGCGCGCACGCTGGGCGTGGCATCAAGCTGTTCCAGCGCATCGGACAGCTCACCCCAGAACGCATCGCGCAAGGTGTTGAGCTGCTCGCCACGGGTCAGTATCAGTTCCGCGACGGCGTCGTCCACCGTCAGACGGAAGGAGTCTGTCTGCATCATCGGCTTGTGCTCCTGCGGGTCGGGCGCGGCCGCGCTCAGGACTTGAGCACCACCGGCAGCGACTGCAGCCCGTAGGTCAGGAGCCCCCCGGTCTGGCGCTTCATCGGCTTGGAGCCGGCCTCGATGCCGCTGCAGCTGTCGAGGATGACGTCGAGCATCTTCTCGGCTTCCATCCGCGCCACGACCGAGCCGAGGCAGTGGTGGATGCCGTGCCCGAAGGTGACGTGCTTGCCGATGTTGGGGCGGCCCAGCACAAACTTGTCCGGATCCGGGAACACGCCGGGGTCGCGGTTGGCGGCCGCCATGAAGAAGGCGATCCACTGCCCCTCCTTGATCTGCACGCCGCCATGCTCGCAATCACGGGTCGCGACGCGAAACAAACGCTGGGGCGGGCCGTCGCGGCGCAGGCTTTCCTCCATGAAGGGACGCAGCTGCTTGCGATCATTCTTCAGCAGGTCGAACAGCTCGGGCTGCTCGACCAGCGTAGCGACCAGGTTGCCCAGGAAGTAGGTGGTGGTCTCCGCACCTGCGACCACCAACGTGATGCAGAACAGGACGACCTCTTCCTTGGTCAGCTGCTGACCCTCGTCCTCGGCGCGAATGAACGCGGCCATCAGCGTGTCGGGCACCGACTCGCCGCGCTCGATCTTGTCGTAGCACTCGGCAACCTTGGCGGTGTAGTACTGGAACAGCTCGATGTTGCACTGCTGCCGCTCTTCCAGCGTGAAATCGGAGGACACCATGAAAGCGTTGGCCCAGCGCACCAGCTTGGGATAATCCTCGCGCGGCGTGCCGATCAGAAAGGTCATGACCACCGAGGGCAACACGCCGGCGACTTCCTTCATGAAGTCGATCTCGGTGTCCTGCAGGCCGTTGATCATCTCGCTGATTGTCTGCGTGACCAGCGGCGCGATGTCGGTAACCACCCGCTTGGGCGTGAACGCCTTCTTGGCGATGTTGCGCAGCACCGTGTGCCGCGGGCGGTCGTGGTTGACCAGCATCAGCGTCGGCGCGTCGGAGGCCTCCTGCATCGGATCGCGCGACGAGAAGGTCTCGAAGTCCTTGAGCACGCCGACCACATCGTCGTAACGCGTGAACACCCACGCGGGGTTCGGCTCATCGACGCCCGGCACCGTACCCGGCGGGTAGTCCAGCAGACCGAACTGCGGCGCCTGCTCCCGCAGGATGGCGTAATAGGGATAGGGATTGGCGATCACCTCCGGCTCGAGCATCTTGGTGACGTCAAACCCGGAACCGTATTTCAATTCGTCCATGTGCTGTCTCCTCGCATCTGGCGTGCTTTGATCCAATAGTGTCGTAATGACACTATTTCTGTCAAACACTATTAGCCGCGTGTCATCAAGTGCGCGGAGAAGCGGTCAAACAGACGGCCATAGGGCGGCCGGATGATCCGTCCCAGATCGACGCGGGTCTGGTGGTAGACGGCTCGGGCGTTGGAAAACTGCCGGAAACCGTCGAAGCCGTGATAGACGCCCATGCCGCTGGGTCCGACGCCGCCAAACGGCAGATCGTCGAAGGTGTAGTGCATGATCACGTCGTTGATCGTCACACCGCCCGAGGTGGTGTTCTCGATCACCTGCCGCTGTTCATCGGCGCTGCCCCCGAAGTAATAGAGCGCCAGTGGTCGTGGGCGGGCATTCACGTAGTTCACCGCCTCATCGAAGGTCTCGTAGGAGCGGATGACCAGGATGGGACCGAAGATCTCCTCCTGACTGACCCTAAGCGACTCGTCGGGATCGACGATCAGCGTGATCGGGATGCGACGGTCCACCGCGGCGTTGTCGGCCGCCTCGGCGAACACTGGTGCGCCGGCCTCACGCGCCTCGTCGATGTAGCCCTGGATCCGCTGGCTTTGCCGCGGGTTGATCACGGCCACGTAGTCCGGGCTTTGCGCGCCACCGGGCAGCGAGCGCTTGATCTCCTCCTGGATCAGGTGGACCAGTTCGTCGCGTTTCGCGGCCGGCACCAGCACGTAGTCCGGCGCGAGACAGACCTGCCCCGCGTTGAACACCTTGCCAAAGACGATGCGTTTGGCGGCCGCTTCGAGGTCGGCGTTCGCGCCGACCATCACCGGCGACTTGCCGCCCAGCTCCAGGGTGAGCGGTGTCAGGTTCTCCGCCGCCGCCCGCATGATGTGCTTGGCGATGGACGTGCCGCCGGTGAACACCAGATGGTCCAGCGGCAATTCGCTGAACATCTGTCCGAGCCGGGCGTCGCCGGTCACCGTGGTCACCTCGTCCTCGGCAAAGGCAGAGGCAATCAGCTCGACCATGACCTCCGACGTGCTGGGCGTGTGCTCGGACGGCTTGATCAACGCCCGGTTGCCCGCGCCCAGCGCGCCGGCCAGCGGCGTGAGGGTCAGGTTCACCGGAATATTCCAGGGACTGATGACACCGACGACACCCAGCGGCTGGTAGTGCACCCGGGCCTTCGCCCCCAGCGCACCGAACGGAAAGTCGGCCTTGCGTCGCTCGGCCTTCATCCACTTGCGCACGCCCTTCTTGGTCAGGCGGATCGCCTTGCCCGTGGTCGCCACGTCGGCAAAGTAGGACTGGCGCGGCGAGCGGTAGCCGAAGTCATCGCTGAGCGCCTCGCACAGCCGGTCGGAGAACCGGTCCAGCGCCGACCACAACCGGTCCAGCCGGTCGATGCGGGTGGCCGCATCGGGATAGCGCTGCGCCTCGAAACCGGACCGCAATGTCTGCAGTTTGCGTTGCAACTCGCGGGCGTCGGTCAGTTCGTCATTGATCTGGGTCTGCGGTTCAACAGTCATCTCCGTCCTCGCACGTCTTATCGGTGTGCGGCGACATTATTGTCTTGCGGAAATACTGTCAATTGGACATACTTGCTGCGATTGAAGGTGACAAATAGCATGGCGTGAGTATTCCGCACCGCCAGGGACCCACGCCGTTGAGACCGACAGCCGATATCGAAGAAGTGAGCCATGAACGCGCCGCCGAGCGCTTCATGGAATTGTTCTACCCGATCCATTACTCGATCGGGATGCAGGTCGAGGACGCGCTGCGCGGCGACCAGGGATTGGACCGGCACCAGACCGTGATCATGTGGCTCCTGCGCACGGAGGGCATGCAACGCGGCAGCAAGAGCCTGAAGCGGAAGGAGATCGAGCGATGCCTGACCAGCTGGTACGACATCACCAGCAGCACCGTATCCAAGGCGTTGCGGGCGCTGGCGAAGCCGCCGTACAACTTCATCGTGATTTCGGAAGACCCGGACTCCGGCCGCGAAAAGCTGGTCACCGTGACCGCCGCCGGCCAGCGCTATTACAAGCAGATGGCGGACAACGCCAGCGCCTTCGTGAAGCTCGCCACCGACCGGATGAGCGTCGAGGAGAACTCGATGGGCATCCACATGTTCAAGGTCATCACCGACACCTTCCAGTCCCTGCGTGACGAGGGGCGGATCGATTCTCCACAGAGCACATCCGACGTCGCGCAAATGGCCAAGCGCAAGGCGGCCAGCGGATAGCAGCGACATCGCGGTGGTGCTCCCCAACCCGTAACAGGAACCATGAGCACCACCGACCCACTACTCTCCACCGACAGTTTCACCGACAAGGTCGTCTTCGTCGCCGGCGGCACCAGCGGCATCAACCTCGCGATCACCGAACGCTTCGCCTCGCTGGGGGCGAAGGTGTTCGTCATCAGCCGCTCGCAGGACAAGGTCGACCGCGCGGTCGAGGCGCTATCCGCCGTCACCCCGATGGCCGCCGGGATGGCCGCCGACGTACGCGACTACGACGCCGTCGCGCAGGCGGTGGCGACCTGCCGCGAGCAAATGGGGAGCATCGACGTGCTTGTCTCGGGCGCCGCCGGCAATTTCGTCTCCGACGCCGCCAGCCTGTCGCCCAACGGCTTTCGCACGGTCATCGACATCGACCTGGTCGGCACCTTCAACGTCTGCCGTGCAGCCTTCGAACACCTGACCAAGCCCGGCGCGTCGATCATCAACATCTCCGCCACGCAGGCGATCAACCCGATGCCCGGGCAGGTGCATGTCTGCGCGGCGAAGGCCGGCATCGATGCGCTGACCAAGGTACTGGCCATCGAATGGGGGCCGATGGGCGTGCGCGTGAATGCCATCGCGCCCGGTCCCGTCGACGGCACCGAGGGCATGGCCCGGCTGACACCCACCCCTGCGCACCGCGAACGCGTGCTCTCCGCGATTCCGCTGCGCCGTTACGCCCGGCTCGACGAGATCGCGAACACCGCGGCCTTCCTCAGCAGCCCCGCCGGGGCCAACTTCAACGGCGCCGTCCTGGTCTGTGACGGCGGCCAGTCCGTGCTCGGCAGCGGCGCATTCGCCGCGGCCTGGGCCGCCGCCTGACCCGACCACAACCACCATCTCAGGAGGAGACCAATGCCACTGGATACGCATGCGAACTGGACGCCCATGGACGGACTGCGCACCTGGGCCACATCGATGCCGGACACGACCTACCTGGTGCAGCCCATCGATGGCGAGACCACCTCATTCACCTGGGCGGATGTCGACGCGCAGAGCAGCACGGTGGGCGGCTATCTGCAATCGCTGGGCTTCGAGACGGGCGACCGCGTTGCGGTAATGTCGAAGAACTGCGCCTGGTCGGTCATCACCGAACTGGCGATCTGGCGCGCAGGCTTCGTCAGCGTGCCCATCTACCCGTCGCTGGCCGCGGATTCCATCGCCTACATCCTCGAGCACAGCGACGCGCGGGCACTGTTCATCGGCGAACTGGACGACTGGCCCGCCATGCGCGACGGCATTCCCGATGCGTTGCCCAAGGTGACGCTCCCGATCTTCCGCGAATCCCCGCCGCCCGGGACCAAGCCCTGGAACGCCGTGATCGACCAGGGACTGACCGTGGTCGAAAGCCAGCCGGCCGACAGCGATCTCGCGCGGCTGATCTACACCTCCGGCAGCACCGGCCGTCCGAAAGGCGTGATGGTCTCCTACGGCGCAATGGCGGCGGCCTCGGACATCCTGCTCAATCTCACTGACGTCGGTCCGGACGATCGCATGATCTCCTACCTGCCGCTGGCCCATGTGTTCGAGGCCGCGGTGGTTCTGGTCAGCTCGCTGCGCTTCGGGTTTCAGGTGTACTTCAGCGAGGGCTTGCAGACGTTTCCGGTCGATCTCAAGCGCGCACGCCCGACCATTTTCCTGTCCGTGCCCCGTTTGTGGGTCAAGTTCCAGCAGGCGGTGCAGCAGAAGATCGGACAGGACCAGCTCGACGCGATGCTGGCCAACCCCGCCACGGCCGACGCCGTGAAGACAAAGGTGCTGGAATCGCTGGGCTTGCAGGATGCCCGCGTCGCCGTGACCGGGTCAGCCCCGCTCGCCCCCAGCATCATGCAGTGGTACCGGTCGATCGGGCTGGAACTGCTGGAGGGCTACGGCATGTCCGAGGACTTCGCCCACTCGCACTGCTCGCGCCCGGGCAACTCCCGTATCGGCTATGTCGGCCCGCCCAACAAGGGCGTGCAGGGCCGCATCAGTGCCGAGGGCGAAATTCAGGTCAGAAGCCCCGGCTGCATGCTCGGCTACTTCAAGGACGAGGCGAAGACCGCGGAGGCCTTCACCGAGGATGGCTGGTTCCGCACCGGAGATCTGGGTGAATACGATGCCGAGGGCCGGCTGCGCATCACCGGCCGGCTCAAGGAACTGTTCAAGACCAGCAAGGGCAAGTACGTCGCCCCCGCCCCCATCGAGAACAAGCTCGGACACGCCTACATCGAGGCGTCCTGCGTCTCCGGCGCCAACTGCCCGCAGCCGCACGTACTGATCATGCCCAGCGAAGCCGCCCGGACCCATCTCCAGGACGAATCGGGCAGGCAGCGGATCGCCGACGCCATCGTCGAACTGATCGACGCGGTGAACGCCACCCTGGACCCGCATGAGCAGCTCGCCTTCGGTGTGGTCATCCACGAACCGTGGACGGTGACCAACGGGCTGCTGACGCCGACGCTGAAGATCAAGCGACCGCAGCTGGAGGAGCGCTACCTGCCGCATGTCGACGGCTGGTATGAGTCGAGGGAGCGGCTGCTCTGGATGTAACGAGTCCGTGATTCACTGGACCGACCCAACAAAAAAACCCCGCGATCGCGGGGTTTCTCATTTGGCGGAGAAGGAGGGATTCGAACCCTCGATGAGGCTATAAACCCCATACTCCCTTAGCAGGGGAGCGCCTTCAGCCGCTCGGCCACTTCTCCGGGAGTTGCTTGTTGCCAGGACGCGGACGCGGCGCGGCCTGCGAAGCGGCCATAATTGTACGTGGCCGCGTCGTTCAGGGCCACCCGGCTATTCGTCAACCGGACTGTTCGCAGCCTCTTCCTTCTGGATGCGATCGTAGATTTCCTGCCGGTGAACGGCGACCGAACGCGGCGCGTTGACCCCCAGTCGGACCTGGTTGCCCTTCACGCCCAGAACGGTGACGGTGACTTCGTCACCGATCATGACTGTCTCACCGATTCGTCGGGTCAAAATCAGCATGCATGTACTCCATGTACAGACCGCAATCGAGTGCTGTCCCAAATTCCTTTTGGGCCATCTCGCGACCGCCCCCTGCCAAGTGGAATCAGAATATCAGAACTACGCGGCCGTCTCCGTGTCGAGCCCAAATGCCGAGTGCAGCGCACGTACGGCCAATTCGAGATACTTGTCTTCGACGACGACCGAGATCTTGATTTCGGACGTCGAGATCATGCGGATGTTGATGCCTTCCCGCGCCAGGGTCTCGAACATGCGCCCGGCGATGCCGGCATGCGACCGCATACCCACTCCGACCACGGAAATCTTCACAATATCCACGGCGCCGGTCACCAAACGCGCACCGATACGATTCGCGACCTCCCGCAACACCTCCAGCGTGCGTTCATAGTCGTTGCGATGCACGGTGAACGTGAGGTCGGTCGTGCCGTCCGAACTCACGTTCTGCACGATCATGTCGACCTCGATGTTCGCCTGGCCCACCGGCGACAGCACCGACGCGGCAATGCCCGGCTGGTCCGGCACACCCTTGACCGTCACCTGGGCTTCGTCGCGATTGAACGCGATGCCCGAGATCAGCGGTTGCTCCATATCGTCTTCCTCGTCGAGAGAAATCAGCGTGCCGTCGCCATCCTTGAATGTGGACAGCACCCGCAGCGGCACGCGGTACTTGCCGGCGAATTCGACCGCGCGAATCTGCAGCACCTTGGACCCGAGGCTGGCCATCTCCAGCATCTCCTCGAAGGTGATCCGCGTCATCCGGCGCGCCCGCGGCTCGACGCGCGGGTCGGTGGTGTAGACCCCATCCACGTCGGTGAATATCTGGCATTCGTCGGCTTCCAGCGCGGCGGCCAGCGCCACGCCCGTCGTGTCCGAACCACCTCGACCCAGCGTCGTGATGTCGCCGGCTTCGGTCACACCCTGGAAGCCCGCAACGATGACAATGCGCCCGGCATCCAGATCGGCTTCGATACGCTCACGGTCGATGGCCTGGATCCGCGCCTTGCCGTGGGCATCGTCGGTAACGATACGCACCTGTCCACCGGTGTAGGACCGCGCCGGCACATCCATCTGCTCGAGCACCATCGCCAGCAACGCGATCGTGACCTGCTCGCCGGTGGACAGCAGCACGTCCATTTCACGCGGCGTCGGATGTGCGCTGGCCTCCTTCGCCAGGCCGATCAGCCGATCGGTTTCGCCGGACATCGCGGACACCACGACCACCACCTTGTGCCCGTCGGCGCGGCTGGCCGCAACCTTGGAGGCCACGTGCTTGATCCGTTCGACGGTGGCCACCGAAGTGCCACCGAACTTCTGGACGTACAGGGCCATCAGGCGCTCGCCTTGGTATCGAGTTGAGACTGCAACCAGTTCCGGGCGGCATCCAGTGCGGCATCCAGCCTGCCCGGCTCGCTACCACCAGCCTGCGCCATGTCGGGTCGGCCGCCACCACGTCCGCCAACCTCGGCGGCGGCGACATTGACCAGTTCCCCGGCCTTGATCCTCGCGGTCGCATCCTTGGAAACACCCGCGATCAACAACACCTTTTCGCCCTGCACCGCGCCCAGCACGATGGCCGAGGTGCCCAGCTTGTTCTTGAGCTGGTCGACGGTGTCGCGCAAGGTCTTCACGTCGGCGCCATCCAGGCGCGCCGCCAGCGTGGCCACGCCATCGATCACGGTCGCCTGGGCCGCCAGGTCGGAGCCCTGGGACGAGGCCAGCTTGCCCTTGAGCTGCTCCAGTTCCTTTTCGAGCTGGCGTGTGCGTTCGACCAGACCCGCAACCTTGCCCTCGACCTCGTCCGGCGAGGACTTCACCAGCCCGGCCACGGCGCCCAGCCGCTGCTGCGCACCGCGTACCCAGTCGAACGCATCAAGCCCGGTCACCGCCTCGATCCGGCGCACGCCTGCCGCCACGCCCGACTCGGAGGTGATCTTGAACAAACCGATATCGCCCAGCCGCCGCACATGGGTGCCGCCGCACAGCTCCGTCGAATACTCGCCGAACTGCAGCACACGTACCTTGTCGCCGTATTTCTCGCCAAACAGCGCCATCGCACCGGCGGCGATCGCGTCGTCGTAGCTTTCCTCGCGCACGTCCGCCGGTGTGTTGGTCAGGATGCGCGCGTTGACCCGCTGCTCGATCTCAGCAAGCTGATTCGGGGTCACCGGCTCGGGTTGCGAAAAATCGAAGCGCAGCCGGTCCGGCGCCACCAGCGACCCCTTCTGGGCGACATGCGGCCCCAGGATTTCGCGCAATACCGCATGCAACAGATGCGTGGCCGAGTGGTTGCGCATGATCGCGGCGCGCCGCGCCGCATCGATGCGGGCGTCGACCTCGTCACCCACCCGCAGCGTACCGCCAGACAGCGCGCCGATGTGGCCAAAGGCACCGCCCGGCTGCTTGCGCGTGTCGGTGACGTGAAACACCGCTTCGCCAGCCGCCAGTTCGCCGGTGTCGCCAACCTGTCCACCGGATTCCGCGTAAAACGGCGTGGCGTTCAGCACGACAATGGCCTGTTGGCCCGGCTCGATCGCGTCCACCTTTTCACCGTCGACGATCAGCGTGGTAACCGTGCCGCGGCCCTGCTGTTCCGTGTAGCCGAGAAATTCGGTCGCGTCGGTCACGGCGACACCGGACTCGGTCGTGCCGAAGCGACTGGCAGCACGCGCCCGTTCACGCTGCGCGTTCATCGCGGCGTCAAACCCCGCCATGTCTACGGTCACGTCGCGCTCCCGGCACACATCGGCGGTGAGGTCGACCGGAAACCCGTAGGTGTCGTACAGCTTGAACGCGGTCTCGCCGGGCAGGACATGGCCGTCGATCTCGGCCAGTGCACCGTCCAGCAACTGCATGCCCTGAGCGAGGGTTTCGGCGAAGCGCTGTTCCTCGCGGCGGATGGTCTGTTCAACATGCGATGCGGCTTCGGCCAGTTCGGGATAGGCCTCGCCCATCTGTTCGACCAGTGGGGCGACCAGCTTGTCGAAGAACGGCTCGGAGATGCCGAGCTTGTACCCGTGGCGAATCGCCCGCCGCATGATGCGACGGAGCACGAAACCGCGACCCTCGTTCGAGGGCAGCACGCCGTCAACGATCAGGAAGGCCGTCGCGCGAATATGGTCGGCGATGACCTTGAGTGAAGGGTGATCAAGATCTTCCATGCCCGCCACACGGGCTGCGGCCTTGATCAACGCCCGGAAAAGATCAATTTCGTAGTTGGAGTGCACGCCCTGCAACACGGCGGCCAGGCGCTCCAGACCCATGCCGGTATCGACGGACGGCGCCGGCAGCGGCGTCATCGAGCCGTCGGCGGCACGGTCGAACTGCATGAACACCAGGTTCCAGATTTCGATGTAGCGGTCGCCGTCCTCTTCCGGCGTGCCCGGCGGGCCACCGGCCACTTCCGGCCCGTGATCGTAGAAGATCTCGGAACAGGGCCCGCAGGGGCCCGTGTCGCCCATGGTCCAGAAATTGTCCTTGGCGCCGATCCGTGAGAAACGCGCAGGATCCACACCGAGTTCATCCAGCCAGATCGACGCAGCCTCGTCGTCCTCCTCGAACACCGTGACCCAGAGCTTTTCCGGCGGCAATCCCAGTCGCTCGGTCAGGAACGTCCAGGCAAAACCGATCGCTTCGCGCTTGAAATAGTCCCCGAAGCTGAAATTGCCCAGCATTTCGAAAAACGTATGATGTCGAGCGGTGTATCCGACGTTGTCCAGATCGTTGTGCTTGCCGCCCGCGCGTACGCAGCGCTGCGAACTCACCGCACGCACGTAGTCACGCTGCTCTTGCCCGAGGAACGTCTCCTTGAACTGCACCATGCCGGCATTGGTGAACAGCAGGGTCGGATCGTTTCCGGGCACGAGCGAACTGGAACGCACGATCGCGTGTTCCTGCTCGGCAAAATAGTCGAGAAACTGCTGTCGAATCTGGGCCAGTGTGATCATCGGCGGATGACGTCGGCGGACGGAAAAGGCGCGAAAGGATACGGCACGCGGGGACCAAACCCCAAACCTGAAAGAAGCAACGGTAGTCAGCCCATGCTCAATCGAATCATCAGACGCTCCAGACGGTCTCTACCTCAGCCCTCCATCACCTCACTGAGCAAGCACGCCGTCCTCGTGATGCTGATCGGTTGTCTGCCGGTCGCGGACCTCCAGGGAGCGGAACTGCCCAGCCCGGGAGGGCCCTTCGAGTTCGCCGTTCGACTCTACGCGGACCAGGAACTGGAGGAAGCACGCGGCAGGTTTGAACACCTGGCGCACCTGGGCTTTTCCGAAGCTCAGCGCAATCTCGCGGTGATGCTGGTCAAGGGCGAAGGCGGTGATCGCAATCTGCCGAGCGCCTACGCGTGGCTGGCGGTCGCAGCCCAGCAAGGAGATGCCCAGGCGAAGGCGCTGCAACCAAAAGCCTTGGCACTAATCCATGACGAGGACGAACGCGCCAGCGCACTGAAACTTGCCGAGCAGTGGCAGCAGAGTTACACGCTAGACGCCGTCATGCATGCGCTCGAACCGGAATACAGCACAGCGCAGGAAAAACCGGTTACCTGGGAATCGCTCGACGGCATCAAAGTTGTCGATCGGGTGCAACCCGTGTATCCGCCGCGGTTGGCAAACCGCGGTATTGAAGGATCGGCTCATCTTCAGTTTCTCCTACCTGATCATGGCCATCCTCGAGACCTCAGGCTGATCTCCAGCGCACATGAAGACTTCACGGCAGCCACCGCCGCCGTTCTACCGAAATGGAAGTTCGCGCTCGAATCACCGCCTCCTGCCCATCTCTATGAACAACGTATCAACTACACAATCGGCAGCAGCCACAAATTCGAACAGGCCACGCAAGACCGAATCGAGGCTCTGGCATCCAAAGCGGAGTCAGGTGATGTGGCGGCGATGTATCAACTGGGCTGGGCGCTCGAAGCCCTGCCCGTGGAGGACAGCACGCTGACCAAAGCGCAGTCGCTGCGCTGGCTTCACGCCGCGGCGTTGGGCGGACTTCGCGATGCGGCGTACGACTTGAACACCCGCGTTCGCCAGGGCTCCGGTTGCGTGCGCGACGTAGAAACCGCCACGCGCTGGAAGGACCTGGCGGCCGGGCTGAGGCAGCCGGACGCCTTGCGCTCGCTCGCGAACGAACGGCTGCGAGCCGGAAATCAGTACGAGGCGATCTACTACATCAAGGGCGCAGCGGCATCCAGTGGCCGACCCACCGACACGGCCAGACTGGCCTGGATGCTGGCAACGATCGACTTGGACGCCGAACGACAGGGCCAACGCGCCTTGGATCTCATGGACTCGATCAAGTCGACCTACCTGGACCAGGCTGCCTGGCACGAAATCCGCGCCGCCGCGCTGGCGGAAACCGAACAATGGAAGGCAGCAATCCAGGAGCAACGCAGAGGCATCCGGCTGCTGCAACAGTCCGACATTCCGACCGCGGACGCCAAATCACGGCTGGATGAGTACCAGGCGCAACGCGCATTGCGGTTACCACTGGACAGCACACCATTCTAGAAGCACGGCCGCCTTATGCCGTGAGGCGCGACGCCGTCTAATCCAGCAGCAGCCGACCGATGACGTCGGAGGAAAAACCGCGACTGGCCAGAAAGCGGGCACGCCGGGCCGTCTCACGACGGTCTGCCGCAGGTCGCGAACCAAACTTCGAATCTAGGATAGCCCTGGCCTCCTCCGGCCAATCGACATCAAGCGCTTCCATCGCCTGCTCGATCAAGCCAGCCTCGACACCGGCGGCCTGCAACTTCTGACGGATCATCAAAGGTCCGTGCCCGCGATTCAGCGACGCTCGGACCCGAGCCTCCGCGAACCGCACATCGGATTGGTAACCGTCACTCGCCAGCTCGACGAGCACGGCGTCGACCGCGTCGCGATCGTCAAAGTGACGCGCCAGTTTTCTTCGCAGCTCCGCGACGGAATGCTCACGCGCGGCAAGCAGCGTGATGGCCTTGTCGCGAATCTCGGCCGGGTCGGTTTCGGCGTCGCTGCTCATCGCCGAAGGTGGTCGAGACGCCTGGCGCTACTCGGCGCCGACTGCCTCTTCCTCGACCGCTGCGGACGTCTTTTTCGGCAGCAGGATTTCGCGAATCTTGGTCTCGATCTCCTGCGCGAGTTCCGGACGCTCCTTGAGATAAATCCGGGTGTTCTCCTTACCCTGGCCGATGCGGTCGCTGCCGTAGCTGTACCAGGAGCCGGACTTCTCGATGATGTTGTTGGCGACACCGAGATCGATCAGTTCACCCAGGCGCGAGACACCCTCGTTGTAGAGAATCTCGAATTCGGCCTGGCGAAACGGCGGCGCCATCTTGTTCTTGACGACCTTGACGCGGGTCTGGTTACCGATGACCTCATCGCCCTTCTTGACCGATCCGATACGGCGAATGTCCATGCGCACCGAGGAATAGAACTTCAGCGCGTTGCCGCCCGTGGTGGTTTCCGGGCTGCCGAACATGACGCCGATCTTCATGCGGATCTGGTTGATGAAGATGACGATGGTGTTGGAGCGCTTGATGTTGCCGGTGAGCTTGCGCAGCGCCTGGCTCATCAGCCGGGCCTGGAGACCGACATGGGAATCCCCCATCTCGCCCTCGATTTCCGCTTTCGGCACCAGCGCGGCCACCGAGTCGATGACCACGATGTCGACAGCGTTGGAGCGCACCAGCATGTCGGCGATTTCCAGCGCCTGCTCGCCGGTGTCCGGCTGGCTGACGAGCAGGTCATCGACGTTGACACCCAGCTTGGCCGCGTACTGCGGGTCCAGCGCGTGCTCGGCATCAATGAACGCCGCCGTGCCGCCGGCCTTCTGCGTCTCGGCCACGCAGTGCAGGGTCAGCGTGGTCTTGCCCGAGGATTCCGGGCCGTAGATCTCGACGACACGGCCGCGCGGCAGTCCGCCGATGCCCAGCGCGACATCCAGCGTCAGCGAACCCGTGGACACGGCATCGATATCACGCGCTGCGCCGGCATCGCCCATGCGCATCACGGAGCCCTTGCCGAATTGCCGTTCGATCTGGCCTAGCGCAGCGGCCAGTGCCTTTTTGCGATTCTCATCCATTACTGTTTATTCCGTCAGTAGTTGGCTCATTGTGCCACAGATCGTGCGCGGGTGATGCAACCATCGATCGCATGCACCACGCTGTATTCCCGCACCGCGTTGCGGTCTCCCTGGAATACACGGGATTCGCAGTGGAAACCGGACAGGTCGGCCCATCCGAACCAGACCAGACCAACCGGCTTGTCCGGCGTGCCCCCGCCCGGTCCGGCGATCCCGGAGATCGCCACGGCAAGGTCCGCTCCCAGGCGCGCGCGCGCACTCGTTGCCAGGCTGCGCACCACCGGCTCGCTAACGGCGCCGTGGGTATCCAGCATCTCTGGCGGCACACCGAGCAGATCACGCTTGGCGGCGTTGGAGTAGCAGACGATGCCGCCGTTGTACCAGGCGGAGCTGCCCGCACGATCGGTGAGCGCCTTGGAAACCCAGCCACCCGTGCAGGACTCGGCGGTCGCCAGCCGCGCGCCCGACCGCATCAGCAGGTCGGCCAGCGCGGCGACGCGTTCGATGATCAGGGGGTTTTCCTGCATCTGGTAGCGATGATGTCGCAACGGTGAGGAACAGGACCTAGCATATCGCGTTTGCCCAGCCAGTCAGACCCGTCGTGACGAAGTCCAGCACCGCCCACACGCCGATGATGCAGCAGTATCTCGGCCTCAAGGCGCAACATCCCGATCTGCTGCTGTTCTACCGGATGGGGGACTTCTACGAACTGTTCTACGACGACGCGCGCCGCGCCGCCGAACTGCTGGACATCACCCTGACCAACCGCGGCCAGTCGGCCGGGCAGCCGATCCCGATGGCCGGCGTGCCGCACCACTCGGTCGAACAGTACCTGGCCCGGCTGGTCCGCCTCGGCGAGTCGGTGGCGATCTGCGAGCAGATCGGCGACCCGGCCACCAGCAAGGGGCCGGTGGAGCGCAAGGTCGTGCGCATCGTCACGCCCGGCACGCTGACCGACGAGGCCCTGCTGGACGCCCGTCGCGAAAGCCTGCTGGCGGCCGCATTCCAGCATGACGATCGCTGGGGACTGGCGCGGCTGGAGCTGTCCACCGGACGCTTTGTCGTCAGCGAGCTGGCCACCGTCGAAGCCTTGCAGGCGGAGCTGGCGCGGCTCGCTCCGGCGGAACTGCTGATCGCCGAGGGCACGGTGATCACCACCGCGGCGGCCTGTCGCGAGCGACCGCCCTGGCACTTCGATCCGGAATCCGCGCAGCAACGCGTCTGCGCTGCATTCGAGGTCAAGGACCTGTCCGGTTACGGCTGCGACAGCTGCCCCGCCGCCATCGCCGCGGCCGGGGCGCTGCTCGACTACGTGGCGGAAACCCAGCGCGACGCCCGACCGCTGCTGTCCGGCCTGTCGCGCGAGCAGTCATCCGACGCACTGCTGCTGGACAGCGTCACCCGCCGCAATCTGGAGATCGATCAGTCGCTGTCCGGCGATGCCCGGCTGAGCCTCGTCGGACTGCTGGACCGCTGCCAGACCGCCATGGGCAGCCGCGAACTGCGGCGCTGGCTGGGCCGGCCGCTGCGCGATCGCGACCTGCTGCGCAATCGACACGCGGCCATCGCCGAATTCATGCGCGCGGACGAACCCGGCATCGCGGCCGACACCGCGCGCGAGCTGCTGCGCAAGGTCGCCGACGTGGAGCGCATTCTCGGCCGCGTGGCCCTGCGCTCGGCCCGCCCCCGCGATCTGACCGGCCTGTCGGCGACGCTGACAATCCTGCCGGAACTGGAATCCGCACTGGCGGTCTGCGACGCGCCGCTGACCGCGGAAAGCCGCCTGGCGCTGGGCCGTCATGACACGCTGGCCGACATCCTTGCCCGCGCGGTCATCCCCGAACCGCCGCTGCTGATCCGCGACGGCGGCGTCATCAGGGAAGGCTATGACGCCAAACTGGACGAACTGCGAAACCTGTCCAGCAACGCCGATGGCTACCTGCGCGACCTGGAAGCCCGGGAGCGAACCCGCCTGGGCGCGGACCGGCTCAAGGTCGGCTACAACCGCGTGCACGGGTACTACATCGAGCTGCCCCGCTCGCAGTCATCCGTAGCACCGGACGACTACACCCGCCGCCAGACGCTGAAGAACGCCGAGCGCTTCATCACCCCGGAGCTCAAGCAGTTCGAGGACACCGTGCTCTCGGCCCGCGAGCGGGCGCTGGCACGCGAAAAGCAGCTCTACGCCGAACTGCTGGACCGCATCGCCGAGGACATGGGCGCGCTGTCACAAACCGCCCGCGCGCTGTCGTCGCTGGACGTGCTGTTGTGCCTGGCCGAACGCGCCAACGCGCTGCGCTTTGTCGCGCCGGAGCTGGTTGACGAGCCGGGCGTGGACATCCATGCGGGTCGCCATCCGGTCGTCGAGCAGACGACGACCGAACCGTTCGTCGCCAACGACCTGCAACTGGATGACACGCGCCGACTGGCGGTGATCACCGGCCCGAACATGGGCGGCAAGTCGACGTTCATGCGCCAGGCCGCGTTGATCGTGCTGCTCGCGCATACCGGGAGCTACGTGCCCGCCGAATCGGCGCGGATTGGTCCGATCGACCGCATCTTCACCCGCATTGGCGCCGCCGACGATCTCGCCGGCGGACGCTCCACGTTCATGGTGGAAATGCAGGAGACCGCGAACATCCTGAACAACGCGACGCGTGAAAGCCTGGTGCTGATGGACGAGATCGGCCGCGGCACCAGCACCTACGACGGTCTGTCGCTGGCTCGCGCCGCCGCTGAGGCGCTGGCCACCGACATCGGCAGTTTCACCCTGTTCGCGACGCATTACTTCGAGCTGACCGAACTGGCCGAGCAATGGCCGGCAACGGTCAACCTGCATCTGGACGCCACCGAGCATCGCGGCCGGCTGGTGTTCCTGCATCGGGTGAAATCCGGACCGGCGAACCAGAGCTATGGGCTGCAGGTCGCCTCGCTGGCCGGCGTGCCAAAACCGGTGGTCAAGGCCGCACAGCGCTACCTGCGCCAGCTGGAAGCCGAACATCACCGCCAGGGCGGACCGCAGATCGGGCTGTTCGAGGCGGGTGCGCCTGCATCCGAGGATCCGGAAACCGGATCGCCGGAGCCCGACGAGCTGCTTGATGCGCTGGCGGCAATCGATCCCGACGGGCTCAGCCCGCGCGAAGCGCTGGACGCGCTTTACCGGCTGAAGACACTGACCAGCCAGCGGGACTGACGGGGATCGCGGGCCTCAGACGCCAGCCAGCCCCAGCACCAGCTTGACCACGCCGACCAGGATCAACACGAACAGCACCGTCGCTATCAGGCCGAGGATGATGAAATGCGACGGCTTGCCTCGGGTGAAGTCCCGCTTGCGCGCGCTGGAACTCTGCACGCCGAAAAACGCCGCCAGCACGCTGGTCAGCGTCTGCCCTAAGGTCGGGGTTTCGGGTTCGTTCCGGGAGTCGGAGTCGGACATCAGGCGTCGTAGTCGGTCAGGATCTCGTTGGTAACCCGGGCGTCTTCGGCACCCTTGGCCTGGATGTCGTCGGCAATGAGCTTCGCGACCTTCTTGCCGATCAGGGGAATCGAGCAACTGATCTCCCAGTCGATGTGATTGACACAACCGGCCCCGCGATCCACCAGCCGCATCCTGCCGACAGCCTCGACCGGCACACCATGGACATCCACCGACAGCGTGCCCGTCTTCGCCGCGAGGTCCCAGCTGTCCTCCTCGGTCAGCGTCGTGGTGTCGCCGATCACCTTTTTCGCGAAGCCCGGCACCGGAACGCTGAGCGGAAACGTGATCTTCATCGTGATGGAGAAATCGGATCCGTCCGTGGACTGCTTCAGCACCTCGAACGCACGCGCATCGAGCAGCTGGAACTTGCGTTCGAAGTAGGCCGGATCACCGAACATCTTGATCACGGCATCGGAGGATTTGTTGTATTCCAAGATTTGCTGAAACTGCATGACGTCTCCCTGAACGTGGGTCTTGCTGTCGATTCTTGTGTGTTGCGTCGGCGTGGCGCGGGGTCAGGCGCCCTCGGCCAGCACCTCCAGCAACATGTCGCGCGGATTCCACTCCACATCCAGCACGGATTGCGCGATGAACGCGCCAGCCATGCGGCGATGGAGAAACACGATCTCGCGCGGCGGAATGCGAAAATACCGCGAAAGCGCCGCCCGCGACATCAGGTTGGTCACGCGGCGTGGCAGATCGGTGGCGCCGAAACGGTAACCATGATCGCCGATTAGCTCCTGCGGTGGTCCCTGATCGGTACCGATCATGAACGGCTCGACAATCGTGTGGCAAAGCGTCTCGAAGGCATCCAGCGTCTCCCGCGGAAACCGGCGGCTCATCAACCCGATGGACTCCGCGCCCGTCAGCAGACGCTCGCGATCCCGCTCCACGGCGCCGGCGACGATGTCGCGATACCCAGCCACGAATGCGGACGAAAAATGGCGGGTGGCGCCGAAGTCCAGCAGCACGAGCTGCGGCGGCCCGTCCTTCGGCAGGCGGACACGGTAGTTTCCGAAGTGCGGGTCCGTCTGGACCATGTGCCAGTTGAAGAACTCGTGCAGGAACAGCCAGATGAGCGAGCGGCCGAGACCCTCGCGCTGTTCATGCGGCAGCGAGAGCACACGTTTGGAGCGCAGCGGCTCGCCATGCTCGTAGCTCATCGTCAGGACCGACGATCCGGAATACTCTGGCAGCACCGTCGGGACGACGAACCGGGCGTCATCCGCCAGCTTGTCCGCGAAGGTGCGGGTGGCGCGCGCCTCGTGCTCGTAGTCGACCTCGCGCCGAAGCATGTCGCGCACCTCGGCGATCACCGGGTCCATGGACAGCTCGCGCGGCACCATCTTGGAGACCCAGAGCAGGCGGACGATGGTCTTGACGTCGCTGTCGATCGCATCGGCAACGCCGGGGTACTGGATCTTCACGACCAGTTCCTGGCCGTCGGACTTGCGCCGGGCCCGGTGCGCCTGCCCCAGCGAGGCGGCGGCAATAGGGCGCTCGTCGATCTCGAGTTCCGCCCGGCGTTCCGCCGACAGCTGCTGCTCGACCACCGGGCGGACGAAGGACCAGTCCACCGGTGCGGTGTCGTCCTGAAGGCTGGACAGGACCTCGACGGCTTCCGGCGGCAGAAAATACTGGCCGTAAAGCGACAGCATCTGGCCGGCCTTCATCACCGAACCCTTGAGCTCGCCGAGCTGATCGGCCAGCACCTGAGCTTGATGACGGAAGAACTCGCGATTGCGCTCGTCCCGATCGTCGCCCGACCGGAACAGATTCCCCATGGTGTGAGCCGCGAAATGCGCCCCGGCCGACAGCCCCATCCGGGTCATCGCCCAGTTGCGATCACGCGGCCTGGTCTTCAATCGCCTTATGCTAGGCTTGCCGCCGTTTTCACTCATCCGAATCCTTGGTGGCGTCGCTTAAATGGCCGGCGCGCGAGGTGGAGATTGCGCGGCGTTCCGGCGTGGCATGACCGCCAGAGGCGGCTACACCGTAGCAGATGCGCAATCCCGTCTCGTGACCAGTGATCGCCTGTGGTCGATCGCCGTCCGGTCCGTTCACCAGACCGCTCACCAACGGACCGGAACGGCACCGTCGGAGACCGACCGCTTCATGCAACTCGCAGACATTCTACTGGCAGACGATTACCGGGACACCGTGGTGGACCGCATCACCGCGGTCATCGAGCAGCACATCGCCCATCGCCGCGGATTCTCCGGCGCGGGGCTGCGCACCGCGCTTAAGCTGGCGAAGGCGAACCGGCACGACATCCTGCCGAACGTGATCAACCGCCTGCTGCCGGAGTTCTGCGAGGCGCTGGACCCGTATTTCCAGGAGTTCCGCGCCAGCGACGAAACCGACTTTCCGCAGTTCGTGCAACGGCGGAATGACGAAGTGACGGAGGCCATGCTATCGGTGACTGACGCCCGTGCCGAGCACAGTCAGAACAAGACGTTCAAGCGGATGTACAAACAGCTTCGCGGCACGGCCGGCGGAGAACTCGCCGCGACCCTGCCGGACATCGCGGCACTGGTGCAGGCGAAGCTGCCGAACTGAAGCCTGTCCGTCAGTCGGCCTGGTAGTCGCCAGACAGGGCATCGACGACGGTGTTGCCGCCTGCTTCGCGGGCTCGACCCAGCGCGATGTCAGCCGCCCGGATCAAATCCTCGGGGTCGAGTCGATCATTGGGTCCGGCATGCGCCGTACCCATGCTCATGGTCAGCATCAGCGGGCCCGACGGCGTATCCACCGGCTGGGCGCTGAGCGTCAGCAGCATCCGGTCGGCGACATCGGTCACGGCATCGGCCGGGCATGACGGCAGCATCACCAGGAATTCGTTGCCACCGAACTTGCCGAGCGCGTCGTAGGGCCGTACCGCACCGGTCATCCGGTCCGCGGCGGTCTTCAGCAAAGCGTCGGTCTGCGGATCGGGGACGGCGACGTTGACGTCGAGCTGATCCACGCTGCCGATCAGCAACCCTGTGCCAATGACCTCGCGTTCGGCCCGCTGCAGCTCACGCGCCATCAATTCGACCATCGCGTGGCGGTTCCACAAGCGGGTCAGGTGATCCTTCAACGCCTGGTGACGCGCCATGTAGAGCTCTTCGAGCAGGCGCTCCTGGCCGCGGTAGAGATGCTGAACCCGCAGCTCCGTCTCCACCCAGGCCGCGTAGTCACGCATGCGATCGTGGTCCTGCTTGCCACGCTTGCCGGTGGTTTCGTCGAACAGCACGAATGCCCCGACCAGGTTGCGATCGGTATCGGCCAGGCGTATCGCGGTGAGATACGGCACCTGCGGGTCATCGCGGCGCACCCACTGATCCTGTGAGGCCAGCGGCTCCAGCCACTCCGGCTCCGACCCACCGCCGGCGGCAACGCGCTCGACCGGCCCGCAGCCGCAGTGCAGCCAACGGCCATCCTCGTCCCGCCAGCTGACCAGCACTCCGCCGGCATTCAGCGACCGACGCGCCAGCCTGGCGATTCTCTCCAGGCGGACGTCCAGCGGCTCGGCAGTCAGCGAGCCCAGTCCTTCAACAGCCGCGAACTTGTGCAGCGATTCGGAATCCAGCGTTCGAGTAAACACGGCAACCCCAGTCACGGACCACGTCGGGTAGCGGTCCCGGCACCTCGTCGTCCTGACCCAGCCCCCGGGTCGGATGACGCCACAATCGGATCGCATTGTACGCACACGATGACCATCCGCGCTCAGCGAAAGACGCGCGGAGCGTGGTTGGGCTGGAAGTCCGCCGGCTCGTAGTCGCCCTCGTTGAACACCACGCCACGCGCCTCGTTCATCAGCCGGTTCGCATACCAGGCGTTGCGGGAAAAGTCGTAATGCACGATCGGCGCGGACACCGCAACCTGGGCGGCCCAGTCGAAGTACAGATGCCCTTCCTGCAACTGCCAGAGATTGCCGGCACGGTCATAGACATCGACCATCAGGATGGTCCAGGAGTCCTCGTCGACGTAGAACACTCGCTTGCCGATCTTGTGACGCGCCGGCGCGCGTTCCGTCGCCTCCACCACCCAGACGCGATGCCATTCGTAACGCGCCCTGGACTGGTCCAGATGACCCGGCCCCAGCAGCTGTTCATAGTCCAGTGACGGATCGTTGATGTCGTAGCTGTTGTACGGCACCAGCATCTCGCGCCGGCCACGCAGCTTCCACACATAGCGCTGGAAGCCGCCGTTGTACATGTCGATCTGGTCGACGAAGCTGAGCCCTTCGGAACCCGGCCTGGGGAAGTCATAGCCCACCGGAGGAATGCGACGGACACGACCGATCTGCCCCGCCGACACCCAGATTCGCCGCTTGTCTCTGGTCTGATCCGCCGTCTCGTGAACAATCGCCAGGGCGCTGCCCACGACGGGCACGTTGTCCACGGAACCGACGTAGTACAGCAGCATGTTGCGCTCGGCCACCTCGCCGACCCGCTGCGAGTTGCCGTAGATGAACAGCACATGCTCGCGACGACTGGTCTGCAGGCTGTCACCGTCGGAGAAGGTGACCATCTCGTCGGTGTAGAGGTCCTGGGTGCGGCCGCGGTAGCGCACCCGATGGTTCCACATCACCTCGGCGCCGGTCTTCGGTTCGGGAAACGGCACGCCGAGATCCGCGCCGGACAGCGAATCCGATTCCAGCAGCCGGGCCGATCCGCGATTGGCCTGCGACGCCTGGCGAATCACATCGGGATACACCACCGGCCGGTGGCTGGGATAGACGCGCATCTCGTAGTCATTGAAACGGCGCAGCATTTCCTGATGCCCTTCCGACAGCGCATCGCCCAGCTCGGTGTAGTTGGTCGAGCGAATGGTCCGGATCACGGCATCGTCGGCATAGGGGTTCGCCGGACGGCCGTCGCGCATCGTCAGGTTCGCGGCATCAGCCGTCAGCCCACCGGTCCACGGCGGAATGCGTCCGTCGGCCGTACCGGCGCGTAACGCGCCGATGTCGGTCAGCCTTGGCAGGTCCGGATCGACGCCGGCCAGCCCCGGCCGCTCGGGCCGCCGGGTCGGCAGGTCACCGAATCGGCTCTCCACCTCGCCCTGCTCGCGTCGCGCCACGAGTTGCCGCGTGGCTTCCAGGGCCTGCTGGCGCGCCTCGCCCGACTCCAGGAAAGCGATCCACTGTTCGGAGGCCTTGCGCACGCGACCGGATCGCGCGGCCTGACGAAACGCCCGCAACGCACCGTCAATGTCGGCCTGCTGGTAGCGCGTCAGCCCCAGAGCGACCAGGGTCTGATCGGTGGGGATGCCATCCGCCTGCGCCAGCGCCCGGGTGAACGATTGCTCGGCCTCGGCCCAGCGCGCCTGTTCCATCTGCAAACGTCCGAGCTGCAGCCAGCTCCTGCTGCTGGGCGCGACCGCGTTCAGACGGCCCAGTGCACGAATCGCCTGGTCCGTCTCGCGAGCCGCGCTCCAGGCATCGGCGAGCATGCCGAGACTGGCCGCATCGGCCGGCAGCGCGTCGCTGTCCAGCCACCCCTTGAGCAGGGCACCGGCCTCGTAGGGCGCCCCAGCCTTCATGAACAGGCTGGCGAGCTGTCGACGTTCGAACGGCTCGGTCAGCATGCCCTGGCGATGCGCCAGCTCCATGACCGCGGCGGCGCGATCGAAATCCTCGCGCTGAACATGCAACGCCGCAAGCTGCATCCAGCCCTGACGATCGGTCGGATCACTGCGCACCAGGCGCTCCACGATCGGGGCGGCCTGATCGTAGCGATGCAACGGCAGCAACACCGCCGCGTAGACCTGCAACATCTCGCGCGATGGCGATTCCGTTCCCTGGACGGCGCGCTCGATGAACGGCAAGGCCTGCCGGTGCTGGCCGAGTTGCGCATAGGCGGCCGCCACGGTGAGCAACAATTGCGGGTCGGCATCCGGGTCGTTGCGAATCGTCGGTGCCAGCGTGCCGATCACCTGCTGGTACTCGCCCGAATTCTGATAGAGCTGGCCCAGTGTCTGACGCATCTGCGTCTGCACCACGCCGGACAGCGCGTTCTGATCCAGCGCCCGCTTCAGGTACTCGGCGGCCTGTCTGGAATCCCCGTCGCGCGCGGCCCTGGCGGCGAGATCCCGAAGGGTCAGTGCCAGCGCGTAGGGATCGTCCTCCACCGAGCGTATCAGTGCCTGCTCGTCCTTCGGAAGCTGCGCCTTCGGCACCTCGTCCAGGACGCGGACCTCGCTCTCGTACTGCGCCGCCAGCGCCCAGACGGGCGCGAGCAGCAAGACGATGAAACCGATACGCGTCAGCATGTCAGCGCCAGTTGTACTGGTAGTCCTCGAGCCGGAAGTAGACCTTCTGCTTCACCTCCCTGGGCTTCGACGTGGATTCGTACAACCAGTTGGCGACGCTCTCCACCGTCGCGGCTTCGAACACGCCCCTGGGTTCAGCGTCGATCACGCGCACGTTTTCCACCGTACCCTTCGTGGTCACGACGAACAGCACCTCGACCCAGCCTTCGATGCCCTGGCGGTAGGCGTACTCGGGAATCTGCGGACGCGCCGTGGAGATTGGCACCAGCCGCTCGCCCTTGAAGCCGCGACCGGATCCGAAGCCACCGGCGCCGGACCCGCTGCCGCGGCCTCCGAACCCGCCGAAGGCATCGCCGAAGCCGGAGGAGCCACCGAAATTCACCGGCACGTCCAGCGCCGGCAGATTCATCTCCAGCCCCGGCTGATTGTCGGCGGTCAGGTTCATGGTGGTTGGCAGATCAATGGCCGACATCGACGGCGGTGATGACGGCGGCGCGGCCGCCTCCAGCAGCTCGGTCGGTTCGGGCTCCGGCTGCTCCTGTTCTTCCGGCGGCTTGATGATCTCCACGCGCCGGTTGGCCTCGGGCGGCTTGAGCGGCGCGTCCGGCGGCGCCGTGAGCCATTGCATGAACCAGAACAGGCCAATGGCGATCAGGACAGCCAGTGCGGGTAAGCCGACGAAGCGCATCAGTGAAACCGCAGCGAATCCGCGAACTCGTGGGTGCGCTTGTCGGCCAGCCGCGTCAGGCGATTCGCGAAGAACAGCCCGGACAAGGCGACAACCATCCCCGCCATGGTCGGCAGGGTCGCCCGCGACACCCCCCCGGCCATGCCACGGGCATCCCCGGTGCCGCGCAGCGACATCACCTCGAATACCTCGATCATCCCGGTGACGGTGCCGAGCAGGCCGAGCAGCGGGCACAACGCGATCAGCGACTTGATCACGGGCAGGCTGCGATCGAGCAGATCGCGGGCCTCGGAGACCATCGCCGCGCGGATGCGCCGCGCCTGCCAGCTGTCGCGCTCGGAACGGCCCAGCCATTCCTCACGAAACGTCTGCAACACGCGGCCATGGCGCATCCCCAGATACCAGAACCGCTCCAGGATCAGCGTCCACAGCAGCACGGTCAGCGGCAGCAACGCCCACAGCACCGGCCCTCCAGCGTCGAGAAAGCCACGAATCGGCATCCAGGTTTCCTGGAGCCAGGCGAGCAGCTCAGTCACGCGGCGCCGACTCCATGCGCCGGGCGATCAGGCCCGCCGCCTGCTCGTCGAGCACGCGGATCAGCGAGCGCGAGCGCGCTGACAGCAACGAGTGCAGAAACAGCAGCGGGATCGCCACGACCAGGCCGAGCACCGTGGTCACCAGCGCCTGCGAAATACCATCGGCCATCAGCTTGGGATCTCCGGTGCCGAACAGCGTGATGGCCTGGAACGTTGCGATCATTCCGGTCACCGTACCCAGCAGCCCCATCAGCGGTGCGACGCCGGCCAGCAGCTTGACCACGCTCTGCCCCCGCTCCAGCTTGGGTGTTTCACGGATCACGCCTTCATCCAGCTTGAGTTCCAGCGATTCCAGATCCCGTTCGCCAGCGCTCAGCGAGGCCTCCAGCAACCCCAGCAGCCGACCCAGCGGGTTGTCGTCACGCGGCCGGTCCAGTTCGCGCAATTGCGCCCGCATGCGGCGCCCGACGGCCAGCAGATAAACCGACTGACCCAGCGCCAGCGCCAGACCGATGAAACCCAGCACGATGATGATGTAGCCGACCACGCTGCCCTGATTGATGCGTTCGGACACGCTGGGACGCTCGGTCAGCAGCGCCAGCAGGTTGCCTCGTGTCGGATCGACCAGCATGGTCACCGGTCCGGAATCCGCACCGGTCAGTCGCTCCGCATCATCGCGCGCCGATCCCCCGGGCTGGCGGGCCAGCGCCTGCAGTCTGCCGGCTTCCGGCAGGTAGTCGAGATACTCGTCACCGGCCACCGCGGTGAACACGCCCACGCGGCTGACTTCCGCGGCCGCGGCCTGGCCGTCCGCATCGACGATATCCGCAGGAAAGCTCGTCACCCGACCGGCCTCGACCATCTCCTGCTGGAGAATGAACCAGAAGCGCTCCAGCTGGTTCAGCGTGATCCGCCGCTCGCCATCGGCCAGCGCGTTGAGATCATCGACCCGATCCGGGAACTGGGCGCTGGTCAACGCATCGCGGACGATTGCGCGGGTGTCCCCGGCGGCGGTGCGGATGGTGCCGAACAGCTGTTCCAGCTCTCCGGTCTGCTCCTTGATTTCCGCCTTGAGACCGGTGATCTCCTTGGCCGTCTTCTCGAACTCCGCCTTCTGCGCATTCACGCGGCGCTTGACCGCGGCCAGCTCGCGCTGCGCCTGGCTGAGCAATTCGTCCTGGCGATTGCGCTCGCGCAGGAAGCGGTCCTCACGCTCGGCGTTGATCTGCGCGGACTGCTGCTGGCTCTTGCGGACATCATCGAGCAGGTCGTCCAGCGCATCGGCCTGCGCCAGTGCCGGCAGCATCATGGCAATGGCGATCACCCAGAGCTTCATGAGCGTTCCTCCGCATCGGTCGGTGCTGGTACCGGCAGGCGCAACAGCTCCGGCGCGGCCACCTCACGCGCGATCCGGATGCCCTGACGAATCATCGCCCGATGCGTCGCGGGCAGCTCGGTCCATTGCCCTGCATCGCCGTCCCACATCGCCGCGGTGCCGCCGTCGAGGCTGAGGAAGTAAAGCGCCACGCGTCCCAGACGCAGCGTGTCGACCACGACGCGCCGACCGCCGATGTCCAGCTCCGTGCGCTCGCTGGCCAGCCCGCGACCGTAGTCCAGCTCGATCTGGTAGGCCTCGATCACGCGCCGGTACTTCTCCGACACGGAGGTCTCGGCATCGCCCAGCACCTGCTTGAGCGATGTCAGCCGCTGGATGCGTTCGTCCTCGAGAAACGGCAGATCCGCCTCAACGAACCGTTCCAGGGCGTCGACCATCCGCAGCATCAGCGGCATCAGGTCGTCCTCGCTCAGCGGGACCTCGGCCAATTCCTCGCGCAGCCGCTCGACATCCTGCTGCTGGATGCGCTGCAACTCGGCGAGCTGCTCGCCGTAGACCTCCAGCTGCTGACGCTCCCAGATCGCCTGGCGGTACGCCTCCAGCTTGCGCCGTGTCTCGTCGTCAAGACGGTCGATGCGCGACTGCGAACGGGCCGCCTCACGCGTCGTCCGCTCGCTGCCGTCGATGGCCTGGTCAATCCGGTCCTGGGCCGACACCGGGGTCAGCACCAGCAGCAATATCAGGGGTATTCCACGCCTCATCAGGCGGTCTCCAGGTTCTGTTCAAGCCAGTGAATGCAGGTCGTCATCGTCTCCTCGGTGCGCGCGTCGCCGATCACCCAATGACCGCGATTCGCGTCGACCCGCAGTTCGGCCTGCGGGTAAAGCGCCGCCACCTTGCGGACGACATCGGGTGGCGTCAGCCAGTCATCCTCGCATCCCAGCACGTAGACCGGACAGCGGACGCGCGTCGGGTCCATACGCGCGGCGCGGCGCCGGTCCAGCGGCCAGAACGCCAACTCGAACAATGCGCGCCCCGACTCCAGCCCCAGCGTGGGATAAATCGCGTCCGCGGTCTCGTCCGGCAGACCGTTGAACGCGTATCGCCTGGCCTGATCGACCGTGAGCCCGTGGGGCTTGTTCCAGAATCCCCAGTCGAGCAGCCGGCGCCAGAACACCCGCAGCGTGCGCGCATTGACGGCCAGCACGCCCGCCGGCGCCGCGGGCGTCAGCAGGATCATTGCCTGCGTCTCGATACGGCTGGCGAGAATCTGCGCGATGACGCCGCCCATGCTGTGCCCCAGCAGGATCGGCGGGCTGGGCAGATTCAACTGATGGATCACGCCCTGCACATAGTCGACATAGTCCAGCAGGCTGGCGCGCCCCAGCGCCTCGCCGGCGTCGTCCTCCCCTGCCTTGCCATGAAACGGCAGGGTTGGCGCGTGCACGCGGAACCCTGCGTCCCGCAGCGCGGCCGCCACCGCGTCCAGGTGCTCGCCCCGGCACCACATGCCGTGAATCAGCACGACATCGCGCCTCATGAACGCCCCTCCGGCGCGGTCACTTCATCCATGGTCTCGTCCAGTTGTTCTCGCAAATTGCGCGGGCGGCGGGCACTGCGCTGCGCCGGCCCAGCCCGGCAAGACGCTACATCATCGCCGATCCGTCGTGAATGACGCAGGTTTTCGCCGCTGTCGTGATCGGACACACTGCGCTCCAGACTTGTCATGGAAATGCCGGATGCGGGTAACGGTCATCGGCGCGGGCGCCGTCGGAACGGTGCTGGCCGCGCATCTGGTGCGGGCCGGACACGCGGTCAAGCTGGTCATCCGCGACGAGGACGTGCCGGCCATGCAAAGCGTGCGGCACCTGCGCGTGGACCGGGTCACCGGCGGCCCGCCACTAACCGTCGACAAGCCGGCGCTGGCGACCGGCATCGACCTCGGGTCCGCCGACGCCGCCTTCATCTGCGTCAAGCACCCCGATCTGCGCGGCGTGCTGGATGCCTTCGGCGATGCCGTGCCTGCGCATTGCGCGGTGCTGCCCTGCCAGAACGGCGTTGGCGCGACCCAGCGGATCCGCCAGCGGTTTCCCGCGATCGAGCCGGTGGCCGCCACGGTGATGTTCAACGCGCAGACCCTGCAACCGCTGCATGCCCGCGTCACCACCGAACCCACGCTGCTGATGCGAACGGCCGATGCCCGGCTGCTGTCCCTGTTCCGGGACACCGGCCTGCGGGTGCGACGCGTCCGCGGCGAGGGTGCCGCCTGGGGCAAGCTGCTCATCAATCTGGCCAACGCAATCTGCGCACTGACGCACGCCACGTTTCATGACGTGCTGCACAATGCCGACCTGAGGATCTGCTTCCTGGCCGCGCTCGATGAGGCGGTGGATGTACTGGACGCCACCGACGCACCCTATCGGCTGCCGGCGTCACTGCCCTACGCGGTCTACCGGCGGATGCTGCAGCTGACGCCGTCGCTGGCCCTGCGCGCATCGGCGTTTCACCGGACGGCGTCACCCCACGCCTACCCGTCCATGGTGGCTGACATGCTGTCCGCGCGGCCCACCGAAGTGGCGCAGCTCAACGGAGAGATCTGCCGTCTGGGTGAACTCTGCGGCCGCCCCACCCCGATCAACGCACGGATCACCCGCATGATCCAGGAACGCGAGGAACGTCTGCCCGCCCAGTTCCTGTCGCCGAGCGAGCTGCGTCAGGCGCTGGCGTTCGAGGACTGATCCCGGCGACTGGACTCGGGTACACGCGGTGGCGAGGCGTACTCGACACGGTTTCGGCCGGCGGACTTTGCCGCGTACAGCGCGGAATCGGCGGCGGCCAGCGCATCGGACAACGTCACAGCTCCACGCGGGACGAGCTGGGTGCATCCGATACTCACCGACAGCGGACGGCCCCGCGGGTGCTCCAGACGGATGTCGACCACGGACTGACGGACCCGCTCCGCCTGGTCCCTGGCCGCTCCCGGCGACAGGTCGTACCAGATCACCGCAAATTCCTCGCCGCCGACGCGTCCGATCAAATCCATCGGTCGCCGCGCCGCCTGCGCCCGCAGCACATTGGCGAGATCCCGGAGCACCCGATCGCCCGCGGCGTGACCCCAGGCATCGTTGAGCAGTTTGAAGTGGTCGATGTCGATCATCGCCACCCCCACCGACAAACCGCCGCGCCGAGCGGTGGCCCAGATGCGCTCGGCGTCAGCATCAAACCCGCGCCGGTTACGCAGCTGGGTCAGGGGGTCACGCATGGAGCGCAGCAGATAAAGGCCCTCGGACAGGAAATTCCGCCGCAATACCCACTCCTGCACGAACCCCCCGGCCAGGGAGACCGCCGCGAACGCGGTGACGTTGAAGACCTCCAGCATCGTGCCCGTGGTCAGGCGGTCGAAGACCATATCGCGCAGCATCAGCGCACCGAGAATGCCCAGCACGCAAAGCAGGGCCACGGGAAACCGTCGCGCGGCAAGGATCGGGATCAGCACCACCACGAGTTCGGTCAACGGGAAGGGAAACACGCCGCCGTGGTGCCGGTAGATCATCGGCAGCAGCAGCCCGGCGAGCGACAGCACACCGATGACGCTGTAAGCCGCGATATCCATCCGCCACTCCGAGCCAGCGCTGGTCAGCGTCCAGTAGGCGTTGAGCAGCACCGGCGTCAGCACGCCGCAGAGCAGCACGGCCTGCCAACGCAGCGCGGTGGCCGGGGGGTTCAGCACGAAGCTGGACAGCAGCTGCGCGGCCGCGACCAGAATCAGTCCCGCGACACAGGCAAGCCGCAGATGATGAATCAGATACGACCGCAGGTACCGCCGGAACGGTTTTTCCAGCGCCGGCACGAACTGCAAGTCCCCGAAACCCCGCTCGAGTTGCGCGAGCAGCAACGATTCAGGCAGTTGAGTCCTCAAATCCGGCCCGGAGGCGGACGAAAGCGAGTTCGGGTCGGTCATCGCATCCTTGCCAAGGTTTCGAGCAGGTTCCGTGCTCGCCCCTCTTTGAAAGGCATCGTTGCACGGTCGCTCACGAACCGTCTAGCCTGCAAAGATGCGTACCCTCCTGCTGATCAGCACCTGCTGCCTAATGATGTCCAGCTTTCCCGTCTCCGGCGGCGACCGGGTGACCGGCCAGCCCTTTGCCACCCGCTCCGAGGTCATCGCCCGCCACGGCATGGCTGCGACCAGTCAGCCGCTGGTCACCCAGGTGGCACTGGACGTGCTCAAGTCCGGCGGCAACGCGGTGGATGCGGCCATCGCCGCGAACGCCGCGCAGGGGCTGATGGAGCCCGTGGGCAACGGCATCGGCGGTGATTTGTTCGCCATCGTCTGGGATGCGGAAAGCCAGGCGCTCTACGGACTCAACGCCAGCGGCCGCTCGCCAGGGGATCTGAGCCTGCAATGGTTCCTCGATCAGGGTTACGAGTCGATCCCGTCCTATGGCCCGTTGCCGGTCTCGGTGCCGGGCTGCGTCGACGGCTGGTTCGAGCTGCACCAACGCTTCGGCTCGATGCCGATGTCGGAGTTGCTGGCCCCGGCCATCCGCTACGCCCGAGAAGGCTTTCCGGTCACCGAGCTGATCGCCTACTACTGGGATCGCTCGGTTCCGCGCCTGTCGCAGTATCCAGGCTTCACCGAACAGTTCACGACCGACGGCCAAGCCCCCCGCAAGGGGGAGATCTGGCGCAACCCCGGCCTGGCCAACACGCTGGCGAAGATCGCCGGTGGCGGTCGTGACGCGTTCTACACCGGCCCGGTCGCCAAGACCATCGCCGACTATGTGCAGGCGCAGGGCGGCTTTCTCAGCGAGGCCGATCTGGCCGCCCATCGTTCGGATTGGGTGGAACCGGTCTCCACGGACTACCGCGGCCATACCGTCTGGGAGCTGCCGCCGAACACGCAGGGTGTCGCCGCCCTGCAGATGCTGAACATTCTCGAAGGCTACGACCTGGCCGCGGCCGGCTTCGGCAGTCCCGAGCACGTCCACTGGTTAACCGAGGCGAAGAAGCTCGCGTTCGAGGACCGGGCCCGCTACTACACAGATCCCGACTTCGCCGACATCCCGCTGGACCGGCTGCTGAGCAAGGACCACGCGAAGCGGCAACGCGCGCGCATCCGCGACGATGTCGCCGCCAAGGTCTACCCCGACCCTGCCAGCCTGCAATCCGGCGACACGATTTACCTGACCGTCGCCGACGAGGCCGGCAACATGGTGTCGCTGATCCAGTCCAACTACCGGGGCATGGGCAGCGGCATGACGCCTCCGGGCCTGGGCTTCATCCTGCAGAACCGTGGCGAACTGTTCGCGCTGGACCCGCAGCATGCCAACCGTTTCGAGCCCGGCAAGCGGCCATTCCATACGATCATCCCGGCGTTCGTCACCAAGGACGGCAAGCCCTGGATCAGCTTCGGACTGATGGGCGGCGCGATGCAGCCGCAGGGCCATGTGCAGATCGTGACCAATCTGATCGACTTCGGCATGAACCTGCAGGAGGCTGGCGACGCCCCGCGGATTTATCACGAAGGCAGCTCCAGCCCGACGGGCGAGACGATGACCGACGGCGGGCGGCTTTATCTGGAGTCCGGCTTCGACTATTCGACCGTCCGTGCGCTGATGGACCGCGGCCACCGGGTCGGGACCGCGCGCGGTCCCTACGGCGGCTACCAGGCGATCCTGCGCGATCCGGAGTCCGGCGTGTACTTCGGCGCCTCCGAATCCCGCAAGGACGGCCAGGCGGCCGGCTACTGACGGAGCACGCCGGTCCATGTCATTCGCCGCGTCCAAGGATCCGGACCACCGCATCCGCCCGATCGACTGGCTGATGCTGCTGCTGGCCATCGTCTCGATCGGCCTGCTCGCCTACGAGACCTGGTGGAACACCAGCGAGGCCACGCGCGAGCTGATCATCACCGCGGATGTCGCGATCTGCGCCATTTTCGCCGCCGAGTTCGTCTGGCGCTGGCGGGCCTACGGCTTCAACCGCCGCTTCCTGTTCGTGAACTGGTACGAGATCCTCGGGATGATTCCGGTCTCCCATCCGGCGATTCGCGGATTTCGGCTGTTCCGCATCATCCGCATCCTCATCCTGTTCTCGCGCTTCGGCATGGCCGCCGACCGCGCCTTCGGGGAAACCTTCACCCACAACCTGCTGAACCGGTTCCGCCAGGCCGTGGTCAACCTGATCGGTGGCGCGGTGACGGTTTACGTGCTCGATGAAGTCGCCGACGTGCTGGACAAGGGCACGTACACGCATAACGTCGCCCGGGCCCTGACCAAACACACGGACCATATCGAGACCGCCGTGCGCGAATCGCTATACGCCGACCCCAGTTTGGGCCGCCTGCGCCGGTTGCCGTTCTTCGACGCCATCGTCTCGACCAGCACCCAGGTGACGCAACGGGTGATCATCGAATTCCTGCAAAGTGAACACACGGACGGCCTGGTCGCGGACATCCTCAAGGAAAACCTGGAGCAGATCCGCATGGCCGTGCTCGCCCGCGAGGACCAGCGCGAACTGGACCGGCGCGCGGGCCTCGATCACCACGAGACGCATTGAAGCGAAGGCTGATCATCGGGTTGTCGGTGCTGCTGGCGGGCATCGCGGTCTGGTTGTTCCTGAGCACCAACACCTTGGGCGATCCGAGCCCGGCATCGTCGGACACCTCCCCCACCAGCGGAACGCAGGCACCGGCGGCCCACCCGACGGACGCAACGGCTGCATCACGCGATACCGACGAGCCGGCTCCATCCACGGCCGGCGCATCCGCCGCGAGCAACGCCTGGCCGCTGCACCGCCGTCTGCACAACAGCGACGATCTGTTCGCCCTCGCGCAGTCGATCCGGGAGGCCGCCACATCCGGCGACCCGGCGGCGATGTGGACGCTGGGACTGATCTACGATGGCTGCGAGCTGCTCGCGGTCAAGTACGGCGACGCCGACAGCCTCGCCTCGGCCCGTCAGGCGATCGACGTCGTCACCGCCGCGATGCCGCCGCCCGCGGCCAGCTATCACCGCCGCCAGTTCGAACGCTGCCGGGGCTTCGTCGAGCAACCGGAACAACTGGAAAACGCGGAGATCTGGCAGACGCTGGCCGCCGAGGCCGGACACCCGGCCGCGCAGCTCCGGGTCTGGGTGGACAAGCGCCTGGATGCGGACCTGGGGCCGCCGTCACTGAACCGCGTCGCGACCCTGGTCGAGACCGGTCAACCCGATGCGTTAATGCTGGCCCCGCTGCTGCTGGAAGTGGAATCCGGCGAACCCGAACCCACCGCCTCGGCCATCAATGACACGGCCTGGGCGCTGGCGATCTGCCAGCTCGGCGTGGATTGCGGACCACAGAGCGAACTCACCCGGCTGCGCTGCATCTGGGATGCCTGTGCACCGGGAGATGATCTAGCCACATCTCTAGAAACGCATGTCAGTCCGTACATCTTCCAGCAGGCGCAGGAGCATGCCGCGCGACTGGCGGCGGCGATCCGGCAAGGCGACCTCACCAACTCCGGGCTGGTCAGCCTCAGCGTGGCCGGACCGGCGCTGACGCAGTGATCAGCTCGGCGTCCGCTCCCAAGCGAGCATGACGGCATCCTCACGCCCGCCCGCGGCCGGATAGTAGTTGGGGCGCCGGCCGATTTCGCGAAACCCGAGCTTGCGATAAAGCGTCAGTGCGGCCGTGTTCGTCGGACGCACTTCGAGAAAGACGATGGTCAGTTCCGCGGTGACCGCGATCTCCAGCAGATGTTCGACCAACTGGCGGCCGCAACCGGTGCGCTGTCTGCCAGGGTCCACGCAGACATTGAGGATATGACCCTCGCCCGCCGCCATCGACATCATCGCGTAACCATCGATCCGATCGCCCATACTGACCGCGACCCAGCTGCTGTAGCCGACGCGCAGACAGTCGTCGAAGATGCCTGCGGTCCAGGGGAATTCGTAGGCGGCACGATCGATGGCCGCGACGCGGGGAATGTCGCTGGGATGCATGGGGCGAATCCGCCACTCTGCATCCAGCACGACCGCGTTCACGCAGGCTCCGCGAGTCGGGCGCGAATGCGCTTGAGGTCATCCCAGCCCTTGCGCTTCTCCAGCGGCTGACGCAGGTAATAGGCCGGATGGTAGGTCACGATGACCGGCGTGCCACTGGGACCGTGCACGTGGCTGCCGCGGCGCAGTCGGCCCACTGGCGCGTCCTCGCCGAGCAAACCGGTCGCCGCCACCTGACCCAGCGCCACGATCAGCTTCGGCCGCACCAGCGCGATCTGCGCCTCCAGATAACCCCGACAGGCGTCCGCCTCCACCGCATGCGGCTTGCGGTTGCCAGGCGGGCGGCACTTGACCACATTGGCGATGTATACGGTGGACTGCCGCGAATGGCCGATGGCGGCCAGCATGCGATCCAGCAGCTGCCCCGCCGCACCCACGAAGGGCTCGCCGCGCAGGTCCTCCTGCTCACCGGGCCCCTCGCCGACCAGCATCAGATCCGCCTGCGTCTGTCCCACGCCGAACACGGTCTGCGTCCGCGTCTCGTGCAACGCACAGGCGGTGCAACGCGCCACCTGCGCCCGCAGCGCGTCCCAGTCCATGGCCGGCGGCTCTCGCTCCGGAACGGACGGGGGCGCCGGCTCGGAAACCTTCGCCACCGGAACCGCCTCGGGCTGCGGTTCCGGCACAACCACCGGCAACTCGACCGGCGTCTGCTCGGTCAGCGGCTCTTCGATGGCCGCGACCGGCTCCGCCGTCGGCGCGACCTCGATCACCGGCTCCGGTGCCTCGGCCGGTTGCTGATCCCGACGGACCCATTCGGTCAGGCCCATCAGCGCCAGATACTCCGATCGGCGGGCAGGTTTCACGGCCGGCGGCTTCAGGCGGCCGAGCGGTCGGCGCGACGCGCCTGCAACGCCCGGTTGATGCCGGACAGGATCGCAGACAGCGAGGCCGTGACGATATTGCCGTCGATGCCGACACCGAACAGCGTCTTCCCGCCGCCCAGCTTGAGCTCGATATAGGTCGCCGCGCGAGCGTCGGCACCACTGCCGATCGCATGTTCGTGGTAGTCCACCACGGTCACGGCTTCACCCAGTTCGGTGGACAATGCGCTGACGAAGGCCTCGATCGGCCCACGCCCTGTTGCCGCCAGGGCCCGGGTCTGACCATCGACCTCGACCTGCACCTTCAGGTCGACGTGACCCGAGGCCGAATCCTCGACCAGATGATGCGAGCTGTAGGCGTAGGGGCCGTGATCGCGCAGGTACTCGTCGTTGAAGATGTCCCACAGTTCGGTGGCGGTCACCTCGCGGCCCGTGGCATCGGTCACGGTCTGGACCACCCCGCTGAACTCGATCTGGAGGCGACGCGGCAGGTCCAGACCGTGCTCACGCTCCAGCAGGTAGGCGACGCCACCCTTGCCGGACTGCGAGTTCACCCGGATCACCGCCTCGTAGGAGCGACCGACGTCCATCGGGTCGATGGGCAGGTACGGCATGTCCCAGACCTCGTCCGGCTGACGCGCCGCGAAGGCCTTCTTGATCGCATCCTGATGCGAGCCGGAGAACGAGGTGTAAACCAGTTCACCGACGTAGGGATGACGCGGGTGCACCGGCAACTGGTTGCAGTACTCGACCCGGGCGCGGATCGCGTCGATGTCGGAGAAATCCAGGCCGGGATGCACGCCATCGGTGTACATGTTCAGCGCCAGGTTGACGATGTCCACGTTGCCAGTGCGCTCGCCGTTGCCGAACAAACAGCCTTCGACGCGCTCGATTCCGGCCAGCATCGCGAACTCCGCAGCAGCGGTGCCGGTGCCGCGATCGTTATGCGGGTGCACCGACAGAATCACCGAGTCGCGGCGTTTCAGGTTGCGGCCGGTCCATTCGATCATGTCGGCGAAGACGTTCGGCGTGGAGCGTTCCACCGTGGACGGCAGATTGATGATGCACTTGCGCTCGGGCGTGGAGCCCAGCGCCTCGACCACGGCATCGACGATGTCCCGGGAAAAATCCAGTTCGGTCCCGGAATACATTTCCGGCGAATACTGGTAGGTCCACTCGGTGCCCGGTCGCGCCTCGGCCAGTTCGCGAATCAGCCGGGCATGGGTCACGGCCAGATCGATGACCTCCTCCCGCTCCATCCTGAACACGACCCGACGCATCACCGGCGCGGTCGCGTTGTAGAAATGGACGATCGCGCGCGGCGCACCCTCCAGCGCCTCGAAGGTCCGCCGGATCAGCGGTTCGCGCGACTGGGTCAGCACCTGAATGGTGACGTCGTCGGGAATGCGCTTCTGCTCGATCAGGTCACGGACAAAGTCGAAATCAGCCTGCGACGCGGACGGGAACCCGACCTCGATCTGCTTGAAGCCCACCGACACGAGCAGCTCGAACATCTCGCGTTTGCGTTCCGGGTTCATCGGCTCGATCAGTGCCTGGTTGCCGTCACGCAAGTCCACGCTGCACCAGGTCGGTGGAGCGGAAATCACCTGATCGGGCCAGGTTCGGTCGGTCAGACCGACCACGGGAAACGGCCGGTACTTCGTCTGCGGATTCGAAATCATTGCCATGATGGCCTCCTCATTTCGGGAGCAGGGCCAGAGCCCTGTTGCGCTGCATGATGCGCCGCCTGCCGTAACCGGGTCCAAGAACGCCGATGGCGGCAGGTAAATTCTAGGGTGAGTGGCGGGTGAGCGGCCGCCGTCCGCATCGTGATTATCTGCCCGAGGGCAGAAGTCGGAGCGCAAGCAGAAGCCGCGCGGTGGCCAGAGGGCCCGCGCAGAAGGCATCAAGTTGCAGGATGCGTGGCTTCATACTGAGGACTATAGCGTCAAGTCGGCGAGGATCAAGTCCCGATGTCATCAATCGGCCGATGGCGGCGAACCTGAAGCTACGCGCCCTGGCGCTTGCGCCGACGCCGCAGCAGCGTCATCACCGGCCCGGAAATCGTGTACGCGAGAAACACGAAGAACGCGACCTTGGGCGGATCGAACGACACCAGTACGAACAGACCGACGATGGCCACGATGTAGATGAATGGGACCCGCTCCTTGAGATTCAGGTCCTTGAAGCTGTAGTAGCGCACGTTGCTGATCATCAGCAGGGCGGCCATCACCGTCAGCACGAACGCGGCCACCGCGACCAGCGGGGACTCGCCGGAAATCTCCATCTCGGAACAGACCCAGACGAATCCGGCGGTCACGCCGGCCGCCGATGGGCTGGGCAGCCCGAAGAAATAACCCTTGCCACCGGCCAGGTGCGCGGACACATTGAACCGCGCGAGCCGCAACGCCGCGCAGGCGGTGTAGACGAAGGCGCCCAGCCAGGCCAGCTTGCCGCCGTAGGGAATGGCACCAGCGAGCGAATGCAGCGTGTAGATGTAGATGACGACGGCGGACGCCAGTCCGAAGGTCACCATGTCGGACAGCGAGTCGTATTCCTTGCCGAAGTCCGTCTGCGTATTGGTCAGCCGCGCCACGCGGCCGTCCAGCGTATCGGCGATCATCGCGGCGAAAATCGCCATCGCGGCCGGCACGAATTCACCGCGCAGCGACGCCACGATGGCGTAGAACCCGCCGAACAGCGTTGCCGTGGTGAACAGGTTGGGCAGCAGATAGATGCCGCGCCGCCGCTGACCGCCTCCGGCCGGGTCGATGGATTTGTCGGACTCGCTCATGCGCTGGTCTCCTCGCCTTCAGCCGCCGCCTTGCGCTTGAGTATCGCCAACACGTCGACGCCCGCGCGAACCGGCTGTCCGGGATGCACTTTCGCACGCGCCGACTCGTCAACGTAGACATCGATATGACGGGCCAAGCGCCGCAGCCCGCAACGCCGTCCATGGCCGACGCGCTCGCCGACCGGCACCATGCAGGGCCGCTGGCCGAGCAGGCCGCCGCGTCCAGCCGCGATCAGCACGTCGTCCCCCTCGTCCGAATGGATCCAGGACACGTTCGTGCAGGGATCGCCGTTTTCGGTGCGGGGCTCGCGCAGCTTGCCCTCGATCGGCGCGCGCAGGCTGTAAGCACCCAGCGGCGCCGTAGCCACCCGAATGCGCAGGGCGTTGCGGCCGAGGTACTCGTCGCGCACCAGTTCCACCGAGGCGATACGACCGTCAACCGGCGCAACAACGCCGAGCGGCGTCGAACAAAGTGTCCGGTCGGAATCGTAGAAATAGCCGAGCCCGAACAGGGAGACGACTGACAGGCTGGCGCCGATCAGCCAGTGCTGCTCGTGCAGCGCCAGCCAGACACAAAGGACCAGCCCGGCAACGATCAGCCAGCCTTCGTGGGGAATATGAAGAAAGGTGCGGACGCGCATGGCGACGCCAGGAACCGACGCCGGCGGGTCGCGCCCGCCGGCGATACGACCCTAGTTCTTGGTCTTGTCGACCAGCTGGTTGGCGGCGATCCACGGCATCATGCCGCGCAGCTTGGCGCCCACCGATTCAATCGGATGCTCGGCGCTGCGGCGGGCCGTGGCCTTGAGCACGGTGCTGCCGTTGCGGGTTTCGTTGATGAATTCGCGGGCGAATTCGCCTTTCTGGATTTCGGCGAGAATCCGGCGCATCTCCGCCTTGGTCTCGTCAGTGATCACGCGCGGGCCACGGGTGATGTCGCCGTACTCGGCCGTGTTCGAGATCGAGTAACGCATGTTGGCGATGCCGCCCTCGTACATCAGGTCGACGATCAGCTTGAGTTCGTGCAGGCACTCGAAATAGGCCATCTCTGGCTCGTAGCCGGCCTCGACCAGGGTCTCGAATCCGGCCTGGACCAGCGCGGACGCGCCGCCGCAGAGCACCGCCTGTTCGCCGAACAGGTCGGTTTCCGTTTCCTCACGGAAGGTGGTTTCGATGATCCCGGAGCGGCCGCCGCCGATGGCCGATGCATAGGCCAGCGCGACATCTTTCGCGGTGCCGGTCGCATCCTGCTGCACGCAGATCAGGCAGGGCACGCCGCCGCCGTTGCTGTAATGCGAACGAACGGTGTGACCGGGGCCCTTGGGAGCGATCATCACCACGTCGAGATCGGCGCGGGGCTCGATCAGCCCGAAATGGATGTTGAAGCCGTGCGCGAAGGCCAGCGCGGCGCCTTCCTTGATGTTGCCGACCACGTCTTCGTACAGCGCCTGCTGATGCTCGTCGGGGACCAGCACCATGATCACGTCGGCGCCCTGCACGGCCTCGGCCGGGCTCTTGACGGTGAGGCCGGCCGCCTCCGCCTTCTTCCACGAACCGGAGCCCTCGCGCAGACCGACCGTGACCGAAACCCCGCTGTCATGCAGATTCAGTGCATGGGCATGGCCTTGCGAGCCATATCCCAGAATCGCGACCTGCTTGCCCTGGATAAGGGACAGGTCGGCGTCCTTGTCGTAATAGACATTCAATGCCACGGGGGTCTCTCCGGTTTGTTGCTTGAAGGGAATGCGCTCAGGCGGTGTGCCGTAGCGCCAGGATCTGATCGCCACTGGCGATGGCGGCAACGCCGCTGCGGACGACTTCGTGGATTTCCACGAATTCGCGCAGTTCGCGCAGGAAATCATCGACATCCATGCCCGAGCCGGTCAGCTCGATGACTCGCAGTCCGTCGGTCTGATCCACGACCTCGGCCTTGTAGCGCTCCAGGAGTTCGGTCATGCGGTCCTTGGAGGTCACGACATAGCGCACCTTGACCAGAAGCAGTTCACGTTCCACATGACCTCGGCGGGTCAGTTCCACGCGATCCACGACGTCGATCAATTTCGAGATCTGCTTGTTGATCTGGTTGATCACCTGATCGGTTCCCGTCGTCACCAGCGTGAGCCGGGACACGGCGGGATCATCGGTCGGTGCCACCGACAGCGATTCGATGTTGTAGCCGCGCGACGAAAACAGGCCCGCGACGCGCGCAAGCGCCCCGGATTCGTTCTGCAGCAGGATCGAAATGATGTGTCGCAAGGGACGACCCGAATTTAAAGAGTCGCGCACGGTAATCAGGCCGTAGACGAAAATCAAGCAGATCGGCCACAAGAATGCTGCACCGCAACTTGCCGTCCGATAAACTGGGGGGTTCCACCCCGGAATCCGCCTTGGAACCCAAGATGATGAGTGCGACCGTGACTCCTGCCGATACCGACCTGCGACGCGAACCCGAAACCCTGTCGGGTTCGGAGATTATCGTCCGCGTACTGGCCGAGCAGGACGTCGATGTCATCTTCGGTTATTCCGGTGGCGCCATCCTCCCGACCTATGATGCCGTGTTCCGTTACAACGCGGACCACGCCGACAGCATGCCGCTGATCGTGCCCGCCAATGAGCAGGGCGCCGGCTTCATGGCCGCCGGTTACGCGCGTGCTTCGGGCAAGGTCGGCGTGGCGATGGTGACCTCCGGCCCCGGCGCGACCAATTGCGTGACGCCGGTGCGCGACTGCATGGCCGACTCGATTCCGATCGTGGTGATCTGCGGCCAGGTGGCCACCGGCGCCATCGGCACCGACGGCTTCCAGGAGGCCCCGGTCACCAGCATCATGGGCAGCTGCGCCAAGCATGTGTTTCTGGTGACCGAACCGGAGCGCCTGGAGGCCACCGTGCGCACCGCCTTTGCCATTGCCCGGACCGGCCGACCCGGCCCCGTGGTGATCGACGTGCCCAAGGACGTCCAGAACTGGACCGGCCCCTACCGCGGCGCCGGCGAGCTGCCCATCCCCGGCTATCGGCAACGCATCCGCGCGCTGGAAACGGCGCCGTTGTCCGAGCGTCGCTGCGAGGATTTCTATGCGTTGCTGGCGCAGTCCGAGCGGCCGCTGATCTATGCTGGCGGCGGCGTGATCTCCAGCGATGCCGCGCAGGTGATGCGCGAGTTCGCGGACGAATACGGCATCCCGGTCGTGACCACGCTGATGGGGCTGGGCGCCTACGACACCACGCAGCCGCGTGCGCTGCACATGCTGGGCATGCACGGCACCGCCTACGCGAACTATGCGGTGGACGACTGTGATTTCCTGATCGCGCTGGGCGCCCGCTTCGACGATCGCGTGGCCGGCGTGCCGGACAAGTTCGCCGGCAACGCCAAGCACATCGCCCACTTCGATATCGATGCCTCGGAGATCGGCAAGGTCAAGCCGGTGCACTGGCATCACGTGGGTCGCCTGCAACCGGCGCTGGAAACCTTGCTGGAATTCGGTCGCCAGCAGCAGGTCCGGACGGACTTCGGCGCCTGGCACGGCCATGTCGCGGAGCTGAAATCGACCTACGCGATGAACTTCGATCGCAACAGCGACCTGATCCAGCCCTACGCGGTGCTGGAGGCGATCAACCGCCTCACGGAAGGTCACGCACTGATCTCCACCGGCGTCGGGCAGCATCAGATGTGGGCGGCTCAGTATTTCGACTTCCGCGAGCCGCGTCTGTGGCTGACCTCCGGCTCCATGGGCACCATGGGTTTCGGCCTGCCCGCCGCAATCGGCGCCCAGTTCGCCCGGCCGAACACGCTGGTCATCGATATCGATGGCGACGCCAGCATCCGCATGAATCTCGGGGAACTGGAGACGGTGACCACCTACGATCTGCCGATCAAGATCGTCGTGCTGAATAACTACGGCGACGGCATGGTCAAGCAGTGGCAGAAGCTGTTCTTCAAGGGGCGATTCGCGTTCTCCGACAAGTCGCTGCACAAGAAGGACTTCGTCAAGGCTGCGGAAGCCGATGGCTTCCCGTGGGCCCGCCGGCTCGATGATGTCGCGGATATCGACGCGGTGGTGAAGTCCTTCATCGAGTTCGAAGGTCCCGCGTTCCTGGAAGTGATCATCGACCCGGACGCTGGCGTCTACCCGATGGTCGGCCCTGGCATGAGCTACACGCAGATGATCACCGGCGATCACATCCCGTCACGGCATGCCCCGACGGAGCAGGCGGACCAGTCGGAAATGTTCTAGGGCCGTCACACGACAGCCCGATTCAACAGACTCCGTCGCGTTGTTCCCCTGAGCGACATTCAACCAATGCGGTGGCCGGTGGTCGCACTGCTGGTGCTCGTTGCACTGGCCGCGTCGCCGGCCCTCCCCGCCGACGACGCGGCCTACCGTCTCGCCAGCGCCCGCACGCTGGAAAACCGCGGACAACTGACCGCGGCCATTGTCGAGCGCCTGTGGGCGGATCAGGCGCTGCACCGCATCGAGCAGCGGGATCACAACGATCATCAGATCTGGCGACTGCTGCAACGACTGCCCAGCACCGCGCTGAACGCGCCCCCCGCCGCAGCGCCGTGGACCGCCGAGGGTTGGTGGGCGCTCGCGCGCAGCTACCGCGACCATGCGACATCCCACTGGGACCTGGCCCGCACGCTGGACGCCTGGGCACGCCGGTATCCCGATCACCCGGCCCGGGACTCCATTCTGCGAACGCTGCAGGTGGACTTGCCGCCGACACAACCGACCTACCGGCATGTCGCGCCGCGGCACGCGGTACGCCCTCAGCGAATCGCGGTCGTCGTGCCGACCTCCGGGCCACTCGGCGACGCCGGACGGGCACTGGCCGACGCCCTGCTGGACGCGGCGAGAGCCGCACCTGACCTGAGCATCCGACTGTTCGACAGCGGCGCGGGTGACAGCTATTCGGTGTATCAGGCGGCGGCCCAGCACGGACCGGACCTGATTGTCGGCCCGCTGGACAAGAGCACCGTGGAGGCGCTGTCCCGACAGGGACGGCTGTTGATCCCGACCCTGGCGCTGAACTACGGCAGCAGCAGCGCGTGGAGTGCCGGCAATCTCTGGCAATTCGGCCTGGCGCCGGAGGATGATGCCGCCGCCGCGGCCACTCAGGCCATTCAGGCGGGCCGGCGGCGCGCCGCGATTCTGTTTTCCGATGACGACTGGGGCCGTCGGGTCGGTCTCGGCTTCCTGGAACACTATGAAGCGCTGGGCGGCGAGGTGATCGATCAGGCCAGCTTCTGGGCCGGCAGCGATGATCTGCAAGCTGCCGTGCAACATCTGCTGCAACCCGATGCGACACGGCCGCTGTGGCAGGACACCCGCCCCGGCCGACTCGCGGGCTCACGCCGGATCGACATGCTGTTTCTCGCCGCGAAGTCGCGTGACGCGAGACTGCTCGTCCCGCTGCTGCGCTTTCATCATGCGGTCGATCTGCCAGTTTACGCGCCAGACGCCGCCCTGAGCGCCCGTCGCGACCAGGAAGCGATCAATGATCTCCGGATGGTGCTGCTGTGCGGCCCCCGCGACAACAACGGGGAAGCCGGCGATTTCGCCCAGTTCTCGGCGCTGGGACGCGACGCCTTCGCGGTGGCGACGCAACTGCCGGCGCTTGAGTCCGGACAGGAGATCCAAGGAGCGACCGGCCGGCTGTCCCTCGCCACCGGCGGACAGGTCAGGCGTCGCGCGACCTGCAGTCCGCTGCGACCCTGAGCGAGGTCATCGGGCAAAGGACGGCCGCGGTCCGCCCTTCACCCGAAACAGTCACTTGAGCAGGATGTTCGCCTTGTTCTTGGCGAAGGTCTTTTCCCCGACCCCCTTCACCTTCTTGAGCTCCTCGGCGGACTTGAACGCGCCGTGATCCTTGCGGTACGCGACAATACGCTGCGCCGTCACGGGGCCGACCCCGTCCAGCTCCTCCGCCAAGGTTGCCGCGCTCGCGGCGTTGATGTTGACCGGCCCCGCGAAACTCAGCGCCGAATAGAACAATGCCACAACAAAGATGATGTATTTCATGCTGTTTCCCTCACTGGTTTGAAAATCAAGCGCAACATGCGCTCACCAACAAGTAACGGGGAAAAACTTCAATTCCGGACACGACAGCAACGACCGTTCGTCGGGTGTCGGTGCGATCGATCCACCGGAGAACTCGCGCAAACCACCACTCGGAATCATTTGGTCTGCGCGTGTGCATGATCTACCATCGCCGGAGACGGCATCACGCCGATATGGGAGGACGCGGTGACAGCGGGTGATCAGACAATCCAGATGGGTTATATCGGCGGCCTGGCGCGTCGACTGATCAACGATGGCCTGCTGACGGATGCTGCGGCGCGCGAGGCCCAGGCCAAATCGTCCAAGGATCGCATCGCGCTCGTCCATTGGGTTGTCTCCCAGAATCTGGCATCGGCGCTGGACGTGGGCATGGCCGCAAGCCGCGAGTTTGGCCTGCCGCTGCTCGATCTCAACGCGATGAACATGGAGTACGCGCCGATCAGCGAGGTCAGCCAGGCGCTGATTCGTGACCATCGCGCGCTACCCCTGTTCAAGCGCGGCAAGCGGCTATACGTGGCGACGTCGGACCCGACGAATCTGCAGGGCCTCGACGAGATCAAGTTCAACACCGGCCTGACCACGGAACCGGTCCTGGTCGAGGACGACAAGCTCGGCAACTTCATCGAGAACGCGCTGAACGCCATGGAGGCTGCGTCGCTGGATGTCGGCGACGAAGATCTGGAGAACATTGACCTCGACGAGGGTGACGACGCCAAGGAAAGCGAGGACATCACGCGGGCCGATACCGAATCCGCGCCGGTCGTCCGCTTCGTCAACAAGATTCTGCTCGACGCGATCAACCGCGGCGCATCGGACATCCACTTCGAACCCTACGAGAAGAAGTACCGGGTTCGGTATCGCCAGGACGGCATTCTTCAGGAGATCGCGACGCCCCCCGTGCAAATGGGCATGCGGCTGGCGGCCCGGCTCAAGGTGATGTCGAGAATGGACCTCGCCGAACGCCGCGTACCGCAGGACGGCCGCATCAAGCTGAACCTGTCGAAGACCAAGGCCATCGACTTCCGCGTCAACACCTGCCCCACGCTGTTCGGCGAAAAGATCGTCCTGCGTATCCTCGACCCGACCAGCGCCCAGCTCGGGATCGATGCGCTGGGATACGAGCCACACCAGAAGGAGCTTTATCTCAAGTTCCTGAGCAAGCCCTACGGCATGATCCTGGTGACCGGCCCGACCGGCAGCGGCAAGACCGTGTCGCTCTACACCGGGCTGAACATCCTCAACACGGCGGACCGGAACATCTCCACGGCGGAAGATCCTGCGGAAATCAACCTGCCCGGCATCAATCAGGTCAACGTCAACCCGAAAGTCGGCCTGACCTTCGCGTCGGCCCTGAAGGCCTTTCTCCGTCAGGATCCGGATATCATCATGGTGGGTGAGATTCGCGACCTGGAAACGGCCGAGATTGCGATCAAGGCCGCGCAGACGGGTCACCTGGTGCTGTCCACGCTGCATACCAACGACGCGCCGCAAACACTGACCCGCATGCTTAACATGGGTGTGCCGGCCTACAACATCGCCTCGTCGGTCTCGCTGATCATTGCCCAGCGACTGGCACGCCGCCTGTGCAAGCAATGCAAGCAGCCGATCGATATCCCGAGAGAGGAACTGATCAAGGAAGGCTTCCTCGAATCCGATCTGGAGAATCTAACGCTCTACGAAGCCAAGGGCTGCGATGCATGCAGCGGTACCGGCTACAAGGGCCGCGTGGGTATTTACCAGGTCATGCCGGTCAACGAGGATATGGGGCGCGCGATCATGGAAGGCTCCAACGCCATGGAACTGGCACAACTCGCCAAGCAACAGGGCATCGACGATTTACGTCGATCCGGGCTGCTCAAGGTCCTGCAAGGCGTCACCAGCCTGGTTGAAGTCAACCGGGTCACCGTCGACTAGCCGGAAGCGAAACAAACACCATGGCAAAAGCGGCAACCAAAGAAGCCACCTTTCTCTGGCAAGGCACCAACCGCGAAGGCTCGCGGGTTAAGGGACAGATGGACGCGCTCAGCGACGCGCTGGTCAAGATTCAGCTGCGCAAGCAGGGCATCAACCCCATCAGCGTGCGCAAGAAGAGCGAGCTGTTCGGCAAGCGCAAGAAAAAGATCGAAACCGGCGACATCGCCGTGTTCTCGCGGCAGATGGCGACGATGATGCAGGCGGGCGTGCCACTGGTACAGGCGCTGGAGATTGTCGGAAAGGGCCACGAGAACCCCTCCATGGGTCAGATGATCAGCGAGATCCGATCCGAGATCGAGGGCGGCGCGACCTTCGCCGAATCCCTGTCCAAGCACCCCAAGTATTTCGACGACCTGTTCGTCAACCTTGTCGACGCCGGCGAACGCTCCGGAGCACTGGAGGCGTTGCTGGACAAGATCGCGACCTACAAGGAGAAGACCGAGGCGATCCGAAAGAAGGTCAAGAAAGCACTGACCTACCCGAGCGCCGTCGTTGTTGTCGCGTTCATCGTCACCGGCATCCTGCTGTATTTCGTGGTACCGCAGTTCAAGGAGCTGTTCACTGGTTTCGGTGCGGACCTGCCCGCATTCACGCTGCTGGTGATTTCGCTGTCCGAGTTCGTGCAGGCGAAATGGTGGCTGATCCTGATGATCTTGATCGCGATCGGCTTCACGCATGTGCAGTGTCATCGCCGGTTCCGCAAGTATCGGCGAGTGCAGGACCGCATCATGCTGCGGATCCCGATTATCGGAGACATCCTCAACAAGTCGGCGGTCGCCAGGTTTGCCCGCACGCTGTCCACCATGTTCGCGGCCGGCGTTCCGCTGGTCGATGCGCTCGACTCGGTGTCGCGGGCATCCGGCAACATCGTTTACGAAGAAGCCATCCTGCAGATGAAGGACGAGGTAGCGACCGGCCAGCAGTTGCAGGTCAGCATGGCCCAGGCCGGCGTCTTCCCCAGCATGGCCGTGCAGATGATTGCCATCGGCGAGGAATCCGGCGCGCTGGACTCCATGTGCGCCAAGGTCGCGGACTTCTACGAGGAAGAGGTCGATAACCTCGTGGACAGCCTCTCCAGCCTGCTGGAGCCGCTGATCATGGCGGTGCTCGGCGTGCTGGTCGGCGGTCTGGTCGTCGCCATGTATCTGCCCATCTTCAAGCTCGGTTCGGTGGTCTGAGACGCCGGAACATCCGCTCGTTTTCCACCGGAACCCAATGTGATCGAACTGTTGCAGACATCGCTGTCGCTATGGATCGGCGTGGCAGCGATCGTCGGTCTGCTGGTGGGCAGCTTTCTCAACGTGGTCGTTCACCGCCTGCCCCGGATGTTGCAGCAGACCTGGCGACAGGAATGCAGAACATTGCTCGAACTGCCCGAGTCAGCTCCCGAACCACCCCGGGAATCCCTGATCCACCCCGGCTCGCGCTGCCCGTCCTGTCACGCGAGCATTCACTGGTACGACAATATTCCCGTTGTCAGTTTCCTGTTCCTCCGGGGCCGTTGTCGTGACTGCAAGGCCGGAATCAGCGGGCGCTATCCGCTGGTGGAACTGCTGACCGCCGTCGCCAGCGGCGTTGTCGCATGGCAACTGGGGTTCAATCCCTACGGCATCGCGGCGATCGGGCTGACCTGGGCGCTGATCGCCCTGTCCGCCATCGACTTCGATCATCAACTGCTGCCGGACAACATCACGCTGCCGGCGCTTTGGGCCGGACTGCTGCTGAGCGTCGCCGGCGGCCCGGTGCCGCCAGCGGACGCGATCATCGGCGCGGCGGCCGGCTATCTGTCTCTGTGGCTGGTGTTCCATGGCTTTCGGCTGGTCACCGGCAAGGAAGGCATGGGGTATGGCGACTTCAAGCTGCTCGCCGTTTTCGGCGCCTGGCTCGGTTGGAGTGCCCTGCCGCTGACCATCCTGCTGTCTTCGGTGGTTGGCGCCCTCGTCGGCGGCACCCTGATCGCGACCGGCCTGCTGAGACGGGATCAGCCAATGCCGTTCGGCCCATACATCGCCGCCGCGGGCTGGGTCGCGATGCTGTGGGGTGACGAGCTCGTTCATGGCTACCTGCAGTTCGCGGGGCTCTGAATCATGATCTGGACGGTTGGCCTGACCGGAGGCATTGCCAGCGGCAAGTCGGCCGCGAGCGCCATGTTCGAAGCACTGGGCGTCCCGGTGCTGGATGCCGACCAGACCGCGCGCGACGTCGTGGAACCGGGCACGCCGGGACTGGCCAGGATCATCGAGACATTTGGCAACGAAGTGCTTACGGCCGACGGGCAACTCGACCGCGCCAAATTGCGTGCAATCGTGTTCAAGGACAACGACAAGCGGCAGGCGCTCGAGGCGATTGTTCACCCGGCCGTCCGCGTGGCCATGCAGGCATGGCGCGAGTCGCTGGACACGGACTACTGCATCCTCGCCATTCCGCTGCTGGTGGAATCAGGCCTCAACCGGATGACCGACCGCGTGCTGGTCATCGACGTGGCCCCGGACACGCAGCGACGACGCCTGATCGAGAGGGACGGCATTGACGCGGCACTCGCGGAACGCATGATCCAGTCCCAGGTCGGCAGGGAAGAACGACTGGCCGCCGCCGACGATGTCGTCGACAACAATGGCTCGCTGGCGGCATTGCAGTCGCAAATCGATACACTTCACCGTCGTTATGTCGCGCTCAGTCACGCTGAATGAGCAATTTGTGTTGATGTCGTTACAATGCCCCTTCGCAGTGGGGCGCATTGCATGATGGGACCGGGAACGTCCTCCGACATCATTTGGTTCGAGCAACCGCTCAACGAACGGGTGCGCACCTACCTGCGCCTCGAATTCCTGTTCAAGCGCCTGAAGCACCATCGGGCGGATGCCAGTTACTGGGGACGACGTGCGGCGGTCGGGGCATTGCTCGACATCTTTCTGCTGCTCGGTCGCAGCGACCTCAAGGGCGACATCACCAAGGAACTCGGGGAACAGCATGCGCACCTGCGCCGGCTCGAAGCGCAGCCGGGCGTCAATGACGACCGGCTCAGCGACGTGCTCAAGCGCATCGAGCAGGCCGTTCAGGCGATTCAGGGCCTGTCCTCCCAGTTCGCGGGGGCCGCGCTGCGCAACAACGACTTTCTCGTCAGCATCGCCAACCGGATCGCCATACCGGGGGGCACCACGGGCTTCGACCTTCCGAACTTCGAACTGTGGCTACGCCGGCCGCTGGAGGAATCCGAACACGACCTGAATGCCTGGTGCGCGGACATCGGTGCGTTCGAGCGCGCCATCGATCTGGATCTGGAGCTGATCCGAAACAGCGCCAACCCGTCGACCATGGTGGCACGCGACGGCATTCACGTGCAGTCGCTGGATGGCCCCAGACAGATGCTCCGTATCGGCGTCCCGGTCACCTGCCGTGCCCATCCGGAGATCAGCGCCGGCAAGCACCGGTTCACCGTCCGTTTCATGGAAACCCGGGAAACCGGCAGCCGCAGCCATCAGGTTCGGACGGACATCGAATTCCGATTGGCCTGCTGCGGCATCGGATGACTCGATCGCCGGATCCAGTCCGCGCTGACGCGATGTTCTCTCGTATCACACCCCAGGCTCACGAGCAGCCCGGCCGCATGGCGCGACCCTGCACCCTGACCCGGTTTAGGGCGACCCGCTGATGCCCGCGACGGAACCGCCACGACTCGTGCGCTGCCCGCACTGCGGCCAGCGCACCAAGGCAACGCCCGAAAACCCATGGCGACCGTTTTGCAGCCGGCGCTGCAAGCTCATCGACCTCGGCGCCTGGTTCGAGGAGGAACACCGCATCCCGGACGCGGACCCCGGACTCCCGTCAGATCGGGACGACTGAACCCGCCCGGCCCGTCCGCCGCAGCGCAGACCAGCGGTGCCGTCAGTTCCAGAACCCGCGGATCCCGGCAACACCCGTTGCGCCCGCGCAGCGGGCCGCATCCAGATCCGCCGGGACCAGGCCGCCAATCGCGTACGCCGGCAAGCCCGCCGGATCGATTAGCGCACGCCAGCGTGGCCAGCGCATCGGCGCCCGGCTCGGATGTGACGGCGTCGGGCGCACGGAACCGACAACCAGTGCATCGACCCCGGCGGCAAGCGCCGCATCACGTTCGGCTTCGCCATGACAGGATGCGATACGCCAACGCGCCCAAGCAGGCCTGCTGACGGCGCAGCCGGGAAGGTCACGGTGCGGCAGGTGCCAGACCAGCGCGCCCGCGGGCAAGTCGGCGTCCCAGTCGAGTCCGGGCCGATCCACCGCGAGCATCGGACCATCCGGTCTCCAGAGCGCCAGCACCAGCGCGCGATACTGCGCGTCGTCCAGCGACGGCAGCCGCAGCCGCACGAGCCAGTCGTCGGGAATGGCGGGCCAGCGCATCTTGAGCGCTTCGATCCGCATGTCCGGAGGCGTGAATGCATACCGCGAGGGCAGCTCCAGCGCCGCCACGATCGGGCGATCGGCCTCCAGCAGGCCGGCACCGGACAGCTCGGGGACGTCCAGCCAGCGGATCGCCTGCCCTTCGCGTCCTACCGGCTCGCCACCCCAGTCGTCGACCAGCCAGGTGTCCAGCAGCACCTCGCGATCCGGATAGCGGTGCCGCAGCCGGATCAGCGGCCGGCGCCGACGCACCTCGATTCCGAGTTCTTCGGCCAGTTCACGGCGCAATGCAGCCTGCACGGACTCTCCGGGCTCGCACTTTCCGCCCGGGAACTCCCATTGACCGGCGCCGGGCTTGCCGGCCCGCCGCTGGCTGATCAGCACCTGCCGACCGCGCCGGAGCACCCCCACGGCGATGTGCAGGGTCACGTCCGGTATTCGGCGTTGATGCGTACGTAGTCGTGTCCGAGATCGCAGGTCCAGATGGTCGCGTCGCTACCCCCGCGCCCGAGGTCGATGGTCACCATGAACGCGTCCCGCCGCATCACCTCGGACGCGTCGGATTCCTGATAACCCTCCGCCGGTTCGCCGCCGACCAGCACCCGGACATCGTCGATCATCAGATCCACATCCTCGATCTTCAGACCTTCCAGACCGCTGCGACCCACGGCGGCGAGCACGCGCCCCCAGTTGGGATCGCTGGCGAACCAGGCCGTCTTGACCAGCGGCGAATGCGCGATGGTGAAGGCCACCTTGCGCGCCTCTTCGCCTGATCGGGCGCCGCGGACACGAACGGTGACGAACTTGCTGGCGCCCTCTCCGTCCCGGACCATCGCCTGGGCCAGATGCTGGCAGACCTCGATGATGGCGTCGCGGCAGGCGCGATAGGCGACGGTACCGATCTCGATCAATTCGCCCGACCCGGTCGCCGCCAGGGCACAGGCATCGTTGGTGGACGTATCGCCATCCACGGTGATGCAGTGAAAGCTTGCGTCGACGGCTCTGGCGAGAATCTGCTCCACGGCCGCCTGGGACAGCGGCGCGTCGGTCGCGACGAAGGCCAGCATCGTCGCCATGTCCGGACGGATCATGCCCGCGCCCTTGCCGATCCCGGTAACCGTGTAGCGGGCGCCGGGCACATCGATGGTCCGGCTGACGCCCTTCGGCACCGAATCCGTCGTCATGATCGCCCGCGCCGCGGTCATCCAGCCGTCTTCGGTGAGACGATGTTGCAGTTCGGGAACCGTGGCCTCGATGCGCTCGACCGGTAGCGCCTCGCCGATGACGCCGGTGGAAAACGGCCAGACCGCCTCCGCCGCGCAGGACAATGATGCGGCCACGGCGGAGCAGCTGCGACGCGCCGCCAGCACACCGGGCGAGCCGGTTCCGGCGTTGGCGTTTCCGCTGTTGATGATCCAGGCGCGTGATTGCGCGACGCGCCCCCGGTGTTCGCGGCAGATCCGCACGGGTGCCGCGGCAAACGCATTGTTGGTCAGCGCCACCGCGGACCGTGAGCCGGGCGCCAGCTCGATCAGCAGCAGATCGTCGCGACCACGGTAACGAATGCCGGCGGCGCCGGCGGCAAGGCGAACACCGCCGACGGGCAGCAGCGAATCCGGCGCCGTCAGACCAACGGCCAAGACCGTACCCTGATCACGCTGGATGCCCGCCCTCGGTGAATTCGCAGCATTGCGGCCCTAGGAGACCCGCCCGTGGCATTGCTTGTACTTCTTGCCGGACCCGCAGGGACAGGGCTCGTTGCGCCCAATCTTGCGTTCACCACGCTCGAAGGTTTCCGGCTGTGGCGGCGCGGCCGGACGCTGTCCGGGACCGGCCTGAATCCGCCGTCCCGCCGCCGGCGCGGCGTCAGCGGCCGGTTCCTCGCCGCCACCGGCGAGCGCGCTGCTCGCCTCGGCATGGCTGGCCTGACCACGTGCCTGCAAGGCCTCGGCCTGTGCGCGGCGCTGGGCTTCCACCGCCTCGACATCAGCCTCGGCCTGGACGCGCACCTTGGACAGGGTTGCGATGACCTCATGCTTGAGTCGCGCGAGCAGGTCGTTGAACAGCTGGAACGCTTCGCGCTTGTACTCCTGCTTGGGATCCTTCTGCGCGTAGGCACGCAGGTTGATGCCCTGCCGCAAATAGTCCATCGCAGCCAGATGCTCGCGCCACAGGCGATCGAGCGTCTGCAGCATCACCGCCTTTTCGAAATGCTGGATGACACTCTCGCCGGCACGCTGCTTCTTGTCCGCGTAGGAGGCTTCCAGCAGCTCGTTCACGCGACGCCGCACGCCAACATCGTCCAGCGAGGCATCATCCTCCAGCCACTTGGCGATGTCTTCGTCGACACCGAACTCGGCGCGCAACGCCTCGCTCAAGCCCTTGATGTCCCACAGCTCCTCTGGCGAACCAGGGGGCAGGTAGGCCTGAACCACGCCGGAGACGACATCAGGCCGGATGGTGTCGATCAGGGCCGAAATCTCGTCGGCGGCCATCAGCTCGTTGCGCTGCGAGTAAATGACCTTGCGTTGATCGTTGGCGACGTTGTCGTACTCGAGCAAGTGCTTGCGGATGTCGAAGTTGTGCGACTCCACCTTGCGCTGGGCGGTCTCGATGGACCGGGACACCCAGCGATGCTCGATCGCCTCGCCCTCCTCCATACCGAGCCGCTGCAGCATCGCGCGCATCCGCGGCGGTGTGAAGATCCGCATCAGCGTATCTTCCAGCGACAGGTAGAAGCGGGTCAGACCGGGGTCGCCCTGGCGGCCGGAGCGGCCTCGCAGCTGATTGTCGATGCGGCGTGATTCGTGGCGCTCCGAGCCGATCACGTGCAGACCGCCGGACGCGATCACCGCGTCGTGCCGCGCCTGCCAGTCGGCCTGCACCGCGGCCCGGCCGTCGGCATCGTCTTCCGGCAGCACCGCCAGTTCGGCGTCCAGGCTGCCGCCCAGCACGATGTCGGTGCCGCGGCCCGCCATGTTCGTCGCGATCGTCACGGCGCCCGGGCGGCCGGCCTGCGCGATGATCTCGGCCTCGCGCTCGTGCTGCTTGGCGTTGAGCACCTCGTGGTGGACCTTGCGCTCCTGCAGCAGCTTGTGCAGCAATTCCGAGGTCTCGATCGAGGCCGTGCCGACCAGCACCGGCGCACCCTTTTCCTGCGCCGCCGCGATGTCGTCGACAATGGCGTTGAATTTTTCACGCGCCGTCATGAACACCAGGTCACCCATGTCCTGACGCTGGGTCGGCCGGTTGGTCGGGATCACCACGACTTCCAGTTCGTAGATCTGCTGGAACTCGAAGGCCTCCGTATCCGCCGTTCCGGTCATGCCGGACAGCTTGTCGTAGAGGCGGAAGTAGTTCTGGAAGGTGATTGACGCCAGCGTCTGGTTCTCGCGCTGGATCGCCACACCCTCCTTGGCCTCGATCGCCTGGTGAAGGCCGTCGGACCAGCGCCGGCCCGGCATCGTGCGACCGGTGAACTCGTCGACGATGACCACGTCACCACCGCGGACAATGTAGTCCACGTCCCGCTTGAACAGGTGATGCGCACGCAATGCGGCGTTCAGGTGATGCATCAGAACGATGTTCTGGGCGTCGTAGAGGCTTTCGCCCTCGGCCAGCAGACCGGCCGCCGACAGCAACTGCTCGACACGCTCGTGACCGTCCTCGGTCAGGTGGACCTGCTTGCCCTTCTCGTCCACCGAAAAGTCGCCAGGACCGTCCTCTTCCTCCTGCGGCACCAGCTTGGGCACGATGGAGTTGATCTTCTGGTAGAGACTCGGGTCGTCATCCGTCGGGCCGGAGATGATCAGCGGCGTGCGCGCTTCATCGATCAGGATCGAGTCGACCTCGTCGACCACCGCAAAATGCAGTTCCCGCTGCACCTTGTCCTGCGCCGAGAAGGCCATGTTGTCGCGCAGATAGTCGAACCCGAACTCGTTGTTCGTCCCGTAGGTGATATCGGCGGCGTAAGCCGCACGCTTCTCGTCCGGCGACTGACCGGAGAGCGCCACACCAACGGTCAGGCCAAGGAAACGATAGACCCGCCCCATCCAGTCCGCGTCGCGACTGGCCAGGTAGTCGTTGACGGTGATGATGTGAACGCCTTTGCCCGACAGCGCGTTGGCATAGGCCGCGAGCGTGGCGACCAGCGTCTTGCCCTCACCCGTTCGCATCTCGGCGATCTTGCCGTCGTGCAGCACCGAACCGCCGATCAGCTGAACGTCGAAATGACGCATCCCCAATGCTCGTCTGGCCGCTTCACGGACCACGGCGAACACCTCGGGGAGCATCGCGTCCAGGCTCTCGCCCTGTTTCAAGCGATTGCGGAATTCGTCGGTCTTGGCCTGCAGCGATGGATCATCCAGCGCGGAGATCGAATCCTCCAGCGCGTTGACCTGATCCGCAAATCTGCGCTTTCGACTTAAAACGCGCTGGTTCCGGCTGCCGAACAACCGGCTGAAGAAGGTATTCGCCATGGGGTCAGAGTGGGGCCTGCGAGCCAGGAATCAACGGCCGCTTCGAATGATGCGGCGCGGCATTGTAACGCAGACGACTCGGCATGCAGGAGACGCGCGTTTTCCAGGTGTGGGCGCGACCGGAAACGCCGCGGCAGACCACCCCAAAACGGGCGACGAGCCCGTGACTCAGCCCTGCGACTTGATGTACTTCGCCGGGTTGACGACACGACCGTTGCGCAGCACTTCGAAATGGACGTGCGGACCGGTGGAGCGTCCCGTGTTACCCATGAGGGCGATCACTTCACCCTTGGCGACGCGGTCTCCAACCTTGACCTCGTGCTTCTGGTTATGGCCGTAGCGCGTGACGTAGCCGTTACCGTGGTTGATTTCCACGAGCATCCCGTAACCCTGGCGACGCCCGGCCCATGTCACCACACCACTGGCGACCGCAACCACTTCCGAGCCTTCGCGGCCGGCGAAGTCCATGCCGTAGTGCTGTGCGCGGCGCCCAGTGAACGGATCGGTCCGTGTGCCGAACAACGACGAAATCCATCCGCTGAGAATCGGACGCCCTTCGGGATGCGCTTCGCTCTGGAGGCGGCTGGCGAGGATGAGATCCTCCAGCACCCGCATTTCGCGCTCTCGATCGGCGATCTGGCGGTCGAGCTCTCCCAGCGTGTCGTTGACATCCTCGAGCGCGGGCAACTCGCCTTCCACGTCGAGCTCCGGACCGCCCACCGCGGGCACCGCATCGAACGCGAACTCGCCTTCATCCAGGTCGGCGACCTCGATCAAACGCTGGCCGGCCGCGTTGAGGCGCATCATGTCCGCCTGCAACAGCGCGACCTTGCGGGCCAGGGCCTGCGTGTTTTCCTGCAGATACTGACGCGTATCCGCCACTTCCTGACGATTTTCGTCAATGGCCGCCTGCCATTCGGCGGTGACGTCATCGGGCAGCTCGACCTGCGCGGTCGCCACCGGCGCGGTCAGCCGGCCGATGCCGATGCCCGCGGCAATGAACAGCCCCACCGTCGCCACTGCGACGACGATGATCCAGGGACTGCGCGGATCAAATTGCCAGCGCCGGGATCGGCCCAGCCGGTTGTCGATTACAATCAGTTCCATGTCTTATCGTTTAGGTCGTCGCGCTCGATCTCTTTCGGATCGCATTCGTTCAGACCGTTCCCCCCTCAGGGATTGGTCCCGATCTGCCAAGCAGACCGTCCTGCTTCAAGAGCGGCTGCAGCAACGCCTCCCAGCGCCGCTTTGCAACCACATTCGGTTTGTTCGGATGGATCGGGCAACCGCCGTACTGGCCGTGCCTTCTCCCGCCTGGGCCACCCGAGCGCGCCAGCACCGCACCACATTGATGCTCGCCGTTGGCGCAACGCTGGATGCACCCTGCACAGATATAAGGCTTTGCATCATTCCAGTGCAAGCCAAACCCGCGCAACGGAACCGTCCGATCAAATCCCTCCCGCGACACATCGAATCCATGCGTCGCCTCTCAGTTAGCACGAGCAATGCCAGATTGGCCTCGGCCCTCAGGCAGCTCGTGCGTACGCTTTCTTCTGCCGCAAGCTCAGGCGGCGATGGTGGCCGGACGCGGTGAGTAGGTGATCGGCGGGCGCTCTCCCCGCTCGAAGGTCACCATTTCCCAGGCATCCGGCTGAGCCAGCAGTCCACGCAGCAGCTTGTTGTTCAGCGCGTGGCCGGACTTGTAGCCGGTGAACGCGCCAATCAGATTGTGACCCATCAGGTACAAATCACCGATGGCGTCGAGAATCTTGTGGCGGACGAATTCGTCCTGGTAGCGCAATCCGTCGCTGTTCAGCACCCGGAACTCGTCCAGTGCGACCGCGTTGTCCAGACTGGCGCCCAGAGCCAGATTGTTCGCACGCAGATACTCCACATCGCGCATGAACCCGAAGGTGCGAGCGCGCGAGACTTCCTTGACATAGGACGTCGTTGAAAAATCGATGGTTGCGTGCTGCTTGCTGGACGAAAACACCGGATGCTCGAAGTCGATTCCGAAGCTGACCTTGAAGCCATCATGCGGATCGAAGCGGGCCCACTTGTCGTCCTCGGTCACCTGGACCGGCTTCTTGACCCGGATAAAGCGCTTGGGCGCATCCTGCTCGAGGATGCCGGCAGACTGGACCAGGAACACGAAAGGCCCGGCGCTGCCGTCCATGATGGGGACCTCGGGCGCCGACAACTCGATCAACGCGTTGTCGATGCCGAGGCCCGCGAGAGCCGACATGAGATGTTCGACGGTCGACACCTTGGTGCCGTCCGCCTCCAGCGTGGTGTTGAGCATCGTATCGGTCACCGCGTGGGCGTCCGCTTTCACATCGGGCGTGCCGTCCAGGTCCACGCGCCGAAATACGATGCCGAAATCCGCCGGGGCCGGGCGGATGGCCATGTACACCTTTTTGCCGGTGTGCAGTCCCACGCCAGTGGCGCGAATCGGATGCTGCACGGTTCGTTGCTTCAACATCTCATTATCCTCAGCGGCTGTGCCCGAACACTGCCAAGCATCGACGGACAGCCTGAGACAGGCCGTCGGTCAACAAGTTTCGGAATCAGCCCCCGCGATTCTTGGTTGGATGACGGGGCACGCCTTCAAGGCAATACCCGGCCGCCAAACCCGGCACCATACCACAGGGGCATGGATCTCCGGGAGTGGCGGTGGTCCGGGCCGCGCACCGTCCCGCTCAGGAATCCCCCCACCATGTCGGCTCAGTCGGCCTGATTGCGCAGAAACGCCGGCACGTCCAGCACCTCGATGTCCAGATCGGACAGATCATCGAACCGGCGGCTCTTCTTCTCGCGGCGGATGTAGGTCGGCTTTTCCAGATCGCCGTACTTCACCTGCCCGCCACCATCGCGACTGATCGGCGTCACCACTTCGTGGTCGTCATAGGACTGGGCCTTCTGTCCACCTCCCAGCCCCGTCGCCACGACGGTGACACGCAGCTCGTCACCCATGCTCGGATCCAGCGCGGTACCCACGATCACCTCGGCCGATTCGGCCGCCATTTCGCCGATCACCTCGTTGACGACCTGGAACTCGAACATGGTCAGATCGTCGCCGGCGGTGATGTTGACCAGTACGCCCTCGGCGCCGGTCAGCGTCAGCTCGTCCAGCAGCGGGCTGGCCAATGCGGTCTCGGCGGCTTCGCGGGCACGATCCTCACCGCAGGAGCGGCCGATGCCCATCATCGCCATGCCCGGAATCGACATGACCTTGCGGACGTCGGCGAAGTCGACGTTGATCAGACCACCAGCGGTGATCAGCTCGGCGATGCCCTGCACTGCGTTGTGAAGCACGTCGTTGGCCGACTTGAACGCGCTCTTGACGGTCACGCTCTTGCCCAGAACCGACAGCAGCTTCTCGTTCGGGATCACGATCAACGAGTTGACCAGGCCTTCCAGCGACTCGATGCCGCGGCCGGCCACGTCCATGCGCTTCTTGCGCTCGAACGGGAACGGCTTGGTCACGACAGCCACCGTGAGGATTTCCAGCTCGCGGGCGATCTCCGCGACGACCGGCGCGGCGCCGGTGCCTGTCCCACCACCCATGCCCGCGGTGATGAACAGCATGTCGGAGCCCTCGATGGTCTCGCGGATCCGCTCGCGATCCTCCATTGCCGCGGCGCGGCCCACCTCGGGATCGGCGCCCGCACCCAGGCCACGGGTCACGCCCGAGCCAAGCTGCAGGATGGTGTCGGCCGAGCAAGCATCCAGATGCTGCACGTCCGTGTTGGCACAAATGAATTCGACACCCTGAATCCCGGCTTCAACCATCTGGTTGACCGTGTTGGTGCCGCCGCCGCCGATGCCCATGACCTTGATCACTGGACGATTCGGCTGGTGTTCGATGAGTTCAAAGATCTCAGCCATGGTGTGGTACCTCTGTGTTGCCCCTAGAAGTCGATCAGAAATTGCCTTGGAACCAGCTCTTCATGCGTTCCCAGACCTGTGCGAAGCCGGACCCTTCGGGTTGTCCGGTGTAATGCGGGAGATTTCTCTGCCCGAAGATGAGCAACCCGATGCCGGTGGCGTGTTGCGGGTTGCGGGCGACGTCGGTCAGCCCCTGTACGGTGTGCGGCATGCCCAGGCGCACCGGGAGATCGAAGACCTCCTCGGCGAGCTCGACCACGCCGGCCATCTTGCTGCTGCCACCGGTGAGCACGACGCCCCCGGCCAGCATTTCGTCGAAGCCGCTGCGGCGCAGCTCGCGCTGAATGAGCAGGAACAGCTCCTCGTAGCGCGGGCGGATCACCTCGGCCAGCGTCAGCCGCGACAGGCGACGCGGCGGGCGGTCGCCCACGCTGTCGACCTCGATCTGCTCGTCGCGCTCCAGCATTTCCGGCAGCGCGTGGCCGTACTTGATCTTGATCGCGTCGGCGTGCTGCGTCGGCGTGCGCAGGGCCACGGCGATATCGTTGGTGACCTGGTCGCCCGCGATGGGGATGACTGCCGTGTGGCGGATCGCGCCCTTGTGGAACACCGCGATGTCGCTGGTGCCACCGCCGATGTCGACCATGCAGACGCCGAGGTCCTTTTCATCGTCTGTCAGTACGGCGTAGCTGGACGCCAGCTGCTCGAGAATCAGCTTGTCCACATCCAGCCCGCAACGCAGCACGCACTTGTGGATGTTCTGCGCGGCCGAGACGCTGCCGGTGACCATGTGTACGCGCGCTTCCAGACGCACGCCGGACATGCCGATCGGCTCCTGGATGCCTTCCTGGTCGTCCACCGCGAATTCCTGCGGCAGCACATGCAGGGTCTTCTGATCGGCCGGGATGGCCACGGCGCAGGCGGCATCGATCACGCGGTCGACATCGGCCTCGCTGACCTCCTTGCTGCGTACCGCGACGATGCCGTGCGAGTTCAGGCTCTTGACATGGCTGCCGGAGATGCCGGTGTAGACCGACTGGATGCGGCAGCCGGCCATCAGCTCGGCCTCCTCCACCGCCCGGCGGATCGATTGCACGGTGGACTCGATGTTGACCACCACGCCTTTCTTCATTCCGGTGGACGGATGCGTGCCGATGCCGATGATCTCGATCACCCGTTCATCGTTCAGTTCGCCAACGATGGCGGCGACTTTCGAGGTGCCGATATCGAGCCCGACGATGAGTTCCTTCTGAAGTTTTCGCGACATGGCGTCAGTTCCTCTCTGCGGTCTGCGCGGGTTCACGCCAGCCCACTGCAAATCCGTTCGTGTAGCGAAGATCAATCGTGGCGACCTCGTCCCAGCGATCCGCCAGCGCACGGCGGACAGGTCCGGCGAAGCGCTGCATGCGTTCGGGGATGCCGGCGCGGCCGAGGCGAAGCACCACGCCATCGGACAGCTCCGCGGTCCAGGCGCCACGATCGTCGATGGCCAGCGCAGCCAGCCCGATGTCACCGAGTGCGGGCGTGCGCATCAGCACCGCCCATTGCTCCAGCATTTCCTGGCGGGACTCGGCGGGGCCGTCCAGCCTGGGCAACCCGGCCGGCCAGCTCTCGGCCGGCGGCGAGAAAATCCGTCCGTCCGCCGCGATCAATGCGGCATCGCCCCAGCGAGCGACCGGCTGATGCTCGATCACCCGTGCGGTCAGGCGATCCGGGAATCGGCGGGACACCTGCGCCGACGCCACCCACGGCAGCGCCTCCAGGCTTTGCTCAATCGCCGTGGGCGACACCTTGAACAAGCCGGTATCGAGATAACCGATGGTCGCGGCACGCACGGTCTGCGGATCGGATGCGGCCACGCCGTGCACCTCGAGGTTCAGCGGCCCGGACTGACTGGCCAGCACCCAGAACACGACCAGCGCGGTCACCAGCGCCAGCATCAGCGTGCCGAACCACGGGCGCCTCGGCGCATCGACTGCGGCGTCCCGCACCGGACGAAGCACGTCGATCGCCACGCTCACGGCGTCACCTCCAGCGTCGCGGCCAGAATGCGCAGCACCAGCTCTTCCATCGACCAGCCGAAGGCGGCCGCGGCCTTGGGCACCAGCGAATGCGTGGTCATGCCCGGTGTCGTGTTCACTTCCAGCAACCGCGGCTGCCCGTCTTGGCCAACCATGAGATCCACCCGACCCCAACCAGAACAGCCGAGCACCTGATAGGCATCGGCGGCCAGGGCCGTGATCCGCGTCTGCGCCGCGGCCTCCAGACCACAAGGGATCAGGTAGCGCGTGTCGTCGGAGATGTACTTGGCTTCGTAGTCGTAGAAACCGGAGGCAGCCTCGATCCGGATCGGCGGCAGCCAGGTACTTCCGACCACGCCCAGTGTGTATTCGGCGCCGCGGATCTCCGCCTCCACCAGCACGGGACCGGGATGCTCGGCGGCCGCGGCAATGGCCTTGCGCAGGCCGATCGCATCCGCGGCCCGAGCCACGCCGACGCTGGAGCCCTGCCAGGCCGGCTTGACGAACACCGGCAGGCCAAGCCGATCGATGATGGCATCGATGTCGGCATCCCCGGGATTGCGCAACAACACATCGTCGGCGACCGGCAAACCGGCCTGGCGCCACAGTGCCTTGGTGGCGCCCTTGTCCAGCGAATTCGCGCTGGCCTGCAAGCCGCTGCCGGTCACCGGCAGCCCCTGCAGCGAGCAGGCGCCCTGCAAGATGCCATCCTCGCCGGGCGTGCCGTGCAGGATGTTGAACGCGCGATCGTAGCCGGCTGCCCTGAGCCCCAGCAGGTCCGCGGGTTGCGGGTCGACGCGGTGCGCGTCCACCCCGGCGGCCAGCAACGCGTCCAGCACGCAGGTGCCGGAATCCAGCGACACCGCGCGTTCGGCGGACCAGCCACCCATCAGCACGGCGACGCGACCGAACGCCTTGGGATCGGGCAGCGCCGCGTTCATGCCGCCTCCCCGATGATGCGCACTTCCGGAATCAGTTCCACCGAGAACTTGCGGCGCACGGTGTCGCGCACCTTGCCGATCAGCGTCTCGATATCCGCCGCCAGGGCGTGGCCACGATTGATGATGAAGTTGGCGTGCTTGGTCGAAACCTCGGCATCGCCGATGCGCAGCCCCTTGAGCCCCGCGGCCTCGATCAGGCGCGCGGCGTGGTCGCCGGCCGGATTGCGGAACACCGACCCGCAGGACGGCTTGCCCACGGGCTGCTTGGCCTTGCGCTCGGCAATCATCGTACGAATCCGCTCGGCGGCGCCGCCATCGGCGTCGGGCTGCAATTCCAGCTCGGCGGCGACGAACCACAGATGGGGCTCCGGCGGCGTCACGCTGCGGTAGCCGATCTCGAACGCATCGGCATCCAGTGTGCGGGTGGTGCCGTCACGACCGATCACGTTGACGCTGCGCACCACCGACCAGGTCTCGCCACCCCAGGCACCGGCGTTCATCGCCAGCGCGCCGCCCATGGTGCCCGGGATACCGGCGAAGAACTCGGCACCCGCCAGTCCCCAGCTCGCCGCGAGCTTGGCCAGACGCGCGCAGTGCACGCCGGCCTCGACGAACACCCGCGTGTCATCGATGCGCCGGACCGTATCCAGCACGCCATGAATACTGACCGTGGTCCCGCGGAAACCGCCGTCGCGAACCAGCAGATTGCTGCCGAGGCCGATCCACAGGATCGATTCCTCGGTCGGCAGCCGATGCATGAACTCGGCAAGATCATCGCCGTCGGCCGGCTTGTAGTAGCGGTCCGTGGGCCCGCCGACGCGCCAGCTCGTGTAGCGCATCAGCGGCTCGTTGATCCGCAGCTCGCCTCGCAGGTGCGACATCATGCGGCACCTCCAAAGCGGGACATCAATGTTCCGGGCAGGCCGCCCACGTTTCCGGCGCCCAGCGTCAGCAGCACGTCATCGGCCCGCAACACGTCTTCCAGCACGTCGGGGACTTCGGCGATCGACTCGACGAAGATCGGCTGCGATTTGCCGCGAGCCCGGATGCCGCGCGCCAGCGCACGTCCGTCGGCGCCGGCGATTGGCACTTCACCGGCCGAATACACCTCGCTCAGCACCAGCGTGTCGACATCGGCCAGCACATTGCAGAAATCGTCGAACAAGTCGCGCGTGCGGGTGTAGCGATGTGGCTGGAACACCACAACCAGACGCCGGTCCGGCCAGGCCGCGCGCATCGCCGCCAGCGTGGCCTGCACCTCGCGCGGATGGTGGCCGTAATCGTCGACCAGCATCACCGAACCACCCGCCACGGCCATCTCCCCGACCCGTTCGCAGCGCCGCCCGATCCCGCCAAAGCGGCTGAGCGCGCGGCCGATCGCCTCGGCGCTGACATCCAGCTCGTGGGCGACCGCGGCCGCCGCCAGCGCATTCAGCACGTTGTGCTGGCCCGGCAGATTCAGGTGAATGCGTGACGCCGCATCCGCGTTTGGCAGATGCAGATCGAAATGACTGCCCGCCCCGTCGATCCGCACATCGCTGGCGCGAACATCGGCGGATTCACTCAGGCCGTAGGTCAGGTAGGGGCGACCGAACTCCGGCAACAGGCTCTCGACCACCGGATCATCGACGCAAAGCACCGCCAATCCGTAGAACGGGAGCTGGTGAATGAATTCGATGAAGGTCCGCTTGAGCTGCCCGAATTCGCCGCCGTAGGTCTCCAGATGATCCGAATCGATGTTCGTGACCACGGCCATCAGCGGCATCAGATGCAGGAACGACGCATCGGATTCATCGGCCTCGGCCACCAGATACGGACCGGCGCCCAACCGCGCGTTCGCGCCAGCCGACAGCACCTTGCCGCCGACCACGAAGGTCGGATCCAGTTCGCCTTCCGCCAGCACCGCCGCGACCAGACTGGTGGTCGTGGTCTTGCCGTGGGTTCCGGCCACCGCGATGCCATAGCGAAAGCGCATCAGCTCGGCGAGCATTTCGGCCCGTCGCACGACCGGAATCCTGTGCTCCTGCGCGTAAACGACCTCGGGGTTCTCCGGATCGACCGCCGTGGAGGTGACCACGACATCCGCATTCGCCACATTCTCGGCGGCATGACCGATCGCGATCTCGGCACCCAGCGAGCGAAGACGCTCGACCGTCGGCGACACGCGCAGATCGCTGCCCGCGACCTGGTAGCCCAGGTTCAGCAGCACCTCGGCGATGCCGGCCATGCCGACGCCGCCGATGCCGATCATGTGAATGCGGCTGACCCGGCGCATCGGCTGATCCACGACGCTGAGACGCCTCATGCGGCACCTCCGGCGTCCAGGCAGACATCGACGATCCGCTGGCAGGCATCCGGCCAGGCCATGCGGCGCGCGTTTTCGGCCATCTGCAAACGCCGGCCGCGATCGCCCAGCAGGGGCTTCAGCGCGGCGGCCAGCGTCTCGGCCGTCAACGAAGCCTCCGGCATCAGGATCGCCGCATCCGCATCGGCCAGATAGGCCGCGTTGGCGGTCTGGTGATCGTCCACCGCGAACGGGAACGGGACGAGAATCGACGGGCAGCCCGCCGCGGCGAGTTCGGCCACGGTCAGCGCACCGGAACGGCATACGACGATGTCCGCGGCCGCGTAGGCGGCGGCAATGTCGTCTATGAATTCCTGCGTGGTCGCCTCGACAGCCGCCTGCTGGTAGGCGGCCTCGGCCACATGCAGCGTGCGCCCGCCCTGGTGAGTCACGACCGGGCGCAGATCGGGCTCGATCAGCCCCAGCGCCGCCGGGACCAGTTCATTCAACGCCTTCGCACCCTGGCTGCCGCCGACGACCAGCAGATGCGGCCGTTGTCCGTCCGGCGCCTGACGCTGCGCCGGCGCCGGCAGCGCGGCGAACACCGAGCGCACCGGATTGCCGACGACCTCGGCATCCGCCAGTGCACCGGGAAAGGCCTGCAAGGTCACCGTCGCGAGTTTTGACAGCGCGCGATTGGTCATGCCCGGCGCCGCGTTCTGTTCATGGACCACCAGCGGCACGCGGCGCAGCCACGACGCCAGGCCCGTGGGACCGGCGACGAAACCACCCATGCCCAGCAGCACGTCCGGCTGCTCATCCCGCAGCAGACGCCAGCACTGAACCACGGCGCGCAGCAATCGCAGCGGCGCCTGCAACAGCGTCAGCGCACCCTTGCCACGCACACCGGCGATGGTGATCCACCGCGCAGGGATCGGCTTGTGCTCGAGAATCCTGGCCTCGAAACCCTGGCGCGTGCCAAACCAGACCACTTCGTGGCCCAGTTCCATCAGGCGCTCGGCCACGGCGAGTCCCGGGAACACGTGCCCGCCCGTGCCGCCGGCAGCGATCGCGACCTTCATCGCGCTGCTCCCGCTGACCGGGCCGGACCATCGGCCTTGGCCGCGATACGGTTTTCGCGATCCACCCGCAGCAGCAGTCCCAGCGAAGCGCAGGTGACCACCAGGCTGCTGCCGCCGTAGCTGATGAACGGCATGGTCAGGCCCTTGGTGGGCAGCACACCCATGTTCACGGCGATGTTGATCGAGGCCTGCAGGCCGACCCAGGCGGCAATCGCCCAGGCGACGTAGGCGCTGAAATAGTCTTCGCGGGCCGCCGCGGTCTGCGCCACCAGAAAACCGCGCCAGACCAGCACGCCGAACACGGCCATCAGGGCGACGACACCGACCAGCCCCAACTCCTCGGCGATCACCGCGAACAGGAAGTCGGTGTGGGTTTCCGGCAGGTAGAGCAGTTTCTGGATGCTGTTGCCGAACCCGACGCCCGTCCACTCTCCCCGCCCGATCGCGATCAGCGACTGGGTGAGCTGGAAACCACCATTGAACGGATCGGCGAACGGGTCACGGAAACTCGCCAGACGCTGAAGGCGGTAGGGCGAGGACACCAGCAGCATGGCCAGCGTGCCGACGCCGACCGACCCGAGAATCAGCAGGTGCAGCAGCTTGGCGCCGGCCAGGAACAGCATGACGGCGGCAACAGCCAGAAGCACGGCCGTGGACCCGAAATCCGGCTCGGCGAGCAGCAGCACGGCGGCCACCCCCAGCGGAAGAACCGGCCGCAGCAGCCCGCGAATCCGCGTCTGGACCTGCGCGCGATGCCGGGTCACGTAACTGGCGAGGTAGAGAATGATGCAAAGCCGCGCCACCTCGGAGGCCTGGAGGTTCACCGGACCCAGGTCCAGCCAGCGCCGCGCGCCATTCACCTCATGACCGATGCCGGGAATCAGGACCAGCAGCAACAGCAGCAACCCGACACCGAGCAGCGCGAAGCCCGCCTTGGACCAGTAACGCATCGGCACGCTGTACATGACCAGCGCCCCGAAGACGCCTACCCCGGCAAATGCCAGCTGACGGCGAAAGTAGAACAGCATGTCTCCGGTCAGACGCTCGGCGACCGCGACCGACGCGGAGGCCACCATGATCAGACCGAACACGAGCAGCAGCGCGCCGGAGCCCAGCAACCACTGATCCGTGTACCGCCCCTGCAGGGTCGGCCGCAGCATCGTCAGGTTCAGGCGGGACATGCGTCACCCCCCGCCCCGACCAGTGCGATGAACCGGTCGCCACGCTCGACGTAGTCACGGAACTGGTCCTGGCTGGCGCAGCCCGGGGACAACAGCACGGTGTCGCCCTGCTGGGCGATGCTGCGCGCCCGTTGCACGCTCGCAGCCAGATCCGGCTCGACATGAATCGGCAGACTGCCGTCGAGCTGCGCCCGGATCAGCCCGGCATCACGACCGAACAGAATGGCCGCCCGCCCGCGCTCGGCCAGCGGTTCACTCCAGGGCCGGAAATCCCCGCCCTTGGCGAGCCCGCCGGCCAGCAGCACGATCGGCGGTTTCACGCCTTGCAGCGCCGCCAGCGTCGCACCAACGTTGGTGCCCTTGGAATCGTTGATCCAGGTGACGCCATCGCGTTCACCCACCCACTGGCAGCGATGGGGCAATCCACGGAAGCCGATCAGGGCTTCGCGAACGCTGTCCGGCTCGACGCCGACGGATTCGAGCAGGGCCAGAGCCGCCGCGACATTGGACAGGTTGTGCACGCCGACCAGCCGCAACTCGTTCGCGCTGATCCACGGCGCCTGCTGGCGGAACAGCATCCACTGCCCGGCCTGCTGGCGAATCTCCCAGTCGGCGGCCGACCGCGCGCTGAAGCTGCAGCGAACGGCCGGCGTCGGCATGGACAGCACGGCCGGATCGTCGAGATTGACCACCGCGCGCCGAGCACCTCGATAGATCCGGGCCTTCAGCGCCGCGTAGTGCTCCAGCGTGCCGTGCCGGTCGATGTGGTCGGGACTGACATTGAGCACGCAGGCGGCATCGCAGCGCAGGCTCTCAGTCAGTTCCAGCTGAAAGCTGGACAGCTCCAGCACGGCGATGTCCGCCGGCTGCGCCAGCAATTCCAAAGCGGGTGTTCCGATGTTGCCGCCGACGGCGACACGCTGTCCCGCGGCTTCCAGCAACGCCGCGAGCAAGGTGACCACGGTGCTCTTGCCGTTGGAGCCGGTGACGCCGATCACTGGCGCGGCCCAGGCGCGGGCGAACAACTCGATATCGCCGACCACCGGCAGGCCGCGCTTGCGCGCCTCGACGAACAGCGGATCGTCAAACGGCAGCCCCGGCGAGGCCAGCACGGCATCGATACCGTCAAGCAAGCTATTGTCGAACGCACCCGCGCGCAGCTCCACCGCGTCACGCCAGGTCTCGTCCGGAGACAGTCCGGCGCGGGTGTCCGCGGCGCGCACGCGCGCGCCCTCCGCCAGCAGATAGCGCACCGCCGACCGGCCCGTCACACCGAGGCCAGCCACCAGCCAATGCTGTTGGTCGTAGCCGCTCATCGCACCTTCAACGTCGACAGGCCGATCAGCACCAGCACCAGGGTGATGATCCAGAAACGGACGATGATCTTCGGCTCGGCCCAACCCTTGAGCTCGAAGTGGTGATGCAGCGGCGCCATGCGGAAGATGCGACGCCCGGTCAGCTTGAACGAGGCCACCTGCAGGATCACCGACACGGTCTCGGCAACGAACACGCCACCCATGATCACCAGCACCAGCTCCTGACGAACCATCAGCGCGACGACGCCCAGCGCACCGCCCAGTGCCAGCGCGCCGATATCGCCCATGAACACCTGGGCCGGATAGGTGTTGAACCACAGAAAGCCCAGGCCGGCCCCACCGATGGCGGTGCAGAAGATCGCCAGCTCGCCGACGCCCGCCACATACGGAATGCCGAGGTATTCGGAATACACCGTGTTGCCGGTGGCATAGGCGAACACGCCCAGGGCCGAGGCGACCAGCACGCAGGGCATGATTGCCAGACCATCCAGGCCATCGGTCAGGTTGACCGCGTTGCTCGTGCCGACGATGACGAAATAGCCCCACAGAACGAAGAAGCCGCCAAGCGGAATCGCCAGCTGCTTGAAGAACGGGAAGTAAAGCGTCGTCTCCACCGGTGTCTGCGCGGTGGCATAGAGCACGCCGGTGGCCAGAAACCCGGTCAGACTCAGCCAGAAGTACTTGGCCTTGGCCGACAGCCCCTTGGAGTTGCCGTAGCGGATCTTCCGGTAGTCATCGATGAAGCCGACCACGCCGAAGGCCACGGTCACGAACACCGCGATCCAGACGAAGCGGTTGGTGAGATCGGACCACAGCAGCGTCGCGATAATCACCGCGGCAAGAATCAGCAACCCGCCCATGGTCGGCGTGCCGGCCTTGACCAGATGGCTTTGCGGACCGTCGTCGCGAACCACCTGCCCGATCTGGCGGGTGGTCAGTCGGCGAATCAGGATGGGTCCGCACAGCAGCGAGACCACCAGCGCCGTCAGCACGCCGAGAATCGCGCGCACGGTGAGATAGTCGAACAGATTGAAGCCGCTGTAGATCCGCTCCAGTGCGTCGGTCAGGTGGTACAGCATCAGTGCAGCTCCACCGTGCCGAGCGCCTGCACCAGGCGTTCCATCCGCGCACCGCGCGAACCCTTGATCAGCAGACAAACCGTGTCGTCCAGGGACTCGCTCACCTGCTCGATCATCTGCTCCATCGAATCGGCGGCCACGGCGCCGGACCCGAAGCCTTCGGCGGCATGAACCGCCAGATCGCCGACGACGAACAGTCGCTCCACGCCAGCCGCGCGTGCCTGCTCGCCAGCCTTCCGATGCGCCGCGACGGCATCACTACCAAGCTCGTTCATGTTGCCCAGCGCCAGCCAGCGATGACCGTCCTGCTGACCGAGCACGCTGAGCGCGGCGGCCAGCGACGTCGGGTTGGCGTTGTAGCTGTCGTCGAACAAGCGGGCGCCGCAGGACGCGATGCGCGGCGTCATGCGACCCGGCGCCGGCTCCAGCCGCGCCAGCCCATCGGCGATTTGCCGGGCGGTGCAGCCCAGCGCCTGCGCCACGGCTGCCGCCGCCAGCGCGTTCATCACGTTATGGCGCCCAATCACCGGCAGCCGGACTTCGGTGTCGTCATCAGGCAGTCGCAGGGTGAAGCTCATCTGCGCGCCATCCATGCGGATCTCGGTCGCGGTGACATCGGCCGGCGTGTCCAGGCCGAAGCTCAAGCACCGATGAACGCCGGCGAGCTCGCGCCAAAGCCCGGCGTGGGCATCGTCGACGTTGATCACGGCCACGCCGTCATCACGCAGGCCGGAATAAATCTCGCCCTTGGTGCGGGCCACGCCCTCCAGGCTGCCAAAGCCCTCCAGGTGCGCCGCCGCGGCGTGGGTGATCACCGCGACATGCGGCGCCGCGATGCCTACCAGCTCGGCGATGTCGCCGGGCTTGCTGGCGCCCATCTCCAGCACGGCATAGCGATGCTGCTCGCGCAGTCGCAGAAGCGTCAGCGGCAGCCCGATGTGATTGTTCAGGTTTCCATGCGTCGCCAGCGTCGGGCCGACCGGCTCCAGAATCGCCGCCAGCATCTGCTTGACCGTGGTCTTGCCGTTGCTGCCGGTCACACCGATCACGCGGGTGTCGAACCGGTCCAGCCAGCCCCGGGCGAGCGCCTGCAAACCCAGCAGGCTGTCGTCGACCAGTACCTGAGGCAGCTCCAGATCGGCCAGTTCAGACACCAGGGCACCGGCCGCGCCCAGCGACGCCGCCTTGCGCAGAAAGGCATGACCGTCGAAACGCTCTCCCTTGAGCGCGACATACAAGTCCTGCGGCCGCAGATTCCGGGTGTCCTGTGTCACGCCGTTGAACCGCACGGAGGGCCCATGCAGCGTGCCGCCGACGGCGCCCGCGACCCAGTCAAGCGTGTCCACGTGCAGCCTCCAGGCCGGAGTCGCCATGCAGGATCTGCGACACCATGCCGCGATCGGAGAACGGTCGGCGCTCGGTGCCGATGATCTGTTCGGTCTCGTGTCCCTTGCCGGCAATCAGGACGATATCTCCGGCCCGCGCCTCATCGATCGCGGAGCGGATCGCCCGCTCGCGATCGTGTTCGACACGCACATGCCGGCGCTCGCCCATGCCCTCGAGAATCGACTGGACGATGTCGAACGGCGACTCGCTGCGCGGGTTGTCGTCGGTCACGACCACGGCGTCGGCCAGCCGCGCCGCCGCGCTGCCCATCAGCGCCCGCTTGCCGGTATCGCGATCACCGCCGCAGCCGAACACGCAGATCAGCCTGCCGTCGCAATGCGGCCGCAGCGAATCCAGCGCATGCGCCAATGCCTGCGGCGTGTGCGCGTAGTCAACAACGGCCAGCGGCCGGTTCGGCGCGGTGAAGCCCTCCATCCGGCCCGGCACGGTGCCAAGCTTGGGCAGCACGCCGACGATGTCATCCAGCGATACGCCGCGATGCTCCAGCACCGCCGCGACGGCGAGCAGGTTGTAGATGTTGAAGCGGCCCAGCAGCCCGCTTTCAACCTCGCGCGAACCCGCAGGAGTCTGCAGGCGAAACCGCAGCCCCCGCGTAGTCAGGCGCACGTCACGGGCCAGCGCGAATGGCCCGCTTCTGGGCGACTCGCCCTCGATACCGTAGACACAGACCGGCAGTTTCGACCGCAGGTCCTCGGCCCAGCTTGCGCCGAGGTCGTCATCGCGATTCAGCACGCCGAGTTGCAGGCTGGGCACGTCGAACAACAGCCGCTTCGCGGCCGCATAGCGCTGCAGGTCACCGTGGTAATCCAGGTGATCGCGACCGACATTGGTCAGGATGCCGACGTCGAACTCCACGCCGGCCACGCGACCCTGATCCAGCGCGTGCGACGAGGTTTCCATGACCATGGCGCGCGACCGGTCATCGACCAGCCGTCGCATCCAGCGCTGGATGCGCACCGCATCCGGCGTCGTGTGGCTGGCCAGCTCCAGCGCATCGACCGGGCCGTAACCCAGCGTGCCCAGATAGCCCGCGGCGTCACCCAGGCGGGTCAGCGCATGGGCCAGCAAATAGGCCGTGGAGGTCTTGCCGTCCGTACCGGTGATGCCGACGCAGAACAGCTCCCGCGACGGATGATCGTAATAGCGCGCGGCGATTTCGCCGGCGTGACGCCGAAGCTGCTCGACAGGCCAGACCGGCACGCCGATGTCGGGCGCTTCCACTCCCGGCTCGGGCTCCCACAACACGGCCGCCGCCCCGTGCTTGAGGGCATCGTCCAGGTAGCTCAGCCCGTGTGATTCGAATCCGCTGCAGGCCAGGAACAGGCTACCGTCGCGCACGCGCCGGGAATCGGTCTCCACGCCCCGGACCGACACCGACAAATCCGCGGCCGGCGGCACGAAGCCCTCCAGGATGGAGGCCAGGGACCTCGGCGGCTGGGTGAGCGGGACGATCATGTGCGCGAAGGTTGGTCGGTGGAGGCGGTCAGCGCCTCGGAAGCGGGCGGCTGAAAATCAGCCGGAGGAATGCGCAGCAGACGCGCCGCGCTCTTCATCACGCTGGCGAACACCGGCGCGGCGACCACACCGCCGTAGTAGCCGCCATGCTGCGGCTCATCGATGACCACCAACCCCACGACCTGCGGGTTGTCAGCGGGCAGCATCCCGGCGAACAACGCCATGTGCGTGTTCTCGTCGTAGCCGTCCGCCTTGACCTTGCGCACGGTGCCGGTCTTGCCGGCGACGCGGTAACCGGGCACCGCCGCCCGGTTCGCCGTGCCATCGGGTGCCACCACGCCTTCCAGCCAGTGCCGGACCCGCTGCGCGTTCTCGACGGAGACGACCTGCCGCAGCGGTGGCGGCACCTCGTCCAGCCTGGTGAGCGACAGCGGTCGCAACCGTCCGTCATCAGCCAGGCTGGCATAGGCACGCCCCAGTTGCAGCGCGGTCACGGCCAGGCCGTAACCGTAGGAAGCGGTCGCAGTCTCGATTTCACCCCATTCGGTGAAATGACGCATGACCCCGCTGGCCTCGCCCGGGAAACCGGTGCCGACGGTTTCCGCCAGGCCGAAATCGTTGTAGCCCGACCACACGCCCTCGGCCCCGACATCCAGCCCGATCTTCGCGGCACCGACCTGGCTGGACTTGCGCAGAATGCCGGCCAGATCCAGCTCGCCGTAGCCGCGAAAATCGCGGACCTGGAGGCGACCGACCTTGTAGTAGCCCAGTCCGGTGTCGATCTGGGTACGCCAGTCGACGACGCCGGCATCCATCGCATGAGCGATCAGCAGCGGCTTGACCGTGGACCCCGGCTCGAAGGTGTCGGTGATGACGCGGTTGCGCGCGCCGGCCGTGCCGATCTCCTCACGCCGGTTCGGATTGAAACCGGGCTGGCTCGCCATCGCCAGCACCTCGCCGCTACGGGGGTCGAGCAGCAGCACCAGACCGCCACGCGCACCGCTGCGCTCCACCGCGTCCTTGAGCTCGCGATAGGCGACGTATTGCAGGCGCAGATCGATGGACAGATAGAGATCCTCGCCCGGGTCCGGCGGGGTGAACTCGGCCAGATCCTCGACCACGCGACCGGTGCGGTCACGAATCACGCGACGGCTGCCGGGCGTGCCCTGCAGCCACTCGTCGTAGGCGAGTTCCATCCCTTCCTGACCGCGGTTGTCGATATTGGTCACGCCCACGAGCTGCGAGGCGATCTCGCCGGCCGGATAGAAGCGCCGGTATTCGCGTTGCAGGAACACGCCATCGGCGTCGATCGCCTGCACCCTGCGTGCGTCCGCCGGCGCCATGTGCCGCCGCAGGTAGACGAAGCGCCGCGATTCGCGCGCCTGCAGGAAGTCCCGCAGCTCGGCGGGCGTCTGATCCAGCAACCTGGCCACCAGAGGCAGCGCCCGGGTGTCGGCGAGCAAATCCTCCGGCACCGCCCACACCGACTCCACCGGCGCCGACAGCGCCAGCGGCTCGCCGCGCCGATCACGAATCGCAGCCCGACCGGCCGGCACTTCGACCGTACGCTCGAACCGCTTGGCGCCCTCCGCCTCAAGAAACTCGCGGTCGCGAACCTGCAACTCGAAGGCGCGACCCACCAGTGCCACGACGCCAAAGGCCAGACCCAGCAGAATGGCGCGGGCACGCCAGGGCGAAACCGGCTGCGGCTCGGCGGCTTCCAGTCGATGATTGCCGCGCGCGCGACTCATGGCGTGACCTCCACGGCAACGAAATCAGTGGGTTCCTGCATATCCAGGCGCTCGCGCGCCACACTCTCGACGCGACCGTGCGCAGCCAGTGCAGCCTCTTCGAGTTGCAGCTGCGCCCACTCGGTCTTGAGACGATCGCGTTCCCAGCTCAGCTCCTGCTGAGCGTCCAGCAAGGCGCGACTACGGTGTTTGCTCACCGCAACGGCGATGGCTGTGGTCGCAATCAGCGTCGCGATCACAGCGGTACCCCAGCCCCGGCGCATGGCTCACCTCCGCCGGCGGCGTTCGGCCGCTCGCAAGGTGGCGCTGCGAGCACGCGGGTTCTCGGCAATCTCATCCGGACCGGGTCGCCGCTTGCGGATGACCAGATCCAGCGAGGGTTCAGGACGCGGCGCCGCCGGAACCGGCGGCAGTGGCGGCTCGGCGTACTGCCGCATGAAGCGCTTGACGATCCGGTCTTCCAGCGAGTGGAAGGTGATCACCACCAACCGCCCGCCGTCGGCGAGCACGTCCATGCTCTGCTCCAGCGCCGACTCCAGCGCCTCAAGCTCGCGATTCACGTGCATGCGAATCGCCTGAAAGCTGCGCGTGGCGGGGTGCGACGCACCCGGCTTGCGCCGGACGATGCCCTCGATCAGCGCGGCCAGATCGGCCGTCGTCCGCAGCGGACGTTCGTCCCTCTGCCGCAGGATGGCGGCTGCGATACGCCGCGACTGGCGCTCGTCGCCGTAGCGCCACAGCACGTCGGCGATCTCCCGCGCGTCGGCGCGGGCCAGCCACTGCGCGGCCGTCTCGCCAGTCGTGAAATCCATGCGCATGTCCAGCGGACCGGGGCGCATGAAGCTGAATCCGCGTTCGGCGTCGTCCAGCTGCGGCGAGGACACACCGAGGTCGAGCAGGATGCCGTCAACCTGGCCGCTCAAGCCGGCCTCACTCGCCCAGGCGCCCAGGGTCTCGAACCCCCCATGCACCAGACGCAGCCGCGAATCGCCCTTGAACCGGACCCAGCCGGCCTGGCAGGCGGTCGGGTCCTTGTCGAAGGCGATGACCTGGCCGCTCGGGCCCAGACGCTCCAGCAGCCCGGCCGTATGCCCGCCCCGACCGAAGGTGCCGTCGATGTAGCAGCCGTCCTCGCGCACGCCCATCGCGTCGAGCGCCGCATCGTAGAGCACGGAAATGTGCCGGTTGGATGGCATCAGCGGAGAGACGGAACGTTGCAGAACAGCCGCCATGTCACAGACTCACCTCGGCCAGCGCGGCGTCGAGGTCCTCCGCGGAAACCTGTTCGGGCGACATCGCATCGCGATAAAGCGGCTCGGACCAGATCTCGAGCTTGTTGATCTGCCCCACAATGGCGATGCGCTGCTCCAGCTGGGCGGCCTCGCGCAGTTCCGGCGGCACAAGCATGCGGCCCTGCTTGTCCAGCTCGATGTCCTTGGCGTGACCGACGATGCGGCGACGCAGGAACTCAAAGGGCTTGGTCGAGGGCAACGCCTTGAGCTGCGCCTGCACGGAATCCCACTCGGGCAGCGGGTAGAGGACCAGCAACCGATCTTCCGGCTTGGCCGGAAGCGTGATCTTCAGGCGGGCACCGCACAGTTCGGACAGGGGCTGGCGATAGCGAGCCGGCAAGGCCACGCGCCCCTTTGCGTCCATTGTCAGCAGGTCTGTCCCGCTGAAACTGATCATTGCGATGCCCTCGTCCCGGTGACCGGGAGGAATTGTTAACCCACAATTCCCCACTTCGAACCATTTGCGGGACTATAGGAGCCACCACAGGGCGAGTCAAGGTGAAATCACAGTGAAAATGCTGTGGGAAACCACAGCTAAAACAGGGATTTAGAGCACAGCGTTGGCACGGCGCATGGCTCGACACATGAACCGTAAAACAACGACTTAACGGAGTATCCTAAAGTGGATACGCACCGAGATTCACGCGAGAAATCCCGCGCGGGTGGTGAAAGGTGGGGAATCTTTCCGACAAGCGGTGCGCGGTGGAGGGGTGAGTCACACCGGGCCGTTGAGAAAACGGAGTCGGCCGATAAGCCGGGTTCTGTCGAGAGCAATCATTCATCTGGGATCCGCGTCGCCACGGACCTCAAGCAGCCTACCCGGGAACAGCGCGGGCCACGCCTGTGGTTCCCCTATTTGGCCTTGCTCCGGGTGGGGTTTACCGTGCCGCTTCCGTTGCCGGTCGCGCGGTGCGCTCTTACCGCACCGTTTCACCCTTGCCTGTGCGCCACCGAAGTGGGCCATCGGCGGTCTGTTCTCTGTTGCACTGGCCGTCGGCTCACGCCGCCCAGGCGTTACCTGGCACCCTGCCCTGTGGAGCCCGGACTTTCCTCCACACGCAAGCGTGCAGCGATTGCCTGGCCGACTCCGGCGCGCATGGTATCGCAAACGCCGCAGCGGCAATCGTGAAACCTGTCAGTCCGCCGCGTCCCGCTTCAACTCCAGCGCCCGCTGATACAGCGCGTTGCGCGGCTGACCGGAAATCTCAGCCGCCAGACCCGCCGCCTGCTTGGTGGGCAGACGGTCCAGCAGCAAGCCCAGCAGACGGTCGACATCGATGACCGACTCCGCATCCGCCTCCGGACAACCGCCAACAACCAGGACCATCTCGCCGCGCACGGCATCCGGATGCACGGAGGGCCACGCCACCAGGTCGCCCAGCGTGTCGCCGACGAATTCCTCGAAGCGCTTGGTCAACTCCCGCGCCAACCACGCCGGTCGGCTATCGCCGAACTGCTCGGCCATCGCTTCCACGCAGTCCGCAATTCGATGCGGCGCCTCGAAAAACACCATGGTCCGCCGCTCGTTGCGCAGCGACTCCAGCGCCTGGCGCCGCGGACCGGGCTTGGCAGGGAGGAAGCCCTCGAACACGAAACGATCAGTGGGCAGCCCGGTAGCGCAGAGCGCGGCAAGAACGGCGCTCGGACCCGGGATCGGCACCACCGGACACCCGCGTGCCCGCACCGCGCGCACCAGCCGGAAACCGGGATCGCTGACCAGCGGCGTTCCTGCGTCGGAGATGAGCGCGACCGCCTCGCCCTCCGCAATCCGGTTGGCGATGGCCTCCGCCTGCTCCCGCTCGTTGTGGTCGTGAAGCGCGCGCATGGGCACCCTGACGCCGATATGCGCCAGCAGCCGCTGACTGGTGCGGGTGTCTTCCGCACAGATCAGATCGACCCCGGCCAGCACCTCGGACGCGCGGGGTGACAGGTCGCCGAGGTGACCGATGGGCGTGGCCACGACATAAAGGCGACCGGGTTCGACGGCGAAATCCTCGGGCACTGGGTACACTTCGCGGATGAATCTGCGCGCACCTTACCCGATTTGCCTGGCGGGCCTGGCCGCCCTGTGTCTCGCCGCCTGCTCGACCACCCCGGTCCCGGCGCCATCGCCCACCGTCAACGCGCCGGCAGTCGAACTCGGCCCCGCCGAGCGGGCAGCCCGGCTGATGCAGCAGGCGGCCGGGGCCGGCGTGTCGCAAGGCAGCCAGCTACGACTGCAGGCTGCCGAGCTGTACGTCCAGGCACAGGACACCGGTTCCGCCGTTCGCGCGCTGACCGGGGTGGACACGAGCACCCTCCCCGCCGAACAGCGCGTGCTTCCGGACATCCTGCGTGCGGAAATCGCCTTGCAGCAGGGCCATCCACTGCCGGCGCTCAATGTGCTGCCGCCACCCTCACCCACCTACCGTCCGCAATACAACGACCGCATCCAGTCGGCGTATGCGGAAGGCCTGTTCCAGATCGGGGACCTTCCCTACGCCGTCGAGGCGCTGGTCCAGCGCGAGGCCTACCTGACGAACCCCGAGGACATCACGGCGAATCGTGAACAGCTTTGGGATCGCCTGATGCAGGCACCGCTGGCGCCAGCCATGTTCGAGCGCGCCCAGGCCCTGGACCCCACTACGCAGGGCTGGCTGGAGCTGGCGCGGCTCGCGCGATCGGTCTGGAGCGACCCGGCGGCACGCCAGAACGCCGCCGCGCAGTGGCGTGAGCAGCATTTCGGACATCCCGCCGCCGATCGCTACCTTGGCGAGGCGATGGGCCGCGCGGCGGAGACCGCCACACCGCCGGCGCGCATCGCGCTGCTACTGCCACAGACGGGCCCTTACGCCGCTCCCGGGCAAGCGGTGCGCGACGGCTTCATGGCGGCATGGATGCTGGGCGGTGGCTTTGGCGAGGTCCATGTATTCGACACGGGCTCGGGCGATGTCTTCGCGACCCTGCAGGCGGCGCTGGCGCTGTCCCCCGACATCATCGTCGGCCCGCTGCGCAAGGACGCCGTGGACACGGTGACGAATGCCGTCACCGGTGGTGTCCCGGTGCTGGCCCTGAACCAGGCCACCGACACCGGTCGGGCCATCGGTCGCAAGTACCAGTTCGCGCTAAGCCCCGAGGAAGAGGCCCGGCAGATCGCGGACAAGGCCTTCGACCTCGGCCTCAAGCGCGTCATCGCCCTGGTGCCGGAATCCGACTGGGGTGCACGATCCATGCTGGCGATGGCCGAGCGGCTGCAGGCGCGGGGCGGCAGGGTGCTGGCATCACGAACCTACGACCCCAACGCCCGCGACTTCTCCGGTCCGATTCGCGACGTCCTCCAGCTCGACGCAAGTCGCGACCGCCACCGCGAGGTGGCCCGGGCACTCGGCTTCCGGCCCGAATTTCAGCCACGACGCCGCAACGATGTCGACTTTGTGTTTCTCGCCGCGCCGGCGCAAACGGCCCGGGCGATCAAGCCGCAGCTGCGCTTTCACTTCGCCAGCGACCTGCCGGTCATCGCGACCTCACAGGTTTTCGACGGACAGCCGGACGCGCAGCGCGATGCTGATCTGGAAGGCATCCTCTACCCGGAGATCCCGTGGATTCTGGACGACAGCGGAGCGATTGCGGATGTGCGCAAGCAGGTCGAGACACTGTGGCCCAGCGTGCACGCGAGATTTCCCCGCCTCTACGCGTTCGGGTTCGACGCCTACCGACTGCTGCCGGCTCTCTCCAATGACGGACTCGCCTCGGGACCGCTGATCGATTCGGCAACAGGGCAACTCTACGTTCGTCCGGACGGCACGGTGGGCCATCGGCTCCAATGGGCTCAGTTCGAGCGCGGCGTGCCCGTACCGCTGCCGCCCGAAGCCGACACGCCTTGATCGGACGACTGCGCCGCGGCGCGGCGGCCGAAACCCGGGCGGAGCGCTGGCTGGCGGGCCAGGGCCTGCGCCGACACGATCGGAACGTGCGGTGCCGACTCGGCGAAATCGATCTGATCATGCGCGATGGCGATACGTTCGTGATGATCGAGGTTCGACAGCGCTCCAGCGCGTCGTTCGGCGACGCCGCCGCGACGGTGACACGGCACAAGCAGCGGCGGCTGATCGCCGCCACACGCTGGTGGCTCAGCCACAACCCCGAGCACGCCGCCGCCCCGATCCGGTTCGACGTGGTCGCGATCGACGGCGGACCCGCCGACGAGCGCATTCAGTGGATCAAGGCCGCATTCGACGCCGAGTGACGCGGAAACACGGCCTCAAGGGGATATCGACCGACAGCGCAGCCACGCGGGCCAGAACGCACTCACCAATCTGGCAATCCCGGGCGGGCCCGGAACCCGATTCGGACTACTTGACGACCTTCAGGTGGCCACGCCGCGTGCCCTTGCCACCGGCATCATCATCGGGCTCGGGCGTGTCGGGCGGAGTCGGCGGTTCCCCGTCGGGCGGTGGATCACCATCGTCCAGCCCCTGGAGCATCATGCCCTCGCCATTCTCACGGGCGTAGATCGCAAGCACGGACTGCACCGGCACCCAGACGGACATGGCCCGCCCGCTGAATCGAGCCTCGAACGAGATGCCCTCGTTCTCCAGACTCAGCGCTCGGACCGCCGATGGGCTGATGTTGAGGACGATCTTGCCGTCCTGCGCATAGCCGGGCGGCACCTGTACGCCCTCGACGGCGATATCGACCAGCAGATGCGGCGAAAAGTCGTTGTCCACGAGCCAGTCATACATGGCCCGGATCAGATAGGGACGCCGCGAGGTGGTCACAACAGCTGGGTAGAACCGGCTCTCACGAGCTCGGGCCTGTTCACACGATTCAGGTCGCCGCGCCGACGACTGTTTTCCCGCAAGGCAAGGCGCCGCGAACGCGGTGTGGTCGTTCTACACAAGCGAGCGGCAACGCTGCATGGCGGGAAAACAGCCTCGGCCCTCCGGGTTGCGCCCCGAAAAGCGGCATCCAGCGTTACTCGTCGTTCATTTGGAATGACCAAACTTCGCTCCTCGCGCCTTGTCTACCGCTTTTCGGGGCGGCAACACGGTGATCTGAATCGTGGGAACAGGCCCTAATCCTGAAACCCTTCCTCAATCTCCGTGAGGCTCGCCTTGAATGCCGGTCGCGCGAACAGACGCTGGGCATACTCGTTCAGGTTCTCGGCGGAGGCCGGCATTTTCACGCCCAGCGTGTTCAGACGCCACAGCACAGGTGCCATCGCGCAATCCACCAGGCTCAGGTCGGCGCCCAGGAAATACTTGCGCCGCCCCATGCTCGTCGCCAGCCCGGTGAGGCCGGAGAGCAGCGTCTTGCGTGCCGCACGCACCTTGGCCGCCGATCCGTTCTCGATGATGTCCGCCATCTTGTAGAACTCGCCGCGGATCTCCTCGATGGCCTGCCTCGCCGCAGCGCGCTCGGCGGGGTCAATCGGCATCAGCGGCGGGTGCGGGAAGCGTTCGTCGATGTACTCGACGATCGTGCGCACATCGGTCAGAACCAGTTGCCGATCGATGAGGACCGGCAACTCGCTCGCGGTATCGACCTTCAGGTGCACCAGATCCTCGTTGTCATCACCCGGCCTCAGATACTCGATGTTGACGTTGGCGAGATTCTTCTCGCGCACGACCAACCGAACCAGATGGGACAGCAGTCCGGATGGCCGAGAAAAGATCGTGAGGTAGGCTCGACGACTGGCGAGCACGGCGCTTTCACTCATGGGAGAGCCTCAGTGGACATCCTTCCAGAACTCGCGCTTGAGCAGCCACGAGAGGATGAACAGCACGATCAGGTAACCGATGACCTTGAAGCCCAGTGCGTGACGATCCCGCTTGCCGGGCTCGGCCGCATAGGCCAGGAAGTTGGTCAGATCGCCTACGGCCGCGCGGAATTCCGCCTCGTCCAGCTCACCCGGCTCGATCTCGACAAAGGCCGGTTCGTGACTCCCGCCGTGCCCCCCATCCGACTCACCGTCGTGGTGGTCCATGGCCTTCCAGCCTTCCAGCGTGGCGAGCACGTTCGGCATCGACGCACCCGGCAGCACCAGGTTGTTGACGCCCATCGGCCGCGACTCATCCACATAGAACGTCAGCAAGTAGCTGTAGATCCAGCTGGGCCCACGCGACCGGGCCGTCAGGCTCAGGTCGGGTGGCGCCTGCCCGAACCATGTCGAGGCCGGTTCGCTGGGCATGGCCGTATTGATGTGCTCGCCGGGCTTGGCACCGGTGAAGATCAGGTTCTCGGTCAGCAGATCCTCGGGGATCTCCAGATCCTCGGCCATGCGGTTGTAGCGCAGGTACTCCAGGCCGTGACAGCCCGAGCAGTAGTTCATGAACAACTTGGCGCCGCGCTGTAGCGATGCCTCGTTACCGAGCTCCGGCGAGTAGTGGTATGGCAGTGCGCCGCCCCCAGCGGCGAACAGCGGTGCCGACGCGAGCAAGGCGCCGACGGTGACGATGCGTAGGATCATTGGCTTCATGTCAGTGCGCATCCGTGACGCGATCCGGAACAGGCTTGGTGGAGTCCAGCTTGGAGATCAGCGGCAAACCGAGGAAGAAGGCGAAGTAGATCACCGTGCCCACACGGGCCAGGTTGGTCTTCACCGTCGTCGGAGCCTCGGTGCCCAGCCAGAACATCATCATCGTCGCCAGCGTGAAGATCGTCAGCGAGATCTTGAACAGTGGCCCCTTGTAGCGAATCGACTTCACCGGACTGCGGTCCAGCCAGGGCAGGAAGAACAGGATCAACACGGCCGCGGCCATGACGATCACCCCCCCCAGCTTCGACGGCACCGCACGCAACATCGCGTAGAAGTGCGCGAAGTACCACACCGGCGCGATGTGATCCGGCGTCACGGCTGGGTTGGCTTCCACGAAGTTCGGCGCCTCGATGAAGTAGCCACCACCCTCGGGCATGAAGAACAGCACCACCGAGAACAGGATCAGGAAGAACACCACACCCATGACATCCTTGACCGTGTAATACGGGTGGAAAGGAATACCGTCCTTGGGAATGCCGTTCTCGTCCTTGACCTTCTTGATCTCGACGCCATCGGGGTTGTTCGAACCGACTTCGTGCAGCGCCATCAGATGCGCGATGACCAGGCCGACCAGCACGAAGGGCAATGCGACCACGTGCAGCGAGAACAGGCGGTTGAGCGTGGCATCCGACGGGACGTAGTCACCCTGAATCCAGACCACCAGGTCCGGACCGATGACCGGGATCGCCCCGAACAGCGAGATGATCACCTGCGCGCCCCAGTAGGACATCTGGCCCCAGGGCAGCACGTAGCCCATGAAGGCCTCGGCCATCAGACACACATAGATCAGGCAGCCGAAGATCCAGATCAGCTCACGCGGCTTGCGGTGCGAGCCGTAGATCAGACCACGGAACATGTGCAGGTACACGACGACGAAGAACGCCGATGCGCCGGTCGAGTGCATGTAGCGAATGATGTCGCCCCAAGGCACGTCGCGCATGATGTACTCGACGCTGCCGAACGCGAGCGCGGCGTCGGGCTTGTAGTGCATCGCCAGGAAAATGCCGGTCAGCAGCTGGTTGACCAGCACCAGCATCGCCAGCGAGCCGAAGAAGTACCAGAAATTGAAGTTCTTCGGCGCGTAGTACTCGGCGACGTGATCCTTCCACAGCTTGGTCAGCGGGAAGCGGTCGTCGATCCAGCCGAGAAAGCCGGTCGTCTTGTGGGGGTTGGCCTGGATGCCCATGTTACGCGGCCTCCGTGTCTTCGCCGATGATGATCACCGCATCCGATTCGTAGCGATGCGGCGGCACTTCCATGTTCAGCGGTGCGGGCACGCCCTTGTAGACGCGGCCGGCCAGATCGAACTTGGAACCGTGACAGGGGCAGAAGAACCCGCCCATCCACTCACCGGGAACATCGGCCGCATCCGCCTCGGGACGGTACAGCGGGGAACAGCCCAGATGCGTGCAACGCCCGATCATGACCAGCAGTTCCGGCTTGATCGATCGCGTCTCGGCGTCCACGTATTCCGGCTGCTGCGGCTGCTCGGACTGCGGGTCACGAAGCTCACCGGTCAGCTTGGGCAGCGTGCCGAGCATGCGCTCGTTCCGCTTGACCACCCAGACCGGGCTTCCGCGCCACGTGTACGTGATGCGAGCGCCTTCTTCGATCTTGCTGACGTCGGCCTTGACCGGCGCACCCAGTGCCTTGGCACGGGCGCTCGGCTTGAAGCTCGCGAGGAAGGGAACGGCGGCCGCCGCGGCTCCTGCGCCGCCGACCACCGAGGTTGCAAGCGTGAGGAACCGACGCTTCCCCGCGTCCACGCCCTCGTCTTTCACCTGGCTCATGCTGCCCCTAATTGATTGACAACTTGAATAGACAAAGCTGAATTGACCACGCAATTGGCGCCTGGCGGCGTGGCCCAGCACACCGGAAGACGGCGTGTGCACACGGGAGGTGCCGGTTGCTCAGGCAGTGCGCGAGTATAGCACAGCGACCACACACTCAGTCCGACCACCGGCCGCTTGAATGCCTACCCGCGGCGTCACGCATTGCCCCCTCGCGCACGAGCCGAATCGGCGTGCGCGGTCAGCCCCTCAACATCGGCGAAATGCCCCGCCAGCGGCGCCAGCCGGGCCGCCGCCGCCGGGCTGGCCTGGATCAGGCTGGTCCGCTTCTGAAAATCGTGCACACCCAGCGGTGACGAGAACCGCGCGCCGCGCCCGGTCGGCAGCACATGATTCGGCCCGGCGCAGTAGTCGCCAAAGGCCTCGGGCGTGTGCCGCCCCATGAAGATGGCGCCCGCGTGGCGGATGCCGGGCAGCAGGACGTCGGGATCGGCCACCGACAGCTCCAGATGCTCCGGCGCCAGGCGGTTCGCGACCTCGGCCGCCTGCTCCAGCGACTCGACATGGATTAGCGCGCCGCGCGCCGCCAGCGACTGGCGGATGATGCGCTCGCGCGACTGTTCGCTCGCCATCACATCCGCCCGCTCGCGAACCCGCCGCAGGTAGTCGGCGTCCGGGCAGACCAGCACCGCCTGCGCGTCCTCGTCATGCTCGGCCTGGGAAAATAGATCGAGCACCGTCCAGTCGACATCCGTCTGCCCGTCACAGATCACGAGAATCTCCGAAGGCCCCGCCAGCTTGTCGATGCCCACCGTGCCGAACACATAGCGCTTGGCCGCGGTCACGTAGGCGTTGCCCGGCCCGACGATCTTGTCCACGGCGGGCACGGTGTCCGTGCCGTAGGCCATGGCCGCGACCGCCTGCGCCCCGCCGATGCAGAACGCGTGGTCGACGCCGACCAGATGCGCGGCCGCGAGCACCCAGGGGTTGATCTGGCCGTCCGGCGTCGGGGCGACCATGACCAGTTCGCCCACGCCAGCCACGCGAGCCGGCACAGCATTCATCAGCAGCGACGACGGATAACTGGCCTTGCCGCCAGGCACGTAAAGCCCGGCGCGGTCCAGTGGCGTGACCTGCTCGCCCAGTTCGCAGCCGATGTCGTCGGTGATCCGCCAGCTGGTCGCAACCTGCTGTTCGGCGAAGCGCACCAGCCGCTCATGGGTACGCACCAGCGTGTCGCGGGCCTCGGTGCTCAGCGCCTCGAAGGCCTCGCGCATCGCCTCCGGCGTCAGCCGCAATGCGCCCAGGTCGGTGAGATCGTCACGCCGGTCGAAACGACGTGTGTACTCCAGCACCGCCGCGTCGCCGCGTTCGCGCACATCCCGGCAGATCGCCTCGGCGGTCTCGCGAACCTCGGGGCGCTCGGCAGCGTCGCTGGTGGCCAGCGCGTCGACCCGTTCCCAGAAGTTGACCTCCGTCGCCGCGATGGTCTGAATCTCAAGCATCGGACGTCACCTTGGCCAACTGGTCGATCAGCCGCTGCACCTCGCCATGCTTCATCTTCATCGCGGTCTTGTTGACGATCAGCCGCGAGCTGATGTCCGCGACCGGTTCCAGCGGCTCCAGACCGTTGGCGCGCAGCGTGTTGCCGGTATCGACCAGATCGACGATGGCGTCAGCCAGACCCACCAGCGGCGCCAGTTCCATCGAGCCGTACAGCTTGATCAGCTCCACCTGCCGACCCTGCGCGGCGAAGAAGCGCCGGGTGGTCTCGACATACTTCGTCGCCACCCGCAGGCGCCGCTGCCCCACGTCCAGACAACCCGGCCGCCCGGCGACCATCAGCTTGCATCGCGCGATGTTCAGGTCCAGCGGTTCGTAGACCGCGTCGCCACCGTGCTCCATCAGCACATCCTTGCCGGCGACGCCGATATCCGCGGCGCCATGCTCGACGAAGGTCGGCACGTCCGAGGCACGGATGACGATCAGCTTGGCGTCACCGCGGCGGGTCTCGAAGATCAGCTTGCGACTGGTATGCGGGTCCTCGATCGGCTCGATACCCACCGTCGCCAGCAGCGGCAGTGTGTCCTTGAGAATGCGTCCCTTGGAGAGAGCGATCGAAAGCATGGGTCGGACCCGTCAGCAGCAAATCAGGAAATACGCCGGATGATCGCACCGAGCTGGGAGAGTTTCTCCTCGATGCATTCGTAACCGCGGTCGATGTGATAGATGCGATCGACCACGGTTTCGCCTTCCGCGGCCAGCGCGGCGATGACCAGACTGGCGGAGGCGCGCAGGTCGGTGGCCATCACCGGCGCGGCGCGCAGGCGATCGCGACCACGGACGATGGCCGTGTGCCCCTCCAGCTTGATGTCGGCACCCATGCGCTGAAGCTCCAGCGCATGCATGAAGCGGTTCTCGAAAATCGTCTCGGTGATCGTGCCGACTCCGTCGGCCACGGCATTCAACGCCGTGAACTGCGCCTGCATGTCGGTCGGAAACGCCGGGTGCGGTGCGGTGTGAATATTCACGGCGCGCGGGCGACGGCCCTGCATGTCCAGCGTAATGCTGGTGTCCGTGGTGTCGATCACCGCGCCGGCGGCTTCCAGCTTGAGCAGCACCGCATCCAGCAGCGTCGGATCGGTATCACGCACGTGGACTCGGCCGCGCGAGATCGCGCCGGCGACCAGGAAGGTGCCCGTCTCGATGCGATCGGGCAGCACGCGATGCTCCGCCCCATGCAGCGATTTGGCGCCGCGAATGCGGATGGTGCTGGTACCCGCCCCCTCAATCTGCGCACCCATCGCCTGGAGGCAACGGGCCAGGTCGACGACCTCCGGCTCGCGGGCTGCGTTCTCCAGCAGCGTTTCCCCTTCAGCCAGGCAGGCCGCCATCATGAGGTTCTCGGTGCCAGTCACCGTCACCGTCTCCATGACGATGCGGGCGCCCTTGAGGCGACCGGCGCGGGCATCGATGAATCCGGCGTCGACATCGATATCCGCACCCATCGCCTGCAAGCCGGCAATGTGCAGATCCACCGGCCGCGAACCGATGGCGCAACCGCCCGGCAGCGCGACACGCGCGGCGCCATGGCGCGCCAGCAGCGGCCCCAGCACCAGAATCGACGCCCGCATGGTCTTCACCAGCTCATAGGGCGCCTCGTGCGAATCCAGCGTCCGCGCGTGGACGCGCACGCCGTACTGGTCGGTGATGGTGACGTCCGCGCCGAGGCGAGCCAGCAACCGGTTGGTCGTGGTCACGTCCTCCAGATGCGGGACGTTGTGCACCATCAGCGGCTCGTCGGTGAGCAGCGCGGCGCAGAGAATCGGCAACGTGGCGTTCTTGGCTCCCGACGCGCGGACCTCGCCGTCCAGCGGGCCATTGCCGGTGATCGCTAATTTGTCCATGTGGCGACCGCGCTCAGTTCGACGCGCGCGTGCGCAGTTGCAGGGCGTGAATCTCCGTGCCCATGCGATCGCCCAGCGTGGCATAGACCATGCGGTGGCAGGCCACGACGGACTGCCCGGCGAAGGACGGCGAGATCACCGTCGCCTGAAAATGCTGACCGTCGTCGCCGATCACCTCGACCTGCGCGTCCGGCAGTCCGGCCTCGATCAGGGTCTTGATTGTCAGTGCATCCATGAAATCACCGATCGCCTAGCTGCGAATCTTGTAGCCGGTGCGCAGCATTTGCAGCGCCACGCCCGACAGCAGTACGAAAAACAGGATCACCACGCCGACGGAGTGGCTGATGGGAGCGTCCGCGACACCGAAGAACCCGTAGCGAAACCCGTCGATCATGTAGAAGAACGGGTTGAAGCGGGACGCATGCTCCCAGAACTCCGGCAGCGAATGAATCGAGTAGAACACGCCGGAGAGAAAGGAGAAGGGCATGATGAAGAAGTTCTGGAAGGCCGCCAGATGGTCGAACTTCTGCGCCAGAATGCCCGCGATCAACCCGAGCACGGCCAGGCAGGCCGCCGACAGGATCAGCATGGCGATCGCCGCGACCGGCGCCTGCAACGGCAGCGGAATGAACAGCCAGCCCACCGCGTAAAGCGCCGCGGCCACGCAGGTCGCCCGAACGATCGCCGCGGCGACGAAGGCGACGAAGATCTCCGCCGCCGACAACGGCGCGAACAGCAGGAACACCAGGTTGCCCATGATCTTCGACTGCGTCAGCGACGACGAGGTGTTGGCGAAGGCGTTCTGGATGATGCTCATCATCACCAGACCGGGAATCAGGAACGCGGTGTAGCCGACGCCCGGATACACGTTGACCCGGTCCTCCAGCACGTGCTGGAACACCAGCAGATACAGCACGGCCGTGATCACCGGCGCCAGCACGGTCTGGCCGATGACGCTCAGGAAGCGGCGGACTTCCTTCTGGAACAGCGTCCAGGTACCGCGCGGGTTGAAGCGTCTGGCCAGCGCGGCCTGATCGACCGGGCTATTCATCGGAATCTCCCGTCAGCTCGACGAAAATGTCCTCGAGACTAGGCTCGCGGGTGTGGACATCGGTGACACGGAACCCGGCGTCACGCAGACCGTCCAGCACATCGGCCACCGAATCCTGCCCCCGGGTCAGCCGCAGCTCCAGCTCGTCGTTGTCACGCGCGCAGACCAGCCGCTCGATCGCCGGCGGGACCGTGCCCGGACCGTCGATGGACAGTCGCAGGAAGCGGAACGGATGGCGCGCCAGGAAATCGCCGGTCTTCTCCAGCGCCTTCAGCTCGCCGTGGTCCATGATGGCGATGCGCTCGCAGAGCGCCTCCGCCTCTTCAAGATAGTGAGTGGTCAACACGATGGTGTGACCGGCGGCGTGCAGCTCCCGGGTGAATTCCCACAGCGTCCGGCGCAGCTCCACGTCCACACCGGCCGTGGGCTCGTCGAGAATCACCACCGGCGGACGATGCACCAGTGCCTGCGCGATCAGCACGCGCCGCTTCATGCCGCCGGACAGCTGGCGGATGCTGGCCTCGCACTTGTCGGTCAGGTCCAGGCGCTCCAGCAATTCCTCGATCCAGGGCCAGGCCTCGCGACCGCAGCCGAAGTAACCCGCCTGAATGCGCAGAATGTCCCGCACGGAAAAGAACGGGTCGTAGACGATTTCCTGGGGCACCACACCCAGCGATTGACGAGCCGGGCGAAACGCACCGACCACGTCATGCCCCATCACGGACACATGCCCCCCGCTGGCACGCACCAGTCCCGCCGTGATGTTGATCAGGGTCGATTTGCCGGCGCCGTTGGGACCCAGCAGGCCGAAGTACTCGCCCTGCTCGATCCCGAAGCTCACGCCCTTGAGCGCGTGCAAGGCGCCATAGCGTTTTTCCACGCCCTCGACACGAATCGCTTGGGTCATTCCGCTGGGTTACCGTGGGAAAAGGCCGCGCATTATACGGACCGGCCGTTCCCTGTCTTGTGACGCACGGACATTGAAGAATCATGTCGACGCGCATCGTCTGGCTCCGGCGCGACCTTCGCCTTTCGGACAACCCGGCACTGACCCACGCCGCCGCCCGCTGCGAGCGGCTGCTGATCCTCTATATCCATGCCCCGGACGAAGAGGCACCCTGGGCTCCGGGCGGCGCCAGCCGCTGGTGGTTGCATCATTCGCTGGAACGTCTGTCCGACACCCTGCGCGACGCCGGCTCCGAGCTGGTCATACGCAGCGGCCCCAGCCTGGAGGTCCTGCGAGAGTGCGTCGACGCGACGGGCGCGGACGCCGTTTGCTGGAACCGGCTCTACGACCCGGCGACCCGGGAGCGCGACGGCCGGATCAAGCAGGCGCTGCGCGACGATGGCGTGGAGACGCGCAGCTTCAACGCGGCCCTGCTCGCCGAACCCTGGACCGTGGAAACGGGCAGCGGCGGCCCGTACCGCGTATTCACACCATTCTGGAAAGCCATCCGCGACGACATTGGCGCGCTATCGCCCGCCCCCGTCCCGACGCTGCCACCGCAGCCGGACATTCCCAGCGAACCATTGGCCAGCCTGGAACTGCTGCCAACACTGAACTGGGCGGACGACTTCTCCCGACACTGGACACCAGGCGCGGACGGCGCGCGCCAGCGGCTGGACGGATTCCTCACCGACTCGCTGGAGCACTACGCCGACGGCCGCGACATCCCCTCGCAGGACCTGACATCCGGCCTGTCACCCCACCTGCATTTCGGCGAGATCGGGCCACGCGAGGTGCTCGCGGCCACCCGGGCAACGAGCAGCGACGACGGCCGCACGCGCAGCGCGAAGAACGCGGACAAGTTCCTGTCCGAAGTGGCCTGGCGGGAGTTCGCGCATCACCTGCTGTTCCATTTTCCGCACACCACCGAAGCGGTCATGAACCCCCGCTTTCGCCAATTCTCCTGGGACGGAAACGCGCAGGATCTGGACGCCTGGCAACGTGGCCGCACCGGCATCCCTATCGTCGACGCGGGGATGCGCCAGCTCTGGCGAACCGGGTGGATGCACAATCGCGTCCGGATGATCGTCGGCAGCCTGCTGACCAAGAACCTGCGCCACCACTGGCTGGAAGGCGCCCGCTGGTTCTGGGACACGCTGGTCGATGCCGATCTGGCGAACAACACGCTGGGCTGGCAGTGGATCGCCGGCTGCGGTGCCGACGCCGCGCCCTATTTCCGCATTTTCAATCCGGTGTCGCAGGGCGAGAAATTCGACGCCGACGGTGACTACGTCCGGCGCTTCGTGCCCGAACTCGCCCGGCTGCCGAACCGGTATGTTCACGCACCGTGGTCGGCACCGACCGACGTGCTCCGGGCCTCGGCGCTGCGACTGGGGCACGACTACCCGTTGCCCATCGTCGACCTCAAGGCCAGTCGCCGGGCCGCACTGGCCGCCTACGACGCGGTCAAGGGCTGATCGCCAATTCCGTTCACGCACGCGTGAACACCCAGGTTCGCTATCATTCGCGGCCCATCTGCCCGCCCAGGCCTCCGTTTGGACCCCACACTGCTGCTCAGCGTCGGCGCCATCGCCATTGGCTTCGTGCTTCTGATCTGGGGCGCGGACCGCTTCATCGCCGGCGCCGCCGCCCTGGCGCAGGATCTGGGCGTGCCCAAGCTGCTGGTCGGCCTGACCGTGGTCGGACTGGGCACGTCGGCACCGGAAATGTTCGTGGCCGCGGTCGCCTCGTTGCAGGGCAAGACCGGCCTGGCGATCGGCAACGCCATCGGATCGAACATCACCAACATCGCGCTGATTCTCGGGGTGACGACACTGGTCATGCCGCTGGTCATCCAGAGTTCGGTACTCAAGCGCGAGTTGCCCGTGGTGTCGGTGGTCTGCGTGGCCGCGGTTCTGCTGATGGCGGATGGCCACCTCGGCCGACTCGACGGCACCGTGCTGGTCGTGGGCCTGGTCGCGGTGCTGATCTGGATGGCGCGCATGGCCAAGGCGGGGGTGCCGGCGAGCGGTGGCGACGAACTCGCGCTGGATGTTCCGGAAAAGGCACCGATGGGGCGCGCGCTGTTCTGGACCCTCGTCGGACTGGTGCTGCTGCCGCTGTCCTCCCAGTTACTGGTCTGGGGCGCGGTCAATCTGGCCAACGCGTTCGGTATCAGCGAACTGGTCATCGGATTGACGATCGTCGCGCTGGGCACGAGTCTCCCCGAATTGGCGGCGTCGGTGGCGGGCGCGCTCAAGGGCGAACCGGAGATCGCGCTGGGCAACGTCCTCGGCTCCAACATCTTCAACCTGCTCGTGGTGCTGGCGATGCCCGCGCTGCTGCACCCCGGCGCCGTCGAGCCCGCCGTGCTCACCCGCGACGGACCGGTCATGCTGGCGTTGACCGGCCTGCTGTATCTGATGTGTATCGGCTGGCGCGGACGGGGACAGATCACACGCATCGAGGGCGGCATGCTGCTCGCGGCCTTTGCGGGCTACGAAGCGCTGCTGCTCATCGCGGGGTAGGACCATGACCACATTGCATCCGCAACAGATCCGCGCCCTCGGCGAGTCCGTGCTGCGCATTGAACGCGACGCGATCGACCAGTTGATCGACCGGGTGGACGATGCGTTCGTCCGCGCCTGCGAGCTGTGCATCGGCTGCACCGCGCGCATTGTCGTGGTCGGCATGGGCAAGTCCGGGCACATCGGCAACAAGATCGCCGCGACACTGGCCAGCACCGGCACCCCGGCATTCTTCGTTCATCCCGGCGAAGCCAGCCATGGCGACCTCGGCATGATCACCCGCGCGGACGTCGTGCTGGCGCTGTCGAACTCCGGGGAAACCGCCGAAATCACCGCAATCCTGCCGCTGATCAAGCGGCTGGGCGTGCCGCTGATCGCGATGACCGGACGACCGGAATCGACGCTCGCCAGGATGGCCGATGTGCATCTGAATGTCGGCGTCAGCAAGGAGGCCTGCCCGCTGAATCTGGCGCCCACGGCGAGCACCACGGCGGCGCTGGCGATGGGCGATGCGCTGGCCGTCGCCCTGCTGGAGGCCCGCGGCTTCACCGAGGCCGACTTCGCGCTGTCCCACCCCGGCGGCTCGCTGGGTCGGCGACTGCTGCTCAAGATCGACGATCTGCTGAATGTCGGCGACGCCGTGCCCCGTGTGCCGGAGTCGGTGACGGTGGCCGAGGCCCTGGTCGAGATGACGCAGAAAGGCCTGGGCATGACCGTGGTCGACGACGCCGACGGCAGAATGGTCGGCATCTACACGGATGGTGATCTGCGCCGCACGCTGGACCGGGGCCTGGATGTGCATGCCACGCCTATCGCGTCGGTCATGGCGAAGCAGCCCAAGGTGATCGCCCCCGGCACCCTGGCTGCGGAAGCGGTCAAGATCATGCAGGATTTCAGCATCACCACTCTGGTGGTCCGCGACGAGGATCGACGCGTGACGGGGCTGTTGCACATGCATGACCTGCTGAGGGCCGGCGTTGTCTGATACCACCAACATCCGCGAGCGCGCCGCGAACATCCGTCTCGTCATTTTCGACATCGACGGCGTGCTGACCGACGGCAAGCTGTACCTGGCGCCGGACGGCACGGAGCTGAAAACCTCCAGCGTCCGTGACGGACTGGGTTTGCGGCTGCTGCTGGACGCCGGCATTCAGGTCGCGGTGATCAGCGGCCGTCCCTCGCCCGCCTACGAGCAGCGCCTGCGCAAGCTGGGCGTCGAACACATCGTGCTGTCCACGCGCGTCAAGCTGCCGGCCTACGAGCAATTGCTGGAGGCCCTGGACCTGACCGACGCGGAAGTCGCCTGCATGGGCGATGACGCGCCGGACGTGCCGCTGATGCGGCGTGCGGGCCTGGCGCTGACGGTGGCGGATGCCCATACCTCGGCGCAGGAGGCCGCGGACTGGATCAGTCGCTTCAACGGCGGTCACGGCGCGGTACGCGAAGCCTGCGACCTGATCCTGGACGCCCGTTCATGAGTGAGCGCAAGAGCCGTCTGCGGATGAGCGCGCTCACGGCGCCGGCCATCCCCTTGCTCGCCGTGGCAATCATGGGCGCGGTGGGCATCGCGCTCCTCCAGGGGGATTCGCCACCCGCCGAAACCATTGCGGCGCCGCCGCCGGATGCCCGCTCCTATCTCTCCGAAATGCGCCTGCGGCGTTTCGACGAAAACGGCCAGATGGACTACCGCGCGAGCGCAGAACGCGCCACCTACTTCGCCGACGGCAGTCTGGCCCTGAGTACCGTCGATGTGGACTATCTCGGTGGCGACCGCAGCGTGTGGACACTGACCGCTCCCAGCGGCCGCGTGCCTCCCAGCCAGGACCGCATCGAACTGACGGGGGCGGTGAATGTCCATGGTCGTGACGACGCGGGGATGCCGTTGGATTTCAATACCGAACAATTGCTGGTGGAACTGGAGACCGAAACGCTGCGCTCCGAGGCACCGGTGGAACTGCGCAGCCCCGACAAGCGCATCGAGGCCGTTGGCCTGGTCACCGATTTCCAGGGGACACGTGTCAAGCTGCTCAACCGGGTACGGGCGCAAATCAATGAATGAACTGAAGCGATGCCTGCTGCCGGCCCTGCTCGGCCTGACCCTGCTCGGCACCGTCGCCCATGCACAGTCCGGCCAGCTGACCATTGATGCGGACAATGGCGAACTCGATGAGCCGAATGGCTACAGCGTCTATTCCGGCAATGTCCATCTCCAGCAACAGGACATCGACCTGACCGGAGATCGCCTGACGATCGAGCGGCCGAACAACGGCGAATTGAGCGCGACCATGGAAGGCCAGCCGGCCAAACTCACCCACACGCCGCCCGATGCCGACAGCCCGATCGTCGCCACTGCGCGGTCGATGACCTACAACGCCACATCGCGCCAGTTGACGCTGGAAGGTGGTGCGCGCATCGAACGCGGCGAAGACACGCTCAGCGCCGACAAGATCGAGTACAACCTGGCCGACCGACGGATGCGCGCGGCGGGGGGCGAATCCGAACGGGTGCGGATCACCATCCCGGCGCCCGACGTCCCGGACACGCCATGAGCACGACATTGCGCGCCAGCAACCTGCGCAAGAGCTACAAGAAGCGCACGGTGGTCAAGGATGTCAGCATCCACGTCAATGCCGGCGAGGTCGTCGGCCTGCTGGGCCCCAACGGCGCCGGCAAGACCACGTCGTTCTACATGATCGTCGGCCTCGTCGCTGGCGATGCGGGAACGATCACCCTCGGCGAACGCGACATCAGCCGCATGCCCATGCATGGCCGCGCCCGGCTGGGCGTCGGCTACCTGCCACAGGAGGCGTCAGTCTTCCGCAAGCTGACCGTCGCGGAGAATGTGCTGGCGATCCTGGAAACCCGCCGCTCGCTGTCCAAGGCACAGCGACAGGAAACCCTGGAAGGCCTGCTCAAGGAACTGCACGTCGAACACGTGCGCGACACGCTGGGGATGAGCCTGTCCGGCGGGGAGCGCCGCCGCGTGGAGATCGCCCGCGCGCTGGCCGCGGACCCGCAGTTCATCCTGCTGGACGAACCCTTCGCTGGCGTCGACCCCATCTCGGTCGGTGACATCCAGCACATCATTCGTCACCTGCAGAGCCGCGGCATAGGCGTACTGATCACCGACCACAACGTCAGGGAGACGCTGGGCATCTGCTCGCGCGCCTATATCCTGTCGGAGGGGGAAGTCATCGCCGAGGGGGCACCGGACACGATCCTGGACAACCCACAGGTTCGATCCGTCTATCTCGGTGAATCCTTCAAGCTTTAGCCTGCGGATATTTTCGCGGCATCAAATTCCCGTTAAGCAAAAATGCTGCCACCCGCTTGCGTGGCAGGAACACGGCAGCGTATCTTCAAGCCATGTTCTCCAGTGAAGCAACACCATAATGCGTCCAGCCCTTGCATTGCGCATGGGGCAGTCGCTGGCGATGACGCCGGCGCTGCAGCAGGCCATCCGCATGCTTCAGCTGTCGACGCTGGATCTGCAACAGGAAATCCAGCAGGCGCTGGACTCCAACATGATGCTGGAGCGCTCCGACGAACTGGAAGCGGCTCCCGAGGACGCACCCACGCCGGAATCGGCGGACTCCAAGACCACCGACGACGCGATTCCCGACGATCTGCCGGTGGACGCCGAATGGACCGACATCTATGACGGCAGTTCGCATCGCTCGCGCGAGGCCGACGAGGCCTGGTACGAGTACCGGCAAGCGAACCTGCATCGCAAGACCAGCCTCCGCGACCATCTGACCTGGCAGTCCGGTCTCGCGGGCTTCTCGGACACCGAGGACGAGATCGCCGCGCACCTGATCGACGCCGTGGACGAGCGCGGCTACCTCACGGACTGGCCGGTCGTGGAACAGCGTCTGCTGGAACTGGGTCACTCGCCGGACATGATCCGGTCCGTGCTCGACACGGTGCAACGCTTCGATCCGTCCGGCGTCTGTGCCCGGGATCTTGGCGAATGCCTCTGTCTCCAGCTGGATGCGCTGAATCACGGTCCGGTGGTGGATCTGGCCAAGGCGATCGCCGCCGAGCACCTTGAACTGCTTGCACGTCACGACCTGCGAGGCCTTTCGCGGCTCCTCCGGCAGCCGGTGGATGTCGTCTCCGAGTCGGTGGACCTGATCCGCAACCTGCAGCCGCATCCCGGCGCCGAGTATGTGGATCACGAGGCGGAATACGTCGCCCCGGAGGTCTTCGTCAGCAAGCGCAACGGACGCTGGTCGGTTTCGCTCAATCCGGACATCACGCCCAAGCTGCGCATCAACGCGGACTATCTGGGCCTGGTGAAGCGCGCCGATCAGAGCGAAGACCAGCAGTGCATGAAGCAGCATCTGCAGGAAGCACGCTATTTCCTCAACAGTCTGAAGAGCCGTAACGAGACGCTGCTGCGCGTTGCGCAGTGCATCATTGAACAACAGCGGGCTTTTCTGGAATATGGCGAAGAGGCCATGAAGCCTCTCGTCCTCCGGGACGTTGCCGAGCAGCTCGGCGTGCACGAATCGACGGTGTCGCGTGCGACCTCGTCGAAATACATGCATACGCCGCGTGGGCTGTTCGAGCTGAAATATTTCTTCTCAAGCCACGTCTCAACCGTGGAAGGAGGTCAGTGCTCAGCAACCGCGATCCAGGCCATGATTCGGCGGATGATCAAGGAAGAGCCTCCTGAGAAGCCGCTGTCGGACAGCCGCATTGCCAAACTGCTGCTCGAAGACGGCATCCAGGTCGCACGGCGCACCGTCGCGAAGTATCGAGAAGCGATGGACCTGCCACCTTCCCACGAGCGTCGCCGCTTGGTCTGACCCGACGTCCTCCACGACCGGAGGCCGTCGCATGTTTTCAGATTCAGGAGTGAACGCATGAACCTAAATATCTCCGGCCACCACGTCGAACTGACCGATTCGCTGCGCGAGTTCGTGACACAGAAGCTGTCACGCGTGGAGCGACATTTCGATCATCTCATCGATGCCGAGGTCATCCTCACCGTCGAAAAGATTCGACACAAGGCGGAGGCAACACTCCACGCCAGCGGCAAGAACCTCCACGCGGAGGCCGTCGCTGACGACATGTACGTGGCGATCGACCAGCTGATCGACAAGCTGGATCGCCAGACCCGACGGTTCAAGGAACGCGTCACCAACCATCACGGCAAGGGACCACAGCGCATCGCGGAGATGCTGCAGTAAACCAGTCGGGTTTTCCGGCGGGCTGACCATGGCCTGTCCGGGGAGGAGCCCAGACCAGCGAGGCCGGGGACGCATGGCGACCCGGCCTCGCGTTGTTTTGGTTGTTACACTACGGGCATCCGATTACTCATCGACGACTGACTTTGTCACGGAGATTTCCGATGGAACTAGCCGATCTCCTCGCACCTGCCCAGGTCCGCACGCTCGGATCGATCGCGAGCAAGAAGCGCGCGCTGGAAGAGTTGTCCAAGCTGCTGGTGGAAGTCGCGCCTGATCTGAGCGCCACCGACGTACTGACCAGCCTGGTCAATCGCGAAAAGCTCGGCAGCACGGCGCTGGAAGGCGGCGTCGCCATCCCGCACGGGCGGATACGCGGGCTGGACAAGCCGGCCGCCGCTTTCGTCCGCCTGGAAGCCGGTATCGACTACGATGCCAGCGACGGCTCCACCGTGGACCTGATCTTCGGTCTGCTCGTCCCGCAGGAAGCCACGCAGACACATCTGGAAATTCTCAAGGCGATTGCCGAGCGCCTGTCCGACGACGGCTTCGTACAGGCGATGCGCAACGCGACATCGGACGAGGCGCTGTACGAGCAGATCGTCTCCGAACTGCCCACCCAGGCCTGAAGGCCACTTGACCACCCGGCACGGCGTCCTGATGGCCATGTACGGGCGCGGCGTGCTGCTGACCGGTGACAGCGGCACCGGCAAGAGTGAACTCGCCCTGCAACTGATCCGTCGCGGTCATGCGCTGGTCGCCGACGATGCCCCGGAATTCGAGCCTGACGGTAACCACTGGACCGGCCGCTCGTCCGTCGCGCTACGCGGGCTGTTGCAACTGCGGGGGGTCGGCGTGATTGATGTCCCCGCGCTGCTGGGGGACCACGCCATCCGGGATGCCATCCGCGTCGATCTGCTGATCCACCTGACCCGGGTGCCCGATACCGACGCCCGCCCACTGGACGGTTCGGCGCCGGCCCAGGTGGAATTCCTTGGCCAGCCGCTGCCGCAGTGGAGCATCCCGGTGGACACGGCACCCGCGTCACCCGAGCTGATCGAACTGGCCGTACGCAGCGCCGGGCTTGCCGACGAGCAACCAATGATGGAGCCCGTGACGTGGAACTGATCGTGGTCAGCGGCCTGTCCGGCGCCGGCAAATCCGTCGCGCTGCGGGTGCTGGAGGACCAGGGCTATTTCTGCATCGACAACCTGCCGATGGCCCTGCTCGACTCGCTCGCGACCCATGCCGAGGCGGCCCCGGAGGCGCCGAGCCAACTGGCCGTCGGCATCGACGCCCGCGCCTCACGCGACGAGCTGGAAGGCTACAGTGAACACATCACGGCGCTGCGTGCCCGCGGCATCCGGGTGTCGACGCTATTCCTGGAAGCCGACGAGGATGTGCTGCTCCGCCGCTTCAGCGAGACCCGCCGCAAGCATCCGCTAACCGACGCCGACATCACCCTGCGCGACGCCATCGCCCGCGAGCGCACACTGCTCGACCCGATCGCCGACTGCGCGGACATCATCCTCGACACGTCGAAAACCAATGTGCACGAACTGCGTGAGCGCGTGCGGCATCGCATCGGCGGCGCGCCAGACGCGTCGCTGACCGTGCTGTTCATGTCTTTCGGCTTCAAGTACGGCGTGCCCGATGACGTGGACTACGTGTTCGACGTGCGCTGTCTGCCGAACCCGCACTGGAAACCGGCGCTGAAACCGCAGACCGGTCAGGACCCCGATGTCGCCGAGTACCTGGCCAGCCTGCCGGCCTGTCAGGCCCTGGAAGACGATATCGCGGGCTTTCTCGAACGCTGGCTCCCCGCCTTCGAGGGCGAGGACCGGACCTACATCACCGTCGGCATCGGCTGCACCGGTGGCCGCCATCGTTCCGTCTATCTCGTCGAGGCCCTGGCCCGACGGTTCCGCACTGCGGGTCGGGCGATTCAGATCAGACACTCGGAATTGGCATGAGCTGCGGACTACTTCTCGTCACCCACGGCCGGCTGGGCCAGCATCTGCTGAGCACGGTTCGCGACGTGATCGGCGAACTGCCGCTGGAGACTGACATCCTGGAGGTGCGTCGCGTCCAGGACACCGAGGTTCTGATCCGCCAGGGCAACCGGATGATCGACCGCCTGGATTCCGGCGACGGCGTACTCATCCTCACTGACGCCTATGGCTCCACGCCCGGCAATCTCGCCACCCGCATCGCGGCGGACCAGCGCACGCGCGTGGTGGCCGGCGTCAACATGCCCATGCTGCTCCGTGTCTTCAACTATCACGATCAGGGTCTGGACGCCCTGTCGACGGCGGCCATCGAGGGCGGCCGGCGCGGCATTGTCGACTGCCAGCAACCCGACTAGGGAGCGCCTGCCATGCCAAGCCGCACCGTCACCATCGTCAACAAGCTGGGCCTGCACGCGCGCGCGACCGCCAAGCTCGTCACCTGCGCGCGGCAGTTCGAGAGCCGCGTCACGCTGCGCCGTGGCGACCGCGAAGTCAGCGGCAAGAGCATGATGGGCCTGATGATGCTTGCCGCCGGCAAGGGCACGGAACTGGAACTGGAAACCGACGGGCCCGACGCCGAGGCGGCGCTGGACGCCGTCGCCGCTCTGATCGCGGACCGGTTCGGCGAGGACGCGTGACCCGGCGCCCCTCACGACATGAAGCGCTGACATGAGCCTCTGGCTCTCGGGCATCGGCGTGGCGCGCGGCATCGCCATCGGCCGCGCGATGAAGATCGTCTCCGGCGATCTGGAGATCCCCGAGTACGCGCTGGAGCCCTTCGAGGTCGAGGCGGAGATTCGCCGCTACCGGTCAGCGCTGCGTCGCGCCCGCCATCAGCTCAAGGACGTGCAGGAGCGGATCCCGAAGGGCACGCCGGGGGAGATTTCGGCGTTCATCGAATCACATCTGCTGATGCTCGAGGACCGCGCCTTCTCCGAGGCGGTGGAGGAGTTGATCAGCGAGCGCGGCGTCAACGCCGAGGCCGCCCTCAAGAGTCAGCGCGACACGTTGATCCGCGTGTTCGAGGCGATGGAGGATCCCTACCTGCGCAGCCGGCGGGACGACGTCGAACACGTGGTCTCGCAAATTCAGCGCATCCTGCTCAAGAACGACAAGCCGCTGGGGGCCCGGGAAGCCGCGCACGAAAGCACGTCCATTGTCGTCGCCGATGACATCACCCCCGCGGACATCATTCTGCTGCACCGCCAGGGCGTCGCGGGGTTCGTCACCGAGTCCGGCGGGCCGCTGTCGCACACCGCCATCCTGGCGCGCAGCCTGGGCATTCCCGCCATCGTCGGCCTGCACGGCGCACGCCGCCTGCTCGAGGATGGCGAGGTTCTGATCGTCGACGGTCACGCCGGTCACGTCGTCGCCGCGCCGGCCCGCATCACGCTGGATTTCTACGCCCGACGCCGGCAACGCGACGCGCGCTACCGGCGGATGCTGCTGCGCCTGAAGGACGAGCCCGCGACCTCGCGGGACGGGCAGACGATCCGTCTGCTGGCGAACATCGAGCTGCCCAGCGATGTCGGCCACGCGCTGGAGGTCGGCGCCGAGGGCATCGGGCTTTACCGCACGGAATTCCTGTTCATGAACCGCGATGAACCGCCGGGCGAGGAGGAGCAATACCTCGCCTACCGCGAGGTGATCGCCGCGGTGCACGGTCCGGTCACGATCCGGACCCTGGATCTGGGCGCGGACAAGCAGTCCGAAGCGATCCGCGTGTCACAGGCGACGAACCCGGCACTGGGCCTGCGTGCCGTCCGCCTCTGCCTGCGTGATCGCACCCTGTTTCGCACCCAGCTGCGTGCCCTGCTCCGCGCGGCCACGGCGGGCCAGGCGCGCATCATGATTCCGATGATCTCGAACATCTTCGAACTGCGGCAATGCATGCAGCTGATCGCGGATGTCCGACGCGAACTGGCGGCCGAGCATCGCGAGTTCAGCGAGGACAGCCAGGTCGGCGCGATGATCGAAGTACCCGGCGCCGCGCTGGCAGCGCCGTGGCTGGCGCGTGAATGCGAGTTCTTCTCCATCGGCACCAACGACCTGATCCAGTACACGCTGGCGATCGACCGCGTGGACGACGAGGTCAACTACCTCTACGACCCGCTGCATCCCGCCGTGCTGCAACTGATCCGCCGCACCATCGAGGCCGGGCGCGACGCCGGAATTCCGGTGTCGATGTGCGGCGAGATGGCCGGTGACACGCTGCACACCAAGCTGCTGCTGGGTCTGGGCCTGACCGAGTTCTCCATGCACCCGGCCAGCGTGCTGGAGGTCAAGCGAATCATCCGGGACTCGAACCTCGCCGAACTGCGCGAGCGCACGGACACGCTGCTCGCCAGTACGGACCCGGACGCCGCCCGCCGCATCATCGACGAAATCTCCGAGATGTAACCCCGCGCGCGGACGAACGCCGCCCGATCCGCGTGCCGCTGCTGTAGCGACCGCGCAAGCTGCGTAGAATGCGCGCCAATCTCCGGGAGCATCTCCATGGCCGAAGCGGCTGAGCAACAAACCGCGGAACACCGGCTGGGACGTCTCCGCGATGCGCTGGACAGCGGCCGGCTGGTGCCGGTCCGGCGCATCCTCAAATCTCTGCACCCCGCCGAAATCGCCCGGCTGCTGGAATCGCTGCCGCATGCCGAGCGCAAGGTTGTCTGGGGTGTCGTCGATGTCGATGACCAGGGTGAGGTGCTGCTGCACGTCAACGACGAGGTGCGCGCCGCCCTGATCCAGGGCATGGAGCCCGAGGACATCATAGCGGCGGCCCGCGATCTGGACATCGACGACCTCGCCGACTTCGTCGACGACCTGCCGGAAACGCTGACCGAGCAGGTGCTGCGCTCCATGGACCTAGCCAACCGCCAGGCCCTGGAAAAGGTCATGTCCTACGCCCCGGACACCGCGGGCGGCCTGACCAACACGGACACCGTGACCATCCGGCCCGACGTCACCCTCGATGTGGTGATGCGCTACCTGCGGCTGCGCGGCTCGCTGCCGGATCACACCGACGTGATCTACGTGGTCGATCGCTACGGCCGGTTCATCGGCGGCCTGTCGCTGGAACGCCTGCTGATGCACGACCCGAGCGAACGTGTCGCCGAAGCGATGGACACCGAGCTGGAACCGTTGTCCGATGACCTGCCAGCACGCGAAGTCGCCCATCAGTTCGAGAACCACGACCTGATCTCCGCCCCTGTGGTGGATGCGCATCGCCTGCTGATCGGCCGGATCACCATCGATGACGTCGTCGACGTGATCCGTGACGAGGCCGAGCACAACCTGATGAGCATGGCCGGCCTGGACGAGGAGGAGGACATCTTCGCTCCGGTGGCCTCCAGCGCGAGACGCCGCGCGGTCTGGCTGGGTATCAACCTGCTCACCGCGCTGCTGGCGGCGCAGGTGGTCGGACTGTTCGAACACGTGATCGACCAGGTCGTGGCGCTGGCCGTGCTGATGCCGGTGGTCGCCAGCATGGGCGGCATCAGCGGCAGCCAGACGCTGACGCTGATGATCCGGGGGCTGGCGCTGGGTCAGATCGGCAGCGGTAACACACGCTCGCTGCTACGCAAGGAAATGGCAGTGGCCGCGATCAACGGGATCCTGTGGGCGCTGGTGGTCGCGGGGATCGTGCTGGTCTGGTTCCGCAACCCGACGCTGGGCGCCGTGATCGCGCTGGCGATGATCGTCAACCAGTTGTTCGCCGCGCTGTCCGGCTTCGGGATTCCGCTGATTCTGCGCAAGCTCGACATCGACCCCGCGCTCGCCGGCAGCGTCGTGCTGACGACCATCACCGATGTCGTCGGTTTTTTCGCGTTTCTGGGACTGGGCGCGCTGGTCCTGCTCTAGGACCGCCCCGGGATTGGACGCCGTTCAGGCCGCGTTGCGCAGACTCGGCAACTCCTGTCCCTCCGGCACGAACTCCAGCGCGATGCCGTTGTTGCAGTAGCGCTTGCCGGTGGGCTGCGGCCCGTCGTCGAACACGTGACCCTGATGACCGCCGCAGCGTGAGCAGTGATACTCGGTGCGGGGCAGGATCAGCTTGAAATCACGCTTGGTTTCGACCGCGCCTTCCAGCGTGTCGAAAAAGCTGGGCCAGCCGGTGCCGCTCTCGAATTTCATGCTGGCGTCGAACAGCGGCTGATAACAGGCCTTGCAGATGTAGGTGCCGGGCCGTTTTTCCTTGTTGAATTCGCTGGTCCAGGGACGCTCGGTCCCTTCCTTGAACAGGACGCGGAACGCGGCGTCGTCATCGAGAATCTTGCGCCATTCGCGTTTCGTGAGGTCGAGTTCAATGTCCATATCGTCCTCGCTGTTGGCGTGAACCACGGGCGCGGTTACGCCCAGTGCCATGAAGGCTTTCAGAATATCGCGTCGGTTCATGATGAAGCCAGTGTTGTCCTGATCAATGCTGTCTTCCTACAGACCGGGTGTTGCCCGCACAATTCTCAGCCTCCTGATTTCGGACAACCGATACCAATGGATGTTGCGTTACTCGACAGCCTGAAGAACGTACCCGAGGAAATCTGGCTGCTCGCCCGGATTCTGCTCATCGCGGTCCTGACCTGGATCGTGCTCCGGCTGATCCGCCGCGTCACCCGGCAGTTGATTGATCGCAAGCTGCTCACCGGACGCGGGGAGATCGCGTTCCGCGGGATCAGCCGCGTGCTCGTGCTGCTGATCGCGGGCCTGTTCATGCTGGAACAACTGGGCGTGTCCACCGGCACCGTCTGGGCGGCAGTGTCCGCGGTACTGGTGATGATCGCGGTCGGCTTCGTCGCGGTTTGGAGCGTGCTGTCGAACGCGCTGTGCTCCATGCTGCTGCTGATCTATGCGCCGTTCCGGGTCGGCGATGATGTCGAACTGGTCGACCCGGCGAACGGGTTCAAGCTGGCCGGTCGCGTCATCGACCTGAACCTGCTGTTCGTGACGCTGCGCGAAACCGTCACCGGTCCGGATGGCGAACACGAGGACGTGACCCTGCGCCTGCCGAACAACCTGTTCTTTCAGCGCGCGATCCGCAGCCGGCCAGGCCGTTCCACCGTGCCGCTGACCGACGCCGGTGGGCTGGCGACGGTGACCTCGAAGAAATCGGCCTGAGCAAATAGCCGGTCGCCGGTGGTTACTGGCCGGCGACCGTCATGCCGTCGACCAGAATCGAGCCGGTACGGCAGTTGCCCCGGATGTCGACGTCGCGGCCCACGGCGCGGATGTTTCTGAACATGTCGCCGAGATTGCCGGCCACGGTGATCTCGTCCACCGGTTCACGGATTTCGCCGTTGCGGACCAGGAAGCCGCTGGCGCCGCGAGAGTAATCCCCGGTCACCATGTTCAGGCCCTGCCCCATCAGTTCGGTCACCAGCAGGCCGTCGCCCATTTCGGTCAGCAGCGCCTGAAAGTCCAGCTCGCCCGGCTCGACGACGATGTTCGCCGGGCCGCCGGCGTTGCCGGTCGTCTCCAGCCCCAGCCGCCGTGCGGAGTAGCTGCCCAACAGATAACCCTGGAGCACGCCCTGCTCGTCGATCAGCGTGCGGTCCGCCATGGCCACGCCCTCGCTGTCGAAGCTGCGACTGCCGGCCGCGCGCGACAGAAACGGCCGCTGGGTGATCCGTACGCCCGGCGCGAACACCGGCTTGCCCTGGGCATCGAGCAGGAACGATGCCCGTCGGTACAGGTTGCCGCCGGAGATCGCGGCGAGAAAATGTCCGATCAGTCCGCGCGCGAGTTCCGGGGTGTACAGCACCGGCATCGCCGCGGTCGGAATCGACCGCGCGCCGAGCCGTGACGCCGCGCGCTCGCCTGCGCGTCGGCCGATATCGGCCACCGCCTCCAGGTCCTCGTGCCGCCGCGCCGAGCTGTACCAGTAGTCGCGCTGCATCTCGTCGCCGGACTTGGCGAGCACGGAACAGGACACGCTGTGCGAAGTGCCGAGCCGGTGCCCGACGAATCCCTGGGTGTTCGCCAGCAAGGTCAGGCCGGCGTGGGTGCTCACCGTGGCGCCCTCGGACTGGAACACGCGCTCATCGGCCTCCAGACCCGCTGCTTCGCAGGCCAGTGCCATGTCGATGGCCTCGGCGACGGACAGGGACCAGGGATGGTGCAGGTCCAGGTCGGGGAAGTCGGTCGCCTGACGCTCGGGATCCGGCAGGCCCGCATAGGGGTCCTCGCCAGTGTGACCGGAGATGGACAGCGCGCGGTCGACCACCTCGTTGAGCGATGCCTCCGACCAGTCCGCGGAACTCGCCGAGCCGGAGCGCTGACCGCGGTAGGCCGTCAGACTCAGATCGCGATCCCGCTGAAACTCCACCGACTCGACGTCACCGCCGCGCACGGTTACGGTCAGCCCGACGCTGATCGACATGGTCGCGCCCGCCGCGGTGGCGCCGGCACCGGTTGCCTGCGCCAGCACGCGCTCCAGGCTGGCGGCCAGCGCGTCGGGGTTCGGAAGGCTCTGGTCGATGGTCTGGGTGGGCAGGCTGGTCATGCATCCTCCAGGCGTTGAATCAGGCGGCCGTGTATGCCCTCGAAACCGCCGTTGGACATCACCAGCAGATGACGCGGGCCAGGCGTGACGCCGGGACGGCACACGGCGTCGATGATCGATGCCACCGACGCATGCACCTCGGCCCGATCGCCCAGCGGCCGCAAGGCCTCGCGCAGACTCCAGCCCAGTTGTGGCGGTTCCAGCACGTGGACCTCATCGGCACCGGCCAGACTGGCCTGCAAGGCCTCACGGTGATGCCCCTGTTTCATGGTGTTCGAGCGCGGCTCGAGAACGGCGACGATCGGTTCGTCGCCGACACGCGCACGCAGCGCCCGGATCGTCTCGCTGATCGCGGTCGGGTGATGGGCGAAATCATCGTAAATCACCGTACCACCGACCTTGCCGCGCGTCTCCAGCCGCCGGCGCACACCCTCGAATCGGCGCAGCGACTCAGCGGCCTGTTCGACGGGCACGCCCACGTGCCGCGCTGCCGCCGCCGCGGCCATCACGTTGCGAGCGTTATGCGCACCAAGCATCTTCCATCGCACTTCGGCCACCGCGCCGGCGGGATCGACCAGCTCGAAGCTGGACCAGTCGTCGCTGAGCGCGCGCATCTGCCAGCCGTCCGGCGAGCCCAGCACGATCCGTTCGCTCCAGCAGCCCTGGTCGAGCACGCGCGACAGCGCGACGTCGTCGGATGGCACGATCACCGCGCCATTGCCCGGAACGGTTCGAATCAGATGGTGGAACTGGCGTTCGATCGCGGCCAGGTCGTCAAAGATGTCCGCGTGGTCGAATTCCAGGTTGTTGAGCACCGCCGTGCGCGGCCGGTAGTGGACGAACTTGGAACGCTTGTCGAAAAAGGCCGTGTCGTACTCGTCGGCCTCGATGACGAAGAAATCACCGCTGCCCAGCCGCGCGGACACCGGGAAGTTGCCGGGCAGGCCACCGATCAGGAAGCCAGGCGCGTATCCGGCCGACTCCAGCATCCAGGTGAGCACTGAGCTGGTCGTCGTCTTGCCATGCGTGCCCGCCACCGCCAGCACCCAGCGGGACTGCAGGATCGCGTCGGACAACCACTGTGGCCCCGAGGTGTATCGCAGACCGCGTTCCAGCACGGCCTCGACCACCGGGTGGCCGCGCGACAGCGCGTTGCCGATCACCACGATGTCCGGTGCCGGCTCCAGCTGCGCCAGATCCTCGCCCGGCGACACGGCGATGCCCTGCTCCGCGAGCAGCGTGCTCATCGGCGGGTAGACGTTGGCGTCCGAGCCGGTCACACGATGACCAGCCTCCCGGGCGATCAGCGCGATGCCCGCCATGAAGGTGCCGCAGATGCCGAGAATGTGTACGTGCGCCACCGCGAAACCTCAGGCCAGGGGGATCAGGACGATCCAGATCAGCATCCCCTGCAGGATCGCGAGACCAACGCCGGCGAGCATGTGCACGTCCAGCGCGTTCTTGAGAATGTGCCCGGTGACGATCACGCTCCAGAGCCCCAGCGCCAGCCAGGCGGCCACCGCCGACGACGGCGCCTCGATGGTCGACGCGGCATCCGGATTCTCGGCGAGTTGCTGAAATACCGGCGCGAGCGTGCGCAGCGGAAACAGGGCGAGCACGCCGAGCACCGCCTGGGTGGAGAACAGCGCCGTCAGCGTCTGCACCGCCCGGGGCGTGCGCTCGCGAATCTGCAACATGCCGATCACGAAGCCCACCGACACCAGGGTGGCGACCAGGGTCTGCGGAACCGCGGCCAGCGTCGATGTACCGATACCCAACGAGAGAATGTTGGCGGCGATACTGGCGGCGATGCTGCCACCGAGCAGAGACGTGGAGTACGGCAAATCCTGCGGACCGCAGCGCAACAGCAGCAATCGGCCCAGCATTGAAAGAAATTGAGACATCGTGCGAGGTGAGCACCCCTGCGGGCGAGAACCTATAGTCTATCCGCTCACCGCTCACACGGCACTTGCATGGACTTCCAGCAGATCACCGACGCGGCCGCCCTGGCCGCCTATACCGACAGCGTGCGCGAGGCCACCTCGCTTTGCGTGGACACGGAGTTCATGCGCGAACGGACCTACTGGCCGCAGCTGGCGCTGGTGCAAGTCTGCGCGGACGGAAAATGCGCGGTGATCGATCCGCTGGCCTTCGACGCCACCGAGGGCTTGTGCGCGCTGCTGGGCCGCCCCGATCAGATCAAGGTGTTCCATGCCGCCGGGCAGGACATGGAGGTGCTGCATCACGAGCTGGGCATGGCGCCCGCGCCGATTTTCGATACCCAGCTGGCGGCCAGCCTGCTCGGTTACGGTGATCAGATCGGCTACGGCTCCCTGGTCGAGAAAACCCTGGGCAAGGTGCTGCCGAAGGCGTTCTCCCGGATGAACTGGCTGGACCGGCCGATCGATCCCGATGCCATGGAATACGCCGCCGCTGACGTGGTCTGGCTGGAAGGCGCCTACGCGCGGCTTTGCGACGAACTGGAAAAACTCGGCCGGACGGGCTGGCTGGACGAGGAGTTCACCGCGATGGCCCGGCCCGATCACTGGGTGGTGGAGCCCGACAACGCCTGGCGCAAGCTCAAGGGTATCCGCAAGCTGCGGCCCAATCAGCGTCAGGTCGCGGCGCGCGTCGCGAGCTGGCGGGAAACCACCGCGCTGGCGCGCAATCTGCCGCGGCGCTGGGTGCTCAAGGACGACGTGATTCTCGATCTGGCGCGGCGCAAGCCGAAACAGCGCGGCGAGCTGCAACGCATCCGCGGGCTGGAGGACAAGGCCATCGCCCGCGACGGTGATGCGATGCTCGCGGCCATGGCCACCGACCGGCACTGGCCGGAACTGGAGACCCAGGACGAACGGCCACTGCCGCCCGAAGCCGAACCGGTGGTCGATGCGCTGATGGCCCTGTTGCGGCAGCAGGCGCTGGCGCACCGGATGACCGCCAGCGCCATCGCCGGCCGCGGCGATCTGACCCGTCTTGCCGCCGGCGAGCGCGAACTCGACCTGCTGCGGGGCTGGCGGGCCCGGGTCGCGGGACAAACCCTCGTCGCGTTCCTGGAGGGCGCGCAGACGCTGCGGGTCAAGCCGGGCCAACCGCCGATCTTGCAGCTCGCGGACGCCGACTGACGCTCACAAAAAAGCCCGCGACTCGCGGGCTTTCTGCGTACCGGATGGCCCGCCGATCAGACGCCGACGGCCTGTTCGATCCGTCCGAAAATCTCGTCGATCTCACCGACACCGGTCACCGTCGACAGCTTGCCCTGCGCGGCGTAGTAGTTCACCACCGGCTTGGTCTGACTTTCGAAGACTTCCAGGCGATGCCGGATCGTGTCTTCGGTGTCGTCGGCCCGCTTGCGTTCCAGCAGACGGGTCATGATTTCTTCGTTGTCCACCACCAGGTGCACCGCCTTTTCCAGCGGGCGTCCCAGCTTGGTCAGCATTTCGTCCAGCGCGGCCGCCTGCGTGTGGCTGCGCGGAAAACCGTCGAGAATGAATCCACCGTCGGCGCCCGGCGCTTCCAGCCGCTCGCGAATCATGCCGACGACGATCTCGTCAGCCACCAGTTCCCCGGCTTCCATGGCCGCCTTGGCCTTCAACCCCAGTTCCGTGCCTTCCGCAACGGCGGCCCGAAGCAGATCTCCCGTCGAAATCTGAGGCGCACCGTGCTTTTCCTGCAACTTCGCGGCCTGCGTGCCCTTTCCGGAACCGGGCGCGCCCAGCAATACGATTCGCATGTACTTAGTCCGAATGTCGAATGAGAGGCTTGGGCGCGATTCTGCTGCCGCGCACCAACCAACCGCGCGGTGGCGGCGAACGGCAACGGTACTCTGAGCGTTCGAGAGGCGTCAATCGACAACTGCCCGCTCGCGGGCCGGCCGCGAGCACGGATTCGTCCGCCAGGTTCGGGAATCTCCTGCCCCGACAAGGGCTTGAGTGAGCAGGCCTTCGCCGCGGGCCTCGCCGCAGGTACGACCAAAGTCTGGAATTTCCTACAACCGGGGACGCCACCCGCCGTCCGGCCCGACGCGAATTCGACCATCGCACAGTCGAATCTCTGCGCGCTATTCGATTATCCTCTTGCGCCACCCACTTCCCAGGAAGCGCCCATGTCCGGGGTGAAAAACGCCCTTTACGCGCAGTCCGGTGGCGTCACCTCCGTGATCAACGCGGCGGCGGCCGGCGTCATCGAGACCGCACGCCGGCACCCGGACAGCATCGGCACCGTCTACGCGGCGAACAACGGCATCATCGGTGCGCTGACCGAGGATCTGATCGACACCGGCTGCGAGTCCGACGCCGATATCGCGGCGCTGAAGGACACGCCGGCTGGCGCCTTCGGCTCCTGCCGCTACAAGCTCAAGAGCCTGGAAGCCAACCGCGAACAGTACGAGCGCCTGATCGAGGTGTTTCGCGCGCACGACATCGGGTACTTCTTCTACAACGGCGGCGGCGACTCGGCGGACACCTGTCTCAAGGTGTCGCAGCTCGGCGAGGCAATGGGTTATCCCGTCCAGGCGATTCACATTCCCAAGACGATGGACAACGACCTGCCGTTCACCGACTGCAGCCCGGGCTTCGGCTCGGTCGCCAAGTACACGGCGGTGTCGATCCGCGAGGCCGGCTTCGATCTGGAGTCGATGAGCCTGACCTCGACCAAGGTGTTCATCCTCGAGGTCATGGGTCGACACGCCGGCTGGACCGCGGCCGCCGGCGGCCTGGCCGCCGAGGCGGAGGGCGAATCGCCGCATGTCCTGCTGTTTCCCGAGGTCACCTTCGACCCCGAAGCGTTTCTCCAGCGTGTTGACGCCTGCGTGCGGGCCTACGGTTATTGCACCATCGTCGCCTCGGAGGGGATCAAGGACGCAAGCGGCCGCTTCGTCGCCGACGCCGGCACCACCGATGCCTTCGGCCACACCCAGCTCGGCGGCGTGGCCTCGTCACTGGCGGCGCTGATCAAGGCCGAACTGGGGATCAAGTACCACTACGCCATCGCCGACTATCTGATGCGCTCGGCGCGGCATATCGCCTCGGCAACCGACCTGGAGCAGTCCTACGCCGCTGGCCGCGCCGCGGTGGAGTACGCCATCGCCGGCAAGTCGGGCGTCATGGTCACGATCGAACGCCAATCCGACGAGCCCTATCGATGGACGCTGGGCGAGGCTCCATTGTCGGAAGTGGCCAACGTCGAGAAGACCATGCCCGCCGACTACATTTCCGAGGACGGGTTTCACATCACCGAAGCCTGTCGCCGGTACATGCTGCCCCTGATCCAGGGGGAGCAACCACCACCCTACCGCAACGGCATGCCGCGGTACGTGAGGCTCAGAAAGGTCCGGGTCGAGAAGAAGACCGGCCGCGAGTTCACCCTCTAGAACATCCCGTTAAGACATCCACTCAACCAGCCAAAGAGAATACTGATGAGTTTTCATTCCATGACGCCCGGCAAGAACGCGCCGGACGAGGTCAACGTCGTCATCGAGATCGCCGCCGAGACCGGCCCCGTCAAGTACGAGATCGACAAGGACAGCGGCGTCCTGATGGTGGACCGCTTCATGAACGTCGCGATGCACTATCCGGCGAACTACGGCTACGTGCCGGCGACGCTTTACGATGACGGCGACCCGGTCGACGTGCTCGTCCTGACCCCGTACCCGATCGTGCCCGGCTGCGCCATCAAGTGCCGCCCGGTCGCCGTACTGCACACCGAGGACGAATCCGGACTGGACGCCAAGATCCTGGCCGTGCCCACCGACAAGGTTTCAACCGGTTTCTACACCGACATCCAGGACGTGGACGACGTCCCCATCCGCCTGCGCAACAAGATCCAGTTCTTCTTCGAGCGTTACAAGGACCTGGAAGACGGCAAGTGGGTCAAGGTCACCGGCTGGGAAGGCGCGGCCAAGGCCAAGGAAGAGATCGCCAAATCGATCGAGGCGTACAAGAACGCCTGATCAGCAGATCGACGGCATGCCGGATCGTGGTGGTTCCCACCCGGTCCGGCGCCTGTCAGGACCCACCACCCGCCGGCCCGGGCAGCCACACGCGAAACGTCGCGCCCTCTCCCGGCTGCGACACCACGTCGATCCGTCCGCTGTGCCGCTCGACGATGCGGGTGCAGAGCGCCAGACCAATCCCGGTACCGGGATAGTCGTCGGCGTTGTGCAGCCTCGCGAACATCTGGAAGATCTGTTCCTGGTACTCCGGCTCGATGCCGATGCCATTGTCCTCAACCCGGACACAGACCTGATCACCGTCTGGCGCCGCTGAAATTCTCACGACCGGGGGCACCCCTGGCCGAGCGAACTTGCAGCCGTTGCTGATCAGGTTCTGGAACAACCGCGTCAGCAAGCCGGCATGCCCCGACACCTGCGGTAGCGGGCCGACCTCGATCGTCGCCGACTGCTGCTCGATCAGCGAACGCAGGCGGTCACTGGCGTCATCAACGACCCGGGCCAGATCGACCGGTTCGAAGTTCATTTCCACGCGGTTCGCGCGCGAGAACTGGAGCAGGTCCTCGATCAGATTGTCCATCTGCGACACGGCCTCGTGGATCAGCTCCAGAAACTCGCGTCCGGATTCGGACATCGACGCCGCCTCCTTGCGCTGGAGCAGATCCGAAAAGCCGGCGATCGTGCGCAGCGGCGCCCGCAGGTCATGCGAGGCCGCGTAGGCGAAGCGCTCCAACTCCTCGTTGGACCGACGCAGCTCGCGATTACGCTCATGCAGTTCGCGCGCCTTGGCTTCCAGCAGAGTTTCGGCTTCCTCCCGCGCCTTGCGCTCGCGGGCCAGCTTGCGTCGCAACAGCGGCAGTTCGTCGGACTCGTTCATGCCACCGGCGTGATCTCGAACCGCGCACAGGTACCCTGCTCCGCCAGATCGGTCACCCGCACTTCGAGATCATCACCGAAATGCGCGATGCAGCCACGAATCAGACCCAGCGCGAACGGCGCCAGTGGGCGGGTGGACCGATAAATCATCACCAGGCGGTCCGGCTCGCGAACCGGATATTCGAAGTGCGGCAATTCGGCATCGGGATAGAGCTTGACGACTTCCACGTGGATGAATGCATCCACGGATCCGAGAAACTCGATGGCCGATCCCGCGGACTCGATCAGCGCAGGGTAACGACGCGCGAAGACCCCGAACAGGTACTCGCCGAATTCGACCAGGATCGCGTCCACCGGCCGCCCGGTGTCCCGGGCCAGTTCGGTGACGTACTTCACCATGTCGTGATGGTCGTAGTTACCGACCGCGGTATAGGCGCCCTCATTGGCGGGTGCCACGGCATCCAGCAACTGTTCGGACATGCGCAGGCCGTGCCGGAGCTCGACCATGTCAAAAAATTCGGTGAATACGATACCCATCATCGACGGCATCCCCGTCCAACAGACCCGATCGCCCGTGACGAACCGGTTGCGACGACAGGCTGAACTTATCGCAGGATCAGGCAAGGACGCGTGAAAGCCAATCTCGGAAACCCGCTGGTTGCCGCCACTCCGTTCATCGGACCGGACGGAGCGTAACAGCCCGAGGACCATCTCAGGTGAAGACGGGCGGCATGTTATTCTGCTGCACCGCAGCATTTAGACATCGGAGGTCTCAGGCAATGCAGCAACAGACTCCCAGACCATCGGACCAGCATCGTGTCGTGATCGTCGGGGGGGGATTCGGGGGATTGTTCGCGGCCCGTGCGCTCGGGCGCAGCGGATACGACGTCACGCTGCTGGACAAGCGGAATTTCCACCTGTTCCAGCCGCTGCTCTACCAGGTGGCCACCGGCACGCTCACCGTGGGCGACATCTCGACGCAGCAGCGCGTCGTGCTGCGCAAGTACCCGAACGTGCGCACGCTGCTCGGCACCGTCTACGACGTGGACGTGAACCGCCAGATCGTGTTCTACGAAGGCGGCGAGGCACCCTACGACACATTGATCGCCGCCACCGGCGTCAAGCACCACTATTTCGGCAACGACCACTGGCGTGAGCACGCGCCGGGACTCAAGACGGTCGAGCATGCGCTGGAAATGCGTCACCGGCTGTTCCGCGCCTTCGAGGAAGCGGAGAAGGAACCGGACCCGGAGCGGCGACGCCGGCTGCTGACCTTCGTCATCGTCGGCGGCGGCCCCACCGGCGTCGAGCTGGCGGGCGCACTGGGCGATCTCACGCAGCGAGTCATGGTCGGCAACTTCCGGGCCATCGACCCGCGCGATGCCCGCATCATTCTTGTCGAGGGCACCGACAACATCCTGCCGGCGTATTCGGACAATCTGCGGGACGCGGCAAAGACGATGCTGGAAGAACTCAAGGTCGAGGTCCGCACCAACCGGATGGCCAATGACATCACCGAGAACTCGGTGACGATCCAGGCGCCGGACAAGAGCACGGAGACCATCGAGACCGGCAACGTGCTTTGGGCCGCTGGCGTGACCCTGTCACAGTTCGGCAGGACACTGGCCGCCCGCACCCAGGGCGAAACGGACAAGCCCGGCCGCCTGGTCGTCAACGAATGCCTGCAAATGCCCAGCCATCCGAACATCTTCGTGATCGGGGATCTGGCCTGTGCACCTGACGGCAAGGGCGGCACACTGCCCGGGCTGGCCCCGGTGGCCATGCAGCAGGGCCGATACGTCGCCAAACAGCTCAAGCGACAGGCCAAGGGCAAGGCGGCCAAACCGTTCCACTATCACGACAAGGGGTCGATGGCGATCATCGCCCGTTACCGCTGCGTCGGCGAAATCTTCGGCTGGAAGGTCAAGGGCGCCTTCGCCTGGCTGGTGTGGTCGCTCATCCACATCGCCTCGCTGATCGAGCCCGATCAGCGGATGACGGTCACCATCCAGTGGCTATCGCGGTTTTTCGGAACCTCGGCGGACCGCCTGATCACCGGCAACCCGCCGAAGACGGCCGACGTTCAGGCCGATCACGGCGTCATCATCGACCGCAAGGCGAGCTGACGACTACAGCAGCGCGTCAACATTTTCCGGCGGCCGGCCGATCACGGCCCGGTCGCCGGCGACGACGATCGGACGCTCCAGCAGTTTCGGATGCGCCACCAGCAATTCGATCCATTCGGCTTCCGGCCGGTCATCCCCGGCGCTGATGCCCAGCTCCTTCGCCAGCGCTTCCTTGAGGCGGATGATGTCGGTGACGGGCAGGCCCAGCTTGTCGACCATGCCCTTGAGCGTTGCCGCGTCCGGCGGTGTCTCCAGATAAAGCACCACATCATGCTCGGCGCCGGCATCCTCGATACGAGCCAGGGTCTGCCGGCTCTTGCTGCAGCGGGGATTGTGGAAAATCGTCAGTGACATGCGTTCGCCCGTCGTCGGTGGGCCGCAGAGTCTAGCGATGCGGGGACGGTCCTTCTAGAACGCATCCTTGCGTCGACGAATCTCGGCAAATGCGTCCGGCAGCGGCGCACCACTCATGCCGACAGCGGCCTGCAGGTCGGCATCGTCGGCACGCAGAAACGGGTTGGTCGCCCGCTCCAGCGCAATGGTCGTGGGCACCGTGAACTCGCCGCGCGCCCGCTGCGCATCCACCGACTCGGCGCGCTCACGCAATGCCGGATTGTCGCCGTCGACACTCAGCGCAAAGCGAGCATTGGCCTGGGTGTACTCGTGCGCGCAGTAGATCACCGTGTCATCCGGCCATTCGCGCAGCCGCGACAACGAGTTCCACATCTGCTCCGGCGTGCCCTCGAACAGGCGCCCGCAGCCCAGCGCGAACAGGGTGTCGCCAACAAACGCCTTATGCTCGTCGGCGAAGTGATAGACGATGTGCCCCAGCGTATGCCCCGGCGTGTGGAGCACCTGCGCCCGACACTCGCCGACCATCACCTCGTCGCCCTCGTCGACCGTCTGGTCGATGCCGGGAATTCGGTCGGCCTCGTGAGCGGGGCCGATGATCCGGCAGCCGTAACGGGCCTTGAGCATCGTGTTGCCACCGACATGATCGGGATGCCAGTGCGTGTTCAGAATCCAGTCCAGCGACCAGCCCAGGTCATCGAGCTGGCGGGCGATGGCATCGCCGTCCGGCGTGTCGATGCAGGCGACACAACCGGTCGCGTCGTCACGAATCAGGAAACCGTAATTGTCTGACAGACAAGGAAATTGATGGACTTGCAACATCCGCGACCCGACATGTCGGAAAACTTACCTCCATGCTAGCGCGAGCTTGGGCGTCCGTATAATTCCCGCTTTGCGCGACGCGCATCCGGACAAACCAAGGTTCCCATCGTGATCACCCTGAATCAGGTCGCCCTGCGCCGCGGCCCCCGCAAGCTGCTCGACAACGTCACCATGACGCTGTCGGCCGGTCAGCGCGTGGGCATCGTCGGCCGCAACGGCACCGGCAAATCCAGCCTGTTCTCGCTGATCCTGGGTGAAATCGACTCAGATGCCGGCGAACTCCAGGTGCCGGCCGGACTGACCATCGCCAGCGTCAGCCAGGAGATCACCGACCGCGACCGCAGCGCGCTGGACTACGTGCTGGACGGCGACGCCGAACTGCGCGAGGTGCAACGCGCCGTGGCCAACGCCGAAGCCGCCGGCGACGTTCAGGCCATCGCCACCGCCCACGAGCGCATGTACGCGGTGGACGGCTATGCCGCCGAGTCACGCGCGGCCCGTCTGCTCGACGGGCTGGGCTTCGACGCCGATGTCATCGGTAACCCGGTCGGCGCCTTCTCCGGCGGCTGGCAGATGCGCCTGCATCTCGGCCGCGCGCTGATGTGCCGCTCCGACCTGCTGCTGCTGGACGAACCGACCAACCATCTCGACCTGGACGCGGTGTTCTGGTTGCAGGAATGGCTGCGCGCCTACGGCGGCACCCTGCTGGTGATCTCGCACGACCGCGAATTTCTCGACGCAACCACCACGCACACGGTTCATCTGGTCGGTCAGACCGCGACGCTGTTCACCGGCAACTACTCGACCTTCGAGGCCACGCTGGCGCAGCAGCGCATGCAGCAGGCCGCGGCTCACGCGGCTCAGGAAAAGCAGCGGGCGCACATGCAGAAGTTCGTCGACCGCTTCAAGGCCAAGGCCTCCAAGGCGCGCCAGGCACAAAGCCGCCTGAAGCAGATGGAGCGCATGCAGGTCGCCGAACCGGCGCACTGGGATTCCCCGTTCTCCTTTGAATTCCCCACGCCGGATCGCCTGCCTTCGCCGCTGATCCGCATCGACGACGCCAGCGTGGGCTACGGGAACAAGCCGGTGCTCTCGCAGCTCAAGCTGGACATCCAGCCCGGCGATCGCATCGGCCTGCTGGGTCGCAATGGTGCCGGCAAATCCACGCTGATCAACCTGCTCTGCGACGGCCCGGTGCAATCCACGGGCGTGATCCAGCGTCATCAGTATCTGCGGATCGGCTATTTCGCCCAGCACCAGGTCGATCAGCTCGACATGGACGCCAGCCCGCTGCTGCACCTGCAACGCGACGACCCCAAGGCCAGCACCCAGGCGCTCAGAAACTTTCTGGGCGGCTTCGACTTTCGCGGCGACCGCGTGCTGGAACCGGTCGGCCCGTTGTCGGGCGGTGAGAAAGCTCGGCTCTGCCTGGCCCGCATCGTCTACCAGCAGCCGAACCTGCTGCTGCTGGATGAGCCGACGAACCATCTGGACCTGGACATGCGTCACGCGCTGGAGCTGGCGTTACAAAGTTTCGAAGGGGCGATGGTGCTGGTGTCGCATGACCGCCATCTGGTCGCCGCGACCTGCGACAAGCTGTGGCTGATCGCCCATGGCCGCCAGTCGGAATTCTCAGGTGACCTGGACGACTACGGTCGCTGGCTGCGCAGTGGCGCGAGCAACGAAAACCGCCAACGAGCTTCCGAAGCCGCGTCAGCAACGGCACCACCCTCCGACGGCCGGCGCCGCGAAGTGACGGCGCAGCGCAAGGCCATGGCCAAACCGATGCGCCAGCAACTCAAGCGCGCCGAGGAAACCATGGCCCGCCTGCAACGGGAGCTGGCCGAACTCGACGTCCTGCTCGCCGACGCCGATCTCTACCAGCGCGAGCCGGACCGCGCCGAACGCCTGGGTCGCAAGCGCGGCGAAACCGCCGAGGCGCTGGAAACGGCCGAAGCGCAATGGCTCGAAGCCGCCGAAGTGCTGGACGAGGAGGATTCGACGGCGTGAGTCCGGGGGAGCGCGCAATGCTGACGAAGCGGCTGTCGGACACGCTTGGCGACCTGGAAACCGCGGAGCGGGAAGCCGTGGAGGCCGCCCGACCGGTGGAGCTCGACCAGACCCGGCAGGGGCGCCTGTCCCGGATGGATGCAATGCAGGCCCAGTCCATGGCCAGCGCCAGCCTGCAACGCCTGCGCCAGCAACTCGCGGCCACCCGTCGGGCGTTGCGCCGCGTGGACCAGAATGACTTCGGCGAATATCAGGATTGCGGCGAGCCGATTCCGTCAGGACGTCTGCTGGCCAATCCCGCGGTCACGCGCTGCCTGCGCTGCGCGGAATCCGCCGAAACCGGCTGACTTCAGCCCCGCAATCCGCTCGTCGGCAAGGCACTCGGCGACGCCCCCGGCTTCGCTACGGTGATGCCTGCGACCAAGGTCGAAATGACAAAGCCGGGGATCGGCCTATGCTCTGATCCAAACCGGCCAAGACCGATGAGGTGGAGACATGGTAGGCGAGGTACATGCACGGGAACTGCGGCATTCACTGAACGATCCCGACGCATTCTGGGCGCGGCAGGCGGAAGCCCTGCACTGGGACCAGCCCTGGAACACGGTGCTCAGGACCAAGAGCGACGAGGACTACGCCTGGTTCCCGGGCGGGCAGCTCAACACCTGTTTCAACGCCCTGGACCGCCATGTCGATGCTGGCAGGGGTGACCAGGCCGCGCTGATTTACGACAGCCCGATCACCGGCTCACACCGTCAGTACAGCTACGCTGAACTGCGCGACGAGGTCGCCCGTTTCGCCGGCGCGCTGCGCAACGAAGGCGTCGAGGCTGGCGACCGAGTGATCATCTACATGCCAATGGTGCCGGAGGCGGTGATCGCGATGCTCGCCTGCGCGCGCATCGGCGCCGTGCACTCCGTCGTGTTCGGCGGCTTCGCCCCGCCGGAGTTGGCGAAGCGTGTTGACGACGCCAAGCCGGCGCTGATCGTCACCGCGACCTGCGGGATTGAACCCAACCGCATCATTCCCTATCTGCCGCTGCTGGACGAAGCGCTGGAGATCGCAGAACACCCGGTGCCGCGCTGCATCGTGTTGCAGCGGCCCGAATGCGATCGTCCGCTCAAGCCGGGCCGCGACATCGACTGGTACGCCGCCTGCGAGGCCGCCGAACCGGCCGACTGCCTGCCGGTCGACGCAACCCATCCGCTCTACATTCTTTACACCTCCGGCACCACCGGTAAGCCGAAGGGCGTGGTCCGGGATCACGGCGGTCATGCCGTGGCGATGCACTACTCCATGGGCACCGTCTATGACAGCCATCCGGGCGACGTGTACTGGGCAGCCTCGGATGTCGGCTGGGTTGTCGGGCATTCCTACATCGTCTACGCGCCGCTGATCCGCGGCTGCACCAGCATCCTCTACGAGGGCAAGCCGGTCGGCACGCCCGATGCCGGCGCCTTCTGGCGCGTCATCGACCAGTACAAGGTCAACGTGCTGTTCACCGCACCGACGGCGCTGCGGGCGATCAAGAAGGAAGACCCGCGCGGCGAACACCTGGGTGATCACGACATCGGCAGCCTGCGCGGGCTTTATCTGGCTGGCGAACGCTCCGATCCGGACACCATCGCCTGGGCCCAGCAACACCTGAAGGTGCCGGTGGTCGATCACTGGTGGCAGACGGAGACCGGCTGGGCCGTGGCCGCGAACTGCCGCGGTCTGGAGCCGCTGCCGATCAAGCCCGGCTCGGCAAGCGTCGCCGTCCCCGGTTACGACATCCGGGTGCTGGATGACGCCGGAGAACCGGTCCCGGCCGGCCACATCGGCAACATCGTGCTCAAGCTGCCACTGCCGCCCGGCACGCTGAGTACGCTTTGGAACAACGAGGACGGCTACCGCGACAACTACCTGAGCCGCTTTCCGGGCTACTACCTGACCGGTGACGCCGGATTCATCGACGAGGACGGCTATTTGTCGATCATGTCCAGGATCGACGACATCATCAATGTCGCCGGCCACCGGCTGTCGACAGGGGCGATGGAGGAAGTTCTTGCCGCCCACCCGGATGTCGCGGAAGCCGCGGTAATCGGCGCCGCCGACGCGCTGAAGGGACAGTTGCCGGTCGGGCTGGTCGTGCTCAAGTCGGGGGTCGACCGTGACGAGGCCACCGTCTGCCAGGAACTGGTCGCGGCCGTGCGCGCCAGCATCGGCGCGGTGGCCTGCTTCCGCACCGTGGGTGTCGTGAAACGCCTGCCCAAGACCCGTTCGGGCAAGGTGCTGCGCGGCGCCATGCGCAAGCTCGCCAATGGCGAGCCCTGCCCGGTTCCGGCCACGGTCGACGACCCGGCGATTCTCGATGAAATCCGTGAGGCGCTGGCCGATCTGGGCTATCCGAAGACGGACCGCAGCGCCGCCGCCTGAACCGGCCGGCAACTACTCGTCGTCTTCCTCAACCCGAAACAGCCGCCAAACGCCCGGAACGCCCTTGAGGCGCTTCGGGCCGCGGTGCCGGAAGATCAGCCCGGAACCCACGACCAGGTCGCGCACCGTGCGCGACACCCAGATCTCGCCCGGCGCGGCCTCGGCGGCGATGCGGGCGCCGATGTGCACGGTCAGACCACGCACGGCGTCGTCGGAAACCTCGCACTCGCCAGCATGAATCCCCGCCCGAACCGTCAGTTCGATTTGCGCCACCGCGTCGCGCACCGCGCGGGCGCAGTGGATCGCCGGCGTCGGCCCGGACAGCACGGCGAACAGGCCGTCACCGGATTCATCGATAATCCGCGCGCCGTAACGCGCCAGTTCGCGCTCGACGATGGAATAGAAGTTCGCCAGCCGGTTGCGCCATTCGGCATCGCCTAGCTCGCTGGCCGTTTCGGTCGAGCGCACGATGTCGACGAACAGAATCGTCTGCAACACCCGATCGGCCTGGGTCTGATCCTGGCGGCCGGTGAGAAAGGCCTCGATGCGCCGCAGCACGGTGTCACCGCCCTGGTAGAGAAAGAACGCGTCACCGCCGTCCAGCATCAGCAGTTCGGCATTGGGTAGCGTGTCGCGCAGGTAGGTCGCATGCGCCGCCTTGATCACGGCGTAGTCACGATGGTGCACGACCAGCACCGGGCAGTGGATCTGCGGCAGCAGATGACGCACATCGCAACGCGCGAAATAGCTCAACTGGGCAGCGGCAGCCGACGGCGTGGCCGCCGACCGCTGGAAACGCGCCGCCTTCTGGGCGAAATGATGATCGTTCTCGCCGCGACTGGGCAACGCGAATCCGGACAGCTTCTCCGTGCCCCAATGCTCCCGCACCAGCGCGGCAAGTTTAGCGAGCGCGGCCTGCTCCTCGCCGTCGGGAAACGCGTCATCGGCCAGCAGACAGGCCGTGGCATTCCCCAGCACCATCGCGGTGATCCGTTCCGGGTGGCGGCAGGCGAGCATGATGCCCAGCGGCGCGGCGTCACGCTCCACGAACAACGCGGCTGCTTGCGACCCGACTTCGTCCAGCACGGCGAGCAGATCATCGGACCAGTCCTCCAGCGATGGCAACGCTTCGCTGGGCAGCCCCTCGGAGATGCCAACCCCACGCCGGTCCACCAGGATCAGGCGGGAGAACGCCGCCAGCCGCGCCAAGTAACGCTCGGCTTCGGGATAGTCCCAGACCAGTTCAAGGTGGGACAGCAGGCCACCGCAATAAAGCAGGTCCACCGGGCCTTCGCCGATGACCTGGTAGGCGACATCGCCACCGTGAGACTGGACGTAGCGGGTTTGCGGATACATGGATTCTCCCAACGACCCGGGAGCATACCGAAGCCGCCGACGCGCGACTGTCGCCGTTCCGAAGCGCGCGCCTGGTCAGCCCGACCAACGCGACCGCCGACGCTCAGCCGTAAATGACGCTTAGTCGTAAATGATGTAGCGCCGATTCCGCTCGATCAGCGATTCGCCAACGTAAGGCACCCGCGACAGGTCCGCCTCGGAACGGAACGGACCGTTGTCCCGCCGATGCTGGACGATGCGCTGCGCCAGCGGGCGGCTGACGCCCTCCAGTTCGCGGCTGATGGTCAGGGCGTCTGCCTTGTTGATGTAAACCGCGCCGGCCTGCGCAGTGTTGAACAACAGCAGCGCAAACAGCAAAAACACGCTGACTCGCATAGCGACTGCCCTCGGGGTCCATCCCCAGTTGATTGGCTCAACCACGCACTACGAAAAACCGCACGAAAACCGGACACCGGTCGTCAGTGTCCGGGATCGTTAAACTGCGCGGATGACCACGTTTCTCTGGCACGACTACGAAACCTTCGGCGCCAACCCGCGCTTCGACCGGCCGGCCCAGTTCGCCGCCATCCGCACCGACGCCGACCTGAACCCGATCGGCGAACCGATCGAGTGGTTCTGCAAACCGCCGACCGATCAGCTGCCCAGCCCCGAGGCCTGCCTGATCACCGGCATCACGCCGCAGATGGCGGAGGAACGCGGCGTCATCGAGCCCGAATTCATCCGTCTGGTGCTGGGAGAACTCGGCGCGCCCGGCACCATCGGCGTCGGCTACAACAGTCTGCGCTTCGACGACGAGGTCACCCGCCACACGGCCTGGCGGAACTTCCACGATCCCTATGCCCGTGAATGGCGCAATGGCTGCGGCCGCTGGGACATCATCGACATGGTGCGCCTGACCTACGCGTTGCGTCCGGACGGCATCGAGTGGCCGCGGCGCGAGGACGGACAGCCCAGCTTCAAGCTTGAACACCTGGCCACGGCCAACCATCTGGAGCAGCAACAAGCGCACGACGCCGTCTCGGATGTCCGCGCCACCATCGCGCTGGCCGGGCTGATCCGTGACCGGCAACCGCGCCTCTACGACTTCGTCTGGGGCAATCGGGACAAGGCGTCGGCGCGCCGCATGCTAGACTTGGACAACCATGTGCCGGTGCTCCACATCTCGGAGAAGTTTCCGGCGGCGCAGGGCTGCCTGAGCCTGGTCATGCCGATCTGCCCGCACCCGACCAACGGCAACGCGGTCATCGCCTATGACCTGCGCCAGGACCCGCAGGCGCTGATCGACCTGCCGGCGGTCGACGTACACGAGCGCATCTTCACGCCACGGGCCGATCTGCCCGAGGATGTCGAACGGATCGCGCTGAAAGGCATCCACGTCAACCGCGCGCCGGTCCTGGTCCCGGTGAACACGCTGAAACCGGATCAGGCCGAGCGGCTGGCGCTGGACCTGGACCAGTGTCGCCAGCACTGGAAGCGGCTCGCCGACTCGCTGGACAGCGTGGCCGAGAAGGTCTCGGCGGTGTTCGCCATGGCCGAGTTCGACGCGCCCAACGATCCCGAACAGGACCTTTACGGCGGCTTCGTCGACAACGACGACCGGCGCCTTTGCGACCGAGTACTGCAGATGGCGCCGGCGGAGTTCGACGGCCTGGAACTGCCGTTCCGCGACAAGCGGCTGCACGACCTGCTGCTGCGCTACCGCGGACGCTACTACCCGGAATCACTGAACGATGCCGAGCGAGACGAGTGGAACCAGTTCCGCAGCAACCGACTGGAGTTCGCGCCCGACGGCGGCCTGAGCCTCGGCGACTTCGACGAGACGATCACGCTGCTTCGGGCCCGCTGCGCCGACGAGCCGACAGCGATCGAGGTGCTCGAGGCCTTGTCGGACTGGGGTCGCCAGCTAACGGACTCGCTTTAGGCACCCTGGAGCATTCGCGCAAACGCGGCAGGGCGGCCACCGCTCAGGCGGGTTCGGCCATCTTCTCCAGGCGCTTGGCGTCGAGAACCCGAACCTTGCCGTAGGCAATATCAAGCACGCCCTCGGCCTCCAGCGCCTTGAGCTCCCTGGACACGCTGGGCCTCGTCGAGGCAACCATGCGCGCCAGCTCCTCCTGCGGCAGGTGCAGGCCGATCTCGATGGCGCCGTCGTCGGCTTCACGCCCGTGAAGCTGAGCCAGTTCGGTCAGGCGATAGGCAATGCGGCCCCGTAGCGGAAGAAACGCCGCGCTTTCGATGTAGCCGAAGCTGCGGCGCAGCTTCCGGCACAGCATGCGCAGGAAATGCGGATAGAGGCCCGGCTCGCGCTCCAGCAGCGCACGAAAGTCGGCCTTGGGAATCACCAGGACCGCCGCGGGCCCCTGCGCCGCGCCGTCATGCGTGCGCGGCAGATCATCGAACATGGAAATCTCGCCGAACCAGGCGCCGGGTTCGAACAACTGGACCAGCAGTTCGCGGCCATCGGCACCGGTGCTGCTGATACGGATGCGACCGCTCATGACACCGTAGAGGCCGTCCGCCTCGTCGCCCTGCGAGAACAGGCGCTCGCCATCCTGCAGTCGCCGCAGGCGCGCAAGCTTGACCAGCCGCTCGACCACCTCCGGCGGCAGCTCCCGAAACCACTCGCTGGACGCAATCAGCGCCTTGGCCGCACCGCGATCCATGCTCATCGGCAAAAGTCTCCTCAATTGTCATCCAGGTGACAGATTGTCAGCCGCCCGGCCGGCACTCTACGGTTCACATCATCCCCAGGAGACACCCGAGATGCGGACACAACAGGAACTTTTGCAAGCCTATCAGCGTGATCACCAGAATCCGACCAACCAGCTGATTCATATGATCTGCGTACCGTTCATCGTCTTTTCGACGCTGGGTCTGCTGTGGTGCATCCCGGTGGGCCGCTGGCTGGGCCTGGACCCCTCCATCGCCGAATTCGTCAACGTGGCGACCATCGGCGCCCCATTCGCCGGTGCCTTCTACCTCAAGCTGTCACTACGCAGCGCGGTCGTCATGACCGGTTGGTACGCCCTGTCGGTGCTGGGCATCCTCGCGCTGGGCGGGTCCGGCTGGTTGCTGGCCGGCGTGTCCGCGGCGATCTGGATCACCGCCTGGGCGATCCAGTTCTACGGCCACGAGGTCGAGGGCGCCAAGCCGTCATTCGGCGAAGACGTGGTCTTTCTGCTGATCGGGCCGCTGTTCGTGATGGAGAAGGTCTACCTCCGGCTGGGCATGCGGACCACGCCGCTGCGAAGCCCGGCGCATTAAGTCTCTTCAGACTAGGCGCTGACGAACCGCCCCAGCGGTCGCAGCGCCGGCACCTGCTCGGCGATCACCTTGGTCGCCGCCAGCAGGGGCACGGCGATCAGCACGCCAGGAATGCCCCAGATCGTGCCCCAGAAGAGCACGTAGACGAACAGCATGATCGGGTTCAGCGCCAGCCGGCGCCCATGCACGAACAGCTCGAACACGTTGCCGTAAACGGTGATGAACGCCAGATACACGATTGGCGGCGCGACCATCATCCACAGCGGATCGTAGGCCAGGACCCCCAGCGTAAGCAGGATCGCGACCACCACGGTGTTCCCCACGTAGGGAATGAAGCGCAGCAGGCCGGCGACCATGCCCCACAGAATCGGGTCCTCGAAACCGGCGGCCCACAGACCAACGCTGACGACCAGCGCAACGCCGAGATTGAGCAGGAGCATGGTGCCGAGATAGCGCGCCAGGTGAGCCTCCAGTGCCCGGACCGTGACGACAATACGGCGCTGCGCTGAGAATCCCGCCGCAAGCTGAACCAGCTTGCGCAGTAACAGATCACCGGTGGCCAGCAACACGTAGAGCAGGATCAGCGTGATCCCGGTAAGCCCCGCCGCCGTCTTCGCGCCCTCCGCGAGCTGCGCCGTGACGGTCGAATCCGCCTGCTGGACGATGATGGGACGTTTGCCATCCTCCCCGGTGGCGGTGATCTCGCTGACCGCCTCAGTCGCCTTCTTCACGTCGGCAAGATCGCCCTCCCCCCGAGATCGCAACTCCTGAATCGATCTCGGCGCGGTTTCCAGCCAGTGGAGCATGGGATCGTAGGCGGCATACACGAACAGACCCACCAGCCCGACCAGCGACACCACGACGAAGCCGGCGGACACCGGCGCCGGCAGCCCCACTCGCCGCAATCGGGCGATGACCGGCCGCAGCGTCACGTTCAACAACAGGGCCAGCACAATGGGCAACAGCACATCCCGGCCCACACGCAGCAGACTCAGAATCAGGATCACCAGGATGGCGACCTGCACCCCGTAGATGGGCCCGCGCTCGCGCACGGCGGTCATGGGTTCGCTCACCTACCAGGCTCCGGCACGTGGTGAGGCGCTGAGCGTATACGTCACCCAAAGCGCCACGCCCAGCAACACACCCCCGGTGATCAGGCTGTGCCAGAAGCCCGGCGGCCGACCGAATCGCGCCGAATACCAGCGAACAACCGGCGGCAGACGCCAAAGCCCCGCGCCCAGCGCGAACGCCAGCAACACGGCGAATGGCGGCAGCATGAATATGAGAATGCCCGGATAACGGGGCACGACCAGCGCCATGCCGATAGCGATCACCAGCACGAAGGCGATATGCGTGCTGCGCGCCTTGGCGCGGGCCGCAGCGCGCATCCGGCGCCGCTGTTTCGCCATCCGCCGCCGGATGGTCTCCGCGGACTCGCTCGCCAGTCTGTCGGGATCGCTCATCCGCCTATTCCAACACGGTAGCGCGGTCGACCGCACGTGGATTCGCTTTGCAATTCAGCGGAACGGCTGGCGGTGAGTCCTGTCGCATTTATACAGGCGGTTCATACGTCACGCCGCTGACATCCGAGTTTCACCCGCAAGGAGGAACAATGACATCTCAGCACTGCAATACCGTGGCCATGCTCGCAACCAATGGCTTCGAGCAGGTCGAACTGACCTCCCCCAGGGAAGCGCTCGAAGCCGCGGGCATCGCCACGCGAATCGTTTCCGACCAGGACGACGCCATCCAGGGCATGCACCACGCCGAGAAGGGTGACCGGTTCCCGGTCGACCAGCTGCTCGGTGAGGCCGACGCGAGCAACTACGACGCCATCGTCATCCCCGGTGGCCTGTTCTCTCCCGACGCACTGCGTACCAACGAACAGGCCCTTTCCTTCGTCCGTGACTTCTTCGATCAGAAGAAGGTCGTCTCCGCGATCTGTCACGGTCCGCAGGTGCTGATCAGCGCCGACGTCGTCGAAGACCGTGACATGACCGCGGTCCCCGCGGTGCAGGTCGACCTGCGCAACGCCGGTGCCATCGTTTATGACCAGGAGATGGTCTGCGATCAGGGCCTGGTGACCTCGCGCGTCCCCGGTGACCTGGCGGCCTTCAATGCCAAGCTGGTCGAGGAAATCGAGGAAGGACGCCACAAGGCGCAACAGCAAAGCGTGGCCTGATCAACCCCACGACCCAAAACCGCCGACACGACGTCGGCGGTTTTTTTTGCCCTACTTTTTCACGATCACCCAGACCGCGTGGATGATGCCGGGCACGTAACCCAGCAGGGTCAGCAGGATGTTGATCCAGAAATGCAGGCCGATACCAACCTGCAGGAACACGCCGACCGGCGGCAGAATGATGGCGAGCAGAATGCGGATCACGTCCATGTATTCGATCTCACGGAAACAGGCTGCCCAGCATAGCCTGCATCCGGAGTCCCGGCCCACGACGATCGACACTCGACACCGCGCGGGGACCATGCCCGGCAACCGAGGACGCGCCCACCTGAGGGATCGCGTGTGCATTCAGGCGCATGCGCCAGACAGAACTATGTGGGTCGGTAGACCTCACCACCCTGTTCGCGGAACTCGCGGGCCTTCTCCTCCATTCCGGTCTCCACCGCCACCGGAATCGCCTCGATCCCCTGCCTGGCCGCGTAGTCACGCACGTCCTGGGTGATCTTCATCGAGCAGAAGTGCGGGCCGCACATGGAGCAGAAGTGAGCGACCTTGGCCGAGTCCTTGGGAAGGGTCTCGTCATGGAATTCCTTGGCCTTCTCCGGGTCCAGTCCGAGATTGAACTGGTCTTCCCAACGGAATTCGAAGCGCGCCTTGGACAAGGCATTGTCGCGCACCTGCGCGGCCGGATGGCCCTTGGCCAGGTCGGCCGCGTGGGCGGCGATCTTGTAGGTGACGATACCCTCGCGCACGTCGTCCTTGTCCGGTAATCCCAGATGCTCCTTGGGCGTCACGTAACAGAGCATGGCGGTGCCGTACCAGCCGATCTGTGCGGCGCCGATACCGGAGGTGATGTGGTCGTAGCCGGGCGCGATGTCGGTGACCAGCGGGCCCAGGGTGTAGAACGGCGCCTCGAAGCAGTCACGCAGCTCCTTGTCCATGTTCTCCTTGATGAGCTGCATCGGCACATGGCCGGGCCCTTCGATCATGACCTGGCAATCATGCTCCCAGGCGATCTTGGTCAGCTCGCCCAGGGTTTCCAGTTCGGCGAACTGGGCGGCGTCATTGGCGTCGGCCAGGCAGCCCGGCCGCAGGCCGTCACCCAGCGAAAAGGCCACGTCGTAGGCCTTCATGATCTCGCAGATATCTTCGAAATGGGTGTACAGGAAGGATTCCTGATGATGCGCCAGACACCACTTGGCCATGATCGAGCCGCCACGCGAGACGATGCCGGTGACGCGATCCGCGGTCATCGGCACATAGGGCAGCCGCACGCCTGCATGGATGGTGAAGTAATCCACGCCCTGCTCGGCCTGCTCGATCAAGGTGTCGCGGAACAGCTCCCAGGTCAGTTCCTCGGCCTTGCCGTCGACCTTCTCCAGCGCCTGGTAGATCGGGACGGTGCCGATCGGTACCGGTGAATTGCGGATGATCCACTCGCGCGTCTCGTGAATGTGCTTGCCGGTGGACAGGTCCATCACGGTGTCCGCGCCCCAGCGCGTGGCCCAGACCATCTTCTCGACTTCCTCGGAGATCGACGAGGTCACGGCAGAGTTGCCGATGTTGGCGTTGATCTTCACCCGAAAATTGCGGCCGATGATCATCGGCTCGGATTCCGGATGGTTGATGTTGTTGGGGATGATTGCGCGCCCGGCGGCGATCTCGTCACGAACGAACTCGGGCGTCACCTCGGCCGGCAACCGCGCGCCAAAGCCCTGGCCACCGTGCTGGCGCTTCAGGTAGCCCGCCGCCTCGTACTCCGCGCGCAGTTCAGCCAGCCGCGTGTTCTCGCGAATCGCGACGAACTCCATCTCCGGCGTGACAATGCCCCGCTTCGCGTAGTGCATCTGGGTGACGTTGGCGCCAGCACGCGCCTTGCGGGGTGCGCGAATATGGCCGAAACGCAGGTCTGCGGTCTTCGGGTCGACCGCCCGGTGCTGGCCGAACTCGGAACTGGGCCCGGTCAGCTGCTCGGTATCACCGCGAGCATCAATCCATCCCGCACGCAGCATCGGCAGCCCCTCGAGCAAATCAATGCGTGCCTCCGAATCCTGGTACGGCCCCGACGTGTCATAGACGGTGACGGAAGGATTGTGCTCGAAGCCCGCCTCCGTCCGTGTGGGCGAACAGGCGATTTCCCGCATGGGCACCCGGATGTCCGGTGTCGAACCATCCACGTAGATCCGTCGGGACCGGGGAAATGGTTCGCGCATCTCGTCACGGACTCGCCGCGCGTTTTCCGCAATGTCGGTGGAAACGTTCTTGGGTGTCGCGCTCATCGGTACAGCTCCCGGCCGACTGAACGGAACGCGGACGAGAGCCATGGAGGACATGGCGTGCGTCCACTCCCTACGCCGGCACAATCCGGTTCAGGTTCCAAGGGACTCTCTCAGCCGTTTCAGGCACCCCTGGGACAACACTCACAAGCTTACGGCATGGAGCAAGCTTCGCGAAACCGTTCAACCCACACTGAACAAAGCCTTGAAATGTGACGCCGTTCATCGAAATCTCAGATGGAGACGCTTTCTTTTACAAATTTCTTACCGCGGAGGCCGTACCTTGCGCGGCCACTATTCGATCATCATCAATACAATGGCGGCGAACAATTCTCTCTCCCAGCGCTCCGAGCAATGGCAACGTCATGAAGCCTTGCGTCTTCGTGACCTGCACCTGACAGGACTGCTTGACACCGCGGCGGAGGAACGCTTCGACCGCTTGACGGCGCTTGCGTCCGAACTCCTGGGCGTACCGATCGCGCTGGTCAGCCTCGTCGACGAGAACCGTCAATGGTTCAAATCAGTCCGCGGCCTGAGCGTCAGCGAAACCGAGCGGAGCGTGTCCTTCTGTTCGCGGGCACTGGAAGAGCCGGACAACATGCTCATCGTCGAGGACGCCATGCTGGATCCGCGCTTCGCGAAGAACCCGCTGGTGACCGGGGCGCCCAGGATTAGGTTCTACGCGGGCTTCGTGCTGCGAAGCTGGTACAAGCGGCCACTCGGCACTCTGTGCGTCATTGATGAGAAAGCACGACAGCTCACCGACCAGCAGAAAGCAACGCTGCGGATGCTCGCCGATATCGCTCAGGACGAACTGCGTCGCGGCAGACAGCTGCGTACCCTGGCGAAGAAGACCGAAGCGCTGGCGTATCGCGACAACGCCACCGGACTCCCCAATCTCAGCGCACTACACCGGGAAACGGACACCGCGCTGGAAACCGCGGGAGAAACGTCGGTCGCCCTGATCCGAACGGCGATACTCAACCTGAACTCGGCTGTCGTCTCGACGGACGAGGAGCATGACGCGACCAAGACGCTGACCCGTTGCGCACATCTGCTCTACGGAATTCTTCCGGATCACTCCTTCGTGGCCCGAGGCTCCGACGAAGAACTCGTGACGCTGATCCCGGGACAGACCAGCGAGGATGAACTCGAGACCTACCTTGCGCGCATTCACGCGACGATTGAACGCGCGTGGCATCCCGCGGGGCATGCCCACCATCTGGTCGCGCGTTCCGGCGCCAGCGTCGGACGCCGGGGCAACAGCTCGTATGCACGGCTGATGGGGCAGGCCGGTCTCGCCCTGCGGGATACGCTCGGCTCCAGCGCCGACGGCAAATTCCGGATCTGCTCGGACGACACCCGTCGCCGGCTCGATCGACGCTCGACGCTCCACAAGCGCCTCCGGCACGCGATCGAACACGGGATCGTCGAAGCGCACGCCCAGCCGATTCTGGACGTCAAAACCGGCCAGCTGTGTGGCGCGGAAATGCTCAGCCGCTGGAACGATGCGGACCTTGGAGCGATCACGCCATCCGAATTCGTGCCGCTGGCCGAGGAATGGGGCCTCGCGCTTCCGCTCACCGAACTGGTCATGCATCAGGCATTCGAGTTGCGTCAGCAGCTGCGTCAGTCCGACATCCATCACTGCCGACTGGCGATCAACATCCCCGGGTTCCTGCTGCGCGACAAGAAACTCATCGAAGGCATCATCGCCCGCCTGCGCATGGGTTCGCTGTACGGCTCACAGCTTGCGCTGGAGATCACCGAACACTCCTATGTTCATGCCGATGACATGCTCCTGAACAACATCAGCCAACTTCGCGAAGCCGGACTGAAGTTTTCGGTCGATGATTTCGGAACCGGCTATGCGTCCTTCGGACAGTTGAAGACCATGCCCGTGGACGCCGTCAAGCTTGACCGGGTGTTCCTGCAGGGTATCGCCTCGGATGCGCGGGACGCGTCCATCACTCGCGGGCTGTTGCGAATGATCACGGATCTTGGCCTGACGGTGATCGCTGAAGGCGTCGAAACAACCGAACAGTTCGAGTTTCTGTCACGACATGGCTGCCAGATGGCTCAGGGATGGCTGTTCGACCACGCCATGCCGGCGAAAGACTTTGTCGAACGTGCTCTTGTACCCGGCGCTTGGCCGGGTGCCTGGGCATCGGCGAACGTGAAGGCTCTCGCGTCCTGAAATCCGCTGCTTTCGCATGAGCGGCGGTCTGCCGCTCATGCGAGGATCGTGTCGCCCCCGGCACGCCCCTGCTCACCGGACAAGCCCGACGTGATCACGATGTCGGTTCGACCGGGCGTCGTTGCTCGCACGCATCTGCAGTGTACCGGCGCAGGATATCCGCCATTGCACGGGCGGCCGGACCGGCAAAAGCCGAATCCGCGGTGATCAGGCACAACGTGGCTCGTCGCTCCGCGCCGGCCGCCATCGGCAACGGCTTGAGAGCACCGCTTTCAAGCTCCGGCGCGATGATGTGATCGGCGAACCAGGCGAAGCCCAGGCCCATGGTCGCAGCCTGGATCGAGGTGGCCTTGTTGGTCACGGTCCAGCGCTGGTCAGCGCCCAGCCAGGCCCCGCCATCACGCTTGCGCTGCACGCCGGAATCGCGAATCACCAGTTGGCGATGACGTCGCAAATCCCGATAGTCCACGGAGCGTCCCAGGCGATGGAGCGGATGGTCCGGATGCGCGACGGGGATGAAGCGAACCTCGAGCAGCGGCTCGCCGGCGAATCCGACCGGCACGCTCGGCGAGATCGCCAGGTCGACGCGGCGGGAGAGAATCGCCTCGTCAGTGCCGCCAAGCACGGATTCCTCCAGCTCGAGATGCGTCTCCGGAAAGCGCCGCGCGAAGACCTCGAAGCACTCAAGCAACAACCAGGTCGGAAAAATCACCTCCACGGCCAGACGCAGCGTGGGTTCCACACCGGCGGCCAGCTTGCACGCCCCCGCCTCAAGCTGTTCAGCATCGTCCAGCAGAGCGCGTGCCCGCCGCAGCAATGACGCACCGACCTCCGTCAGTTCCGCCTTGCGCCCCATCACTCGAAACACCTGAACGTCCAGCGTGCGCTCAAGCTTCTGAATCGCATAGCTAACCGCCGACTGGCTCTTGTGCAGCTGCTCCGCCGCCTGGGCATAGCCCCCTGCCTCGACCACCGTCACCAGCGCCCGCCATTGCTCCAGCGAAATTCTCGTCGCCACAGATCAATCCAATTTTTCGATTAATTAACGCCAATATATGCGCTTTTTTATTTAATTACATGATTGTTTAATGGCTGCCATCGCACTTCACCGGAGCCTCGTCATGACACAGATTCTCTTTCTCAGCACCAGCCTGCATTCCGACGCCGCCAGTTCCTCGCAGCTGGCAACGCAGTTCATAGAAGCCTGGCAAGAGCAGCACGGACCGGCCACGGTGGTCCATCGCGATCTCGCCAGCCAGCCCGTACCGCACCTGACGGCCGACCGTTTCTCCGCATTCGCCGTTCCCGCGGACGACCGCACGCCCGAGCAGGCGGCGGATGTGGAGCTGTCTGACGCGCTGATCGCCGAGTTGCGGGCCGCCGACGTCCTGGTCATCGCGTTGCCGATGTACAACTTCGGCATCCCGTCGACACTCAAGGCGTACATCGATCACGTCGCCCGCGCCGGCATCACGTTCCGCTATACCGAAAACGGCCCGGTCGGCCTGTTGCCGGTCAGGAAGGCATTCGTGATCGCGACGCGTGGTGGACGCTACGTCGGAACGCCGCGCGACACGCAGACGCCCTATATCCGGGAGTTCCTCAACTTCGTCGGCATCGACGCGGTGGAATTCGTCTACGCCGAGGGCATGGCAATGGGGCCGGACGGTCGCGACGCCGCGCTGCGATCAGCCCGCGAATCGATTGCCGAACTCGCCGCCTGATCCCACTGACACCGCAACTCTCGCTCCACCCCGGATGCATTTGGAGGTACCCCATGTCCCAACGTGAATTGGCCAACGTCATTCCATCGATGCCGGCTTCGGACGGCGCGGGCGTCAAGCTGCGCCGCAGCCTCGGAGCCACGCAGGCGCTTCGGCATGACCCGTTCCTGATGCTCGACGAATTCTTCTCCGACAACCCGGACGACTACATCGCCGGTTTCCCCTCGCACCCGCATCGCGGTTTCGAGACCGTCACCTACATGCTCGACGGCCGGATGCAGCACAAGGATCACCTGGGGAACACCGGAGACCTCGGACCAGGAGACGTCCAATGGATGACGGCCTCCCGCGGCATCATCCATTCGGAGATGCCGCAGCAGACCGAAGGCAGAATGCGCGGCTTCCAGCTGTGGCTGAACCTGCCATCCGGACAGAAGATGCAGCCGGCGAGCTACCGGGACATTCCCACCGGGGATATTCCGGAAGCCGAATTTGCTGGCGGCCGGGTCCGCGTGATCGCCGGAGGCTGGTCGCACGCGGATCAACGCGTTGAGGGCGCCGTGCAGCGCGCGACCACCGATCCGATGCTGCTGGACGTTCACCTCGACGCCGGCTCGCGCTTCGAAGCCGACATACCGGCCGGCCTAAACGCCTTCGCCTACGTTTACGAGGGCGAAGCGACCATTGGCGGGAAGGTCCTGCCCCGACGTGCAGCCGGCCTCCTGGGCGACGGCGACCGTGTCGAGATCCTGTCGGAAACCGACGGTACGCGTCTGCTGCTGCTGGCCGCGAAGCCGCTGAACGAGCCGATCGTCCAGTACGGCCCGTTCGTGATGAACACGCGCGAGGAGATCGAACAGGCGCTGGCCGACTATCGGGACGGCACCCTGGCGGCCTGAACCTCGGGAATCGCGACTTGGCCCCGGCATTGCTTGCTGTTTCTCCCGAGCTCTAGAGCTCGGGGAATCGCGGCGCAGGCCGCGGTTTGGGAAGCACGCGTTGATTCCCTCAGGGGGTTCGGCCAATACCGGGGATTGGTCGGCAAGCCTTCACCGCCACGGGTGCCCGCTGGTCCGGCACCCGTGGCGATGGAGCACCGCTCGACACGCCTCGACCACGCCTGCACCTGCGTTGCGATAGCACGGATCGCCTACGAAGGAATTGCATGCGCATGAAACGCCTTGCCTGCTGTCTCGCCATTGCCGCATTCACCCTGCCGGCTACGGCCAGTGCCCAAGGGCTGCTTGAAAACCCTGCCGATCTGATCTGGGTCAGCGTCAGTGCGGCGCTGGTGTTCTTCATGCAGGCCGGGTTCGCGCTGCTCGAAGGCGGATTCGTCCGCACCAAGAACACCGTCAACGTCATCATGAAGAACTACGCCGATCTCTGCGTCGGCGTGCTGGCATTCTGGGCACTCGGGTTCGGGCTGATGTTTGGCGACAATCCGAGCGGCTGGATTGGCGTCACCCATTTCGTGCCCGGCGATCTGACCGGCGGGGAAGCCGGATTCATGGTCTTCCAGATGATGTTCGCGGCCACCGCCGCCACCATCGTTTCCGGCGCCGTGGCCGAGCGAATGCGTTTCGCGGCCTACGCCATTGGCGCCGTCGCGGTCACCGGCGTGATCTACCCCGTCTACGGCAGCTGGGTCTGGGGCAGCGCCTTCGAGGGATCGGGCTGGCTGTCCGAGCGCGGCTTCATCGACTTCGCCGGATCCACCGTTGTGCACTCGATTGGCGGGTGGTGCGCGCTGGCCGCGGCGATCGTGCTGGGGCCGCGCCTGGGGCGCTTCGGTCCGAAGGGAGAGGTCCGCAACATCCCCGGACACAGCCTGCCCAGCGTCGCGCTCGGAGTCTTCATCCTGTGGCTGGGCTGGTTCGGGTTCAACGGCGGGAGCACGCTGGCGGCCGACGCGTCCATCGGCAAGGTGCTGCTCAACACCAACCTCGCGGCCGCCGCCGGTGTCGTCGGCACGATGATTCTGCTGACCGCACTCCGCCGGCCGGTGCTGATCACCAGCTCGGTGAACGGCGCCCTGGCCGGCCTGGTGGCCATCACCGCCGGCTGCGGCTCCATGGAACCGGTCTTCGCGGTACTCACCGGGTTCATCGCCGCGCCGATCGCCGTGTTCGGAGGTGATCTGCTGCTGAAGCTGCGCGTGGATGATGTGGTCGGCGCCATTCCCGTCCACGGGTTCTGCGGCGCCTGGGGCACGCTGGCCGCGGGCCTGTTCCTGGACGAGGGTCTGTTCCAGCCCGGCGTGATCACCACGCAGCTGCTGGGAATCGGCGCGGCCTTCCTGTGGGCATTCCCGCTCGCCTGGCTTTGCTTCGCGGGCATCAATGTCGTGCTGAAGGTGCGGGCCGAATCGATCCACGAGCAACGCGGTCTGGATTTCACCGAGCACTCCGAGGTCGGCTACCCCGAGTTCCAGACCGATCTCCCCCACGCGGGTCGGAACGACTGATGGCCGCGCACGACAACGCACGCTACAGCCGCGAACGCGCGGTGATCAGCGAGGTCCTGGGCGCCAAGCTGGACGCAGCCGGTGTCCAGAGCGCCCTGGATCTCTGGGATCGCAAATTCGCCGGCCAGAAGTCGGTGCCGCTCATCGAGTTCGTCAACGAGATCGAGGCGGTGCAAGCACTGGAAGCACGGGAACGGCACGAGCTGCGGCTGGCGCTTTACAAGGGCATGATCCAGGCGGCGGCGGGACCCACCACCACTGCCGCGCGAACAGCCACCCGGACCACGTCACCCGCCAGGCCCCGCGTCGAGTTGAAGGGCACACCGGCCGAAATCGTGTTCCTCAAGATCGTCCAGTACTACGGCGAGCAATTGCGCGTGCTTGGGCCGGCCGTCATGCAGCAGTTCCTGTCCGAATTGCGTGCCGCGCTGGAAGAACGGCGCATGCCCGGCATGCTGGGCGACGCGATGGCGACCGTTGCGATGCGTGGCGCGGTGCCGGATGGCGTGCAATGGGGCAACACCGCCCGCATGCACATGCTCGCGCAAGGGCTTTACGTCGCCGCGTGCAAGGCCGCCGGCCCGGTGCAGGCCGATCGCATCCTGCTCGGCGCGGTCAACCAGGCCAAGCAGCTGGAAGCGGCGAAGGTGTTCGCGCCCTCTCAGTTTCTTTAGGGAGGACGGGCAGCGCGCGCCTAGACCAGCTCGCGCTGGGCCCAGTAGATCCCGGTGTAGGCGCGGGGGTCGATGTACAGACCACGCCCGGCCTGCTGCGCCAACCAGTCGTGCGCGGACGCCAGCGGCACGCGGTGAACGGTGATGTCCTCGCTGTCCAGCCCCCCGCCCTCGCCGATCCGGCGAAGGCCTTCGGCGACGAAGAACGCATTGAATTCATTGGAGCTTCCGGGCGAGGTCGGCCCGCGATGCACGAGACGGACACGCTCACAGGCGTAGCCAGTCTCTTCCTCCAGTTCACGGATGGCCGTGGCCTCCGCGGTCTCGTCCGGACCACCATCGCCGTCGATCAGGCCGGCCGGGAGTTCGAGCACGCGTCCCCCGACCGGAGGGCGGTCCTGCTCCACGAAGAGGATTTCACCGGCGGGCGTCAACGCGATGATCTGCACGGCACCTTCCGGCGCGATCACGCGCTGCACGAATTCCCAACGGCCCTTGCGAACCAGGCGCAGGAAGCGCCCTTCAACCAGAGTTTCGGTGTCAGTCATGCCCGAATTATAGGGAAGCTGGCCCGCCAACTCCGCCCCTTCCCAGCTCATCGACGTCCGCCGCGGCGGACGCGGGCTCAGCCGGTCGCGACGGACCGGATCGGCGTGACCTTGTCGCTGCGCTGCACGCCGTCGTCGGACAGGTCGAGAATCTCCATCCGGCCGTCCACGTGTTCGACCAGCGCCGTGCAGGACTCCACCCAGTCGCCGGTGTTGTAGTACATCACGCCATTGATGTCGCGGATTTCCGCGTGATGGATGTGACCGCAGACGATGCCATCGAAGCCGCGCTTGCGGCACTCGTGCGCCACCGAATCCTCGAAGCTGGAGATCAGGTTCACGAAGCGCTTGGTCGTGTGCTTGGCGAAGTTCGACAGCGACCAGTAGCCGAGACCGAACTTGCGGCGGAAGAAGTTGATGTAACGGTTGGATGCAATCAGCGCCTCGTAGGCCACGTCGCCAGCCAGCGCGATCGTGCGGTGATAGCGGGTGATCACGTCGAACAGATCACCGTGGAGAATCAGCAGGCGGCGCCCGTCCACCGTTTCGTGGACCGCCTCGTTGACGACGCGGATGTTGCCCAGCGTCAGACGGTAGTCGACAAACTTGCGCAGGAACTCGTCATGGTTCCCCGTGACATAGTGCACCCGCGTGCCGCGCTTGGACTTCGTGAGGATCTTGCGCACGACATTGGTATGCTCCTGCGGCCAGAAGAACTGTTTCTTGAGCTTCCAGCCGTCGACGATATCGCCGACCAGGTACAGATCTTCGCAGGTCACGCCCTTCAGGAAGCGGGTCAGCTTCTCGGCCTGGCATCCGGCGGTCCCCAGATGGACATCCGAGATAAAGACGGTGCGGTAGTGGGTGCGCTCAGATTCGGCCATGGCGGATACACGTCGGGCAGATTGATCCCGCCATGGTCACCGGCGCACATGACACTGAGGCGACAATGCGGTGACCCTTTCGTGACAACAACCCTGTCGACTCGCGATCTTCGTCAAGACCGTGGACAATGGCGTCGCTCGGTGAGGTCTGGCCGCCTGGCCGGGCAAGAACAAGCCGTGGACCCCGGGGACATAGGACCATGACAACATCCCGCGCTCAGTTGGACGAACAACTGGAACTCGTCTGGTTCCGACAGATCGTCGAACGCGCACCGGATGCCATCGTCGTCATCGACAGCAGTGGCAAGATCATCCTGGTCAACCGGCAGACCGAGCGTCTGTTCGGTTATGCCCGCGCCGACATGCTGGGCGCCCAGCTGGAGATGCTGGTTCCCGAGCAGTATCGCCAAGGGCATGCCCAATTTCGCGATGCGTACTTTCTCGAACCCAAGGTCCGCGAAATGGGCGCCGGCCTGGAACTCAGCGGCCGCAAGCAGGACGGCACCGAATTCCCGATCGAGATCAGCCTGAGCCCGCTCGATACCGAACGCGGGCTGTTCGCGGCGGCGGCCATTCGCGACGCCACTCACCGACGCAAGGCCCAGCGCCAGTTCCGGAATCTGCTGGAGGCCGCGCCCGACGCGATGGTGATCATCGACAGCTCTGGCGACATTGCCCTGGTCAACGCCCAGGCCGTCGGGATGTTCGGTTTCGCGCGCGAAGAGATGATCGGCCAGAAGGTGGAGATGCTGATCCCCGAGCACCTGCGCGGCTCCCACTCCGGACACCGCGACCGGTATTTCGAAAGCCCCAAGGTCCGCGAGATGGGTGCCGGCCTGGAACTCAGCGGGCGCCGCAAGGATGGCAGCGAATTCCCGATCGAGATCAGTTTGTCACCGCTGGAAACCGATGACGGCATGTTCGCGACCGCGGCGGTCCGCGACATCACCGACCGCAAGTTCGCCCAGCGCAAGCTCACCGAATACGCCCGCACGCTGGAAGCCAGCAATGTGCAGCTCGAGCAGTTCGCCTACATCGCCTCCCACGATCTGCAAGCGCCGCTGCGCAACATCGTCGGCTTCAACGAGTTGCTGCGCCGCAAGCTGTCGGCGCATGCCGCCGCGGACGATCTGGAACTGTTCGACATCATCGACGAGTGCGCCCGGCGCATGCAGGCACTGATCGACGGCCTGCTGGCGCTGTCCCGGGTCAACCAGACCAAGGTCGACTGGAAGCCGATTCCGCTGCAGCAAATTGTCGACCATGCCTGTCTGCAACTGCAGAGCACGCTGTCGGACGCTGGCGCCACCGTCACGACCGACCCGCTGCCGACCGTGGAAGGCGACGAATCGCTGCTGACCCAGCTGATGCAGAACCTGATCAGCAACGCCATCAAGTTTCAGCCGGCGGGCTCCAAGCCGCAGGTACACATCAGCGCACAGGAAGACGAACTGGGCCGACAGGTCATCCAGGTTCGTGACAACGGCATCGGCATCGATCCCGAGCAGATCCAGAGCATCTTCACGATGTTCCGCCGCCTGCACACCACTGATGACTACGCGGGCACCGGAATCGGCCTGTCGATCTGCCAGAAGATCGTCGATCTGCACGGCGGGCAGATCCGCGCGGAATCCCAGCCCGGCGAGGGGACATCGTTCTATCTCGCGCTCCCGGGCGCCGCGCCAAAGGCGTGACGCCTGGCGACACCCGTCGCCCCGTCTTGAACGACAGTCGCCGATCTAGCGCTTGCGCTTCGCCGCCGACGCCGGACGCTTCTTCTTTTTCACGGCGCCTTTCGGTTTGGAGTTCGGCTTGCCACCCTTGCCACCCGACGGCGACTCGGCGGGCGCACCGGACGGCCGCTCCTCGAACACGCGAATCGACAGTTTCTGCCCGCAGACCCGCACGCCCTTGAGATGCTGGAAGATCTCCTTGGGCATCCCCTTGGGAAGATCGACCACGGAAAACCGCTCCCGCAATTCAACGCGTCCGATCGTGCCGGCGTCGATGCCGGCCTCGTTCGCGATCGCGCCGACGATATTGCCAGGCTTCACCGCGTGCTCCCGACCCACCGCGATCCAGAACCGGTCGTAGCCATCGGGAACCGCCCGCTGCCCGCGCTCCTGACGGCGGGCACGCTTGTCCGCCGTCGCTTTCGCCGCGGTTGGCGGCACCTTGATCTCGTCCGACGCGCTCAGCAGAAACGGTTGACCACGGTTCAGCTCCGCTGCCAGCGACGCCGCCAGATCGGCGACGCTCATGCCGGTGTCCTCGGCCATCTGCGCCACCAGAGCCCGGTAGGCGTCCAGGCCCGCTGCATGGTGCTCGCGCAGCCGCTCGGCCAGACGCTGACGCCGCATGGCGTTCACCGTCTCCACGGTGGGTAGCGCCATCGGCTCCACCGTGCTGCGGGTGACCTTGCCGATCAGCGACAGCATGCGCTGCTCGCGCGGCTGCACGAACAGGATGGCCACTCCGGCGCGCCCGGCACGCCCGGTCCGACCGATGCGGTGCACGTAGACCTCGGGATCGCCGGGCATGTCGTAGTTGAAGACATGACTGATCCGCTCGACATCCAGCCCCCGCGCCGCGACATCCGTGGCAACGACCACGTGAATCCGTCCGTCGCGCAGCCGCTGCACCGTCTGCTCCCGCTGTTCCTGGGTCAGGTCACCGCTCAGTGCCTCGGCCGCCATCCCGCGCGCGCGAAGAAAATCGGCAACATCACCGGTCGCCGCCTTGGTCCGCACGAACACCATCGCGGCATCCACCGGCTCGACCTCCAGCAAACGCGCCAGCAACTCCGGCTTCTGCGCGGCGGACACCTTGACGAAACGCTGCTCGATCGTCGCGGCGGCCTTGGTCTCCTGCTTGACCCGAACCTGAACCGGTTCGCTCAGATGCTCGTTGGCGATCCGCTCGATCGGCTTGGGCATCGTCGCGGAGAACAGCGCGATCTGCCGATCGTCGGGTGTATGACTCAGCACCCACTCGACGTCGTCGATAAAGCCCATGCGCAGCATTTCATCGGCTTCGTCGAGCACCAGCATCTTCAGCTGCGAGACATCCAGCGCGCCCTTGCGCATGTGATCCATGACCCGCCCCGGCGTGCCGACGACGATATCGACACCGGCACGCAGCACCCGGGTCTGCGGCGGATACGGAGCACCGCCGTAAACCGACACCACGCGACACCCCGACAGGCCGGCGGCATAGGTTTCGAAGGCCTCGGCCACTTGCTGGGCAAGCTCTCGCGTCGGCGCCAGCACCAGCGCGGACGGCGCGCGTCGCCCGGACGGTGCCGGCTCTTCCGAAAGCATGGCCAGCAGCGGCAACGCGAACGCCGCTGTCTTGCCGGTGCCCGTCTGCGCCAGGCCCAGGACATCGCGCCCTTCCAGCAGCAGCGGGATCGCCTGCGCCTGGATCGGGGACGGCGTGGAATAGCCCAGTGACGTCACCGTGGTGACGAGAGCGTCGGGCAGGCCGAGCGCGGCAAAGCCTGACGGCGAGGAATCAGTGTCCAAGGGAAATCTCGGGAGTGCGTCGACGCGAGGCCGCGTCGGGACAACCGGTTGAGGTCGTCAGAAAGACCCGACGGGCCGGTCAGACCGTGGCCATCGGAACAACAAGCCGCACAGTATACGGCGACACACCACACCGGTCACTCAACGGCCCGGCGCCGCCGCGGTTCATCACCCGGGCCGGCGACACGCTACGCGGTGATCGCCGCGTAGTGAAAGCGCAGGTGATCCTCGATGAAGCTGGCGATGAAGTAGTAGCTGTGATCGTAACCGCCATGCATGCGAATCATGGCGGGATAACCGGCCTCCTCGCAGGCCGCCTCCAGGCGCTCGGTCTTGAGTTGCTCGTCCAGGAAGTTGTCCGCCGAGCCCTGATCGACCAGCAGCGGCAGATGATGCTCGGTGCGCCCGATCAACGCCACGGTGTCGTACTCGGTCCACGCGGCCGGATCATCACCGAGATACGCGCCCAGCGCCTTCTGTCCCCAGGGCACACCGGCCGGGTTGACGATGGGCGAAAACGCCGACGTCGACCGATACCGCTCCGGATTGCGCAGCGCGATCATCAGAGCGCCATGTCCGCCCATGGAGTGGCCGGCAATCGCGCGGCGGCCATCCAGCGGCAACGCGGACTCGACCAGCGCCGGCAGCTCGTCCACCACGTAGTCGTACATCCGATAGTGGGTGGACCACGGCGACTGCGTGGCGTTGACGTAGAACCCGGCGCCCAGGCCGAAGTCGTAGGCACCCTCGGGGTCGTCCGGCACAGCCTTGCCTCGCGGGCTGGTGTCCGGCATGACCAGCGCCAGCCCGAGCTGGGCCGCGACGCGCTGAGCACCGGCCTTGGTGGAGAAATTCTCGTCCGTGCAAGTCAGGCCGGACAACCAGTACAACACCGGCACGGGCCGCTCGCTGACCTGCGGAGGCAGGTACACCGAAAACGTCATTCGGCATTGGGTTACCGCCGAGTCGTGCTGGTAACGGCGTTGCTCGCCACCGAAGACGAGCTTGGTATCGACCAGTTCGAGATCAGACATCAGTAGTGAATCACCGAGCGAATGGATTGGCCCTCGTGCATCAGGTCGAAGGCAGTGTTGATCTCTTCCAGCGGCATGGTGTGGGTGATGAAGGTGTCCAGTTCGAACTCGCCGTCCATGTAGCGCTGCACGTAATCCGGCAGTTCGCTCCACCCCTTGACGCCACCGAAGGCCGTGCCGCGCCAGACGCGACCGGTAACCAGCTGGAACGGCCGCGTGGAAATTTCCTCGCCGGCACCGGCCACGCCGATGATCACCGACTCGCCCCAGCCCTTGTGGCAGCACTCCAGCGCCGATCGCATCACATGGACGTTGCCGATGCATTCGAAGGAGTAGTCGACGCCGCCATCGGTCATGTCGACGATGACCTCCTGAATCGGCTTGTCGTAGTCCTTGGGATTGACCACGTCGGTCGCGCCCAGCTGCCGGGCGATCGGGAACTTCGATTCGTTGATGTCGATGGCGATGATGCGACCCGCCTTGGCCATGGTCGCACCGATGATCGCCGACAAACCAATGCCACCCAGACCGAAGATGGCCACCGTGTCGCCGGGCTGCACCTTGGCCGTGTTCATCACTGCGCCCATGCCGGTGGTCACGCCGCAGCCGAGCAGGCAAACCTTCTCCAGCGGTGCGTCCTTGCTGATCTTCGCCAACGCGATTTCCGGCAGCACCGTGTACTCGGAGAAGGTCGACGTTCCCATGTAGTGAAAGATCGGCTGCCCGTCGATGGAAAAGCGCGACGTGCCGTCGGGCATCAAGCCCTTGCCCTGAGTGGCACGGATGGCCTGACAGAGATTGGTCTTGCCGGAGGTGCAGAATTTGCACTCGCCGCATTCCGGCGTGTAAAGCGGAATGACGTGATCGCCCACCGAGACGCGGGTCACGCCCTCGCCCACGGCCTCGACGACGCCACCACCCTCGTGGCCGAGGATGGACGGAAAAATGCCTTCCGGGTCGGCGCCGGACAGCGTGTAGGCATCGGTATGGCAGACACCGGTCGCTACCAGACGCACCAGCACTTCGCCCGCCTTGGGCGGTGCAAGGTCCACGGTTTCGATACTCAGCGGCTTGCCCGCCTCCCAGGCCACCGCCGCGCGCGTCTTGATGACATCCATCTCCAGCTTTCTCCAATTCCTGTTTGTGGCCGGAGTGTAGGGAATCGGGGTCGCGATCTCACGCGTGGAAGCACGTATCCGACCGACTTGCTAAATTTCGCCGCCCCGACGACACGCAGGTCCGCAACACATGAGCCAGCCCAGCCCCGCCATCGGCACGCCGTTCTCCCCCCATGCAACCCGCCTGATGCTGCTTGGCAGCGGCGAGCTGGGCAAGGAAGTCGCCATCGAGGCTCAGCGACTCGGTCTGGAAGTGATCGCGGTGGACGGCTACGCCAACGCGCCGGCGATGCAGGTCGCCGATCGCTCGCACGTGGTCAGCATGCTGGATGCCGCGGCACTGCGCCGCGTGATCGAAACCGAACGGCCGGATTTCATCGTGCCGGAGATCGAGGCCATCGCCACCGCCGAACTGATCGAACTCGAAAAGGAAGGCTGGAACGTCATCCCCACGGCGCGCGCGGCCAATCTGACCATGGACCGCGAAGGCATCCGCCGGCTGGCCGCGGAAACGCTGGAGCTTCAGACATCTCCGTACCGCTTCGCCGACAGCCTCGCCGAGGTGCGCACCGCCGTCGACGCGGTCGGCCTGCCCTGCGTGATCAAGCCGGTGATGAGCAGCTCCGGCAAAGGCCAGAGCGTCGTCCGGAGCGAAGCAGACATCGAGCCGGCCTGGACCTATGCGCAGGCCGGTGGCCGTGCCGGCGCCGGTCGCGTCATCGTCGAGGGCTTTGTCGATTTCGACTACGAGATCACGCTACTGACCGTGCGCCATTCGGGCGGCATCAGCTTCTGCGCCCCGATCGGTCATCGGCAGGAGGACGGCGATTACCGCGAGTCCTGGCAGCCGCATCCGATGTCCCAAATGGCACTGTCCCGAGCCCAGGACATCGCTCGCTCGATCACCGATGCCCTGGGCGGGTTCGGTGTGTTCGGTGTCGAGTTGTTCGTGAAAGACGACACCGTGTGGTTCTCCGAAGTCTCGCCGCGCCCGCATGACACCGGCATGGTCACGATGATCTCCCAGGATCTCAGCCAGTTCGCGCTGCACGTGCGCGCCATTCTCGGCCAGCCCGTGCCGGCGATCCGCCAGCTTGGGCCATCAGCCTCCGCGGCGCTGCTGGTCGAAGGTGACATCCAGGCCCCACGTTTCGGCAACCTGGATCAGGCGCTCACCGAGCCAGGCACCCAGCTCCGCCTGTTCGGCAAGCCGGCGGTGAGGGGACGCCGTCGCATGGGCGTTGCGCTGGCGACGGACGACACCGTGGAGGCTGCTCGCGACAAGGCGATTCGAGTCCGCGAGGCGGTGGGCGTCGTCACCGACTGAGGTCGCGACTCAATGGGCGTCACCGCGCGCCTGGATCTCGCCAACCGACGGCCGGTCCCCACCCCCGCCCTTGCGGCGCCAATCATGAAAGCGCTCGACCCAGCGCAGAACGCCTTCGGGCTTGTGCGCGTTCTTCCACTGGCCGGCCGCGTACTTGTTCGCCTCCGACAGCGTCGGATAGACGTGGATGGTGCCCATGATCTTGTTCAGCCCGAGGCCATGGCGCATGGCCAGCGTGTATTCGGCCAGCAATTCGGCGGCGTGTTCGCCGACGATGGTCACGCCGAGAATCTTGTCCTTGCCGGGCACGGTCAGCACCTTGACGAAGCCGTGGGCTTCGGAGTCGGCAATGGCCCGGTCGAGGTCGTCGATGCCGTAGGTGGTGACTTCGTAGGCGACGCCCGCCTCCTTTGCCGAAGTCTCGTTGTGCCCCACGTGGGCAACCTCCGGATCGGTGAAGGTCGCCCAGGGCACGACGGAATAGTCGACCCGGAACCGCTTGAACTGCCCGAACAGCGCATTGACCGCGGCGTACCAGGCCATGTGCGAGGCGGTGTGGGTGAACTGGTAGGGCCCGGCCACATCGCCCGCGACGAAGATGTTCGGGTATTTCGTACGCAGGAAATCGTCGGCGACGATGGTGCGGTCGGTTTCGATCCCCAGCGTTTCCAGGCCGTAGCCGGTGAGCCGCGCCTTGCGGCCGAGCGCCAGCAAGACGCGGTCGAAGGCGATGCGCTGCTCGTCACCCTCCGGGGTCTCCACGACAAGCTGCGGCTGACCATCCACGATCTCCACCGCCTTGCCCCGATGGCCGGTCCGGACGTCGATCCCCTCGCGGCGAAACCGCTCGGCGACCGCATCGCAGACCTCGGGGTCCTCCCGACCCATGATCCGCTCGGCCATTTCGACCTGGGTGACCCGCGCACCCAGTCGGGAGAACGCCTGCGACAGCTCGCAGCCGATCGGCCCGCCGCCCAGCACGAGCAGGCGCTCCGGCAGTTCACGCAGGTTCCACACGGTGTCCGAGGTCAGGTACTCGACCTGGTCCAGGCCGGGGATCGGCGGCACCAGGGGCTCCGCACCAGCGGCGATGATGATGGATCGCGTGGTGAGCACGCGGCCGTCGACCTCCACCGTCCACGGCGAGGTGATCGTGGCGCGACCCTGGATCACCTCCACGCCCATGCCCTCGTAGCGCTCCACCGAATCATGCGGCTCGATGTCGCGGATCACCCGCTGCACCCGCTCCATGATGTCGGCGAACTCGACCGTGGCCGAGGCGTCTCGAATGCCGAATTCCTGCGACCTTGCGATCTGCGACAGCAGCTTGGCGGACTTGAGTATCGCCTTGGACGGCACGCAGCCGAAGTTGAGGCAGTCACCTCCCATCTTGTACTGCTCGATGAGCGTGACCTTGGCCCGCGTCACCGCGCCAATGTAGGCGCTGACCAGCCCGGCCGCGCCACCGCCGATGACGACCAGATTCCGATCGAATGATTTCGGCTTGTCCCAGCCCTTGTACACGCGACGTGCCTTGATCCAATCCATGAGCTTCTTGGCAATCAACGGAAAAATGCCCAGCAGCACGAAGGAACCGATCAGACCCGGTGAGGCAATGTCGCCGAGGCTGGAAATCTGCGACAGCTGCGTCCCGGCGTTTACGTAGACCACGGTGCCCGCCAGCATTCCGGCCCAGCTCACGACCGCGTAGGTAACGGTGCGGATCGGCGTCAGTCCCATCGCCAGGTTGATGACGAAGAACGGGAATGCCGGCACCAGGCGCAATCCGAACAGATAGAACGCGCCGTCCTTTTCCACGCCGCGATTGATCGCCTCCAGCCGCTTGCCGTATTTCGCCTGGACCGTGTCACGCAGCAGAAAGCGGGCAATCAGGAAGGCCAGCGTCGCACCCGTGGTCGACGCAATCGATGCCAGCACGGTGCCGATCACGACACCGAAGATGGCACCGGCGGCCAACGTGAGGACCGCAGCGCCGGGCAGTGACAGTGCCGTGACCGCAACGTATACGGCAACAAACCCGAGCGCGGTCGAGAGCGGATGCGCCTCGTAGAACGCGCCGATCGATGCCTGCTGTTCCTTGACGTAGACCAGCGAAAAATATTGGCCGAGATCCAGCGCAAAAAAGGCGACGACGGCGGCAACAATGGTCAGCAGCACGACAAAACGGGATCGGGTCATAACTCTCTCTCGTGGTCACGGGTCATGCCGCATCAGACCTGACGAGGTCCGCAGACTTGTCGTCACCCGGACCGGAGCCTCGATTCTAACCTCGCACCGTCAGCGCCCAGATGCCGCTCATGCGTCGTCGGAAACATAAAGGAACACTCAGCCGTGAATCGGCGCATACTGAATCTCGGCACGATAATCACGTGCCCCGTTCCTGACGGACGCCTCCAGCATTGCAACCTGGCTGCCGATTCGTGCCGCCCGACATGCCTGGAGGCTCTCATGGCTGCCCCCCTCACACTGATGACCAGCGTATTCGCCGATGGCGGACGCGTGTCCCGATTCGGCGAATTCGTCGTCTGCCGCCTGCACGGTGGGTCGTTCACGGTCACGTCGCTGGAGTTTCTGCCAATTCGCATGTGGGCGAACGCGCGCATGTCCACCGGAAACGCCATGCGTGATCGCACGCTGTTCATCGACCGCTTTCAGACCGTGCTCGCACGAAAGGGCGGCGGCATCGCCACGCGCGGCAATCGTGACGGCTTGAAACGACTTGCGGACGGCATCCGGGAGATGGGGATGACCATCAGCGAATGGTCGGTACCGCACGATCTCGACGCCTGCGTCGTCGCCGTCCGTCGCCCGCAACCGATGGAAGATCCCGCGGCGTGACGACTCGACAACCGAAACCGGCTCGTATTCTCGGGAACAGCGACCCGGAACCTGTCACGATTCTTCGACCGGAAGGCAAATCCGACGTTCTGCTGGTCTGCGATCACGCCGGGCGAAGAATCCCTTCCAGTCTGAACGAACTGGGACTGACCGATGTCGAGCGCAGCAGCCATATCGCCTGGGACATCGGCGCCGAGGCCGTGACTCGCCAGCTGGCCGACCGGATGGATGCGACCGCCGTATTGCAAAATTACTCTCGGCTGGTCATCGACTGCAATCGCCCGCTGCAAGCGGAGGACTCGATTCGCCCGCGCAGCGAACGCGGGCCCATTCGCGCCAATATCAGCATCGGACAACCGGCAGTCCTGGCCCGCCAGAACGAGATATTCACGCCTTACCACGACGCCATCCGCGCGCTGCTGGATGATCGCCAGCGCGCCGGGCGGCCGGTGCTCCTCATCTCGATTCACAGCTTCACGCCCATCCTGGATCACGTAGACAGACCCTGGCATATCGGACTGATGGCACGGCGGAATGCCGAATTTGCCGAGACACTCGCACGGCTGCTGCGCACGGACAGGCGTCTTCACGTCGGCATGAACGAGCCTTACGCAATCACGGATGATCTGGATTACACGTTGCCGACACATGGCGAGCAGCGCGACATCAATCATGTCGGAATCGAGATCCGACAAAACCTGATTGGTGAACCGGAAGGCCAGGCCGGATGGGCCGGGCGCCTGGCCAGCCTGTTCAACCACGCCACCACCACCCCGGCGCCATCCGTGAAGCGCGCCAAGCAATCATCCCCCGAGTCAGCATGATCCAGATCCGAGCCGGCTATGAACTGACCTACCAGTTTCCCCAGCCAACTCCGCTGATCGCGACGCTGAACATCCATTCCAGCCGTGCATCCGACCTGCTGCGAATCGATCATCTGATCACCAGTCCATCAATACCCATCTCGCCCTATCGTGATGGCTTCGGCAACTGGTGCACGCGCCTCATCGCCCCCGCGGGGCGGCTGACACTCAGCGCGGACGCGCTGGTGCAGGATTCCGGATTGCCCGAGATTCCGCTGATGCAGGCACGTCAGCACGAGGTCCAGGCGCTTCCGCAAGAGACGCTGGTCTTCCTGCTGGGCAGCCGCTACTGCGAAACCGACTGTCTGTCCGACATCGCCTGGCAACTGTTCTCCGGCACGGCGGAAGGCTGGCCCCGGGTGCAGGCGATCTGCGATTTCGTGCATGGACATATCGCGTTCGGCTACGAACATGCCGACGCCACAAAAACCGCGCTACAGGCGTATCACTCGGGAACCGGCGTGTGCCGCGACTACGCTCATCTCGCCATCGCCTTGTGCCGATGCATGAACATCCCCGCCCGCTACTGCACCGGCTATCTGGGTGACATCGGCATCCCGCCACCTTACGGACCGATGGACTTTGCCGGCTGGTTTGAAGCCTACCTGGGCGACGCATGGCACACCTTCGATGCGCGCAACAATGAGCCAAGAATCGGCCGCATCCTGATCGCACGCGGACGCGATGCGGCGGATGTGGCGATCAGCACCACCTTCGGTCCCAACGTACTCGAACACTTTCAGGTCTGGACGGACGAAGTCGCCTGACCGGATTCGCCCAGAGGAAATTTGGAGCAGACGCACTACGCTCGGGCTGTTCATCGGCATAATGCGTTTCGGGATTGAGGGAGTGACCGAGTTCGCCGTCATGAGCGACAAATCCGAATTGCTGGCTTCGCTCAAGATCGAGCGGGAACCCGAAACGGACCGCGGCGGTTCGAAATGGATCGCCATGACGCTGATCGCCCTGGTGCTGATCGCTGTCATCGCAACCGCCGGCTGGTCGCTCACACGCGGCGGCGACGCCGTGGCGATCCGCACGGCCGTCGCGACATCGGCCTCTTCGCGTTCGACCGCCGGCCTGTCGGTGCTGGATGCCTCCGGCTATATCGTCGCCCGGCGCAGTGCCACGGTCTCCGCCAAGATCACCGGCAAGGTCACCGAGGTGATGATCGAGGAAGGCCAGCGGGTCGAGGCCGGCGACATCATCGCCACGCTGGAAGATACCAACGAAGGCGCCCAGCTCGCGCTGGCGCAGGCGCAACTCGCCGCGGCACGCAGTGAACTGGCGCAGCTGGAAGTCCGACTGCGGGACGCCCGCCGCATCGACCAGCGCAACCGCGAGCTCGCCGCGCAGGGTCTGGTCAGCGAGGCGGTGCGCGACAGCGCCCACGCCGACGCCGAAGCACTGGCCGCACAACTGGAAGCCGCCAAGGAGAGCGTCAAGGTGGCCGAACGCAGCGTGGACGTGCGCCAGCGCCAGCTGGATGAAACCGTCGTGCGGGCACCGTTCTCAGGCATCGTCACCGTGAAGGCCGCGCAGGTCGGCGAAATCGTCTCGCCGCTATCGGCCGGCGGCGGCTTCACCCGTACCGGCATCGGCACCATCGTCGACATGGATTCGCTGGAGATCGAGGTCGACGTCAACGAGAACTTCATCAACCGCGTCACGCCGGACCAGAACGCTCAGGCGACGCTGAACGCCTACCCGGACTGGAAGATCCCGGCGCGCGTGATCGCCGTGATTCCAACCGCCGATCGCAGCAAGGCGACCATCAAGGTGCGCGTCGCGATTCTGGAGAAGGACGCGCGGATCCTGCCGGAGATGGGCGTGCGCGTCGCGTTTCTCGGCGAGGATGCACCGGCCGAGGAATCGTTGAAAGGCGTGTTCGTGCCGCGTCAGTCAGTGCTGGGGGACGAAGGGCAGTCCGTGGTCTTTCTCGTCCGCGGGAACCAGGTCGAACGCCGGGCCGTGACCACGGGCTTGACGCGAGGCAACCGGATACAGATCGTGGCCGGACTGACACCGGGCGACCGGGTCGCAACCGGGCCGGTGAGTGAGTTGTCGGACGGCGCCGCCGTCACCATTGGCGACTAGCGCGCCGGGAAGGGAGCAAGAACATGAGTGATGCGTTGGTCAGTCTGCGCGGGGTCACCAAGTCCTACACGCGCGGCAAGGAAACGGTTCAGGTGCTCGAGGCGCTGGACCTCGACATCGCCCAGGGCGACTTTCTCGCGCTGATGGGTCCCAGCGGTTCGGGCAAGACCACGTTGCTCAACATCATCGGCGGCCTGGACAAGCCGAGCGGTGGCGAAATCAAGGTCAACGGTGAACGCATCGACACGCTGTCCTCCGGCAAGCTCGCCAAGTGGCGGGCGGATCATGTCGGCTTCGTGTTCCAGTTCTACAACCTGCTGCCGGTGCTCTCGGCGCAACGCAACGTCGAGCTGCCGCTGCTGCTGACCAAGCTGTCCGCGAGCAAGCGCAAGGAACACGCGCAGGTCGCGCTGGATATCGTCGGGCTGAAGGATCGCGCCAAGCACAAGCCGAACGAGCTGTCCGGCGGTCAGGCACAGCGCGTGGCGATCGCCCGCGCGCTGGTCGGCGACCCCACGCTGCTGGTCTGCGACGAACCAACCGGCGACCTGGATCGTGCCACCGCCGATGAAATCCTGACCCTGCTGCAGGAGCTGAACCGCACGCACGGCAAGACCATCATCATGGTCACCCACGACCCCAAGGCCGCCGAATACGCAACCCACACCCTGCATCTGGACAAGGGTCGGCTGGTCGAATCCGCCGAGGCCGCGGGGTGAAATTCTTTCCGCTGATCTGGGCTTCGCTGTGGCGCAAGAAGGCACGCACGCTACTCACGCTGCTGTCCATCGTGGTCGCCTTCCTGCTGTTCGGCATGCTCCAGGGAGTCAACAGCGCCATCAATCGTGGCGTCGAACTGGCCAACGTCGATCGCCTGATCACGATCAACAAGCTGTCGCTCACCGAACCACTGCCGATCTCCTACCTCAACCAGATTCGCGCCGTGCCCGGTGTGGAAGGCGTGGCCTACGCGACGTGGTTCGGCTCGTACTACCAGGAACCGCAGCAGTTCGTGTTCGGCTCGCCGGTTGACCCGGAGCTCTACCTGCCGCTGGTCCCGGAGCTGGAGATTTCCGACGAGGCGGTGAACAAGTTGAAGCAGACGCGTACCGGCGCCGTCGTCGGCCAGGCGCTGATGGACAAGTACAGCTGGTCGGTGGGCGACCGCATCCCGATCCAGTCGTCGATCTGGACCAAGTCGTCGGATGGCACATCGAACTGGGAGTTCGACATCGTCGGCACGTACACGGTCCCCAACGACGTGAACCAGGAGCAGGGCTTTCTGTTCAATCACACCTACTTCGACGAGGCCCGCGCCTTCGGCAACGGCACCGTGGGCTGGTACTTGATCAGAGTCGGCGACCCGACGCAGGCGGCGCAGGTCGCCCAGGCCGTGGATGCACTGTTCGCGAACTCGCCGGCGGAAACCAAGACCCAGAGCGAAAAGGAGTTCTCGCAGTCGTTCATCAAGCAGTTTGGCGACATCAATTTCATCGTCACCGCGATCCTCGGTGCGGTGTTCTTCACGCTACTGTTCCTGACCGGCAACACCATGATGCAGTCGGTGCGCGAGCGCGTGCCCGAACTCGCGGTGCTCAAGACTTTGGGCTTCACCGACAGCACCGTGACGGTCTTCGTCGTCATCGAGTCGCTGCTGCTATGCCTGTTCGCGGCGGTCATCGGCCTCGGCCTGTCCTCCCTGGCCTTCCCCGCGATGAAGGACGTGATCGGCGAGGCCAGCCTGCCGACCGATGTCGTCATCGCGGGCCTGCTGGCCGCGATCCTGCTGGCGCTGATCATCGCGCTGATTCCGGCGTGGAGAACCCTGCGCCTGTCCATCGTCGACGCGCTGGCGGGGAGATAGCGGCATGCTGAAACAGACCATCGCCGTCACCGGCATGAACCTGAAGGCCCTGCCCCAGCGCCTGGGGACCTCGTCCGTCATCGTCATCGGCATCGCCGGTGTCGTCGCCGTGCTGGTCTCGGTACTGGCGATGGTCGTCGGCTTCCGCGCGACGGTGGAAAACACCGGACGTGATGATCGCGCCCTGGTGCTGCGTGGCGGCTCCCAGGCCGAGATCAACAGCAGTCTGGCCCGCGAGGATGCGCAGACCATTCTCGACGCGGCGGGCCTGCGCCGCGATGCCGACGGCGAGGCCATCGCCTGCCCGGAAGTCGTCGTCATCATCAGCATGAAGACGATCAGCGACGGCTCGGACTCCAACGTGACCCTGCGCGGAACCTGCCCGAAACTCGAAACGCTGCGTCCGGAATTCAAGCTCGTCGCCGGGCGCATGTACGAACCGGCCGTGCGCGAGCTGATCGTTGGCGCCTCCGCGGCGCAGCAGTTCCGGAATCTCGGCATCGGCGACGAGATCGCGTTCCGTGACTCGTCGTGGACCGTGGTCGGACATTTCAGCACCGGTGGCGACAACCACGAATCCGAACTGCTGGCGGACAACGAAACCGTGCTCTCGGCCTACCGGCGCAACGGCTATCAGTCGCTGACCGCGATGCTGGAATCACCCGACAGCTTCACGGCCTTCAAGGACGCTCTGACCACCAACCCGACACTCAAGGTCGATGTGCGCACGGAGCCGCAGTACTACGCCAAGCAGTCCGAGCAGCTGACCAAGGTGCTGAACTTCCTGGCCTATTTTGTCGGCGGCATCATGGCCGTCGGCGCCATGTTCGGCGCGCTGAACACCATGTACACCGCGGTCTCGACCCGCTCGGTGGAGATCGCCACGCTGCGCGCGCTGGGCTTCTCCAGCATGCCGGTGGTGATGTCGGTGATCGTCGAAGCCGTGGTGCTGGCGCTAATCGGAGGGCTGATCGGCTCGGCGCTGGCGTGGCTGTTCTTCAACGGCAACGCCGTCTCCACGCTGGGCGGCAACTTCAGCCAGGTCGTGTTCCGCCTGACCGTCAGCGGCGGCCTGGTCGTCACCGGCATCATCTGGGCCTGCGTGATCGGGCTGATCGGTGGCCTGTTCCCGGCCATCCGCGCCGCGCGACTGCCCATCGCCGAGGCGTTGCGGGCGCACTGACCACCTGACGTCACCCAGGAAGCACCTCGGTGTGTTCACACCGAGAAGCTTCGCTAGTTGTCGCACTCCGCAAAGGGGTGACGAACGCGGCGGCTTCGCCGCGCTCAGTGCCGGACCAGCAATGCCTGGAGGGTGGCTTTCACCGTGTGCGGAAACAAGCCCAGCGAGATGGCCGAATAGATCAGTGCGCCGCCGATCACCTGCGCAGCCAACACCGCGATCAGAGGCATCTCGTCGGGCATGTAGCCGGGCAACACGCTGACGACGACACCCATCACCACACCGGCCGTCATCGCGGGAACCAGGCTCCGCAGCAGCGAACCCACGGAGGCCTGGAACAACCCGCGATAGATCAGCAAGGCAGACGCGGCATCGGTCAGGTAGTACAGCAGTCTTGCGAGGCCGATCGCCACGATGCCGAGCGGACTGCCGATCAGCAGCGCCAGCGCGAGCACAAGCAGATTGACGAAACTGACGTAGAAGCCCAGATCGGCGCGTCCACGCGCGGTCGCCGCGGTGTGCACGAACTCGAATGGCGACTGCAAGGCCACCGCAATCCCCAGGAGCACGGCGATCGTGATGGCGGGCGACCATCCCGGGCCAGCCAGCAGGGTGATCAAGCTGTCGGACGTCGCCGCCAGACCGAGGAACACGGGCACAAGAAACAAGGACGTCTGCGCCACGGCACGCGACATGGCCTGATTGAGCTCGGCATCGTCATGTTGCAGGCGGGAGAACATCGACATGGAGATGTTGTGACTCGCGGAACCGGTGATGCCGCGAATGGGCTCGATGATGCGCATCGCCATGTTCAGGTAGCCGTTGGCCGCCACACCAAGAACACCCGTCACGAGGGACTGGAACACCGCGTCGCTGAGCACCGTCAGCCCCCGATCTGCGGTGTGCCAACCGGCGAACCCAGTCAGGTCTTTCAGATGACGGAGTGACCAGCGCGGCCAGATACGGATTCGGATGGACGCCACCAGGGTGGCGGCCAGAACGTAACGCGCAACCAGACGTACCGCGAGCAAACTCCAGACGCCCGCACCGTGGAACGCCATCCACAGACCCACGACGGTCCCGCAAAGCAAACCCAGGAAATTGCCGGTCGCGATCGCCCGAAAGCGGCGGGCGCGTCGCGCGGCTGCGTTGTAGATCGCGACGGGGCCCTCGGCGAGCAGGATCAGTGAAAACAATGCGGTGAGCCCACCCATGGAACTCAGCATGGCGTCGCGCGCCGACGTGAGAAACACCGCCGAGGCAAGCCCGCTGATCAGCACCACAGCAAGCAGAAGCGCGGCCGCCAGACAGGCGCTGAAGTGCGCCTTGCGAACCACGCGGCGTTGCACCAGCCCTTCTTCAAACGGGGCGCAGACAATGATGGCCAGCACCTGCACCAGGGCAATGGTCAGCGCGGATCGACCAAAGTCCTCCTCACTCAACACGCGCGCGAAGATGATGGTCGAGCCAATCTGCAGAACGAATCGCCCGACCGCATCACCTCCCAGGTAAAGCAGCCATCTGGAGAGTTGCGAGAGCTTCATGCCAGACGAGGGGCCCCAGGGAGGCAAGCAAACGCGGGCGAACCCGTCAGCATCAGCGGCTGCTCGAATCGGCCGCCACCGGAGACAGCGCTACGCGTTGCCGCGGGGAGGCTCACTGAGATACCCGCGCTCGCCGTAGCGACGGCGGAAGTAACCACCCAGCAACGCCCGATCAATGCGCTTGAGCAATCCGCGGGCATCGAGTTCGCGCTGGCGTCGATGCAGCCTGTCGATCGAAGGTTTGAGATCGGTGCGCCCTCGTTGAAGCAGCAGCGGCAGCGTTTCGAGATAGTCCTGGTACTCAAGATCCATGTTCCCATGTTTCAGGAGTCGATCCGCATCCAGATGCTGAAACGGAAATAGCGAGCTCCCCTCCAGCGCGCCGAACGCCTCCAGCATCATCATCGTTCGCACGCATTTTTCGCAGGCGCCACAATTCAGGTATCCCTCGGGTGGCTGCACATCGCACACACGCAGGTTGGCAAGCGCGACCGGCGAGGCGGCGATTTCCCGCGTTTTGTCGAGCCGCGACCAATCGATACTGTCGTGTTCGACCGCGAGCGCATGACTGCTGAAGCAGGGATCGAGCAGCGGATGGGTCCCCCACGGTTCCATGGACTTCATGTGGTCGGATGAAGCAATCAGCACGCGATCCACTCGCTGATGCAGCCCATGCGCAATGGAGGCCAGCGCGGCACCATTGAACGTGCGCGTCCAGTAGAAGTATCCCGGATCCCGATCCATCCAGTGGCGATAAATGTTGGTTTCGACCGTCAGCATCTCGACGCCGATCGACCGCAGCGTGTCGCTTAACAGCGCAGTCGCCGACTCGAAATTCTCCCGGCTGACCTCGCGCTGCAAACCGTAGATGCCAATGCACAGCCGAATTCGCCCCGGGTGACCCATCGGATACTGCCGGTGATTTCTCAGCAACGTGGCCCAGGAGTCGACTCCACCCGAGAAATAGCTTGCCGTGAGCGGCGTGCCGGCACCGGTGAGCTGGGCGACGCGATCCACTTCGATCTCAAGCGGCGCGTCACGAAACGCGAACCAGTGATTCAACCAGGCCAGCCCGAGCCTCACGTTGCGGAGCAAGGTTGGGCACACGGGTTGATCCAGCGTCAGCCGCGACTCACCAAACACCATGGCGGGAACCGCTGTCGCGACCAGCAGGGCATTGGCGGCGCCCTCCTCCGAGCATTCCACCCCGCCCCGGTAGCGGATCACCAACTCCTCCCGGCCGAAATCTCGTGTTTCCCAGTCCAGCCGAGCGTGGATGACCGTTTCCGAGCCCGACGCCTCAACGCGAAGATTCGATATCTTCATTGCGCGCTCATCAGCAGACCGCTGCCGTGAAAACGCTTCGTCAGGGGCCGTCGCGCGCGATCGACGCCGTTTCGCGCCGCGGAAGAACCGACGGGTGCGATCGCTTCACGGATATCGACCGCCAGGCCCTGGCAATCAATACCTTTCCCCGCACCCAACCCGCGCGAGCATGCAAGTAGTGGCCGCAAGCACTTCCCCTCAGGCAACAATCGCTGGCTCGTAAAAAGTCTTGGACATTCTACCCATCCGCTCAAACTCGTCTGAACATTCGCGCGCTAAAGCAGGTCAAAAGCGCTCGACCCAGGTCACTAGCGACCAAATCACGCTCCCGGCGCGTACCAAGCGCTGACCAATCCACTCAAGGGACTACTCACCATGAAACAGTTCATTTATTGCGCCGCGATTGCCGCCGGTGTGCTGTCTGTTGCAACCACCGCACACGCTGGATTCCGCGATGGCTCACGCATGTTTGACCGCATGGACGCCAATGGCGATGGCGTCATCACACAGGACGAACTGAAAACGCATCGCGAAGCGGCCTTCAAGCGTCTGGACGCGGACAGTGACGGTCTGGTCAGTGCCGAGGAACAGCAAGCTGCCCGTGATCGCGCCCAACGCATGCATGACCGCATGCAGGGTCACCAGGGCGCGTTAACCGATGCGCTGGATACCGATGACGACGGCGCCATCTCCTCCGACGAGTTCATGGCTGCGCCGTACCCGATGGCCGAAGGCGCCGACGCCAACGATGACGGCAGCATCACCAAGGACGAGTTCACCAGCTTCTTCGCGAAGATGAAGGCGAAGCGAAACTGAAACGAGTTCCGCTAGCGGGGCCGGTCAATTCGCGGCAACACCGCACAAAACTGGCCCCGCCTCAAGCAGCGACCGCTGCAAGTCGATCAAAGCGTTCTCGATCGAGAGGCTGGCGTCCTGCCTGGAACTGGTCCAGTTGTTCTCCGAGTCTGACCCTCGGTGGATACTCACAGAACTGTTTTCGCGATCACGCTGCACGGTCGCCCGGATCGCAACTGAAGCAATGCGAACGTTTGCAACAACGTCCGCCCGAATGCTTAATGCCAGAAGTTCGACACTAAATGGCACGCCTCGATTCCTGTTGATTCCCGGCAGTGCCAACACCGCTTCCTCGACCCAGAACGTCGGATCTGGCAATTGGTATCGACGCCGGCCAATTTCTCCAATTCCATTTCTACTGGGCTTTTGGTCAACGACATCTACCAGCTGCAACTCACACGGTGGTTGCGCACTCACTGAGGAAGCAATGCGCTGTGCCTCGGTGACCAAACGTGCTTGAGACAGGGTCAACAGCACGTCATCGTAAGACCGTGCTGTATACGGCCCCCATTGACACCCAAAGCTTCCCAGCACCAGGAACCCAAGGGATACGATCCTAACCACCCGTTTCGAGTTCACTGGGAAATGGCCATGGCTGGAAGCTCCCGAGCAGACGTCAACCCGGTCAGTTCCCCACCCATACCGCGGATAATGGTGGTTGAACCGATACGGTATGACTCGGTGACATCGTAGATCGCACCTCCCTCGCGTGTAGGATCGGGGACAGGCGAGATCAATTCGCGATCCCTGTCTCGACGCGGGTCTGACATATCGCGCACCAACACATCAGCGGCCCTTTGCGCGCCGGTCAGCAACGCCCGTTTCAACAACTCGGCATCATCAGCAAGCCAGCGCGCGAGCCGGTCTTCCGGTTTATCGTCTTCGACACGCAAATATGTGATGTGGCGAATCTCGTTTTCGTACAACGCGTTCCATCGCTTGAAGTAGGGAGCCTGATCCAGGTGACGGCCGCTGAGGTCCTGTAGCGCCTCCGACACCGGCATCAATCGAGCAAACAAGGACACCGCGACGGTCCGATAATCTGAATCAATTGCGTATCTGGCCCGGATGATCAGGTGACTGTCGCCCGCCGTTTTCAGCACCAACGCATCAAATCCCGACTGATCCTGAGCCTCCAGCAACAACCTGGGCGTCCCAACCGAGAACCCGCCCGCCGAAGCTAATGTCTGATTCAGTGCGGTCACAAACTGACCTTCGAACGGAAATGGTGTCAGCGCATCTCGAACCGGCTCACCGCGAAGTTCCGCCTGCTTTGCCCGCTCTTCGTTGACCTCACTGACCACCACGGCGCCGATTGGCCCAAACAGCAACCAGCTTTTGCCTGCACTCAAGGAAAAGTACGCAATATCAATCTCTTCCTGCTCGACAATCAGAGTGACCTCAGTCGTACCGAGTGCACGGCCGACCTCATCCTGAAGTACAGGCCGCATATACGGTGTGCACCCGGAAGCCATCAATGCAACGATTGCCGTAATCAAAGAATATTTCGCGCCCCTGAACACATTCATCGCATATCCAAAGGAGGCTCGCCCGACGATATATCCACAACGACCACCCCGAACCACGCCCCGCTTTGAATCAGACGCCATCGGAGTCCGAGTCCGCAGTTTCCTCGACTTCGGTATGCGCACGCAGATGAGTACTCAGGAACTCGTCGATCAGCTCAAGTACGCGCGTGCGATTCTTCACTAACGCGAAACTGTGCTCCTCGCCCTCAAAATACTCCACGGTCACCGCCTTATCCGCGTCCTGCAGGTCATCAACCAGAGCCTTCGCGTGATCGATTGGAACGACGAAATCGGATTCTCCGTGAAGCACGAGGACAGGGGCCAAGATATCGTCGATTCGTGTCCCCGGAAACTGCTTCTTCCGGATAGATCGCGAACCAAAATACCGGTTGATCCACTTTTTCTGACCCGATCGCTGATTCATCCACGCCTCACGATACGACCGGTTCATGTCATAGAGTCCTGAAAGGGTTATCACGCATTTGAAGAGTTCTGGTTGCAGGACGGCCGCAGTCACTGCGGCAAACCCGCCGTAACTGGCGCCATAGATACAAACACGGTCATCTGCCAGACCCTCCTGTTGCACCTGCAAGGTGGCGTCAATGATGTCAAACACCATACCTTGACCCAGCTCGTGACGACCGGCTTCCAGGTGCGCGCGCCCGTATCCACCCGACCCGCGGAAATTAGGCTGCAATACTGAGTAGCCACGACTCGCAAGCGCTTGCGCGTGACTATCCCAACCCCACCGATCGTGAACTCCAAACGGCCCACCATGCGGCATCACCACCAGTGGCAGAGGGGCATCACCGTCACGGACAGGGCGCGTGTAGATTGCTTCGAATTCAAGCCCGTCTCTGGCTCGTACCCGCAGCACCCGTTGCGAAGCGGCCTCATCCGGATTCATCCAATCGTGCGATGCCATGAGGTACTGAGCTCGGTTCTCGTCTGCGCGGTACAAATAGAACTCGGCTGGCACCTGATCGCTCCAGGCCCGCAGGAGTATCGCCCGTCCATCGTCGGAACTGGACACCGGTAGAACAAATTGACCTGCGGCGCGGAAAGTCTCGTATATCTGTTTCAGTCTTGCCTCATCCGCGTGCCCTGAGTTGAGGAACTGCAGCGTGGGTTGGCTCCCATCTAGCTGAACAGCAATGGCCGTAGACCCATCAAAACTCGGCACGATCGAGCCAATATCCACATTGTCTGCACACATGATCGTGGCGTTTGGCTGAAACCCTTGTGGTTCGAATGACGTCAAGCATCGGGCACCATCCTTACGCGGTAGAACCACCAACAAACCTTCGCTAGTCGCCACGACACTGAGGGAAGCCCATGAAACAGACGAGTCCTGAGATTTACCTATGGGCACCCATTCTTTCTCTCCCTTTCGATAACGAAAATATTGAGTTGTCAGATCATCAGCATCGATCCGTCCAACAAAGTGCTCGCCGTCCACGTCTGACCACAAGGTGGCCCATTCACTGCCCGGCCCATCGGCAACCAGCCGCCTGTCACCATTGTCCAGATTCATTGCGTAGAGCTTAGAGCCGTGTGCTGACTGCCTGAGCCAGAATTCCCGATTCACCTCGACCAGCACATGATTGGGATCCTCGCGCAGACGGCTGACCACGCGCGCCACTCCGGCACTGTGCTTGTCAGCGGAGGCGCGCCCCCAAGGCACCCCGTAAATGCGCCCATAAAACACGAGCTCGAACTCGTCTCCATCGGCATCAGCAACATAGAGGTTCCCCGCGCTGCGAAGCCCCCCACCCTCCTCTCGAAAGAAGCCGACCGTGACTACAACGCGTGTTTGAGAGGCCCAATCAATTGACGTCACACGCAAATTGCTCGGCACCTCATAGGCTCCCGTCACTTTGAAATCCGACGTTGACAAGAAGACCAACCCTTTTTTGTCGCCTTCCGTGGTCGACATTGCGATGTAGCTGCCGTCTGGCGACAAAGTAAGCAAGTTGGCAGAGGCCGAACGCGCGAATGCCGTCGCCCATGAATCAGAGACACCCTCTCCGGTGCTGGAATAACCCCAGCAGGGGAAAAGGAAAAGCACGACTAACCAGACAGGACATTTCATAGATCAGGACTTGCGAGAGAAGAGCACCAAGGTCGCCCCGCCGCGGATTTTGACACCGATACTGGGAGTGCCGGACCGGATCAAAGCCGCATGCGCAGCTTTCGACAAGCAACGTACTGACCGCCTGCCATTTCAGAATGCCAAGAACGTATTCGAATCGAGAAACCGGACACTATGACTGCGCGACCAGTCTGCTCGTGACATCGCTCGCAGCCTTGCCATATCTAACCTTCGACTAACCGTCGGTATCGATATTCGTCGTGAAGTCGGCCCGGCTGGTCGCGTCGTCATCCGCAACCTCGCGCTGGCGACGGGCCCGTTCCGCCAGTTCGAGCGCGATCGGCTTGCTGGCCTCGCCGAAGTACAGGGTGCGATGCGGGAACGGTATCTCGACACCGGCCTCGTCGAAGGCACGTTTCAGACGCTTGAGGTACTCGCGACCGACATCCCATTGCCGGATCGGCAGCGTACGGATGCGCGCCTTGATGGTGACGGCTGAGTCGCCGAACTTGTCGACGCCGAAGATCTCGATGTCGCCCAGCATGTGCTGACCCAGCACCGGGTCCTCACGCAGTTCGGCGCCAACCTCGCGCATGATCTCTATGACGTGATCGGGGTCTTCCTTGTAGGCCACGCCGATGTCCATCAGGTAGGCCGACCAGTCCCGCGTCAGGTTCGACAGGGTGTTGACGTTGCCGTTGGGAAAGACGTGAACCACGCCGCCCAGATCGCGCAGCGTGATCGTCCGGAAGTTCATCCGTTCAACCAGCCCCCCGGTGCCGTTGATGATGGCAACGTCACCGACCCGGACCTGGTTTTCCATGATGAAGAAGAACCCGGAAATCACGTCACGGACGAGGTTCTGCGCGCCGAAGCCCACGGCCAGCCCGACGACACCGGCACTGGCGAGAATCGGCGCGACATCGACACCGAGTTCCTTCAGGACCACCAGCAGAATCGTCATCCAGAGGACGACACGAATCCCCTGTCGCACCAGCCGGATCAGGGTTTCGATCCGCTTGGTCGCCTCCCCCGGGTTTTCGCCCGACCGCTTGCTCTGCGTGATCAGCCGGGCTTCCAGTCGGGTCAGCAGCAGCTTGGTCGCCGACATCAGCGCCAGGCCGATGATCAGGATCAGGAGGACGCGCACCGATGTTCCGATGATCACGTCCCAGCTTATCGATTCGATCAGATTCTGAATCACGTCCATGGCGTATCCGAGCAACGGGAACCGTCAGGGTTCCCCCGATTCATGAAGCGTGCCCGCCCGGGGCACGCCGACGGGCTCAGGATGCCGCGGGCAAGCCCACGTTGTTCTTGTCGAACACGCGGTCGGCACGGTAGCTGGAACGCACCAGCGGACCGGACACGACTTCCATGAAGCCCTTGGCGAGCCCGACTTCACGGTAACGCGCGAACTCGTCCGGGGTCACGAACCGCTCGATGGGCAGATGGTTCGGCGTCGGTTGCAGGTACTGGCCGAAGGTGACGATGTCCACGTCGATGGCCCGCAGATCGTCCATGGCCTCGATGATCTCGTCCTCGGTCTCGCCCAGGCCGACCATCAGGCTGGTCTTGGTGATGACGTCGGGCCGGTGCTGCTTGGCATGGCGCAGCACGTCCAGCGTGCGCTCGTAGCTGGCGCGAGCGTCGCGAACCGGGTGGGTCAGCCGGCGCACCGTCTCGACGTTCTGCGCGAAGACATGCAGTCCGGAATCGACGACGGTCTCGACGGCGGCGTGGCTGCCGGAGAAATCCGGCGTCAGCGCCTCGACATTCACGTCGGGGTTCACCTTGAGAATCTCGCGAATGCAGGCTGCGTAGTGGGACGCCCCGCCGTCCGCAAGGTCGTCGCGATCCACCGACGTCAGCACGATGTAGCGCAGGTTCATCAGCCGGACCGATTCCGCGGCGTTCTTCGGCTCGTCAGCATCCAGCCAGCCGCGCGGATTGCCGGTATTCACCGAGCAGAACCGACAGGCGCGGGTGCAAACCTCGCCCATCAACATGATCGTCGCGGTGCCGTGGCTCCAGCATTCGCCGATGTTCGGGCACTTGGATTCCTCGCAGACCGTCGCCAGCCGATGCGTGTCGACATTGTGCTTGGTCGCGTTGTAGCCGGGACCGGACGGCAGACGCGCCTTGATCCACGAGGGCTTGCGCATCCGCTCCGGTTTGTCGGCGCCGTTGCGCTGCTTCATGCCGTCCTTGATCGCGGTGAAGCCCTGCTCCGTGCGGTACTTGCTACCGCTGCCAACGACGGGAATGCCTTTGAAATCGCTCATGGCGGGCATGTTACGCCCGCTGCCGCCGCGATTGTAGCGATGCCGAATCGTCGCCCCGCCGTCGCAGCGTACCGGCCACCAGTGCCACGCCCAGCAGCGCGGCCAGGAAACCGGCCAACGGCCAGTCGGGGCGCCACGCATAAAGCCATCCGGCGATCGCGAACCCCGCCGTGTAGCCGGCCGTGTGCATGATGGCCAACCAGCCGAACCATTGGCCGCGGCGGGCCTGCCCGACCATGTGACTGCCCCAGGCCGTGTACCCCGGCGTGGCGATGGCGAGTCCGACGACGAACAGACCCAGCGGCAGGGCGGCCCAGCCGGTGCCGAGCAGCGGCCAGATGCCGACGCCGGATACGACCATCAGCAGGGCGCCGGCCAGCAGCCCCGACCGCGCGGAGCCAATCCGTCGCACCAGCAGCCACTGCGTCGCCACCCCGATCACGGCCACGCACAGCAGCACGACCGCGGCCACCGAAGATGCCGCGCCGGCATCCAGCCCGTAGCGATCGGTCAGCACGGGACCCAGCAGCATCTGCAACTGACCGACGGCCGTGGTCGTCAGCAGCGCGATGACCAGGCAACCACGCAGTCCCGGGCCGGGCATGCGCAGCACGGGACGGCGTATCGGGGCGGCGGGCGCCATCGGCTTGTCCGCCTGCACCGACAAGGCGAGCGCCAGGGACAACATCGGCAGCACCACCAGCCAGAACAGCGGCCACACCGGCCCGGCGAGCAGGCCCACCAGGGTCAGCACCGGACCGATCACGCGCCCCAGGTTCGACGCGGCGCTCAATCCGGCAAGGCGACCCAATCGCTCGGCATCGGACACGCCCTCGGTGACCCAGGCCTGGCAACCCGGGTAGACCGCGGCCGCCGTGAGCCCGTACAGCACGCGACACCCCACCAGCATCATCACGCCGTCACCAACTGCGAGTTGCTGATCGACCAGCGCCAGCAGCACCGCCAGAAACAGACCCTGCGCCAGCAGGCTGCCGACCAGCCCCGACACGACGACGCGCTTGCGCCCCCAGCGATCACCCAGCGCGCCCCAGGCCGGACCGGCAACCATGAAACAGGCGGTGCCGACGGCCACGATCAAACCGATGCTGGGCAGATCGAGACCGCACTGCGCCTGCAACACCGGCACCAGCGCAAGCAACACGACCTGCGCGGCGCCGTGGGTCGTGGCGATCGCCCCGATGGCGGGAAGGCTGGCCTTCATGGTGTCGGCATTGCCATCGGATCCGGAACCCCTGACGACACATCCCGACGAACGCGACTTGCAAGCCCGTGCGGAGCACGACAAGATGCCGACGCGATAGGGATATCGATACTCATTCTCATTCGTGATTATGTCCATGGACGGACGACAAGTGCCAACGCCTTCCGCGTTCGCCGGCACATCGGGTTTCACCCCCGCGGATGCATCGACTGATCCGCGCAACCCGACGGTGGCAGCAGAACGCCTGTCAATCAATGCGTTTTTCAACGCCCTTTCCAGGGAATCGGACCTGGTCGACTGGGCCACGCCGCCCGGCGCGGGTTCGACGCTCGCGCTCTGCGTGACATTGCCTTCGACCGGCACCCGCATCTGGGCACCGGTTCGTTACCGCAGCATCTGCGGCCGCCACCAGTTCGTCGGCAGCCTGCTGTTGCAAGCCGCCAGCGAGCCACCTCGGCCCGTGTCACTGAACATTGCCGCCGCGCGGATCGCCGACGAGCCCCGGCTGTTTCCGGATGCCACCGTCACCGCGCGACAGGCGTTCTCCGGCCGGGTCGATGCCAGCGTCTGCAATCTGGCCGATGCGATCGCGGCGCGGTCGACGGCCATGGAGTCCCTGTTCGAAGCTCCGCTGAATTTCGCCGCCTCGGAACAGGCGCTGCTGGCCGGCCACAGCGTGCATCCCACGCCCAAGAGCCGGGAACCGCTGACTCAGGTGGAAGCCCGGCTCTACGCGCCGGAATTCGGCGGGCGCTTCGCGCTGCGCTGGCTGGGTGTGGATCGCGATTGCCTGATCGATGCGCATGGCGATGTCGAATCGGCGACGGCCATGGCACGGGCTGTTCATGACAGCGATGTCGAAGATGACCTGCCACCCGTCTCCGAGAACATGGTCCGCATCCCGGCCCACCCCTGGCAGTGGCAACAACTGCGAGACCACCCCTGGGTCCGCGACCTGCTCCGCTCGGGACGCATCATCGAACTGGGTGATGGCCGGCCGGACTGGCACGCCACTTCGTCACTGCGGGCAATCCACGCCAGCCACAGCCCGTACATGCTCAAGTGCTCGATGAGCCTGCGGCTGACCAACTCGCTGCGCACGCTGCAGCCGGGGGAGATGGCTCGCGGCCTGGAGGTGCCCCGGATTCGCCGCACGCCGGTGGGACAGGCGTTCGAGCAGCGCTATCCGCAGTTTCGCGTGCTCGCCGAGCCCGGCTACCTGATGCTGCGCTCCGCGGATGACGAGCCAATCATCGAGTCGCTCGTGCTGTTCCGCGACAACCCGTTTCGTGACGCCCGCGACCGCTCGATCGGCCTGCTCGCCACGCTCACCCAGGATCACCCCTGGGACGGCGATGCGCGCGTAGTCCATCTGGTCCGGCAGCACATCCGCTCCAGCGGACAATCGGAGGCGGACGCCGCCGAGCACTGGTTTCGCCGCTTCTGCGAAGTGGCGATCGAGCCACTGGTGATCGCGCAGGCGGACTACGGTCTGCTTTACGGCGCGCACCAGCAAAACCTGATCCTCGGCTTCGACGGCGGCCTGCCTGCCCGCTGCTGGTTCCGCGACTGCCAGGGCAGTGGCTACAGCGCCCTCGGCGCCAAACTGCTGCGTCCCTTCCTGCCCGATCTCGGCGACACCACGGACAACGTCATCGACGACACCATGGCCAACCGGCTGTTCGCCTACTACCTCATCGTCAACAGCTGCTTCGGCCTGATCGGCGCGCTGGGCGCCTCCGGCGTGATCACCGAGGCTCGCCTGCTGCAAGTGCTGCGCGACCACCTGGCGAGCTTGCGTGACGGCGGCCGCGAGGACAGCCGCTGGCTGGACTACGTGCTGGACGCCCCCGCGCTCTGGGCCAAGGGGAATTTCCAGTGCGCGCTGCTGGGACTGAACGAAACCACGACGGCCGATCCCCTGGCCATCTACCACCCGCTCCCCAATCCACTCGCCGGCCTTTAGGAGGCTGTTGCCATGAACCTGACCGCATCGGCCCGACAACCCGCATCGCCACCCGACGCAGCAGTGGACGATCATTCAATCGTCTGCCGGCAGGACGGCGACTCGATCATCGCGACGGTGCTCGATCAGGTCCTGTCGGCACGGCAGCTCGCCGGACTGACCGACAGCCTGTTCACCCAGCACCCGGACCAGACCCGCATCGAGTGGCGGGGCGAGGTGCCAGGAGGGATCGCGCCAGTCCAGCAACGCGAGACCTTCTACCAGCAGCGGCCATGGTGGCACCGTGCCGCAACAACGGCCGACGACGACAGCTGGACGCAGACTGGAGACGTCGCGCATCCGCGTCGCCATCCCCTGCCAGCGGGGCTGGTCTATGAGCGCCGAATTCACGCGCTGGACCAGACCTTCCGGTTGCATCGCATCGATCCGGACCGCGATCTGGAACGCTTCACCCGCTGGATGAACGATCCCCGCGTCTCCGAATTCTGGGAACAGCCTGGGCCCGCCGACGTGCAGCGCGCCTACATCGACAAGGTGCTCGCCGATCCGCATGTGGACCCGATGATCGCGAGCCTGGATGATCAGCCCTTCGCCTACTTCGAGTTGTACTGGGCGCTGGAAGACCGGCTCGGCCCGTACTACGACGCCGAGCCCTACGACCGCGGCATGCACCTGCTCGTCGGGGAGACAAACTGCCTCGGCCATGTCCACGCACGTGCGTGGATCAACAGTGTCTGCCACTTCATGTGGCTGGACGAGGCGCGAACGCACCGGCTGGTCGGAGAACCCCGCGCCGACAACGCCGGCCTGCTCAAGTACCTCGCCAGCACTCCGGGCTGGCGCAAGGTCCGCGAATTCGACTTTCCGCACAAGCGAGCCGCATTGCTGATGTGCGATCGCGAGACCTTTTTCGCGGATACCCACTTCACATGAACGCCCCCGTCACGGACCGGGCGCCGTGGACGCTCGCCAACCGCCGTATGGTCGCGAAGATGCTCGGCGAGCTTTGCTACGAACAGGCGCTGTCCGCCGAGCCGATCGGACCCGATCGCTATCGGGTACCCGCCGGGCCACACCGCTACGAATTTTCCGCGCGGCTAACGATCTGGGACTGGCTTTTCGTCGAGCCGGAGTCGGTGACACGCGATGGCCATCCCGCCGACGATGCCGCCCGGCTGCTGATCGACATCGCCACCGAAGCGGACATCCCGCCGACCACGCTGGGCAACCTTCTGGCGGAAACCGCCAACACCTTGCTGGCCGACATGCGCCTTCTGCGCGCCCGTGACGGGCTGACCGCCGACGCCATGGCCGCGCTACCGGACGAACACCAGCAGGCGCTGCTGGATGGCCACCCCAAGGCCATCGCCAACAAGGGGCGGCTTGGCTGGGGCATCGACGAATTCGACCGCTACGCGCCGGAATCGCGCCAGCCGGTTCGCCTGCGCTGGCTGGCCGTGCGGCGAGAGCTGACGGTAATCGGTGAACCGACGGACCGTGACTGGTCGACCCTGTTGCGCGACAGCCTCGGCGACGACGAGACGCTGTACCGGGCGCGCGAGGCCGCCGGCGTCGATCCCGCGTCATACCTGCTGCTGCCGGTGCATCCCTGGCAGTGGCAACGCCACATCCAGTCGCACTACGCCACCGAACTCGCCCGCGGTGAGATCATCGATCTCGGCGTGCACGGCGACGCCTACCTGCCGCAGATCTCGCTACGAACCCTGGCGAATGCCAACCGCCGCGACGCCCCGCATCTCAAGCTCCCGCTCACGGTGCTCAACACCTCCTGCTACCGCGGCATCCCCGGGCAATTCACCACCACTGGGCCCGGCCTGTCCGCGTGGATGAGCACGATCTGCCGCGGCGACACGACGCTGGCGCGACGCGGCGTCGCGGTGATGCAGGAGGTCGCCGGCATCCATGTGCCCCACCGCCACCACGCCGACATCGACGGCACGCCCTACCGTTACCGCGAACTGCTCGGCGCGACCTGGCGTCAGTCCCCGTGGTCCCTGTGCGCCGGTGACGAGCGTCCGATGCTGATGGCGGCGCTGTTTCAGACCGATGCCGACGGCCGCAGCATCGGCGCCGCCCTGATTGACGCATCCGGCCTCGGCGCCGAGGACTGGCTGGCCAGGCTGTTCGATGCCGTCGTCGTGCCGCTCTACCACCTGCTCAGCCGTTACGGAATCGGACTCGTCGCGCACGGTCAGAACATTGTCATCGCCGTTGCCAACGCCGTTCCTCGACGCGTACTGCTGAAGGATTTCCAGGGCGATCTGCGCCTGGTCGACGGCGAGTTTCCGGAGCGTTCGAGCCTGCCGCCGGCCTCAGCCGAGGTGCTGACCCGCCTGCCGGCGCATTACCTGATCCACGACCTGCTGACCGGCCATTTCGTCACGGTACTGCGCTTCCTGTCGGCGCAGCTGCACGCGGAGCGGGTCATTGACGAAGCGGACTTCTACCGGGTGCTGGCCCGGGTGCTCCGCGACTACCAGCACGCGCACCCGGATCTGCGGTCCCGCTTCGAGACCTTCGATCTGTTTCGCGCCCGGATCGAACGCGTCTGCATCAACCGCGTTCGCTTTCGCGTCGGCTATGACGACAGCGCGGAACGCCCCGTCCCGATCGTCGGCGGGCTGCTGGACAACCCGCTGGCACTGGCCGAACGCGCGCCACTGGAGGCTGCCTCGTGAATGCACCACTGGATCTCGCCGGCATCGGCGCCGGCCCGTTCAACCTCGCCGTCGCCGCGCTGATCCACAACCAGCCGCTGCGCAGCGCCTTCTTTGAATCGAAACAGCGATTCGAGTGGCATCCCGGACTGATGCTGCCCGGCGCGGAGCTGCAAACCTCGTTTCTCAAGGACCTGGTCACGCCGGTGGATCCGACCAACCGGTTCAGCTTTCTCGCCTACCTGGTTACCAAGGGCCGCTTCTACGACTTCATGAATGCCGAGCAGTCCGCCGTGACTCGCCGGGAGTTCTCGGACTACCTCGCCTGGGCGGCGGAAGGCCTGCCCAACGTCCACATGAGCAGCCCGGTGACCCGGGTCGACGCGGAGGACGATTATTTCGTGCTGCGCGTCGGCCAGCGTGACGTACGCGCCCGACATCTGTGCGTCGCCGCAGGCAAGCGTCCCCACATCCCCGATTGCTGCCGTCCTCATCTGTCCGATCAATGCTTCCACGCCTTGCAGATCGGGCAGCGCCCCGTGGACCTCAGCGGTCGCCGCGTCGCGGTAATCGGGGGCGGTCAGACCGGCGCGGAAGTCGTGCTCAACGTGCTGAACGCGCACTGGGGACAGCCGGCCCGGCTGGGCTGGTTCACCCGTCGCTCCAACTTCCTGCCGCTGGACGAAACCCCGTTCACCAATGAATGGTTCACCCCGGAGTATGTCGCCGCGTTTCGTCAGCTCCCGGCGCATCGCCGTGATGCCGTCGTCACCGAGCAGAAGCTGGCCTCGGACGGCATTTCCCCGGGCACCCTGAAAGCGCTTTATCAGGCGCTTTACCGATCCACGCATCTGGAAACCGGCAAGCCGCGCGTCACGCTGCACCCGTATCGCAGCCTCACCCGCATGGATCGCTCGGGTGCGCTGATGCTGCAACTGCATAACGGACTGGACGAGCGGATCGAACACTGGCCGGCCGACGTGGTGATTCTCTGCACCGGCCTGGAGGAGGCGCTGCCCGAATGCCTGGCGCCACTGCGCCCGCATCTGGCCCGCGACACCGCCGGGCGACCCGAGCTGGCCGACGCCTTTCGGGCAACCCTGCACGGGCTCGGCCCGCAGCGGCTCTATCTGCTGAACATGGGCCGTCACAGCCACGGCATCGCCGAACCGCAACTAAGCCTGTCCGCGTGGCGGGCGGGCTGCGTGGTCAACGACGTGATGGGCAAGCCCGTCTACGCGACGCGGTCGCACGGCAGCGTGCTGCGCTGGTCCTCCGAGATCGGCGCGACCGGCTCCAGCGCCGCGGTGGCCTGAGCGTTCCTGGCTAGGCCTGCGGCGTCGCGCCCTCGACCGCAGGATCGCCGCGCAGCAGGATGCTGCCGGGCGCATCCGGATCGGTCAGGCGGCTGAAGCGCAGCCCGTAGACGCGGTCCAGACGCGCATCGTTCAGCACGGCTTCCGGCGATCCGCTGAGCACCAGCCGGCCGGCCTGCATCAGATAAAGGCAGTCGGCGTACTGGGCGGCCAGATTGAGCTCGTGCAGCACGCAAACCACGATGTGCCCGGCCGCGGCCAGTTCGCGGGCGAGCCGCAGGCAGACATGCTGCCAGTACGGATCGAAATACGCGGTCGGCTCGTCGAGCAGGAACACGGCCGGCGTGGGGACGCCGTCAAGCTGCGCCAGCACGCGGGCCAGCTGCACGCGCGCCCGCTGCCCGCCGGAGAGCCGGTTGTAAGGCACCTCCAGATACTCCTCCACACCGGTGCTCTGCGCAGCGCGCAACACAGCGGCCCGCGTGGTCGCCCGCGCCTCGCCCGCCCAGGGCAGCCGCCCCAGTTCGATGATCTCGCCGACCATGTACGGCAGATGTTCCGGCATCTGCTGCGGCAGCACCGCGCGAATCCGTGCCAGGCGCCGCCGGTCCAGATGACTCAGGTCCTCGCCCTGCCAGGCAACGCGGCCGGCATCCGGCGCCAGATCGCCGGCGAGCGCCTGCAACAGGCTGGTCTTGCCGCTGCCGTTGGGGCCGATCAGCACATGCAGGCGGCCCGGCTCGAAAGTCGCCGTGACCTGATCAATACGGCGGTGACCCGCATCGCTGCGGGCGAGCTGGAGAGCCGCCAGACTCATGCGCCCTCCTGGCCGTGGTCCCGCCGCCGCGACCACAGCAGCGCGATGAACACCGGCGCGCCGACCAGTGAGGTGACGACGCCGATCGGCAGCTCCGCCGGCGCCACGACCATGCGCGCCAGCGTGTCGGCGACCACGGTGAGTCCGGCGCCGACGATCAGGCTCCCGGGAATCAGAAAGCGGTGATGCGCCCCCAGCAGCAGCCGGACGACATGGGGAACAACCAGACCGACGAAGGCGATGACGCCGGTGTAGGCGACGACGGCGCCCACCGCCAGCACGGTCACCGCCAGCAGCCGGTTGCGCACGCGCTGCGCATCAATGCCCAGATGCCCGGCCACCTGCTCGCCCAGCGCCAGCGCGTCCAGCGCCCGATGCTCACGGACCATGAACACGCAGCAGACGCCGACCAGCGGAATCAGCCAGCGCAGCGCATCCCAGTCGGTGCGCGCCAGACTGCCGAACATCCAGAAGGTCAACGACCGCAGTTCCTGATCATCCGCCGCGTAGATCATCAGCCCCAGCGCGGCCGCCGTCAGCGCGTTGATCGCGACTCCGCCGAGCAGCAACGCGACAGCCGAGGTCCGGCCGTCCGCCCGCGCCAGCGCGAACACGGCCAGCGCCGACAGCAGGCCGCCGGCGAAGGCCGCGGCCGGCAGCAGCACGCTGCCGAGGCCGACGACGATCACGATGGCCGCGCCCAGCGCCGCGCCGCTGGAGATGCCGATCAGCGCCGGCTCCACCAGCGGATTGCGGGTCAGCCCCTGCAACACCGCGCCGCCACCGGCCAGCGCGGCGCCGGTGACCAGCGCCATGAGCACGCGCGGCATGCGGATGATCTCGATGGTCGCCTGTTCATGCGCGGGCACCGACGACTGTCCCAGCCCGACCAGGCTCAGCACGATGTCCACGGTTCGCGCCAGCGGAATCTGCAACGGCCCCAGCGCCAGACCGCAAAGCGCGGCAACCAGCGTCGCCGCCAGCAGCCCGCCGGTAACCGGCAGGCGCGCACGGGGGGCGATGCGTATCACGGGCCCGCGACGTCCAGGGAACGAGCCAGCGACTGCGCGGCGTCCCCCATGCGAGGCCCCATCCCCAGCAGCAACAGGCTGTCCATGACGATGAACGCGTGATCCGGCAACGGAGCCAGACCGGGTCGCGCCCGAAGCCCATCCAGCCCGCCCAGGGTGCGCAGGGCGTGATCAGGCACGATGACGGCGTCCGGCGCCAGTTGCAGCAGGCTCTCGTCACCGACCGGCCGGTAGCCACGAAACTGATCGGCCGCGTTGCGGGCGCCCACCAGCGTCAGCATGGCATCGGCGGCCGTGCCCTGACCGGCCACCATGACCTGACCGCCCTGCCCGCCGATCACGACGATGGCGTCGCGGGGGTGGAGTTCCATCCCGGCCAGGCCCTGCAGCGACGCCCGCAGGTTGCTCACGAGGATTTGGCCCTGCTCGGGGCGGTTCAGCAATGTCGCCAGGGTCTCGATCATCGCTACAGTGTCCTCCGCCGAGCGCGGATCGGGAACCCGGGTCACCGAAATTCCGGCTCCCCGCAATTGCTCGAACACCGCCTCCGGCCCGGCATGCTCGGCGGCCAGCACGTGATCGGGCCGCATCGCGAGAATGCCCTCGGCCGCCAGCGTGCGCGCGTAACCGACCTTGGGTAGCTCCGCCGTCACTGGCGGGTAGGTGCTGCTGGTGTCCACGGCCACGACCTGATCACCGGCATCCAGGGCAAACACGGTTTCGGTCACCGAGCCGCCGATGGCGACGAGCCTGGGCGGAGCCGCCTGCACCGTGGTGATCAGACAAAGACCCAGCGCGCAGAACAGCCCTCGCGGCCAAACGATGCGCCCAGCGGCCCGCAAGACAAACATCCGACGATCACCGCCCGCCAGCGCATGTAAAGAATCCATGAACTTGAATTTGTTAATAAGAATGGTTCGCATTAAGATAGCTTTCTGGTCGACAGGCGGCAAGTACGGCGCCGCGGCAGGCCCCACCATCTTTTCAAGGACATCAGGCGCCATGACCGACGCTGCCACCGAAGCCAGGGAACTGCTCTCCCGCTGCACCCACGGCGTGCTGTCGACACACAGCGTCACCGTGGAAGGCTATCCGCTGGGTTCGATCACGCCTTACGTGCTCGACGATCAGGGCCATCCGCTGATCCTGATCTCCACGATCGCGCAGCACACCAAGAACCTGTCACATGACCCCAAGTGCTCGTTGACCATCGCCGAGCCCGATGTCGATGACGTGCAGGCCAGCGCACGCCTGAGCGTGCTGGCCGACGCCGCGCCGATCGCCGAGACCGAAGCGGAGCTGGGCGAACGCTACCTGCGCTTCTTTCCGGAGGCACGCGGCTACGAGCAGGCGCACGATTTCAACTTCTGGCGGCTGACGCCCGTCCGCCTGCGCTACATCGGCGGCTTCGGCAAGATTCACTGGCTGACGCCGGATCAGGTCCTGCGGCCCAACCCGTTTTCGCCGCAACAGGAAACCGGCGCGGTCACGCACATGAATCGAGACCACGCCGACGCGGTCGCCAAGTACTGCGAATTTGCCGGCATCGACTCCCGCGGCCAGATCCCCGAAATGACCGGCGTGGATGCCGAAGGCCTTTACATCCGCATCGGCCAGGCCGTGCACCGCATCGGCTTCCGCGAACCGGTGGAATCGATGGACGCGCTGCGCAAGACGACCATCGCGATGTGTAAGCCCGACTACTGGCCCGCAACCGGCGCGACGAAGGCCGGTTCATGATCCGCTCCGCGCCGCGAGCCGGCGCCCTGGTCCTGATCGTCGGGCTGAGCCCCTCGATCGGGCTCGCGCAACCGACCGACTCCGAGCCGCAACAGCTGGAACCGGTCGTGGTTACCGGAACGCGCACCGAACATCGCATCGGAGACAGCCCGGTTGATGTCCAGCTGATCACGGAGGAGGACATCCGTCGCTCCGGCGCACGGGACGTCGCCGAGCTGCTGGAACGCGAGGGCGGTGCCTACGTCACCCGCGTCTCAGGCCGCGGTACCAGCATCGAGATCCAGGGCCTGTCGTCGGAACACGTGCTGATCCTGATCAACGGCCAGCGCGTGATCGGCCGGATCAACGGCGCCATCGACCTCACGCGTCTGCGCGTGGCGGAGATCGAGCGCATCGAGATCGTCAAGGGTCCGAGCTCGGCGCTCTACGGCTCCGATGCGCTGGGCGGTGTGGTCAACATCATCACCCGCAAGCAGACCGACGGCGGCAGCATCATCACGCGACTGGACGACACCCACGCCGGCGATGCCTTCGCGTTTGGCGGCTGGACCGGCGAACGGCTAAGCGGTCAGATCAGCGGCGGCTACAGCCGGCTGCGCCCTTACGACCTGGACGAGACCACGCCGGGCGAGGACGCGGTCGATGGCGTCAGCCGGTTCGCGTCGGGGCAGTTGAACTGGACGGCCTCCGAAGCCGTCAGCGTCTCCGGCTACGGTGCCTACTCGCTGGATGATACGACCCGCGTGGATTCGGGGACCGGCGGACGCATCTACGACACCACCAAGCGTATCGAGGAAGTGCGCACGCAGCTCACTCCACGCCTGCGGATCGGCACGTCGACCGAGGTGGAGTTGAGCCTCGGCTACCAGCGCTATTTCGACCAGTATCTCCAGGTCCAGCGCAACACCACCGACGGCGTCACCGACGAGGAAACGCTGGACGAGATCGGTCTGGGTGGTGTCCAGATCAACCACCTCGCGGGCCAGCACCTGATCACCCTCGGCGTGGAACACCAGTTCGAAACCCTGGAAGCCGATCGGCTGGACAACGATGGTGAGCGGGACCGCCAGGCCGTGTTCCTGCAGGATGATTTCGCGCTGCTGGGCGGCGCGCTGACGCTGGTCCCCGGCCTGCGTTACGACCGCGACTCGCTGTTCGGTGATCAGTGGTCACCCAAGTTCGCCGCTCGGCTGGACCTGACCCGCGACTGGCTGTTGCGGATCGGCTACGGCCACGGTTACCGCGCCCCCGATTTCAAGCAGATGCTGCTGCGCTTCGAGAACACCGCGGTCGGCTACCGCGTGGATGGCAACCCCGATCTCGAACCCGAGCGCAGCCGCGGGTTCAACATCGGCACCACCTGGCTTCCGAACGCCACGACGAGCCTGACGGCGACCCTCTTCCACAACCGCGTCGAGGATCTGATCGAGATCGTGCTCGTCGAACCGGGGCCGCCGACCATCTACAGCTATCGCAATGTCGCCCGCGCCCGACTCAACGGCATCGATCTGCAGATGCAGTGGCGCCCCGTTCCCAGCGTGCAGCTGCGGCTGGGCTACGGCTATCTGGACAGCGAGGACAGGGACACGGGCCAGCCACTCAGCGGCCGGGCCGAGCACCGCGCCAACGCCGCCGTGTACTACGAACGCACCCGCTATGCGCTGGGCCTGCGCGGCACATGGATCGGCGAGCGCGAATTCGGCGTGGAACTCGACACCGGCGGACCACCCACCGGCGCCGGCACGGCGGAGGCCTACGGTCTGTTCGATGTCCGCGCGGAGTGGCGCGGCTTCGCGCCGCTACACGTCGCCGCGGGAGTCAAGAACCTGCTGGACGAGGGCGATCCGCGCTTTCTTCCAATCCAGCCCCGCGCCGCCTACCTCGAACTTCGGAGGGACTTCTGATGCTGCGATCCCGTCACCCCGCCGCCCTGCTGGCCGGCCTCATCCTTCCCGTGATGCTGCTCGGCGGCTGCGCGGACGACCTGTCGCCTCCCGACCATCAGGATGACGACACCACGCAGGATGGTCTGCCGGGGCCCGGCGGGCCCCAGGCAACGTTCACGGCAACCGGCGGCTACTACCACGGTGACATCGACACGACCGCTGGCAACTGGGTCTACATCGACCTGGAAACCCAGACACAGGTCGCGCCCGATGCGCCCGACGCCAGCGATGACTGGGACATCGCGTTTCTCGGCACCGACATCAAGCTCAACGGCGGTGTCTCCGGCGCACCTCCCGGCGGGCAGCCCGTGGTCGTCTATCCCGACAAGGTGGACGCCGGCACACCCTACCCCTGGGAATCGGTCACCGGCGCCCCGCCGCCCTCCGCGGTGGACTACCTGACCGACGAACGAGGCGGACTGTTCACCGGATTCGCCACCCAGTACGTGTTCGCCAACCATCCTGAAGCGGACCTCGAACCGGACCGTCTGACCGGTGAAGGCGACCATGGCTGGTATCACGATGCCGGCATCCCCGCGGGGTCGGCGATCACGGCCCGTGACAACGTCGCCTATGTAATCCGCAGCGTGGAATGCCGGTACTTCAACCTGCGCATGACCGGCTACAGCTCACCGGAGGGCAGCGACGGTCATCCGCAATTCGATCTGATCGAGATTCCCGGTTCACCCTGCAGCACCGATGGTGGCGGCGTGGTTCCGCTCGGCGCCGTGACGTTCTCCGGCACCGCCGACGGTCAGCGGGCCGATGTCGACGCGAGCTCGGAAGAGGCCTGGGTCTACATCGACCTCACCAATGCTCTGCAGGTGGAACCCGCCAACCCGGACGACGAACTGACCTGGGACATTGCCGTGCAGCGTACCGACATCCGGCTCAACGGCGGCGCATCCGGCCCGGGTGACGCGGCGCTGCACGACATGCTGGGCGGAGACTGGACGAGCACGACCTCGGTGCCCGGCGATGCCGAATGGCACAGCGACGAAACCGACGCGCTGGCCTTCGTCACCTACCCCCCGGCAGAAAACACCGGAGACGGCGCCTGCGGCGGCATCAACGGCGATTTCGGCTGGTACTACTATTCCGGGTTCTGCAACGACGGGAATGGTGTGCACCATATCTCGCCGCGTGACGTCGTCTACGTTGTCCGCGACCGCAGCGGAACGTTCTGGCGCCTGCGGATGCTGGGCTATTACGACGACGCCGGCAGCTCGGCCCATCCCTCGTTCGAGTTCGCGCCGATCCAGTAGCACACGGTGTTGCCAGATCGGCTGAGCCTGATAGCGTCGCGGGTTCCACTCGAAGTACGGAGTCCCCCATGCCGACCGCACTCGTGGCCATCGCCGATGGCAGCGAAGATATCGAATCCGTCACCGTCATCGACGTGCTCCGACGCGCCGATGTCGACGTCACGGTCGCCAGCTGCATGCCGGGACGGCGCCAGATCGAGGCCTCGCGCGGCACCCGCATCGAGGCCGACGCATTAATCGACGACTGCCGCGATCAGTTCTTTGACGCCGTCGTCCTGCCGGGCGGCATGCCCGGCGCCGAACATCTGGGCCGCTGCGATGCGCTGATGGACATGGCCCGCGAGCAACTCGACGCGGGCCGCCTGCTGGGGGCGATTTGCGCGGCCCCGGCGGTGGCGCTGGAACCCAGCGGTCTGCTCGCCCGCCGGCGCATGACTTGCTTCCCGTCCTTCGCGGAGCGGGTGGAAACCGGCACCTGGCTGAACGAGCCGGTGGTTCGCGACGGCGCGCTGATCACCAGCCAGGGGCCCGGCACGGCCATCGCCTTCGCGCTGGCCCTGGTCGGCCAGTTGGTGAGCCCGGAATCCGCGGAGCGGATCGGCCAGCAGATGCTGGCACCCGCGGCGTAATCGCCCGGCTTCAGCCGCCGCGCTCTCCGGACAGTTCCGGGGGCGGCTCGATGAGCGTACGCGGCACCCAGCCGGTTTCACCGGACGGCGTGCGGATCTCGCACCAGTACTGGCCGGCTTCGCGGCGCGCCATGCAATAGGACACATCCACGCCCGAACCACCGGGCAGATGCGTCAGGGATTCCCCTCCCGGGCTGCGTCGAACAATCACCGACTCGATCGCCGGCACGATGCGATCGCCGGCGGGCACCGGCTTGTCCTCGCCTGCCGACACCCTCGATTCCAGGGTTTGCAGACGGGCTTCCAGCGCAAGCAGGCGATTCGACAATTCCAGCGCCTCGCCAGCGGTGTCCGCGTTGCCGTCCTGCCCGGAGCTCTGGACCACGAACCAGCCAAAGCCCGCCATCGCGACATTGATGGCGAGCAGGACCGCCAGCCCCGTCACGAGCACGCGACGCAGCCGGGGCTCGGGATCCTCGTCGGCGCCCGGCGTGCCCCGCGAGATCGAGACTAAACCGAAGACAGCGGCGATCACGATGGCCGCGAGCAATATGAGTACGATTGGATGCATGGTCTGTCGCTGAATTCCCCTCAGCGGCGCAGCCTACCCGATCGCCGCCGCAAGCTCATCGGCAAGACTCGTGCATGTCACGCGTGAATCGGCAACAATCCGCGCCCGCCACCCGTTCGGACCCACCGGATTAGACATGATCGATCGGCTCCGCCGCCTCGTGACCAGCGATGCCTTCGGCCGTTTCATTACCGCCGTGATCATGGTGAACGCCGTGACACTGGGCCTGCAGACCAGTGAGCAGCTCACGGCGCGCTGGGGCGACGCGCTGCATGGGCTCGACCAGCTTGCGCTGACGATCTTCACCATCGAGATCCTGCTGCGACTGCTGCTGATTCCACGCAAGTCGATCCGTGACCCTTGGTTCTGGTTCGACTTCAGCGTCGTGGCGATCTGCTACCTCCCCGCGGCTGGGCCGCTGTCGGTGCTCCGCACCCTGCGCCTGTTCCGGGTCCTGCGCCTGATCAGCGTGGTCCCCAGCCTGCGCCAGACGGTGCAAAGCCTGCTCGGCGCGCTGCCGGGCATGGGATCGGTGGTGCTGTTGCTGGGGCTGATCTTCTATGTCGGTGCGGTGATCGCGACCGAGGTCTTCGGCGAGGCTTTTCCGGCCTATTTCGGCACGCTGGGCCGCTCGCTCTACAGCCTGTTCCAGATCATGACGCTGGAGTCATGGAGCAACGGCATCGTGCGGCCGATCCTCAAGGATTTCCCGATGGCCTGGACGTTCTTCGTGCCGTTCATCGTCGTCACCAGCTTCGCGGTGCTGAACATGTTCATCGGCGTGATCGTGTCGTCCATCGAGGCGGACAGCGAGGACCACCGCAGGGAACACATGGCCGCGCTGGAAGCCCGGCTGATGGAACGACTACAGGAGATGGAGAGCCGGTTGCTCACTACCGGGGACAGCAGAAAGCGGGATCGCCCCACGCCACCAGATTGAGGTCAGACGGCGGTCTGGGCGTCCATCTGCTGCCAGCTCACGCGCTTGGCCTGCGACACGCTGTTGTAGCCGATTGCGAAGTGCTTGGCGAGGTCGGTCTCGATAGCCCGCTGCGCCGCCGTGGTTGTCGCGTGGGCCGCGGCCTGACGGCGCTCGGCATCCAGTTGCGCGGTCGGCCCCACGATGGCTTCCAGCCCGGCGAGATCTCCCGCGCGAAGACGCGCCAGCGCCTCCGCCCCGTTTTCGATAATCACGAAGCTGAACATGCCGCTCGCCCCGTCCGAACGCAGGCACAGGCGTTTCACCAGCACCCCGGTGGCGGCGGCAAAATCGGACTGACGCAACGTCGTCCGCGCCGACAGCCGATGCCAGTCCGGCGCCATGTCGAACACGTCGCCCAGCTCTGCGTTCCGCGCGCTCAGATCGCGCAACAACGCGAGCAGCGCGCAACGACGGAAATAGGTGTCGACGTCGTTCGGCGCACCGCCCCTGCGCTCGGACCGCTCCCGACCACGGAAGCGCGCGATTAAAGATCCAAAATCCATGGCATCACTCTCCAGACGGACCATGAACCGCATGGTCGTTGGTGAATTTTGCGAGGGCCCAACGCGCCAGGCAAGACAGCAAGCCTCAAGAACCACGACCGGGTTCGCAGAACAATGCGCGGATGGCGGATAATGGCACTTTCTTGCCCGCACCCGACGCCGGACCAGCACTCATGATCCTGATGATCGACAACTACGACTCGTTCACCTACAACCTGGTGCAATACCTGGGTGAGCTGGGCGCGGAGGTGGTCGTCCGGCGCAACGACGAGATCAGCCTCGATGCGATCGCGGCGATGGCGCCGTCTCATCTGATGATCTCACCCGGCCCCTGCACGCCGAATGAAGCCGGCGTGTCCATGGACGCGATCCGGCATTTCGCCGGCCAGCTGCCAATCCTGGGCGTCTGCCTGGGCCATCAGTGCATCGGCCAGGTTTACGGCGGCCGCGTGGTGCGCGCCCGTGAAGTGATGCATGGCAAGACCTCGCAGATTCACCACACCGGCGCCGGCGTGTTCAGCGGTCTGCCCTCACCCTACGAGGCCACCCGCTACCACTCGCTGGTGGTGGAAGCAGGCTCGCTGCCCGCGGAGTTGGAGGTGACGGCCTGGACCGCTCACGACGACGGCTCGGTCGACGAAATCATGGGACTGCGGCATCGCAGCCTGGCGATCGAGGGCGTGCAATTCCACCCGGAGTCGATCCTGACCGCTCACGGCCACGCGTTGCTGAGCAACTTCCTGAGCATGCGCAGCACGCCCCTGGCGGCCTAGGTCAGGCGGGCGCCCCGTCCGCCAGCAACGCCTCGATGTCCTTGATCGACGCCCGGCGGATGGGCTGATCGTCCACTGACGAGATCGGTGGCTGGCGCCCGCCGCGCTCCGGAAAGACCGTCGCGGTCACGCGGGTGCCTTCGAACTCGAACTCGCAGACCGGCCGCTCCTCGAACACGCCACGACGCACCTGCAGGCGAACCGCGCCGGTATCGAAGGGAATGCCCTGATTGAGGAACTGGATGTCCAGTTCCTCCACCGCATCGGCGAACACGTGCAGCTGGATGTCGTACTCCCGCGGCTCCAGACCAATGGCGCCCGAGTAGACGCCGCCGACCAGCCGCGGTCGAAACTCCGCCAGCCAGCGCATCACGCGAATGGCCTTGCGGCGCAGGTCGGCCAGCGCACGCTCGAACGCCTCGCCACCGAACACCTGCTGATACGCGAGCACCGCGTCGCGTACCTCGCTGTTGCGGGGCATGCCCGACATTGCATCGGCGGGCAGATGCTCCGCGGCCTTGGATTTGGCCAGCCGATAGTCCTTCAGCCCGGTTTCGCAAATGATGCGAGCGGCTTCATTCGCGAGCGCCGCGCGCCCGCGGTCGGAGGAGGATGTCATCAGAACAGGTCTTCGACGCTCTTGGATTCCTGGCCGTTGCGATTCCAGTCCGAGTAGTGCTCGGGCGCCTTGGGCACGAGGTCGGCCGGGAAGGTCTCGAACACGGCGTCGTCCGTGCCGTAGGTCGCCAGCTCACCACTGACCGGGTCGATGCGCACGGTCACCAGACCGGCCGGGCGCTCCATGGTGGACTCGGGCATGCCGTCGAGCGCGCTGCGCATGAAGTCGATCCACATCGGCAGCGCCGCGCGACCGCCGGCCTCCCCTCGTCCCAGCGGGCGCATCTGATCGAAGCCGATCCAGGCCACGGCCACCAGCTGGCCGTTAAAACCCGCGAACCAGGCATCGTTCTCGTCGTTGGTCGTACCGGTTTTGCCCGCCAGATCCGAGCGCCCCAGCGTGCGGGCGCGACGGGCCGTTCCGCGCGCGACGACATCCTGCATCATGCTGGTCATCAGCCACGCGTTCTCGGCGTCGATGACCCGGGGCGCCGGCTTCACGATCGGCGTGTCGATCCCGGGCCCGGTAGTCGGATCGACGCCGTCGTCATCCGCCACCTGCGGTTGCGCATTGATCGGAACGGCGGGGCTGGCCTGATCCAGCCCGGGACAACGCAGGCAGCCGATCGTCCGCTCCGGCATGGCGATCGGCTCGCCCGTCGCAGACTCGATGGCGTCCAACCAGAATGGATCGATCAGGAATCCCCCATTGGCGAACACCGCATAGGCGCGGGCCAGTTCCAGCGGTGACAGCACGCCACTGCCCAGCGCAAGCGACAGGTTGCGCGGCAGTCGATCCTGTGGAATGCCGAAGCGGCTGATGTGGTCCCTGGCCCGGTCGATGCCGACCTGACGCAGCAGGCGGATGGACACGAGGTTGCGCGAATTGACCAGTGCCTCGCGCATGCGTGTCGGCCCGTAGAACCGCCCGGTGTAGTTCTCCGGCCGCCAGGTGTCTTCCAGCGCGGGATCGTCGAATACCACCGGCGCATCGTTGATCACCGAGGCCGGGGTGAAGCCGTTGGCCAGCGCCGCCGAATACAGCAGCGGCTTGAACGCCGAGCCGGGCTGACGCTGCGCCTGGACCGCGCGATTGAACTTGCCGAGGAAATAGTCGAACCCGCCGACCATGGCCTTGACCTCCCCGGTCACCGGATCCAGCGCGATGAACGCGCCTTGCACCTCGGGGATCTGGGCCAGCCGCCAGATCTTCGCGCCGTCGTCGGTCTCCACCGACTCCATGCGCACGACGTGACCGGGCGTGGGCGTCGTCTGCTCATCCAGTTCCGCCCAGGCCAGACCCTCGGGGGTGATGACCTGTTCGCCCAGGTTCAGCGTCCGCACGACCAGCCCGCCGTCCTCGCGCCCCACCACCATCGCGGCGGGCAGACCACGAATCAGGGGCAGATCGCGGAGCTGCTGACGCCATGCGAGATCGACATCGGCATCCGACCAGTCGGTGTCCGCGCCGAAGACCGACGTCGCCTCCGGCCCGCGGTAACCGTGACGCTGGTCGTAGGCCAGCAGCGCTGTCTTCAACGCCTCGTCCGCCGCCCGTTGCAGGCTCGCATCGATGGTGCTGCGAACGTGGTAGCCCCCGGTGTAGGCGTCCTCGCCGTAGCGGTCGACCATTTCGGCGCGCAGCAACTCGGCCATGTAGTCGGCCTCGATCTCACCCAGCCCCCGCGTCAGTTCCGCGGTCACCGGCGAGGTAACCGCTGCGTCGAACTGCGCCTGATTGATCATCCCGAGTTCACGCATGCGCCGCAGCACGTAGTTGCGGCGGATCAGGGCGCGTTCGGGATTGGCGATCGGGTTGTAGGCGGACGGCGCCTTGGGCAGACCCGCGAGCATCGCCGCTTGAGCCAGCGTCAGCTCCTCGGCCGGCTTGCCGTAGTAGACCTCCGACGCGGCACCGACCCCGTAGGCCCGGTTGCCGAGAAAGATCTTGTTCAGATAGCGCTCGAGAATCTCCTCCTTGGTGAGCTGTTTCTCGATCTCCAGCGCGAGATAGATTTCCCGCAGTTTGCGCTCGTAGGTCCGATCCGATGTCAGGAAGAAATTTCGCGCCAGCTGCATGGTGATGGTGCTGCCACCCTGGGACTTTTCTCCCGTTGTCGCCAGCACCCAGGCCGCGCGAACAAGCCCCTGCCAGTCGACGCCGGGATGTTCGAAAAAGCGATCGTCCTCGGCCGCTAGCACGGCATCGATCAAGGATTGCGGCAACTGGTCGAAAGCCAGGGGCGCTCGGCGCTCGGCGCCATACTCGCGCATCAACACACCGTCGGAGGTGTAGATGCGAAGCGGAACCTGCAATTCCAGATCATCCAGACCGGTCACCCGCGGCAGGTCGGGCTTGAAATAGGCACCGAGGGCGAAGAAACCGCCGATCGCGCCAATGACGCCCATCAGCCCCAGGCCGACGACGATGGCCGCACAAATCAGGATGATTCGACCCGGGCGTCGATTTCGATGACCGTCAACTTGAGACATGGCACGCAGGTTTGGGCGTTGGATCAAGGATTTGTGCTCGTATCTTCTTGTTGATTCCGAGTCACACTGGGCTATAGTTAGCGGGGCTGTCTGCCCATCGCAGGCGGTGAGGTGGGAAGCCTACTCAAAGGGGGGTGTGCTCAAGCGCACATTATACATGGGGATGCTAGACAAGCTCTTGGGCCGCGGGCCGGAACCCCTGTTGGGCATCGACATCAGTTCGAGCGCGATCAAGCTGCTGGAGCTGCGTCGGGCCGGCTCCCGTTACGAAGTCTGCGCGTTCGCCATCGAGGGTCTGCCGCCGGCGGCCGTGGTCGACAAGCAGATCAACGAGCCGGAATCGGTCGGTGAAGCCATCGCCAAGGCCGTCCAGCGCGCAGGCACCAAGACCAAGCGTGCCGCCGTCGCGGTCGCGGGCTCCTCCGTCATCACCAAGACGATCACCATGCCGGCGTCGCTGAGCGAGGCGGACATGGAGGAACAGATCAAGGTCGAGGCCGATCAGTACATCCCGTACTCGATCGACGACGTGAATCTCGACTTCCAGATTCTCGGCCCCACCGAAAACACCGACGAGACGGTGGATGTGCTGCTCGCGGCCTGCCGCAAGGACACGGTGGAATCACGCATCAGCGTCCTCGAACTCGGCGGCCTGAAACCGGCCATCGTCGACATTGAGGCCTTCGTGCTCGAGAACGCCTGCGAAGTGCTGAAGCCGCAGATGCCCGATCAGGGCCGCGGCCGGACCATCGCAGTGGTGGATGTCGGCTCCAGCGGCATGTCCACGATCATTCTTCAGGACGGCGAGGTCGTGCACACCCGCGACCAGCAGTTCGGAGGGCGCCAGCTCACCGAGGACATCATGCGGCACTACGGCATGTCCTGGGAGGAAGCCGGCAAGGCTAAGCGCTTCGGAAACCTGCCGGAGGACTATCACGATTCGGTGCTCGCCCCCTTTGTCGAGGACATGGCGCAGCAGATCGATCGCGGACTGCAGTTCTACTTCGCGTCCTCCGGTGAAGCGCAACGCATCGACCAGATTCTGCTGGCCGGTGGCTGCGCGGGCATCCCCGGCGTGGACACGACGATCAGCGAGCGCCTGGACATCCCCACGGCTATCGCCCAGCCGTTCGCCGACATGACCGTTATGTCACGTGCCAAGCCGCAACTCGTCGAGCGTGACGCCACCAGCATGCTGCTGGCCTGCGGCCTGGCCCTGCGCGCATTCGATACGCCATGAAGCGGATCAACCTACTCGACTGGCGCGAGGAACGCCGCGATCGGCTGAAGAAGCAGTTCGCCCAGACCGCGATCGGCGGCGCCCTGGTCGCGGCGCTGCTGGTCTACGGGGGCATCTGGTTCATGAACGGTGCCATCGAGCACCAGAACAAGCGCAACAACATGCTCAAGTCCGAGATCAAGGCGATCGATCGCAAGATCAAGGAGATCGAGGAGCTCGAGCGCGTCAAAGCCAACCTGCTGGCGCGCATGCGCATCATCGAGGAGTTGCAGGCCAGCCGCTCGCAGACCGTGCATTTCTTCGACGAGATCGTGAACACGCTGCCGGACGGCGTTTTCCTCACCCTGATTCGCCAGCAGGGACAGGCGACCACCATCGAGGGCGTGGCCGAATCCAACGGGCGCGTCTCCACCTACATGAAGAACCTGGACGCCTCGGAGTGGTTCTCGAATCCGCGTCTGGTGGTCATCAAGACCAGCAGTGAACGCGGCGGCACCGGACGGTCCAGCCAGTTCACGCTGCAGGTGAAGAATGTCCGTCCCTCGGGCGACAACGCGAGCGAGGACGATTCGTGAACGCACGCGAAATCTTCGACGAACTCCAGGGCCTGGACCCGAACAACCCGGGCGCCTGGCCTGGTTACGCCCGCATCGGCGCGGTCATCCTGATCATGGCCATCATCATCGGCGCCGGCAGCTGGTATCTGGTCAAACCCAAATTCGAGCAGCTGGACAAGGTCGAGGCCGAGGAAACCCAGCTGCGCAAGACCTTCGAGAACAAGCAGAAGAAGATCGCCAACCTCGACGCCTACAAGGCCCAGCTCGAGGAGATGCGCCGCTCCTTCGGCGCGATGCTGCGCCAGCTGCCGAACCGGACCGAGGTCGCGAACCTGCTCAACGACATTTCCCAGACCCGCGTCGCCAGCGGTCTGGAGGAAGAGCTGTTCCAGCCTCAGGGACCGGTCACCAAGGAGTTCTACGCGGAACTGCCCAACAAGATCACGGTGGTCGGCACGTACCACGAGATGGGCGCCTTCGTCTCCGGCGTGGCCGCCCTGCCGCGTATCGTCACCATCGACCAGGTGGAGATCCGACCCGCCGGTGGTGGCCGTCGCAACAACAGTGGTGCTCCGGAAGGCGAACTGCGCATGCAGGCGCTGGCCAAGACCTTCCGCTACCTCGACGAAAGCGACGAGGAAGAAGAATGAGCCGGGCGACGAAGCATTTGCTGTGGCTGGTGTGCCTGCTCGGCGTCACCGCCTGCGGCCGCGACACGTCGGAACTGGAGGCGTACATTGCCGAGGTGAAGGCCCGCAAGTCGTCGGTGGTCGAACCGATTCCGCAGATTCGTCAGTACGAACCGTTCGAGTACGTGCCCGCCGAACGACGCGATCCGTTCACGCCGCAGGCCCAGGATGCGCCGGACAGCGGTCCCTCGCCGGAAAACAGCATCCGTCCGGATGCCAATCGCAACCGCGAGGCGCTGGAGGAATTCCCGCTGGACAGCCTGCGCATGGTCGGCACGCTCAGCACGCCTCGGGCCACTTACGTGCTGATCCGCGCGCCGGATGGCATCGTGCACAGAGTCTCGGTCGGGAATTACCTTGGCCAGAACTACGGCAAGATCACCCGGATTACCGAAGCCGAGGTCACGCTTGAAGAAATTATCCCGGACGGCTTCGGAGGCTTTATGCAGCGTTCCGCCTCAATAGCGCTCAGCGAAAACTAGGGAGTGGGCAAGATGGCTCGATTTGCCAACATACGATTTGCGGCAAGCCTGAGCGCCGGGGTCGCGTTACTGCTTGCGGTTGCCAATGTCTCCGCCCAGGGGCCCACCCGAGCGTTGCAGGACGTGTCCTTCACGGCGATGCCGGGCGATGCGGTTCGCATCGTCCTCAGCCTGTCGGAGCCGGCACCGGACCCGCGCACCTTTACCGTGGAATCGCCGGCACGGCTGTCTCTGGACCTGCCCGATACCCGCAGCGCCATGGCGGAGCGCTACAAGAAGGTGAACATCGGCCAGATCACCAGCGTGGCGACCGCCGAGGCCCGCGGCCGCACGCGTGTGGTCGTGGAGATGCACCAGCTCGTGCCCTACACGGTCAGCTCGCGCGGCTCGCAGATCATCGTCGAGCTGGCGGGACGCCCCAACGCCGCGCCGGCCCGCAGCAGCGCCGCGAGCACGGCCGCGCCCGCGCCGAAACCGGAGATCACCAACATCGACTTCCGCCGCGGCGAAACCGGTCAGGGCCGGATCATCGTCACGCTGACCGATCCCAAGACGCCGGTGGACGTCCGCGAGGAAGGCGGCAAGATCATCGCCGAGTTCAAGAACACGGCCCTTCCCGACCGCTTCGCCCGGCGCCTGGACGTGCTCGATTTCGCGACGCCGGTGAAGTACATCGATGCCATGCAGGAAGGCATCCACTCGCGCATCGTCGTGTCCCCGATCTCCTCCGGGGACTTCGATCAGGTCGCCTATCAGTCCGGCAGCGTCTTCACGCTGGAACTGCAACCGTTGACTCTGGCCGAGCTGGAACAGCGTGAACGCGACAAGCCCAAGTACACGGGCGAACGGATTTCGCTGTCGTTCCAGAGCGTGGACATCCGCGCGCTGCTGCAGATCATCGCCGACGTCGCCGGCGTGAACATGGTGGTCAGCGATTCGGTCAACGGCGACATCGCGCTGCGCCTGCAGAACGTGCCCTACGACCAGGCGCTGGACATCATCCTGCGCACCAAGGGTCTGGGCATGCGCGAGGAAGGCAACGTGATACTGGTCGCACCCGTGCAGGAACTGGCCGAACGCGAGCGGGTGGAACTGGAAGCCCAGGCGCAGAAGGAGCAGCTGGCACCGCTGCGCTCCGAAATCGTCCAGATCAACTACGCCAAGGCCTCGGATATCGCCGGCCTGCTCACCTCCGAATCCACGTCGCTGCTGAGTGATCGTGGGCGCGTCAGTGTCGACGCCCGGACGAACACGTTGCTGATCAACGAGACCCGTGAAAAGCTCGGCGAAGTCCGCAGCCTGATCGAGCGGCTGGACATTCCGGTCCGGCAGGTCCTGATCGAATCCCGGATTGTCATCGCCAACTCCGACTTCACCCGCGAGATCGGCACTCGGTTCGGTACGTCGGTGGTAGCGACCAACGGCGACAACGGGCTGATCAGTTCCTCGGGCAGCCTGGAAGCCACGGACGTCGGTGTCAGCGACTTCACCGACGACACGCCCGGCTTCCCGATCGAGCTCGGCGACCTGCAGGACCGCTTCAACGTCAGCCTGCCGGTCTCCGGCGCCGCGGGCAGCTTCGCGCTCGCCATTCTCGGCTCCGACTACCTCGTGGACCTCGAACTCTCGGCCCTCCAGGCCGAAGGACGCGGCAACGTGATCTCATCGCCCCGCGTGATCACCGCCAACGCCAAGCAGGCCTCGATCGAACAGGGCGTGGAAATCCCGTATCAGGAGTCCACCTCCAGCGGCGCGACCTCCATCTCCTTCAAGAAGGCGGTGCTGTCGCTGACCGTGACGCCGCAGATCACCCCGGACGAACGGGTCGTGATGGATCTGGCCGTCAGTTCCGATACGGTTGGCCAGCAGGTTGCGAACGTGCTGGGCGGCACCATCCCGTCCATCGACACGCGCGAAGTCGTCACCCAGGTGCTGGTCGAAAATGGTGAAACCGTGGTCCTCGGTGGTATCTACGAGGAAACCGACAACGAACTGATCACCAAGGTGCCGCTGCTGGGCGACATCCCCGTGCTGGGCGCGCTGTTCCGGAACAAGCGGAATGTCTCGACCAAACGCGAACTGCTGATCTTCATCACGCCGAAGATCGTGAGCGAATCCCTGGCAATCGACTAGTCATTGAGCGGGTTGAAAACGGCCGTTTTCAACCCGGATTCGCCACGGATCAGGCGGTGAACGTGGTATAAGGCCGCCATGACCAACAAGATTTTCGCCGGCCTCCGGAGAGGCTTGGCCACGGTGTTCATCCTCGGGCTCGCCGCCTGTTCGGACGACACCCCGACCGGGGGGTTGCTCAACCAGGACGGTGACAGCGGTGGCGTCGACCCCGATGCCGAGTACGTCCTGACCCTCGAGGGGCCGACCTGCGTCACCGCGGGAAGAACCAGTGATCCGTTCACCGCCCTGTTGACCACGACAGAGGGCGATCCGGTCCCCGACGTGTTCGTGCTGATCGAACCTTTCGTGGGTGACGAGGCGGCCGGCTCCATCACCGCAACCGCGCCGGATGGCCGCCAGCGCGTCGGCGGCGCAAACACCGATGACGACGGCGAAATGGTGTTCACCTACCGCGCACCCACCGAAGTCCGGACCGAAATCAACGTGTCGCTGGAAGGCACCGCCGTCGTCGATGATGACGTGCGCGGGGAGGATCAGCTGTCCGTACGCGTTCCGGCGGAATCGGCCCCGACCGTCCGCGTCCAGGGACCGGTCAATCCCTCCACGGGCAATCGCGTCGCCAGCGGATCGCTGGAAGTCGCGGCCGGCGAACTCGCCTCCGAATTCCTCGTCACGGTGACCTCCTCGGGCGGCTGTGGCGGCACCAGCCAACCGGTCCGCGGCGCGGTGGTCGACGTCGAGACATCACTGACGAACTCGGTGATCCGCCAGACCGAACAGGAAACCCTGCTCGACGGCACCGCCGTGTTCGACTACCTGGCGCCCAGCCAGGTGAGCGCCCGCACCGCCGACGTGCTGACGGTGTTCGGCTCCACGGGGGGCGGCACCACGGAACGGGAATACACGCTGTTCGTGCTGCCCGGCCCGCCCGATCCCTACGCGCGCCTGACGGTCCGCGGTCCGACATCGGTGCCCGCCGGAACGACTCAAAGCGGCTACATCGCGACCGCGGAACAGGTCCAGGAAGACGCCGCGGGCAACGAGACGGTGACCGCGCTGCCGGATGTGAAGATCAATCTGAGCAGCAGCGACAGCGGCACATTCACCGTGCAAACGAACAATGACGGCTTGCGGGGTGTCACCGACGAATTCGGCATCGTGCGCTTCGGCTTCCGGCCGGCCGCCTCGGGCAACGCCGCGCAGACGGTCGATCTGACGGCCGCGATCGCCACCAGTGACGATGCCGAGGCACAGGCCCTTTGCGAAGGCACCGACGCCGACTGCACCGACACCATCGAGGTGCAGGTGCAGGCTGACACGTTCACGTTCACCGCACCGGATTTCGGTGATTCCGCGCTGGTCGGCGCCAACAACGCCGTGAACCTGGCCATCGACTGGCGCGACGGAACCGGCGCCGGCGTGACCGGCTGCGTGGATTTGTCGACCACCTTCAACGGCGCCTCGGGCACGTCGTTCGGCCTGATCATCAACAACGACCCGGTGACCGCTACGCAAACGCGGCGCGCCCGCGTCGTCAATGGCGCGTTCGAGCGGCCGCATGCGCTTTATTCCGATCGGTCCGGGTTCGTCACCGTCATCGCCGAGGACAACCGCGACTGCGAGTCCAGCCCGACACCACAGCTGGAAGCCACCACCGGCGTGCAATTCCAGGACGAGATCTGCACGACCACCAGCGATGGCCGCAACTGCGTGGACCTTCAGGCGCCCTTGCGCGTGCTCACATCGCCGGATGATGCCGGCAACCAGCGCACCGCCACGCTGACCTTCGAAGTTCGCAACAACGCGTTCCAGCCGGTGGACGGCGCGCAGGTGACGTTCGAGATCATCACCGCGGCCAGCGCCGGCGACCCCAACGAACGGGTCTTCCCCGGCGGTGGCACCACCAACGCCAACGGTGTCGGCACGTCGCGTTACTTCGTGCCGACCTTCAACCCGCCGCTGGGCGAGGACGAGATCCGCACCGTTGATGTCCGGGCCTGCGTGCGCCGCATCGCCGCGGATGGCTCCGACAACGGTCAGGTGTGCAGCACCCGCCGGATCGAGATCGTTGCTCCGCCGACGACCTGATGTCGGCCGACTCCGCGCAGCCGCGGCGAATCTTCCTCGTGGGACCGCCCGGCGCCGGCAAGACCACGATCGGCCGACGTCTGGCGCGGTTACGACATCTGAAATTCCTCGACAGCGATCACGAGATCGAGGCCTGTTGCGGCGTCGACATTCCCTACATCTTCGAAGTCGAGGGTGAAGAGGGATTCCGCAGGCGCGAGGCCAGGATGATCGACGAACTGACCCAGCGGGACGATGTCGTCGTCGCAACCGGTGGCGGATCGGTACTGCTCGAGAACAACCGCGCCTGCCTGAGCGAGCGCGGAATCGTAGTCTACCTGTACGCCACGCTGGAGCAGCAGCTCCAGCGCACCCGCAAGAGCCAGAACCGGCCATTGCTCAACGGCGGCAACCCCAAGGCGACACTGGAGCGATTGTTCGCCGTGCGTGACCCGCTGTACCGCGCCGTCGCCGACCTGATCGTGCCGACGCGCGGCCGGGCCGCCAAGAACGTGGCGCAGGACATCCACCATCAGCTCGACAACGGCTTGAAGCCGCCAACACCATGAACCGGACGCTCCACGTCGACCTCGGCGAACGCAGCTATCCCATTCACATCGGCGCCGGCGCCCTGAACGGGCTGGACGCGCAGAACCGCCGCTGCCTGATCGTCACCAACGACACCATCGCCCCGCTTTATCTGCCACGCGTCCTGGAAGCGCTGCCCAACGCGGCGGTTTGCGAACTACCGGACGGCGAATCCTTCAAGACGCTGGACACCGCCGGCCGGATTCTCGATCAACTCGCCGACGGCGGCTTTCATCGCGACAGCCTGATCATCGCGCTGGGCGGTGGCGTGATCGGCGATATCGCGGGATTCGCCGCCTCGGTCTATCACCGTGGCATCGACTTCATCCAGATCCCGACCACCCTGCTGGCGATGGTCGACTCCTCGGTCGGCGGCAAGACCGGCGTGAACCACCGGGCCGGCAAGAATCTGATTGGCGCGTTTCACCAACCCGTTCAGGTGATCGCCGACCTGGATCTGCTCGCCACGCTGCCGCCACGTGAATACGCCGCGGGCCTGGCCGAGGTGGTCAAGTACGCCGCGCTGGGTGACCTGCAACTGCTGGACTGGCTGGAATCACGAGTCGCCGAACTGCGGTCACGCGACACCGATGTGCTGACCGAGGTCGTCTACCGCTGCTGCTTGGCCAAGGCGAAGATCGTCGCGGCCGACGAACGCGAGCAGGGCCAGCGGGCGTTGCTGAATCTCGGCCACACCTTCGGCCACGCGATCGAGACCGCCAGCGGTTACGGCACCCTTTTGCATGGTGAGGCCGTCGCCATCGGCATGGTCATGGCGGCTGACCTGTCATGCCGGCTGGGCTGGGCCTCCGCCGAGGAGGTCGCCCGGCTGCGGTCGCTGCTGAGCGCGTTGTCGCTTCCAACCTCGCCGCCACCGATTCCACCGGACGAGTTCATCGCGCTGATGCAGCGCGACAAGAAGGTGCTGAACAACCGGCTCAGGCTGGTGCTGTTGCGCCCGCTGGGACACGCCGTCATCAGCGCCGATGTCCCACTCGACACGCTGCGCGAAAGTCTCGACGCCGCCGCCTGATGGCTCTTGCGCCCTACGCAGCCCGGCCTGAAACCAGCCGCGGCCGCCGTGTCGACGAACCGTCGTCGGGCAACCGGACCGAGTACCAGCGCGACCGCGACCGCATCATCCACTGCGCGGCGTTCCGGCGCCTGGAATACAAGACCCAGGTCTTCGTCAATCACGAGGGCGACCTGTTTCGTACGCGACTGACCCATTCGGTGGAAGTCGCCCAGATCGCCCGCACCATCGCGCGCTCGCTGTCGCTGAACGAGGACCTGGTCGAGGCGATCTCGCTGGCCCACGATCTCGGCCACACGGCCTTCGGACATGCGGGTCAGGATGCCCTGAACGCCTGCATGAAGCCCCATGGCGGCTTCGAGCACAACATCCAGTCACTGCGCGTGGTCGACGTGCTGGAAAACAAGTACGCCGCCTTCGCCGGCCTGAACCTCACCTTCGAGACCCGCGAAGGCATTCTGAAGCACTGCACCAAGCCCAAGGCGCAACATCTGGGTGACGTGGGACGGCGCTTTCTGGACGGCAGCTTCCCGGGCCTGGAAGCGCAGCTGGCGAATCTTTCCGACGAGATCGCCTACAACAACCACGATATCGACGACGGCCTGCGCGCGGGCCTGCTGACGCTGGAGCAGCTCGCAGGGGTGCCGCTGTTCGAACGTTTCTACGCCGAGGTCATGGGGCTTTACACGAACCTCAGCGACAAGCAGATCCGCCACGAGGTGATCCGGCGCATGATCAACTTCCTGGTGGTCGACGTCATCGAGACCAGCCAGGCCGCGCTGGACGCCCTGCGGCCGGACTCCATCGACGCCGTCCGCGAGGCCGACCACCCGCTGATCGCGTTCAGCCCCGAAGCCCGGCGGCTCAACCTGGAACTCAAGCGATTCCTCTACAGGAATCTGTACAGCCACCATCAGGTATATCGGATTACCAGCAAGGCGCGGCGGGTCATCAAGGCGCTGTTCGACGCGTTTCTGGAAGATCCGAAGCTGCTGCCGCCGAAGTTTTCCGCGCGGGTTCCACCGGAATCGGACGACCCGGACCGCGACATCCGCGCCCGCCTGATCGCCGACTACATCGCCGGCATGACCGACCGCTACGCCCTGGACGAATACGATCGCCTGTTCGACCCGCGCCGACTGCGCTAAACCGGCGCCATTGCGGCAATTGCCGGTGATGACGGCCGCAAATCGGCACCGAATCGGCTGTCGTTTGACGGTCATCCGCCCGTTTCTATAATGGCTGGTCCGCATGCCGCACTGCGGCAAATACTCGACGAGCGCTCATGACGCCCGCAGCAATCCCCTGCTTGCGGCGCGTTTGAGTGTCCCCGGAACGGACAGGCATTGCGTATGGCGATGACACAGCAAGGGCTTTACCACCCTGAATTCGAGCGTGACAACTGCGGTTTCGGCCTCATCGCCCAGATCGACGATCAGCCGAGCCACTGGCTGGTCCAGACGGCCATCAGCGCCCTGGCCCGACTGACCCATCGCGGCGCGGTGGCCGCGGACGGCAAGTCCGGCGATGGCTGCGGCCTGCTGATGAAAAAGCCCGATGCGTTCCTTCGGGCCGTGGCCAAGGAAAACGGCATCGCGCTCGCCGACGACTACGCCGTTGGCAATGTCTTCCTGTCCCGTGACGACGAAAAAGCCGCCGCCGCCCGTGAACAGTTCGCCAAGGCGCTGGACGCCCGCGGCCTGCAAATCACCGGCTGGCGTGAAGTGCCCATCGACGAATCGGCCCTGGGCGAACAGGCGAAGGCGACACGGCCCCGGATCGAACAGATCTTCGTCAACGCCCCGGCGGACATGGAGACCTTCGCATTCGAGCTGGCCCTGTTCCGGGCGCGGCGCGTCGCCGAGAAGGCCATTGCCGAGACCGACCGGGATTTCTACGTCACCACGCTGTCCTGCCGCATCCTGCTGTACAAGGGCCTGGTGATGCCGGCCTACCTGCCGGAGTTCTACCTCGACCTCAAGGACGAGCGTCTGGCGTCCTCGGTCTGCGTATTCCACCAGCGCTTCTCGACCAACACCCTGCCCCGCTGGCCGCTGGCGCAGCCGTTCCGTTTCCTGGCCCACAACGGCGAGATCAATACCATTCGCGGCAACCGCAACTGGTCGATCGCCCGTGCGCGCAAGTTCGAAAGCGGCGACCTCGACAACATCGAGGAGATCATGCCGCTGGTCACGATGGACGGCTCCGACTCCCAGTCGCTGGACAACATGCTGGAAGTCCTGCTCGCCGGCGGCATGGACCTGTTCGCCGCGACGCGGGTGATGATCCCGCCGGCCTGGCAGAACGTCGAGCTGATGAACCCCGACCTGCGTGCGTTCTACGAATACAACTCCATGCACATGGAGCCCTGGGACGGCCCCGCCGGGATCGTCATGACCGACGGCCGCTACGCCGCCTGTTCCACCGACCGCAACGGCCTGCGTCCGGCGCGCTACGTGATCACCAAGGACCGCGTGATCACGCTGGCCTCGGAAATCGGCGTCTACGACTACGCCCCGGAGGACGTGGTCGAGAAGGGCCGGCTGCGTCCCGGCCAGATGTTGGCCGTCGACACCCAGACGGGCCGTGTGCTCTATCCGGACGACATCGACCGCGACCTCGCCAGCCGCAACCCCTACAAGCAGTGGATGAAGGACGGGGTTCGCCGCATTGAGTCCAAGCTCAGCGAAACCGATCCGTGGTCGTTCTTCGATCGCACCGAACTGGCGACCTACCAGAAACTGTTCCAGGTCACCTTCGAAGAACGCGACCAGGTTCTGCGTCCGCTGGCCGAAGCCGGCCAGGAAGCCGTGGGCTCGATGGGGGACGACACGCCCTTCCCGGTGCTGTCGCAGCAGCAGCGTCCGTTGTACGACTACTTCCGCCAGCAATTCGCGCAGGTGACCAATCCGCCGATCGATCCGCTCCGCGAGCAGATCGTCATGTCGCTGGAGTCCTGCCTGGGCGCCGAGCGCAGCGTGTTCGAGGAAACGCCGGACCGCGCCAAGCGTCTGCTGGTCGACGTGCCGGTGCTGTCCACCGGCAAGTACGAGCAACTGCTGACGATGGACGATCCGGCCTACGCCCACGTCAAGATCCAGCTCACCTGGACCGAGGACGAGGGCCTGGCGGCGGCGATCGACCGCATCACCCGTGAGGCCGTGGAGGCCGTGCGCGCCGGCAAGGTGGTCGTGGTGCTGACCGATCGCGGCGTCAAGACCGGCGAACTGCCCGTCCACGCGCTGATGGCCACCGGCGCCGTGCACCACGCCCTAGTGCGCGAAAGCCTGCGCACGGACGCGAACATCATTGTCGACACCGCGACCGCTCGCGACTCGCACCACTTCGCCTGCCTGATCGGCTTCGGCGCGTCCTGCGTGCATCCCTACCTGGCCTACGAGTGCCTGTTCGACATGTTGCGCACTGGCGAGATCCGGGATCGCGAACGCGCCGACCTGGGCCGCGCCTATCGCAAGGGGATCTGCAAGGGCCTGTACAAGATCATGTCCAAGATGGGCATCTCGACCATCGCCAGCTACCGCGGCGCGCAGCTGTTCGAGATCGTCGGTCTGTCGGACGAGATCGTACGGCGCTGTTTCCCGGGAACGATCAGCCGCATTCAGGGCACGGCCTTCGAGGACCTGGAAGCCGACACCATCACACTGGACCGGCTCGCCCGGAACCCGCGCAAGCCGCTGCCGCAGGGCGGCCTGCTCAAGTACATCCACGGTGGCGAGTACCACGCCTACAACCCGGATGTCGTCTTCTCGCTGCAAAAGGCGGTGAAGTCCGGCGAGTTCGCGGACTATCAGGAGTACGTCGATCAGGTCAGCGCGCGGCCGCCGGCCGTGCTGCGCGACCTGTTCAAGATCAAGCCCGTCGGCGCCCCGATCTCCATCGACGAGGTCGAACCGATCTCGGCCATCGTGCGGCGTTTCGATTCGGCCGGCATGAGCCTCGGTGCGCTGTCACCCGAGGCCCACGAGGCGCTGGCGATCGCGATGAACCGCCTGGGCGGTCGCTCGAACTCCGGCGAGGGCGGCGAGGACCCGTCGCGCTACGGCACGGAACGGATGTCCAAGATCAAGCAGGTCGCCTCCGGCCGCTTCGGTGTAACACCGCATTATCTGGTCAATGCCGAGGTGCTGCAGATCAAGATCGCGCAGGGCGCCAAGCCCGGCGAAGGCGGTCAGCTGCCCGGACACAAGGTCAATCAGATGATCGCGAAGCTGCGCTACTCCAAGCCCGGCGTCGCGCTGATCTCCCCACCGCCGCATCACGACATCTATTCGATCGAGGATCTGGCGCAGCTGATCTTCGACCTCAAGCAGGTCAATCCGCAGGCGCTGGTCTCGGTCAAGCTGGTCTCCGGCCCCGGCGTCGGCACCATCGCCGCCGGCGTTGCCAAGGCCTACGCCGACCTGATCACCGTGTCCGGCTACGACGGTGGCACCGGCGCCAGCCCGCTGACCTCGGTGCGCTACGCCGGCACGCCCTGGGAACTGGGCCTGGCCGAAACCCATCAGACGCTGCGCATGAACGACCTGCGCGGCCGCGTACGCCTGCAAACCGATGGCGGCCTGAAGATCGGCTCCGACGTCATCAAGGCGGCGATGCTCGGCGCGGAATCCTTCGGCTTCGGCACCGGCCCCATGGTCGCGCTGGGCTGCAAGTATCTGCGCATCTGCCACCTGAACAATTGCGCCACCGGCGTGGCCACGCAAAACAAGGTGCTGCGGCTGAAGCATTTCATCGGCCTGCCGGAGATGGTGGAGAACTTCTTCCGTTTCATCGCTGAGGACGTGCGTCAGCAGCTCGCGGCACTGGGCGCCCGCTCGGTCGAGGAACTGATCGGCCGGACCGACCTGCTGGACATCGACGGCGGCATCACGCCCAAGCAGAACAAGCTGGATCTGTCACCGATCCTGTCGGTGGACAAGCTCACCGATCCGCGCACGCATATCTGCGTCGAACCGCGCAACGCACCCTACGACAAGGGTGAACTGGCCGAGGAGATGGTCGCGGCCGCGCTGCCAGCCATCGAATCCAAGACCGGTGGCACGTATTCGTTCAAGGTCGCGAACTATCACCGATCGATCGGCGCGCGCCTGTCCGGCGAGATCGCCAAGCGCTACGGCAACGACGGCATGGATGACACGCCGATCACCGTGCAACTCAACGGCACCGCGGGCCAGAGCTTCGGCGTATGGAACGCCGGCGGCCTGCACCTGGACCTGGTCGGCGACGCCAATGACTATGTCGGCAAGGGCATGGCTGGCGGCCGCATCACCATCCGCCCGCCGGAGAAAAGCGCGTTCAAGACGCAGGACACGACCATCATCGGCAATACCTGCCTTTACGGCGCAACCGGTGGCCGACTGTACGCCGCGGGCCGCGCCGGCGAGCGCTTCGCGGTCCGCAATTCGGGCGCGTTGGCGGTCGTCGAAGGCTGCGGCGACCACGGCTGCGAGTACATGACCGGCGGTGTCGTCTGCGTGCTCGGCCCCACCGGCGTGAACTTCGGCGCCGGCATGACCGGCGGCTTCGCCTACGTGCTGGACCGCGACCGTCATTTTGTCGACCGGTACAATCACGAGTTGATCGATATCCACCGTCTGGTCGCCGAGCACATGGAAGGCCACCGGCACTACGTGCGTGATCTGATCGCGGACTACGTGCGGGTCACCGGCAGCCAGTGGGGCGCGGAAATCCTCGACGACTGGCGTGACTGGGTCGGCCGGTTCTGGCTGATCAAGCCGAAGGCCATCGATATCGGCGATCTGCTGGACGCCATTCGCCAGGCGGCCTGATCGGCAGACACGCCAAATACCCGCGCAGGGAAACGCGGGTCATTCACCCTTCAAGGGCTAGTTAATGGGCAAGAACACCACGCAGTTTCTGGATGTGCCACGGCATGATCCGGCCAAGACCTCCGTCGAAGTCCGCATCAAGGACTTCCGCGAGATTTATGGCGCGTTCGACAGTGAATCCGCGGCGCAGCAGGCGGGCCGCTGCCTGTCCTGCGGCAATCCCTACTGCGAGTGGAAATGCCCGGTCCACAACTACATCCCCAACTGGCTGAAGCTGGTCGAGGAAGGCAATTTGTTCGAGGCGGCCGAGCTGTCGCACAAGACCAACTCGCTGCCCGAGGTCTGTGGTCGCGTCTGCCCGCAGGACCGGCTCTGCGAAGGCGCCTGCACGCTCAACGACGGCTTCGGCGCCGTCACCATCGGCAATATCGAGAAGTACATCTCCGATGAGGCCTTCAAGCAGGGCTGGCGTCCGGACATGTCACAGGTGGTCGCCACCGGCAAGCGCGTCGCCATCGTCGGGGCCGGGCCCGCTGGCCTCGGCTGCGCCGACATTCTCGCGCGCAACGGCGTTCAGGCCGTGGTGTTCGACAAGTACCAGGAGATCGGCGGCCTGCTGACCTTCGGCATCCCGCCGTTCAAGCTGGAAAAGGAAGTCGTGCGCAACCGCCGCGACATTCTCGAGGGCATGGGCGTGGAATTCAGGCTCGGCGTTGAAATCGGCACCGATGTCCCGTTCCAGTCGCTGCTCGACGAATACGACGCGGTGTTCCTGGGCATGGGCACCTACACCTACATGAAGGGTGGTTTCCCCGGTGAGAACCTGGAGGGCGTCCACGATGCCCTGCCCTACCTGATCTCCAACATCAATCGCGAGCTGGGCCTGGAGGCCCACCCCGGCGACTTCATCGACATGGCCGGACAGAAGGTCGTCGTGCTCGGTGGCGGCGACACCGCGATGGACTGCAACCGCACCGCAGTGCGCCAGGGCGCCGACCGCGTGCTCTGCGCCTACCGCCGTGACGAGGAGAACATGCCGGGCTCACGCCGCGAAGTCGCCAACGCCAAGGAAGAAGGCGTGCAGTTCCTGTTCAACCGCCAGCCCATCGAGATCGTGGGCGACGGTCATGTCGAGGGCGTCAAGGTCGTGCAGACCCAGCTTGGCGCACCCGACAACCGCGGTCGCCGACGCCCCGAGCCGGTGCCGGGCAGCGAGGAAGTGATCGAGGCCGACCGCGTGATCATCGCCTTCGGCTTCCGCCCCAACCCGGCAGACTGGTTTGGCGACCACACGATCGGCATTCACGACGACGGCCGCGTGCAGGTCAACGGCAACGGCCAGGGTCACGCATTCCAGACCGGCAATCCGAAGGTGTTCGCGGGTGGGGACATGGTCCGCGGCTCCGATCTGGTCGTCACCGCGGTGTTCGAAGGTCGGCAGGCCGCCGAGGCGATCTGCGACTACCTGGAAGTCTGAGCCGGGACTCGCGCCAGCTAGCCCTTCAGCGGCTGAGCCAGAATCCACAGCCCGAAGCCGGTGAACAGCACCATCAGCGCCAGCATCGGCACCTGATTGATCAAGGCCTTGCGCGTGTCCCGAAACTGACGCAACGCCTCGGCGTGAGCCAGATACACGCTGACCACGTGGCCCAGCAGTATCAGCCAGACCTGACTGAACCAGATGGCCTCCATGTCCGGCAGGATCGGCACGCGACCGGTGATGGCGGTGCCAAACAGGTTCCAGCTCCAGCCAAACGGATCGGACACCAGCGCCCGAATCTTCACGCCCTGATCCAGCAACAGCGTGTAGTAGTGGGTGACGTGATAGACGACGGCGATGGGCAACAGGCTGTAGCCGAAATCCATCGCAAGATCGCGCAGCCGCGCCCGGGTCCGGCACATCCACTTGCCAAGCAGCAGGAACAACGCGAACGCGCCCAGGTACAGGAACGGTGAGATCACCAGCCACAGCATCTCGTAACGGATGTACCAGTCGCGCACGTCGCCGTAGCGTCTCAGCGGGTGGTCGCCCAGCCACCGGGTCAGAATGCCGGTCGGGTCCATCCAGAAGGCGTTGAACCAGGGCTTGGTTTCGCTGAGCCCGTCGAAGGCCGTGGACGAGAGCATGAACAACAGGAACACGAGCAGGCTGCGATGTTCGACGCGCCGGCGCAGCAGCCCCGTGAACGGCCAGCGCAATCGAACGCGCGCGGCGCCCTCGGCGTCGGGATCGTAAATCACCGGCGCCATCATGGAGACCAGACGGAACATCACCGCGAACAACTCGCCATGCCGGAACCATGCGCGCTGCCCGACCAGCCACACACCCGTCAGGTTGATGACGGTATAGGCCAGCAGCGCGACGGACAGCGAGAACGGTCGGATGTCGCCGAACAGCTCCAGACCGATGAACCCCATGTAGAGAATCACCGCCGGCCAGTACGCCAGACGTTCGGGATAGGCGAAACGGCCGACCGGGAAGGACGACCACCACCGGCCGACGAGCCGGCTGAGCGTCGTCCAGGGATTCAGCGTGGTGTACCAGCCTCCGATCAGCGCGCTCAGATAGGTGCCACCCAGCGCGAACAGGATCCAGAAGAAGGTCATGTTGAAGTTGCGATACGGATCGCGTGTGCCGATCAGCCCGGTCAGCACCGAGAACGCGAACAGCAGCAGCAACAACCCCTGGCAGATCGCGACGACGTGGCCGCGCTTGAGCAGGTGAACCAGCCAGCCGTCACCCAGTTCCAGGGACCGCGGCGGTCGGTCCACATGCGACCGCCCGATGAAGAAACCGAGGACGACAAACGACAGGATCAACGCCGCCATGGCTCCGTAGATGTAGAGCCAGACCGGCATCGGCAGCTGAACCGGCCGGCCGAACGAATGGGCGTGGACCGTGGCAGGAACCAGGGCAGCCACCGCCACCAGGCCGGACCGGCGAATCACGAGCGGGGGTAGACCTCCAGCGTGCCCACATCCAGCTCGCTGCCGTGCAGCTCCAGCATGTGCTGGCCGACGCGGTCGGCGGTGAATTCCAGCAGTTGCGGCTCCCCGGCGGGCAGCGGCAAATGCTTTTCGTAGCCATGCACATGCATGGCATCCTCCACCGCGCTGGTCACCTCGAAACGCAACTGATCACCCTGCTGCACCCGAAACCGTTGCGGGGTCCAGGTACTGCCGTCCCCCAGCGCCAGCTCGAAGGTTCGCAAACCCGCCGACGCTCCCCGCGGCGACGGTGCCGGCTTCAGCGCGATCCACAGACCAGCCAGCACGACAACCGCCGCAAGCGCGACGATGAACTGGCTGGCCTTCATTGCCCCGCGGGTTCGCGATTGTAGGTCTGCTCCCACATCTGGAGGTAGGCCTCCGCCGAGTTGTACAGGGCATCCAGAGCCTCTCGACCACCTTCCAGCCGGACTTCCTCGACGAAATCGGCAACCAGCCCGTAATGCGCCATGCCGACCTCATCAATGTGCCAGAACTTGCCACTCTCGGGGATGGTCAGCAAATCCACGGTCACCGGATCGAAATCCGCGAACTGCGGACCCCAGTCCTCGCCGCGGAACAGCGTGAACGGATACCGCACCGGCTTGGAATCGCCGCCACGCGGTCCGGGATGTCCGCCAAAGCCGTTGACGTCCGCGCCATAACCCAGGCCCAGGACACGGTCCTCCGACAGACCGGCCTTTTCGCGCCAGAACTTCAGCTTCTCCAGGAACTCGACGTGCTTCACGCCGGTGCCCTTGTAGGGATAGATGATGCCGCCGTTGGCCAGCATGCGCTGCGCCTGATCGCTGGTCAGACCACCGTGGGCATCATGCGACGATGTCATGGGATACGGCGGGTCCTGCTGCTCGGCGAGATCCAGCATGATGTCCTTGCTGTGATAGGCGGCGTGGTCGATATCGATGACCATGCGTTTTTTCATCAACGCGCGCAGCGCGTAGTCGCCCAGGTCCGTCACCGTCCGCTTATTGCACTGGTACCCGTCGGGGTAGACCGGAAGCACGCCGCCGGTGAGATCCAGCACGAGCTGCGTGAGCGGGTCGTCACCCAGCAGCGGCAGTCCCGTAATGATCTCGGTACCGGGCACGCGCACCAGCGGCTCGTCCTCCGGGTACTCACGGCAATCCGTGCTCTCCCAGAACGCGCCGGTGTCCAGAAGGCCCAGCAGAAGCATCACGTCTCCGCTGAAGAAACCCGTGCCACCGAGGGCGCTGTTGATGTCGTGGTACGGATATACATGGCGCACCCCCAGATCCCAAAGCCGGTCCAGTTCCTCGTCGATCTGATCGGTATCGCATTTCGGCAACTCGATCCCGGTGGGAAGAATGGTCACGCCGCAATTGAAGACCTGAGCAACCTCGACCCCCAGCACGACGGCCAACTTGCCGTCGTTGATGACCTCACGCGCCTGCTGAGGGCTGGTGACGATCCGGAACCAGCCCTTGCCCGGCCCTCCGTTCTGCGCATCCACATAGTCCTGCACGTCGTACAGATACTGGATCTGCTTGGTCGCGATGCTCATGTCGTTGCAATCGGCCAGCGGCGCGAGCGAATAAAGCTTCCCGACATTGCAGAGCGCGGCGATGTTGGTGCCGTGATTGACCATGAGGCGCAAGCCGGACAGCCATGCGCGCTCCACCCACTTGTAGTACATCAACTGATGGGTCAGGGCATGGTTGTTGGGCCAATCCACGAACGTGGGCCAGCCCTGGGTTTCATGTGGGCCGACGGTCCCCGAAATAATCTGGTTGGCGTCGAGGATGCCCTGCGGACCATGGAACGCCAGGCAATCCTTCAACGCATGCGGTACGCCAAAGCGATGGATGACCTCGCCGTAAAGCACGCCGCCGGCGGACGGGCCGACGTCACCCGCGTAGGAGAGTTCGCTGGACATGCCCATGTGCGTATGCACGTCGGCGAAGCCCACCGCGGGCTTGTCCACGCCGTTGCCCTTGAACGTCGGACCGGTCACGGACGTTGGCATCTCGGGGTAGATGGCACAGGTCACCGATGTGGGGACGAACTTGAAATGCGTCCGCGTCGTCTCGTCCGGTTCCGCCAGGGTCAGAACGCCCGCATCGGTCACGGCAAGTGCCAGGCTGCCGTCGTCCGAATAAAAGGTGAACGCATCGGAGCCCTCCACCGGATCAACCGTCCAGATCGCGGCATCGGAAGGCGCGGCAAGCGCCTCGACCGGCGACGCCGCGGTAAGCAAACGTTCATCGGTGGCGTACAGGAGGTACTTGCCCAAGGTCGCAGCCCGCATGAAGAACGCCTCCGCCTCGTCGGCCTGCTGTGCGGAGGTGCCGTAACCGCTTTCGCCATCAGCAGCCACCAGCCCGCCGCTGGCTACCGACTGCAGCGCATAACATCCGTTGGCTGCCGCGTAGCGATCGGTCGGAACCGGCGGCGTTTCGGCACTCGGAGAATTCGGTGCGGAACTTGAGCCACAGGCGGTGACCAATGTCGCCACGATAGCGACACATACGATGCAGATGTTGCGCATATCCCCAATCCCTGATCGAAGTTAGTTTTATTCAGTTCAGAGTGTATGGGAGCCGAACAGGTGAACGCGTCGTAAATATGGCTCAACGGGGCAGAAGTCGGGACAGACGAACCACCCGGCGGAACGGCAGGTGTCGTCGTTTCGACAACGCGGCCATCGACCTCCTAAGATACCGACCGCGATGACACGGACCCGAGTGACCATGCCCGATACACCAGCCGCCCACCGCCTGATCGTCGCGCTGGACGTCCCGGACGCGACCGCCGCCAAGTCCCTCGTCAACTCGCTGGGCGACTCGGTCGGCTTCTACAAGATCGGGCTGGAGCTGGCGATGACGCCGGACTACTTCCCCCTGCTCGACTGGCTGGTCGCTCGCGGCCATCGGGTGTTCTGCGATCTCAAGCTGCATGACATCCCGGCCACCGTGGGCCGGGCCGTGCGGCGACTGGCGGATTCCGGCGCCCATCTGGTCACGGTGCATGCCGGACAAACCGCCATGCTGGAGGCCGCGGCCCAGGCCAGGGGCACGACACTGCAGGTCGTCGCCGTCACCGCGCTGACCAGCCTCGACCAGCGGGACCTGACCGAACTCGGCGTCGCCACCCCGGTCGACGAACTGGTATTGCGGCATGCCCGCCGCGCCCGTGCCGCCGGGCTGGACGGCGTCGTCTGCTCGGGCCACGAGGTCGGACGCGTTCGCGCCGCCCTGGGGCCGGATGCGCTGGCCATCACACCGGGCATCCGGCCAGCTTCGGATCAGGCGGCTTCGGACCAGAAACGCGTCATGACACCGCAGGCCGCGATCAGGGCCGGCGCCAGCCACATCGTGGTCGGACGCCCGATCCGCGACGCCGACGACCCGGCGACGGCCGCCATGTCCATAATTGATTCGATTGAACAGGGGCTGGCCACGCGCGATGCATGAGTGACGGCGACGGGCCAGAGCTTATAGACTGCGCCGCCATGGAATCCGGACACCGATTTATCCGCGCGCTGCGGCGCCAGCCCGTCGACAAGACACCGGTCTGGATCATGCGGCAAGCCGGCCGCTACCTCCCGGAATACCGCGCCACCCGCGCCGAAGCCGGTGACTTCCTGACTCTTTGCAAGACGCCGGAGCTGGCCTGCGAGGTCACGATGCAGCCGCTGCGCCGTTTCGAGCTCGACGCGGCCATCCTGTTCTCCGACATCCTCACCATTCCCGACGCCATGGGGCTGGGACTGAGTCTGGTGGAAAAGCAGGGACCTCGCTTCGAACGACCGGTTCGCGACCTCAGCGCCATCCAGGCGCTGGGCGTGCCGGACCCGGAAGACGATCTGGGCTACGTAATGGACGCGGTGCGCCTGATCCGGCGAACCCTGGACGGACGCACCCCGCTGATCGGCTTCGCGGGCAGTCCGTGGACGCTGGCCTGCTACATGGTCGAGGGCCAGGGCTCGCGGGACTTCGCACGGATCAAGACGCTGGCCTACGATCGCCCCGACGCCATGGCGCATCTGCTGGATACGCTGGTCGACTCGATCATCCAGTACCTGAACGCGCAGATCGCCGCCGGTGCGCAGGCCGTGCAAATCTTCGACACCTGGGGCGGCTCGCTGTCCTACGACGCCTACCGACGCTGGTCGCTGGAGCCGATGCAACGCATCGTCGCGGGACTGGACCGCGGGCCGGAGGACGTTCCCGTCATCCTGTTCACCAAGGGCGGCGCGCCCTGGCTGGAGCAAATCGCCGACGCTGGCCCGGATGCGCTGGGCCTGGACTGGTGCTGCGATCCGGCCGATGCCCGCCGCCGGGTCGGCAACTGCGTCGCGTTGCAGGGCAACCTCGACCCCGCGATCCTGCGCACCGACGACCACGTGATCCAGCGCGAGGTGGCACGCACGCTGGACGCCTTCGGCCCGGCGCCCGGCCATGTGTTCAATCTGGGGCACGGCATCACGCCGGACATCCGCCCCGAAGCCGTCGCCACGCTGGTCGATGCCGTCCACGGACACCGCTTCGAAAGCGACTGAGGCCAGCCTGTGGACGCGGGTCCGGCGCCAATGCACCGCCGCGATCACGCTGACGCTGGGCGTGATCTGGCTGGTGATCTGCTTCCTGCTGCTGTTGCCGGCGGCGCTGATCAAGCTCTGCGTCCCGCACCCGACCGTCCGCGACTGGTGCGCGGGCAGGATGGACCGGGTCGTCGGTCTGTTTTCCGCGGGCATGCAAGGCCTGCTGACGCTGATGCGCGTCGGTGCCTTTGAGCTGCGCATCGACGGGGAACTGCGTACCGACCGAACCTACCTGCTGGTCTGCAACCACCAGTCCTGGGTCGACATTCTCTACCTGCTGATCCTGCACCATCGGCGCATCCCGTTTCCGCGCTTCTTCCTCAAGCGCGAACTGCTGTGGTTCCCGATCATCGGATTCGCCTGCTGGGCCATGGATTTCCCCTTCATGCGCCGCTACTCGTCCAAGGCCAAGGCCGCGAACCCTGCGCTGGCCAAGCGCGACCTGGAAACGGCGCGGGCCGCCTGCGCCAAGTATCGGAACCGACCGGTGACGATCATCAACTACGTCGAAGGCACGCGCATGTCCAAGGACCGCTACGCCGCCCAGCAACCAAGATGGACGCACCTGCTCAAGCCCAAGGCCGGCGGCGTGAGTTATGTCATCGACGCCATGGGCGACCAGCTCGCCGGTGTCATCGACACCACCATCGTCTATCCGACCGCCGAAGGCCCCGGCTTCTGGCGCTTCATGACGGGCGCCGAACAACCGGTGCTGATCGAGATGACCGTCCGCCCCGTACCGCAGTTCTCCACAACAGAGACCGACCCGCCGATGCGTGAGCAGGCACGCGCCTGGGTCAACGCGCTATGGGACGACAAGGACGTCAGGATCGGCGCTCTGCGAGACGAACTGGCAACCCGCCTGCGCTGACGCAGCCACCGGCTCCCAGCCGGTATACTCACGCGCCCCAGAATTCACTCAAACCGGCGACCCCCGTAGCCATGACGCGCTTTACCGAAGTTCGACAACTCGACCATCAGGCCATGGAGGCCGAACGTCTGGACTGGTGGGAGCGCGAGGGCATTTTCCAGCGGTCAATCGATCAGCGCGCCGACGCCGAAACCTTCACGTTCTACGAAGGCCCGCCCACGGCGAACGGCCGGCCCGGCGTGCATCACGTGCTCGCACGCACGATCAAGGACACGTTCTGCCGCTACAAGGCCATGCGCGGTTACCGCGTCGATCGCAAGGCGGGCTGGGACACTCACGGCCTGCCGGTGGAAATCGAGGTCGAGAAGAAGCTCGGCCTGAAGTCCCGCGAGGACATCGAGGCCTACGGCATCGCCGAATACAACGCCGCCTGCAAGGCCAGCGTCGGCGAATACACCGGGCTCTGGAACACGCTCACGCGGCGCATGGCCTACTGGGTCGATCTGGACAATCCCTACGTCACCTATGACAACCACTACATCGAATCGGTGTGGTGGCTGCTCAAGCAGCTGTGGGACAAGGGCCTGATCTACCAGGGCCACAAGATCCACTGGTACTCGCCGGGCACCGGCACGGTGCTGTCCAGCCATGAAGTCAGCCTGGGCTACAAGGAAGTCGCCGACCCCGCCGTCACCGTCGCCTTCCCGCTGGCCGATGATCCGGACACGGCGTTCCTGGCCTGGACCACGACGCCGTGGACGCTGATCTCCAACCTGCTGCTCGCGGTGGGCCCGAAGATCACCTACGTGAAGGCCCGGTTCGAGGACAGGCAGTACATCCTCGCCGAAGCGCTCGCGCCCAAGGTGCTGGGTGAAGGCTTCGAGGTCCTGGAGCGCTACACCGGCGAGGACCTGGCCGAAACCCGCTACACCCCGCCCTTCGATCTGTTCACCGGCCATCCCGGCGCGCACCGCGTGGTCACGGCCGACTACGTCACCACCGAGGATGGCACCGGCATCGTTCATACCGCGCCGGCCTTCGGCGCCGATGACTTCGAAACCGCGAAGCGTGTCGGCGTGGAGATGGTCAACCCGGTTCGCCGCGACGGCCATTTCAACGACGACCTGCCCCTGGTCGGCGGCCTGTGGTTCAAGGATGCCGACAAGCCGATCTGCCGCGATCTGAAGGATCGCGGCCTGCTGTTCAAGCGCGACCAGTACCTGCACAACTACCCGCACGACTGGCGCCGCGGCACGCCGTTGATGAGCTATCCGGTGGAAAGCTGGTTCGTGAAGACCACGGCCTTCAAGGACCGGCTGGTCGAACTGAACGAAACCATCGGCTGGCAGCCCGAACACGTCGGCCGCGGCCGTTTCGGCGAATGGCTCAAGAACAACGTGGACTGGGCGCTGTCCCGCCATCGCTTCTGGGGCACGCCGCTGCCGATCTGGATGTCGGACCGCGATCCGTCACAGGTCGAGATGATCGGCTCCATCGAAGAGCTGAAGACCAAGGCCGGCGACGCCTGGCCCGGCGATGACGCGCTGGATCTGCACCGTCCCTTCGTCGACGACATCACCTGGCCCGACGGCCAGGGCGGCACCATGCGTCGCGTACCGGAGATCATCGACGTCTGGTTCGATTCTGGCGCCATGCCCTTCGCGCAGTGGCACTACCCGTTCGAGAACGTCGAGGCCTTCGAGCGCAATTTCCCGGCGGATTTCATCGCCGAGGGCCTGGACCAGACCCGCGGCTGGTTCTACACGCTGCACGCCATCGCCACACTGGTGATGGACTCGGTCGCCTACAGGAATGTCGTCGTCAACGGTCTGCTGCTGGATGAGCAGGGCGAGAAGATGTCCAAGTCCAAGGGCAACACGGTCGATCCGTTCGAAGCCCTGGACACCCATGGCACCGACGCCGTGCGCTGGTATCTGATGGCCGCCTCCCCGCCCTGGGAGAGCACCAAGTACTCCGACGCCGGCATCGTCGAAACGCGGCGCAAGCTGTTCATGACGCTGACCAACGTCTACAGCTTCTTCGCCAGCTACGCGAACATCGACGGCATCGACCCGTCGGTTGATCCGATTCCGGTGACCGACCGCCGCGAACTGGACCGCTGGATGCTCTCGCGTCTGCACACGACCACCGGCGAGGTGATCGAAGCACTGGACGGCTACAACCCGACTCGGGCGGCCCGCGCCATCGAATCGCTGGTCGACGCGCTGTCCAACTGGTACATCCGCCGCTCGCGTCCGGTGTTCTGGGCCGGCAAGAAGGACACCGGCGTCTCGGACGCCGACAAGCGCGCCGCCTACCAGACCACCTACACCGTGCTGCTGGGCATCGCCCGGCTCATGGCGCCAATCGCGCCCTTCTATGCCGACTGGTTGCATCAGTGTCTGCTGGGCGACCACAACGCCGAGACCTCCGTGCATCTCGCCGATTTCCCGGTGGCCGACGCCGCGCTGATCGATGCCGATCTCGAACACCGCATGGCGCTGGCGCGGACGATCGTCTCGACCACGCTGGCGCTGCGCAACACGCACAAGCTCAACGTCCGCCAGCCGCTGGCCCGGCTCTCCGTCGTGGTCGAACCCGGCGTGGAACAGGCCGCGATCGAAGAGGTCCGCGATCTGATACTGGACGAGGTCAATGTCGAGGCCCTGGACTATGTCGACAGCGGATCGGACCTGATCCAGCGCGTGGTCAAGCCCAACTTCCGCGTGCTGGGCAAGCGCGCCGGCAAGCAGATGAAGGCCCTGGCGGCGATCATCAACAATCTGGACGCCGCGCAGATCTCCGCCGCGGCGGACGGCCAGACCCTGGTCGTCGACCTGGACGGTGCGCCCTTCGAGCTGGCCGGCGACGACCTGCTGATCGAGACCCAGGGCGCCGAAGGCTGGGCCGCGCTGCGCGAGGGCGGTGTCACCGTGGCGCTGGATACCACGGTCACTCCCGAACTGCGCGCCAAGGGACTGGCCCGCGAAGCCATCAACCGCATCCAGAACATGCGCAAGGCCGCGGATCTCGCCGTGACCGATCGCATCATCGTGCGCTGGCTGGCGGAGGGCGAGCTGGCCCAGGCGCTGGCTGAGCACGGCGACTGGATTGCCCGCGAGACCCTGGCCGTCGACCTCGACCGCAGCGACGATCCGGCCGGCGACTACCGCGAGCAGTTCGAACTCGACGCCGGCGCCCTGACGCTGGCCATCCGACCAGCCTGAGTCGAACCTACCGCCCCGGTCACAAAACAGTCACAATCCTCCGCACGAACGGGCGTCAGACCCGATCACCATTGAGGAGGAGACGTGATGAAACGATGGGGAACCCTCGCGGTTGCCGGTTTGGCAACAATGATCCTGGCTGCGTGCAGCAGCTCGAATTCCGGCAGCTCCGGTGGCGGGGGAGGCGGCCCGGTCGGGGGCGATGGCGAAAGCCGTGACGGAGAAGTCTACGACGAGACGCTGGCATCCGATGTCGATGGCGAAACCATCGCGATCACGGTGCTTGAACCAACCACGGTCACCGAAGGCGCCACCTACCCGCTGATCCTGCACAGCCACGGCTACGGGGGGGCGCGACAGTCCACGGCACCGGCCGAGGGGTCACTGATGGCCCGCCTGCGCGATGCCGGCTACGGCGTCATCAGCATCGACGAGCGGGGTCACAACGAATCCGGCGGCACCATTCGCATTCTCGACCCGACCCTGGAAGGCCAGGACCTGCTTCAGGTGCTGGACTGGGCGGAGGAAACCCTCGACTGGATCGCCTATGACAACAACGGGCCGGACAGCGGCCTGGGCAAGGGCAACCCCATCGTCGGTGCCATGGGCAGCAGCTACGGCGGCGGATTTCAGAACCTGATCTACGCCATCGATCCGAAACACCGGCTGGACGCCATCGCGCCGGACATCACCTGGAATGATCTGCGCTACAGCCTGTTTCCCGGCAACGTCTTCAAGTCGTTCTGGGCAACGCTGCTCTCGACGGCCGGCAATCTGCCGCCCAACACGCAGGACGCGCAGGTCAATCAGGGCCTGCTTGAGGGCATGACCACGAACAGCCTGAGCGATGAAAACCTTGAGCTCCTGTACTTCCACAGCCTGGCCTCGCACTGCGCCGGCGACAATCCCCACACCGCCGCCGGCGGCCTGACCGCGATTGACGCGCTGGTCACGCAAAGTGCGCAGGACACGCTGTTCAACTTCAACGATGCGTACCACAACTACAGCTGCCTGAAGGCGCAGGGCGGCGATGTTCGATTGCTGACCAAGGCACAGGGCCACGGCATCGACAATGGTGACGGCGGCGACCACTGCGGCAGCATCGAACGCGCCGACGCGACGTTCGCCTGGTTCGAGGAGAAGCTCTACGGCCGCAGCGGCGTGACCGACTTCATCCCCGGTGTCTGCCTGATGCTGGGTGGGTCGGGGGACGATGCCGTGATGGTCGACGATGTTCCGGTCGGCGGCACCGAAGTCGCCATCGCATCGCAGAGCGTGACCACCGGTGAAGTCGGCGGACTGGCACCGGTCGCGGTGCCGGTGTACACGGCGCCGGCCGGCGGCGATATCCTCGCCGGCATCCCGATGCTGAACGTGACGGTGACCGATCCGCTGCTGGGCGATGCGGGCGTGCTGGACCCGATCTTCCTGGTCGCGCTCGGCCGCTCGGCGGGCCTGGGACAGTACGAAGTGTTCCAGAACCAGTACCGGCCGGTCCGGGGCTATGGCGCATTCAGCATCGAGCTCAACGGCGTCTTCGAACGCCTCGCCGAGGGCGACGAATTGCTGCTGCTGTTCTATGGCGGGGCACTGGACCAGTTCGCGGGCTCCACCGGCGTGGTGGGTCAGGTCAATGTCGAGGGTTCCGTGTCGCTGCCCCTGATCGGCACCGACCACCAGACACCATAGCGCCGCGCGGCGGCTTTACGCGGGTGGCGCGCCCATGATCACCCGTCGCTCGCGGGTGACGGCGACATAGGGCAGGCCCAGCTCGTCGAGCCAGGCCTGCCCGTCAGTCTCGCCACCGACCATGGCGACGGTCGTGGCGATTCCGGCGAGCAGACAGCTGTCGGCCCGGGCCGAGACACCCGCGTATCCGTCCTCCGGTGGCCAACCGGTGCGCGGATCCAGCACATGACCATAGACGCGACCCTCGACGCGGATGCAACGCTCGTAGTTGCCGCTGCTGGCCAGCCCGCCGGAGGCCAGGTCGATCGTGGCGATGGCCCGGTCGGGTGCGAACGGGTCGCGGATGCCAACCCGCCAGGGACTGCCGTCCGGGTTCGGGCCGATCACGGCGAGATCACCACCCAGATCCACCAGCCCGTGGCGACCACCGGCCGCGCGCGCGGCCGCGACGGCGGCATCCGCGGCGTATTCCTTGACGAAGCCCCCGAAATCCAGCTCCATGCCCCTGGGCAGCCACAATCCTGGCGCCTCCCAGCGCACCCGCTGCCATCCCACCCGTTCAAGACAGGCGTGCACCTGATCGTGGTCGGGCACGACCCCATTGCGAAAGTCCCAGACGCCGCGCAGCACGCCCGAGGTAATGTCGAAGCGGCCACCGCTCTGGGCATGGGCCGCCGAGGCGAAATTCAGCAGTTCGGCGGTCTCCGCATCCACCACGCAACCCTCCGGCGTGCCGGCGCTGCGGTTGATCCGGGAGAGTTCGCTGTCGGCCTGATAGCGCGAGTACCGCAGCTCCAGACGCTCGACGACCGCGCGGGCGGCCTCCGCGGCAGCCGGAACATCGACCGTGATCCGGCACGGGCAGCCCATGGCGTGGAAGTCGACGACTTCCATCGCGCCATTCAAACCGTCGCCGGCGTCATCAGAAGGCGTACTTCAGACCGACCGCGACCAGGGTGAAATCCACAAGCCCGGGATTTTCGGTGACCACCGAGCCCAGCGCGTAGTCCCCGCTGCTCTCGTACTGCTCGATGCTGCCGGTCAGGCTGAGCTTCTCGAAGCGGTACTCCCCGGCCAGACCCAAAGTCACCGCGCCGTAAGGTGACAGACGGTAATCGCTGGAATACAGGTTGTCGCCGCGGGTGGAGCGGAAGAACGGTCGGTAGAAGAAAGCCTGGCTCTGGCTGTAGTAGCGCAGACTGGGGGTGACGGTAATCCGGTCACCGATGTCCTGGTACCAGCTCAGCGAGAGGGTATGCGACACCACCTCCCAATCGTCGCCATAAAGCCGGTAGTCCAGGTGCGCCGTCGCCCCGACACCGACAAAACGGCGTCGCAGCCGGGTCGTCCAGGCCCCGGTCCAGCGCCCATCCGGACGCGTGTCCTGGCGGATGTCGTCATCAACGAACACCAGCTTGTAGGGATCGGACAGATAGCCGTCGAGGTAGCTCACCGACAACGCGGTCTGGATGACGGTCTTCGCGTCGAGAATCCTCGACACGCCGCCGAGCAGCGTCAGCGACTGCTTGTCCTCCTCGTCCGGACGGCTCGGGAAACGCGTCTGCGCGTCGGTTGGCGTGATCGTGTCCGTGGAGTAGCCACCGCCCACGGTGTAGGCGGTCATCTTGTCGGCATCCTCCCACTCGACCTCGACGCCGAGGTTCTGCGATTCGTAGTCGTCCTCGGTGGACTGGCCGACGGAGACCGACACCCGGCGCCCCGAATCGCTGTAGCGGGACACCGACAGCAGCACGTCGGTGCGCGCGTCATCGATGGTCGCGCCGCTCATCACCTGCACCGGTCGGCCATCGGCATCCGGCTGGACGAACCAGGGCGAGGCACCGGACATGGTTTCGTAGGCCACATCCAGCGCGACCGAAAACCGTTCCCCCAGCGGTGTGCTGGCGCGAAACTGGCCGATCTCGATGTCATAGCGTTCGGTGGTCGCCGACGCCACCTGGTCGTCATCCAGCGAGGCTTCATCGTAGAGCGCCGTTCGCACCGACACGCGCGTGGTGTCGTCACGGGTGGCGGCCGCGACCTGATACGCCGGGAGCGACATCGCGGCCGCGGTCAGGGCCTGCAAGGCCTTGCCGGCCGGGTGTTTGGAATCGGACATGGAATCGGGGACGCTCAGTTACAGCCGCAGCCGCCACCGCCCACGCTGGCTCCGCCGGTGGACGCTTCCTTGCTGAAGTAGACGTGGGAATCGAGCTGGCTCGCCAGCGGATCAGGGTCCCAGGCCATGGTCGGTTCGGCCAGGTTGCCACGCTCCCAGGGCTTTAGCGGCGTGGTCGAACAGGCCGACAGCGCTCCCAGCAGGACGATGGCGACAAGGCCCCGGATCAGTGGAGACACTATTGCTCCCCGTTCATGGTCTGCACCAGACGACGCCGGATCTCGCTCAGCTCCGACGCCCGAAATCCTTCGTGCCGCCAGACCACGACACCCTGCGGGTCGATGAGAAACGATGTCGGCATGGTCGGAATCTTGTACAGCGTGGCCAGCTCCGCCTCGGGGTCGGAGATCACCGGATAGCCGACCGGATACCGTTTCAGGAATTTCTTCGCGGCATCCGGATCCTCGTCGAGATTGACGGCGACGATCTCGAACATGTCCGGATACCCGGCGGCGACCAGGTCGGTCCGCATCTGGTCGAGCATGGGCAGCGACTGCTTGCAGGGCCCGCACCACGACGCCCAGAAATCCAGCAACACGGTCTTGCCACGCAGTTCCTTGATGTCGAGCGACTGCTCGTACAACAGGCGCTGACCCCGGGTCTCCGGTGCCACCTGACCGATCTCCACGGCCTGCGCGGCGAACGTGGCGGCGATCATCAGCGCCCCCGTCAACATTCGAATCATGCGTACAGTCCTTGCAGCGGGCCATCTCCATGCCCGGTGTACCCGAAGCTGTTGATCGGAATGCCCACGGCATTCGCGATCGAGACCAGCAACTTGGCGTGGGTCTCGCCGTCTCCGCCATTGGCGCCAGAATAGTCGAGAAAGCGTCCGGTCTCGAGCCCGCCGGCACGGCCGGCGAGGATGAAGGGCATGTCGCGATGGTTGTGCAGCGATGAATGCCCGAGTTCGGAGCAGAGAAACACCGCGGTGTTGTCCAGCAGCGTGCCGTCACCATCCGGGTGCGCGTTCAGCTCGCGCAGCAAATAGGCGAACTGCTCGGTGAACCAGCGCTTGTAGCGGGTGAAGTTCTCGGCGGAATCGAGGTTGTTCGCATCGAAATGCGAGGAATCGTGATGCCGCTGCGTGGCGCCGGTTTCCGGCTGCAGATGCGCCGGGCTGACCGGATGCGACCACTGCAGCGACATGCTTCGGGTCATGTCGCAGCCCAGGGCCTGGACGGCCAGGTCCATCTGAAGCTTGCCCACCGTGGCGAACTGGTCGTCGCGATCGTGGTACTTCGGATAGGAGTTGTAGCCGTCAGGGATCGCCCAGCCCTCGCGGTTCCAGTCGGGCTGGGAACATTCGCCGGCGCTGGCCTGGTCGGCCGCCAGAATCCGGTTCTCCACCTCGCGCAGCGAATCCATGTGCAGTTCCAGCTTCTGGCGCTGTGCCTGGCCCAGGCGGGTCTGCAGGCTGTTCAGATCGGCCAGCGCGGCATCGAGCACGGAAAGCTTGCGGCGATTCTCGATGTCCTCGACCCCGCCCGGAGGCCCGAACATGCGCTCGTAGGCGGATAGCGGATTGTCCTCCGGCGAAACCGGCTGCCCGGACCCCAGGTAGGAGATGTGACCCGACCCGTTCTGGTGGTTCGCCGCGACGCCCAGGTGGATGGACGCGTGCGGCGTCTGGTCCTTGTAGTACTGCCCGACAAAGACATCCATGGACAGATCGCCGGTCGCCGTAAGCACCTTGGCGACCCCGCCTTCGTGCGTGGACCCGCCCGCGTACATGTTGAGCCCGCGCAGGAACACGCAGTGCTGGCGCACGGACTCCAGCGGATCGGTCATGGCCGGCAGCGAGAAGTTGTAGGTCCCGCCGCTGGGATGCCACAAATCCGGCGCGCAGCCGTCCGGGATGTAGACGAACAGCGCGCGGGGAATGCCGCCGTTTTCCGCGGCCAGCGCTGAACGATGCAGCAGGGCCGACAGCGGCAGTGCCGCCCCGGCCTGCGCCATGCCGCGCAGAAAGCCACGGCGTGAGATCGGTCGACGAATCACGATTCACCTCCTGCGTTGCGGCGGATGAAGCTGGGATGTTCGATCTGGTTGATCAGCATCTGCCTCAGATCGAACTGGCTGTCCCGGAACGACTGGGTCAGTTCCTCCAGTACGCAGTCATCCGGCTCGGCCTCCACGTAGCCGCGGGTGAACCGGTAGAACTGGACCACGGCGCAGTCCTGCGCAGCCGGACTGGCCGCCAGCAGCTGGCCGAGCTGACGCGCGCCGAAGAACGGATCGCTGGTCCCGGTCTGGAACCCTTCGATGTCGACCACTTCGCCGGAGTCGTCCACGGTGTGTCCGTTCTCCGATTCGCGGTAGTCGCCGACGCCGTCATAGCGCTCGAAACCGAAGCCGATGCCGTCGATGAACTGATGACAACTGGCACAGTTCGGGTCGTCGGTGTGCTGACGGAAGCGCTCGCGGGTGGTCAGGCTCGGGTCCAGCCCGGGCGGGGTCGTGTCCACGTCCTGGGGCGGGTCCGGGAGCTCCTGACACAGCAGCTGCTCGCGCACGAACACGCCACGCTTGATCGGCGAGGACTCGTTGGAATGCGCATGACTGGCGACGAAGCTGCCCAGCGTCAGCAGGCCGCCACGGGTACCGTCGGTGATCGTCTGCTGTGAGAAGGCCGTGTCGGTGGTCGAACCCGGCTGCCGGTAGAACTCGCGCAGCGCCCCGTTGAGGAAGCTGTAGTCCGCCGTGTACAACTCGGTCAGGCTGCGCGACGCGGAATCCAGGAACACGTGGTTGACGAAGCGCGAGAACTCCTCGGCCATGGCCACTCGCACCGTATCGTTGAACCGCGGATAGATCTCGTAGTCCTTGAACTGCTCGAGAATCTGGTACGCGCCGGTCCACTGGCTGGCGAAGTCGGCGATCTGCTCGCGCGCTCGCGAATCCTGCAACATGCGCTCCGCCTGCGCGACGCGACCGGAACCGGAGGCAAGCTCGCCGTCGGCCGCGGCCTGCAACAGCGTCTCGTCCGGCATGCTGCCCCACAATGCGTAGGACATGGCCGTGGCGACCTCGTACCCGCTGAGCACATAAATGCCATTGCCGGCCGATCCACCAATCTCGGCTCGATAGAGGAAATTCGGCGACGTCAGCATCGCCCGGATGATCAACTCCATGGCGGTGTCGAAATCCCCGCCGGTGAGCTCAGCCCGGTTCAGGTCGCGATAGGCATCACGCTCCGCCGTCGTCAGCGGCCTGCGGAAGGCCCGACGCCCGAAGCTGTCGATGAACCCGTTGAGACAGGCATCCCCGCTGTTGCAGCCGTCCAGCAATTCGCCGCGACGCTCGGCCACCGCCTGCTCGGCAATCACGGCGCCGGCGGCCAGATACTGGTCCACATGCCGGCTGGTCACCACCGCGACATTCGCGTTGTTGTCGTACCCGGCCACGCGCGCCTCGACCGGGAAATCGTCGGTGAAGCTGGCGTCCAGTCCGGTCAGGTCAGCAATGGTGCGGTCGTATTCGCGCCGCGTCAGCAGACGCAGCATCCTCGGGGCGGAGGGATTGTCCGCGCAGGCCAGCGGCTCTCCGTCGCCGCCATCGCCTCCGTCACCGGTTCCGCCGTCACCCGAGCCCGAGTCACCCCCGCCCGCGCCGCTGTCAGCGGTGATGCAGCCGTCGGCGATCAGACGGACATCCGTCGGCAGCTCGTTGGTACCGCCGTGTTCGCCCTGGAACCCGAAGGTGGTCTGCGAGCCGTCGTTGATCTGGCTGTTGTAGTCGACATTGCGCGCCGACACCGACGCGCCGGACTGGACCAGGTCGGTGTTCCAGGAATTGGTGATGCGCTGGCCGTTGGCGAAGGTGAAGGCCACCTCCCAGCCATCGATCGCCTGGCCGCTGAAGTTGGAAATCGTGACTTCGGTGACGAAACCGACGTTCCAGTTGCTCTGGAAGCGCATTTCCACCGAGCAGGTCGGATCGGGTGCGCCGGAATCGCCGCCATCGCCAGAGCCCCCGTCGCCGCCCGAACCACCGTCACCACCATCGGAACCACCGCCGTCCGATCCCCCATCCCCGGAGCCGCCGTCGGAGCCACCATCGCCCGATCCGCCATCACCGCCGGAATCGCCGCCTCCGTCGCCACTACCGGAACCGCCATCACCAACGGAGCCATCACCCGAGCCGCTGGTGTCCTGCGGGAAACCGTCCCAGATGTACTGGGCGATGTCCTCGGCGCAGTCACCAACACAGTTCGAAGGGTTGGTCGACGGCATGTTGACGTCGATTTCGGGAATCAGCGTATCCAGCGAGCCACAGGTCGGGCATTGCGCCGTCGTCATGGCCGGACCGATGCCGCCCTCGCCGCTGTCACCGTGACAGCTCGCGCAAAGCTGCGCGTACTGACGCTTGCCGTTGTCGAGATCCGGGCCTGCGTCGCCGACCGCGCCGCCATCGCCGCCCGTGTCACCACCGGCGTCGCCGCCACCATCCCCCGACCCGTCACCGTTACCGCCGTCACCCGCGGTATCGCCGCCGTTGTCACCCGAGCCATCGCCAGCGTCACCGTTCGGCTCGCCGCTCTCCGTCACCGGATCGGCTTCACCGGAATAGTCACCGGTACAGGCGCCCAGCACGGACAGCAGGCAGGCCAGCAACAGCCAGCGTGTCACGGCCCGCGCGGATGAATGTGAGATCTCGCTACCCCAGATCACGTTTTGCCCCCAGCATGTCGACGCGACGGATGGTGCCGTCCTGATCACGAAAACTTTACTTCAAGCGCTGTGCCAGATCCCCACCGCTGGCCGGTAAGTGCACACCGCCCGCCGATTCGCGCGTGCCGTCAGCCGGCCGAGGCGCGTGCGCCCTTGCGCACGCCTTCGTAGGCACGCACGTCGATCCGACCCTGATGACGTGCGGCCAGCGTCGTCGCCATGAACGCCGCCAGATGCTCCACCGTGGTGTCCGTGGGCAATACGTCCACGCGGTTTGACGGCAGTTCCAGCTCGAAGCGGCCCTGGGGTGCGTCGTAACCGAAACGCCGATGGCCAGGCCGTTGTGCCGGCAACTCATCCTCCGTGGTCGCCAGGAAGCGATCGTTCCAGCGGGCCGCCCAATCCCGTTCCAGCGCCACATCGCGACGACCGGCCCGTTCGATGCGCAGACGGGAGCGGTGCCCGTGGGCGATCCGCTGACAATCTCCGTCATGTTTCCGCAATCCGTGGCAGTAGTGGTACCAGGGCCCGTCGATGGACTCGGGCCGCAGAAGAACCCCGATCCCGGTGACATTGCCCGGCAGCTGCGCCTCGATGACCTGGCGAATCGCCGCACCGACCGTGTCCACGTTCACCTGATCGGCGTCGATGGCACAGACCGCCTCGGCTGGGCCCAGCATCTCGACGACCCCGCCGTCGACAAGCCGAAGCTCCACCCGCCCGGCGCCCGGTTCGAGCCGCACGGCCGGGGAACTCGCCGGCACCAGCAACTTGTGATCGACCAGCCCTTCCGCGGCATCCCGGATTTCGCGCTTGACCCGCCCGAAGTCCAGCACCATGCCCTGATCGTCGAGGTCCCCCGACAGTTCCAGGTCCAGCAGATAGGTCTCCCCCACCAGACCGCGCCGCGGATCCAGGTAGGCGAAATCAAGATTGGCGAGTTCTTCGACAAACAGCGTGGGCATGGGACGGGGGCTGCGAGGGACGTGAAGGACGACGGCCGCCAAGCGTCGCCCCGGCAGGTGTCGGCGTCAACGCGTTGATACACTACGCGCCCCCTCGACGTCGCTCAGCATTGCCCTCATGTCCGTCACGACCCGCTTCGCCCCGTCCCCCACCGGCTATCTGCACATCGGTGGCGCCCGTACCGCGCTGTATTCCTGGCTTTATGCCCGTCAGAACAGCGGTCGCTTCGTGCTGCGCATCGAGGACACGGACCGCGAACGGTCCACCGAGGAATCGGTGCAGGCCATCCTGGACGGCATGGCCTGGCTGGACCTGAATGCCGACGAGCCCCCCGTCTACCAGACCGCGCGTTTCGACCGCTACAAGGCCTTGACCCAGCAGTTGCTGGACGAAGGTCACGCCTATCACTGTTACTGCACCAAGGACGAACTGGAGACGATGCGCGAGGAAGCGCGCGCCGCCGGCCGCAAGCCGATGTACGACGGCCGCTGCCGCAACCGCACCGAGCCGGTCCCGGGCATCGATCCCGTCGTGCGTTTTCGCTCCCCGGATGACGGCGAGACCGCCTTCGACGACATGATCAAGGGCCGCGTCGTGTTCCAGAACCGGGAGCTGGACGACCTGATCATCGCTCGCGGCGACGGCACGCCCACCTACAACTTCACCGTCGTGGTCGACGACTACGAAATGGGCATCACCCACGTGATTCGCGGCGACGACCACGTCAACAACACCCCGCGGCAAATCCAGATCCTCCAGGCGCTGGGCGCGACGGTGCCGATCTATGCCCACGTACCGATGATTCTGGGCGAGGACGGCAAGCGCCTGTCCAAGCGCCATGGCGCGGTGGGCGTGATGAGCTACCGCGACGAGGGTTACCTGCCCGAGGCGCTGCTGAACTATCTGGTTCGGCTGGGCTGGTCGCATGGCGACCAGGAAGTCTTCACCCGCGAGGAAATGCTGGAGCATTTCCGCATCGAACAGGTGCAGAAGGGCGCCGGCGCGTTCAACCCGAGCAAGCTTGCCTGGATCAACCACCAGCACATGCAGACCATGGACCCGGCCAGGGTGCTGGAACACTGGCGGTGGCATCTGGACAAGGCCGGCATCGACACCGGCAACGGACCCGACCCCATCGACGTGATCAAGTCCCAGCGCGAGCGCTGCAAGACGCTGGTCGAGATGACGGAAAAGAGCGCGTTCTTCTGGGCGCCGCCGACCGAGTACGTCGACAAGGCGGTCAAGAAGTGGTTCAAGGGCGATGCCCAGGCCGTGCTCGCCGATCTGCTGGAGCGCTTCCAGGCGCTGCCCGAGTGGACCGGCGAAGCGGCTCACGGGGTGGTTCATGCCGTCGCCGAAGCTCGCGAGCTGGGTTTGGGCAAGGTCGCCCAGCCGATCCGCGTGGCCATCTCCGGCGACGCCGTCTCCCCGCCCATCGACGAGACCCTGGCCCTGCTCGGTCGCGAGCAGACGGAAGCCCGCATCGCCCGCGCCATCGAATTCCTGTCGGAGAGAAACGCCGCATGACACGAACCGGATTGACGCTGCTGCTCTCCCTGGCGTTCGCCCTGCCCGCGAATGCGGAGCCGACGCTGTCCATCCGCGACGACGTGACCCAGGGCGCCATGGTGCGAGGACAAACCTCCGCCGGCGCCACCGTGACCATGAATGGTCGCTCGCTGCCGGTTTCCGAATCCGGCGCCTTCGTGTTCGCCGTGGCGCGCGCCTACGAAGGTAACGTGACGGTCATCGCCACCGACACCGATGGCAGCAGCGCCTCGCTGAAGCTTCCGGTGACGGATCGCGCCTTTGACGTCCAGCGCATCGACGGCCTGCCGCAGGACAAGGTCACGCCGCCGAAGACGAAGGAGGTCCAGGACCGGATCTGGCGCGATGTCACGCAGATTCGCAAGGCGCGTGGCGTCGAGTCCGGGCGCATCGACTTCACCGAGGCCTTCATCTGGCCGGTGGACGGCATCGTCACCGGCGTGTTCGGCAGCCAGCGCATTCTCAACGGCACGCCGAAATCACCGCACAGCGGCCTGGACATCGCCGGCGACACCGGAACACCGGTGAATGCGCCCGCCGGTGGCGTGGTCACGCTGTGGCATCCGGACATGTACTACACCGGCGGCACGCTGGTCGTCGACCACGGCCACGGCATCTCCAGCACCTTCATCCACCTGTCGGACACACTGGTGCAAGAAGGCGATGTGGTGAAGCAGGGTCAGCCCATCGCCAAGGTTGGCGCGACCGGCCGCGCGACCGGTCCTCATCTGCACTGGTCAATGAACTGGGACGAGGTACGCATCGATCCGCAGTTGTTGCTGCCCGATCGTGACGAGCCCAAGGAGGCGGAATGAGCGGCAAGCAGGGCAGCATCGGCTGGACCGACCTGACCGTCCAGAATGCCGAAACAGTCAGGGATTTCTATGCATCCGTCGTCGGCTGGACCGCCGAGCCGGTTGCGGTCGAAGACCACGACGATTTCATGATGACACCGCCCGGCGGTGACGGCCCGGTCGCCGGCATCTGCCACGCCCTGCCCCCGAACACCGGGCTGCCGGCCCAGTGGCTGATGTACATCCACGTGGATGATGTCGACGCCGCGATGCAACGCTGCGAAGCCGCGGGCGGCAGCGTGATCCGCCGACCCACCGGAACCGGGGGTGGGCGTTTCGCGGTCATCCGCGATCCAGCCGGCGCGGTCTGCGCCCTCTACCAGGCGTAAGCGGGCGCTTCGTCCGAAGCCCGGTCCGGTTACTCCAGCCGCGTCTGGTCCTCCACCTCCGGTGGTGGCCCGCCCGGCCGCAGACGCAGAAAACGCGCGAAACGGGGCAGGCCGTTGGCTGTTTCTCCGTTGTACCGATAGGTGATCCAGGCGCCGACCGGCGGTGGATTCGCCCGCTCCTCGTCGGTGAACCCGCTGCCGATGGCAAACCGTCGACCGTCCGGCGTGACCACCTCGACCGACCCCATCATGCCCTGCAAGCGTCCCTGCCCCGGGTTGATCGCCACGACCCGAGCCTCGGCGTCCTGATAGGGCTTGAGCTTGAACAGGCCCGCGTTGCGACCCGCCTGATGGGTCCGGCCACCGTGGTGCAGAATCAGTCCCTCGCCGCCCCGGGCCAGCACGGCATCCATGGCCGCATCCAGTTCGGCGTCGTCGGCCACGTGAAACTGGCGCACGGCGACCACCCAGGGCTGATCGATGGCGGCGACCACGCGCCGGATCGCCGGAACGCGGGCATCGAAGTCACCACCGTGCGCCGGCAGATCGAACACGTGATAAGAGACCGCACGCCAGCCCGGGTCCTCGGGCCCCGCGGTTCTCACCAGCGTGGAAACGCTCGAAAAGCGCCCGTAGCCGGCCCACAGCTCACCATCCATCACGGTCTCCGGCCAGCCCTCGGTAAACCAGTCGGGGACGTCAATGGTCGCGCCGCTGCGGGTCAATAGCCGGTCGCCGTTCCAGTAGCCGCGCACGCCGTCGAATTTTTCGCTGACCCAGTATCGGGCCAGCTCCAGATCCCCGGGATAGGGATCGGCCAGGGTCACCGGAGGCGGCGAGGCCCCGACCATGCCGCAGACCATCGCCAGCAGCGCCACGCCAAGCCGTCGATTGCCGCGCATCGCATCCTCCCGTTCGCCCACAGCCCTTCATTAGCCTAGCGAATCCCGGCCCGGCGATGCACGGAGGACGCCGCCCCGATGTCACTGGCATGCAACGTCATCACCGCAGACTTGTCCGGATCAACTCTGTGCTTCGGCGAGTCCTGTTCGCCATCGGGGAAACAACGTGATGGGCGTACCGTTCCAATCAATACGCCGGCTGCGCGCGGGCCTGGCGCTACTGTTTACCGTCGCCCTGCTCGGGGCATGTGGCTCGGACAGTTCCGGTGGCCCGGCAACGGCCACCCAGGAGATTGCGCCCAGCATCCCGCAGCTCGACAGCTGGTCCTTCGGTGTCATGGGCGATACGCAGTGGAAGGCCGGCAACGACGGCAAGAACCCCAACGGCGTGGGTACCGACATCATCAGCCAGGTCGATGCCCGCTTCATCGAACACGGCGTGGACCTGGTGATCCCGGTCGGCGATCTCACCGAAGACGGCAATCCCGTGGACCTGGACACGCGCGCACTGTTCGCGCAGCCCCTCTACAACGCCGGCGTCGGGTTCTATCCGCTGCGTGGCAACCATGACAAGTTCGCCGACTCCGCCACCGAGTTCGTGCGCGTGTTCCCGCAGACCCGCGATGGTGTTCAGAACATGTCGCCGGCGGATGTGCTCGACCTGCCGGGCAACGACTGGTCGGTCCGTCTTGCGGTGACGCTGCTCGGCGCGAACGTGGACAAGTCGGGCGAAGCGTTCACGGTCGGGCGCAACTTCTCCGCACCCATGTCGTCGCTGGAAGGATTGAGTTACGCCTTCGAGCACAACAACGCCACCTTCGTGCTGCTCGACCGCTACACGCTGGCCGACGGCAACAAGGCCACCATCGAGTCGCAGCTTCCCTGGATCGAGGACCGGCTGGCCGGACGCCCCTCCGACGCCCATGCATTCGTGCTGACCCATCAGCCGCTGATCGGCGAAAAGCACGCCGGCGGCCTGATGGGCGAAAGCGGCCTCGACGTGGAGGACGCGTTCATCAACAGCCTGTGGCGCAACAACGTGCTCTACCTGATCACCGGGCATGACCACATGCACGATGTCACCCGGGTGACGACCACCGACGGCGTCTCGGCGCATGTCGTCCAGCAGATCTCGGCCTCGTGCAGCAGCAAGTACTACACCCCCGTGGTGCCGTCGAACGACGAGACCTACAACGATCCGCGTCGCCAGGCACCGATCCAGCAGGAGCTCTATTCAGCCGGCTACTACATCTATTCCGTCCAGGGCGATAACGTCACGGTCGACTTCTACGCCGATTTCATCACCGAGGATGGCGAGGACTTGCGAACCACGCCGCGCCTGAACTTCACGCACCGAACCCGATGGGGTTACGGCCTTCGGGGTGAGGCGTTCTTCATCGCGCCCGGCGAATCCTACGCCGCGGTCGAGGACCATTACCAAGAGGGAGGATTGACCACCCGGGCGCGGCTGCTCGGCGGCACGAACACCGGCGTCGGCACCGACTACGCCGGCCGGGCGTTCAGCCGGATGGTCAACACCGGGTGGGTCACCCGCGTCGATGGCCTGGCCAGTCACATCCTTCGGCTGTGGGGCCTGCCGGAAACCGTCGCCGAAGGCGGCTCGGCGGGCGTCCCGCTGTCGCTGAGCTACGATCCGGCGAAGGTCACCCCGGAAGCGCTCTCCAGCGGTCGTTTCGCGCTGGCCTATCTGGACGAGGCCAATCGGCGCTGGATCAACGCCGCGAGCACAGCCACAAGCGGCCCGACCAGCTTCGTCGACGGCCCCTGGGAACCGACCTACCCGCCCGGCACCCATGGCGTCGATCGTTCCGCCCGCACGGTCTGGGCGGTAGTTCGCGGAAACGGCCACTTCGCGGCGCTCACCCTGCCGGCGTCATGAACGCGGCACGCAGACCGGACCGCGCGTCCATCTGAGCATGCGGCGCTACCCGGCGATCCAACTCAGATCGATTTCCACACCCAAGAGAATCAGCAGCGCGAAGACGGCGAACAACCCGGCCGCGACGAACCGCACCTTGTCCAGCGCCCACCTGCGGGCCAGGCGCTCGCCGATCAGCACCGCCGGAACATTGGCCGCCAGCATGCCCAGCGTCGTACCCGCGGTGATCACGAACAGATCCGGGTATTGCGCACCCAGCGCCACGGTCACGAGCTGGGTCTTGTCGCCCATCTCGGCGACGAAGAACAGCGTCGTGGTCGCCGCGAAGGCCCCGAGACGACGAGCCTGTCCGTCCGACTCATCCAGCGAATCCGGAATCAGTGCCCATACGGCGAAGCCGAGGAACGCCAGCCCGATCACCCACCGCGACCACCCCGGCGGGATGAGCAGACTGTCCACCATCGACCCCGCGAATGCGGCGAGCAGGTGATTCGCCACGGTGGCGATGAGGATACCGGTGATGATCTGCCCGGCCTTGCCCGGATAGCGGGCCGCGAGCACGAAAGAGAGCAACTGCGTCTTGTCCCCGATCTCGGCGACGGCGACCAACGCAAATGATGCAAGAAAGCCTTCCACTGGACTGTCCTTGAAGGCCGGCGACGGAAACCCATGACCTTCCACCCGTCGCCGGCCCGGCTCCAGGTTGAAAGGTCAAAAGTCTCGCCAAGCATTTGCCGCCGACGCCATGATCTGTGGATCAAGTATGTTGACGTCGGCTCCCCTTCGCGGGGACGGCTACTCCCTAATGACGGCGCCAGCGTAACGACGCCGGCCGCGATTCACAACAACGGGAGCGGCGCGGCGATGATCACATCCCGGCCCCGACCACGCTCCCGGTCTCGATCGCGTCATGCAGCTGGTTGCGGACCAGGGTGTGGCGGACGATGTCGGCCCAGTCCGCCTCGCTGACGATCTCCGAGCGCTTGCGCGCCGGTTTGGCGAACTTCGCTCGCTCCGCCGCGCTGCGGGCGGTCAGTTCAAAGCTGTCGATGACCTCCAGGCGCCCATCGTCGAACAGCACGATGTCCGCGTCCTCGACCGTGTAGGTCGTCCCGCGAATCGTCGGACCGTCGACCTCGTACTCCGTGAAACCGTGACAGAGCTGGTTGTGCGCCGACCAGTTGCCACGCGGCGTCTCCAGCAGGTCGTACAGCGACTGCCCGCCACCGCCCTGAGTGATCTGGACGTAGCCGCCATCCACGGCGCGTCCGTAGGCCATGGGATGACTGCGCTCGTAGATGTGGTCGTGACCGACCAGCAACAAATCCACGCCATACCGCAGCAAAATGTGCTCCTGAAGCAGCACCAGCGAGAGATTGAACGGATCGCGGCCGTCCTCGTTGGTCCAGATCGTGTAGTGCTGCACGACAGCGATGAAGTCGATCTCGCCAAGCGCCCGACGCAGCGCCGCCTGGGCCAGATCGGCCTCGAGCTGCACCAGTTCGGCGAGCAATTCCACGGCGCTGGCGACACCCTCAAGCAGACAGCCAGCAGTACTCACGCTGAAATGAATGTTTCCGTAGTCGAAACCGTAATAGGCGCTCTGGCCGGGCTGCGACACCCGCGAGAGATACCCGGCCCCTCCACCGTCCTTGGCCTCGTGGTTGCCCGGTGAGGTCATGACCGGAATGCGGGACGCCAGCGGCTCCAGCATGTCGAACCAGGTGTCCCAGACCGGCTGATCGCCGTTCGCGTAGGACAGGTCTCCGGCAATCCATAGCAGGTCGGGATTGCGCGAGATCACGCCGTTGGTAACGGCGACCGCCGCTTCGCTGGAACTCTGATCTCCATAGTGGCAGAACCGGAACCGATCGCGTTCCGGATTCGGCGGGAGCAGGCGGGTGGCGGTCCACCCACCCCCATCGGACCCGACGCGGTACGCAATCGCCTTGCCTTCCGGCACGCCGGTGATCGTCGCCGCATGCGTCAGTGCCTCGACCTCGAACACCTCGGAACTGTTGCCCTCCTCGCGCTGGTCAAGCGCCAGATCAACGAGTTCGTACTCGGTCGTCTCCGCGTCGACAAAGCTGTATTCCACATAGGTGCCGGCGCTGTCGGAGCCGTCGGTAAACCAGGTCACCGTGCGCGTGGAGGTCGGATCGTCCACAAAGCTGACATGCGCGCCACGCGGCGGATGCGTACCCGGCGTCGGCTGCGGCAGCGGCGGTGTGTCACCGACATCATCCGGCGGCAGCGCACCATCAGGAGGCGCGGACGTACCGCATGCGTGCAGCAGCGGCAGCGCGATCGCACCGGCACCGGCGCGCAGCACCGTGCGCCGCAACGGGTCGGGTAGCGGCGGAAATTTTCTGTCGGTCATGATTGGCTCGGAGAAGTCGTTCAGGAAATGCTGAACAGTCTGGCGGCTCAGCGTTTCGCCCATATGACAGTCTCGTGACGCTCATCCGCCCGACCCGACTTGTCGTCCGGTTCGCTCCGGCCAGACAATCCTCCTCCGTCAGCCGGACGTCACCGGCATGGATGGGCCCAGCGCGATCTGCTCCTGCGTGACCACCGACCAGATATCCCGACCGTCATGCTTCGCGGCGTAGAGCGCCATGTCCGCGCAATGCACCCAATGGCGCCAATCCTTCAGTTCTGGGGTCCACACCGCGATTCCGAAGCTCGCCGTGACCGTCTCGTCCAGCCCCCCTACCCGCGCCTTCAGTCCCGCGCGCAGGCGCTCGACAATCGAGATGGCGTTGTGCTCCGAGGCGTCCGTCAGCAACACCCAGAATTCATCGCCGCCGTAACGCCCCGCGAGATCGCGTTCACGCAGTTCGAAGCGCAGCAATGCCGCCATCTCGCGAATGACCCCATCACCCGCACGGTGTCCAAAGCGGTCGTTGATCTGCTTGAACCGGTCAAGATCAATCAGAATCAGCACCATCCCGATCTCCCCGGAATGGCAACGGGAAAACGCCGCGGGCAGAACGGTTTCCAGATAGCTGCGGTTGTACAGCCCGGTCATCGCATCCAACCTGCTTCGCACCTCGAACAATCTGCTTTGCTCGGACAAGGCGGTCACCACCCGCCTGGTCCGACATGCCAGCAGCACGGGACAGCCACCCAGCAGCGGAAGACTGGCCCAGACCGTGGTCGCCGAAGGGACTGGCGACCAGTCAAGACCACAGATGCCGACAGCAAAACCGAACGCGACCAACTGCCTGATCAGATTGCGAGCCAGCAACCGACCATCACCCATCGTCAACGATGACACGATGGCGACGGTGGACAGCCCGGTAACGGTCAGGGCGTCGAATGCCACCATCGGTGCGGCGGCACCGGCCGCCAGATGCAATGCAGCGCAGAGGCGCTCGCCACCGCGAGCCCGTCGCAACCCCGGCCAGACCAGCCAGAGCAGCACGGTTGCAGCGACGACGACCAGCGGCGTCGACACCACCTGTCGCTCGGATAGTTCCACCAGAATGGCTGGCGCCGCCAGCACCGCGAGGATCAGGAGAAACAACCAATCCGACAACACGCGCGGCGCAAGCAGGCGCCCGACCCGGTCGACTCGCTCGATCCCAGATGTGCCGCAATCCTCCATGCGCCTACCAGTGGCTGGTCGACCCGGGAGACGAAGCAACAGCGCCTGCTCCCGACGAATTGTCAGTATAAGTAACATTATTCCACACGTCACCGATACGGACAGCGCAACCCCTCTGATTCGGTTAAATCTTTCCGATTGATCGGATTACCACCTTGAGCGCTCTGTATCACCGTGTCCGCGAGGCTCGTCGCCTGCTTGGCTTGTCGCAGGAATCGCTTGCGGCAGAGTTGGGTGTATCCCGCAGCGCGGTCGCGCAGTGGGAGCATGCCGCCGGCACCAGTCCCAGCGTCGACCACCTGAGCGCACTGGCCCGTCGCAGCGGCATGTGCTTCGAATATCTGGCGACCGGACGGGGCCCGAGAATTCTGGGCGAACCGATGGTGGCGGAGCCGGCTGCGGAGTACGACGCGCTGACGGAACAGCAGAAGCAGTTGCTGGAGCGATTCCGGCTGCTGTCGCCACGCCAGCGCCGCGCGCTGCTGGAACTGATCGAACCCGAGCGCTCGTCGCTGCGCTGATTCCTATCGCTGGCTGGCGCGCTCCGCCCGCTCCCAGGCCTGCAAATAGGCCTCGGCCGACCGGAATAGGTATTTCAGCGCCTGCTCACCGCCTTCCTGCTGCCGCATGTCGGCGATGAAGTCGGGATAAAGCCCGTAGTGCGCGACACCATCCGTATTGAGATCGAACACGCGCTCGCCGGTGACCTGACGGTCGAAGACCACCCGGCCGTCGTATGACGTGAACGGGTACTTCAGAGGATCCTCGGCGGCGTTCTCGCGCGGAGGTGGCTGGTTATGGATGCCGTTGATGTCGGAACCCAGCCCCGTCGCTAGGCCATCGGCACTGCCATTGACCTCAAGGTAGGCGGCGGCGAGATCCTCGATGAAGGCGATGCTGACCGGGCTGGGCTCGTCGGGCAGGTTGGAAATGATGCCGCCCACCTCGATCGTGCGGCGACTGTCGTACTTGGGCTCCACAGCATGGATGTGGCCGGACAGCACCGGCACGTCGCGCTCGGCGGCGATGTCCAGCATGCGGCGACGACCGATGGTGCCGGTGTGGTCGGTCTCGATCAGAACGCCGCGATCGATCATGGCGTTGAGAAAGTAGTCACCAAGCTCGGTGATCCCGCGGGCATTGCGCACGCAACCGGTCACCGGCGGCAGCGGCGGTGGTCCCAGCACCTGGAGCAGCAGCGCGTCGAACAGCCCGCGCCCCTCGTCCGTCGTCGTCTCTCCGTGGGGCGCCGTCTCGTCCACCTGGTCGCAGGGCAGCGTGGCGAACGGGTGGCCGGTCGCGAGCACATTCGCGGTCTGATAAAGCGTGCTCAGCGCGGGATCCTCGCTGAGCCGGGTGCCGCCGAACGCGTTGTCCAGCAGATGGATCGGGAAGATCGCGCGAATGCCCTTGTTGTACCAGAGATCAAGTTGCTCATCGATGTGCTCGCGCGTGCAAAGCGGCTGATCGAGATACTCGCCGCAGTCGAAGATCTTCTCGTTCTCGGTGCCGAGCATCACGGCCATCTTGCCGTCCTTGATGAACCGGCGTGCCTCGGCCGAGCTGGTCGCGATGCGGAAGAAGCCCTTACCCGGACCGCCCGCCTGGGCATCGATGTAATCCTGAAGGTCCAGCACTAGATCGAGCTGCACCTGAAGGCTCTCCATCTCGTTGCAGTCGTGCTCCGCCAGTGGCCAGATCTGGCAAAGCTCCTCGTTGGCGACGAGGTGATTGACCATGAAGCGCAGCCCGCCCATCCAGGCCCGCTTGAGCCAGATGTAGTAGGTCTGGTGATGAGTCTGCGACCCCCAGGTCGGCCAGGACCGGTACGTCGGCCAGCCGATCGTTTCATGCGGCGGCGCGTCGCTGTCGGGATTGACCACGGTGTCGAACACGTCCAGCACACCGTTCGGACCGTGGTTCGCCTCGCAGTTGCCCAGCGCATGCGGGATGCCGAAGCGATGAAACGGGCGGCCGTAGCCCAGCTTGCCGCCGAGGGCCTCCGACCCGCCCAGATGCATGTGCGACTCGGCATAACCGAACACCGTGCCGTCCGGCATCGTGCCCTTGAACGGCTCTCCGGTCGCGTTCAGTTCGGCCTCCGGATACGGCGCGCAGCCGTCCGCCGCGACGAAGCGAAAACCGGTCGGCCCGCTCTCGTTGCCCAGGGCGCCGTCGGCGGTCGTCGATACGATGGTGAACGCCGCGTCGGCCTGGTCGACGGTCCATTCGGAACCGTCCGACGGCGTGGCCGTCACGCCCAGACTGCGGGTGCCGCGCAGGCCGTCGGCCAAAACCGGCGCCTGCCCGGCCAGCCAGTCGCCAATCCAGTCCACGGTGTCGCCAACCGGGTCCAGCGGCGGCGGCAGCCACAGCAGCGTGTCGCCGACGCCCGCGACCTCGCGGCCGACGGTCCCGCCCAGATCGCCGGCTCCGGCCGCGAGTGCCTCGTTGCTCGCGGTCAGCGACAGAAAACGCTTGTCCGGCGTGTAGAACAGGTAGCGTCCGAGGCCGGTTGGCTTCATGAAGAATGGCGTGGCGTCGGCGACTCGCCCGGCGTCAGTGGCGACGCCATCGTCACCGGTCACGCGCAGGTACAGGCCGGTGGAGGCGTCTTGTACCCGGTAACAGGCATTGGCCATCGCATAGCGATTCTGCGAGGCCTGTACCGGTGCCGTGCCCGAATCCGACCCGCCCTGGCCACAGGCGGCCAGCACGGCGACCATCGCCAACAGTGTCGGACGCAGTCGATGCATCACGTCTACTCCTCCCAGCACAACCGGTCATTGTCGGCCTCGCAAGCCGTTGTCGTGAATGACTTTTCGTGACATTCGCCCGACCAATCGGGCCATCGATTCGGACCGAAATCCGCGGCCATTTCGCCCCGTACCGAGACCGCCCGGCTGAGGTAACCTCTCGCGAAACTTCAGGCGCTCCACGGGAGACGACGCATGGCCTCGCAGGACAAAAGCACACCCACCGTCACGCTGATCACCGGAGCGGCCAGCGGCCTGGGCTGGGAGCTGACCAGGCTGTTCTTCCGGCGTGGTGACGCGGTGATTCTGGCTGACCTGAATGCAGCGCTGCTGGCCGAACGCGAGGCGGAACTGGCCGACCCCGACCGGGTCGCCATCGCCGCCGGCAACCTGACCGACGCCGCGTTTCAGGCCGAACTCGTCGCGCTGGCGGAACAGCGCTTCGGCCGGCTGGACTGTCTGGTGAACAACGCCGGCATCACCCATCGTTCCCCGGTGCGCGAGACGCAGCTCGACGTGTTCAACAAGGTGATGGCGGTGGACTGGCAAGCGCCGGTCGCGCTGACCAGCGGCTGCCTGCCGATGCTGGAACAGTCGGGTGGCCTGATCATCAACGTCGGCTCCATGGCGAGCTGGATGCCGGTTCCGGGCCGTGCGGCTTACTGCGCGGCCAAGTCCGCCCTGGCCCAGTTCTTCGAGGTGCTGCGCCTGGAGATGGAGCCGCGCGGCGTTCGCGTGCTCAACGTCTATCCGAGCTTTCTGGATACACCGATCGAGACCGCCGCGCTGGGCGCGGACGGCAAGCCGGCGGCGCACAAGCGCTCCATGGTCGGCAAGATGCGCGGTGCCGACTGGATGGCGGAACGCGTGCTCAAGGCCATCGATACCGGACAGCCCTGGATCTTCGGCGACCGTATCTCCTGGTTCGGCAGCGTGCTGTGGCGCGTGTGGCCGGAACAGTATCTGCGCAGCGTGCGCAAGCGGTTCGCCAGCGAAATCGCGCGATAAGCCCCCGCGCGATCTCGCTGACCAGGCGGCCCGAGCGCCTCAGAACGTCCGCGGTACCACGATGCTCTGAAGCGGCATGCGCACGATGTTGGCGTAGGGCGCGCCAACGTTTTTGGGCGCTTGTGTCGGCACCATGAACTGCCACTGGCGCCCGTTGGCCTCGGTGAGCGGCACGCCGGTGAACAGGTTGTCCGACTCGGCCAGTACCAGGAAGTGCACCCCGTGGGCACCGTGGACGCCCTGCTTCTGCTCACAGGCCAGATCGGCGGCGGTCTCGACGGCCTCGCCCCGAGCCTGGGCCGCCGCGACATAGCCCTCGAGCACCCGCGCGTCATCGCTGACCTCGCCGGGCCAGGGTCGCGCCACCGGATCGTCCCCGGTTCCGTCGTCGAAGCAGGCGTCGTCACGGTAGTAAGGCACGATCAACGGATTGACCAGTGTCGTCGCCCCCGTGATCTCGAACACATAGGCCAGCGAACCGGCATCGTCGCGGCCGGACACCTGTTCCCAGGCACCGAAGGCCAGCGGCATGTTGAAGGTGACATCGGGAAAGTCGAAATACAGTCGACAGGGTTCGGTCAGAATCGACGGATCGATGTTCGGCAGCTCGGTGTCGAGCAACGCGTTGACCACCTCCAGCGCCAGACTGCAGCCGGGCAGCGCGAGCTGGTCGAGCTGGAGCACGTCATCGTTGACGCCGTCGATGGGCACGCCATCCGGACGAAACGCGGTGTAATAGCGTGCCGCGACGTCACGGTTGTAGTCCCAGGACGTGTACAGCCCGTCCGGTGGAATCGGATGCACGCGGACCCGGTAGTGGTAGGAGACGGCGTCGCGGTAGAAGGTCTCGGTCTTGGTCACGTTGGTCCCCGAGTCCGCGCCCCAGGTCTCGCGGATGCAACGCACCGGCCCGCAACGCTCTCCCAGCAAGGTCGCGTTGGCCTCCCAGTTGACCTGCTCGTCCTCGAAGCCGACCAGCGAAATCGACGAGTCGGGAGACTGCTGGAATGCCCGGCCTTTCCATCGATCGATCAGGTCAGGCCGCGCCGCCCAGTCGACCGCCGCGTCGGTGGGCGGCCGCACGCGCAGATCGCGCACCATCCAGCGACCGCTGGCCTCCCAGCGGTAGGTGTCGGTCTGAACCACCAGGCCATCGCGCGGGAAGCGATCCTCGGATTCGCAGGTCTCGCTGCCAACCGCGCAGCCGGCACGCTCGTAGTCGAAATAGCCGTCGACCGGCGGGGCCACGGGACCCGCGAGATTCGCCCCGTAGCCACGATTGCTCGTGCCGAGCTTCTCCGGATCCTCGTCGCGGAAGAAGTTGCGGTCGATCCATTCGTCGGCGTTCGCGTTCCGGGTGTACTCCACGTACCCGTTGCCCGCGTCGAACCGGCTGCCGCCAGGGCGGCGAACCAGATAGACGAAACGCTGCGTGCCCGGATCCAGAACATCCAGCAACGCGATCTCCTTGACCGCGACCACGTCATCGCCCGGCGGCGGGGCATCGTCCGGAGCACGGACGCCCGCGTCACGTGCCATGAACACGACCTCGTCGTCATCGTCCAGCACCGCCACCGGGTCCGGTGTCGGTCCCTCGCCCTCGGGATAGGCGGCGCTCAGGACCAGGCGGCCGTCCTCGTCACGGGCGGAGGCGGTGGCCGCCTGTTTCCAGTTTTCCCGATCCCAGGCATAGGTGACCTCCAGGTCGGTCCCCGAGTAGACGCCGAAATCGGAGTTGTCATTGCTCAGGAAGTACGGAAACCGCTCGTCGACCTGCACCGGAATTTCCTCGAAGAAGCCGCCTTCGCTCCAGCGGAACGCCGCGATCTCATCCACCGGAATCCCGCTGCGCAGCACGCTCTCCGGCACCACGACCCGTCCATCATGCGCGTCGCGGACCGAGTCGGCGGTTGGCAACGTGTTGTTCGGAACGCCAAACGCCGCCGGCTGCGACCAGTCGCCCAGCGCGGCGCCGGTCAGCACCACGGGCTCGGACTGTCTCGCGGCCAGCCCTCCGTTCAGCCCCACCGGCTCTCCCAGTCCGGATGCGGCGATTCGCAATGCCTCCAGCAGATCAGCGGGCAGGCGTTCCTCGTCGTTCATCAAGGTGGTCAACGATTCGGAGAGATCGATCAGCGTCTGACCAATTGCTGCGACCACCGAATCCGGTGAGTCCGGACTCAGCAGCGCGCCCAGATTAGTGCCGAGGGTGCTCACCAGGTCCCGGACCTGATCCGGGGTGTTCGCCAGCTGCTCCAGTCGCTCATCCAGGGTTTCCGGCTGGGTCAAGGCACCCGCGACCGCCAGCAGGCTGCCCAGCACTTCGGTCGTGTCTCCCACCAGATCGGCGAGCAACCCGACCAGACCACCACCGTTCGCGGTGTCGGCCGGCGCTTCCAGCGGTGGCGGATCGACGACCACGGACACCATGTCCTCCGCCTGGCGGCCGCCGGAGTCCACGCGCAGCAGGAAAATCAGCTCCTCGCGCTGGACCACACGCGGCGCGGTGAACCCGGTGCTTAACGTGTCTTCAGGGTCCAGATCCACTTCGAACCCGGCGATCTGTGTCCAGCTGATGGCCTCGACCGCCGCCGCATCCGGCGCCACCGCGCCCCTCAGTTCGACCACCTGACTGGCATCGACGAACTGATCCGCGCCGGCGTCCACATCCAGCGTGGATGCGGTGTCGGGCAGCGGGCTCTGCTGACAGGCCCACAGTCCGCCCAGACAGGCGCCCATGACGACAAGCCGGCCGAACCGCCGGATGAACGGGTTTTTCATGTCTCACTCCATGGTTCTTGCGGTCGACTCTCTGGTCGACTTTCGGGGCAGCGTTTTTATCTGAACTCGATCACCTCACGACACCGTCGAATGCCATCGGTCCGACGATTCGCGACACGCGAGCCTAGGTGAAGAATTTGTTAGCAAGCAGCGTTTCGCGACGAGCGTTCCGGATACGGCGTGGAACGGTGCATCCCGGCCCGACCAGCACGTCGCCCATCATGGGCCCGCCGCCGATGCCAGCAGGCTCGCGATCGCGAAGCCCAGGTAATTCCCGATCGCCAGTCCGAACACGCCCGCCGTCATGCCGGACACGACGACCTCTCGGTTGCCCAGCACCTTGGCGATCGGCCCCACGAATGGCGGCCCGTAGATCGCGGCGGTGGAGGTGATGATGACCGTGTCCACATCGATGCCGAAGGCCCTTGCGGCAAGCAGGTGCAGAAGCACCGAACAAACCAGCACGCAGGCGCAGTAGAACAGCACGTAGGAGCCGGCCTGCAACATGTGCTCGATATCGGCCTGGGTGCCGATGGTGATGCAGAACACCAGCAGCAGATACTGGCCCGTTTCATAGCTGTAGGACAGTTTGCGCACGGCCGGCGACAAGGTGCAGACGATGGCCAGCGAGGTGATGCCGAGGATGATCGCCGCCTCGGAGATCCGTCCCAGCAGCAGCCAGGACAGGCCGGCGGCCACCGCGCTCAACGCCACCGACAGCAGCACCGCGAGTACCGCGCCCTGCCAGCGCCTTCCGGTAACGGCATCGCCCTTGTCATGCTCGCCGTCATCCTCCGGCGCGTCGCTCGTGAACGGCGGAAACAGCCGCGACAGCAATGGCTTGGCCAGCGTCATCAGGAACAACAGATACAGGCTGCCCAGGATCACGTCCGCGCCGTTGACCAGAATGAAGGTGTTCTCGTCGACTCCACGCGCCAAGGCCACGGCATTCATGTTCGGCGTACCCCCCGTGTACAAACCGGTGAGCATGCCCGACACGTCGGCCGCCGCCGGCAGCTGCGGCCCGAGCAACACGAACACCAGCGCGGCGCTGATGCAGACCGCGACCACCGCCATGAAGAAGGACAGCACCGTCGAACGCGCCAGCCGCAGCCAGTGACGCAGATCCGACGGGAACAGCAGCAGCGGCACCGCGATCAGCACCGTGGCCGCCACGATGCCGCCGGCCAGCCCCGCATCGAATTCCACGCCCGGCACATGGGCGGCCAGGATGCCGCTCGCGTAGCTCAGCACCACGGGACTCACCGCGGCGACGAAACGAACGCGGGGTTCGGACCAGATCAGCAGCGCCGGCACGCCGAACAGGAACAGGACCTGGATGGCGGTCAGTCCCATGCCCGCCCCGGCTACCACTGGACGCTGAGGCTTCCGTAGAAGGTTCGTCCGGGCTGCTGATTGGCCAGATACACGCCAGGGAACAACGCGGTATCCAGCGCCTGGTTGAGCACGCGCTCGTCGGTCAGGTTCTTCACGCCCGCGGAAATGTTCCAGCGCTCCGACGCCGCCGCCAGCCGGACATGCGCCGAGTAGATCGTGTGCGCCGCCACGAAGGTGTTCTGGTCCAGGTCGGTGTCGGTGTACTGGTCGCCCTGGTGGCGCACATTGACCCCGAGCTTGAGCGACAGCCCGCCGAGCATGTAGTCCAGCGTGGGCGTCAGCGACGCCGACCAGCGCGGCGCGAACGCAAGCGTTCGGCCACTGAGATCCTGCGTCTCGCCCAACCCCTCCGCGACGGGCGCCGGGGCACCCGAGTAGGACTTGTAGCGCGCTTCCAGCCAGCCGACCGATGCATTGATCGTCAGCGGCCGGTACGGTGCCAGCCACAGGGAATCCAGCTCCACGCCGGTGGAGTAGGCGGATCCCGCATTGGTCACGTCGAAGAAGAATCCGTTGAAGGCCAGTACCTGCAAATCGTCGAAATCCATCCGGTAGGCGGTGGCGTTCACGCTAAGCGTTCGATCCAGCCAGTGGCTCTTCACGCCCAGCTCCACGGACGTGGCGTTTTCGGGGCCGTACTCCAGTTCCTCCCCTTCGAAGGAAATCGCGTTGGCGCCACCACTCTTGTAGCCACGCGCCCAGGTCGCGAACACGCTCAGGTCGTCATCGTGCCGGTACATGACCGAGACCTTGGGGGACAGGTTCGACTCGTCCCGCTGGATGCCGCTCTCGTCATAGTCGCTGGCGCCCACGATCAACTGCACCAGACATTGCTGGGTCACCGGCTTGGTCCGGCAGGAGCTCGTGCCTCGGGAATCGATGGCCTTGTCCTCCACGTTGAACCGCAGGCCCGGCGTGACCGACCAGCGCTGGGTCAGGTCCCATGTCAGCTGCCCGAACGCCGCATAGGTGCGGGTTCGCTGGCGGAAGTTGAAGGTGTAGCGATCCTCGCCGACCACGGTGCCGGTCAGCGGCCCCAGCAGCGGTCCCAGCAGACCGGTGGCGGTTCCCGCGCCGGCAAACGGGATGCCGGCGATGGCGCCACCGCTGATCAGTTGCAACCCGGAATTGGTCAACGCGTAGGAGGCCAGATCCTCGCCCGCCTCGATGCCGGTGATGATGTGATAGTCGGCCTGCAACGCGTAAAGCCCGGCGACGAATTCCGTGCCCTGCCCCCAGCCCCAGGGTGCCCCGCCGCGACCGGTGAACCGCCACTCCACCGAATGCTGGGCGTAGTCTTCCTTGTCCCCGAACAGGCGGATCAGGTCCGCGGGCGAGGTGTCCAGATCCTGGAACTGGGTAACGTCCATGTGCGAGCCGGCGATCACCACGGTGCTCTCCAGTCCGTCCAGACCCAGCACCGCGCCGAAGTCCTTGCTCCCGGAGCCGGACACCGTCCACGAGTCGACATTCATGTAGCCCGGGATGTCGAAGCTGGTCTGGAAATCCGTGGGGTCGTCCTCGATCTCGGGATCAAAGGTCGCGAGGTAGTTTTCCGTATCCTCGTCGAGGTTCAGCAGCTGACGCGGCCAGAAGTTCACCTTGGTTTCCGAGCGTTGCGCGATCAGCGCGAAATCCAATCCAGAATCGCCGGCGTAGTCGAAGCGCAGGCGCTGGGCGGACTGGTCCGACTTGTCCTCGTACCGGTCGATCAGCGTGTTGTAGAGGCGTCCATGGCGGTGATCCTCCAGCACGGACAACCGCACGCCCAGCGAGTCGGTGAGACTCGCGCCGATGCCGCCCTCGATCCGGTCGTCCTGCAGATCATTCCGCCTGTAGCTGATATTCGCCTCCGTGCCGCTCTCCGGAGCCGACCGGGTCACGATGTTGAACACGCCGGCGATGGTGTTCTTGCCGAACAGCGTGCCCTGCGGCCCGCGCAGCACCTCGATCCGTTCCAGGTCGAACATGGACTGGGTGAAGTAGGAGCCGCGCGCGAAGAACACATCGTCCTGAACCAGGCCCACCGACGGTTCGAAACTCGGATTGAAGGTGTTGGTGCCGAAACCGCGGATGAACACCTGCGGCGAGGTCGGGCTGGTGGATTCGACCCGGACATTGGGCACGTAGGTGGAGGCCTCGGTCAGATCACCCACCGCGTTGTCCTGGATGAACTCACCCTGCAACGCCGTCACCGACACTGGCACATCGCTCAGACTCTGCTCGGTCTTCTGCGCGGTGACGACGATTTCCTCGATGGACCGGGGAGGCTGCTTGGCCGCCGGCGACTTGACCGGCTCGGGCAGCGGAATCGTCTCCACCGTTTCCGGGTTGGCGTTCGCTTCGGCAGGCGCCGACTCGTCAGACGACGGGGCCTGCGCCTCCTCGGCCTGCGGCGCCTGCTCCTGTTCCTGCTCTGGCTCGGAATCGAACAGGAAGTCGAGATCGTCGTCCGCCGCGCCGACAGCCGTCGGAATCAGCAGACAAAGCGTCAGCCACACACCCCGGAATTGCTTGGAAGACATCCGTGCCGTTCTCCCGTCGTCTCCTGTCGGATCATGGCGGCGCCAGACCGACAACGCCACGATTCCCACCAGCCAAACCATGGGACGCTACGGAAAGTCCAACAGGAACAGAATGACCGAACGTGCCAACAACTTGACCCAAGTGGACCGAATCCACGCGAACTGACGTCGATCAGGCGCGGTACTGCGACGGCGATACGCCGGTCCAGCGGCGGAAACTGCGACTGAAGGCGCTTTCGTCGGAAAAGCCGAGCTCGACCGAGATCACGGCGATCTTGTCGCCCCGCTCCAGCGCCCGGATCGCCAGGGTCTGCAGCTCGCGGTCCCGCAGATGCTTGAAGGAGAACCCCTCCTCCGCGAGTTTGCGGCTCAGATGCCGCCCGCTGATGGCCAGCAGGTTCGCGATGTCGTCCTTGCTCGCCTGCGGATGCCGGTGCACCAGCTCCGACACCGTGACCGACAGGCTTCGCTGGCCCAGCCGGCCGAGCATCTGATCGGCCAGTTCACGCAGCTGGTCACGCAGCGCCGGATTCGCCTGAATCAACGGCAGCTCCAGCATGTCCGGGCGAAACAGCAAGCGGTCCTCGTCGGCACCGAAACGCACCGGACAGCCGAGCAGTTCGGCATAACGCGACTCCCGATCCAGCGGTGCGTGACGGAATTCGACGGCCTCCGGCTCGAAACGCCCGCCGGTGCACCAGCGCGCGAGATGGATGGCATAGCCCAGCGACATCTCGCACCGGGGTTCGCGACAGAGTTCGTAGCGACCGGCATAGCAGAGCGCCATCAGCTCGCCGGCGGGGTGAAACCAGACCTCACCGCCCTGACTCACGATGGGGTGATATTCGGTGTAAAGCTCCAGCGCCTCGCCCAACGTTTCGCAGCTCATGAGCAGCAGCCCGGCGACATCGAGATGCCCCACCTGCAGGTGCAGCGCCAGTTGCAACCCGATCAGCGGATCGCTGCTGCCGGCGGCAAGCTGCCACCACAGCGCGTCATGCACATCCAGGCTGACGCGGTCATCGCCGGGAGCCAGCAGCGGTGTCGTGATCCCCAATCGCTCCGCGGCATCCACGAGCGCCTGGCTGAAACGCCGGGTGACGGTAGGCTCGCTCATGGTCCCGATTTGTTCATGTCCTGTCCCGAATGGCCCGGGACGCGGAGCCCGCGCATCACTACGCTAGGCTCTCCGGAAAAATGCATGGTCATCCAAGTAATGTACGCCATCATCGGTGCCGGCCCGACAGGGCTGAGTATGGCACGCAACCTTCAGAAACTCGGCCTTCCCTTCCTCGGATTCGAGATCCACAGCGATGTCGGTGGGCTCTGGGATGCCGACAGCCCGACCAGCACGATGTACGAGTCGGCGCATCTCATCTCCTCCAAGCGGATGACGGAATTCAAGGAATTCCCGATGGACGATGATGTTGCCGAGTACCCGCATCACAGCGAACTGAAGCGGTACTTCCAGGACTACGCGAAGCACTTCGACCTGTACCCGCATTTCGAATTCGAGACCGAGGTGGTCCGCGCCGAACGCAGCGGCGAGCAGTGGAAAATCACCACCCGCCGCAACGGCGAAGAGCAGACCCGGGTGTTCGACGGACTGATGCTGTGCAACGGTACGCTGCACGAACCGAACCGGCCGGAACTGCCCGGCAACTTCACCGGCCGGGTGATCCACTCCAGCGAGTACAAGACCGCGAAGATGTTCGACGGCCTGCGGGTGCTGATCATCGGCTGCGGCAACTCGGGCGCGGACATCGCGGTCGACGCCGTGCACCACGCCAGCAGCGTCGACATGTCGCTGCGCCGCGGCTATCACTTCCTGCCCAAGTTCGTGCTGGGTCGACCAATCGACACGCTGGGCGCCGGTCAGATGAGCCTGCCCCGACCGATCAAGCAGTTCATCGACGGCACCGTGATCAAGGCACTGGTCGGCAAACCCTCCGACTACGGCCTGCCCGATCCGGACTACAAGCTCTACGAATCGCATCCGGTGCTGAACTCGCTGCTGCTGCACTACGCCGGCCACGGCGACGTCAAGGTGCGCAAGGACATCGAGCACTGCGACGGCAACACCGTGACCTTCGTTGATGGCAGCACCGGCGAGTACGACCTGATCGTCCAGGCCACCGGCTACAAGCTGCACTACCCGTTCATCGACAAGGCCGAACTGAACTGGGACGGCCCGGCGCCGGAGCTTTATCTGAACTGCTTCCACCCCCATTCGGACAACCTGTTCATGATGGGCATGGTCGAGGCCACCGGCCTGGGCTGGGAGGCGCGCAACCGCCAAGCGGAAATGGTCGCCCTCTACATCCTGCAACTGAAGAACGACGCGGCATCGGCGAAGGCCCTGCAAACGAAGAAGACCCAGCACGCAAGCGAGCGGCTGGATGGCGGCTACGCCTACCTCAAGCTCGACCGCATGGCCTATTACGTCAACAAGCAGGCCTACAACAAGGTGCTGACCGCCCAGATCGACGCGCTCCAGGCCGACCTCCCCGCCACGGCGCGGGCGGCATGAACGTACTCATCACCGGCGCCGGCGGCTACATCGGCCGCCACGTCGCCCGACGCCTGGCCGAGCACCACAACGTCATTGGTATCGACCTACGCGGTGACAACGAGGCGGGTTTCGACCTGCGGGCGATGGACATCCGTGATCCCGCCCTGCGCGATCTGGTCATCGACAACGACATCAGCCATGTCGTGCATCTGGCGGCGGTGCTGGAGTTCAGCGGCGACCGCGCTCGCGATTACGACATCGACGTCAACGGCACCCGCAACGTGCTCGACGCCTGCCTGGCCGGCGGCGTGAAACATGTCACCGTCACTAGCAGCGGCGCGGCCTATGGCTACTACGCCGACAACCCGGAGTGGATTTCCGAGACCGATACGCTGCGCGGCAACGTCGAGATGCCCTATGCCGACCACAAGCGTCAGGTCGAGGAACTGCTGGCCGAGTACCGCGAGGCGCATCCGGAACTGACGCAGTTGATCCTGCGCGTGGGCACGGTGATCGGCGCCCACACCCGCAACCTGATCACCAATCTGTTCGAGAAAAAGCGCCTGCTGGCGATCCGCGGCTACGACTCGCCGTTCGTGTTCATCTGGGATCAGGACCTGGTCGGCATCATCCAGCACGGCGTGGAGACCGGAAACGGCGGCATCTACAACGTCGCCGGTGACGGCTGCCTGACCATCGACGAACTCGGCAGGCTCATCGGCAAGCCGGTGCTCAAGCTGCCGGCGCCGCTGATCGTCGCGGGGCTGAAGATCGGCCGGAAGCTGGGCCTGACGCGCTACGCCCCGGAACAGATCAAGTTCATCCAGTTCCGCCCGGTGCTGGACAACCGGCGGCTCAAGGAAGAATTCGGCTATACGCCGGCCAAGACCTCGCGCGAGGCCTTCCTGCTGTTCCGCGACCACGGTCTGCGGGCGCAGTAAGCCAAACACCACGATCACGGCAGCACGGGATGACCCGAATGCGCTGAACGACCATGCATGCGTACGCAGGAGGCACCGCACATGCAAACCATCGGACCACGGATTGCGATCACGACGATCGTGCTCATGCTTGTCGCCTGCGGCCCCAGCCAGCCGCCCGCCGGTGGCGCCTCGCCCGATGTCTCCTCGGTCACCATCCAGCGCACGGCGGGCGGCGTACCGCATATCGAGGCCGGTGACTGGCATGGCCTCGGCTACGGCTACGGTTACGTCTCGGCGAAGGACGCGATCTGCCGCATTGCCGAGTTCTACGTCACCACCGCCGGTGAACGCTCCCGCCACTTCGGTGCCGACGCGGATTTTCCGTTTCCCGCCAACGGCTTCACCTTCAACAACCTCAACAGCGATTTCTTCTTCAAGCTGATCCGCGCGCAAGGCACGGTGGAACGGCTCGCGGCGGAACCACCGCCGCTGGGCCCCGGCCCGGAGATTCGCGACCTGTTCGCCGGACACGTCGCCGGCTACAACCGCTATCTCGCGGAAACCGGTGTCGACCAGTTGCCCGACCCCACCTGTCGTGGCGCCGACTGGGTCAAGCCGATCACCATCGACGACGTGTTCCGCATGGCCTACACGCTGGCGATCTTCGCCGGATCGGCCCCGTCGGTGGACGGCATCGGCAGCGCGGCGCCACTGCTCAGCGCCAGCACCGATGACGTGCCTGACATGATCTCCGCGCTGCGCAACGCGCACGACTGGCATCCGGGCGGCCACATGGCGAGCAACGCCGTGGCGGTCGGCACCGAGGCCAGCGCCGACGGCACGCCGATCCTGCTCGGCAACCCGCACCAGACGTACAACGATCCGGGCATCTTCTATCAGGCAAGCTTCCGGATTCCCGACCGGATGGAAATCTCCGGCACGACCTTTCTCGGCCTGCCCTTCATCGTCATCGGCACCAACCGCGATGTTGCCTGGTCGCACACGACGTCGGCGGCGTTCCGCTTCACGCCGTACCAGCTCACCCTCGCGGGCGCGCACAGCTATCTGGTCGACGGCCAGGTGGAAGCCATGCAAGCCTGGCCACTGAGCGCCGAGACATTGCAGGAAGACGGCAGCGTGACCACCGTCGAGCGCACGCTGTACACCACCCGCTACGGGCCCATGGTGACCAACATCGCCGGCCTGCCGATCTTCGTCTGGACACCGGTGCTGGGCTTTGCCCTGGCCGACCCGAACGCCGGGAACATGCGCTATCTCAACCACTTCGTGAAGCTGGCCGACGTTCGGTCGGTGCGCGAGTTCGAGGCGCTGCTGGATGGCTTGCAGGGTATCCCCTGGGCGAACACCGTGGCGGTGGACCGCTCCGGCGAGGCGTTCTACGGCGACATCACGGTGTCGGCCAATGTCGATGACGCCAAGGCCGTAACCTGCGGTTCCGTGCTTGGGGAGGTGGCGTTCCCGTTGCTGGGCCTGCCGATACTCGACGGCAGCCGCTCGGCCTGCGCCTGGGATGACGACCCGGATGCCGTCGTGCCGGGCATCTTCGGCCCGTCCCAGTTGCCGCGACTGTTCCGCGACGACTATGTCAGCAACTCCAACGATTCCTACTGGCTGTCCAATCCCGAGGAGCCGCTGACCGGCTATCCGCGCCTGCTCGGAGAGGAAGGCACCGAGCGGCGGTTGCGCACACGTCTCGGCCTGAAAATGATTCAGGAACGCCTGGCCGGCACCGACGGTTATCCTGGCACCGGCTTCACCCACGACATCATGAAGGACTGGTTGTTCGGCTCACGCCAGTATCTGGGCGAGTTGTGGCGGGACGACCTGGTCACGGTCTGCAACACGCTGGGCGTGGCCCTGGGCAGCGGCGGCGTGGTGGACATTTCCGACGCCTGCCCGATCCTCGCCGACTGGGACCTGACCACCAATCTCGATTCGCCCGGCGCGCTGCTGTTCCGCCGCATCGCGGGCCGCCTGACCGGCACCACCCTGCCGTCCGGGACCACCACGCAGACGCGACTGCCGGGCACGCATGCGTTTCTGCGGCCGTTCAGTGAGCAGGACCCGATCAACACGCCATCCGGGCTCAACGTTGTCCACCCGACCGTGCAGACGGCGCTGGCCGATGCCGTGGCCGAGCTGAACGACGCCGGCATCGCACTGGACGCGACGCTGCGTGACTATCAGTACATCGAGCGCGCCGGCGTGCATTATCCGCTGCACGGGGGCATCGACCGCATGGGTTCCTACAGCATCCTCAACATCGAGTGGGATCCGGCCACCGGTTATGCCAACCCGTATCACGGCAACACCTACACCCAGGTCGTCAGCTTCCCGGATGGCGCCTGCCCGCGCATGTCGACGATCACGACGTATTCGCAATCGCCGGACCCGACCTCGCCCTACCATGCGGACCAGACCGCGATGTATGGCGAAAAGCAGTGGCTGGAAGTTCCGTTCTGCGCCGAGCCGATTCGCCAGCAGGCCATCGAGACCATCGAACTGAACATCGCGGGCTGAGCACCGACGAAGCGTCAGAAGCGGTAGCCTACCTCCAGTTCGTAGGTGGGGCCGGGAAAGGCTCCGCCGAAATGGGTGCCGCGGTAGGCGGGCGCATCCTGCGCACCGGCCAGCGATGCGTGTCCGGTCACGTTGTCGCCGAACAAGGTGACCCGCCAGCCGTTTCCGCCCGCGGATTTCAGACCCAGCTGCACGCCATAGGTCGTGCCCGGCACGCGGTAGTCCACCGGATCGAGATCGGTCGCCAGCGGCACGTCACTGGTGTAGCTGGCAGTGATCCCGGCGGTGGCGACCACCGGCCAGCGCCAGGGGCTGCCCTCCCAGCCCGCGGTGAATGTCGTCTTGAGCTCGGGAGCCAGACGCAGGCGTTGCCCGCTGAGATCACAGGGCGGCGCGGCGGTTTCCTCGGCCGGACAGGGCGCGCTGGAAAAGTCGTCGTACTCGGCCTGCGTGAACGCGCCGTTGAGACCGAACAGCACGCCATAGGGCGTCAGCAGCACAGCGTCGTATTCGATGCCCTGGATGGTCGCGGACGCGGCGTTGCCGACCACGTAGCTGAAGCCGTTGAAGGTCGCGACCTGCAAGCCGTCGAAATCGGTGCGGAACAGCGAGACATTCAGCCGCGCAGCGCGGCCCAGCAGTTCGGACTTGATGCCAATCTCGTAGGTCAGCGCGTCTTCCTCGTCGAACTCCAGCTGCTCATCGTTCACCGGCTGCGCGTTGAAGCCGCCGGACTTGTAGCCCCGTGCCACCGACGCGTAAGCCATGGCATCGGCGGCGAAATCAAACTGCAGCGAGAGCTTCGGGATCAGGTTGAAGTCCTCCCGCTCGCGGTGCGCCTGAAACTGGGTGTCGCCGTTGATGATCACGGGAAAGATGATCGATCCCAGCGGGGAATCGCCCAGCCCGAACCCCACGCCCGGCAGTCCCTGCGACCCGCTGAGGATGGCGTTGCCATCCTGCCCGGTCCGGTTGTTGAACAGACGATGGGAGACATCCAGGGACTTCCTCTCGTAATTCAGGCGACCGCCGAATGTCGCCGACCACCGCGGCCTGAAGTGCCAGGTGAACTGCCCGTACAGCGCCAGGCTGTCGGTGAGCTGATCGAAGCGGGTGAACGCCGTCTCGACCGGCTCCGCCGTGCCGCCTTCGGCCACGATACGCGCCCGGATCGTCTGCCCAGCCAGCGCGCCGCTGACCGCGTCGTCCAGCACCGCGTCCTGGCAGGCCTCGGGCGTCGGACTGACCACGCAGCCCCGGCGCTCCAGCTCCCCGGTGATCTGCAAGATCTCGTTGAGCATCAGGTAGTCGGTGATGTCGTAGGTCGCCCGCAGGTCGGTACGCAGGCCGTACAGGCCGGCAACGTATTCGAACTCGCCTGGCGGTGAGGTCAGGCGGAATTCCTGGCTGTACTGGCGCAGCGCCTCGTTGTTGTCCAGCACCAGAAACGGCACCGGAGAAACGTCGGCATCGAAGCTGACGATCTCGTCTAGCCACGCATAGTTGGTAATGCTGGTGAACACCGTGCCGCCGTCGAACTCGCGATCGATCTTGAGCGTGCCATCCCGCGCATCGCGGGCGACGCCCGCCGGGAAGTCGGTGGAGGTTCGATCGTCATAGGGATCATCACCGACCGTGTCGTCGAACACGCGCATCGCCGCCAGATGCCGGTCACGCACCTCGATCAGCTGGCTGCCGGAACCCTCCTGATTGACGATGCTGGTATTGAGGCTGAGTTCCAGACTCAGCGTGTCGGACGGCTCCCACAGCAGCCTTGCCCGGGCGCCGACGTTGTCGAGATTCTCCTCGTCGACGCCGGTGCCCGTGTTGTGCACGCGACCGTCGCGCCGGTCGCTGAGCAGGGCCACGCGCCAGCTCAGGTCATCGCCCGCCGGGCCGGTGGAGGTCAATCGGAAACGTCGGTGGTCATCCACGCCGAACTGGGCGTCGGCATTCACCCCGAATGCCCGCTCCGGCTTCGCGGTACGAAAGTGAATGGCGCCGGCGGAGGAATTCTTGCCGAACAGCGTGCCCTGAGGGCCACGCAGCACCTCGATGGATTGCAGATCCAGCAACCCCTGGTTGATGTACGAGGCCCGGCCGTAGAACACCTCGTCGATCAGGATGGCGACCGACTGCTCGAAACCGCGGTTGTAGCTGGAACCCAGGCCCCGCATGTAGATACTGGGAAAGGTCGGCACCGCGAGAACATCGAGGTTGGGCACGTAGTTCGCCACCTCGTTCATGTCGCCCATGTCCTTGTCGACCAGATCGTCCCCGCCGATGGCGGTCACCGACAGCGGGACGGTCTGAAGGTCTTCCTCGCGCTTCTGCGCGGTGACGACGATCTCCTCCAGCGCGGGGCGGCGCCGGGCGCGGACCACCGATTCGGGCTCCTGCTCCGGCAGCGGAATCACGTCCACCACCTCGGGCGTCCGCTCCGCGCCTTCCGCGTCGGTCGAACCCGGTCCGGCGTCTCGCCCGGATTGCGCCGGCGCCGGAAACGCGGCGGCCCACATAAAAACCACGATCGGCAAGGCGATCCATGCGCCCAGGCCGTGCGGCACACCCCATGTGTGCGTGTTCATTCCCTTTGTCTCCTCGCTGGTCGTTCCATCGACCGCTTCCGCGGCCCTCCCGCCGATGCGACGGAGGTCGACTCTTGTCGATAGAATGGTACACTGGTAGAACCACTGAACCAAACAAGCCAATCCCTGATGTTCGAAGCCGTTCAGAAACAGTCCGTCTCCGACGTGGTGTTCAACCAGTTGCGCGACCGCATCGTCAGCCAGCAGCTCAAGCCCGGCGAGGAACTGCCGGCCGAGCGCGCGCTGTGCGAACTGCTCGACGTGAGCCGCAACGCCGTGCGCGAGGCACTCAAGCGCCTGCAGCAGGCCGGGCTGGTCCAGGTTCGCCACGGTGGCGGCACAACGGTGAGCGACTACCGGGCGCAGGCCGGACCGGAATTGCTCGCCAGCCTGATGATCGACGCCGCCGGCCGCATCCAGGTCGGCGTGGCCCGCGGCGTGGTCCGCATGCGCCAGGTGTTGTCGCCGGAGATCGCCGCCGATGCCGCGACGCACGGCGGAGCTGCTATCGCGGATCGGCTGGATGCCATCGTCCAGCAGATGCGCGCAGCCTCGGGCGCCGCCGAATTGCAGCCGCTGGCGCTGGAATTCTGGGACGTGCTGGTCGACGGCAGCGGCAACATCGCCTACCGGCTGGCCTTCAACTCACTGCGCAAGACCTACCAGCCGATCGCCCGGCTGATGACCGGCATGCTGGCCGACGAGTTTTCCAGGCTCGACAGCTTCGAAGCCATGGCGCAACACGTTCGGAACGGAGCGCGCGAGGCCGCCTTCGACGTCGCCCGTGACTACATCGACTCCAGCAGCCAGGCCATCAACCAGTTCCTGACCCTTTATGAACAGCATCTCGAGGGGACCTGACATGAGCACCGAGAAGACCAAACCACCGATGCCCACCACCGCGGGCGAAACCCTGCGCGAGCTCTACCGCAACGCCAGCCCGATCATCCTGACGATGCTCGCGGTAGGGCTGGTCGGCTATCGAATCTGGCTGGGCAACTGGCGCATGGCGGATCTGATCGCGCCACTCGCCATCCTGCTGATCTGGCCCTTCTTCGAATGGGTCATCCACGTGAAGCTGCTGCACATGAAGCCGCCACGCCTGTTCGGTCGGACCCTCGACCTGAACGTGGGCCGCTCGCACCGCAACCATCACGTGGACCCAAACGACCTGTCGGACATCACCATCAATCTGGAGGTGTTCCCGACCGTGGTGCCGGTGATCTTCCTGCTGGGCTACACACTGATGCCCACCGTTGAACTCGCCACCGGCGCGCTGGCCATGTTCTTCGTCATGGCCTTGCACTACGAGTGGTGCCACTTCATGGCGCATGTGCGCTGGACGCCGCCCCTGTCGTACTACCGTCGCCGCCAGCGGATGCATCGGCTGCATCACTTCCGCAACGAGAACCTGTGGTGGGGCGTGTCCACCGGCATCGGCGACCTGGTGCTCGGCACCGCGCCGGACGCCGCCGACGCGCCGCGCTCGCCGACCGTCTACAACGTCAACGGCATGGCCACGGCGGAATCGACACAGCCTGGCTGATCCGGCGCCGCGCCCGCGGGATGGCCGTCAGCGCCCTGTCCGCAGGGTGGGAAACACCACGTCGACCGCCGACAGCGACTGGCGCATCCCGCACAACTCCTCGACCAGTCGCGCCGGTTCGAACGGGGAGCGGATTGCCTCCGGATCGATGACTTCGCGGGACCAGTGATTGCGAGGCACCCAGGGCAGGAACTTCGGAAACCACAGCCGTTGCTGATACTCGTCGGCCAGTTCGGTGTAGACAGGCAGCTGGTCCAGGGTGCGCAGCGCGCCCACGACCTCACCGCGGCTGAAGTCGGTGTCCGACGTGGCCGACGCGCTCAGATCGAACATGACGTCCTCGTCCTTCTGCCCACCCGGACGGTTGCCGTCTCGCAGATAGCGGACGAACTGGTAGAAGCGCATGGTGAGCTCCAGCGAATAGCGCCCGGGGCCAACCCGGTGGGCGCCGAGCAGAAACCAGACGAAATGCTCCTCGCGGTCGTAGTCATCGACCGGATCGCCGTCTTCCCGGTAGATCGCCACGGAGGCATAGCCGCCGCCCGACATGACATACGCACGCTGCAAGCCGTGGATCACGGAATCAACGTAGGCGTCCTCCAGCCGTTCCTCGCCAAAATGCAGCTCACCAAATCCCTTGTGCCTGCCCCCGCTCAACGTCATCGCTCATCCCCGTTCCGTGATGCCTCGGGCCGGCGCCGGGCGGCCCGGTCGCGTCCCGGCAGCGGCCGCATCGCCTGCTGCATGCCCGCGCCCCGCCACTCGGGGTGACGCGCGCTCTGTTCCTTCATCGCCCTGCGAAACCGCCACCAGGCACGAGGCCCGGGCAGACGCGGTATATGCGCCAGCTCCCAGTGAATCCCGTTGATCGGATCATCGAAGAACACCGCGTAGTAACCGGGCGCGTAGACGGCGTATTCCGCCGGCTCCTCCGTCACGGGAACGTCGTTGGCCATCAGGAAATTCCGGTGGAAGGCTTCCACCTCGCCGCGGTTTCTCGCCCACAAAGCGATGTGGTGAATGCCGGTCGCGCGATCCTCGTGATGCAACCTGCTGCCTGACTTCGCCGGCTGAATACCGATGTAGCTGTGAGGAAGCGGAAACCGCGCGATGTAGTAAGTCGACCGATACCCGATATCCATCGTCCAGAAGCTCCTGTACCCGAGCCAGCCGAACATCCGGTCGTAGAAGTCGACGGACTCCTCATACTTGAGCACCGAGAATTCCACGTGATTGACGCCGCGCCAGCGCATGATGATCTCCGTCGGGAGGCTTCGGGTGCGACGTCAGGGCGTCAGCAACACCTTGCCGAAGTTCTTGCGATCCTGGATGTAGCGATGCGCAGCGGCCGCCTCGTCAAAGGTGAAACTGCGGTCGACCTGCGGCCGGATCGCGCCATCACTGTAGTACTCCAGCAGCCGATCCAGCCAGGTATTGACCATTGCCGCCTCGTCCCACAAGTGGCCCATGTTCACGCCGAATACCGCCTTGTTCTCATTCATCAGCCGCAGCGGGTTGAACGCGAAGAGCGGCATGCCGGACAGCGCACGGATCAGCGTGCCGATCTTGCTGCTGCGCCCGGTCGCCAGGCTGGACATGCCGAACATGCCCAGCCGCCCGGTCGGCGCCAACGCACGAAACCCCTTGGTGAACGACTTGCCACCGACCGCGTCCAGGATCAGCTCCACGCCACGTCCATCGGTCAGTTCCAGCACGCGCAGTTCGAAATCCTCGGTGCGGTAGTCGATGCAGGCGTCCACGCCCATCTCCAGCAACCGCGCATGCTTGCCGGCGGACGCGGTACCGATCACGCGGGCGCCGATCCGCTTCGCCAGCTGCGTGGCCGCAATGCCCACGCCACCACCGGCACTGTGCACCAGCATCGTCTCGTGCGCCTTGAGACCGCCCATGACCTCGACGAGCTGATACGCCGTCAGATAGTTCACCGGGATCGCCGCGGCCTCGAGCAGCGACATCCCCTTCGGCAGCGCATGCACCTGAATCTGCGGCAGACAGACCAGGCTGCTGTACCCGCCGAAGCGGCAAAGCCCCAGCACCTCGCGACCCACCCACGATGCATCGACGCCATCGCCCACCGCATCGACCGTGCCGGCCACCTCGTAACCGACTACCACCGGCATGGGCGGCAGGTCCGGGTAGAGGCCCAGCCGCCCCATGATGTCGGCGAAGTTGATGCCCGCCGCCGCGACACGAATCCGCAGCTCGCCGGGTGCCGGCGTCGGATCGGGCGCCTCGCGCAGCTCCAGCACGTCCGGGTCGCCGGCCTTCGGAATCCAGATCTGTTGCATCGATGCTCTCCTTGCATGCCGCGATGCACGGGAGCTTAGACGATCAGCCTGTCACTTCGACACCACGCGAATACCGTCCCGGGGACAGACCGACATGCCGGGCGAAGGCGGCGCTGAACGCGCTGGCTGAGCCGTAGCCGACTGATTCCGCCACCTCGGTCACCGACATGTCACGTCGACGCAGGCGCTCCTTGGCAACCTCCATGCGCCAGGCATGCAGATACGCCTTCGGCGCCATGCCCAGTTTCCGCGAGAACCGTGCGAAAAACGCGGACCGGGAAAGCGAAGCGGCAGCCGCCAACTGCTCGACTGTCCAGGCATGGGCAATGTTTGCGTGCATCTGCTTCAACACGAGTGCGAGCCGCTTGTCGCCCAGGCCTCTCAGCAGACCCGGAGGCGCGTCACCCGTCGTCGTGGCACGCATCGCCTCGATGAGCATCAGCTCGATCAGGCGCGAGCGGATCAACTCGCTACCCGGCATCTGGCCACTGGCCTCCTCGCCAACCAGGTGCACAAGCTGCGCCAGGCGTGCGGATTCCCTGACATGCACAACATCCGGCAACAGGGACACTAGCAACGCCGAGTTCGCGGAATCGAATTCGAAGGAACCACCAAGCGACCGCATGTCGGGCGAACCCGTCGGCTCACCGTAACGCAGTTCCTGAGTCCCGCCGGCGACCTGATCGGGATCGAAATGGACAGGCGGGGCCGCGACGAAACTCGAGAGGGTGAATGCGGGCGTCGTCGGCAGCAGCACGAAGTCGCCGGCCCGTATGTCGATCGGTGCGTGCCCGCGCACCGTGAGACGGCAGCTGCCCTCGAGGACGACACAGAAGCTGGGCTTGCCAAACTCGCTGTAGTGCACCGCCCAGTTGCCCTTGCCACTCACGACGTTGGCAAACGCCGCGCGCGGGCTCAAAAGCTCCACAACCTGGGAAAGCGGATCACTCAAATCAGGATTATTGCGAATTTTTCAAGGACTTTTGACCATCGAAAGTCCTGAAACCTTGATCTATCGTGAGTTCCGGGTCAATCAACCAGGAACAACACATCATGAAAACCGTTCTCATCACCGGCTGCTCTTCCGGCTACGGGCTGGAAACGGCGCGCCACCTTCACGCCCAGGGGTGGAACGTGATCGCGACGATGCGAACGCCAAGACCCGAGCGCCTTCCCGCCTCGGAGACCCTGCGCGTGCTGGCGCTGGACGTCACGAACGAAGAAAGCATCGCATCCACCATCGAGGCTTGCGGCCCCGTCGATGTCCTGGTGAACAACGCGGGCATCGGCCTCTTCGGTGCCTTCGAAGCGACACCAATGGCGACCATCCGGGACGTGTTCGAGACCAATACAATCGGCGTCATGGCCATGTGCCAGGCGGTCATTCCCGGGTTTCGCGAACGCGGAGCCGGAACCATCATCAACGTCACATCCTCGGTGACGCTGGCACCGCACCCCCTGGTGTCGGTCTACAGCGCCAGCAAGACGGCCGTTGAAGGCTTCACCGCCTCCCTGCGCCATGAGCTGGAACCGTTCAACATCGCCGTTAAACTCGTGGAGCCGGGCTACGGACCGACGACGGCCTTTGCCTCCAACGGCCAGCAGAGAATGCAGGGGTTGCTTCCGGACGCCTACGGCGACTACGCCGGTCAGGTGTTCGCGTCATTTTCGGACGTCGCCGACTTCACCAGGGAATCGGATGTCGCGGAAACCATCCTGCGTGCGATCAATGACCGCTCGGAAGAACTCCACTTCCCCGCAGGAGCCGATGCCGTAGCCCTGGCGGCACAGCGACGCCGTACCCCGTAGTCGAAACGCCGGGCCGCGGGACGAGGAACCACGACCTGATGACCACCCTGCGCAACTGATTTTTTCAACAGCCATGGCGTAGACTGTCGGGCACCATGCAAACGCATCTGGATTTCCAGCCACGCGTGGGTCGCGAGGCCGACCGCGACGGCCTGTTCCACCCGGCCGTCACCGGCTGGCTGCGTTCGCGCTTCGGCCAGCCGACGGAGGTGCAGACGCGCGCCTGGACGGTTACGGCGGAGCATCGCAATGCGCTGATCGCGGCGCCCACCGGTTCCGGCAAGACGCTGGCGGCGTTTTTGTCGGCGATCAACGATCTGGTCGAGGCCGGCATCGCACAGGGGCTGGAGAATTCGGTCCACGTACTCTACGTGTCGCCGCTCAAGGCGCTGTCCAACGACATCCAGAAGAACCTGCAGGAGCCGCTGGCCGGCATCCGCGCGAACCTGACGGCGCTGGGTTATCCGGATGTGGACATCCGCGACGGCGTGCGCACCGGCGATACGCCGGCCTCCGAACGCGACAGGATGCGCCGCAACCCGCCTCACATCCTGGTGACGACGCCGGAGTCGCTGTACATCCTGCTGACCTCCGACAGCGGCCGGCGCATGTTCGGCTCGCTGCGCACGATCATCGTCGACGAGCTGCACGCGGTGGCGGGCAGCAAGCGCGGCGCGCATCTGATGCTGTCACTGGAACGCCTCGCCGCGCTGTGCCCGCGCACGCCGGTGCGCATCGGCCTGTCGGCAACGGTGAAACCGCTGGCGACGATGGCTGACTTCCTGATGGGTGGCGAGGGCGCGCCGGACCGCGATGACATCGAAATCATCGACACCGGCCACGTGCGCGAGCGTGATCTGGCGCTGGAGATACCGAACTCGCCGCTGACGGCGGTGATGGCCAACGAGGTCTGGGAGGAAATCTACGACCGCCTCGCCGCGCTGATCGCCGAGCACCGCACCACGCTGATCTTCGTCAACCAACGGCGCGTCGCGGAGCGGGCGGCCAAGCATCTGGCCGAGCGGCTTGGCGAGGAGCACGTCACCGCGCATCACGGCAGCCTGGCCCGCGAGCACCGGCTCAAGGCCGAGCAGCGACTGAAGACCGGTCAGCTCAAGGCGCTGGTCGCGACCAGTTCGCTGGAGCTGGGCATCGACATCGGCGATATCGATCTGGTCTGCCAGCTCGGCTCGCCGCGGGCAATCAATGCGTTCCTGCAACGTGTCGGCCGCGCTGGTCACTGGATTGGCGCGATTCCCAAGGGCCGGCTGTTTCCGCTGGCGCTGGACGATCTGCTGGAATCGGCGGCGCTGCTGCACGCCATCGAACGGCAGGACCTGGACCGCATCCACATTCCCGATGCGCCGCTGGACGCGCTGGCGCAGCAGATCGTCGCCGAAGTCGGCTGCCAGGAGTGGTCGCTGGACGGGCTGTTCAAGCGACTGCGCCGCGCCCAGCCCTATCGCGAACTGAGCCTGGAGCGCTTCGAGCAGGTCGTGCAGATGCTGGCCGAGGGATACGCCACGCGGCGGGGCCGCCGCGGCGCCTATGTGCACTACGACGCCGTGCACCGAATGTTGCGGCCGCGGCGCGGCGCCAAGCTCACCGCCATCACCAATGCCGGCGTTATTCCGGACCAGTTCGACAGCGACGTGGTGCTGCTGCCGGAAGGCCATCGCATCGGTACGGTCGGGGAAGATTTCGCCTTCGAGGCCATCCCCGGCGATATCTTCCAGCTCGGCAACGCCTCTTATCGCATCGCCAAGGTCGAGACCGGCAAGGTGCTGGTCGAGGACGCCGGCGGCCAGCCACCGACGATTCCATTCTGGTTCGGCGAGGGCTTGGGCCGTACCGACGAGTTGTGCGCCGCCGTCTCGGCACTAAGCGCCACGGCGACGGACAAGCTCGCCGAAGACATAGAAACCTGTCGCGACTGGCTGGTACGAGACATTCACCTGCCAACCGCCGCGGCCGACCAGCTCACCGACTACCTGGCCGCGTCGTGGACGGCGCTGGGCGTGCTGCCGACGCTGGAGACGATCGTCTTCGAACGCTTTTTCGATGATGTCGGCGACACCCATCTGGTGATCCATTCGCCCTACGGTTCGCGGCTCAACCGCGCCTGGGGGCTGGCGCTGCGCAAGCGCTTCTGCCGCCAGTTCAACTTCGAGCTTCAGGCCAGCGCACTGGACGACAGCATCGTGCTGTCGCTGGGCCCGACCCACAGCTTCGCCCTGGAGGATGTCAGCGGCTATCTGAAGTCCGCCTCGGTGCGAGACGTGCTGATCCAGGCGCTACTCGACGCGCCGATGTTCCCGACCCGCTGGCGCTGGGCGGCGACGTCCGCGCTGGCCATCCGACGCATGAACGGAGGCAAGAAGGTGCCGCCGCAGTTCCAGCGCTCGGATGCCGAGGACCTGCTCACGGTCGTATTCCCCGACCAGGTCGCCTGCGCCGAAAACCTGAGCGGCCCGCGCGAGGTGCCGGACCACCCGCTGGTGCAGCAGACGCTGTACGACTGCCTCAACGAGGTCATGGATATCGGCGGGCTGGAACGGCTGCTGTCCCGGATCGAGGCCGGCGAGGTCCGCGTCGTCTGCCGCGACCTGGCCGCGCCCTCCCCGCTCGCGCACGCCATCATCCACGCCAAGCCCTACGCCTTCCTGGATGACGGCGAGGCCGAGGAACGCCGCACCCGCGCCATCAGCACCCGGCCGCTCATGGACCTGCGCACCGCCGCCGACATTGGCCGGCTGGACCCGGAGGCCATCGCCCGCGTACGCGACGAGGCCCAGCCCGGCATCGGCAACGCGGACGAGTTGCATGACGCGATGCTGACCTTTGGCTGCCTGACCGCCGATGAGGTGACCGCGCCGGCCGAGCCCATGCTCGCGCATCTGCACGCGCAGTCACGGGCCACGAGGCTGACGACACCCGGCGGCGTCACGCTGCATGTCGCAGCCGAACGATTGCATGGCTTTCTCGCCCTGCTTCCTGATGCGACGCTGTCGCCGACGATCCAGCCAGTCGGCAAGGACGCATCGGACGCGGACGACGCGTTGCGCGAGATCATCCGCAGCCGCATGGAATTGCTGGGACCGGTGTCCATCGCCGCGCTGGCCCGCCAGCTCGGCATGGAATTCAGTCGCGTCGAAATCGCGCTGCTGCAACTGGAGGCCGAAGGCGCGGTGATGCGCGGCGCATTCACGGAGCCGGACGCGTCGGAATGGTGTGATCGCCGCCTGCTCGCCCGCATTCACCGCTACACCCGCGATACGCGGCGGGCGGAGATCCAGGCCGTCGCGCCGACCCAGTTCCTCCGCTTTCTGTTCCGCTGGCAGGGCGTGGCCCGCCGCGATGGTGAGTCCGACACCCGGCGCACGGGTGATCAGGCACTGCTCGCCGTGCTCCAGCAACTCGAAGGCTTTCCGGCACCGGCCGTGGCCTGGGAACAGGACATCCTGCCGGCCCGCATCGGTGACTATCTGCCGATGATGCTGGACCGGCATTGCGCCGCCGGACGCGTGACCTGGGCACGACGCGCATCGGCCGGCGATGACGGCCGCCGCAAGGCCGGGCCGATTCGCACCACGCCAATCTTCTGGAGCACCCGCGAACATCTGGGGCACTGGCAGCGGCCGGACCAGACGGCCGAATCCGGCCCGGAATTCTCGCCGCGCGCCGAGCGCGCGCTGGACGCGCTGAAGACGCACGGCGCCAGCTTTCATTCCGACCTGCTGGCCGACACCGGCCTGCTCGGCGCCGAACTGGAAACCGCGCTAGGCGAGCTGGTGAGCCAGGGGCTGGTGACCTGCGATTCCTTCGCCGGACTGCGCGCCCTGCTCCAACCGTCATCGAAAAAGCGGGGGCGGCCAAGGCGTCGCGCCTCGGTGCGCGCGCTGGACCTGGACGAGTCGGGCCGCTGGTCGCTGACGCGGCAGCGCCGGGCCACCACTGATGACACCGCGCTGGCGGAACCGCATGTCGAGCACATCGCCCGCACACTGCTCGCCCGTTACGGCGTGGTGTTCCGAAAAATGCTGGAACGCGAGGACGGCCTGCCGCCCTGGCGAGACCTTTATTACGTCTACCGACGGCTGGAGGCACGCGGCGAGATTCGCGGCGGTCGTTTCGTCAGCGGGTTTTCCGGCGAGCAGTTCGCGCTGCCGGAGGCGGCGACCAGCCTACGCACACTGCCGTCCGCCGACGACGGGACGCCGGAGTACGTGTCGATCTCGGCGGCCGACCCGCTGAACCTGGTCGGCATCCTCACCCCCGGCGACAAGGTCGCGCGGACGCCGGGCAATCGGGTGCTGTTCAGTAACGGCACGCCGGTGGCCACCCGCAGCGGGGGCGACGTGCAGTTACTGACGGAGATGGACGCGGCCCGAAGCTGGGACGCGCACACGCTGCTGATTCGCGGCACCGCGCAGTCGGCACCGCCGACCACGCGGCCGCAGTAGCGTCTATTTCTCGACGAAGGCGCGTTCGATCACGTAGTCACCCGGCTCGCCGATGCCCGGCGAGATGGTGAAGCCGCGCTCGTCCAGAATCGATGCCGTGTCCTTCAGCATGCCCGGGCTGCCGCAGAGCATCGCGCGGTCGTCCTCCGGGTTCATGGGCGGCAGGCCAAGGTCCTCGGTCAGCTTGTTCGAACGAATCAGATCGGTGATGCGGCCGCGATTATGGAACTCCTCGCGCGTGACCGTCGGGTAGTAGATCAACTGGTCGCCGACCAGCTCGCCCAGGTATTCATGCTCCCTGAGTTCGTGCTCCAGCACCTGGCGATACGCCAGATCGTTCTGGTAGCGCACACCGTGAACCACGATCACCTTTTCGAAACGCTCGTAGCATTCCGGATCCTTGATCAGGCTCAGGAACGGCGCCAGACCGGTACCGGTGCCCAGCAGCCAGAGATTCTTGCCCGGATTCAGGTCGTCCAGCACCAGGGTGCCGGTGGGCTTGCGACTGACCAGAATCTCATCGCCGGACTTCAGGTGCTGCAAGCGCGATGTGAGCGGACCGTCCTGCACCTTGATGCTGAAGAACTCGAGAACGTCCTCGTGATTGGCGCTGGCGATGGAATAGGCACGCATGAGCTTCTTGCCTTCCAGGTCCAGCCCGACCATGACGAACTGGCCGTTGCGGAATCGCAACGCCTCGTCACGAGTGGTGGTGAAGCTGAAAAGCGTGTCGTTCCAGTGATGGACGCTGAGCACGGTCTCGGGTGCTACGGCTGCCATGGCTACGCCTGTGCGGAGGAAATTGGAAGCGCGACTTTAGGGTTGGCAACGCGGTGCTGCAATGCGGCATCCACTTTTGTTATATCGATCAAACGCTTGTCGATACCCGGAGCGTCGTTCTCGAGTTTCTCCAAATGAGAACGCTTCCGCAAATCATTTAAATTGTTCCGTAAAATCAATCAGTTAGCTTGCATAGTCGCAATCGCACCCGTATCCTCACGCAAAATTCACATCCAGACGCGGGTACCCGGCGACAGGAGAGCTGCCATGAAAGGCGACAGCAAGGTCATCGAATATCTGAACGCCGGTCTCAAGAACGAGCTGACGGCGATCAATCAGTACTTCCTCCACTCACGCATGCTCCAGGACTGGGGCATCTACGAGCTGGCGAAGAAGGAATACGAGGAATCCATCGACGAGATGAAGCATGCCGATGCGCTGATCCAGCGCATTCTGTTTCTCGGCGGCCTGCCGAACCTGCAGGATCTCGGCAAGCTGTTCATCGGCGAGAACGTCCAGGAAATCCTCGAATGCGATCTCAAGATCGAGATGCAGGCGCATCCGCTGTACAAGGATGCCGTCGCGCATTGCGAGGCGGTCGGTGACTACGTGTCACGCGAACTGTTCGTGAAGATTCTGGAATCCGAGGAAGACCACATCGACTTCCTGGAAACCCAGCTGTCGCTGATCGGCAAGGTCGGCGAGCAGAACTACATTCAGACCCAGGTCGGCGTCGATCCGAATCAGGAGCCGAACCCGGCCATGTAAGCATCGCGGGCACGGCGGTCCACCCGCCGTGCCCGGGTCGTCAAACCTCAGAGCAACATCGCCACCCCGGCCCCGGGCCAGGCCCGCTTGATCGTGCCGGTAACCTTGGCGCTGTCGTGCATTTGCAGATCCACCTCGCGGTAGAACTTCAGATCACCCTCCACGCGCGTCCCCGGTCCGAGTACGACCTTGGGCACGTGACGGCTGCTGCCCTTGGTGGACTCGTAGACGATATCCCCGACGATTACCGAGTCGGTCCCCGTGTCCAGCGGGCTGTTGACCGTCTCGATACCGCCCTCGATACGCGAACGGGTGAAGCTGATGTCGCCGTTCACGGTCTCGATGCCATCCTTGACCGTGGCGCCGGAACCCAGGCGGATGTCGCCGTTCACCGATTCCACGCCTTCGCGAACCGTGAGGCCGTCACCCGACCGGATGCCGCCGTTGACGGACTCGATGCCGTCCACCGTGACGCCCTGGCCCAGCGTGATGGAACCGTTGACGACCTCGATGTCGGCGGCATGGCTGGAATCACCCAGCGCAATCGACCCGTTGACCGTTTCCAGATCGCCGACGCGGCTGTTCGGCCCGATCTTGATCGAACCGTTCACCAGACTGAAGTCGGCGTTCGGGTCGTCGATGCGTTCGATGTCCACCGAACCCGCGCAGGCCGAAGTCGCCAGTGCGCAGGCGACCAGACCGGATAACCAGACAGGCTGACGTCGAATCATGAATGCTGCTCCCTTCCTGTGGATGTGCAGAAACCGGGAGCATCGTGCATGCCAAGAATTTTATCCAGAAAATTCAGCATGTTAAGAACCATCACCGATGCCACGGCATACGGATTTGGTCACCCGAACCAAAGATTGGTGAAGCTCCCGGCCATCAGACTCAGGATGCGCCGACCCCGCGGACGGTCGCAGCCAGCCGTTCCGCTTACAATCGACGCCCTCCACTGACATGCCAGAGCCCGCGAATGGAATTGTTCATTGACTCAGCCGACCTCGACGAATTGCGCCACTGTGTCGCAGGCGGACTGGTGGATGGTGTCACGACCAACCCGTCGCTGGTCGCCAAGACCGGCAAGCCGTTTCACGAAACCGTGGTCGCCATCTGCGAACTGGTCGGCGGCCCGGTCAGCGCGGAGGTCACCGCGCTGGACACCGAAGCGATGCTGACCCAGGCCCGCGAACTCGCCGCGCTGCACAAGCACGTCGTGGTCAAGCTGCCGCTGACCCGTGACGGACTCGCTGCCTGCCGCGTGCTGAGCGAGGAAGGCATCAAGACCAATGTCACGCTGTGCTTCTCGGCGGTCCAGGGCCTGCTCGCCGCCAAGGCCGGCGCGACTTACGTCTCGCCGTTCATTGGCCGTCTGGACGACATCGGCCAGGCGGGCATGGACCTGATCCGCGACCTGCGCCAGGTGTTCGACAACTACGGATTCACCACCAAGGTGCTCGCCGCGAGCATCCGGCATCCGGAACATGTGCTTCAGGCCGCACTCGCCGGTGCGGATGCGTCGACCATACCGGCGGCGATATTCGGCAAGCTGCTGAATCACCCGCTGACCGACAGCGGCCTGGATCGCTTTCTCGCGGACTGGAAGAAGGCCGGACTCTGAACGCGACGCCGGCCGGATGATCTAGCCGACCCGGGAGCCCCGATAGACGAGGCCGGCTCTCGGCTTCTGATCACGTTCGCGCTCGGCCGTGGTCGCCGAACGGCTTTCCTCGACGGGCGCGCCGCGATACATGCGAGGCCGGCCGCTGGTGGCCTGCTCCGACGCGGCATCGGCCGAGGCCTGATCGATATGCGCCACGGCGCGCTCGAGGGCGGTGGTCAACTGAGCGACACGGATCGGCCGGACCACATCCGCGCCCTCGTGAGTCCGCCTGTCCCCGAAGCTAATCACCGCGACATTCGGCGGCGTGTAGCGCTGCACGGTCGGCAAATCGTCCACGCCGACGAACAGCAACTCTCCGGCCTGCCCGTTGACGTGCTCGAACGCGACACCGAGTTGCCCGGAAACCGAGTTGAGCGCCGAAATCAGCGTTCGTCGATGCGCGTCCGTCACGCCGACGAAGTCGAATCGAATCGGAGCCCGCTGCGGTCTGGCCATGTCCCTCTCCATGGAACCCAGCCAATCGCACTGCAACATTTACGCCACGCGAGAACCCCGCTGGTCGGAAACCGGCGACGCCGGACGCAGTCCCGCAGCCTACTCGCCGCCGTCAGCGGGTGCCGCCATCGCGGCCACCACGCTGTCGCCCCGCGCCTGCCTGAGCGCCAGACAAAGGTCGATCTGCTCCAGGCTTTGCGCGTAGAGCCTCGGCGCTCCGAACAGCTCATCGAGCTTCGGCTCGAAGAACGCGACCACCTCGTCACGTCGCGATGGCGTGCAGAAATGCTTGGTGCGCTCCACAAGCTGGCCGTGGGCCGACTCCGGAATCCGCGCCTTGATCGCGTCCAGCGACTCCCTCAGCCAGTCCCACGCCGCCGTTCGGGTTTCGGCGGACTCGAACTGCTGCCGCATGACATGCACCAGCTCGTTGCTGCGAAGCAGTTCGGTGAGCGCGCGCTCGCGCACCCGGGCCGCGATCGCCGGCTGCGGGGCACGGGCCAACGCGGTCAGGATGCGCTCACGCAACACGGCATCGGTACTGGCCTCGAAGCGAGCCCACAGACGCTCGGCGAACGCCTCCCCGTACTCGATCACGCCGGCCTCCAGCGCGGGCTCGACGATATCGCTGACCAGCGCCGAGGGATCGGGCAGGTCATCCGCCGGCCCGATGTAGCGATCGGCGGCCGCGGCCAGCCGGGCGCGCAGGTCCGGCGCATCGCCGTCCCGCACCAGCAGTTCGGCCAGTTCGCCACGCAACTGCGCATCGTTGCTGGATTCACCGGGATCAGGCCGCAGGCCTAGCTGCGCCTCGAAGCGCGGCAGGTACGCCTCGGTCAGCGCCGACCGCATCGCCGCCCGGGTGGCATCCTCAACCAGCCGATCCTGGATCTTTGCCCAGGACTTGCGCAGGCGGGTGGCCACCTCCCAGTTCGGTTGCGCGGCCAGGGTCGGCAACGCGGCCTTCAACGTCGAGAATTCCAGCGCGCCTGCGCGAAACGCCGCATCCAGATTGTCGACCAGCGACAGCTGTTCCGCCGCCGACAGTTCATCGATGCGATCCAGCAGGGCAGCCCACTGCGCTTCCGGCAGGGTCCAGCGGTAATACCCAGCGCCGGCGCTGTTGGGCAGCACGGCGTCGGGACAGCTCTGCAGCGGCAGTTCGGCACGGGGTTCGGTCAGCAGATGGCACCGCGCTTCAGCCTGGCCGTCGGCCAGTACCCGATAACAGACCGGCACCTGCCACTGCCCCGGCGTGTCGATGGCCGAGCCCAGGGGCCGGTAGCGTTCCTGCTCCAGAATCAGCGTCGGCTCGTCGGCGCAGTCCAGCGCCGCGCGCACCAGTGGTACGCCGGGCTGCTCCAGAAAGCTGCGGAAGGCCGGGACGACGCGCTGGTCCTCACTGCCATCGGCGATCGACTGCATGAAGTCGTCGGCGGTGGCGACGTCATTGGCATGCCGCGTCATGTGCAGCCGGACGCCATCCCGGAACGCCGCTTCGCCGACGAAGCGCTCGAACATCGACAACACCGCGCCACCCTTGCGGTAGGTGATGCCGTCGAAGGCGTTGCTGATGTCGTCGTTCGCCTCGATCGGCTGCCGGATCTGCCGCGTGGAGGCCAGCGAGTCGATGGTCATCGTGTCCAGCGCACGACGCTGCAACTCCAGCGGCACGCCCAGCTGCGGATCCCACTGATCGGCGATCTTGTAGGACAACCAGGTCGCGAAGGCCTCGTTCAGCCAGATGTCGTCCCACCAGGCAGGGGTCACCAGATTGCCAAACCACTGGTGAGCCAGTTCATGGGCATGCGTGACACCGTACGCCCGGCGCAGCGTTTTCGAGGCATGCTCGTCCAGCAGCAACCGCTGCTCGCGATAAATGATCGCTCCGACGTTCTCCATCGCGCCGTAGGCGAAATCGGGGGCAGCGATGATGTCCAGCTTGGGATACGGATGCGGGAGGCCGAAGTAGGCCTCCAGCCCGTCCAGCAGCGGGCCGGTGTTGTCCAGCGCGAACTGGAGATCCGGTCCCTTGCCCGCGGCGGCGGCGCCACGCAGCGGCAGCGGCTCGTCGCGAATGTCATTCGGCGGCAATCCGCCGGCGTCGTTGATATCCAGCGGGCCGACCACGAAGGCGATCAGATAGGTCGGAAGCGGCGGCGTCCTCTCGAACACGTGCCGGACGGCTCCGTCCACCGCGGTCTCGGTACGACGCGTGGGCGTGGAGCTGATGACGATGTCATCCGCCCCCGCCGAAACCGCCAGATCGAAGGGCACCTTGAAGCGCGGCTCGTCGAAACAGGGGAAAGCCAGGCGCGCCGAGATCGCCTCGAACTGGGTGAAGGCGTAGGCGCGGTCGTTCTCCACGACCTTGTAGAGCCCGTCCAGCGAATCGCTGAACGCGGCGCTGTAGTCGATGGTCAGCCTCGCCTGTCCGGCTGATACGGGAATCGGCAGGCTCAGACGAGCAACACCGCTATCGTCAACCTGCTCGTACTCCGCCGCGATCAATGTGTCCCCGGCGCTGAGCGTGGCGGCGGACACCGTCAGGTTCTTGCCGTGCAGGTAAATCTCGTCGACCGGCTCGATGAGCCGCACATCGATGACCACACGCCCGGAGAAGCCGTCGGTGTCGGGATCGATGCTCAGGTTCAGGGCATACGCGGTGGGCACGACAGCCTCGCCGAGCCGCCCCAGTGGCACCGATTGCTCGCGCACCGGGGTGTCGGACGACGGCGTCGACCATCCGGCCGGCGCGGCGGCATCACCGGCCGAGGTCGCATCATCGGAGCCGCCGCAGCCGGCCAACAGCGCCGCGCCGCACACTCCAAGCAGAAAAACGGCCCAACGGCTCATGCCAGATTTCATCCTCAGCTCCGTGCTTGCATGAATCGACGCCCCGGTCCCCAGACACGGGATGCCAGAATGTAAACGAAACACGGATTCGTCCGCACCGCCAGGTCGTCACCGCGCGGCAACATGCCGCCGGGGCCAACACGGTGGCCGTAACAAAATCCCGGCCCGAACCCGGTCTCTTGCCCCAGACCGAACCTCATCGACAGGAGTCGAACATGATGCGCAACTGGAAGTCACTCGTGAACGCCGCGGCGCTCGGCATGGCCTTGCTGGTGACCGCTCCGGTCATGGCCGGGCAGAAGATCTACACCGGCTGGTTCAGCGATGTCGCGATCAAGGGCTATGACCCGGTGGCCTACTTCACCGACGGCAAGCCGGTCGAGGGCAAGGAAGCATTCGAAACGCAATGGGAGGGCGCGACCTGGCGGTTCGCCAACGCGGAGCACCGCGACCTGTTCGCCGCGAACCCGGAGCAGTACGCCCCGCAGTACGGCGGCCACTGCGCCTTTGCGGTCGCCAAGGGCAATCTGGTGAAGATCGATCCCGAGGCCTGGACCATCGTCGACGGCAAGCTGTACCTGAACTACAGCCTGTCGGTGAGGGACCAGTGGCTGGCGGACCGCGACGGCTTCATCGAGCAGGCCGACCGGCAGTGGCCGCAAATCGGTCAGGAATAGCCATCGTCAGCGGTCCCGCGGTCGCGCTGCGTTGACCGCGGGACCGGATCGGCTAACCGGGTTCGCCCCAGAGTTCCTCCAGCCGCGCATCGCGCCCGCAGGCGAAGCGGTAGTAGCGATACCGCAGCGAATTCTTCTTGTAATAGTCCTGGTGGTACTGCTCCGCCTCGTAGAACGTGCCGGCCGGGGTGATCTCGACCAGCACCGGCGACACCTCGCCCGCGTCGATGATCGCCTGCCTGGAGGCTTCCGCCGCCTCGCGCTGCGCGGCGTTCAGCGGAAAGATGCCCGGCCGATACTGCCGCCCGCGGTCGCAGAACTGTCGATCGTCCGTCGTCGGATCGACGTTGCGCCAGTAGACATCCAGCAGCTCCTCGTAACTGACGACGGAGGGATCGAACTCGACCCGAACCGCCTCCGTGTGACCGGTACCGCCCGCCGACACGGCCTCGTAGGACGGATTCTCCACCGAGCCGCCGATGTAGCCGGAAACCGCTTCGCTCACGCCCTCGACCTTCTCGAAATCGGATTCGGTGCACCAGAAGCAGCCACTGGCGAAGATCGCCTGCTCGGCATGCAGAGGCAGCATGGCCAGTGTCAGACAGACGCCTAGCAGCACGCGGGGTCGATTGGTTCGTCGCATGGGAAACCCTCGAAAGTGAATGGAGCGGTGGTACCAGTAGACCGGATCGGGGGCGCGGGCTTCACGCGCATCCGAACCCGGGCCGCCAGCGAATAAATGGGCAGACAAGTTCTGGTGACCTGTTCGCCGCCCCGGCTGTTCCGGGGCCAGGGCATCGGGAGGTTGACGGGTTGTGGAAGCAATACTCGTCGGAATGGATTTTCATGAAAGGCTTGCACCCGTTCGTCGGGTCCGAAACAATCCCGTCATGCAGTCCACTCCGGCGGCCGAACTTACCGTACTTGAGCGCATCGCCCGTGGTGATTCCACGGCCGTCGACGCGTGCATCAAGACGTACGGTGGCCTGATCTGGTCAATCGCCCGGCGCTACTTCAAGCGCCAGGCCGATGCCGAGGATGCCGTTCAGGAAGTCTTTCTGGACCTCTGGAAATCCGCGGCGCGGTACGACCGCAACAAGCGGTCGGAACCCGTATTCGTCGCGATGATCGCGAAACGCCGGATCATCGATCGGTTTCGCTCCGAGACGCGACACCCGCTGGCAGAAGAATTGCCGGCGACAGGGGTTGAAAACACCCACGCGGATGCCGATCCCGAGCTCTGCACCGAAGCCGGGCAAATCCGCGACCGGCTCGGCGACCTACGCAAGGAGGAACGGGACGCACTCGATCTTGGGGTGGTGTATGGCTACAGCCATGCCGAGATCGCGGAGAAACTGGATATGCCGCTGGGCACCGTCAAGTCACACATGCGACGGGGCCTGATGCGGTTGAAGGGCTGGCTCGACGACGGGCCGGGGACGCAGTAATGGCGCAGTCTGACGACAACATGGACCTCTGGCTGAGAGCGCTGACCGGCGAGCTCACGGCCGAGGAGCGCCTGCGCCTGGACCGCGAAGATCCCGAGTTCGCCGAACTCGAGGAAATGGCGGCGATCTACGATCTGGCCAGCACCGGCGGGGCCGACGAGGCCATGCCCGATGATCTGGCCGAACGGATTCGCGCGCAGGCCGTACTGCCGAACGCGGAACCCGGGAACGCACCGGCGACGCCCTCCTCCGTCACGCCCATTCAGTCGGAACGCTCGCGAACCCGCACGTCGTCCAGCGCCGGCCTGGCGTGGTTTGCCGCCGCGGCTTCGCTCATCGCCGCCATCGTCGGCTGGTGGCCCGAGACACCCGCGCCCGGACCCGCTCCGCAACCGACGCCCACGGTCGCCGACCTGAAGCACCAGTTCGAGACACAGGCACCCGATCTGGTCGAGTTCGCGCTGGCGGGCACGGAGGATCCGGCGGCCGGCGACACCGCAGCCGGTTCCGTGGTCTGGAGCCAGGATGCTCAGCGCGGCTACATGACGATTCGCAATCTCGCGGTGAACAACCCCGACGAATCGCAGTATCAGCTGTGGATCTTCGACGGCAGTCGCGAGAAGCATCCGGTCGACGGCGGCGTGTTCGATGTCACCGAGGATGGCGAAGTCATCGTTCCGATCGAATCCAAGTTGCCGGTGCGCGAGCCCACGCTGTTCGCGATTACCGTGGAGCGTCCCGGCGGCGTGGTGGTCTCGGACCAGGGTCGGATCGCGATGGTGGGCAAGGTCGGCGCCTGACCCGCGTCGGCGTGTCAGTCCTCGCCGGCCCGATCGGCGCGGCTCGCCAGACCCTCTCGGGATTGCTCGCCCCGGCCGCGACGGTCAAGCCGGCGTAGCCACCAGGCGCCGGCGAGAAAACTCACCGTCAGCAGGCCGAATAGCCAGAGCATTCAGCGCTTCTGATCGTCGGCGGGGGGCTCGCCCCAGTCATCGTCATCATCCCACTGACGCACCTTGGTCCAGTCGGCCCGGGCTTCCTGCGCCTTGGCCTCGCGCAGGCGCTTGAGTACGAAGCCGTAACCGCAGATCACGAACACGACCAGCCCGATCAGCACCCACAATCCGGCGGACATCGCAGCTACCCGGCCGAGGCCTGCTTGTGGACGATGAGCATCGCCAGTTCCAGCGCCTGCTCGTAGTTCAGCCGGGGATCCACCGTGGTCTTGTAGGCGCGGGCCAGATCGGTCTCGGTCAGATCACGGGCACCGCCCATGCATTCGGTGACGTTCTCGCCGGTCAGCTCCAGATGGACGCCGCCGAGGTAGGTCCCGGCCGCCGCATGCAGATCGAAGGCCTGTTCCAGCTCGGAGCGAATATTGTCGAAGCGTCGCGTCTTGACGCCGCCGGCCACCGATTCGATGTTGCCGTGCATGGGGTCGCACATCCACAGCACCGGCCGGCCGCTGTCACGCACCGCGTCCAGAATCGGCGGCAGCTCGGAACCGATCACCTCGGCGCCCATGCGATGAATCAGCGCCACCTTGCCCGGCACGTTGTCGGGGTTCAGTCGCTCCAGCAGGCCGAGCACCCAGGGCACGTCCATGCCGGGGCCGATCTTCACGCCCACCGGGTTCTGGATGCCGCGGCAATACTCCACATGCGCGCCATCCAGATCGGCCGTGCGCTTGCCGATCCACGGCATGTGCGTGGACAGGTTGTACCAGCCCGGCTGGCGCGGCACCCGACGCGTCGACGCCTGCTCGTAGGGCAGGTGCAAAGCCTCGTGACTGGTGAAGAAATCCACCCGCGACAGCTCGCTGATCGACTGCTCGGCCAACGTCTCCATGAACCGCAGCGAATCTCCGATCGCATCCACGCGGCTCTGGTATTCCTTGGCCAGCGGCGCGTGCTCCACCCATTGCAGGTCCCAGTATTCCGGGTGATGCAGGTCGGCGAAGCCGCCGTCGATCAGGCCGCGGACGAAGTTCAGCGTCATCGCCGATCGCGCATGCGCGGTCAGCAGCCGCTGGGGATCGGGGACACGGGCCGCCTCGGTGAAATCCGGCGCGTTGATGATGTCGCCCCGGTAACTGGGCAGCGTCACGCCATCCTTGGTTTCGAAATCCGACGACCGCGGCTTGGCGTACTGTCCGGCGAAGCGGCCAACGCGGACGACTCGCTTCTTGAGCCCGTGCACCAGCACCAGACTCATCTGCAACAGCACCTTCAGCCGGTTGGTGATGATGTCCGGCGTGCAGTCGGCGAAGCTCTCCGCGCAATCACCGCCCTGCAGCACGAACTTGCGTCCGGCCACGGCATCGGCGAACTGCTGGCGCAGCGCCATGATCTCCCAGGACGTGACCAGCGGCGGCAGCTCGCTGAGCTGTCGCAGCGCGGCATCCAGCGCCCGCTGATCCGGATATTGCGCCTGCTGGACCGCCTGACGCTGCGTCCAGGATGTCGGGGACCAGGATTGTGGTTCGGGTTTGAGCACGGCGCTCATAAGGCGTAGGTCTCGTTTAGATAGCGAATGATGTCCCTGGATTCGTACATCCGGACGTCGGTATTCGGGTCGATCAGGTACGGCACCTGCAAACGCCCCGTCTCCTCGAACATGCGCTTGCGGTTGCGGCCGCGCACGTCCGCCTCCGGATAGAACTTCTTGCGCACGATCGGCGGACCCATGTCGGCCTTCTGCGCCTTGCCCATGTTGCGCAGGATGTAGGGCAGTTCGAGTTCACAGAGGCGCTCGCGCACCAGGCGCGAATACGGACTGGACTCGAAGGAATAAAGCTCCAGCGGCTGCTCGGGTGCCTTCGACGGACGCGCGAACAGGCCCCGACCGATGCGGGGAATCGCCGCGAGCTGGCTGGTCATCGACTGCAGGCCGTGTGGCGTTTGACGCAGGCGGCGGGCGCCGTAGGTCTCGGCCAGATATCGGACGATGTCCTTCGACTCGTACAACGCGGTTCCCGAGTTCGGGTCCACCAGATACGGAAACTGCGCCTTGCCTCCCTTCTCCTCGGCCTCCGGCCGGAACCGCTTGCCGCCTTTGGGGCAGGGCCGGATCAGCACGTCCAGGTCCATCTCCGTCAGCGCTTCACGCACCAGCCGGCAGAACGGGCACCCCTCGAACTCGTAGAGCTCCAGCAACTGCGCCGGCTGCTCGCGCACGCCGTATGCACCCGTGCCCCGCCATCCGGCGAGCGAGCTGGTCATGACGGAAGCCAGTACGTTGAGCATGGGTTCGATCCCGACGGTCGCAAAAAAGGGGCGACATCTTAAACCCTGAGGCCGCCGGGGACACGGACGTGTTCAATCGGAAGGCCCTGAATACCGAGGTTGACGCCTCGATCACATTCCAGCGCTTGGTCCGCGATTGATCACCTGACAGTAAGCATAGAAATGCCGGGTGAACGCCGCCACTCCTCGCCCAACACCCACTAACTAGGTGATGCCATCAGCTTCGTCGGAGTGGATCGCTTCACGCCGACGACCACAGGAAAAGGGGTACTGACTACGGGATCCAGAATAAATCTCCGTCCCGGTCTACTTCCGACCTCCGGAGACCGCCCGATTTCCCGGGCATAACGCGCCGGGCAAGCATCAACGCCACTTCCTCCGCGAATCGTTCGCTACCAAGCGCGTAATTTCCATCCGTCGCCTTGCGAATCTTGTCCACCATCTCGGGTTTGAGGTCCGACCGAAACCGCTCTTGGCAACCAATGCGCTAATCTTCCTCATGGCTGTCCATACTGGGCGTTAGTGCATAGACAGACCATTATCGCCAACATCAACGTGACATAAACTGGGGCCTGTCCCTTATTACTCGCTGTCGAGCTCATCCGTCAGTTTCACTTTTCAGATAACTTTTCGTCGCCTCCGCCAACGTCGCGTAAAGCTGACCCAGCTCATCGTCTTGGACAGAAAATTGCGCGCCACTTAACTCCCACATCCGAGATTTCTCTGATACTGGAACGGAATCCGATGACAACTCGCGGAAGCATTGCTCCAATTTGGTCAATTCAAAGTCAGAAAAATTGCTTAGAACAAAATTAACGCCCACGCTCCAGTCCGGAAATGTCACAAAAAAATCTTGATGGATATGGGCCCCAAAGAGTCCAATTACGTCGATACAGCTCATTTTTTTCATTCTGTTAGGTACGCAGTATGGATATTATAGCCACGAGAAAATGCGAGGTTTCTATGAATCACTACTGTCACCCCGTGCCCGGTGACGAGATTCACTCTAGCGGGACGATTTATCCCAAATGACCCACGCCGTATGGCCACCCTACCGGTTGGAGATCGAAAGCGAGCATGCAAAAGGAAATGGGGTCAGGTCTTGCAATCCAACATGTCGTGGTCAATCTGCTGCCATCGCAAGACCCCAGTCCATCGAGTTGTCCGGCGCCTACCGGTCGGGTGATTGCACGATGGAGCAGATTGCTGACAATTTCGGGGTTCACTATGCAACGGTTTGTCGTGCTGTTCGAAGTGGCGAATCAGAGTGACAGTGTTGCATTGCAAGACCTGACCCTATTTCCTCAGACCTGACCCTATTTCCTCGTGACCCTATTTCCTCGTGACCCTATTTCCTCGTGACCCTATTTCCTCGCTATTTCTCTGGCCCTAAACGACCGCGTGGAAATCCTCGCGGTCGTTTAGGGCAATCGGGATTTGGCTGGTGGCGCGGAGGCCTTGGGACTAGAGCCAGCAGTCAATCAGACTCACAGGCCATCACATCCTGTTCCAGATATTCCGAAATCTTCTGCAAGTCTCGTAAACTCTCATCACTGGGGGTTTTTAGAGCCGCTTCTGCCGAATAGCCTTCAATTGCAAACTTGCATCTCTTTCCTGATATCAAGGCATCACAATCCTCTACAGAAGGTCCGGCCGTTCCCGGATAAATTGGCACCTCAGATATAGAGCCTGACACTGAAGCAGGCACCGTGATCACGACCTCCAAAAGGCGCGGTCGGCCACTCATTACAGCGTTCAGCCGAGACACCTTGGATTCTCGAATCGCGAGCTGACTTCCATCCGCAAATTCGTATTTCCGACAGCCAGTACCATCAATAGGCTCCGAAAACCCTGCGGCAGCACAGCCCCCGGCCAAAATAACCCCGGACAGAGCAGTACCTACGCAAGTGAAAATTCGACATTTCCTCATGGCTAACACTTGTTGGTAGAGCAATAGTTCCACGCATGCCAATCGGCTTGGGTCTCTGGGCTAAGCCCAGCAGGCGAACCGTAAGAATGAAATTCTGACCAACTTCTTATGTACGGGTCATATAACCCAAAACTCCCATAATGAAGCATCTGCTGCATTCCCGCCTGCAGAATAACATTCATACCGACTTGGTACTGCGCCACATGGCCCATTTCGTGAATATATGTCCCAACAGTCGAGATCGGCCCGTCTGGAGTCGAAATCGAGCACGCAGTGAAATCAGCACATCCAGATGCTGCTGGCCAGTAGATATTTCCGTTAGGCGCCATGGGCACATGTTGGATTCAAGAATCAAGCGCAACATGATTGAGGTAATCCGCCGTTGCTTGGTCGAAAAGCTCCTGCGGGGTCTGAAAGTCAAAACGTTTTCTTGGACGGGTGTTCAGCAGCCACGCAACGTCGTTCAAGCGGACCTGGCTCACGCCTGACAGGTCAGTGCCCTTCGGAAAGTACTGCCGCAGCAGGCCGTTGATGTTCTCGTTGCTCCCTCGCTGCCACGGGGCGTGCGGATCTGCAAAGTAGATGGCCATCTTCAGGTGCTTGCTCATCAGCGGATGCTCAGCCAACTCTGATCCCCGGTCGTAGGTCATCTTCCCTGTGACCTGGAAATTCTCGGCCTTCGATCTCAGCCGGTCGCCGATGGATCGTCTGGTGGTCCGGCACCTGAATCGCCGAGCCGTTCGACGCGCTGGCTCTGCGCCCACGTTTGGGCTTGCCCTGGCGCAGTTGGGACACAAGCAGCCGCTTCAGGTGGTTTCTCGGCTGCGCGTAGACCCACGAGTAAATCGTCTCGTGGCTCACGTGCATGGATGGATCGTCCGGGTGTTCCCGTTTCAGCTTTTCTGCAATTTGCTCTGGCGACCACTGGCGATGCTCAAGCATGCTGACGACCCGATCTGACAAGCGTGTACCGGCTTGCAGCTTAGACGGTCGGCCGCACCTGCGCCGAGCCCGGCGGTAGCGCTCGGCGGCTCGGGCTGCCGAGTACAAACCGCAGATCTGACGCGATAACTCGCGAGAGATCGTCGAACGGTGACGGCCCAGCAGGCGTGCGATGGAACTGATCGTGGCACCCTGACCGTGCTGAATCATGATGCTCGCACGCTCTTCTGCGCTCAGGTGGTGGTAGCTGAATGACATGGCAACACTCTTTTTCGATAGTGTTGCACTTGTTTCCTGAGCCTACGCTGCTCCTTGCCAACACATACCACTCATCGGTCGAGGGCCGGCACGGGATTCCCAACGATACTGTTTATTTATACAGTTTCGGAATGAACCCAGTCGCCCACAAGGGCCGCGGCGCCCTCTCCAATCGCGAAAGCCGTTACCGGCAGGCGACCACCCATGCCGAGGACGACGGCTGGTGGCAGGACGATGTCGTCGAACGCGTGACCACGGTCGTGCAGGCGGACCAGTCCAGATCGGTCATCACGCACAACCAGTCACCGGACGTGCCGTTTGATCAGTCCATCAATCCCTATCGCGGCTGCGAACACGGCTGCATCTACTGTTTCGCGCGGCCCACGCACGCCTATCTCGACCTCTCTCCCGGCCTGGATTTCGAATCTCGGCTGTTCTACAAGCCTAGAACGGCGGAGCTGCTGCGCCAGGAACTGAGCCACCCGAAGTACGTCTGCAAGCCGATCGGGCTGGGCACGAACACCGATCCGTACCAGCCCATCGAGAAGCGGTTCCGGGTCACCCGGCAGATTCTGGAAACGCTGCTGGAATGCCGGCATCCGGTGACCATCGTGACCAAGGGCACGCTGATCCTCCGCGACCTGGATCTGCTCGAGGCCCTGGCCGCGCGCGGCCTCGTGCACGTGATGATGAGCGTGCCGACGCTGGACCGCTCGCTCAAGCGCACGCTGGAACCACGCGCGGCCGATCCGGCCCGGCGTGTCCGGGTCATCCAGGCGCTGACCCAACGCGGCGTGCCCACCGGCGTGCTGGTGGCACCCGTGATCCCGGCGCTCACCGATCATCACATCGAAACCGTGCTGGAACGTTGCGCCGAGGCCGGCGCCACCGAGGCGGGCTACGTGCTGCTGCGGCTGCCACGGGAAGTCGCTCCGCTGTTCGAGGAATGGCTGCGAACCCACCGCCCCGATCGCGCCGAACACGTGCTGTCGATCATGCGCCAGATGCATGGCGGCGCGTCCTACGACGCCACCTTCGGCCGCAGACAGACCGGCGCCGGACCGTTCGCGGAACTGCTCGCCAAGCGCTTCGAACTCGCACGGCGCCGGCACGGATTGAACCGCGAGCGCCGCGGCAGGCTGGATTGCAGCCAGTTTCGCCCGCCGGTGGAGCAGATGAGGCTGTTTTGAAGGCGACCTGACCGGTGCGGATCAGGCCTTGCCGATCAGCCCCAGCAGCCGATCACGCTGCAAACCGATGAGGATTGCCGACGCGATCCACACGCCCACGGCCATGAAGAACAGCAGGCCGCCATCGGTCGCGATGTCCGAGCTGTCCACGCCCGGCACGGTTTCGTTGCCGACGACGATGCCCAGCGGCGTGAACAGGTGAAAGAAGATCGCACCGCTGATGATGCAGAAGGCCAGCAGCGCGCCGAGTGGATTGAGGATGCGCCAGGCCGGCACGACCAGGCCCGCGAGCAGCAGCACGGCGGCCACCAGTTCCGCCGACCCGATCACCTTGGCGGAGAAGATGCCGCCCGGATTGAACAGCCCCTCGACACCGATCAGACCGGCGGCCCAGGCATCCAGCGTGCCGAAGATCAACTGGGTTTCCGGCGCGTCGATGAACTTGAAGAACAAGGACTGCACGAACACGAACGCGATGTAGACCGACAGCAGCACCGGCAGGTAACGCTGGGCTTTGGACATGGAATGCTCTCCCCCTGAATCTGTTTGCTTACGACCGGACGGCCTCGACGAATTTCCCGTCCCGGTCCGCCGGGTCGGTGTAGCGCACCTCCACGATCTCGATCTCCGCCGGCCCCGTCGGCAGGTGCACGATGCAGATGTCACCCACCGATTTTCCCCGCACGGCCCGGGCCATCGGCGAATCCGCGCTGATCCAGCCGCGCCCCGTCTCCACCTCGTCGGCGCCCACGACCCGGTAGGTGCGTTCGTCGGCCGCCTCGTCTGCAACCGTGACCCAGGCGCCGAAGAACACGCGATCCGGATCATCCGGCAACCGGTCCACGACCTTCAGCGCCTCCAGGCGCTTGGTCAGGTAGCGCACCCGCCGGTCGATCTCCCGCAGCTCCTTCTTGCGGTAGATGTACTCGGCATTCTCGGAGCGGTCACCCTCCGCCGCGGCGGCCGACAGCGCACGCACGACCTCGGGACGGCGCCGACGCCACAAATGATCCAGTTCCTCGCGCAGGCGGGCATGGCCCTCCGGCGTGATGTAGGGGCTGGACACGGCGACCCGGGCTCAGTTTCCGGTCAGCGCCGCCAGGTCCGCCGGCGGCGGCAGGCTGTCGGGCACGAACAGGTCCGGCGCAAGCCGGGTGGCGGCCGGATCGACCTGGTAGCCGCTGAAGTCCCGCACGCCGGCCTCGTAGAGCACGAGGTCGTCCATGCAGTGCTGTCCGGTGAACTCGCGGGCGGGCCTGGTCAGGATCGCGTGCGCGGCATCGCCCATGATCTCCGGGGTGCGGCTCATCGCCACCAGCGAGTCGCCACCCAGCAGGTTGGCCACGGCGGCGGTTGCGATGGTCGTACGCGGCCACAGCGTATTGAACGCAATGCCGTCGCGCTTGAACTCTTCGGCCATCGCCATGGCGTAGATGCTCATCATGTACTTGGCCATGGAATAAGCCGGGTGCGGCGCGAACCACTTGGGGTTCATGTCCAGCGGCGGCGACAGGTTCAGCACATGCGGATTCTCGGCCTTCTTCAGATGCGGGATGCATGTGCGGCTGACCAGGTAGGTACCGCGACCGTTGACCTGGTGCATCAGGTCGTAGCGCTTCATCGGCGTGTCCAGCGTGCCGGTGAGCATGATCGCGCTGGCGTTGTTCACGCAGATGTCGATGCCGCCGAAGGTCTCCACCGTCTTGTCCACGGCCGCCTGCACCGCCGCCTCGTCGCGAATGTCGCAGACCACCGGCAGCGCCTTGCCGCCCGCCGCCTCGATGTCCTTGGCGGCCGTATGAATCGTCCCCGGCAGCTTCGGATGCGGCTGATCAGTCTTCGCGGCGATGGCGACATTGGCGCCGTCCTTCGCGGCGCGCAGCGCGATCGCCAGTCCGATCCCGCGGGACGCACCGGAAATGAACAGGGTCTTGCCCGCCAGGGAACCGTTGGATTCGGCCATGGAGTCTCCTACATCTAGCTATATGAATGGCGCCTAGAATATCGCAGCCGGTCAACCCGCGACCTACCCGGTCGGAACCGGCACGGAACTTTCGGCCGGCTTGAAAATCCACAGCTGGGCCCCATCTGCGCGACATCGCGATCCCGTCGGACGACGGTGCGATGACACGCCGCGCTACCGAGCGGGCGTGCGGGGTTGTTTCGAACATCAAGAAGAGCGAGACAGGGATGCTGAAAGTTCAGTCACTGAGCCGGCGCTTCGGTGCGCTGGTTGCGGTCGATGGGCTGTCGTTCGAGGTTGCGCCGGGAGAAGTCCTGGGCTTTCTCGGTCCGAACGGCGCCGGCAAATCGACCACGATGAAGATGATCACGGGGTTTCTGACCCCCTCCTCCGGTACCGCGACCATCTGCGGGCACGATATCCAGACCGACCCCGTGGCGGCCAAGCGCGAACTGGGCTATCTGCCCGAAGGCGCTCCGGCCTACGGCGACATGACGGTGGAGCAGTTCCTCCGCTTCATCGCCCGGATTCGCGAGATTCCGGCCGGGGAGATCCAGCAACGCATCGACACGGTGATCGACAGCATTCAGCTGCAAGCCGTCGTCCACCGGCCGATCGAAGCGTTGTCCAAGGGCTACAAGCGTCGGGTGGGGTTGGCACAGGCCATCCTCCATGACCCGAAGGTGCTGATTCTCGACGAGCCCACGGACGGCCTGGACCCGAACCAGAAGCACGAGGTGCGCAAGCTGATCCGGAGCATGGCCAAGGACAAGGTCATCGTCGTCTCCACGCATATCCTCGAAGAAGTCCCAGCCGTGTGTACGCGAGCGATGCTGATCGCCAAGGGCCACGCGCTGTTCGACGGGACGCCCGAGCAGCTGAGCGCGAAATCCCGTTACCACCAGGCGGTGACGGTGCAGCTCGACGCCGTTGATGACGCCGCCGAGGCGCTGCGCGCGCTGGACGGCGCGGCGTCGGTGGAAACCGGCCCACGCAGCGTCACGGTATTCCCGACACCCGGCGCCAGCCTGATCGAACCGGTGAACCAGCTGGCACGCGAGCGCGGCTGGCAAACCCATTCGATCTTCCAGGAACCCGGCCGCCTCGACGACGTGTTCCGCTCGCTGACGGAGGCCGCGTGATGCACCAGGTCAAGACCTTGTTCCAGCGTGAACTGGCCGCCTACTTCGCCACACCGCTGGCCGTCGTGTTCATCGTCATCTATCTCGCGCTGACCGGCGTGTTCACGTTTTATCTCGGTAACTTCTACGAACGCGGGCAGGCCGATCTGCAGCCCTTCTTCGGCTTCCACCCCTGGCTCTACCTGCTGCTGGTGCCGGCCATCGCGATGCGGCTCTGGGCCGAGGAACGCAAGTCCGGCACCATCGAGCTGTTGCTGACGCTGCCGGTGACCATGTGGCAGGCGGTGCTGGGCAAGTTTCTCGCCGCCTGGGTGTTTCTCGGGATTGCATTGGCGCTGACCGTGCCGATGTGGATCACCGTCGCCTATCTCGGCGACCCGGATCACGGCGTGATCATCGCCAGCTACATCGGCAGCTGGCTGATGGCCGGCGCCTACCTGTCGGTGGGTGCCTGCATCTCGGCGCTGACCAAGAATCAGGTGATCGCCTTCGTCGCGACCCTGGTGGTCTGCCTGGCCTTCACGCTGGCCGGCTTCCCGCTGGTGCTCGATGCCTTCTCCGGCTGGGCACCGGTCGGCCTGGTCGAGCTGGTGTCCTCGCTGTCCTTCCTGTCGCATTTCCAGGCGATCAGCAAGGGCGTGCTGGCCGCCAATGATCTCGTCTACTTCCTCGTTGTCATCGCCGCCTGGCTCGTTGCCGGCGCGATGCTGATCGACCTCAAGAAAGCGGAATAACATGAACCGGACCAAACGCTTCTCACGGTGGGGTCTGGCGCTGGTCGCGGTGATCGCGCTGGCGGTCATCGCCCTGGCCAACACGCTGCTCTCCGGAGCCCGTGTCGACCTCACCGAAAACAGGCTCTACACGTTGTCCGACGGTGCGAAGAACATTCTTCGCGACCTGGACGAACCCATCAATCTGTACTTCTTCTACTCGCGCGAAGCGGCCAGCGACGTGCCGTCGATCAGCACCTACGCGGCACGCGTGCGCGAGATGCTGCGCGCCATGGAGGATGTCGGCGGCGACAAGGTGCGGCTGACCGAAATCAATCCCGAGCCCTTCTCGGAGGCCGAGGATCGCGCCGCCGAGTTCGGGCTGCAGGGCGTGCCGCTGGAAGCCGGCGAAACGCTTTACTTCGGGCTGGCCGGCACGAACGCGGTGGACGACGTGCAGACGATTCCGTTCTTCCAGCTCAATCAGGAATCCCTGCTGGAATACGACCTGGCCAAGCTGATCTACCAGCTCTCCCGGCAGTTCAAGCCGACGCTGGGCCTGATCAGCGGCCTGGACATGGGCGGTGGGTTCGATCCGCAGTCCATGCAACCGGCGCGGGAATGGCTGATCCTGGATCAGCTGCGGCAGTTCTTCGACGTTCAGGAAATCCAGCCCGATGCCGAGACGATTCCCGACGACGTCGAGTCGCTGATGATCGTGCACCCGGCCGGGCTGTCCGAAGCACTGCAATACAGCATCGACCAGTTCGTGCTCGGCGGCGGTGGCGCGCTGATCTTCGTCGATCCATTCGCCGAGACGGCGGCCCAGAGTTCCATGGGCATGGCCGACGATCCCAAGCCGACCTCCTCGGATCTGGCCAGCCTGCTGGGCCCCTGGGGCGTCAGCATGGATCCGCAGCAGGTCGTCGCCGACGGCACCAATGCACTGGCGGTGCAAACGCGCGCCGGCGCGCCGTCCTATCACCTGGGCCTGATCGGCCTGGGCGGTGACGCACTAAGCCAGGACGACGTGGTCACCCAGGGTCTGGACGCGATCAACCTCGGCTATGCCGGCGCGTTGCAGGCCGCGGACGACACGACGCTGGAGATCACGCCGATCATGCAGTCCAGCACCGAGGCCGCGTTGATCCCTTCATTTCGCATTCAGCCGGGCATGAACCCGAACGACCTGAGGCGCGGCTTTTCACCGACTGGTGAGCGCTACGCGGTGGCCGTCCGCGTGCGCGGCAAGGCGCCGTCCGCCTATGGCGACACGCCCCCGGAGAACATGGAGAACCCGGACCACCTGACGGAATCGGACCAGCCGATCAATCTGGTGGTGGTCGCCGATACCGATCTGCTGCGCGACAACCTCTGGGTTCAGGTGCAGAACTTCTTCGGCCAGACCATGGCCTCCCCGTTCGCCAGCAACGGCGATCTGGTGGTCAATGCCGTGGACAATCTGCTTGGCTCCTCCGATCTGATCGGCATTCGCGCCCGCGCCAGCTTCTCGCGCCCCTTCGAGGTCGTCGAACAGCTCAAGCGCCAGGCCGAGGGTCGCTACCTGGAAACCGAACGGGAGCTTCAGGCCGCGCTAAGCGAGACCGAACGCAAGATCACCGAGCTGCAAAGCCAGGGCGGTGAAGGCGACGCCTTCATTCTCACGCCCGAGCAGCAGGAGGCGATTGAGCAGTTCCGCGAGGAGAAAGTTCGCATCCGCCGGCAGTTGCGCGACGTCCAGCACGAGCTGAACAAGGACATCGAGCGCCTTGGCACCACGCTGAAATTCATCAACATCGGCCTCGTGCCGCTGTTGCTCGCCCTCGGGGCGCTGGTCATCGGCTGGCGTCGCGCCCACAGGAGAGCCGCATGAAACCGCAAACCTTCTTCGCCGGCCTGGCGCTGGCCGCGATTCTGATCCTGGCCGCGATCACGCTGGGCGACCGCCATCCCGGCGAGGTGAGCAGCGGCGAGTTGCTGATGCCGCCGCTCAACGAGCGCCTCAACGACATCACCCGCATCCGCATACAGGGCGACAGCGACCAGACAGTCACCCTGGTGCGTGAGCAGGAACGCTGGATGGTCGGTGAACGCGGCTATCCGGCCGATGTCGCCGACATCCGCGAACTGCTGATCAATCTGTCGGAGGCGTCGACGCTGGAGGAAAAGACCAGCAATCCGACGCTTTACGAGCGACTGGGCGTCCAGGACCACGGCACGGGCGAGACCGCGAACAAGCAGATACTGATCTGGGCCGGTGACGAGCAGCTGGTCGGCATCCTGCTCGGCAAGAACGCCGGCCAGCCCCGCGGCACTTATGTTCGTCTGGTCGGCGGTGACACCAGCGCGCTGGCCGATCGGGTGCTGGTTGCCAGTGCGGATGTCACGCAGTGGCTGGAGACCGACCTGATCAACGTGCCGCCGGAGGACATCGTGTCCGTGCAGGCGATGCCCGTGGATGGCGAACCCTACTCGCTGAGTCGTTCCGCCGAGGCCGGCGATCTGACGCTCGACGGGCTGGATGCCTCCGAGTCGGAAAAGGGCGCGAGCGTGGCCCGTGTCGGCCGCGTATTGCAGAACCTTCGGCTTGAGGACGTGCTGCCAGCCGATGCAGAGACACCCGCGGACGGCTGGTCGAAGCTGCTGTTCACGCTTGATGACGGCAGCACCATCACCCTGCAGACAGCTGAGGCCGGCGATGACAAGCTGCTGCGTATGGACATCCAGCCCGCTGACGATGCCGATTCGGACCTGGTCGCCGCGGCGGGCCGCACCGCGGGCCGTAGCTTCGTGATCCAGGGCTACAAGTTCAACGATGCGTCGCAGGCGCGCGATGATCTGATCCAGGCCGACGATACCGCCGGCTGAACCCGACACGCTTCGGGACACAAAAAAAGCCGGGGCCCGATCGGACCCCGGCTTTTTGCTGGCTGACGCCCGGCGTCAGTTGTTGTCGATGGTGATCAACGGACCGGCCAGAGGCAGTCCGGCAACCTCGGCGGCGCTGCCGCTGTCATCACCGGTGGCCACCACGGCCGTCAGCGTGACGCGGAAGGTCACCGTGGCCGGATCGTCATCACTCGTGAAGCTTGACGAGCTGTTGCCGCAGGCGGTCAGCGAGGCCACCGCGGCGACCACCGCGAGCAGTGCCAGCTTGCGCCGTGACAAACCAGCGGCACCGGCCAATCCGACCAGCATGAGGCCACCACCGGCGACCATCTGCAGTCCGAAGGCGGACGCGGTCGTCGTACCGAAATCAACCGCAACGATCAGACTCTCCGATGTGGCCGGGTCCAGCGACCGTCCCGTGTCGAAGGTCGCGGTGAAGGTGCCGGCAGCATCGTTGAAGCTGATCATGCCCGCGATCTCGGTCTCGCCATCGTCGAATTCGCCATTGGCGTTGGCATCGAGAATGATCGCGGCACGGGCCACGTCATCGAAATCGCCGGTACCGCCGAGCGAGCCCGAGAAACCCGTGTAGGTCACGGACTCGTCCGACTCGTTGCTCAGGGTGTAACCCAGCGCAACCACACCGGTGGCATCTGGCGCGACCGTGGCGTTGGTGAGCGCTGTCGCCGTCACCGACATGATCGGCGCGTTACTCAACTCGTAGGCACCGATGTCACAGTCCGCGGACCCGTCGTTATCGCCATCGAACGGGCGGATGTCGGGGACACCACGCTGGTCGAGGTTGCCGATCTCGGGTCCGCCACAGACGCTGTTGAACGCCGCGTCGACGGCCGGGCTGCCAACCTGCAATGCGACCGTCATCGTCGCGCCACCGTTGGCCTGGAGCCCTTCGGCGTCAAGCAACGGGTCCTCACCGACGACGTTTGCCGACCCACTGAGCGTGGCGTCGCTGTCGTCCTCGATCAGGTTGTACCCGCCGCCACCCAACGTGCCGAACACGTCGGGGCCGGCGGTCACCGCCGTGTTGTCGCCGATCAGCGTGTTGGTCGCGCTGGTGCTGGCGGTCTCCGACACGAACACGCCACCGCCACTGTCACCGGCCGAGTTCGCGGCAACCGTCACGTTGATCAGATTCGTGACCGACGCCGGCTGTCCGAACACCCCGCCGCCATGGGTCGCAGTCGCGGCATTGCCGAAGACCGTCGAGTTGTAGACGTTCATGGTCGAGGTGTTGAAATTCCACAGACCACCACCTTCGTTGGCGGCCGTGTTGTTCGACACCAGCGAACGGTCGATGGTGACGGTGCTGCCGGTTCCGGTCACGTGCAGGCCACCACCATTACCCGGCGTGGGCCCCGCAACGTTCGCGTCCAGCGTGACATTGAGCAGATCGACAGCCGTCGAACCACTGTTCGAGTTGTCCTCGATCGCGCCACCGGCCCGCACGGCCGTGTTGCCCGAAAATGTCGTATCGGACACCGATAGCTGCCCCCCGCTGTTGAGGATGCCGCCACCGGATCCGCCGGTTTCACCGGACGCACCGTTGTTGATGATCGTGGCATTGGCCACGGTCATGACACCGCCCTTGTTGAACAGCGCGCCGCCGCCGACCGGCATCTCGGCATCGCTGCCCAGCGCCAGGTTGCCGTCAAAGGTGGTACCCGACACACCGAGGGTGCTCGGCGCGGCATTGTTCCAGAGACCACCACCCTCGCGCGCGGCGAAGTTGCCGGACACCGTGCCGCCGTTGACCAGCACGTACCCGGCGCCGGTGATATGCAGACCACCGCCGTTCCCGGGCGCGGCATCCTCCGTCGGCACGCCGTCGGCATCGGTACCGGCTCCGTTGCCATCCAGCGTGACATTGGTCAGCGAGATGGACGGTGCCTGGGCTGACGGGGTCGAGGAAGCAATCTTGTCCTCGATACCGCCACCGGCGCGATTGGCTAGGTTGCCGGTGATGGTCGCACCCACGACGATCACGCGACCGTCGTTGTTGAAGATGCCACCGCCGGAACCGGCCGCGCCCAGCGCGGTGTTGTTGGTGATCGCGGTCTGCGAATCGATGGCGATGACACCGCCCTGGTTGAACAGTGCACCACCACCATTGTCGGCCTCGTCACCGTTCGCGGCATTGGCGTCAAAGCTGACTCCGATCAGCGTCATCTGTCCGGAACCGTTCCAGAATCCGCCACCTTCCGCGAAGGCCGTGTTGCCGGACACGGTGCCACCGGTCGCGGTGAACGTACCGTTGCCGGTGATGTGCACGGCGCCGCCATTGCCCGCGCTGATCGTCCCGTTGTCATCGATGCCGGAGACGGAATTGCCGGTGAAATCGGTGGCCTGAATGATGACCGTGGTCGCCGTGTCAGCGGCATTGTCCTCGATGCCGCCGCCGGCGCGCATCGCGGTGTTGGCACTGATCGTCGCGTTGGCCACGGTCAGCGAACCACCGTTGTTGAAGATGGCGCCACCGGAACCGGCCATGCCGGATGCGGCATTTCCGTCCAGGGTCGCGCCATCGACACTCAGCGTGCCGCCGTTGTTGAACAGCGCGCCACCGCCATTGTCAGCGTCCGCGCCCAGCGCTTCGTTGCCAGTGAAGCTGGCCGCGCCGGTGATGGTCATCATGCCGGAGCTGTTCCAAAGCGCACCGCCCTCGCTGCCGGCGGTGTTGTCACTGTAGACACCGCCGCTGAATGTCGCGGAACCAGCGCCGGAGATATGCAGGGCGCCGCCGTTGCCCGGGTTGGGCGTGACATGCGAATTATTGGAGAACGTGACGTCGGTGAAACTGCTCGTCGAACTGGCGCCCAGTTCCACCGCCCCGCCAGCGCGGTTCGCGGTATTGCCATCGAACGTGGCGCCGATGACGGTCAGCGTGCCGTTGGACAACAGCGCGCCGCCACTACCCGAGTCTCCCGTCGCGGCATTGCCGGAGAACGTGCCGTTGGTGATGGTCAGCGTGCCGTCGCTGAACACGGCGCCGCCCATGCCGGCGTTGTCGCCAGTGGACTCGCTGTTGGTGACGTCGACATCGGTCAGCGTGACATCGGCACTGGCCGCAACCTGAAGCGCCGCGCCGGACTCGGCCAGCCCCGCTGTCAGCACGAGGTTGGTGAACGTCACCGCGGACACATCACCTTCGGAGGTCGACGTGTCGACGACAAAGAGCTGCGTCAGATTGCCGCCGCTGACCTCAAGCGGGGTCGGCACCAGACCGGTGGGATCCACGTCGCCGTCGATGACAACGTCATCAGTGATCGAAATTGGTGTATCGAGGGTGATGGCCGACAGGCCCCCGCCCAGCACCGTGCCGGGATCGAAGCTGATGGTGTCTCCGTCGGCCTCGCCCGCCGGGGCGTCACCGACGGCCGCGTTGCTGTTGGCCGCCATGACGGCCTCCCGCAACGAGATCAGACCATCGGTGTCATCAACCGTATCTGCCTCGGTATCGACCACGTAATCCGTGGCCATCGCCGTACCCAGCGGTAACAGCAATCCGACTCCCGCGATCGCCAGTCCTCTGGCGAAACGCATCCGATTTCGCATATGTGGCATGTGACTACTCCTGTTCATCCATCAATGGATTTCCGTTGGATCGACACGCCCCGCCCGTGCCGAATGACTCCGCCGTACCCCAGTTGCCCAAGCATCGATGGTTGGGAAAAACCCCTCCCGTGGGAATTTTTACCCTACCAGCTATCACTGATATGTCACGTGCCCGCTGGGTCGCGTCCATCCATTCGCGGCGATTCCGGGTTCGGATGCACATCGCCCCGGTCCGCCATGAAAGCGTGACGCCGCCGCGATGCCGTGAATGGTTAAACTCGTCCAATGGATGCTCAAACCCGAACAATCGCGTTGCTTGAGAAGATGTGCGCGACCATGCCGGCGCTGGAGGCGGTGGGCGTGGAGTGCGTCGCCCTGACGCTGGGCGAGGCGCGGCTCAGCGCGCCACTGGACCGGAATCAGAACGACAAGGGGACGGCATTCGCGGGGAGTCTGAATGGATTGGGCCTGCTCACCGGCTGGCTGCTGACCCAGCGGGTGGCGTTCGAGTTCAGCGCCGAGACACAGTGCGCCGTGTTCGATGCACGCACCCGGTTCCGCCAACCGGTCCACGGCCCGTTGCTCGCCCGCTGCAAGTGCAGCCTGACGGCGCGCACCGATGTTCTGCTGGCACTGGAACAGGCCGGTCGCGCACGCTGGACGCTGGAGATCGAGGTCGGCAGCGAGACGCTGGCGGACGCCGTCAGGATGACCGCCGACTATGCCATCTGGACCAACAAGCCCGGACCTCACGTCCCTTGAGCCGGGCGGGGTTTCGGGAATCCCCAACGCAGCCGTTGGGAGACTCCTCGCGCGCCATCGCGTGACCCGGATTGTGCCCTGCCGGCCTGAAGACCCTCGTCCCGACGCAGGTCAATGTGCATCCACGCTCGTCGGCCCCGTCACGAACGCCGTATCGGTCGGGCCGACTGCGTTGAACGGACGTTCGATCCTTGGACGCCAATACGCGGCGGTTACTCGACACCACGTTGCGAGCAACGCGGTGAGTCAATGGCTAGCGAAACACCACCGTCCGCGCCCCGGACACGATGACCCGGTCCTCCAGGTGCCAGTGCACGGCGCGGGCGAGCACGCGACGCTCGATGTCCCGGCCCATCGCCCGCAGGGCGTGAACATCGTCGCGATGGGTGACGCGCGCCACGTCCTGCTCGATGATCGGCCCCTGATCCAGTTCCGACGTCACGTAATGAGCGGTGGCACCGATCAGCTTCACGCCACGCTCGTAGGCCTGCCTGTAGGGGTCGGCCCCGACGAACGCGGGCAGAAAGCTGTGATGAATGTTGATGATCCGCTGCGGAAACCGGGCGACGAACCCCGGCGACAGAATCTGCATGTAGCGGGCCAGCACGATCAGGTCGGTCTGCTCGCCGATGACATCCAGCGCGGCCTGTTCGGCATCCGCCCGGGTTTCGGGCGTCACGGGGATGTGGCGGAACGGCACGCCGAAACGTTCGGCATGGACGGCGGTGGATGCATGATTGGACACCACCGCGGTGATCTCGGCCGCAAGATCGCCCCGCGCATGCCGCCACAACAACTCCTGCAACGTATGCTCGGTCCGCGATGCGAAGATCACCATGCGTTTCTTCACGCCGGCGTCGACCATGGACCAGCGCATGTCGAAGGGATCGCCGACCTGCGCGGCGAACGCGGCCCGCAGCGTCGCGTCAGGCGGCTCCAGATCCGGCAGCTGGAACTCGACGCGCATGTAGAACAGGCCACCGGTCATCTCGGTGGAGTGCTGGTCCAGATGGGTGACGTTGGCGTCGTGTTCGTACAGAAATCGCGTGACCGCGGCGACGATGCCGGGCTGGTCGGCGCACTGGATCAGAAGTCGGGCGGAACATGACATCGGACAACTCGCTGGAAATCTGGGTCAAGGTGAATGCCGGGGCGTCGAGAGACCGGATCGACGGCTGGATGGAGGATCAGCTCAAGCTGCGGGTCGCGGCCGCACCGGAGCGAGGCCGAGCCAACCGCGCCGTCTGTGCGTTGATCGCACGGACGCTGGACGTGGCACCGCGCGACGTCACTGTCATCCAGGGACCGACGTCGCCACGCAAGCGGATTCGCATCGCCGGCGATCCCGTCACGCTGTGGACGAGGTTGACAGCCTTGTATCCCGGATCAGACCTTCCTGCGCCACGCTAGCCACCAGCGTTCCGGCGCGGTTGAAGATCAGCCCGCGCGCGATCCCGCGCGCACCCTGGGCACTGGGGCTGTCCAGGTGGTACAGCAGCCAGTCATCGGCCCGCAGCGGGCGATGGAACCACAGTGCGTGATCCAGGCTCGCGACGATCATGTCGGGCTGAAGAAAGTTGCGTCCGTGCGGCCGTGTGCTGGTCCCGAGCAGGTTGTAGTCGCTGGCGTAGGCCAGCACGCAGCGATGCAGCATGGGATCGTCCGGCAACACACCGGAGGCCTTGAACCAGACCGACCCGGATGGCGGCCGCGGCTCCGGCTGCAACGGGTTGGTCGGATTCACCGGACGAAATTCGAAGGCACTCGCCCTGGTCAGGAACGTCTGATGCCTCGACGTCGCGCTCTTGACCCACTCCTTCGCGAGCGTCTGCTGATCCACCAGCTCCTCGGGCGGGGGCACATCGGGCATGGTCGCCTGATGCTCGAAACCCGGCTCGTCGATGTGAAACGACGCCATCATCGAGAAGATCTGCTGACCGTGCTGGATTGCCTTGACCCGGCGCCAGCTGAACGAGCCGCCATCGCGCGAGCGCTCCACGTCGTAGACGATCGGCGCTTCCATGTCGCCCGGTCGCAGAAAGTACGCGTGCAGCGAATTCGGGGGGCGATCGGCGTTCACCGTGCGGGTGGCCGCGACGAGCGCCTGACCCAGCACCTGTCCGCCGAACACACTGCGGCCGCCCAGATCGCGGGATTCGCCCCGAAACAGGTTGTCTTCCAGGTACTCGAGATCGAGCAGGTTGAGAAAGTCTTGCAGTACGGTTGCCATGGCGCGGGATTGTAGCCGTTCCATGCGGGCGCGACGCGGCGGGACGAATCAGCCCGGGACGACCGTGCGCGTCGCCGGGGGCATCCTCAGGACGGTTTGGAGTCCTTCGGCTGCTCGTCGGCGAACAGCTGTTCCAGCTCGCTCGCCGAGCGATGGGCCATTTCGATCATCTTGTCGAGATCGTCATGAGACCCGAACGCCTCGAACAGGCGCTCCTCATCCTTGGCGGCGAAGGTCTCGGTGGTGAAACGCACCTGGGCATCGGACAACCCCAGCCCCCGCAGCACGCTGCCCGCGGCGCGCAGACTCGAATCGAAGGTGTCACGAACGACATCGCGAATGCCCAGTTCCATGAGCTTGTAGGCATGACGGCGATTTCGGGCGCGGGCAACGATGCGGATGCCCGGCGCCATCTCCTTGACCGCCCGGGCAATGCGCAGAGATGCGACTTCGTCCTGCACCGCCAGCACGAACAGGTCGGCATGCTCGACACCGGCGGCGCGCAGCAGCTCGGGGCGCGAGGCATCACCGTAATAGGTGCGATTGCCGAAGCGTCGGACGAAATCCACCTGATCGGAATCCAACTCCAGCGCGGTGAACGGAATGCCGCGGGCTCGCAGCACGCGGCCGATGATCTGCCCGAAGCGACCGAACCCGGCGATGATCACCCGGTGGTGGGACGATTCGATCTGATCGAAGGGCTTGTGCACATGCGGAAACCAGCGCAGCCACACGTGATCGTTGATCAGGAAGAACAGCGGCGTCATCGCCATCGACAGGCTCACCGCGACGATGAGCTGGTTCACCACCGCGCGATCCAGCAGCGCGACATCGACCATGACGCCGAACAGGACAAAGGCGAACTCCCCGCCCTGGGACAGCGCGATCGCCAGATTGCGGGCACCGCCACGATTCAGGCCGGTCATGCGCCCGATCACCCACAGCACCGCGCCCTTGACCAGGATCAGGCCCACCGCGATGGAGATGATCGTCCCGGGCTGTTCCACCAACAGACGCACATCCACGCCCATGCCGACGGAGATGAAGAACAGCCCCAGCAACAGCCCCTTGAACGGCTCGATATCCGCTTCCAGCGCATGGCGGTATTCGGAGTCGGCAAGCAGCACGCCGGCCAGGAACGCACCCAGCGCCATGGACAGCCCCGCCCATTCCATCGCCAGCGCGGTACCGCTGACCACCAGCAAGGCCATCGCGGTAAAGATCTCGTTGGTCCGGGCCGCGGAGACCATGCGCAGCACCGGCCGCAACAACGTCCGCCCGCCGACGATGACGACTCCGATCACGAGCGCGGTCTTGAGCAGGTCCAGCGGATCGAAAGCCTCGCCACCGCCGGGCGCCAGCAGCGGAATCACCGCCAGCAACGGAATCACCGCCAGATCCTGCATCAGCAGGATCGCGAATGCGGCGCGACCATGATGGGTGGTGAGCTCCTCGCGCTCCGCCAGGGCCTGCAACGCGAAGGCGGTCGAGGACAGCGCCAGCACGATACCGGTCAGCACCGCCGGCAACGGCGACATGCCAGCGAAGTAGGCGACCGCCGCGATCGGCACCGCGGACACGCCAATCTGCGCGGCGCCGTTGACGAAGATCGGCCGCCTGAGCGCCCAAAGACGGGCGGGCTGCAATTCCAGACCGATGATGAACAGCAGCAGCACGACGCCGAATTCGGCGACATGCATCACTTCATGCACGTCGCCGACCAGGCCGAATCCGGCCGGACCGATGATCACGCCCGCCAGCAGGTAGCCGATCACCGCGCCCATGCCCAGCCAGCGCGACAGCGGAACGGCCAGCACGGCCGCCGCCAGGAACACCACGGCCTCGTGCAGCATGGTCACGGCAGAATGTCGACCGGCGTGCCCACCGGCACCCGGGACCACAGTTCCTCGATCTGGGCGTCGGTGACGGCGATGCAGCCGTCCGTCCAGTCGAACAGGGGATGCAGCTGGGCGGCACGCGCGTTCGGGCCGACACCGTGGATCATGATCTGCCCGCCTGGCGGGACGCCCCGGGCATCCGCAAGCATCTGATCCGCCAGCGAGGGGTACGACACCTGCAAGGCGCGATGAAACCGGCTGTTACGCAGCCGGCTGAGGATGAAGTAGCGGCCTTCCGGGGTCTTGCCGTCGCCCTGCTGCTGCTTGGGACCGATCGGATTGCGTCCCAGCGCCACCGGGAACTCCAGCACCGGGGTCTCGCCTTCGAACAGGGTCAGCGTCCGGGCGCTCTTGTCGATCCGTAGCCAGGTCTCACCCGCGGCGAAACCATTGAAGGAACAGCACGCCAGCAAGGCGGCAAGCAGAAACGTACGGGGTGCGGTGATCCATGACATGAGGGCATTATCACATCGAACCGAATGCTCCGAATCCGATGGATGTGCTGATCCGCCCGATCCAACCGACCGACGATACCCCGCTGGCGCGGGTCATCCGGGAAACGCTCGCCGAGTTCGATGCCGATGGGGACGGCTTCGCCGGGCGGGACGCGGAGATGCAGTCGCTGAGCCGGGCGTACACCCGGCCGAGGCACGCGTACTTCGTCGCGCAACGCGACGACGCTGTTCTCGGCGGCGTCGGTGTCGCCCCGCTGGCCGGCGGTGATGCCGACACGGCGGAGCTGCGCAAGATGTACCTGACCGCGGACGCACGCGGAGCCGGGCTGGGCCGGCGACTACTGTTCAGAGCGATCGAAACGGCGCGAGCATTGGGATTCCGCAGGATTTATCTGGAAACGCTGACCGACATGCGGGCCGCCCGCCACCTTTACGAGCAGGCGGGATTTCGCCACCTCGCCAGGCCGATGGGGAACACCGGCCACCACGGCTGCAACAGCTGGCTGCTGCTCGAACTGGATCCACCGCGCAAGCGGGACTGACGGCAAGCGCGCCCCGACCTCAGGTTTCGCGTTCCCAGCGCACCAGCCGGCGCGCGGTCACGACGCCGTCCTGGCGGCGTGCGTCGAAGACCGGCATCCCCACCTCGGGAGAGAAATGGGCCTCGCGGCGATGTTCGACGCCGTCGGGATCGGTTTCCAGAATCTGGATCACCCACACCGGCTCGGTCAGCTTCACGCTGGTGTAGTTCGCTGGGTCGACCTTGCGGTCCACACGCATGTCGTAGGAGAAATCGAGCGTCTGAGCCTCGGCCCGGCGGCCATCGCGCTCCACCTGGTAGTAGCGCGTGACCTCGAACCGCAGGCGGTTGTCCACGGCAAGGGGAAACAAGTGCCCCATGACCTGATCCACCTGGGCCACATAGGTCCGCGTCACGGTCTCCGGCCTGCCGCCGCTCCGTGGCTCGTGGGCGTAGGTGAAGATCTCCAGCAGGTCGGCCAGTTGCAGCGATTCCTCCACCGCGTGGCTGTTGACACCCGCGAAGGTGTACTCGGAACGCACCCGCCCGATCGACCCGAAGCTGCCCTTGCGGATCACCAGTTCGAACAGGTGTTCCACCGGCATGGCACCGGGCCGGGTCTCGATGTGTTCGAGATAGCTGAGCTTGGAGAAGTTCGGCGGCGGCACCGGTCCGAACAGGGATTCGGCCGGAAACTCCTGCGAGAGCAGATCGAAGGTCGGCACACCAGGGAACAGCGGTGGTGGCTGGTCGGACTCGGACTGCCCGCAACCGGCCATCATGATCGTGGAGAGAAGCAACGCCAAGCCTGCGCCAGCACCTTTCATGCGTGCGTGTCCTGATATCCCGGGAATTCAGACGCTAGCAGACACGCTCCGCGATGTGCCGTCAACGTCCAGGGAAACACCAAGTGTTTCCCCAGGGCTGCGACCCGCTGCGTAGAGGTCTACACTGCCGGACGAGCATGGAGTATCCACCAGCCGCTTGATCACGTCTGACGTTCCACTGTTTCCGCTATCGAATCTGGTGATGCCCGGAGGCCTGACGCCGCTGCGCATTTTCGAGACTCGCTACCACGACATGGTGCGTGACTGCATGCGCAACGGAACCGGTTTCGTGATCGCACTGCTGGCCGAGGGACGCGAGACCGATCGCGACAACCGGCCCCACGATGTGGGTACCTACAGCGAGATCATCGATTTCGAATCCCTGGAACACGGCTATCTCGGCATCATCTGCCGCGGGCAGCAGCGGGTCCGCATCCACGCGCCACGCCAGACCCGGGCCGGCCTGTGGGTTGGCGACACCGAAATCTATGGTGACGAACCAAACGGCGCGGTGCCGGAATCCTACGAGCACCTGGCCGATCTCGCGATGCAGCTGGTCACCGAACTGGGCTCGCCGTTCGACATCGATGTGCCCGAGCCCCATAACGCGCGCTGGGTGAGCAGCCGGCTGACGGAACTGCTGCCCATACCCGCGGACGCCAAGCAGCAACTGCTGGAATTACGGGATCCGATCGCCCGCCTCCACCAGATCGCCTGCTTCGTGCAGCAGATGATCCGGGCCGACCGGCCTCGCTGACCCCAGAAACGAGCAGGACCCGAAACGAACACGGCCGGGACAAACCCGGCCGTGCATCGTCCATCGAATTCGACGATCAGCGCATTTCGGCACCGTCTTCGTCGATGTACTGGTAGCTGACGCTGATCTGGGCGCCCTCGCCGGGTACCGCGTCACCGCGGAACACGATCGAGTTGCTGCCGGCCACGTACTGCCAGCCGTTGGTCGAATCCTCCACCAGTTCCGTCCCGTCCACGGTCACCACGATGGTGCTGGAGATCGGGGTTTCGGCCAACTGGAACAGACTGGCCGCACCGCCGGCATTGGTTGCGATCGCGTTCATGATCGCGGGGAACTGGGTGATGTCATCGATACTCGCCACCGAACCACCGGTCGCCAGCGCCAGGTCATCGTAGTCGCCGGGGTTACCCTCGTTGATGATCGAGTAGACCGGGTAGCTGCGATCGATGAACAGGTTGCTGCTCGGGTCGAACGCGGTACCGGCGTAGCGCGAGTACTGATCCGGCTCGTCACTGAGCATGACCACGGACATGCTGGCGCCCTTCCGCGGGAACCCGGCCAGCGTGCTGGTACCGTCCTCGGAATCACCCAGCGCGGTCGAGAGCAACGAACGCTCACCCCAGTAGATGCCGGACTCGGTCCCGCTACCGCCGGTACCCGGGCGCGCATCCAGCTCGAACTGCGCCGTATCGTTGGTGTAACCGTTGCCTCGCAGGGTCTGGCGATCGGTGGTGATCGTGCCGATCTGGAAGTCCAGGCCCGAGTTGGAGATGACACTGATGAAGTCGGATGCCGCCTGCGACAACGCCGCCTGCTCGTCACCCATGCTGCCGCTGTTGTCGATCACGAACAGGAAGTCGGCCAGACCGCCCGCTCCGGTACCGACGAACTCGTCCGTCTGCTGCTCGCGCATGGCATCGGACGCGCCGACGTTGGTGCCATCGGTCACGCCGCTGGTCACCGACTCGTACAGCTCCTTGACCTGATCAACGACCAGGGAAACCAGCACGACCACATCGTCCGGCGAGTAGAAGCAGACCGACAGACGGAATTCGTAGAGCGCCGCCAGCACTTCGTCCGGAATGCCGTTGGGGAAGCTGCTCAGCGCGCCGGGATCCGCCGACAGACCAATCAGTTCCACCAGTGCCCGGGTCAGGTCGGTGGGCGTCGTGGCCGTCTGCAAATCCATCGAGTAACGACCCACCGCGCAGGCCCGCGTCACCGCGGTGGCGATGTTGGTCAGCGAGTACTCGGCCTGCGACGACACCAGGTTGCGCAGGTTGTCCAGCTCCTGACGCGAATCGTTGCCGAAACCGAAATTGCGGCGCTGCGCGGCAAACCCGCCCAGATCACGCGGACCACGCATCTTGTGGCTGCTCTTCGCCGGGATGCTGTCACTGCCCGCGAAGAACACGACGCCATCGAAATCGCCCATGGGCTGCTCGTTGGGCGCCTCCAGGCCATCCGGCAGGAAGATCTGATGCGACTGCGTCGACACGACCGACACCGGTCGCACATTGCGTTCGCTCACCGTCAGCACGATGCGCCGAATCTGCTCGACCTGGGCCGAGTCGGTCACCGTGACCTGATAGACGAAGACGTCGCCCGGTGCGGCGTCGGCCGGGATGGAGACGTTGAGCGTGGCGCCGGATTCCGCCAGGGCCACGTCATTGGTGACGTCATACCACTGGTAGGTCACCGCAGAACCGCCACTGCTGTCGCTGGCGGTCACGGTCAGATCCGTGCTCGAACCCGCCGTAGGCATGCCGTCATCGGCGACGAACGCCGAAATCAACGGGCTGGCCGCGGCGGGCGCCGAACTGTTGCAGCGCACCTGGCCGGAACCCGCCTCGACTTCGTCGCCATCGAGGGTACCGTTTCGATTGGTATCGATCCCGGTCTGAATGATCGCGCCGCCGAAGGCGCAGCGCTCATCCTCGGGAGCGATCGTCGCGGCTACCACGGTCAGTTCCTCGAACGCGACGATGTCCACTTCCGACTCGCTGCAAGCGTTGAGGCCCAATGCCGCCAATCCAACCAGCGTGGCGCACGCAGGGCGTGCGAAGCGTTGCCTATCAAGCATCGTGATTCTCCCTGTCTCGATCTGGTCTTGTGAAACCTGACTCCGGCGCGGTCATCGACGGCGAAACGGGCAACCGCCCGACACGCGGATACGACACGCCCGGATGTCAGCTTTGGAAAATTTGTCGTCCCTCACTTATTGTTTACAAAGCGTCTGACGAAAGAACGCTCAATTCAAGCCTTAGCGTGATCCTGCGCACGAAATTTGACTCGACTCCGACCGGCGGCGGTGCTGGCCACCTCCCGATCGGTGCGGAGGATGCCGCGGCTGCCGCAGGCTACCACCTTCCGGTTGATCACTGATGTGGGACGCAGTCGCCCTCTTCTGCATGCTGCTGGCCGCCCTGGTGCTGCTGGAGCCCTGGTTGCTGACGCGCCTGGCCGAGCCGGCCTGGACCGGCTGGCTGGTTCAGCACGCTCTGCTCCCGCTGGCGCGCTCGGCCTGCGTCCTGACCTTCATCGTGCTCGCCTATCCGGACATCTACGGACTGGACCGGGGCGCACCGCTGGCCGAAGCGCTGGACAACGGCCGCTGGGCCGACCTGCTCAACCTGGGTTTCCTGGTGTCGCTTTGCCTGCCATTGCTGCCCGCCATGGAGCGCGTGCCGGGAATCATCCTGCCACTGCAGGGCTTCCTGATTCTGGCCATCCTGTTCCGCTGGGCCGTCGAACCCGCGAACCCGATCTCGCTCTGGCCCTCGACGGCGGCGTGGATGGCCGTTGCCCTCGCCGGGCTCGCGCCACTGCTGGCGGAGTGGCTGGCACCAGCGCAGCAACCGGGTCACGACAAACGGCGTGACGCAGTGCTCATCCCGCTACAGCTGCCGCCGTTGCTGCTCTACGGCCACGCGCTGGGCGCGCAGTTGGCGTGACAACGCCGGCCGGGCCGGGTGTCAGGTCGTCGGGTGTTCCCGCAACTCCGCCTCCGCGGAAGGTGCAGCCTGCGAGTCCGCGTGCCGGATCTTGCGGACGAGGTCCCGCCCGATGGCCGCCTGCAACTTGCTCCAGAGCGCCGGCTTGCGGATTCGCGTGCGCTCCAGCGCGCTGCGGGTCCAGTAGCGGTAGGACACCGGCGCATCGGCCACGACAGCCGCCGATGTCGGCTCGTCAGTGAGAAAACTCATCTCCGCGACGAGTTGCCCCGGCCCCAGCCGGGCCACCTCGTGACCGTGGACGACCACCCGGACTTCGCCTTCGGTCATCACGATCAGCCGATCGTTCAGCGCCCCCTGTGCGAGGAGCTCGCCGGTGAAATCGCTGACCGCATCGGCACGCCGCCACAGCCCGAGAAACTCGGGTACCGTCATGACACTGAAGTTCAGCGCATAGATTCGGTCCAGTCCATCCGGCAGCTGAACCGCCCGCCGCTCCAGCAGGATGCGGATGACCTGAACGATGTTGATCGCCACGAACAACCCGTTCCAGGCGGCCACGTTGGTTGCACCGGAATGCAGCGCGTAGGAGCACAGACAACTCTGGGCAAGAATCAGGATCAGACGCAGCCACAGGATGTCGCGCGCCAACAGGGCCAACAGCATCAGCCCGTAGCCGAGGTTGACCAGCACGCCGTCCAGCGTGATCAGAGATAGCGCTCCAGCAAGGCCTGACAAGCCGCTCCCTCCCGGTCCATGTCGCAGGCTTTCCGAACCAGCTGACAGTGCTTCACCGGGTCCACACCCGGCTCGCCCGCCTGCGTGGTCACCCGCTCACAATTGCGCTGTGCGCGGCTGACATCGTCACGAAAGAATTCGCAGGCCGTCAGCCCCAGCACGGCACACGCCACCGTCACGACGCGAAACGTCGTGAGACAGGGTGATCTCCAGGTCTGATTCCGGCGTGGCACATGAGGGTGATCGCCGACAAGTCGGTCAGCGCGACGGATCCTAGACCCCTGACAGCACGGCGATCGAGCGCCCCCAGCGGTTACCATCCGCGAACGTTAGCACAGCCGATCACCGCACCGACGTGGATACGCCAACCCATCGTCGCCTGCGCGCCCACACGCAACGTTCAGGATGATGAATACGCGCTAAGTGACCGATACAACGGAGGTTTTCCGTAATACCCACAGAAACTGTGGATAAGTCTGTGGAAAGAACTTTCGCAAGTGCCAAAAACCGTGTTGTTTCCGGGCATTCCACCACCTCGGTCAAGTTGTAACCAACATGAAATATTATTTCAAATTCATGGAGTTACGGTTCAAGCAGAACCAGGTCAGTCCTCAGCGCACCAATCCGGTGCCAATGACCGATGCTGCGACGCAACACTGTGCATAACCGGCACGATCCGGAGTGCTAAACTTCGCGCCATGATCCCCGTCGTGCTTGTGATTTCTGGGCATGACCCCAGCGGCGGCGCCGGACAGATCGCGGATATCCAGACGGTCTCCTCCCTTGGCGCCCACCCCGCCCTGGCGATTACCGCGCTCACCGAACAGGACACACGGAACGCTTACGCGGTGTTCCCCTGCCCCCCGGAGCAGGTCACCGCGCAGCTGGAACGCCTGATCGTGGACATGCGGCCCGCGGCGGTGAAGATCGGCCTGCTGCCGAACGTGGCCGTCGCCGAGTCGATCCTTTCGATCCTGGACCGCCTGGATGACGTGCCAATCGTCATTGATCCCGTGCTGATCGCCTCCGGCGGAGGCGCGCTGGCCGAGTCCGACCTCGTGCCGGTTCTGAAGCGGCAGCTGATCCCGCGCTGCACCGTGGTCACGCCCAACCTGCCCGAGGCACTCGCGCTCACAGGCCAGTCCGACGCCCGGGCGGCGGCCGAGACGCTGCTGAAACTCGGCGCGGACTGGGCGCTGGTGACCGGAGGCGACGCTGACACCATTGATGTCGAGAACCTGCTCCTGGGCGACAGCGGCGTCACCATGACCCGCTGGACACGGCGGCCCGGGAATTTTCACGGCACCGGCTGCACGCTGGCGTCGGCGCTGGCAACCAGGCTGGCCCAGGGACACGATGTGCCCGCCGCCGCCGCGGCGGCGCAAGCCTTTGTCGACGAATCCCTGGCGAGCGCACTGCGACCCGGCACCGGCCAGGCCATTCCGAACCGGCAGCGCTGACCGGCGATGACGGATACCTGGCTCCGCGGTGCCTACCCGGTGACCCCGACTGACTGGCCACGCGATCGCCTGCTCGCGGTGGCCGGAGCGGTACTCGCCGCAGGGCCTGCACTGCTGCAGTACCGCGCCAAGCCCGCACCGGACGCCACGCTGGCCGACGCACTGAAACGCCTGTGCGATACCCATGGCGTACCGCTGATCATCAATGACGACCTGGAACTGGCTGCACGCCTGGGCACCGGCGCCCATCTGGGTCGTGATGACGCGGACCTGGCCGGCGCCCGCGCCCGGCTCGGTCCCGAGGCGGTGATCGGGGTGTCGGTGTACGACGACCTCGACCGCGCCCGCCGGGCCGAGGCCGCCGGCGCATCCTATGTTTCCTTCGGCCGATTCTTCCCGTCGGTGACCAAGCCGAGGGCCACGCCAGCGCGGCCTGATATTCTTGGGCCCGCGCGCTCGCAGCTGAGCGTCCCGATCGCGGTGATCGGCGGGATCACGGCCGCCAACGCCAGTCCGCTGATCGCGCGGGGCGCCGACCTGCTCGCCTGCGTCGACGGCATTTTCGGCGCGGTCGATCCGGGACAAGCCGTGCGCGAACTCAATTTTCTGCTGAGTCAGACATGACCCGATCCGAATCTCTGTTCGAGCGCGCTCAGCGCGTCATTCCCGGCGGCGTCAATTCGCCCGTGCGCGCCTTCAAGGGCGTGGGCGGAACGCCGCGATTCATCGACCGCGCGGCCGGCGCCTACATCTGGGACGCCGACGGTCAGCGCTACATCGACTATGTCGGCTCCTGGGGTCCGATGATTCTCGGGCACGCTTACCCGGCGGTCATCGACGCCGTCCGCGAGCAGGCCGGTCGTGGCCTGTCCTACGGCGCGCCCACGGCGCTGGAATGCGACCTGGCCGAACAGCTCTGCGCCTGCGTCCCGTCGATGGAGCAGGTCCGGCTGGTGAACTCCGGCACCGAAGCGACCATGACCGCGATCCGGCTTGCCCGCGGCGCGACTGGCCGCGACGCCATCGTCAAGTTCGAGGGCAACTACCACGGTCACGCCGACTCGCTGCTGGTCAAGGCCGGCTCCGGCGCGCTGACCCTGGGCGTGCCGAGTTCTCCCGGCATTCCGGCCGACGTCGCCCGTCACACGCTGACCGCCACCTACAACGACCTGGAATCGGTCCGCGCTCTGTTCGCCGAACATGGCGACGACATCGCCGGGATCATCCTGGAGCCGATCGCCGGCAACATGAACTTCGTCAAGCCGGTCGACGGCTTCCTCGAGGGCCTGCGCACGCTTTGTGACGAACATGGCGCCGTGCTGATCTTCGACGAGGTCATGACCGGCTTTCGCGTCGCCCTGGGTGGTGCGCAGTCGGTCTACGGCATCACGCCCGACCTGACCACGCTGGGCAAGGTGATCGGCGGCGGACTTCCGGTCGGCGCGCTGGGCGGGCGCCGCGACCTGATGGAGCAGCTGGCGCCCACGGGACCGGTCTACCAGGCCGGCACGCTGTCCGGGAACCCGCTGGCGACCGCGGCCGGCCTGGCCACATTGCAGACGTTGCAGGCGCCGGGTTTCTACGAGGCGCTGCAGGCCATGACCGCCCGTCTGGTGCAGGGTCTGGTCACCCACGCCAAGGGCGCCGGCGTGGCGCTGCAGGGCGACTGGCAGGGCGGCATGTTCGGCCTGTACATGACCGACGGACCGGTGCGCGGCTACGCCGACGTCACCGCCTGCGACACCGCCGCCTTCGGCCGCTTCTTCCACGCCATGCTGGATCACGGCGTCTACCTGGCGCCGTCGGCGTTCGAGGCCGGTTTCGTCTCGGCAAGCCACACCGCCGACGACATCGATCAGACCATCGAGGCTGCCCGCGAGGTCTGGATCGGATGAACACCACGGAACAGGGCGGGTTCATCACCCGCCTGCGGGCCAAGCTCAACAAGGGCGACTCCTGGCTCACCTATGATCTGGCGAACCTGCTGCCCGGCCAGGGCCTGGACGACGACGCGCTGGAGGAAATCGAGACCCGGCTGCTGACCGCCGACGTGGGTGTCGAGGCCACGATGATGATCGTCGACCATCTGCGCGCCGAGGCCAACGCAGGCCGTATCCGTAACGCGGAGCAGTTGCGCAAGGCCATCACCGACGTGATGGGTGGGATTCTCGACCCGGTGTCCGAGCCACTGGACATCCCCGACTTCATTCGCCCCTACATCATCCTGATGGTTGGCGTGAACGGTGCCGGCAAGACCACCACGATCGGCAAGCTGGCACGCCGGTTTCAGCAGGAAGGCAAGTCGGTGCTCCTGGCGGCAGGCGACACCTTCCGCGCCGCCGCCGTCGATCAGCTCAAGACCTGGGGCGAGCGCAACAATGTCCCGGTCATCGCGCAGGGCCAGAACGCGGACTCGGCCTCGGTCATCTACGACGCCGTGCAGGCCGCCAAGGGCCGCGGGATCGATGTCGTGATTGCCGACACCGCCGGCCGCCTGCACACGCAGGGCCATCTGATGGAGGAGCTGCGCAAGATCAAGCGCGTGGTGCAGAAACACGACGCCTACGCGCCGCACGAGGTGATGCTGGTGGTGGACGCAACCACAGGCAACAATGCACTCAATCAGGCGATCCAGTTTCACGAAGCCGTCGGTCTGACCGGCATCACCGTGACCAAGCTGGACGGCACCGCCCGAGGCGGTATCGTGTTCGCCATCGCCAAGCGACTGGGTCTGCCGATCCGCTTTGTCGGGGTTGGCGAATCGGCGGATGATCTGGGCCAGTTCGACGCCCGGGCGTTCATCGCCGCGATGTTCGAACGCTAGCCCGACCGGGGTCGGGCAACACCGGCGTCGCGAATCCGCGCGCCATTGGGACACGGGGAATCTGAACCATGGGTGACATCGTCTACCTGCATCGCGTGGCCAAACGCTACCCGGGCGGCCATGACGCCCTGTCCGACGTCACCCTGACCCTGGAACAGGGCGAGATGGCGTTCCTGACCGGACACTCCGGCGCCGGCAAATCCACCCTGCTGAAACTGATCGCGCTGATCGAACGCCCGACCCGCGGCCAGGTGGTCATCAACAACCAGAACATCAGCAAGGTGCGGCGCAGCCAGGTCGCCAGATTCCGCCGCAACGTAGGCGTGATCTTCCAGAACTTCAATCTGCTGAACGACCGCACGGTGTTCGACAACGTGGCCCTGCCGCTGGTGATCCGGGGCGAGACCCGCGACACCATCGCCCGCCGCGTTCGCGCCGCGCTGGACACGGTCGGCCTGCTGGACAAGGAACGCCAGTACCCGATCGTGCTGTCCGGTGGCGAGCAGCAGCGGGTCGGGATCGCACGGGCGATCGTCGCCAAGCCACCGCTGATCCTGGCCGACGAGCCCACCGGCAACCTCGATCCGGAGCTGTCGGCCGAGATCATGGACCTGTTCCAGCGCTTCAACGAGGTCGGTGTCTCCCTGCTGATCGCGACCCACGACGTCGAGCTGATCCGCTCGCTGCCGTACCGGGAGATCCAGCTCAAGGGCGGCCATATAGCCGATCGTGCTGCCGCGGCACCCTACGAGACGCCGCAGTGATCGCCGAGTATTTCAAGCGACATGCGCAGACGCTGGTGTTCACGCTGGGCCGTCTCTATCAGCGCCCGGTGGCCACTGCGCTGACGACGCTAGTCATCGGCATCACGCTGGCGTTGCCGGCGGGGCTGCATCTCATGGTCAGCAACGTCAACTCGGTGGGGTACAGCTGGGAAGGTTCGCTGACCGCCTCGCTTTTCCTGGCCGACTCCGTCGACGACAAGGCCGGTCAGATGCTTGCCTCGGACATCCGCAGCCGGGAATCCGTACGCGGCACAAGCTACATCTCGCGTCAGCAGGCACTGGAAGAATTCCGTGCGCTGTCGGGCTTCGGCGAAGCGCTGGATCTGCTCGACCACAATCCCTTGCCGGCGGTCGTTGTCGTCCGCTTCAAGACCAACCAGTCCCCGGACGCGATCAACGCCACCGTCCGCGGGCTCAGCGAGTTGCCCGGTGTGGTCGAGGCGAAGCTGGATCACCAGTGGCTGGACCGCCTGTTCGCGATCCTGGCCACGGTGCAGCGCGCGGCGATGATCATCGCCGCCCTGCTCGCAATCGCGGTCATCCTGACTGTCGGCAACACCATCCGGCTGGATATCGAGAACCGCAAGGACGAGATCGTCATCATGAAGCTGGTCGGCGCGTCCGACGCCTTCGTCCGCCGGCCGTTTCTCTACACCGGGTTCTGGTACGGCTTTCTCGGCGGCATCGCGGCGTTGATCCTCCTTGGCATCGCCGTCGCGCTGATGGCCGGCCCGGCCGGCCACCTGGCGGCGCTGTACCAGTCCAGCTTCGTCATTCGGGGCCTCGGGTTCTCCAGCAGCCTCGGCCTGCTGGGCATCGGCGTCGCGCTGGGCTGGTTCGGCGCCGCCTGGACCGTCGCGCGTCATCTCGGCGCCATTGTTCCGCGCTAGCAACCGCCCCTGCGCCACCCCTCGAAATCGAGGCCGAAAGCGGCCGATTTCATCCCCGCGGATACGGAACTTTTCGCGTGCTGACGCGTCTTATCCACAACGCAAGGGGGTCCACCGGCTCACGGTGGACGTGGTAGTATGAGTGGCCGCAAGGAGGGTTCCCATGACGCAAGCTCTGGCGCTTTCACAACAGGCCAACCTGGTGCCGTTGACCGGCAGCCTGGATGCCTACATTCACTCCGTGAACAGCATTCCGGTTCTCGAACCGGAAGATGAACGGGCGATCGCGCGTGCCTATACCGAACAGGGCGATCTCTCCGCTGCGCAGCATCTGGTGATGTCCAACCTGCGCTTCGTCGTGCACATCGCACGCGGCTACATGGGCTACGGCCTGCCGATGGCCGACCTGATCCAGGAAGGCAACATCGGCCTGATGAAGGCCGTCAAGCGCTTCGATCCGGATGTCGGCGTCCGCCTCATCTCCTTCGCCGTGCACTGGATCAAGGCCGAGATTCACGAGTTCATCCTGCGCAACTGGCGCATCGTCAAGGTCGCCACGACCAAGGCCCAGCGCAAGCTGTTCTTCAACCTGCGCAGCGCGAAGAAACGCCTGGGCTGGATGAATCAGGAAGAGGTCGAAGCCGTCGCCAGCGATCTCGGCGTGAAACCCGAAACCGTGCTGCAGATGGAGCGCCGGTTGTCCGGGCAGGACGTCTCCTTCGCCGCCTCCGGTAGCGACGACGAGGACAGCCCGGTCTACGCACCGGAGCAGTACCTGGCGTCGGAGGATTCCGACCCGGCCTCCGCGCTGGAAGATGCCGACTGGGATGCGCGTCAGCGCCGCCAGCTCAGCACCGCACTGGAGACCCTGGACGACCGCAGCCGCGACATTCTCAACCAGCGCTGGCTGTCCGAGGACAGCAAGACAGGGCTGAAGGAACTGGCCGAGGTCTACGGAATCTCCGCCGAGCGGGTCCGCCAGATCGAGGCTGCGGCGATCAAGAAGCTGCGCAAGGCCATCGCGGCCTGAACACGGGCCCAAACGAATAAACCCGGCGACATGCCGGGTTTTTTATTGCCTGCAGAAAAACCTTGCGCGAGTCGTTAAATTTAGGTAAAAAGTTCCCACTGACGAGAAGGCTCTATCTGGTCTTCTCGTGGCGCTAGCCCGCTCAGGACGAGTGCCACGGCAATGAATTCATAATAATAACTGGGGATAGTCTTGATTGGCCTCCATTCGTGGAGGCCAATTTGTTTCCGGCGCCATCCGCCTAAAGCGGAACGTAGTGATCGACCAGCAGCGCCGTGAACAATCCCATCAGGTAGAGAATCGAGTAGCCGAAGGTCTGCATGGGCAGCGGCGCGGCGGTGGTCAGGTACAGACGCACCGCGTACCAGAGAAAGCCGGCGTTCAGACCCAGCACCGCCACCAGATAAACCACACCGCTCATGCCTGTCAGATACGGCAGCAGGGTCACCAGCGCCAGCAACACCGTGTAGCAGAGGATCTGCAGCCGGGTGAACCGATCGCCATGCGTCACCGGCAGCATCGGAATGCCCGCCCGCGCGTAGTCCTCGCGACGGTCGATGGCCAGCGCCCAGAAATGCGGCGGTGTCCAGACGAAGATGATCAGGAACAGCAGCAGCGCGTGCGCGTGAATCTCGCCGGTGATCGCCACCCAGCCCAATACCGGCGGCGCTGCTCCCGACGCACCGCCGATGACGATGTTCTGCGGCGTCGCCCGCTTGAGATAAAGCGTGTAGACCAGCGCATACCCGACCAGCGATGCCAGCGTGAGCCACGCGGTCAGGGCGTTGACGCGCCAGATCAGCAGGCCGGCGCCCAGCACGCCCAGCAGGGCCGCGAAGGCGTAGGCCTCGCCGACGCCAACATGCCCCTGGACGATCGGCCGTCGGCTGGTACGACTCATGCGCGCATCGATCTGCCGGTCGACGACCTGATTGATCACGGCGGCGCTGGCCGCGCAAAGCGCGATACCGATGGTCCCGAGCAGAAACGGCTCCAGCGGCGGCAGGCCCGGGGTCGCCAGGAACATGCCGACGATCGCGGTGAACACGATCAGCATGACCACACGCGGCTTGGTCAGCTCGTAGTAGTCGTTGAGTCGTTCGTTGAGACCCGCTTGCGTGGCGGTGGTGGACATGGTCACTGGCGAATCCGCCGGCTGTTGAACACAGCCCAGTTGATGGCGACGATCACCAATAGTAGCAAGGCCGCCCCGGCGTTATGCGCCGTGGCCACCGGCAGCGGCAGATGCAGCACCACGGTCAGGATGCCCAGAGTGATCTGCAGCAGCAGCGCGAGCAGCAGAATCACGCCCAGACGACGCCACCGGTTCGAAGCACCGGATTCGCGCAACAGGCGCACGACCAGCGCACCGACGATGATCGCCGTCAGCAATGCGCCGACGCGATGGGTCATGTGAATCGCGGTGCGGCCGGGTCCGTCGAGCACGCCGAACTCGTAGTTGATCCCCAACCCGTGCCAGAACGTGAATCCCTGAACAAAGTCGGTCTCCGGCCACAGCTTGCCGTGGCAGGTCGGAAAATCGGCGCAGGCCAGCGCCGCGTAGTTCGTGCTGGTCCAGGCGCCCAGGAAGATCTGCACGCAGACCATGACCAGCGCCGCGACGGCGAAATGCGGCATGTGATTCGACGTCGGCACCGGCCACCCGGCCATCCAGTCCCGCTCGCGCAGGGTGACCAGCGCCAGCAATGCCAGCAGCGTCATGCCGCCGATGAGGTGGCTGGTCACGATCAGGGGTTTCAGCAGCAGCGTCACCGTCCACATGCCCAGCGCCGCCTGAAACACGACCAGTCCCAGCAACACATGTGGCAGCTTGCGCCCGCGTCGCTGGAGCATCGATGCCACCGACATGCCGAGAATCAGCAGGCCCAGCGCACCGGCCGCGTAGCGGTGGATCATTTCCTTCCAGGCCTTGTGCGCCTCAACCGGGCGCTCGGGATAAGCCGCGTTGGCGACCGTGACCTCGTCGACGGTCTCCGGCACGCCGACATGACCGTAGCACCCGGGCCAGTCCGGACAGCCCAGACCGGCATCGGACAGCCGCACGAAGGCGCCGAGAACGACGACACAGAAGCACAGCCCGAATGCGAGAACAGACAGGTTACGGAACATGAAGTTAAGAAGCCGGAGGCGGCCAAGAATTGCGCGGCCGCGTATTGTAACTCGGACGGCTCCGGCTTTTGCGGTGAATGACCCCGTCGGGTGGAATTCCCGCACCGGACGCCAGCCCCCGACGCCTCGCACCACGGAAAACACCGCTAGACTACGCCGCCCTTCCCAGTCCCACCCATCATGATCGGAATCGGCGAATTCTTCGCGCTGGCCAGTGCCTTCGCCTGGGGCGTCGCCGTAATCCTGTTTCGTCTGTCGGGACAGCAGCTCGGCCCGTTCGCGCTGAACCTGTTCAAGAACGTGCTGATGCTGGTGCTGCTGACCCCGACCATCCTGGTCGCTCACGGCACGGCGTGGCCGGCGATCTCGGCCGGCAACTGGGCTGTGCTGCTGCTGTCCGGATTCATCGGCATCGGCATCGCGGACACCCTCTTCTTCCGCGCGCTGAACAGCCTGGGACCGTCACGCACCGCGATCGGCAGCATGCTGCTGTCCCCGTTCGTGATCCTGCTGTCCTTCGCGTTTCTCGGCGAGCGCCTGGGCGCTCTGCAATGGTTCGGCGTCGTGCTGACGCTGGTCGGCGTGACCGTGGTGAACTGGCGGCGCACCCACCCGCTGGCGCCCAAGGCCGACCGCAGCGGCGTACTCGCGCTGGGAGCGGCCATGGCGCTGATGGCCAGCGGCATTGTCATGGCCAAGCCGGCACTGGAGACGGAGCCATTCATCTGGGCCGTGCAGATTCGCGTGATCGGCGGCGTCGGAGGCATGCTGATCATGATGTGGGTGCAACGGCGCCAGGCACGGGTGCTGGCCGAGTTCGCCCGTGCCACCGCATGGAAACGCACCATCGCCGCGTCCTTTGTCGGCACCTATGTGGCGATGCTGATGTGGCTGGCAGGCTACAAGTACGCCGACGCCTCGATTGCCGCGGTGCTGAACGAAACCTCAGCGGTGTTCGTGCTGATCCTGGCCGCCGTCTTCCTCAAGGAACGCATGGTGGCACGCCAGTGGCTGGGCAGCCTGCTGGCGGCGATCGGCGTGCTGGTCGTCGTGGCGGGTTAGCCGATCTTCGACAACCGCAGCAGCTTCTTGAAGTCGGTATGGATGTCGCGCAGGTCGGTGTCCGGCGAATACCACAGCACCCAGTTGCCGATTGGATCGATCACGTAGAACGTCCCCTGCGGATGCGCCGGGTCGCGGAGAAAGCTCCGCAGCGGATCGTCCGGCGCGACAACACGCAGCTTGAGATTCGGATCGGCTTCCTGCGCGATGTCGGCGAGCGCGCGCGCCTCGGCCTCGTTGGCGACGATGGCAATGCGCTGCACACGGACGCGACGCCGATCCAGCGCCAGCCACATCTGGCGCGATCGGTACAAATCATTCTGGCAGGCCTCATCGCAGGGATCGGGCACGAACTGCAGTAGTGTCCACAGCTCGTCGCTCAGGTCGGCGGCGATGTCACCGTTCGGCGTGTACCAGCGGGTCGCCGCCGGCAGCGGACGCACCGGATCGAGCAGGTTCCCGTGATGGGTCTGCCCGCTGGGGCGGATCGATGTGCCGAAGTAGAGCCAGGTGGCGACCAGCAACGGTCCGAAGAACAGGATGATCAGCAGATAGAACTGCCAGCGGCCTGATGATTTAGCGCTCACGGCGTCTCCAAACAATCCAGGTCAGGACCCAAAGGGCCAGTGTCAGCGCGGCCCATTGGCCGGCATAGGCGAAATGACGTTCCGGCGGCAGCCCCGGTGTTTCCACGCTGCGGGCGAACCCGTGATCCGACTCCGGCAGCAACTGGAACAGGCCGGGTGACAGTTCCCGGTCCAGCACGCATTCCAGCGTCCGCGCATCCGGATAATGCAACCGCGCAGGCCACTGTCGGACGGGACAGGGATTGCCCTGCGTCGCGATACCGGCCTGCGGCAACGCACGCAGGTGCCCGACAAGCTCGACCACCCCCTTGGGTGTCTGCCAGACCGGCAACTCGTCGCGGGACGACGAACCGGCGATCCAGCCCCGGTCGACCAGCACGGCGGCGGCGCCCGACTCCAGCAACGTCCAGACGTGGTAGCCGAACTGACCGTCACGCGTCTGGTTGTCCAGCAGGATCTGGTGGTCGGCATCGAAACGTCCGGACAGGCGCACCGGCACCAGGCTGCCGACGGTGGACAATTCCTCGATGGTCAGCGCACGCGGCGGGCGCTCGCCCATGGATCTGGCCCGCTCCAGCTCCGCGCCGCGATCGACGCCCCGACCGTATTGCCAGACCGCCGCCGAGCCCATGACCCCGGTCAGCAGAATGACCAAAACAGCGATGAAGATCCGACCGGGTTTCATGTCAAACTCGGACCATGACCTGGATTCTCGCGCTGTTCCTGCTGGCCATCGTGACCTCGCTCGCGGTGGGGTTCTACTTTCTGCTGCGTGAGGGCGGCACGGCGTCCCGCAACCTGTTCAAGGCGCTCAGCTGGCGCGTCGGGCTGCAGATCGCGCTGATCCTGTTCCTCGTGCTGGCCTACTTCATGGGCTGGATCAGGCCGCATGGCGGTCCACTGGATCCGCCGCCACCGTCAGAGACGACAACGCCGGCATCATAGCCGGCGCTGTCTCGGGCCGAAGCCCTCGTCCGCGTCGCGTCAGGCGACGTAGACGAAGATGAACAGGCCGATCCAGACCACGTCCACGAAATGCCAGTACCAGCCGACGGCCTCGAAGCCGAAGTGCTGATCCTTTGTGAAGTGACCGAGCGCGATGCGGATGGTCATCACCGTCAGCATGATCACGCCCAGGGTCACGTGCATGCCGTGGAATCCGGTGAGCATGAAGAACGTGGAACCGTAGACGCCTGAACCCAGCGTCAGGTTCAGATGGCCGTAGGCCTCCGCGTATTCGTGCATCTGGTAGTACATGAAGACCGCGCCCAGGGCGATGGTCGCCACCATGGCCGCGATGCACTTGGCCCGCTTCTCTTCCTTGAGCGCGTGATGGGCGATCTCGAAGGTGACTCCGGATGCCACGAGCAGGCAGGTGTTCAGGAACGGAATGCCCCAGGCGGAAATCGTGGAGAACTCGCCACCGAGATCACTCGGCCCGTTGGTCGGCCAACCGCCCTCGAAACCCTTCCACAGGTATTCGTTGGTCAGCACGTTTTCACCACCCAACCACGGCACGGAGATCATCCGTGCGTAGTACAGCGCGCCGAAGAACGCGGCGAAGAACATGACCTCGCTGAAAATGAACCAGCTCATGCCCCAGCGGTAGGTCGCGTCGACCTGCTTGTTGTAAAGGCCGGACTCGGACTCGTGGATGATGTCGCGGAACCAGATCACGACCATCGAAATCAGCAGCAACGCGCCGACGATGACGGGAATGGTCACGAACGAGGACCCGTTGAGATAACCCATCACGCCATAAAGCAGGGCGGCGAGTCCCGCGGTCATCGCGAACGGCCACCAGCTCGGTGCCGGTACGTAATAGTGATCTGCAGAGGAGGTAGCTGCTGACATCTGAACCCCTAGTTCGCTTGCGCGACGTTCTCGATTTCAAAAAACGTATAGGACAAGGTCACGGTATCGACCGAGTCCGGCAGTTCCGGATCGATCATGAACCGAACCGGCATCAACTTCTCTTCGCCCGCTTCCATCGGTTGCTGGCTGAAGCAGAAACATTCCGTCTTGCGCAGGTGCTTCGCCGCCTGCCAGGGCGCCACGCTGGGACGCGCCTGTCCCACCATGTCGCGGCCCTCATGGTTCGCCGCGGTGAAATTCACCGTATACAGCTTGCCCGGGTGGACCTCGATCGAATCCCGCTCCGATGCGAAATCCCAGTCCAGACCGGCATGCACGCTGGTCAGGAACTCCACCCGTACCGTCCGATCTTCCACCGGCGCCTCATCCACGCTAGCGACCAGGGTCAACCCCTTGTTCTGACCGTTGAAGCCGGTGATCTCGCACACGACCTCGTACAGCGGCACCAGCGCGAAGCCGAACGCGAACATCACCGCCGTGACGCCGAACAGCTTGGCCGCCAGCCACCACGACCCGACCTTGTCCTGCTCGTCGTCCATCAACGACTCATCACGACGAAGAACGCGACATAGAAGCCCACCGCGACACCGGCCAGGATCAGGGCGGTGATCACGTTCTTGCGCGTCGGGCGATTGCTCACGACCCCTCGGCTCAAGCCTTCGCGGGCTCGTCGTGCACCGCGGTGATCTCGGCATCGGCGATCATCGGCGGTTCTTCGAAGGTGTGGTACGGCGCCGGCGACGGCACGGTCCATTCCAGCCCATGCGCGCCTTCCCAGACGCGGGAGGTCGCCGCCTCACCCTTCTTCAGGCAGGACTGCACCACGACCCACAGGAAGATCAGCTGCGCGAAGCCGAAGCCGAAGGCGCCGATCGACGACCACATGTTGAAGTCGGCGAACTGCACGGCGTAGTCGGGAATGCGACGCGGCATGCCGGCCAGCCCGGAGAAGTGCATCGGGAAGAACGTGACATTGACGAAGATCGCGGTCAGCCAGAAATGCAGCTTGCCGAGCTTTTCGTTGTACATCACACCGGTCCACTTCGGCAGCCAGTAGTACACGCCACCCATGATGGCGAACACCGCGCCCGGCACCAGCACGTAGTGGAAATGCGCCACGACGAAATAGGTGTCGTGATACTGGAAGTCGACCGGCGCGATGGCCAGCATCAGGCCGGAGAACCCGCCGATGGTGAACAGGAACACGAAGGCCACGGCGAACAGCATCGGCGTCTCGAAGGTCATCGAGCCACGCCACATCGTCGCCACCCAGTTGAACACCTTCACGCCCGTCGGCACCGCGATCAGCATGGTCGAGAACATGAAGAACAGTTCGGCCGCCACCGGCATGCCGGCGGTGAACATGTGGTGGGCCCACACGATGAACGACAGGAACGCGATGGACGCGGTCGCGTAGACCATCGAGTCGTAGCCGAACAGCGTCTTGCGGGCAAAGGTCGGGATGATCGTCGACACGATGCCGAAGGCCGGCAGAATCAGGATGTACACCTCGGGGTGACCGAAGAACCAGAAGATGTGCTGGAACATCACCGGGTCACCGCCACCGGAGGCCGAGAAGAAGCTGGTGCCGAAGTACTTGTCGGTCAGCAGCATCGTCACCGCACCCGCCAGCACCGGCATGGTCGCGATCAGCAGATAGGCCGTGATCAGCCAGGTCCAGACGAACAGCGGCATCTTGAGCAGGGTCATGCCCGGCGCGCGCATGTTCAGAATGGTCACGACGACGTTGATCGCGCCGGTGATCGAGCTGATGCCCATCAGATGGACCGAGAAGATCAGCATCGGGAAGGCGTTGGAGGTCTGCAGCGACAGCGGCGGATACATGGTCCAGCCGGCCGCGGGCGCGCCACCCGGCACGAACAGCGTCGACAACAGGATCGTGAACGCGAACGGCAGAATCCAGAAGCCCCAGTTGTTGACACGCGGCAGCGCCAGATCGGAGCAGCCGATCATCATCGGGATCATCCAGTTCGCCAGACCGACGAAGGCCGGCATCACCGCACCGAAGATCATGACCAGCGCGTGCATCGCGGTCATCTGGTTGAAGAACTCGGGCTGGACGAACTGCATGCCCGGCTCGAACAGCTCGGCGCGGATGACCAGCGCCATCGCACCGCCGACGAAGAACATGATGAACGCGAACCACAGGTACAGCGTGCCCAGGTCCTTGTGGTTGGTGGTGGAAATCCACCGCATGACCCACTTGCCGAAGCCGTCCTTCAGCGTGACCGGACCGTGATGGTCGTCGTGATGATCCACTGCTGAGCTCATGTCTTGGTACTCCTAGCGCTGCGCGGCGACGTCGGCGGGCTGAACGACACCGGAGTCGTTCCCCCAGGAATTGCGGGTGTAGGTGATGACGGCGGCGATATCGGTGTCGGACAGATGTCCGAACGGAGGCATCGCATTCTTGCCGTTGATCACCTGCTGGATCTGAGCGACCGGTTCGCCGCCGACAACGGCGCTGCCGACCAGCGACGGGAACGCCGGCGGCATGCCCTGACCCGTGTCCTTGTGACAGACGGAGCAGTTGGTCTTGTAGGCCTTCTCGCCGGCCGCCATCAGCTCATCCTTGCCCATCTCGGCAGGCGCGCTGTCCGCCGCGTCGGCCTGTTCGGCTTCGGGCTCGGCGTCAGACGCCATCGCCACCTGCTGTTCGGCCGCATCCGTGGATTCGGCCTTCATGTCCGCCGGAACGTCGGTGGTCGCACCACCGGTCTGCGACGCGACCCACTGGTCGTACTCGTCCTGCGGCAGGGCCTCGACGACGATCGGCATGAAGCCGTGGTCACGGCCGCAAAGCTCGGCGCACTGACCGCGGTAGACGCCCGGCTCGTCGATCTTGGTCCAGATCTCGCGCACGAAGCCCGGAACAGCGTCCTTCTTCACCGCCAGCGCCGGCACGTACCAGGCGTGCAGTACGTCATGCGCGGTCAGCAGGAAGCGAATCTTCTTGCCCACCGGCAGCACGACACGGTTGTCGACTTCCAGCAGGTAGTTGTCGATGGCGGCGACGTCGGCACCGGAACCGGTCTGCCGTGCGCGGTCCGCCTCGGGGTCCAGCCGCGAGTAGAAGTGAACGCCGGAATCCAGGTACTCGTACTCCCACATCCACTGGTAGCCGGTGATCTTCACCGTCATGTCGGCGTCGGAGGCATCCTCCATCTTGATCAGGGTACCGGCCGCGGGAATCGCCATCCCGATCAGGATCACGAACGGGATCACCGTCCAGATCACCTCGACAGTCATGCTCTCGTGGAAGTTGGCCGGCTTGGCGCCCTTGCTCTTCCGGTGCATGAACACGGAGTAGAACATCACGCCGAACACGCCGATGCCGATCACGACGCAGAGTCCGAAAATCAGCATGTGCAGCCCGTAGACTTCGCGGCTGATCTCGGTCACGCCCTCCGTGAGATTCCATTGCAAGGCCAGAGCTGACCCGGGCAACAAACCCAGAAGGCTCGCGCTAACTGCTCGTTTCATTCGCTTCTCCACGTAGCGACCGGTGCCGCCAGTACGTCTTGCAAGCGCTGACGCAACCGTTCCCGTTCGGCATCGGTCAGACAACGCCCCAGTTCCACAAATTGGCCGCTGGAGCCGAGCAGCAAACGGGATTGTCCCGTTCTGCCACCTGCGGGTTCCAGCCGAACGCGCGCCCAGGCACGCGTGTAGTCCTTGATGTCCCGTTCAGAGACCCCGACTCGTCCGAATTCGATCGTTACGCGATCTTCGGTGACCGTGACGACCTCCCGGTAGTCATTGCCCCGCATGCTGACGTAGAGCCCCGCGCCCAGCGCCAGCAATTCAAGCCCGGCAAACGGCAGGATCACCCAGAAACCCATCCACGCGAACGCGATTCCGATGCCCAGGGACACCGTGCTGATCATGCCCATGAACACCAGGGCCTGATGCCAGCTCAGGGATCCGTTCGGACGAATGACGAACCGCGTTTCAGATGGATTCGGGGAGGGTTCCATGGCGCGGTTGCGGGCAGGTGCGCTCCTTCGAATCGGCAACGGATTGTATGCGATTGGACGAATCCTGCGCAAAGCGGAACAGCGCCCGATCCAGGCGATCCGTGGCGAGCTGGCGCTGCCCGCAGCCGAGAATTCCGAGACAGGGCGCGGGCATCCGCTGTTGCAGCGCAGCGAGATTGTCGTCCAGCCGGCGCTGCACGGGTGGCATCACATTGGCGATCCAGCCCAGCAGCGGCGCGCGTGACTGGATGGATTCCGCGCTCAGCAGCGCATGGTTCAGGCAACCCAGCCGCATGCCGACGACCAGCACCACCGGCCAGCCGAACTGCGCCACCCAGTCGGGCATCTCCTCGTCGGCGCTGAGCGGCAGTCGCCAACCACCGGCGCCCTCGATCAGCACCCTGTCGGCGCTGGCGGACAGGCGCCGATGCGCCGCCGCGACCGGTTCCCGCTCCAATCGAACGCCCACATCACGCGCGGCGAACTCGGGCGCCACCGGCGCGGGCAGGCACCAGGGATTGATGGTGTCGTAGTCCACGTCCGGCGCCGATGCCGCCTGCAGGGCCAGGGCATCCTCGTTCCGCCAGCCGGCGGCGGTCTCGACCGCACCGGCGGCCACCGGCTTCATGCCGACCGCCGAAATTCCCCGCCCGGCATAGTCGCGCAGCAGCGCGCAGGTCACCGCGGTCTTGCCGATTTCGGTATCGGTTCCGGTGACGAAGACGCTCAGTGCGCCCGCTGGTTCACGCAACGCGCGCCTCCAGCAGGCTTGTCGCCAGCGCATCGACCAGCCCGTCCACCTGCTCGGTCGTGTGCGCCGCGGTCAGCGTCACCCGCAGCCGGGCGGCGCCCTCCGGCACCGTGGGCGGACGGATCGCGGTGACCAGAAACCCGCGGGCGAGCAGGTCGTCGGAGACGCGCAGCGCGACCGAATCGCGCCCCAGCACGATCGGCTGGATCGCCGTCGGGGAATCGGGCACCGGCAGGCCGGCCGATCGCAGCCGGGCATGCAGATGCGCGATCAGATTCCGGACCTGATCACGCCGCCAGGCTTCCTCCCGCGTGATCGCCAGCGCGGTCAGCGCGGCACGGGCCGTCATCGGTGCGAAGGCCGTGGAATAAATCTGCGAGCGGGCACGGTTTTCCAGGTAGTCGATCACCGCGGCGGGGCCGGCGACGAACGCGCCAGCGGTGCCCAGCGCCTTGCCCAGCGTGCCGACCAGCACCGGCAACTCGTCCTGCGACAACTGGTCCGCGACGCCCCGGCCCCGCGGGCCCAGCACGCCGACACCGTGGGCATCATCGACATACAGCAGCGCATCGGCCCGACGCGCCTCGATCGCCAGTTCGCGCACCGGCGCGATGTCGCCGTCCATCGAGAACACCGCATCGGTGACCAGTGCCCTGACCCCTTCGCAGGGCGCGGCCAGCGCATCGCGGGCGGCACCGACATCCACATGCGCATAGATGCGCTTGTCCGCGCCGGACAGCCGCACACCGTCGATCAGCGAGGCGTGGTTCAGCGCATCGCAGGCCACCAGGTCGCCCCGCTGCAAAAGCGCATCGACAATGCCGACGTTGGCGGAAAATCCGGTCGGGAACAGCAGCACGCGGTCGCGCTCCAGCCAGTCGGCCAGCGCCTCTTCCAGTTCGGCATGGGCCGGCGAATACCCGGTGACCAGCGCGGAGGCCGCGGAACCCGGCACATCCAGTCCGCGCAATAGTCGGGAATCCTGCGCTAGGCCCAGGTAGTCGTTGCTGCAGAAATTGACGCAGTCACGCCCGGCGACCCGCGCCAGACCCGGCCCCGCCGGCTCGACGACCCGACGCTGGCGAAACCGGTCGCGCTGGCGCAGGGACTCCAGCGTGGACGCGATCCGGCGGTTCAGGCCGCCTGACACGTCCGGCGGTCCTCGGCAGCCTTGGCGCCTTCCGGCTCGATGCCCAGTCGCTCGAACAGCGCGCGATCGTGCTCGGTCACCGGGTTACCGGTGGTCAGCAGTTCCTCGCCGTAGAAGATGGAATTCGCGCCGGCCAGGAAACAAAGCGCCTGCATGGCGTCGTCCATCGCCTCGCGCCCGGCCGACAGCCGCACGTGCGAGGCTGGCATCAGAATGCGTGCCACCGCGATGGTGCGAACGAATTCGAAAGGATCCACCGGATCGGCATCGGCCATCGGCGTGCCGGGCACGGCGACGAGCTGATTGATCGGTACCGATTCGGGATGCGTGGGCAGATTGGACAGCGTGCGCAGCAGGCCGACACGGTCGGCGCGCGTATCGCCAATCCCCACGATGCCGCCACAGCACACCTTCATTCCCGACTTGCGCACGTTGTCCAGCGTGTTCAGCCGGTCCTCGTATGTCCGCGTGCCGATGATTTCTCCGTAATGTTCCTCGGAGGTATCGAGATTGTGGTTGTAGTAGTCCAGCCCCGCGTCGGCCAGCCGTTCGGCCTGCGATTCGGTCAGCATGCCCAGCGTCATGCAGGTTTCCAGTCCCTGCGCGCGCACGGCGTCGATCATGCCGATCAGCGTGTCGATGTCGCGATCCTTGGGGCTGCGCCAGGCCGCGCCCATGCAGAACCGCGTCGCCCCGGCCTCCTTGGCCGTGCGCGCCGCCTGCTCGACCTGCTGCACCGCCATCAGCGCCTCGGTCTTCAGACCGGTGTCGTAGCGCACGCTTTGCGGACAGTACTTGCAGTCCTCGGGGCAGGCCCCGGTCTTGATCGACAGCAGCGTCGAGAGCTGCACGGTGTTGGCGTCGAAGTGCTCGCGGTGCACGGTTTGCGCCCGGTGCATCAAATCCGCGAACGGCAGGGTGAACAGCGCGTTCACCTCTTCGGCCGTCCAGTCGTGACGAAGCTCGCTCATGCAGAGAATCCTGGCAGGTGGATACCGCTAGGCTCGCGAGGCCGCAACCGCCTGTCAACCAGAAAATGCCGATTCGGTTGACGGAAATCTTCCATCGCTGGCTCGCACCCGGCTGCGCGGGCTGCGGTGGGCCAAGTCCGGTGGGCCTGTACTGCCAGCCCTGCCTGGATGCGTTGCCCACCAACGACCATGCCTGTATCCGCTGCGCTGAACCGCTACCGCCCTCGGCCCCGAAGCCCGCGCTTTGCGCTCATTGCCTGACCCGCTGGCCGGCCTTCGACGGCGTGTACGCGCCGCTGCTGTACGAGGCCCCGGTGGATACCTGCGTGCAGGTTCTGAAGTACCGGCACGATCTGGGGGCGGCGCGGCGCCTGGCCACCCTGCTTCATCACACCCTGCCCGAACTGCCGGCGCCGGACCGGGTCATCCCGGTGCCACTGCATGCCAGCCGGCTGCGCGAACGCGGGTTCAATCAGGCCCTGGAAATCGCCCGGCCGCTGTGCCGGTGGAGAGGCTGGCAGCTGGCACCCACCTGGGTCGAGCGAACCCGGGCCACTCCGTCACAGTTGCACCTGTCGGCCGAGGATCGCCGCCGTAACCTGCGTCAGGCGTTTACCGTTCGAAGGCCGGTGCAAGACGAGGCGATTCTGGTCATCGATGATGTCGTCACCACCGGCGCAACCACGTCGGCGCTGGCCAAGGCGCTGTTCCGGGCCGGCGCGGCCTCCGTGCACGTACTCGCGGCGGCGCGAACACCGTTCGACCACGCACCGGGCCGGTCACGGCCCGGTGCGCCTGCCCCGTCTACCAGTCGAAATCGAAGTTGATCCGACCCATCACCGCCTGCATGTCCGGGAAGATCTCGCGCCCGGCGAGCTGCCCCGGCGCATTGGCCGGGTCGTCGCCGTTCTGCTCGTAGTACTCCAGGGCGAAGCGCAGCGAGGTGCCGTCCCAGATCCGGGTTTCGTATTCAGCGCCCACCGTGATGCCGGTGAAGCTGCCCTGGCGGTAGTCGGCGGTGTACTCGGTCGGCAGCGGCTGATCATCGCGCAGGAACGGGGTGTAGAAATCCACCGCCGACTGATCGTAGTAGCGCAGATGCGGCGTGATCGCGTGATGATCGCCCAGCGCCCAGCGATACCGCAGGTCCAGCGTATGCGAGCTCATGCCCCAGTCGTCCGTCTGGAAGCGATAAGACGCATCCAGCACGTCGGAGCCGAACAGCATGTGCTTGAGCCGGAAGAACAGGCCCTGCTTCACGCGGCTGTCCGGACGTGATTCGTGAATATGCCGCTCCGCCTCGCCGATCCCGTTGCCCACCGAGTTGTCGGTATCCACGACGCTGACGACCTTGAACGGATCGGTGTGATACCCGTCGGATTGCGACAGCGTCACGTTGAACTGCGCCACGGTGTTCACGCCCAGCACCTGGGTGTAACCCAGCAGCAGGTCCAGCGTGTCCTTGCTCTCGTCGCCGCCGCGCCGGGTCTCGTCGAAGGACGTCTCGGTGCAGCCGGAGCTGGCGCTGGCGCCGAACAGGCAGCTGCCCGCCACCGGCACCCCGCCCTCCGGCTCGATCGTGTCGGCGGCGTAGCCCAGGCCGAAGGACAGCGTCGCGTTGTTCTTGGCGAAGTCGTAGGCGTAGCCGGTGTTCACCCCCAGCGACAGATAGTCGTATTCGCTGGAGACGTTGAAGCCCAGCGTGCCGGTGCCGCCGAACGCCGGCTGCGCCCAGTTGCCGGACACGGCGATGCGCGAGTCGCGGAAGGTATCGTCCAGCGGAATCTCGCCGGGCGCGGTCGTGTAGCTGCCCTCACCCGACGGCCGCGTGTATGTCTGCGGCATGGACGATGGCACGGCCCCGCTGGGCGAGGCGCCGGTCAGCGCGTCGTAGACCAGCTTGGCGGACAGCGAACGATCGTTGGTGAACTGCCGGGTGGCGGAAATCACGGGCTCCACCGCGGAGACACGATCGGTCTCGCTGTAGAACAGGATGGCGGAGTCGATGGACCACTCGCCCGGCTCCGCGGCGTGCAGCAGCCCGGGCAGGCTGAGACAAAGCGCCGCGGCTGACGCACCCGCCGGCCGCCAGCGCCTGGGCGCGGCCTTGGGCCCGGTCTCCAGCAGCGTGTCGGTCGCCGCCGTCAACGCCTCAACAATCGTCTGATGCTTCATCTTCAACCCCTCAGAACCTGCGGGCGCCGTGTCGCCCGATGAAATGCCGTCAGTTACAGCCGCAGCCGCCGCCGCCAAAGCCGCGCCCGCCACTGGCGGACTCCTTCGAGAAATAGATGTGCTCGTCCAGGCCGGTCGTGACCGCGTCACCATCCAGCGCCATCTCGGGTTTCGCGAGCGTGTCGCGCTCCCAGGGCTGAACGGTCACGCAGCCGACCTGACCGGCAAGGCAGACCAGCACGCCGCCGATACGCAGCGCGGGGCCGATGTGTGCAATCAACGTCATTGACTCAACTCCGAGACTTGAACCGTGTTCAGTGCCTGGCGAACCTGCGATTCCAGTTCCGCCTTGTCGCTCTCGCGAAATCCGGTGTGGGAGAACAGCACCTGGCCGTTGCGACCGAGGATGTAGGAACTCGGCATGCCCTTGAGGCCGTATTGCTCGGCCAGCTCGCCGTCGGGATCGAAGCGCACCTCGAATCCGGGCGCCGCTCGCTCCAGAAACTGGTGGGCGGCGTGGCTATCACTGTCGACGTTCACCGCGACGACCACCAGCCCGTCCGAACCGAAGCGGTGCTGCAGCGTCGTCATCCATGGAAAACTCGCCTTGCAGGGCGTGCACCAGGAGGCCCAGAAATCGAGGTAGACCACCTGACCGCGAAACTCCGCGGGATCGAACACCTCGCTGATGCGATCACCGGCGCTGGCAGCCGACGCGACCAGCGTCATGGCGACCATCGAAAACAACGCGGAGCGAAATTTCAGGGCTTGCATGTCAGGGTCCTCCGGGACGATGACGGGCAAGCTAGCAACCCCCATGTCGACGCAACGTCGACGTTCGGCACGGCAAGCTCGTGCTCCTGAATCCACCACCATGGAGGGGAGCAAGGCCGTCCGACGCCGCCTCCCGTATGCTCAGCCGATGCGAATCCTGCTCATAGAAGACGATGTCGATCTGGCCGCGAATACCGCGGACTACCTGGAAGCGATGGGCCACACCGTGGACTGCGCCGATCGGGTTCGGCAGGTACCCGGCCTGCTGGAGCAGACACAGCCGGAACTGGTCATTCTCGACCTCATGCTCCCGGACGGCGACGGCATCAGCGTCGCGCAGTCCATCCGTCAAAGCGCCGCCGGCAATCTACCAATCCTGATGCTCACTGCGCGCGACACCGAGAGTGACAAGCTGAGGGGCTTCAGCGCCGGCGCCGACGACTACCTGATCAAGCCGTTCTCCCTGCCGGAACTGGCGGCGCGGGTGGCGGCGCTGGAGCGACGGGCCCATGGCGCCTCCGTCAGCCGCAGCCTCCAGGTCGCCGACCTGCATCTGGACCTGGACGCCGGCACGCTGCGACGCGGCGCGACACCCATCCACCTCAAGCCCGCCGCGTTCCGGTTGCTGGCGCATCTGATGGCCAACACCCACCGCGTCGTGCCCCGCGCCGAGCTGGAGTCACTGCTGTGGGGTGACTCGCCGCCGGACAGCGACCTGCTGCGCACCCACATTCACGCCATCCGCAAGGAAGTGGACACGGCCGGCCGCGAGCCGCTGGTGCACACCTCGCGCGGCGTCGGCTATCGCGTCGGCGAGGCCTGAGCGGCCCGGCCCCGGTTCATCGCATGCGGCTGCACACGGAAATCCTGCTCTCGATGCTCGGCCTGGGCGCCGTGCTGCTCGTCGTGCTGGGTTCGTCTCTGCTGATCTACTCCGAACGCCTCGAGAACGATTTGCTGTCGAATACCGTGAACGACGAGATCGAGTTCCTGCTGCAACAGCTCAGAACCTCGGTGAACCCCGTGTTGCCGGAAACCGATTCGCTCAAGATCTGGATCGACGCGGAAGATTTCGTCTACGCCCCCGCGCCGTTTCACGATCTCGCGCTGGGTGAACATCACGATGTGACCTATCTGGGCAAGCGCTGGCACATCCTGCGGCGCGACTCCCCCTATGGCCTGCTCACGGCCGCGGTCGATGTCTCGCGCATCGAGGCCCGCGAACACCAGATGCGGGTGCTGCTGGCGCTGACCGCCATCGGCGTCGCGGCGCTGGGCGGGCTGATGGCGGTCTGGCTGTCACGGCGTCTGGCGGCGCCCGTCGCGGCCCTGGCCGGTTCCGTGGACAAGCTCGATCCCCGCCACGCCGAGGCGCTGCATGCCCGTTTCGGCGTCGGCGAACTGGGGACCATCGCCGAGGCCATCGACGGTCTGGTGGAACGGGTCAGGCGAATGCTGGAACGCGAGCGATTCTTCACCGCCGCGGTCAGCCACGAAATCCGGACACCGCTGGCGGTGATCCAGTCGTCACTGGACCTCGCCCAGATCCAGCAACCCGACACCGCATCCAGCCCCGCGATCGCCCGCGCCCAGCGCGCCAGCCAGGGTCTGGGCGATCTGCTCGACAGCCTGTTGTTCCTGGCACGCGAGGACAGCATGCCGACCACGCGGCCCACGGATGTCGCGACCGAGGCGCACGAGGTCATGGCCTTGCTGGAAACCCGCATGCAGGGCGTCGACACCGCGGTGATCGAACAGGCGCCGTGCACGATCGAGGCCGCGCCCAGCCATGTCCGCACCGTGCTGATGAACCTGCTGCGCAACGCCCGACAGCACACGAGCAGCGGCCGGATCACCGTGGAAGTGGACGCCAGCGGCGTGAGCGTCTGCGACACCGGCACGGGCCTGCCCGCCGGCGATTTCGACGAATTGCTCAAGCCCTACGTATCCAGCGACGAGGCGACCACGCAGGAACCCCGCTTCGGGGTCGGCCTTTATATCGTCTCCAGAATCTGCGCCCACTACGGCTGGCGCCTCAGCGCGCAGAACCAGACCCCGATCGGCACCCGTGTTCGTATCGACTTTCCGCCGGGCGACTCCGCCCCCGATCAGACAGCCACCCATGCCTCCTAGATCAGCAACACGCCAGCTCACCCGCTCGCTCCGTCTCTGGCTCGCGCTTTGCGCCTGCCTGCTCGTCGGCACGGCCATGGCCGGCCCCGAACAAACCATGTCGATTGACGATTTCTCGCTGGACGACCACACCGGCGAGGTGATTTATCTCGACTTCTGGGCATCCTGGTGCGAGCCCTGCAAGGCCAGCTTCCGCTGGATGAGCGCCATGCAGCACAAGTACGCCGATCACGGCCTGCGCGTGGTCGCGGTCAACGTGGACAGCGACGAGGCCGCCGCGCGCCGGTTCATGCGCGAGAACGAGTCGCGCTTTCTCGTCGTGCTCGACCCGGACGGCAGGATGGCCGAGCGTTACGCCCTGATGGGCATGCCCAGCAGCTATCTGCTGGGCCGTGACGGCGAAGTCCGGCTGTCCCATCGCGGCTTCCTGGAACGGGACACCCCGGTGCTGGAATCCCAGATCCGCGCCGCACTGAACGCCGCCGAGTGACGGGCGCGCCGCGTGGCTGATTTCACTCTGAAGCCGCGGGATGGCGGGCTCTGGCAGGGACTGTTCCACGCCATGGCCAGCCCCTGCGAGGTGCTGATCGACCGCGACGACCGCAAGCTCGCGGCCCGCGTCAGCCGTCTGGTCGTCGACGAGGCCAAGCGCATCGAGGTGCTCTGGAGCCGCTACCTGCGCGGCAACATCATCGACCGCATCAACACCGCCGACGGCGCGGCGGTGCGCGTGGACGAGGAAACCGCGGACATGCTCGACTACGCCGCCCGCCTGTGGACCCTGTCGGACGGACGTTTCGACGTCACCGCCGGCGTGCTCCGCCGCGTCTGGCGCTTCGACGGTTCAGACCGGCTCCCGACCGCCGAGGCCGTGGACGCGATTCGCGCGCTGATCGGCTGGGAACGCATCGAGTGGACCCGGCCCAGACTGCGGCTGGCGCCGGGCATGGAACTGGACTTCGGCGGCATCGGCAAGGAATACGCGGTGGATCGTGCCCTGCGCCGCGTTCGCGACGTGACCGATGTGCCGGTGCTGATCAACTTCGGCGGCGACCTGGTCTGCGACCGCCCGAGAACCGGCGGCGCGGCCTGGCAACTGGGCATCGAGTCCATTGGCGCCGACGCCGCGATCCCGCAGATCGCATTGACGCAAGGCGGGGTCGCGACATCGGGCGATGCGCGTCGCTACCTGCTGCGCGATGGCGTGCGCTACGGCCACATCCTCGACGCCACCACCGGATGGCCCGTCCCCGACGCGCCGCATGCCGTCACCGTGACCGCGAAACACTGCACATTGGCGGGCATGCTCTCGACCCTGGCGATGCTGCAGGGCCGCGAGGCCGAAGCCTTTCTCGCCGCGCAGGGCGTGCGCTACCACGTGCAGCGCGACGGTCCCGCATCGGCCACCTGATGGCCTCCCATAGCGGGTCGCGGATACTTCGGGCCCGTCCCGAACCCACGCCTGCCATGCCCCAGCCCCGTTCGCGCGCCCGACGACCTGACCGATGACCAGTCTCGGACCTTTTCCGATCTGGGCCGTGGTGCTCGTCGCCGCCCTGATTCCCGCCTGGCTCGCGACCCGCCTGTCAGCGCGCGGTCGTCCGGATGTCCAGCCGCGCGTCGTCAGCGGCACCCTGTTCGATGCCCTGTTGCTGGGTCTACTGGCCGCCCGGGCCGGCTATGTGCTGCGCTGGTGGCCGGAGTACGCGGACGCACCGATGGCGATCCTCGCCATTGGCGACCGTGGCTTCGCGATGTGGAGCGGCCTGCCCGTCGCCCTCGGCTGGATGCTCTGGAAGACCCGCCTCCGGCCGGCCGCACGCCGCCCCGTCCTGCTGGGCGCCGGCGTCGGTCTGCTCGCGTGGGGCGCGATGATCGGAGCGCTGGAGCTCATCCAACCTGGCGCTACGCCGATGCCGACCATCCCCGTGGTCACGCTGGACGGCAAAGCGACCCGGCTGGACACCGAACGGAGCGGACCGACCGTACTCAATCTGTGGGCGACCTGGTGTCCGCCCTGCATCCGCGAGATGCCGGCGCTGGCCGACGCGCAGGCCCGGTATCCGGAGGTGACCTTCCTGTTCGTCAACCAGGGAGAGGACGCCGGGTCCATCCGGCGCTTCCTGGACCGGCGCGACCTGGCGCTGGACCACGTCCTTCTCGATCCCGGGTCCGGCGCGATGCGGGCACTCGGCGCCCGGGCACTGCCGACCACATTCTTTATCGACGCCGACGGCCAGTTGGTCGACCAGCACATGGGCGAACTCACCCGCGCGCGTCTGGCGGACATCCTCCACCGGCGTCTTGACGCCCGGCCACGCCCGTCATCCTGAGCGACGCGGCCCCGCCGCCGGAATCCAGCGATCAGAGGTAGTGACGCAAGCCGGCGGGCACATCGCCCGCGGTCACCGGGGTGACACCCGCCGGCAGCCCGTGCGCGTTGAAGGTGTGCCAGAACAACGCGGTCTGACCGGCGAGCGCACCGCTGTCCAGGTCGTGGAACAACCCGGCCAGAGCCTTGCCGGAGTAGGCGGTGTCCGCCCGCGCGCCGCTGGCGGCCTGAAAGCGATCGATGGCGACCTTGGTCGCCGATGTCGGCCGCGCGTACTCCTTGCCGAAGAACTCCGTGCGCACGTCGATCCGGCCCAGCGCCCGCGCACAGGCGGCGCGCGAGAAGGCCGCATCCATCGGCTCGAAGCGGCGGCGGGTTTTCTCCACCAGCGCGGCCAGCTTGGCCGGTGTCGCCATCGCCGTGTCGACCACCTGCACCGCGGCGATCCGCGTCTTCATCCCGGCGAGCACCAGACCCAGCGCCAGACCGGCGACGGTGCCCATGCTGCTGTAGGCGACATAGAGGCGATCCGGCTCCGGCAGCAGGCCGGCGGCGACCTGATCACGCAGCTCGTAGGCCGCGTTGATGAAGCCCAGCACGCCGATCGGCGAGGAGCCGCCCGGCGAAATCCAGTACGGCCAGCGGCCCTGCGTCACCAGCAGGCTGGCGCTGTGAGCGATGGCCGCGATGGCGATCCGCGTGGTGCTCGGCGCCGTTCGCAGCGTCGCACCCGCCGCCAGACTCACCGACAGGTTGTCGGCGATGTAGACGGCGTTGACCTGCGGCAGCAGGAATCCGGTCGTGTGCAACCCGAGCTTGTGCCCATGCCAGGCTGTCGCGGCAACGAAATTCGAGCCGGCATAGCCGAATGCCACCAGCTCGCGCCGACCACGCTCGCGCGCATCGGCCAGCAGGAAATCCAGCTTGCGGATCTTGTTGCCGCCATAGTCCGCCGCGGTGAGGTCATCCCGCTTGAGAAACACACCCGGAAGATCGCCCAGCGGCTCCACCGGCGTCTGGCCCTGAAGCAAACCGGCGCGTGGCATCGCCGCCAGCCCCGGGTGAGCGTCGAAGATCGGATACAGCGCGGAGTCAGCCATCCGGTTACCGGTGATGTCAGTGGGAAGTTAAGGAAGCACTGATTTATTCACGCCGCCAAGTTGCCGCCAGAAAACAGGCCAGGCAAGGCGCGAGGAGCGAAGTTTGGTCATTCCAAATGAACGACGAGTAACGCCGCATAGCCTGTTTTCTGGCGCAATCCGGATGGAACGGGCCGGTTTTCCCGCAATCCTGCGTTGCGAAGCGCGTCCATGCGCTTCGCCCTTCGGGCCGGTCTTCGACCGTCCGAATACGTTCCGTACGCATTCGTGTCGCTCGCTCACTTGGAATAACCAAGCAGCACTCGCTCCGCCTGGGCTTGCGGGAAAACCGGCTCCGTCTTGGTGGTGCGAATAAATCAGTGCTTCCTTAATGTGGTTACAGAGTCTGCGTCAGCGCGCGCGATACACCAACCACACCGCATGGATCCCCGATGCAGCAGGCGGGACCGATCGCCTGTCCAAGCAGGCATGAAGAAACCTCGCACACCTTGGGCCACCGGCCTGCTGCTGCTCGCCGCGGCCTGTTCATCGCCGGTTCCGGAGCAAACAGGCGACGACACGCCCCAACCCGCCGCCGAATCGGCGCAGCCCACGCCGGCCGAGATCGAGCGCGCGAATGCGGTGGAGCTGGAAAACGCGATCACGCTGACCGGCTGGCGCGGTATCCGCCTGGGCGAGCCGCCCGGCGGCGCCGCGAACGACTGGGGCTTCACCGACCGCGGCGGCATGAACGAGACCTGCCACATCTGGCTGTCCGACGGTTCGCGTGGCATGGCGCTGATGGTCGAGGATCTGGGCGACGGTCCGATGGTGACCCGCATCACCGCGCGCTCGGAGCTGGCCGCCGATGTCCACAGCACGCGCGGCATCACGGTGGGCGCGAGCGAAGCCGAGGTCCGCGCCGCCTACGACGGGCTGGAGGAGCGCCCCCACAAGTACAATCCGGCGCCCGCCAAGGACCTGATCTGGCAGCCGAATGGCAGCGACACGGGCCTGCGGTTCGAGATCAGCACCGACGGCCGCGTCGCCAGACTGCACAGCGGAATGGGCCCGTCGTTGCGCTATGTCGAAGGCTGCTCCTGAGCTGTATTTACCAGTGACGGTCAGTTTCATCACGATGAACTGAAACAATGGGCTGACACACTACGGGGCTTCGCCCACCTCCCGACCACCATGAGCAAGCCCGACCTTCGCTACCTCCAGGCACTGCAGGAGCAGCGCTTTCGCATCACCCGACGCTCGCTGCTCCAGACCCTGGGCCTGGTGGGCGTGGCTCCGGCGCTCACCCACTGCGGCTCCAGCGACGGCGGCCCGAACAACGGCGACGGCGGCATCCCGCCCACCGATGTCGTGGTCAGCTTCCAGCACGGCGTCGCATCCGGCGACCCCCATGACGATTCCGTCGTGCTGTGGACCCGGGTGACGCCGGAAACCGAAGGTCCGGTCGCGGTGAGCTGGCGCATCGCCCGCGATGAGGCGATGACCGATCTGGTCAGCGCCGACACATTCCTGACCAACGCCGATCGCGACTACACGGTCAAGGTGGAGGCCGGCGGGCTCGAACCGTTCACCCAGTACTGGTACCAGTTCCAGGTCAGCGACGTGGTCTCGCCGGTGGGCCGGACCAAGACCGCGCCGGCCGGGGACGCATCGCTGGATCAGGTCCGCTTCGCGTTCACCTCCTGCGCGCTGTACGCAATGGGTTACTTCAACGCGTACCGGGGCCTGGCCAACCGCGACGACATCGATGTCGTGTTCGCGCTGGGCGACTACATCTATGAATACGGTGGCAGCGACCCGCTGGCCATCCCGTTCGCGCTGGGCCGGGCCATGCTGCCGGACCACGAGATCGTGACGCTGGAGGACTACCGGACCCGTCACGCCCAGTACAAGACCGATGCCGATCTCCAGGCCGCGCACGCCGCGCATCCGTGGATCTGCACCTGGGACGACCACGAAACCACGAACAACAGCCACACCACCGGCGCCGACAACCACACCGAAGGTGAGGAAGGCACCTGGACCCAGCGCAAGCATGACGCGATCCAGGCCTATTTCGAGTGGCTGCCGGTGCGTGAAGCCGTCAATCCGAACCGGCATCCGGACCAGCATCTTTACCGCAACATCCGCTATGGCGATCTGGTGGAATTCTTCGTGCTGGACACCCGCCTGGAAGGCCGCGACCCGCAGCCGGCGGACGCCGAGGAAGCCGCCGATCCGGCACGCCACATGATCAGCCCGACACAGGAAGCCTGGCTGCTCGACGGACTGCGGACCACGCCGGCCAAGTGGAAGATCCTCGCCCAGCAGACGATGATCTCGCAGCTCAACATCGCACCTGGATCACCATTCTCCCTCGATCCCTGGGACGGCTATGTCGCCCAGCGCAACCGCCTGTTCGATGCCTTCGCCAGCGACGACATCGACAATGTCATCGTCATCACCGGCGACATTCACACCGCGTTCTGCACCGAGCTGACCAAGGACCCGGACGACCGCGACGCCTATACGCCCGGCGAGCGGGGCTCGGTGGGCGTGGAGTTCGTCTGCCCGTCAATCACCACGCAGGGTTTTCCGCCGGCGGTCATCAACCTGTTGCAGCCGTTCAACCGCCATATCCGCTACGCCGAAGGCGCGCTGGACACAGGCCACGGCTACGTGGTCGTCACCGCCACGCCGCAGACCTGCGACGCGGCGTGGATGTACGCGCTGTCGGTGCTCACACCGTTACAGGCGGAGCGTCCCGGTCCGGTCTGGGGCGTGGACGACGGCGATCCCCACGCCCGGCTGCGCAGCCTGTTCTAGACCGCGCCGTCAGGGCGACAGCGCGGTCAGGTCGAAGCCGATGGGCGCCCCCGGCCCCAGCGGAAGACCGAACAGAATCCAGCCCATCACCAGCAGCACGCCGGTGATCAGCATCCACACGGAATACGGAATCATCATCGCCGTCAGCGAACCGATGCCGAAGTCCTTCTGCCAGCGCTGGGCGAAGATCAGCACCAGCGGGAAATAGACCATCAGCGGCGAGATGATGTTGGTGGCCGCGTCACCAACGCGGTAGGTCGCCGTCGCGCCTTCCGGGCTGATGCCCAGCAACAGCAGCATCGGCACCAGCACCGGCGCCAGCAGCGCCCACTTGGCGCTGGCCGAGCCGACGAACAGGTTCAGAAAGGCCGCGAACAGCACGATCAGCCCCAGCGCGATCGGCAGCGGCAGGCCGCTGTGCTCGATCGCCCCGGCGCCATGCACCGCGGTGATCAGCCCGAGATTCGACCAGTTGAACATCGCGACGAAATGCGCGGCGGCAAAGGCCAGCACCAGGTAGTAACCCATGTCCTTCATCGCCTCGGACATCATCGCCACCAGATCGCGGTGGTTCCTGATCGTGCCGGCCGCGGCGCCGTAGGCCCAGCCGGCGGCGAGGAACAGCACGAAGAACCCGGCGACCAGCGAACGGAAAAACGGCGTGGCGGTGACATACCAGGGCTGACCGTCCACAGCCGCCTCGTCGTTGAGCAGCGGTGTTCCGGGCGCGAAGGTCATCACCAGCCACAACAGGCAGACGCCCAGAATCGCCAGGCCCGCCCAGCGCAGACCCTTGCGCTCGGCATCGGTCAGCGGCGCATCCTCGTCACCATAGGCCGACTGATCGGGCGACGGCTTCCAGTGCCCCAGCCGAGGTTCGATGACGCGGTCGGTCACGTACCAGATCACCGGCAGGTAGATCACCATCAGCGCGGCGATGAAATACCAGTTGCCAGCGATGTTCATCGACCAGCCGGCGTCAATCCGCGACGCCTCCATCGAGGCCTCGGTAATCCCGAACAGCAGCGCATCGAGCTGGCCCGGCGTGATGTTGGCCGAAAAGCCGCCCGACACCCCGGCGAACGCGGCCGCGATCCCGGCCATGGGATGCCGTCCCGCCGCCGCGAAGATGATCGCGGCCAGCGGGATCATCACCACGTATCCGGCATCCGCGGCGTGGTTCGACAGCATGGCGACAACGGCCACCACCGGCGTGAGCCAGGCCTTGGGCGCGTTGCGCACGGCCTGACGAATCCCGCTGGCGAACAGACCCGAGCGCTCGGCCACGCCGGCCCCGAGCATCACCACCAGCACGTAGCCCAGCGGATGGAAGTGCGTGAACGTCGCCGGCATCTGCACCCAGAGCTTCTGGATGTTCTCGGCCGACAGCAGGCTCTTGGCCTCGATCAGCAGCGGCGAGCCGTCGGCCAGCGTCTGCGTCGGATGCGCCGCGGTCACACCCACGAGCGCGCAGACCAGCGACACGCCGATCAGCCCCAGGATCAGATAGAAGAAGATGAAGACGGGGTCCGGCAAGCTGTTGCCAACCCGTTCGACATACCCGAGAAACCCCTTCTGCCCCGATGCGGCGTTGGCCTCACTCACCCGAAATCCCCTTTGAAACTGAACCAGTGCGATCAGGCATCAGATCGAATCTGGCCCCGGCAGGCAAGCCGGGGATGGGCGAAACCGCCCGGGTGTCCGCATTTGCGAAACCCGTGCCAGCGCGCTGGAGAGTGCCCCGGATGGCCGCGCCGGCGGCCGTTGCGACCGGGCGATCAGGCGTCAGCGACGAGCGCCCGGATCGCGTCCGGCCATTGGTGGCGATCCATGTGCGCGATGGCGGCCAGTCCATCCACGCGCCGCTCGATGATGCGCAGCGTGTCGCGAAACGCCTCCGCGGCAGCCTCGCCGTCCAGCCTGGACGGATCCTTCAGCCCCCAGTGGACCTTGATGGCCTGCCCGAACCACACCGGGCAGGACTCGCCGGCGGCCGAATCGCACAGCGTGATCACCACATCCGGCGCGAACGCCTCGAAGTCATCCCAGGACTGGCTCTTCAACCCGGTCGTGGAGATGCCCGCCTCCGCCAGGTGAACCAGCGTCAGCGGATGCACCTCGCCGGCCGGCTGGCTGCCGGCGCTGCGTGCCGTCAGCACATCACCCGCGCGGTGATTGGTGACGGCTTCCGACAGAATGCTGCGGCAGCGATTGTGCGTGCAGATGTAAAGAATCTTCATGACCGGGCCAGCCCTCGCTCGTACCAGGGTTTGGTCGCATTGACGATGCGCACCACCGACAACATCACCGGCACCTCGATCAGCACGCCGACCACCGTCGCCAGCGCCGCGCCGGATTCAAAGCCGAACAGCGCGATGGCGGCCGCCACGGCCAGCTCGAAGAAATTGCTGGCGCCGATCAGCGCCGATGGCGCCGCCACGCAATGCGCCTCTCCGCTCCAGCGGTTGAGCAGGTAGGCCAGTCCGGAGTTGAAGTACACCTGAATCAGGATGGGCACGGCCAGCAACGCGATGACCAGCGGCTGGCGAACGATCTGCTCGCCCTGAAAGCCGAACAGCAACACCAGCGTGACCAGCAGCGCGACCATGGACAGCGGCTGCAGCACCTGGAGCAAGGCCTGCAACCCCGCCTCGCCGCGCGCCGCCAGAACCCGTTTGCGAATCAACTGCGCGAGAATCACCGGTACGACAATGTAAAGCCCCACCGACAGCAGCAGCGTGTCCCAGGGCACGGTGATCGACGCCAGCCCCAGCAGCAGACCGACGATGGGCGCGAACGCGAACACCATGATCACGTCGTTGAGCGCCACCTGGCTGAGCGTGAAGTGCGGCTCCCCGTCGGAGAGATTGCTCCACACGAACACCATCGCCGTGCAGGGCGCCGCCGCCAGCAGGATCAGTCCGGCGATATACGAATCGATCTGGTCGGCGGGCAGGTAGTCGCGAAACAGGGTCGCGATGAACAGCCAGCCCAGCAGCGCCATCGAGAATGGCTTGACGGCCCAGTTCACGAACAGCGTGACGCCGATCCCCCGCCAGTGCGTGCGCACCTGATTCAGCGCGGCGAAGTCGATCTTCACCAGCATGGGGATGATCATCAGCCAGATCAGCGCGGCGACCGGCAGGTTCACGCGCGCGAGCTCCAGGCCTCCAATGGCCTGGAACGCGCCGGGCAGCAGGTGCCCAAGCGTGATGCCGACGACAATGCAGGCGGCGACCCATAGCGTGAGATAGCGTTCGAAGATGGACATGACCGGGCCTTGCTTCAGCCTTCGATGACGTCGGGGCGGCAGTCAGCCACAGCAGGCCGTCTTCGCCTTTGGCTCCGGTTTCGCCGTCGGGCAGCACACGCCGCTGGCGGGCGAGGCCTGCGGCTCCGACTTCGCCCCACCGAACACCGGAATCTCCGCCAGCGTGTGGAAGGTCTCCCAGGCGATGCCCGCCGGATCGGCGATCCAGTGCTTGTTGGAATTGGCGTAACAACAGGCCGCATCCGCCTCCTCCACCGCGCCCAGGTCGGCGCGCTCCGCCTGCTCGCGCAACGCCGTCAGCTCATCCTCGCTGTCGACCTGAAAGCCGAGATGATTCACGCCGGTCTCGGCGCCCCGGGCGGAGATCGCGAAGTTGACGCGTGGGTCGTCCAGCATCCACTTGGCGTAGTCCGGTTTGGTCACCGTGGGCTCGGCGCCGAACAGCTTGTTGTAGAACGCGATGCCCTGGTCCAGATCAGGCACCGCAACATGCACATGAAAGCGTTTCATTCCACCGTCTCCTCACATTGGGTTGGCAGTTCACAGCCGGCTTCGCCACCGCAGCAGTTCTCGGTGAGAAAGCCCAGCAATTCGTTCATGGCGGCAAAGTCCACCGAATAGAAAATGAAGCGACTCTCCTGCCGTGCCTGAATCATCCCGGCGTTGCGCAGCTCCTTGAGGTGAAACGACAAGGTGGCCTGCGCGATGCCAAGACGTTCGGCCAGCACGCCCGGATTCAGACCGGCGGGACCGGCCTGCACCAGGGCGCGAAACAGCGCCAGACGGGTTTCCTGCGCCAGGGCGGTGAGTCGAACGGTGGCGGTTGCGTTATCCATATTTCCATTATCATGGAAACGTCGAAATTTAAGCAAGTGAAATCAGCATGACCATGCACGGCCGTTCCGACGCCGCGCGCCGCCCGGTCGCTCAGGTCAAGGTGCTGGCCGCCACCCGCGTGTAGGCTCGGGCTCCGGATGCGGGGTGATCACGGCCCGGCGCAACACACCAGGGACGGGAACCGGGACAAGACATGTCTGACTTTTATCTGGCGCATGAATACTGGTTCGCCGCCGCGCAGCTCGTGCTGGCGATGCTGGGCATGGGTGCGACGCTGACGCTGGCCGACTTCCGCCGCGTGTTCGCCGACCCGCAGGGCTTCGGCGTGGGCATGGTGCTGCAACTGCTCGTCGCCCCGGCGCTGGCCTGGGTGTTCATCGACCTGTTCGGCGTCGGGCCCGGCCTGGCCGTGGGGCTGGCGGTTTGCGCCGCCGTGCCGGGCGGCACGGTGTCCAACGTGTTCACCTACTTCGCCCAGGGCCACATCGCGCTGTCCATCGCGCTGACCGCCGTGGCCACCGTGGCCTGCCTGATCACCACGCCGCTGATTCTCGATCTGCTGGTCTCGCACCACATGCCGGCCGGCTTCGACATGCCATCGGGCCGCATCGCCGTGGAGATTGGCGCCACCCTGCTGCTGCCGCTCATCCTCGGCATGCTGTATCTGCGAATGCTGCCCGCCAGCGCCGCCACATTCTCCAAATGGTGTATCCGCGGCTCGCTGTTCGTGATCGGCCTCATCGTGATCGGCGCGCTCACCGCGGGCCGGCTGGACCTCGAAAGCTTCGGCCTCGTCAACGTCGGCTATGTATTCGGGTTCGTGCTGGCGCTTGCCGCGGTCTCGTATGGGGTGCCGCGCCTGATGGGCCTGTCCAGCAGCGACGTCACGGCGATCAATGTCGAGGTGACCGTCCGCAACACCAACCTCGGTCTGCTCATCAAGGCCTCGCTGTTCCCCGCCGTGGTCGGCACCAGCGACCCGGTGGGCGACAACACCCTGTTCGCCATCCTGCTCTACGGCGCCCTGATGCTGTTGCTCAGCGCCGCGCTCATCCCCTGGCATCGCAGACGCAACGCCTGAGCCCCCTGCACGGCGAACGCGGTATCGTGCGGGCATTGAATATGCTCAGGGGAACCACGTTGAACCGACTCGCAGCCTCCGCAGCCTGCCTGCTCGCTGGCATTCTGCCGGCGCAGGCGCAGGACGCACCGGAACCCGAATCCAACCGATTCACCGCCGAACGCGTCTTCGATCTGGAATATGCCGGCACGCCGCGCGTGTCGCCGAACGGTGAATCGATCGTCTATGTCCGGCATTCCATGGACCGCCGCAGCGACCAGAATCGCGGCGATCTGTGGATCATCGACGTGGACTCCGCCGAACAGCGCCCGCTGGTCACCGGCGGCGCCTCGGCGGGTGGCCCGGTGTGGTCGCCGGACGGCACCCGGCTGCTCTATTCCACGTCGGCGAAAGGCAAGCCCGAACTGCGGCTGCTGTACCTCGACACCGGCAAGAGCTTTTCGCTGGCGCAGCTCGAGGAAGGCGCGGCTGGCGCCGTGTGGTCGCCCGACGGCCGCCAGATCGCGTTCACGATGTTCGTGCCCGGCGAGACGCCCAGCTTCGCCAAGCCGCCGAGCGCGCCGGAAGGCGCCAAGTGGAATGATCCCGTCCGCGTGTTCGACGATCTGACCATCCGCTTCGACGGCCAGGGTTATCTGAAGGAAGGCACGGATCAGCTCTTCGTGCTGTCGGCCGATGGCGGCTCGCCGCGCCAGCTCACCTTCGGCGAGGCCGACCTCGGCCAGCCGGCCTGGCTGGACAACGACACGGTGCTCGTCAGCGGCAATCTGGCCGAGGATCGCGATCTCGACCCCATCGAGAGCGAGATCTACGCGGTGGAGCTGAAGGACAAGTCGATCCACGCGCTGACCGATCGCGACGGCCCCGACTACAGCCCGGTCGTGTCGCCGAACGGCAAGACCATCGCCTTTCTCGGCTTCGATGATCACGTGCGCTCCTACGAGCAGGACAACCTGTATCTGATGGATGCCGACGGCGGCAACCTGCGCGAACTCGCGGCCGGCCTGGACCGTTCCATGGGCAAGCTCGCCTGGGCACCCAACGGACGCAGCCTGTACGTGGAGATCGAGAACGCCGGCCAGATCGACCTGTTCGAGATCGACACCGATGGCGACCACGCCATCGCCGTTTCCGGGCTGGGCGGCACCTCGATCGGCCGGCCCTACGCCTCGGCGGATTTCTCGGTCTCCACCGAAGGCCGCCCCGTCATCGCCTACACCGCCGGCTCCACCGACCGCCCCGCCGAAATCGCCGTGGCCGGGCGCCGGGTGAAGAACCGCGTGCTCACCGCGCTCAATGACGACGTGCTGCCGTATCTCGACCTCGCCCGCGTCGAGGAATTCACCGTCAAGTCCGGCCACGACGGCCGCGAGATCGAAGCCTGGGTCGCCCTGCCGCCGGACTTCAAGGCGGATGGCAGCTTCCCGCTGCTGCTGGAAATCCACGGCGGCCCGCACACCATGTACGGCCCGTTCTTCGCGGCGGAAATCCAGCGCTACGCGGCCGAGGGCTACGTCACCGTCTGGTCCAACCCGCGCGGCTCCACCGGCTACGGCGAGGAATTCGCCCAGCTCATCGACCTCGCCTATCCGGGCAATGACTACGACGACCTGATGGCCGTGGTCGACGCCATGATCGAGCGCGATTACGCCGACCCGGAACGCCTGTTCGTCACCGGCGGCTCCGGCGGCGGCGTGCTCACGGCCTGGATCGTCGGCAAGACCAACCGCTTCGTCGCCGCCGCCACGGTCAAGCCGGTGATCAACTGGTTCACCGAGGCGCTGACTGGCGACATCGCGGCCTATGTCCGCCGTCACTGGATTCGCGAAGACCCCTGGGACAACCCGCAGGCCTACTTCGAGCGCTCGCCGATCAGCCTGGTCGGCCACGTCGAAACCCCGACCCTGGTCATGGTCGGCGAACAGGACTGGCGCACCCCGACCTGGGAGGCCGAGCAGTTCTACACCGCGCTCAAGCTGCGCAAGATCGACACCGCGCTGATCCGCATTCCCGGCTCGTCCCACCACATCGCCAGCCGGCCCAGCCGCCTGATCGCCAAGACCGACAACATCATGGGCTGGTTCAAGCAATACGACCCGGCCACCAAGGACGAGACCGCCGACTCGGAGACGGAAGACACGACGGACTGAACCCGCCGGCAGCCGCGTCCGCCGCCTCAGTGCACCTTGAGGCGGCGGGCGAAGCCCGTGTAGGCGGTCAGCGGCAGAAAGCGCTTGAAGTAGACGGCGAACGCCTCCTTGCCGGCGATGATCGCCTCCGGCCGATTGCGCTCCACCGCCCGCCAGATCCGTTCGGCGCAGACGGCGGGCGGCATGCCGCCGGCGATTTCCGAATCCACATCCCCGAACGGCTGGCCGCTGGCGGTCAACGCGTTGACCGACACCTGCGTGCTGACAAACCCTGGGCAGACCGTGGTGAAGCGGATGCCCTTGTCCCCCAACTCCACGCGCGCGCAATCGAAATAACCGTGCAGCGCATGCTTGGCCGCCGCATAGGCCGAGCGGCGCGCCATGGCGATGTGCCCGAACACGCTGCTGACCACCACGATATGCCCCTGCCCGCGCTCCAGCATGCCGGGCAGCACCGCGCGACTCAGCGCCATCGGCGCGAAGAAATCCACCTCCATGATGCGGCGGCAGATATCCATCGACGTGTCCATCGTCAGCGTGCGCTGCGACAACCCGGCATTGTTCGCCAGCACATCGACCGGGCCGAAGAAACCCTCCGCCTGCTCGCGAAGCGCATCCACATCATCGAGCTGTGCCAGATCGCATGGCAGCACCGCGACATCCTCCGGCCGCGGGCAGTTGCTGCGCACGCCCGTCAGCTCCGTCTCGCGCCGCGCCGTCAGCACCAGCTTCGCGCCGCGCTCGGCGGCCCGCAGCGCCAGCCCTTCGCCGATCCCGCCCGACGCCCCGGTGATCCAGACAACCTTCCCCGTCAGATCGGTCATTTCCGGCCCTGCTGCACCAGCCACGCCAGCGCGATGGTGGAAAACACGATCGGCCGCACGCAGATCGAATGAATCAGCGAATTGACGGGATGGCGGCGGCTGACGAGGTATTCCCTCATCCACTGCTCGCGATTGCGCATGGCGTTGTCCGGGTGATGAACCAAACCCCGAGCGTAGAGCCCGCGCCAACCCGAAATCTGTCAACTACACGACAGTTCGGTCTCACTAAATCCTGAGCTTCTTGTCCCCCGGACCGGCGAGAAACCAGATGATCACGCCAATCACCGGAAGCAGGATGATCAGCACCACCCACAACACCTTGTGCAAATCCTCGGCACCCGACTGCACGATCTTGATGATCGCGAACACCATCGCGATCAACACCAGCAAGCCAAACAATCCACCAAATCCCATGTTGATTCCCTCCGTGGCCGATAAACACCAGTAGCTCTCCCCCGTGTCACGGTAAAACAAGCAGGGGTTGATACCGCTCATCCGGTGAGACCATCGCGGCACGCATCCGTGCGCCCCAAAGCGCCCTCGAATACCCGAAAGCCCTCAAGACTGTGTAAGGTTGAGACGGGAGACTTTCGGGCCGCGCAATCGGAATTCACGCGAACTACACGGCGTTAGGGGGACAATGTCAGAAATATTCCGTTGGTGCACCCGAATACAGACAGACACCCAATTCAAAACCAATGACTTATGGAAGTCGCATGCACGCTATACGGACTTTACGATGTAGAATTTGTCTATCTAATAAGCGTTTGGCACCTAATCCACTTGTGAAGCTGAACTTTGGAGTCCGCAGATGACCGTAGACGAACTTCGGTCGGCTCTTGAAACTTACCTGTGCCCGCTACTTGCCGCTCAGGTACTGCAGGGAACAGTCCCTTGTGCAGCGAGTGCCGCACGAACCGCCTCGCTCGAGCCATGTAAGACTGCAGTGAAGGCTGCGCCCGCAGACATTGTTCGCCTGGTGCTGTATCGGAAGCCCGGCTTCAGTCCCGAAGAGTTGCGGGTCACCAAGGATTTCGTGGATGAATTATTTGAACTCCACCACTCCACACAACCCACTTACAGAGAAGAGCTATTTAAGTTTCTTCCATCTCGAGCGATTGCCCGGCATCTTGGCGGCTCCGACATCGTTAGTTGCATACTTCAACAATTTGAGACTTGGTCGGCGCGCACATACGAAGGCGGAGCAATAACGTCATCTATCGGAATAGACCCCGATTTGGCGGGTACCGGACCGAGGCTTTCCGATATATTCGAGCATGACTTTTCTGCCGTACTCACGAACGGATTTGATACCTTACTTGTGGCTTCGAATGATGGCCGGATATCGGGTTCTGGGCACCTAGCTTCAACACCTTTGGGGCTAAATTATGCCCCATATCGGCTAAACGCCGTAGCAAATTGGACGTCCCAGAGCAGGATGGCGCTTGTTCTGAATAGGCTGGGTGAGCAACTTGTATTTTTGGACAAAAGACTTGTTTTTGCGAAACGTCGTGGTGAATGGCGTTACTACACCCATGAGATGTACATAAGACAAATGCAACCGCCGAAAAACAGAATTCTGAGAGAAGCTATATACCAAAGCGCGCTGGATATTTCTTTTGCACGCACTGGTGGATGCATCATCATTGTTCGTTCGGGGGCGATAAACGATTTGGAAGACTACGTAGCGAATTCGGACCGCCTCGATTCGCATAGCCCGACGAAGAAGGCGGAAACACTATCTACCCTAATTACCCAGCCATTCGAGCGATTGGACAGAAGGCTCAGGCAAGAAATCTTGGCGTTGGACGGCGCAACAGTACTCGACCATCTCGGAAAGGTCATCGCTGCTGGAGCCATCGTCAGCGTGCCTTCAGGCAGTGAAGGCGGAGGGCGGACCGCCGCGGCCAAAAAGGGCAGCGAACTCGGTTTGGGGATCAAAATTTCTGAGGATGGAGGAATATCTGCATACCAGGGGGGAAACCGTGTTTTTATGGCGTGAGCCGGCACCCAACAAGGCCTTGCAGACCGATGTCCTACCCTCTGGCTCGGCCGCGACTGAAGGCGGGCGTTAGCTGACCAAATCAAACAAAGGAAAGAGACGATGGCTAGTGAGAAGAATCATCCATACATCCCGAGTCCCGGGCCGTTGGTTCAGGCAATCACGCAGTTTCGAAGTATGTTTCCAGCCAAAGTTGATGCGGACACTCTTAAGCGTTTATCCATTGCCCCCAATAATGAATCTATGGTGCTTGGCACCCTGCGATACTTAGGCTTTATCGACAAAGAAGGACAACGGCAGCCACTCGCTCAGCAGCTATTCTCAGTTCATGATGATTCGAAATTTCAGAAGCAATTAGAAAAATCTGTAGCTGAATCTTATTCGGATTTATTTCAACACTTTGGCGATAAGACTTGGGAGCTTGATCGCAATACGCTAATCGGCTTCTTCCGAGCTTCTGATGAAACTAGCGCCATCACTGGAAAGCGGCAGGCTGTTGCGTTTGAAACGCTCGCTGCCTTGAGTGGCCACGGCGAGGTAAGCGCTCCGAAATCATCATCCAGCAGCTCCAAACCAAAGAAAGCAAGTGCCGCAAAGTCGACTGGCAAAGGATCATCAAAAGGTAGCTCCTCTAGTTCAGCTGTCCCTGGTATGCAGCCTGCTGTCTCCACCGGGAGCGTGGGTCTTACAGTCCGGATAGAAATCAACCTACCTGCTCAAGGCGATCAGGACACATACGACAGAATCTTCAAGAGCATCAAAGAGAACTTCTTGAATGGGTAATGTGCCTATGGCCGAATTTGAGCACCTCGTGAGGAGAGCGGCACTTTTCTCCGATGAGGAAGTTGCCCTTGAACCAAATCAACATCCATTCGACGAGCGGAATCTTCATCCCAGCCTCCCTAGGATTGTACGCTCTCTTTTTGACGACGGTTACTACGCACAAGCAACATTTGAAGCATTCAAATTCTTAGACAAAGTCGTCGCGAAGTACGCAAAATCCAGGCAGTCTGGTTACAAGTTGATGATGGCAGCCTTCAACGAGAACGATCCAAAGCTGAAACTGACGACTTTGCTTTCAGAATCGGAGAAAGACGAACAACGCGGATACCAGTTTATGTTTGCTGGGTCCGTGGTCGCTATTCGTAATCCACGGGGGCATGAGTTCGCGGTTGAGGACACACTGGACAGGTGTTTGGATCATTTGTCACTTGCGTCGCTGTTGCTGCGACGTCTTGATGAAGCTGGATATCGTGCCGTGGTGAGCTAATAACACGTATATGGACTCCTCCCGCAACTGCGTGGATCAGACGGCGTAGATGGTCGAGGCGATAGAGGTTCGGTTGCGGTCGTATATTCGACCTGTTGATGGGCTCTTTGGCCTTGGCCTTCATGGAAATCCGCGTCGGGTCGTGCCACACGTTGCAACTGAGCTTCTCGCTCGGAATTGTTGTCGGCATCCAGACCCGATAGGGCCGCCCCATCTCGCCATGATCGCTGTGTTCTCCTGCACAACTGCTAGTGGGAACACTTGAAGTTTGGTCTTTCAGGAAGCCACGGCCTGATACTCCGGATCAAAGCAGGTGCCATGGGCCCAGCTCGCCCAGGCGATCCGGGCCAGTTTGTTGGCCACCGTACTGGCAGCTTTGTTGTGATTTGACCTGGCCTGTACGCCCAAGGCCCAGCGTTGAAGCGAATAAGGAACCAAACTGGCATGACGGTGCTAACGTCTATGGTCCCGTGCCATTAACGCTCCAGGGACCCACGTGAAATTGATCGAACAAGTCGGAATCCTGTCGCGGGCATTCGGGCGCGGCGTGTTTCCACACCAGTTGACGTGGATTCTCGATCTGCCCGGCCGGGGCGTGCTGATGTCTGCCGAAACCGTTGCTGGCCGGCTGCCGGTGAAGCCGGATGCCCAGGTGCTGGAGATTGGGCCCGGCTCCGGCTACTACAGCGTGGAGGCCGCCAGGCGCATTCCCGACGGCCATCTGACGCTACTCGATATTCAACCGGCGATGCTGCAGAAGGCGGCGGCCAAGTTGAAAGCAGCCGGCATCGACCACTTCGACACGCGGCAGGCCGACGGGCAGGCCCTGCCATTTGACGATGAAACCTTTGATGCGATCTTCATGGTCACCGTGTTCGGCGAGATAGAGGGCAGAGCGTCATTCCTCGCCGAAGCGCACCGAGTCCTGAAGCCGGACGGTGTGTTATCCATCACGGAACATCACCCGGACCCGGACTTTGAACCGGCAGCCAGCGTCGCAAAAAGTCTCAGCGACTTCGGGTTTGTCCCGATTCAGAAACTGGGGTGGCGCTGGGCCTATACATTGAATGCAACAAAGGCCGGCGATACTCCGCGCTAACACCACGCTGGGCGGCGCGCGGACCGGGGCCGTGAATGGCCTGCCGCAATCCTGCACTGACGAGCAGATCGCCTGAACACCACTGGAGCATGCGGCGTGGTCGTTGCCTCTAACCCAATTCGGTCAGACATCCAATGATTCACATGCGAACGCTGCTTGTATCCACGCTGTTGATCCTCGGTGCCTGCGCCACGCAAGGTACGGACACCCCGCCCTTCCAGACATCGGACGAGGCGATCAACGCGGCGAAAGCGAAATTCCGACAATCAAACGACGATTTCCTGAGCCTGTTGATGGTGAACAGGGACGGCAAGGTCGTGAACGCCAAGAAGATCGCCAGCAAGCTGGACGATCGCGCGCAGGACTACACCGTGCTCAAGGGGATGTACCAGGCGCAATTCACCAAGGTGCCGGAGAGCGCACCCGAGTATCGTGAGGTTCTGTTCCCGTACAGAGCACGGGCCGGCAATACGGACGACCCGTCTGAACGTTTCATCGATGCGTATCAGCCCGGGGAGTACATCACGCCCGAAGACTGGTAGTGATCTCGTCGATGCAATCGCTTCCGCCGCGTATGGAATCCGCCGGTGGACCACACACACCTGCTTCACGGTGAATGCAGTGAAGAACCTCTGCCCTTCCCTGGTCCTGATCGCGGCGCTTGTCGGGTTGCCAGGGACGCCCGCCCACGCGGGCAACGAACCAACACCCAGGCCGGTGGCCGCCTTCCTCCAGCAGGTCGACACGCTCCGCACCAAGGCGCACATCCCGGGCCTGTCGGTCGCGGTGGTGGAAAACCAGTCCATCGTCCTCGCGGCGGGCCTGGGCTACGCGGACATCGAAAACGAAATCCCCGCAACGGCGCAGACGCCCTACGACATCGCCTCGGTCGCGAAGCCGCTGTCCGCCGTGGTGGCGCTGCGGCTGGTGGAATTGGGCAAGCTGGACCTGGACCGGCCGATTGCCGAGTACAGCGAGTGGGCAGGTTTCTGCGAAGCCTTCAGCCGGCAGCCGATCATTTTCGCCAAGGAACTGCGCTGCGATCTGACGAGCCACACCTTGCGGCACTTGCTGTCGCACACGGCGACGGGCGTGCCGGGCACCAGGTTCTCGTACAACCCGGTGGTCTACTCCTGGGGCTCACGCCCGATCATGGCGGCGGCGGATGCGCAGTTCTCGTCGCTGGTCGGTCAGTATGTGTTCAAGCCGGCGGGCATGAACGATTCGGCCCGCAAGTACCGCGATCTGCCCCTGCCGGATGCGCTGGCGCAGCGCCTGGCTCCGCCCTACCGAATCGATGACGCCGGCCAGGCGATTCGTGGCGGGCCGCGCAAGCCGCAGGGCGATGGTGCGGCCGGTGGCGTGGTGTCCACGGTGCTCGATCTGGCGATGTTCGATATCGCACTGGATTCGGGCGTGCTGATCTCGGCGGAATCACGCACCGAGATGATGACGCCGATGCCGTTGGTCGACGGCGGCACCGCGGACTACGGCCTGGGCTGGTTCATCCAGGAGTACAACGGGCTCAATCTCGTCTGGCACTCCGGTTGGTGGGAAGACGCCTACTCCGCGCTGTATCTGAAGGTTCCGGAACGCAACCTGACGCTGATCCTGCTGGCGAACAGCGAGGGCATCTGGTGGGACAACCCGCTGGATGACGCAGCCGTCGAGCGATCGGACTTCGCGCAGGCGTTCTTCTCAGCCTTCATCGCACGCTGAGCGCCTACATTTCCTCGGCGACTTCGCGGACCAGATTGCGGAACCATTGATGCGCCGGGTGCGTTGCCAGGCGTCCGTGCCAGATCAGGTTGCCGAGGTGGCTCGGCACATCCAGCGGCAACGGTTTCTGCACGAGCTGGGCATCGGCGCAGCGATACATGGCCACCCGTGACGGCAGGGTCGCGATCATGTCCGAGCGCCGCAGGATGGGCGCGGCGACCGAGAATTGGTTGACCACCATGACCACGCGCCGGGTCAGGCCGCGATCGAGCAGCATGTCGTCCAGCGGCGAGTAGGTATCCCCGGTCGGCGCCACGGCCAGATGACGGGCGCCGGCGTAGTCCTCCAGGCTCATGGTCTGGCCGGCGAGCGGATGGGTGGCCGACATCACGACAACCTTGGTCTCGCTCATCAGCGGCTGACCGGAGAAGCGTTCCGGCAGCGGATGAAACAGGCCGAAGGCGAAATCCGCGCGCTGGTTGTCCAGCAGCTCCAGCGTGGTGCCGACATCCGGCAACATCTGCACGTTGATCAGCGGCGCTTCCTGACAAAGCCGTTCGCTGATGCGTGGCAGGAACACCGAGACAAAGTAGTCGTTGGCGACGATCCGGAAGGTCCACTTGGCGGATTCCGGATCGAACTTGACCGGGTCCAGCGCCTGTTCCAGTTCCAGCAGCGCACGGCCCACCGGCGCCTCCAGCTCCAGTGCCCGTGGCGTGGGCCGCAGGCCATCCGAACTGCGGACGAACAAGTCGTCATCGAAGGCGTGACGCAGCTTGCTGAGCGCATTCGACACGGCGGGCTGCGACATGTGCAGGCGGCGGGCCGCCCGCGTGGCACTGCGCTCGCGAAGCACGGCATCGAACACCAGCAACGTATTCAGATCGAGCCGGGTGAGATTCATGTTTCGTATAACCCTCATTCGCGAAGCAGATGATCCCGCCGGCCTCGCGGCGCGTCGGAATGACGGAAATGCAGGTGGGGCGGTCGTTCGCGTGATGCGTCCGCTCGGGACGCCACCCATTATCACTCATTCGAATAATCGATTTCCAGACTATCAATTTTTCTTCTAACGGGTTCGCTCCTATGTTGCGCCGCATCAACGAATCGGGAGCAACCGATGAGCCAGTTAGATCAACACGTCGCCGTGATCACCGGCGGCAACAGCGGCATCGGCGTCGCCAGTGCCAAGCGTCTCGCCCGGGCCGGTGCCCGCGTCGCGATCTTCGGCCGCACGGCCGACACCGTGCAGCGCGCCGCCGAATGCCTGGGTGACAACGTCATCGGCGTTCAGGGCGACGTGACCTCGTCCGAAGACCTGGAACGCCTGTTCAAGCAGACCCACGACACCTTCGGCCGCGTGGACTCGGTATTCGCCAATGCCGGCGTGGCGGAATTCCGCACGCTGGAGGAGACCGACCCCGAGCACGTGTCGCGCATGCTCGACACCAACCTGCGCGGGGTGATCCTCACCCTGCAGGCGGCGCTGCCACATCTGAACAACCCGGCGTCGGTGATCGTGACCACGTCCATCGTCAACGCCAAGGGCATGCCCGGCACCGGCGCCTACGCCGCGAGCAAGGCCGGGCTGCGGGCGCTGGTGAGGGTGTGGGCGAACGAACTCGCCGGACGCGGCATCCGCGTCAACGCGATCTCTCCCGGGCCGGTGGAAACGCAGATCTTTTCGCGGATGGGCATGAGCAAGGCCGAGATCGAGGCCTTCGCCGCGGCGACCACCGCGTCCATCCCCCTCGCCCGCTTCGGCCAGCCCAGCGAAATCGCCGCGGCCGTGGAATTTCTCGCCAGCCCGGCGTCGTCGCTGATGACCGGAACCGAACTCGTACTGGACGGCGGCTACAGCCAGGTCTGAGCCGCCCGGCACCCACAAGGAATTGATCATGAGACAGCATCACATTGTCACGACCGCGGTATCCGTCGGTGCGCTGCTCGCCACCGCCGCGCTGGCCGCGTTGTTCATCCGGCAGGACGAGGCCCAGGCCAACATGCCGCCGCCGACACCGCCGAGCGTCAGCGTCGCCAACGTGCGCGCCGATGTCGTCACCGAATGGCTGGACTACACCGGCCGGCTCAGCGCGGTGGAACATGTCGCGCTGCGGCCGCGTGTTCGCGGCCAGATCGCCCGTGTCGCCTTCACCGAAGGCGACCGCGTGAGCGAAGGCGACGTGCTGTTCGAGCTGGACTCGCGCCCCTATGACGCCGCGCTGGCTCAGGCCCGTGGCGCGCTGGTACAGGCTCAGGCCGAGCTGGACCAGGCCCAGCGCGAAGCCACCCGCGCCGAGGAACTGCACGGCCGGCAGGTGATCTCCGACGAGGAATACGAGGCGCGCACGTCGCGGCTCGCGGTGGCGCGGGCGGCGCTGGCCTCCGCCGAGGCCCGGCTGCAAGCGGCTCGGCTGGATGTGGAATTCACCGAGGTCCGCGCCCCGGTGGATGGCCAGGTCGGCCGCGTGGAGATCACCCAGGGCAACTGGGTGACGCCGGAAGGCGCGCCGCTGACGACCATCGTTTCCACCGATGCGTTCTACCTGGACTTCGCCGTCGACGAGCGGGCCTATCTGAAGCTGGCGAGCAGCCTGGACGCCGGCGCCGTGCGGGTGCGCTACGCACTGAGCGGCGAGGACGATTTCAGCCGCGGCGGCCGCCTGAGCTTCCTCGACAACACCGTGGACGCCGGCACCGGCACGCTGCGCATGCGCGCCGTGGTCAACAACACGGATGGCCTGCTGCGCCCCGGCCTGTTCGCCCGCGTGCGGCTGCCGTCCGGCGAGCCGCAGCCGGCGGTGCTGGTCAACGACAGAGCCATCGGCACCGACCAGGGCAATCGCTTCGTGTACGTCGTGGACTCGAACAACACCACCGAATACCGCCGCGTGGAACTGGGCCCGAAGGTGCCGGTGGACGGCGACCTGCTGCGGGTTGTGCGCTCCGGCCTGGAAGCCGGCGAGCGCGTGGTCGTGGCCGGCCTGCTGCGCGTGCGCCCCGGCGCGCAGATCACCCCGGACCCGGTGGAAATGGGATCGCTCAACCCGCAGGACTCGCCGCTGCACCCGACCCAGGTCGTGGCGCAGTCGGACGGGGTCTCCGCGCACTAACGCGAACAGGGAGTCGTCATGAACCAGCACAACCGCGGGCCGGATTCCGGCCTGGGCTTCAACCGCTTTTTCATCGACCGGCCGATCTTCGCGTCGGTGCTGTCGGTGATCATCACCATCGTCGGCGCGCTCGCGATCACCCAGCTACCTATCAGCGAATACCCGGAAGTCGTGCCACCGACCGTGGTCGTCAGCGCCCGCTATCCGGGCGCCAACCCGGAGGTGATCGGCCAGACGGTCGCCACGCCGCTGGAAGAGTCCATCAACGGCGTGGACAACATGCTGTACATGTCCAGCCAGGCGACCTCGGACGGCTCGCTGTCGCTGACCGTGACCTTCGAGATCGGCACCGATCCCGACACCGCGCAGGTGCAGGTGCAGAACCGGGTGGCGCAGGCGCTGCCCCGGCTGCCGCAAACCGTGCGTGATCTGGGCGTGTCGACGATCAAGGCCAGCTCCGATCTGACCATGGTCGTGCACATGACCTCGCCGGATTCGCGCTACGACACGATCTACCTGCGCAACTACGCGGTGCTGCATGTGCGCGACGCCCTGCAACGGCTGGAAGGCGTGGGCCAGGTCCGTCTGTTCGGCGCCGGCGACTACGCCATGCGCGTGTGGCTGGACCCGGACCAGATGGCCAGCCGCAATCTCACCGTGCAGGACGTGCTGGCGGCGATCCGCGAGCAGAACGTCGAGGTCGCCGCAGGCGCGCTGGGTCAGGCACCGACGCCAACCGGCGCGGATTTCCAGATCGCCATCAATGCCAAGGGCCGGCTGGAAAGCGAGGAGCAGTTCGGCAACATCGTGGTCGCGACCGGCTCCTACGGCGAGCTGGTACGACTGCGTGATGTCGCGCGGCTGGAGCTGGGCTCGCAGGACTATGGCCTGCGCTCGCTGCTGGACAACCAGTCGGCGGTCGCGATCCCGATCTTCCAGGCGCCCGGCTCCAACGCGCTGGCCGTGTCGGACAGCGTGCGCGCCACCATGGCCGAGCTGTCGCAAACCTTCCCCGAGGGCGTGGACTACGAAATCGTCTACGACCCCACGGTGTTCGTGCGCGGCTCCATCGAGGCCGTGGTCCACACCCTGCTCGAAGCCGTGCTGCTGGTCGTGCTGGTCGTCGTCGTGTTCCTGCAGAACTGGCGCGCGGCACTGATTCCGCTGGCCGCGGTGCCGGTGTCCATCGTCGGCACCTTCGCCGTACTCCAGGCCTTCGGGTTCTCGATCAACGTGCTCACGCTGTTCGGGCTGGTGCTGGCGATCGGCATCGTCGTCGATGACGCCATCGTCGTGGTCGAGAACGTGGAACGCAGCATCGAGAACGGCATGAACCCGCGCGAGGCGACCATCCGCGCCATGGGCGAGGTGACCGGGCCGATCATCGCGACCTCGCTGGTGCTGGTGGCCGTGTTCGTGCCGGTCTCGTTCATCGACGGGCTGACCGGCCAGTTCTACCGCCAGTTCGCGATGTCCATCGCCGTGGCGACGGTCATCTCCACCTTCAACTCGCTCACGCTGTCACCGGCGCTGGCCCGCACGCTGCTGCGGCGTCGCGATGCCGAGCCCGATGCCCTGCAACGCGGGCTGGACAAGCTGTTCGGCCGCTGGCTGTTCACGCCGTTCAACCGGCTGTTCGCACGGACCAACAACGCCTATGGCGGCGGCGTGCGCGGCGTGATCCGCAAGGGTTTGCTGGCCGGTCTGATCTATGCGGCGCTGGTCGGCTTCGCGGCGCTGGAGTTCAAGCAGGTGCCCGGCGGGTTCGTGCCCAGCCAGGACAAGCAGTACCTGATCGCCTTCGCGCAACTGCCGGATGCCGCGAGCATCGAACGCACCGAAGCGGTGATCCGCCGCATGGGCGAGATCAGCCTGAACCAGCCGGGCGTGGAACACGCGGTGGCCTTCCCGGGGCTGTCGATCAACGGGTTCACCAACGCGCCGAACGCCGGCATCGTGTTCCTGCCGCTGGATAACTTCGAGCACCGTGACTCGCCGGAACTGAGCGGCTTCGCCATCGCCTCGGCGTTGCAGCAGGAGTTCGGCGAGATCAAGGAGGCGTTCATCGGTGTGTTCCCACCCCCGCCCGTGCGCGGGCTGGGCAATACCGGCGGCTTCAAGTTGCAGGTGCAGGACAACGCCGCGCAGGGTCCGGAGGCGTTGTACGCCGCCACGCAGGATCTGCTGAACGCGGCGCGCGAAAGCGGCCAGATCGTCGGCACGTTCTCCAGCTTTCAGGTCAACGTGCCGCAGCTCGACGCCAACGTCGACCGCGAAAAGGCCAAGCAGCAGGGCGTGCCGATCAGCAACGTGTTCCAGACGCTGCAAGCCTATCTGGGCTCGGTGTACGTCAACGACTTCAACCGCTTCGGGCGGACCTATCAGGTGATTCTCCAGGCCGAGGCGCAGGACCGCGCCGAGGTCTCGGACATCATCAACCTGAAGACCCGCAACAACCGCGGCGAGGTCGTGCCGCTGGGCAGCGTGCTGGATGTCGCCTACGCCAACGGCCCGGACCGCGTGCTGCACTACAACGGCGTGCTCTCGGCCGACATCAACGGCAGCCCGGCGCCGGGCGTGTCCTCCGGTGAGGCGGTCGCGACGATGAAGGCACTGGCGGATGAAGTGCTGCCGCCCGGCTTTTCCATCGAATGGACCGATCTGGCCTATCACCAGGAAGCCGCCGGCAATACCGCCGCGCTGGTGTTCCCGCTGGTCGTGCTGCTGGTGTTCCTGGTGCTCGCCGCCCAGTACGAAAGCCTGACCCTGCCGCTGGCGGTGGTGCTGATCGTGCCGATGACGCTGCTTTCGGCCCTGGCCGGCGTGTGGGTCACCGGCGGCGACATTAACGTGTTCACCCAGGTCGCGCTGTTCGTGCTCGTCGGGCTCGCGGCGAAGAACGCGATCCTGATCGTCGAATTCGCCAAGCAACTCGAGGACGAAGGCCGCACCAGCGTGGAGGCCGCCATCGAGGCCGCCCGCCTGCGGCTGCGACCGATCCTGATGACCAGCTTCGCCTTCATCATGGGTGTGACGCCGCTGGCCTTCGCGTTCGGCGCCGGCGCCGAGATGCAGAAGGCGCTGGGCATCGCGGTGTTCGCCGGGATGCTGGGCGTGACGCTCTTCGGGCTGATCTTCACTCCGCTGTTCTACGTTGCCGCGCGCAAGCTGGCGCGCACCCGGCCCGATGAGACCGAGGCCACCGAGGAGCTTCAACATGATCCCGCGTAAGCAACCCTGGTTCGGCGCGCCCGTGCTGGCGCTGAGCCTGCTCTCCGCCTGCGCGGTGGGGCCGGACTACGAAGGTCCGGCCGCGCGCGGCGCCACCACCGATGCCATCGCCGCCAACACCCCGCTGACCAGCGAGGTCGCGGCGCCGGGTTCGGTCACGACCCGGTTCTGGACCGGATTCGACGACGCGCAGCTCGACGCCTTGGTCGACGAAGCCCTTCGCGCCAACCGCGATCTCGCCCAGGCCGACGCGCGCCTGCGCATGGCACGGGCCGCGGCACGGGAATCCGGTTTCGACCGTTTTCCAACCGTGACGATGGAAGCCGGCCACACCGAGGCACAAAACGCCGAAGTGCTGGCCGGCCCGTCGCCACAACGCGTGGACTATCAGGACGCCGGTCTGAATGCCCTGTGGGAGCTGGACTTCTTCGGCCGCCTGCGTCGCCAGCAACAGGCTGCGCGGGCCACCGCCGAGTCGGTGCAGGCCGATCGTGATGCCGCCGCATTGCTGGTGGCCGCCGAAACCACCCGCGCCTATGTGGAACTGCGCGGCGTGCAGGCCCAGCTCGAAGTCGCCCGTCGCAATGTCGACAACCAGCGCGAGACGCTGGAGCTGACCCAGTCGGTGCTGGACGCCGGTCGCGGCACGCGAGGCGATGTCGCCAATGCCCGCGCCCAGCTGGCGGCGACCCGCGCGCTGATCCCGTCACTGGAAGCCACCGAGCGCCGTTCCATCTCCCGGCTGGGCGTGCTCACCGCGCAGGGTTCGGACGCCATCGCTGCCCGGCTGCAAACCGGCGGTCCGATCCCGCTAGTACCGGATCAAATCTCCGTCGATGATGCGCGCAGTCTGTTGCAACGCCGCCCCGATGTGCGCGCGGCGGAACGCTCGCTGGCCGCGGCCACTGCCCGCGTGGGCGTCGCGACCGCCGACCTGTTCCCGCGCGTGAACCTGCTGGGCAGCCTCGGCTGGGCGGCGACCAGCGTCAGCCACTTCGGCGAAAGCGATACCGACTACTTCAGCGTCGGCCCACGACTGACCTGGAGCGCTTTCGACTTCGGCCGCGTCCGCGCCCGTCTGCACCAGGCCGAGGCCGGTTCCGACATCGCGCTGGCCGCCTATGAGCAAACCGTGTTGCTGGCACTGGAAGACACCGAAAACGCCCTGGTCGACTACGGTCGCACCCGCGCCCAGACCGCGGCGCTGGAAGACGCCGTGGACTCGGCGGTCGAGGCCGCGCAACTCGCCCGCGAACGCTACGAGGGTGGCATCGCCAGCTTCCTGGAAGTGCTGGACGCCGAGCGCCGCGAGATCGAATCGCGAACCAACCTCGCCGCCTCGCGCACCCAGACCCTCAGCGCCCTCGTCCGCGTCTACATGGCGCTGGCGGGTGGCGTTGAGCCACCCGCCGTCGAAGTCGCCAGCACGCGGTGACCCACCGCCGTCCGTGTCGTCATGCCGCTTCGGCGGATGACGGCTCGGCGCGGCGGCCGAACATGCGGTACAGCGCGGGCAGCACGACCAGCGTCAGCAGGGTCGACGAAACAATGCCGCCGATGACCACCGTGGCAAGCGGTCGCTGCACTTCCGATCCGGTGCCGACGTTGAAGGCCATGGGCACGAATCCCAGCGAGGCCACCAGCGCGGTCATCAACACCGGGCGGAGCCGCACCAGCGCGCCCTCGATGATCGCCGCCTCCAGCTCGGCACCATGAGCCAGACGGTCGCGGATGAACGAGAGCATGACCACGCCGTTGAGCACCGCGATGCCGGACAGCGCGATGAACCCGACGCCGGCCGACAGCGACAGCGGCATGTCACGCAGCCACAACGCCGCGATGCCGCCGGTGAGCGCGAGCGGCACGCCGGTGAACACGATCAGCGCATCCCGCGCGTTGCCGAACGCGGCGTAGAGCAGCGCGAGAATCAGCAGCAACGTCAGCGGCACGATGAGCGACATGCGTCGCGTGGCCGAGATGAGCTGCTCGAAGCTGCCTCCATAGTCGAGCCAGTACCCGGGCGGGATCTCGACCTGATCGCGGATGGCCGCACGGGCCGAGTCCACGAAACCCGCGAGATCGGTCCCGCGCACGTTGGCCGTGACGAAAACCCGGCGCTTGCCATTTTCGCGGCTGATCTGGTTGGGCCCGGTGATGGTCTCCACCCTGGCGACGGTGCCCAGCGGGACGTGGCGCGGCGGCGTGTGCGCCACGCCGAGGGCATCGGCATCGCCGTCGACACGGCTGTCGTCATCAGGCAGCGGCACCGGCAGGTTGCGCAAGGCATCCGGCTTGTCGCGCAGCCTGTCGGGCAGACGGACCACCAGATCGAATCGGCGATCCCCCTCGTAGACCTCACTGACCGCGATGCCGCCCATCGCCGCCTGCACGACTTGCTGCACGCTGGCCACATCCAGCCCGTAACGCGCGAGCCCGTCGCGGTCGGGCACGACCTGGATCATCGGTAACCCGGTGGCCTGCTCGGTGCGGACATCCTGCGCGCCGGGCAGTGTGCGGACGACGGCGGCGATGCGATCGGCCAGACCCACCAGCGTGTCGAGATCGTCGCCGTAGACCTTCACCGCCACATCGGCCCGCACGCCCGCGATCAGTTCGTTGAAGCGCATTTCGATGGGCTGGGTGAACTCGTAGTTGTTGCCCGGCACCTCGGCGGCCAGCGCCGCCAGTTCCTTCAGCAGCTCGGATCGCGGCTTGTCGGGATCGGGCCAGGCCTCGCGTGGCTTGAGGATCAGAAAGGTATCGGCCACGCCCGGCGGCATGGGGTCGCTGGCGACCTCGCCGGTGCCGATCTTGGAGAACACCCGCTCGACCTCGGGCAGCTGGCTGACCTGCCGCTCCAGCACGCGCTGCATCGTGACCGATTGCGTCAGGCTGGTGCCGGGAATGCGCAGTGCGTGCATGGCGATGTCGCCTTCATCGAGGCTGGGGATGAATTCGGCGCCCATGCGAGAGGCCGTCCAGCCCGCGATCACCACCAGCAGCGCGGCGACCGCGACCACCGCCAACCGCCAGCGCAGCGCGAAGCCGATCACGGGCCGGTACACGCGGCGCAGCCCGCGCAGCACGACCGGATCGCGCTCGGCCACCTTGCCGCGCATGAGCAAGGCCAGCGCCGCCGGCACGAAGGTGACCGACAGCACCAGCGCCGCGAGCAACGCCATGACCACGGTCAGCGCCATGGGATGGAACATCTTGCCCTCGACCCCGCTGAGCGCGAACACCGGCAGGTACACGATCAGGATGATGGTGATCGCGAACACGCTGGGCCGGATTACCTCGCCGGTCGCGGCCCGCACCAGCGCCAGCCGCTCGCGCAGCGGCAGCGCAACGCCGGCCTGGCGCTGCGCCTCGGACAACCGGCGCAGACAGTTCTCGACGATGATCACGGCGCCGTCGACGATCAGCCCGAAATCCAGCGCGCCCAGGCTCATCAGATTGCCCGAGGTGCGGCTGGCGACCATGCCGCTGATGGTCATCAGCATCGCGAGCGGGATGATCAATGCCGTGATCAGGGCCGCGCGCAGGTTGCCCAGCATCAGGAACAGCACGGCGATGACCAGCAGCGCGCCCTCCACCAGGTTCTTCTCGATGGTGGCGATGGTCTTGTCGACCAGGTCCACGCGGTTGTAGACCGGGTTCAGCGTGACGCCCTCGGGCAGCGAGGCCTCGATGGCTTCCAGCCGCTCGGACACGGCCTGCGCCACGCGACGGCTGTTGGCCCCGATGAGCATGAAGGTGGTGCCGAGCACGACCTCCTCGCCGTTCTGGGTGGCCGCGCCGCTGCGCAGATGTTGCGAGGTCGCGACCTCGGCAATCTCGTCCATGCGGATCGGCACGCCGTCGCGCCGGGCGACGACGATGCCGCGGATGTCATCCAGCGTCTGCACCTGCCCCGGTGAGCGGATCAGGTACTGCACGCCGTAACGCTCGATGTAGCCCGCGCCCGTGTTGCTGTTGTTGCGGGCCAGCGCCGACATCACGTTGTCCACGGTCAGGTCATAGGCGAGCAGGCGGTCCGGCCACGGTGCGACGAGATAGGTCTTCTCGAACCCGCCGATGGTATTGACCTCGACCACGCCGTCGGTTTGCTGGAGCTGCGGCCGGACGATCCAGTCCTGCACGGTGCGCAGATCGGTGGGCGACCAGTCCGTGCCCGGCTCGGCGCCGATGGTGTACATGAAGATCTCGCCCAGGCCGGTGGCGATGGGCCCCAGCGCCGGCGACGCGCCGGTCGGTAGCGCCTCGCGCAAACCGGCGAGGCGTTCGGCGACGAGCTGACGGGCGAAGTAGATGTCGGTGCCGTCCTCGAACACGACGGTCACCTGTGACAGCCCGTAGCGGGACAATGAACGCGTGTAGTCCAGGCGCGGCAAACCCGCCATGGCGGTCTCGACCGGGAAGGTCACGCGCTGCTCGGCTTCCAGTGGCGAGTAGCCGGGAACGGCCGTGTTGACCTGCACCTGCACGGTGGTGATGTCCGGCACGGCGTCGATGTTCAGCCGCTGGGCGTTGTAGATGCCCAGGCCGCCGATCAGGACCACCGCGAACAGCACGAGGACACGGTTCGCCACCGCGAACCGGATGATGGCTTCAAGCATGATGATGTCCTCAGTGCTGGTGGCTGGCGCCGGACTTGTCGAGGTCCGCCTTCATCAGATAGCTGTTGCCGACGACGACACGCGCCCCCGGCTCCAGTCCCGACAGCACTTCGACCGACTCGGCGTTGCCCCGCCCCAGTTCCACCGGACGCTGGGCGTAGCCGTCATCCACCTGTTCGAACACCACGCTTCGCCCCTCCCGCCGCTGGACGGCCGAGCGGGGAATCAGCAGGTCGACCGGTTGCGCCTCGACCAGCAACTCGCCATGGACATACTGGCCGGGTCGTAACGCGCCGTCCGGGTTGGGCGCGATCACCCGCGCCCGTACCGACTGCGCCGCGTGAATCGCCAGTGGCGAGAGCTGATCGACCACGCCCTGGCCGACCGGATTGTCGTGAAGACCGAAGATGTCGACGGTCTGGCCGACGCGAACAACATCGAGATCGTGATCGAACACGTCGAACTCCACCCACAGCTCGGACAGGTCGGCGATGACGAATAGCGGTTCGCTCCCGGTCACCTCGCCCACCTGGGCATTGCGGGTCACCACCCATCCGCCGATCGGCGCGCGCAGGTCGTAGCTTTGCAGGCTGTCGTTGCTCTGCACCCGGGCGAGCACCTGGTTCGCGGTGACGCGGGTCCAGGGTTGCGCGCTGACGGACTGAATCAGCCCGGCGTACCTTGGACGCACGCGCGACACGCGCGCCGGGTCGGTATGCACACGGCCGGTCAGCTCGCGGGTGATGCGCAACTGCCCGGGACCGGCGATCGCGGTCTTCACCTGCATGCGGTCCGCCATGTCGGCAGACATCTCGACCTGATCGGCATGCCCGCCGCCGTGGTCATCGCCGTGCCCGTGGTCGTGATCCCCCGATGCGTGGGCGGAACCGGCCCCGGCGAGCAGGAGGAACAGTGCTGAAACAATGCTTGAATGGAATGCGTTCATTGGCTTGCGTTCTCCCCGAGCGAGCGGCCCAGCAGGCGCTCCAGCTCGATGCGTGTCTGGTGGTATTCGGTGGCGACGGCGAGGCGACGTTGCCGCCAGGTCAGCAGGTCCTGCTGCGCCGTGGTGAGTTCGAGCAGGCTGTAGCGGCCCTGGCGATAGCCGTCGCGCATCGCCTGAAGCACCTCGGCGGACTGCGCCTCCAGGTCATCACGAATCACCGCGAAGGCCTCGTACAACGCATCGAGCTCGGCCCAGGCGGCGGTGACCAGCGCCTGGGCCTCCAGGCCGGCCGACTGCCTGGCCCAGTGCGAGGCTTCGACCTGCGCCTCGGCGGCCTGGCGTTCAGGCTGTGAACGGCGACTGCTGCCCAGCGACAAGCCAAGGCCGAACACCAGGGCCTGATCACCGCTGTCGCGATCATCGCGAACACCGACCGACCAGCTCAGATCGGATCGGGCACGGCTCGCGGCCAGCCGCAGCCGTGCCTGCGCCAGCGACTGATCCGCCGTGGCGAGATTCACGGCCGGCGCCTGTTGCGCCCAGCGCAACAGATGGCCGCGCGACGGAACCGGAGGCAATGTCGACCAATCGACACGAGGCGCCGCCACTGCCGCGTTCGGCGCACCGGTGGCGATGGCGAGGGCACGCTCGGCGCCCTGCCGTCGGGTCCGCGCCTGCCGAATCCGCAGCCGGGCGGCGGACAGCTCCAACGTGGCCCGCTGGGTATCCGCGGCCGACGCGGCCCCGGCCTGCTGGCGTTCGCGGCTGGCGTCGGCGGTCTGTTCGGCCGCCTTCAGCGCCTGTTCCAGCAGATCGAGATCGGCCTGCGCACGCGCCAGATCGATGAAGCGCAGCGCGGCATCCGCAAGCACGTCGCGACGCTGCTGATCCAGCTCGATTCGCAGCACGTCGGTCCGCGACAAGGCCTCGACCCGGCGCAGCATGGGGCGGCCGCCCCACTCCAGCACGCCACCCAGGCTCAGCGTCGTCTCCAGCCGGTCGCCGCCGGCGAACTCGCCAGTACCGGCGGGGTTTTCAACCTCGGCGTCCAGGGTCAGTGGCGGGCCGAATCCGGCGGCATCGACCAGGGCGGATCGCGCCTGGAGTTCATGGGTCATGCGTTGCAGCGCGGGATGATGCGCCGCGGTCCAGTCCAGTACCGCCGGCAACGTGGCCGGAATGCGGGACGGTTGGGCCATCGCGGGGACGGCCAGCAGGAGCAGCGCCAGACAGGCGCAGCCCCTCAGGGATATTGGGAACATGGAGTTCTCCCGGAAGTGAATCTGCCGACGCCGGTCGCGGCATCGGTCCGGTAGGGGGAGAACTCAGGCGATCGGCGGTCTCAGCAGCGTCCGACTGCGCCGGATCGGCGAATCGGTGTCTGGTTCTGTCGCCGGTGCGTGCGGCTCGTTGGCGAGCGTGAGCATCGCCTCGGAAGGAATCGCGACACCACCACAGCAAAGGTGCAGGTGATGCTGGTGATCGTCCGACTGACCGGATTCATCGCCAACATGCCCTTGCATGGTCATGACGTGATCACGTACTTCCTCATGCGTCATGGCATCCGCCGCATCATGCGTCACCGCTTCCGGCACGCCGGCCATCACCCGCGTCCACGCCACGAGCAGCAGCAGGGCGATGAACCAGTTGGAGGGGCGGGGACGTGCGTGCATGAACCTGTTTGGCGCGGACCTCAGACGCTTTCGAGTGTATCAGACTGGCGTCAGAGCACTGGCCCCTGCGGCCAGGTCTCCAGCAGCAACCCGATGAAGATCACCGCGCCGAAGCGGTGATTGGCCAGAAACGCCTGGAAGCAGGCGGCGGAGTCTCGGTGGCGGATCTGCCACTGCTGACGCAGCGCCAGCAGCGCCGCCACCACCAACCCACCGTTGAACCAGAGGCCGTAGCCCAGTACCTGGCCCAGCGTGAACAGGACACCCAGCGTGGCGAGTTGCAGCAACGCGGTGATGGCCCGGTCGAAGCGGCCGAACAGGATGGCCGACGACTGCACGCCGATCGCCAGGTCCTCGTCGCGGTCGGCCATCGCGTAGAAGGTGTCGTAGGCGATGGTCCACAGCACGTTGGCGAGAAACAGCGGCCAGGCCACCCAGGCGACGGTGCCGGTTTGCGCGGCGAACGCCATCGGAATGCCCCAGGAGAACGCGATGCCCAGATGCGCCTGCGGCATGGAGTGCCAGCGCTTGGCCAGCGGGTACGAGGCCGCGATGATCGCCGCCGGAACCGCGAGCAGAATCGTGAGCCAGTTGGTTTGCCAGACCAGCGCCAGGGCGATGAGCGCCAGCAGCACGAACAGCACCACACCCTCGGCGCGCCGCACCCGGCCGGCGGCGATCGGCCGGTTGGCCGTGCGCGCGACATGCGGGTCGATATCGTGATCGGACACGTCGTTGATCACGCAGCCGGCCGAGCGCATCAGCACAACACCGGCGACGAAGATCAGCAGCAAGTCGCGATCCGGTGGACCACCGGCGGCGATCCACAATGCCCACAGCGTCGGCCACAGCAGCAGCCAGATGCCGATGGGCCGGTCCAGCCGCATCAGCAACGCATAGTCGACCAGCTTCTGGCGAAGAAACCTCACGATGATTCCCGGTTCAGGGCTTAGCTGCTACCGAAGACCTGGCGCAGAATTTCCGTGGTCCGCTGGGCGGGATTCTCGCGAATCCGCTTTTCCTCGGCGGCGATTTCGGTGAACAACGCGTTCAGCGCCTGCGAGGTGATGTAGTCGTCCAGGTCGGGCACGTCCTGCCCGGCCATCGCCATCAGCGGGCCGGCCTTCTTCACCAGCGCCTTGTAGTCCTGGGTCACGCCGACCTTGCCGGTGGCGTCCACGACCAGCGGATGCAGCTTCTGATACAGCGCGTCGCCGGCATTGGCGCGAAAGTACTCGGTCGCCGCGTCGTCCGCGCCCTGCACGATACTCAGCGCATCGGCAACGCTCATCTCGCGCACGGCATTGGCGAGCAGGTCCGCCGCTTCCGGCACGGCCTTTTCGGCGGCTCGGTTCAGGGTCAGATGAAACTCGTCGACCATGTCGCCAGCGCCGAGCTTGGTCAGGGTCTCGCCCAGGCGTTCGATGCCGCGCGGCAGCGGAATCCGCGCCTGATCGTTTTCCCAGAAACCGTTGGCCCTGCCCAGCGTGTTGACCGCCGTGCGCGTGCCCTCGGCCAGTGCCTCGCGAATGCCCTTGGCCGCGGTTTCGGCCGTCAGCGGCGCCGCCGCGCTGGGTGCATCCTCACTGCCACCGCCCAGCAAATCGTTCAGCCAGTCGGCCCAACCCGCGTGGGCGGGAAGACAGACAATCAGGGCAATGACGAACAGGGCCTTGCGCATCGTGCGCCTCCGCGAAAAAACTGGCCACGTACGATAACGCGATCGACGCCGCCCCACAGCAACACCTGACGACACCGGCCGTCGCCACGACGAAGGGTCCGGCCCCCTCGTCGGCGCCTAGGGAAGCACTGATTAATTCACGCCGCCAAGTTGCCGCCTGAAATGAGGCCAGGCAAGGCGCGAGGAGAGAGGTTTGGTCATTCCAAATAAACGACGAGTAACGCCGCATGGCCTCATTTCAGACGCAATCCGCATGGAACGGGCCGGTTTTCCCGCAATCCCGCGTTGTCGTTCGCTGACTTGGAATGACCAAGCGGCACTCACTCCGCCTGGGCTTGCGGGAAAACCGGCTCCGTCTTGGCGGTGTGAATTAATCAGTGCTTCCCTAGCGGTCGTCATCCCCCGACCTCCGTCTCCATCTGAGGCGAAGCCTGTGGGCACGCCCTCCGCCCGGGATGCGGCATCGCAACAAAATCGTACGCGTGTCGCACGACATCGCTAGAATTGCGCGCCTTTATCTCCTGCTGTGCCCATTCCATGTCCGTCGCCAATCTGCGAAATATCGCCATCATTGCTCACGTCGACCACGGCAAGACCACGCTGGTCGATCAGCTTCTTCGTCAATCCGGCACCCTGGCCGAACGCGGCGAACAGCGCGAGCGGGTCATGGACTCCAACGACCTGGAGCGCGAGCGCGGCATCACGATCCTGTCCAAGAACACCGCGATTCGCTGGAAGGACAACCGGATCAACATCGTCGACACGCCCGGACACGCCGACTTCGGCGGCGAGGTGGAGCGCGTGCTGTCCATGGTCGATTCGGTGCTGCTGCTGGTGGACGCCGTTGACGGCCCGATGCCGCAGACGCGCTTCGTGACGCAGAAGGCCTTCGCGCTGGGACTCAAGCCCATCGTGGTGGTCAACAAGATCGACCGCCCCGGCGCCCGCCCGGACTGGGTGATCGACCAGGTGTTCGACCTGTTCGACTCGCTGGGCGCCACCGACGAGCAGCTCGACTTCCCGATCGTCTACGCCAGCGCGCTGAATGGCTACGCCAGCGCGGATGACAGCGTGCGCGAAGGCGACATGACGCCGCTGTTCGAAACCATCATGGACAAGGTGTCTCCGCCGGATGTCGACGCCGACGGCCCGTTCCAGATGCGCGTCACCACGCTGGACTACGACAGCTACGTCGGCGTGATCGGCGTGGGCCGCATCCAGCGCGGCGCCATCGGCCCGAACCGCCCGGTGGTGGTCATCGACCGCAACGGCAAATCGCGGCGTGGTCGCGTGCTGCAGGTGATGACCTACCTGGGTCTGGACCGCGTCGCATCCGACTCCGCGTCGGCGGGCGACATCATCGCCTTCAGCGGCCTGGAAACCCTGGACATCTCCGACACGCTCTGCGATCCGGAACACCCGGAGGCGCTGCCGGCGCTGGCGGTGGACGAGCCGACGATGAGCATGACCTTCGAGGTCAACAAGAGCCCGCTGGCCGGTCGCGAGGGCAAGTTCATCACCAGCCGCCAGATCAAGGACCGGCTGGAGCGCGAGCTCAAGCACAACGTCGCGCTGCGCGTGGAACAGATGAACGACCCGGACAAGTTCAAGGTCTCCGGTCGCGGTCAGCTGCACCTGGGCATCCTGATCGAGAACATGCGCCGTGAGGGCTACGAACTGGCCGTGTCACGCCCGCAGGTCATCACCCGCGAAGTCGATGGCCAGATGCTGGAGCCCTGGGAGCAGGTGACGGTGGACGTCGAGTCCGAGCATCAGGGCGCGGTGATCCAGGCCTTGCAGGAGCGCGGCGCCAGCATGCAGAACATGGTGCCGGACGCCACCGGCCGCGTGCGCCTGGAGTTCCGCATGCCGGCGCGCGGGCTGATCGGATTCCAGACCGAATTCCTGTCCATGACCAGCGGCACCGGGCTGCTGTACCACGTGTTCGAATCCTTCGACGAGGCCAGCAACCAGGATGTGGGTCAGCGCCACAAGGGCGCGATGATCTCCAACGGCGACGGCAAGTCGCTGGGTTATGCCCTGTTCAACCTGCAGGAACGCGGTCGGATGATGGTCAACCCGGGCGAGACGATCTACGAAGGTCAGATAGTGGGCGAGCACAGCCGCGACAACGATCTGGTCGTGAACCCGCTGAAGGCCAAGCAGCTCACCAACATCCGCGCCGCCGGTTCGGATGAAAACATCATCCTGACGCCGCCGATGAAGCTGTCACTGGAACAGGCCCTGGAGTGGATCAACGACGACGAGCTCGTCGAGATCACCCCGGAGAGCATTCGCCTGCGCAAGCGCTATCTGAAGGAGCACGAGCGCAAGCGCGCCGGTCGCGCCTGATACCGCGCTACCGAGGCATCACTTGCGGCTGCGCAAGGCCGCATCGTAGGCCTTGCGTGCCCACTCGGCGGCCACCTCGGGATCGTCGTAAATCTCTTCCGGCGCCTGGTGATACGACATGCGGCCGACACGGCCGCGCATCGTGACCTCGAAGGCCGGCAGCTCGCGGACCTCGAAGTCCGGGCGACTGAGGTCGTCGACCTTGAGGTAGAGCGTGTCATCGGCCACCAGCGCGAACATCAGGTCCGCGTGGTAGATGCCGTGGCCGCCGAACATGCGGCGCGAGCGAATCGGCCCGAACTCTGCGAAGACCTCGTTCAGATAGTCGATGAACTCGCTCATGGCTGCCTCAGGCTGCGACAGCCGCCAGTCTACGCCAGGGCGTCATCCGCCACGTGGTAGCGCGGGTCTTCCTTGTAGTCGACCTCGATCATCTTGCGCGCCTTGTCCAGCAGTTCGACGCAGTCCGGGCTCAGGTGGCGCAGCGTGAGGCGCTTGCCGGCCCGGGTGTAGCGCTCGGCCAGGGTGTTCACCGCCTCGATGGCCGAATGATCCATCAGCCGTGCGTTGCGGAAGTCGATCTCGACCACATCCGGGTCACCGGCGGGCGAGAACTGCTGCTGAAAATCGGTGACCGAGGCGAAGAACAGAGTGCCTTCCACCTCGTAGAGCTTGGAGCCATCGTCCAGCTCCTGACCGGTCAGCCGCACGCGCTTGGCGTGGTCCCAGGCGAAGAACAACGCGGAACAGATCACCCCTGCGACCACGGCCAGGGCCAGATCCGCGATGACGGTGATGGCGGCCACCAGCAGGCCAACGAACACGTCGGGTTTCGGCACCTTGCCGAACAGGCGGAAGCTGCCCCACTCGAAGGTCTTTTCCGACACCACGAACATCACGCCAATCAACGCTGCCAGCGGAATCCGTTCGATCAGCCCGGAGGCGAACAGGATGAACGACAGCAGGAACAGCGCGGTGACGATGCCGGACAAGCGATGCAGCGCGCCGTTGTTCACGTTGATCATGCTCTGGCCGATCATCGCGCAACCGCCCATGCCGCCGAAGAAGCCGGTGATCACGTTGGCCGCGCCCTGCGCCGCGCATTCCTTGTTCGGGCGGCCGCGGGTGTCGGTCATCGCGTCGATCAAGGTCAGCGTCAGCAGCGACTCGATCAGGCCAATGAAGGCGAGGATCAGCGCGTAGGGGAAGATGATCTTCAGCGTTTCCAGGTTCAGCGGCACCATCGGAATCGCGAAATCCGGCAACCCGCCCTTGATCGAGCCGAGGTCGCCCACGGTCTTGGTATCAATGCCCAGACCGATGACCAGCACCGAGGTCGCGACGATGGCGACCAGCGTCGCCGGCACCGCCTTGGTGAGCTTGGGCAGCAGGTAGATGATCGCCATGGTCATCACGATCAGACCGGCCATCAGCGCCAGCGGGCCGGTGGCCATCCAGGTCATGCCGCCATCGTCGGTGGGCACCTTGAAATGCTGGAACTGGGCCAGAAAGATCACGATCGCCAGGCCGTTGACGAAGCCCAGCATCACCGGGTGCGGCACCATGCGGATGAACTTGCCCAGACGCAGCCCGGCGGCGAGCAACTGCAACAGCCCCATGAGCACCACGGTGGCGAACAGGTACTGCACGCCGTGCTCGACCACCAGCGCGACCATCACGACCGCCAGCGCGCCCGTCGCCCCGGAAATCATGCCGGGCCGGCCGCCGAAGGCCGACGTGACCAGCGACACGATGAACGCCGCGTACAAACCGGTCAGAGGCGACACCTGGGCGATCAGGGCAAAGGCGATGGCTTCCGGCACCATGGCCAGCGCGACGGTCAGGCCGCTGAGCAGATTGGTCTTCAGTTCGGTCGGCGAGAGCTTGAGCAAAACGGACTCCGTTCGCCGCGGACGACCGTCGCCGGCGCGGCATCGATGCATTCGGGTTGAAGGCGTGCCGTCAGGGCACACGGGCGCCGTGGTTCTTTACCCGGCCTTGCGCCGGGCTTGTCGCGGGCGGCGAAGGCCGACCTCGCGGTCTCTTCTCGTCAACGAACCTTTGTGCGCCGCAACATTGTCCGGGATGCGGCGCCGTGCGTCTACCCGGCGGGGACGGCGTCCGTGGCTGTCGGGGCGGCCTCGGCCGCGTCGGGCGACTTGTAGACCACGCCATCCTTCATCACGAAGCGCACGTCACGCAGCACGCCGACATCGTTCAGCGGGTTGCCGGGCACGGCGATGATGTCGGCGACCATGCCTGTCTCGATGGCGCCCTGCTGATCCTCTCGGCCCAGGACAATCGCCGGACTGAGCGTCGCCGAACGAATGGCGTCGGCCGGCGGCATGCCCGCCGCGACCATGTAGACGAACTCCCAGGCGTTGTCGCCATGGGCGGACACACCGGAGTCGGTGCCGAACAGGATCTTCACGCCGGCCTTGTAGGCCCGCGCGAAGGTGTCCTGGATCTGCGGCCCGATGGCCGCCGCCTTGGGCCGGACGACCTCGGGAAAGAACCCGTCGATCCGTGACTTCTCCTCGACCCACTTGCCGGCAATGATCGTGGGCACGTACCAGGCGCCGTAGCGCTTGAACAGGTCGATGGTCTCATCGTCCATGTACGTGCCGTGCTCGATGGTGGTCACACCCGCGCGGATCGCCCGCTTCATGCCCTCGGCGCCATGGGCGTGAGCGGCGACGTGGAAACCGTAGTCCTTCGCGGTGTCGACGACCGCGGCAATCTCCGCCTCGGTGAACTGGGCGTTCTGCCCGCTGGAGGCCACCGACAACACGCCGCCGGTGGAGGTGATCTTGATGAGGTCGGCGCCGTCCTTGTAGCGCTGGCGCACGGCCTGGCGGGCGTCATCCACCCCGTTGATCACGCCCTGCTTCGGACCCGGGTCGCCTTCGAGGTCGGCGCGCATGCCATTGGTGGGATCGGCATGACCACCCGTGGTCGCCAGTGACTTGGCGGCGGTGAAGATCCTCGGGCCGTTCACCAGCCCCTTGCTGATCGCCTGTTTCAGCGCCACCGACACGTTGGCGCTGTCCCCCAGGTCCCGCACGGTGGTGAAGCCCGCGAGCAACGTGCGCTCGGCGTAGACGGCCGACTCGAAGGCGATGTCGGCCGGATCATCCTGGAACCGCCTGAGGTAGGTGTCGGGCCCAAATTCACCGGTCAGATGCGTATGCATGTCGGTCAGCCCCGGCAGGCAGGTCAACCCGGCCAGCCGCCGCGCCTCTCCGGGCTTCGCATCGCGTTCCACGGCGACGATGCGACCGTCCTCGACGGTGATCAGCACGTTGCTGACCGCCCGGCCGCGCTGCACGTCGATCATCGACTCGCAGAAGATCGACTCGGCATGGGACAGGGATGGCAGGATCAGCAGACAAAGAAGAAGTCGGCGCATGAGCATTTTCATCGGTCTCAGAACGTGCGCGCAGAGTATCGCAGAGCGCATGACAACGCCCCGCCGAGTCGGGGATCATAGGCGCCGTGAGCACGCTGACCATTCAGGCCCTGCGGGGAGCCGACGCAACGCCCTGGCTCGACGCGATCGCGCAGCTGCGCATCGACGTCTTTCGCGAGTGGCCGTATCTGTACGCCGGCAATCTTTCCTACGAGCAGGGCTATCTGCGGACCTACTTCGACTGCCCCGACAGCATCGTGCTGCTGGCGCTGGATGACGATGCGCTGGTCGGCGCCTCCACCGCCCTGCCGCTCGCCGCGGCGGAAGCGGAAATGCAGGCGCCATTCATCCAGGCCGGCATTTCGACGGATGACTGGCTTTATTTTGGTGAATCCGTCGTGCTGGATACCTATCGCGGGCGTGGGCTGGGCGTCGGCTTTTTCGCCGAGCGCGAGTCGCATGCCCTGGCGCTGGGACTCAAACGCTGCACCTTCTGCGCGGTGGAGCGCCCGGAGACGCATCCTGCGAAACCGCCCCACTACATCGGCAACGAACGGTTCTGGACCAATCGCGGCTACACACCCATGGACCTGGTCTGCCACTTCGCCTGGCCGGACATCGGTGCGACCGAGTCCACCGACAAGCCCATGCGATTCTGGGAGCGGACGCTGCCGACCGGCTGAACGAACGACGGCGCCCTCGCGAGCGCCGTCGTCCGAATGACGACAGGTCCTGGGCCGGGTTCAGGGTGCCGGCGCGGCGCCCAGTTCGAAGCTGGACAGGATCGGATCGTGGTCCGAGGCCCCCATCGGACTACTGGCGAACTCGATGTTGGTGTGCACGGCGTCGACCAGCGGCGCAGCCGCGACCAGCGACGCGGTCACGAAGATGTGGTCCAGTGCCTGGCTGTTGCCGTCGAAGATGAAGGTGTAGCGCTCCACCTGCTCCAGACCGGCGACGTCGAAGAGGTCCTGCAGCACGTTGGATGCATCGTCCACGCCGGCGAGGATGCGCAGCGGCTCTTCGAAGGTGAACTCGTTCATGTCGCCCAGCACGATGACCCGCGCGTCGGCGTCGATGGCCAGGGCATCGTCGACGAACTGGTTGACGATGGCCGTCTGCGCACGCCGCTCATCCTCGGAGCCATTCACGAACGGCTGCACCGCGCCGAAGATCGGCGTGCCGCCACCCTTGGACGAAAAGTGGTTGTTGACCACCACCACACGCTCGCCGTTGAAGTCGAAGGCGGCGGCCAGCGGCTTGCGCGTCCCGGAGAACGCGGCGTTCGAAGGATCGATCAGCCCCGGATTGAAGCTCAGACCCACGGCCCCGCCGTCGCTGATTGGCGCGGTGGCATCCGAACCGGAACCCGCCGTGCCGCTGGCCAGGCTGACCCGCGCGGCGTTGTAGAGAAAGGCCTGGCGGATGTTGCCACCGGGCTGCCCGCCGTTGGTCTCGGCCATGGCCGGGGCGACCTCGATCGCGGTATAGGTCGGCCCGCCGGCGTCGACGATGGCCTGGACCAGCGTCGCCAGCGTGTCACTGGCCGACGTGGTGCCGTCTTCCTCACCGCCGGAATTATCCTGCACCTCCTGCAAACCGATGATGTCCGGCGTGTTCAGCGCGGTGACGATCTGGTTCGCGATGGCCGCGAACCGTCCGTCGCCGACATCGTCATCAATCTCGCCGCCGGGCTCGACCGCCGGGTCCAGGTTCAGCACGTTGTAGGTGGCGACGGTCAGGCGCTGATCGCTGCCGGTGATCGTCGACACCTCGGTGGCAATCCCGGATGCCGTCACGGCCGGCAGCTCGGTCGGAACGAGTTCGTAGTTGCCGAAGTTGTAGGCACCCAGCACGCCGATCACCGGCGCAGCAAAGCTGTCGCCCACGTTCAGTGACGGCGTCGTCGCCAGCAGCGTGTCCTCGATCTGGATGCGTTCCGGGTTGTAGTCCACCCCGCCGTCACCCTGATCCAGCCGATTCACCACACCGCCCGCCAGGATGTCGAGGCTGATGCCGCCGCGGCTGTTCATGCCCGTGGCACCGGCACCGCCATTCGGCACGACATAGGTTTCGCCGAAGCGGTTGGTCGCGCCGACCACGGTCGGATTGGTCACCGAGATCAGCATGCCCTCCAGCGATTCGTAGAAATCGATGCCGTCCTCGGTGGGGTCGTAGGTGGTCTCGACCGTGTTGTTGATGTTGCCGTTCGTGTCGTTGTCGACGATGGTCGTCGACGGCAGGTTGCGGTCCGCACCGGACAACCCGACCGTGGTCACCGCCACGGTGGTGGCGGTGAAGTTGTCCGAGCTTGTGTAAAGCGTCGCGCCGGAGAGCTGCGTGGTCGACAGGTTGCCGGTGGATTCGCCGCCTGGCGTGAACTCCGCCACCGTGCCGTCCACCAGCACTTCGTCACCAACCATCACGTCCGGCGTGCTGCCGGTGAACACGAACAAACCGTCCGACGTGTCGGTGTCACCGTCCCCGTCCGGGTCCTGCATCCACAAGCCGTTGCCGGCGACACCGGTCACGATACCCGGCACCACGTGATCCTCACCCAGCAGCGGCGACACGTGCGCCGCACCCTGCACCTCATAGATGCGCGCGGTCACCGCGGGCGGACCGGGAGGCGCGGCCGGCGGCGCGATGGGGTTCGCCGTACCGGGGGTGTCGTCCTCGCCCAATGTGAAGGCGCCGATCTCGAATGGCTGCGTGTTGCCGTTGTGGCGGTAGACGTGAGCGGGCACGAAGTTGCCATCAGGTCCGACGCGGTTCGCGGAATACACATGCTCCTGACCCTCGGCACCCGGAGTCGCCTCGATCAGCGCGACCGAGTCGATCACTTCCGTCCAGGGCGTCACATCGAGCACGCCGTCGTCATCGGTGTCGAGATCGTCCTGACTCGCGCCAGTGAAGTCCCGCACCAGCAGGTGGGTCACGTTGTCGCCGTTCTCGAAGTTCAGCGATGTGATCAGATCGGCTGCGCGGCTGCTGCCGAATCGGCTCGGGTCGTAAGTACTCTCCGCCGCGAGGAACAGGCCGTCACCGGCAATGCTCTGCCCCGCCAGGCTGACGATCGCCTCGACCACGCCGGATCCACCCGACCCGTCACCGATGACGATGTAGGTCAGATCATCCAGTGACGCGGCGACGGGACCGGACAGCTCGAAGTACTCGTCGGTGTCATCCTGGCCCTGGTCGATGCGCAACTCGCTGATCAGAATCTGCGGCTGGATCACCGTGTCCATCCGGACGGCGAGATTCTGGATTCGCTCGTCCTGATCCGCATCCACATCAGCTTGGGAGAAAGCGCTGGCCGCATCCGCGAAGTTGGTCGCCAGATACTCGGCCAATGCGTCCTGCTCGCTGTTGTCCGGCGCGAAGGTCGCGGTGCCGGTGGGCGTGTCCGTGTCCTCGGCCGTGATGTCGATGCGATCGGACGCAGCCAGGGTGTCGAAGGGATAGCCATCGCCACCACCAGCCAGGAAGTCCAGCGTCACCAGGCGGAAGGTCCGCTCCGGATCGCCAACCAGCTGACCGTTCTCGACGATCACGTCGGGTGCGGAGATCGGGCCGGCACCGTCGGGATCGAGCACGACCAGCGATTGCAGGCGCTGGCCCATGCCGGCACCTGCCGTGTCGCGGCCATCGGCCGCCGGATCAAAGCTGAACCGGATGCCACCCACCTGCGGGAAACGACCCTGGGTCACGGTGCCGACATCATCGAAGCCGATCCCGTGTTCCAGGATGTCCTTCAGTTCGGCCGCGGTGACCGTCAGCAGGCTCAGGCCGTTGTTGAAGCTCAGCGCATTCGAGATATCGAACTCGCTGATATCGCCATCGTTCTTGCCCGCGGCCGGGATCGCCGCCGGAGGCGTGCGCTCGGCATCCGCCGGATCGTTCGTCCCCGGCGGCTGCGTCACCTCGCCGATGTCGTCACGAATGCCGCCACCGTTCTTCAGCGAGATCGCGACCGCCGGTTCCACCGACTGCGCGGTCATCAGGTTGGCGTCCGCGGTCAGGTTGCCCAGGTTGGTCTCCTGGGTGCGCACCGAGCCACGGACACCGTTCAGGTACACCGCCGTGTTGCCGAAGATGTTCGACTCGCGGGCGATGAGCACGTCGGAGACCTCATCGACGATCGCCTGCACGTCGGCGTTCGGGCTTGGACCACCCACGGCGATCACGCCCGCCTCATCCGTGGCGTAGGCGCCGTTGACCGTGTCGTCCAGCGTGTCCAGCGACAGCACGCCGTCGGCGCTGAAACCGGCGACCAGCTGGCCGACGTAGCGGTAGTTGCCGTCGGTGTTGACGACCAGTACCGGCTCGCCGCCGGCCGAGGTGTACTGCAACGGATAGGTATCCGCGGCGGTATCGCCCGCGCGCAACGCATCGTTGCTGTCGGCGAGCAAGGTGTTGGAGCCGCCCGCGACGATGATGTCGACACCGTCCAGCAGGGTCGCCAGCGTCTGCTCGATCGCGATCTGCTGCATGTGCGCCAGCAGGATGACCTTGTTCACGCCGGCGTCGGTGAGGGCCGTGACCGTCGGCTGAATCTCGTCGGCCAGGGCCTGGAGATCCGCCATGTTGGCCGCGTTGAACGGCATCGGGCTGATGCCGACGTCACCCGGCGAGGAGATCGTGCCCAGCGTTGGGGTCGTCGCACCGACGACGGCGATCTGCTCGCCGCCCACGGTGATCACCACGCTGCCCGCGATGCTGTTGCCCTGCGGCGCGGCGCCATCGGCGACCACCAGACCGGACAGATTGGCGTCGGTGGAGAAGTCGAGATTGGTGGACAGATACGGGAAGGCCGCACCCGGATAGGTGTTGGTGCCGTCCGAATTCATCGCGACCAGCGCGGCGACCTCTCCGGTGTTCAGATCGAACTCGTGGTTGCCGAAGGCCGACGCCTGGAAACCCATGGCGTTGGCGATGAGGATGTCCGCGCGACCGCCCTGCCCCGAATCCGGCAGACCCACCGCGGCCGCGAAATCGGCCGAATTCGACGCCGAGTAGAACGGGCCCGGAATGTAGTTGTCGCCGGACAGCAGCTTCAGCGTGTTGCTGAAGTCGTCCTCCAGCGCCGACAGCACCGCCGAGAAACGCGGGGCGTCATCGATCGCCGGACCACCGGCCTCGAAGTCGGCCGCATGCAGCAGCTGCAACTGGAAGCTGGCGTTGTCGTTCAGCGGGTAGGCATCGTCCACGTCAGCCACGCCGTCGTCGTCATCATCGGTGTCGGTGATGTCCGGTTCGCCGTCGCCATCGGTGTCCGTCTCCTCCGACAGCGTCGGGTCGTTGGGGAAGGCGTCATCGACGTCGTTGACGCCGTCACCGTCGGAATCGCCATCCAGCACGGTGTCGCTGCGAGCGGTCACGTACTGGATGCGCGTGTCATCCGCCATGCCCGCATCCGCGGCGCCGAAGGCGTTGGCCGCATCGGGGAAGCTGGCCAGCAGATATTCGGCCAACGCATCCTGCTCGCTGTTGTCCGGCGCGAACGCGGCCGGGCCGGACGGCGCCTGCTCGTCAGACTGCGTGATGTCGACGCGATCGGGCGCGGCCAGGCTGTCGAAGGGATAGCCATCACCCCCGCCGGCCAGGAAGTCCAGCGTCACCAGACGGAATGTGCGGTCCGGATCACCGACCAGTTGTCCGTCCTTGACGACCACGTCGCCAACCGTGCCGGCACCGGCGCCATCGGCATCCAGCACGACCAGCGACTGAATCCGCATGCCGTTGCCGGCACCCGCGGTGTCGCGTCCGGCGGCCGCCGGATCAAAGCTGAATCGGATGCCGCCCACCTGCGGGAAACGCCCCTGGGTGACCGTGCCCACGTCGGCGAAACCAATAGCGTATTCGAGGATGTCCCGCAGCTCGGCGGCGGTCACGGTGAGCAGGCTCAGACCATTGTTGAAGCGCAGCGCGTTCTGGATATCGAACTGGCTGATGTCACCCTCGGCCTTGCCCGCGGCGGGAATCGCCGCCGGCGGCGTGCGCAAGGCGTCGGCGGGATCGTTCGTTCCCGGCGGTTGCGTCACCTCACCGATGTCGTCGCGTATGCCGCCACCGTTCTTGATCGAGATCGTCGCGCTGGCATCCACGGCCTGCGCGGCGGCCAGGTTGGCGTCCGCGCTCAGGTTGCCCAGGTTGGTTTCCTCGGTGCGCACCGAACCGCGCACACCGTTGAGGTAGACCGACGTGTTGCCGAAGATCGCCGATTCGCGGGCGATCAGCACATCGGAGACGTCCTCGGCGATCGCGGCGACTTCCGCGATCGGGTCCGGATCACCCAGGTCGGCCACACCCTGCTCGTCGGTGGCGAACGCGCCAGAGAACACCGGATCGATGGTGTCCAGCATCAACTTGCCGTCGGCGTCGAAGCCGACAACGAGACGACCGACATAGCGGTAATTGCCATCGGTGTTCACCACCGCGACCGGCTCGCCGGCGCCGGAGGTGAACAGCTTGGGATAGGTTCCGGCGGCGGTGTCGCCCGCGCGCAGGCGGTCATTGGCGTCCGCGAGAATGGTGTTCGAACCACCGGCGACGATGATGTCGACGCCGGACAGGCGCGAGGCCAGCGCCTCCTCGATCGCGATCTGCTGCATGTGCGCCAGCAGGATCACCTTGTCGATGCCGGCGCCGGTCAAGGCGTCAATGGCGGGCTGAATCTCGTCGGCCAGATCGTCGAGGCTGCTCGCGCTGGCGGCATCGAAGTCCATTGGGCTGATGACAATGTCGCCGCCCGGGCTGGAGATCGTGCCCAGCGTCGGCGTCGTCGCACCGACCACGCCGATCTGCTCGCCATCCACGGTGATCACGACACTGCCGGCGACACTGTTCGCCGCGGGCGCCATGCCATCGTCCGTCACCAGCGGGCCCAGGTCGGCATCGGCCGAGACGTCGAGGTTGGTCGACAGATACGGGAAGGCGGCGCCGGGATAGGTCAGCGAGTCCTCGGTGTTCTCGGCGATGACACCGGCCAGCACAGCCGGACCCAGATCGAATTCATGGTTGCCCAGCGCCGAGGCCTGGAAGCCCATGGCGTTCATCATCAGGATGTCGGCGCGACCACCCTGCCCGGAGTTCGGCAGGTTCTGCGCGGCGGCGAACTGTTCCGAATCCGATGCCGAGAAGAACGGCCCCGGGATGATCACGTCGCCGGAGGACAGCGTGATCGAGTGCTCGGGCATCTCATCGCGCAGTTCGCGAAGCACGGCGGAGAAGCGCGGGGCATCGTCCACCGCCGGACCACCGGCCTCCATGTCGGCCGCGTGCAGCAACTGCAGGGTGAAGTCGGCGAGATTGACCAGCGTCGGCGCGGTGGGCAGCGCCGCAACGAAATCCGAGAGCGACGAGGTGAGACCGCTAACCGTGTCGCTGGCGGCATTCACCCGGATGTCAGTCAACGCCTGCAGCGTGCCGTCGCCCAGCAATTTGCCGATGACCAGCGTGGACTCGTCCGTGCCGGCGGGCAGCATGGACGCGTCGTAGGGAACCGTGATGCGGACCGGGCGCTGGAACTGCGTGCCGTCCGGGCCGATGTCGATGATCGGGCCGGCGGTACCCGCCGGTGCCGTCCGCGATGACACATCCAGCGTCACCGTGGCGTTGGCCGGAAGAGCGTTCGCACTGATTGCGATGGAAGCGCCCGCGCCATCCTGGCCGGCCGGGATGGTGACCGTGCCACCGCTGGCCGCGCTGACGGCCTGGCTCACGCCGGTGGTGTCGCCCGGCGGCGGATTGTCGGCATCGATGTCGATCGTCGTGGGGTCACCACAGGCGGCCAGCATCAGCGCCAGCGCGAAAGGCAGTACGCGCAATCCGCGCGTCGAAATCAGGTCTTTCACAGCATCCGTCTCCCTGGAAACCGAATGCACCACGCGGGGGCGTGATGCGATCCGGCCGCACGCTAGGGACGGAAGATGAATCGAAGGTGACGTTCGCTTAACAGTTTTGTGTCACGCCCGAACGGCGGGACGCGGGCACCGGTGACCGGCGCCACCCGGCGATGGAATTACTGTTCGAGCGGACCGATTTGCGCGGTTGAGAAGCCCAGCGCGGACGCCAGCGACGGGTCCAGCTTGCGGGGCGACCCTGGCCGGGTGACGGCGAACTCGCCGGCGTAGTCCCAGACCGTCCAGCCGAATCCGGCCTCCTCGATCAACCGCCTGGCATCGCCAAGCCAGCGACGGCGATCGGCCTTCGGCGCCAGTTCGATCGCGCCGAACTCCGTGCACTGCACGGTGAGCCCGTGACGGGAGGCCCACTGCCTGACCATCTGGATACGGGTTCGCAGCTTGGCCGTGTCCCAGCGCTGATTACCGTAATGCCCGATATGCGAACGGGCGCCGCCGTCGGCGCGCGCGATGGCCGCCTCCACCCCTTCCGGAGAGCTGGGATAGGGAAGACCGCGCATGCGTTGCCACATCTCCCAGCCCCAGTGCGCACCCTGGTGGGTGAAGTTGTGGGGCGTGTAGAAATGAAAGCCGTAGATCACATTGTCGTCGGGCAGCGGCGCCAGCATCGCCAGGTCGGTGGGATCGGAATAGTGCGCCCCGGTGACGACGATGCTCAGCCGCGGAGCGGCCCGTCGGATCGTCTCGACCAGTCCGCGCTGCATCCGTCCCCATGCCCAGGGGTTCTCGGTTTCGGGCTCGTTCAACACCTCCAGCGCAAGACCGGACGCGGGAAACTCCGACAGCGCGGCGGCAAGCTGCGCCCACTGTGACGCGAACGCCTCGACGGCGCCGCCGCTGGCGAACAACCGCTGCTTGGCCGCCGAGTCCATCTGCATGACCACGATCACCGCAAGACCGGCACCGACGGCGGCCTGAATATCACCACGCAGCGTTTTCACCGCGTCGGTACGCAACACCGTGGGTCGCTCGGTATCGAACACCCGGACGGGGTCCACCGGAATGCGGACATGACCGAATCCGCCGCGTCGCATGGCGGCGAAGTCCGACGGCCCCAGCGCGTAGAGCGATCGGATGACGGGGTTCGGCTCCGGGCCTGTCCACCAGTGGGACAGGTTCACGCCGCGTTTCAGGGCATTGACCAGTCTCGGATCGGGTGAGGTCGACGACCCGCCGGTGGAATCGCAGGCGGCGACGAGAACCATCGCGACCACCAGCCACCCGACCCGGGCAAGACGAACAATTCGGTTGAAACGGGCAAATGCCATCGACGGTCCAGAATCGGGAAGTGATTATTCTGCCGGCCCGGGAGGGCCTGGCGCCATTGTGCACAACATCGACGACAGCCGACTGATACACTGCCGGGCATTGCTGGAAGCGCTTGATATACATGAAACAAATCGTCTGGGCTCTTGGAGCGGCCGCGACCCTTGCGATGCCGGCGCATGCGGACTGGCGGTATTTGATCCTGAACGAACCGCTGGACCAGCGCGTGCAGGAGCGACGGGCCGAACCGGTGCAGCCACCCAGCAGCTTCGGCAACCGCGTGGACGGCGTGCTGGACATCGTCATGAACGGTTCGCTGCGTGGACAGGCGGAGGTGATCGTGACCGCCGACGGCAAGACACTGATCTCCGGAGATGGCGCGCGCCTCGCCGGCCTCGGCTTCGGGCCGGGTGACGAGGTTCCGCAGTCCGGCTACTTCTACCCGCTGAATGACCTGCGCCCCGCCGTCCAGGCCCGTGTCGACGGCAGCCAGCTGCTGATGCAGACCGGCGTGGACCCGGCGCTGCACCGCACGCCGGGCATCAGTCGTTCGGAAACACGCCCCGCCGTGGCGCCGATCACCGACATGACCCCGAGTTTCGAGACCCGCCCGCTGCCGACGGCGCCCGTACCCGCGCAGCGGCAGCCGACCCAGCTGGCCGGACCGGGCGCGACCATCGCGCGAACCACGCAACCGCAGCATGTGTTGCCGTGGCCGGACGCGCTGGACACCCCGCTGCCGGCGGCCGACGACACAACTCCGCGTCAGGAGGAAGTCATGATCGCTGTCGACGGCCAGCCGCGCGGCGTGGTGATCGCGCGTGTTGGCAGCGGCGGCCAGCCGCAGCTGGCGGTGGAGGACTTGCAGGCACTGCGCCTGCCCGTGCCGGCGAACTCGCTGGATCGCGGCTACGCCACCCCGGATGACCTGTCGCAGACCTACGCCGCGCAGTACGACCGCGCGGCCGCGGAACTGCGTCTCTCGACACGACAGCCCGATCGCTGGTACATCGTTGACGAGAGCGATGCCTCCAATGGCAACACCTGCCCCACGGGGCCCCGAACCCGTCCCGGCCCCAGAGCGAGACGCGGAGACTGCTGATGCCCCTGCTGAAGCTCGCCGGCCCTCGTCCGTCGAACCTCGGTGTCCACGATGGCCGTCTGGCCGAGTGCCCTCGCGCACCGAAATGCGTGTCCTCCCAGGCGACGACCCGACGCCATGCCATCGCCCCGTTGCCACTGCGCGGCACGGTGCAGGCAAGCATGCAGCGGCTGGTGGACCTGTTGCTGGAATGGCCGGAAGCCGAACTGATCACCGAGCAACCCGGTTATCTGCACGCCGAATTCACGACGGCGCTGCTGGGCTTCGTGGACGATGTGGAATTCCTGCCGATACCGGACGAGGGAGTGGTTCACGTCCGCTCCTGTTCCCGGCTTGGTTACTCGGACCTGGGCACGAATCGCTCGCGCATCGAGTCGATCCGCGATGCCTACCTCAATACCGACTGAGCCGGACGGGCATCAGCCCACACCCAGCGATCGCACCGTTTCCAGGTTGAGATAGCGATCCACCGGCAGGCCGTTGGCGCGCTGATAAGCGTTGACCGCTTCCATCGTGCGCCGGCCAATCACGCCGTCGACCGGCCCCGGTTCGAATCCGCGCGCCTTCAGCGCCTGCTGCAGGCGGCGAATCGTGTCGCGATTCATGTTCGTCTCGCACAGCACCGGACGCCATTCCAGCCGCGCGGCCTGCACCAGTTCCTCGGTCTCGACCGTGCCGTACTGCGGCGGCACGCTGACCCGCTGCGTCTGCGAAGGCTGCACCACACGCTGCACGGGTACGTTGCGCACCTCGGCCGGCACATGCACCCGCTGGACCTCGGCGGGCTTGACCATGACCCGTCGGGTCACGGTGCGATACTGCGCCGGCTCCTCGACCAGACACATGATCTCGCCGGTCGCGTGGTCGATCCGCTCGACGGGACCACGACCCGGCTTCCAGACCATGCGGGCCGGCCGCACCAGCACGCGCTCGGTCACGTCACGGAACTGCGCCGGAACGGAACGCATCTCCTCGTAGGCTTCGCGCACGACGACGGGCCTGGACTCGGTCACGACCTGCGCGGGCTGCGTCACCAGCTTTTCGTAACCCGAGGCGGTTTCCACCTGCCGGCGTACCGTCCGGTACTCGGCCGGCTTGCGCACCAGCGCGTAGCACTCGCCGGCGCGGGCGGCCGGCATTGGCGGAATCCCGGTCACGGAGTACCGATCCGCCTGATCGGCCGATGGCAGAATCGATGTCGCCGGTGCCGCATCGGCCATCTGCAACGGCTGGCGCACGATGTCCGAACGCCGATAGGCGACCGGCTGCGTGGTCTGGGTAGTCGTCGGCATGGTGGCGCGCGCCATCGACGCGGGTTGGCCAGCCAGGTGCCGATCGAAGAAGGATTCCCGACGCGCCTCTCGCGCCCGGATCGCACTCTGCTCGGCCAGTCGCTGCGCGGTGAGCTGCTCCTGCTGACGGGCATAACTCTGCACCTCGAACGCCGGAGCATCCGTGACCACCTCATTGGGGAACGCACGGCGTTCGAGCGCCGTCAGGGGGTTGGCCGGCTGCCGCAGCGGGGGCGGCGGTACGCCGTTGGTGGCGCGCTGGCGATCTTGATACTCACGGGCCGTCAGGTAGGTCGGGTAGCCCGGCTCCGCATCGCTCCATTCGCCGACATCGGTGCCCCAGGGGTCCGTGGTCTGACAGCCGGCGAGCAGGAACACGACGAGAGCGCCGGCAAGGCGTGAAGTCTCCCGTGTTGTCGTTTCTTGACGCCCCATCAACCGTTCTCCCCAGGGAAGCACTGGCTTATTCACACCACCAAGACGGAACCGGTTTTCCAGCAAGCCCAGGCGGAGTGAGTGCGATTTGGTCATTCCAAATAAGCGAGCGACAACGCAGGATTGCGGGAAAACCGGCCCGTTCCTTTCGGATTGCGTCTGAAAGCAGGCCATGCGGCGTTGCTCGTCGTTCATTTGGAATGACCAAACTTCGCTCCTCGCGCCTTGCCTAGCCTGCTTTCAGGCGGCAACTTGGTGGTGTGAATAAGCCAGAGCTTCCCTAAAGCACAGAACTATAGCGGGGTCGCGCCGAAGCGTCGATTGTGACGCCGCGCCGGCGGCGTCAGGACGCAAGCGCCAGCCGCAGCCCGATGATGCAGAGCAGCACGCCGAAACCGCGCTTGAGTTGCCGGGCCGGCAGCCAGTGCGCCAGCCGGGCACCCAGCGGTGCCGCCAGCATGCTGGCGACAGTGATGCCGACCACCGCCGGCCACAGCACATAGCCGATGCTGTGCGGCATCCGGCCGGGCTCGTGCCAGCCCGTGAGCACGAAGCCGGTGACACCGGCCAGCGCGATCGGCAACCCGCAGGCCGCGGAGGTTCCCACCGCCCGCACCATCGGCACGCGGCAGGCCGACAGGAACGGCACGGTCAGCGAGCCACCACCAATACCGATCAGGGCCGACAGGCCACCGATCGCGCCGCCGATCGCAGTCAGCGCCGGCGCACCGGGCAGCGCCAGGGCGCGCCCTTCCGTACCGCGCTGAAAAATCATTCGCAGGCCGATCAGCAGCGCCGCGACACCGAAGATGCGCTGCAACACCAGACCGTTGATCTGATCGGCCACGACGGCACCAAGCAGTGAACCGACGAGCAGCCCCGGCGCCAGACGCCCGACCAGCGGCCAGTCCACGGAACCATGGCGGTGATGGGCGCGAATCGACGACAGCGCGGTGAACACCACGCAGGCCAGCGAGGTGGCGATAGCCTGATGAACCATGGCGGGCGCATCGATGTTCTGCAACGCGAACACGGCGAGCAGACCGGGAACCAGCACGGCGCCACCGCCGATGCCCAGCAGCCCCGCCAGGACCCCTGCAACGCTACCCATGACCAGATAGATCAGTAGAATGCCTAGCAATGTTCACACTCGGTTAACTTGCCGAACACCCGCCGAAAGACACCGAACGACCCCGGGTTCCGGCAAGCGAAGGCTTATGGCAGCACCGTCGTCAAAACGGCATCTCGGGCGCTTCGGCTGGACGTGTCTGGCCGCCGCGACGAGCCTGTGCCTCACCTCATCGGCCTTCGCCGCCAGCGATGTCCTGCGCGGCGAGTTCGCCAAGGTACTCGAAGCGATCGAGAAGGGCGAACAGGAGCAGGTTCCCGACGAACTGGCGGCTTACCCGCTCTACCCCTACCTGGAATCCAAGCGCCTGCGCCGGCAGATCTGGAAGGCGCCCGGGGACGAGACCGATGTCGCCATCATCGACTGGCTGGACGACAACGCCGCCCTGCCCCTGGCCAAGGATTTTCGCGCGGACTGGCTGAACAGCCTGCCCAAGCGTGGCGAATGGGCGCGGCTGCACCAGTACTACGAGCCCACGTCCCGCGGCTCGCTGCAATGCCACTACGTCAACGCGCGGACACGCCTGGAACCCAAAGCCGACGTGCTGGCCGACGCCAAGGCCCAGTACCTGGTCGGCCAGAGCCAGCCCGACGCCTGCGACCCGGTCTTCGACTGGCTTGAGGAACAGGGCGAGCTCACCGACGGCCTGGTCCGTGAGCGGGCGAAGCTGGCGATGGAGGCCGGGCAACCCAATCTGGTCCGCTATCTGTTGCGCCAGCTGCCGGACGACGATTCGATCCAGGGCTACGCGCAGGCCTGGCTGACCATGCGCCAGGGTTCGGCCCGTTACATCGAGTCAGTGGTGAAGTCCCGGAAATTGCCCGAGGCATTCGAACCGATCGTCGAGGAGGCGTTCAAGCGCCTGTCCCGCTTCGATTCGGAACGCGCCTGGGAACTGCTGGTGCCGTTCACCGAGATGTTTGGCGATCGCAAGACGCTGCTGCTGCGCTCGCGCAGGGATGTGGCCGTGGGCCTGGCCTACGACCGTGACGCCCGCGCGATCCCGATGTTCCGCACGGTGCCGGGGTACATGCTCGGCCCGTCGGCGCGCGAGTGGCGGGTTCGCAGCGCCATGTACTTCCAGGACTGGGAGCAGGTCCGGACCTGGATCGGCGAGATGCCCGAGGAGCAGCGCGGCGAGGAAACCTGGCAGTACTGGCTGGCCCGCGCCGAAGTCGCCACGGGCCACCCCGCCGATGCCCGCAAGCGCTTCCGCGAGGTCGCCCAGGAGCGCAGCTACTACGGCTATCTGGCCGCCGATGAACTGAGCCTGCCCTACGCGATGAATCACGTGAGAGCGCCGGTGCGCGCCAACGTGCAGGACAACTTCCGGTCGCTGTCGGGAGCCGAACGGGCCCGCGAGTGGTACCTGATCGATCGTCCGCGGGAGGCGCGGGTCGAGTGGAAGGCGGTCACGGAGAATCTGGAAAAATCGGATCTGATGCAGGCGGCCCAGGTCGCACAGTCCTGGGGTTGGTACGAGCAGGCGATCATCACCCTGGCGCAGTCGCAGTACTGGTCGGATCTCGACATCCGTTATCCGTTGCCGTGGAGCAACGAGGTCATCCCGCTGGCCAGCGAGTTCGGCATCACGCCGGAGGACATCTGGGCGATCACGCGATCGGAAAGCCTGTTCGCCCGCGATGCCCATTCCTATGCCGGCGCGCGGGGGCTGATGCAGTTGATGCCGGCCACCGCCCGCGAGGTCGCCCGGCGCGACTCGATCCGCTACGGCGGCGTCTCCGATCTCTACGATCCGACGACGAACCTGCGGCTGGGGTCCCGCTATCTGGCCGAGTTGCTGGAACGCTACGACGGCAGCCTGGCGCTGGCGGCCGCCGCCTACAACGCCGGGCCGCACCGCGTGGACCGCTGGAAACCCGCCTACCCCGTGGAGACCGCGATCTGGGCCGAGAACATTCCGTTCAACGCCACGCGCGGCTACGTGCAGAAGGTGCTGAAGCACGCCACCGGGTTCCACTGGCAACGGACCGGCCAGCCCATGCGCGTCAGCCAGCGGATGGGAGACATCCAGCCGGATATCGAGGTCGCCGAGTGAGTCAGACCTTCCTGGTCGGCGGCGCCGTCCGGGACATCCTGCTCGACCGACCGGTGCATGAACGCGACTGGGTCGTCGTCGGCGGCACGCCCCAGGCCATGCTGGATGCCGGCTACCGACCGGTGGGCAAGGACTTTCCCGTATTCCTCCACCCCGACACCCAGGAGGAATATGCGCTGGCGCGCACCGAGCGCAAGTCCGGTCGTGGCTATCACGGCTTCGCGTTCCACGCCGCGCCGGATGTGACGCTCGAGGACGATCTGCTGCGTCGGGACTTCACCGTCAACGCCATCGCCCGGACCGATGATGGCGCGCTGGTGGACCCCTACGGCGGCGTCGATGACCTCGACGCGCGCCTGCTGCGACACGTATCGCCAGCCTTCGTCGAGGACCCGCTGCGCGTGTTGCGCGCCGCCCGCTTCATGGCGGAGCTGGCGCCCTGGGACTTTCGCGTCGCCGACGAGACGCTGGACGTCATGCGCGCGATCACCGCGAGCGGCGAGCTGGAAACCCTGGCCGCCGAACGTCTCTGGCGGGAGACCCGGCGCGGCCTGATGTCGCCGGCGCCGCAGCGCTATTTCGAAACCCTGCGCGACTGCGGCGCACTGGCCGTGCTGTTCCCGGAAATCGACGCACTGTTCGGGGTGCCGCAACCACCCAAGCATCACCCGGAAGTCGATTGCGGCGTGCACCTGATGATGGTGCTGGCGCAGTCGGCACGCCTGGAGCATGAACTGGAGGTCCGTTTCGCCGCCTTGTGCCACGACCTCGGCAAGGGCATCACGCCAGCGCACGTGCTGCCGAGTCACCGCGGCCACGAAGCCGCCGGCGTCCCGCTGGTCGAACAGCTTTGCGGGCGCCTCAAGGTTCCGAACAGCTGCCGTGATCTGGCGGTGGTCGTCACCCGCGAGCATCTGCACGCCCACCGGGCACTCGAACTGCGACCGGACACCGTGCAACGCCTGTTCTCCCGGATGGACGCCTACCGCCGGCCCGAGCGGGTCCGCCAGTTCGTTCAGGCCTGCGAGGCGGACTCGCGCGGTCGCACCGGGTTCGAGGATCGCGACTATCCGCAGGCCGACTACCTGATCAGGCTGCACGAGGCCGCGCTGGCGGTGGATACCCGCTCCATCGCGGAGGCCGGCTTCAGCGGTCCCGCGTTCGGCAAGGAACTGGCGCGCCGCCGCGGCGAGGCCATCGCCGCCGCCAAGGCGGCTGGTGCATGAAGCAGATCAATCTGGCGGGGGATCTCCGAAAGGCCAGGACACGCACCCGGACGCGTCCGGACGGCGGCAGGACCTGGTCCTGGATCGGCCGCGCGCTGTTCGAAGCCGCGCTGATCGTGTTCGCCGTGGTGCTCGGTTTCATGGTGACGGCCTGGCGGGAGGATGCCGACTCCGTCGCCCGCGGCGAGGCGGCCCTGGAACGCATCACCGCGGAACTGCGCGCCAATCGCGAAACCGTTGCCGGCATTCTTCCCTACCATCAGAAGGTCGCCGACGCGCTGGCCCGGTTGCGCAAGACGCCGCCAGACACCCCGCTGTTCTCGACCCTGTTCGGCGCCGACCTGCCCACGCCGGGCGTCGCCCCGCACGGCGTGGGCGATCTTTATCTTCATGACGAGGCCTGGACCACGGCGCTGTCCCGCGACGCGCTCGCCCGTGTCGACTTCGAACTGGTGCAGGCCATCGCCCTGGTATACGGCGGCGCGGAATTTGGCGCGGCGGCCAGCTGGCGCACCATCCTCGAGCAGATCGGCGAGCGCGAGGCCTTCGCGCCGGACCACGATGGCGTGGCGCTGACACGCATGTCCTACACCTACCAGGAACTCGTCGCGCAGGAGCGGTTCCTGATCCGGCGCTACGACGAGGTGCTCGCGAAACTCGACGAGCGATAGTCATTCAACATCGCCGCGTGTGTTCATTCCCGCCCCGGGTCGGGCACACTCGAAACGGTCTCAAAACCCACGGACGACTCACGATGCGCAAGACGATCCTGATCACCGGCGCCAGCACCGGGCTCGGTGCCGGCATGGCACGCCTGTTCGCCGCCCAGGGCTCGGACCTGGCCCTGTGCGCCCGCCGTCTGCCGGAGCTGGAATCGCTGAAGGCGGAGATCACCGCCGCCCATCCGCAGGTGCGCGTGGAGGTCCGCACGCTGGATGTCTGCGACTACGACGCCGTGTTCTCCGTGTTTCGCGCCTTCCAGGCTGACTTCGGCCGCCTCGACCGCATCATCGTCAACGCCGGCATCGGCCTGGGCGCCGAGATCGGCAGAGGACGCTTCGACGTGAACCGGCGCACAGCCGAGACGAACTTCGTCGCGGCGCTGGCGCAATGCGAGGCAGCGATGGAAATCTTCCGGGAGCAGCACGACGGCCATCTGGTGATGATGTCCTCGGTCAGCGCCACCCGCGGCTTCAAGGGCCCGGCCGCGATCTACGCCGCCACCAAGGCCGGCGTGGCCGTGCTCGCCGAAGGCATCCGCATGGACACGCTGGACACGCCGATCCGGGTCTCGACCATCCTGCCGGGCTACATCCTGACCGCGATCAACGCGGACCTGAAGAACGCACCGTTCCGAGTCGATCTGGACACCGGCTGCCGCGCCCTGGTCAAGACGATCAACCGCGAGCCGCACACCGCATACGTCCCCACATGGCCCTGGACCGCGCTCAGCTGGGTGCTGCGTCGGCTGCCGGTCCGCCTGGCCGCGAAGATGTCCTGACCCGGCTAGCGGTTCTCGGCCTCCACGCAGGCCTCCGCGTCACAGGTCTTGAGCTGGTCCAGCGCAGATCTGAATGACTCGATCCGCTTCGCGACCGCCTTCGGTGGCTCCTCGTCGGCCAGCAGGTTTTGCCGCTGCCACGGGTCGTCGGTCAGGTCGTAGAACTCCTCGAAATCGGTGTCCCACCCCTCGGGCTCGACGTTACGGAGGTTCGAGTACCACTGCACGTACAACGCGTTCTCACCGGTCTCCGGATCGATGCGGCGGACCGCCTTGTACGCGGGATAGGCCATGTTGCGCAGGGCACCGAGCTCAAACCCGGCCCCCTTCTCCAGCAGCGCGACGACGGCGTCGGTCAGCTTGCCGAACCACTCCTTCTCGCGCGCCAGCTCCAGCACGGTCAGTTCGATGAAATGCTCCACCATGACCTGGCGGCGCCACGCCGGGGACTCGCCCTCCAGCCAGGGTTTCAGGCTGCGACCGTCCCAGCGATCCTTTTCGCGCTGAGGGCTGGCCCCGCCATAATCGGCCAGCGTGGGCGCCAGATCGTTGTTGAGCGCGATGGCCGGAACGCTTGGCGCCTCGGCCCCGCCGGGCGGGCGGACGACCAGCGGCACGCGAATGGATTCCTCGTAGGGCAGCAGCTTGGAATCCAGCCGGTGTTCCCCGTGGAAGTAGCCGTTATCGGATGTGAACACCACCAGCGTGCTGTCCCAGCGCCCCTGCGCCTTGAGCCTGTCCACGATCGCTCCGATCGCGTCGTCCACCGCGATCATGGAGGCCATGCGACTCTGGTGCTGGCGCTCCAGCGCCCGGAAGTCGCCGCCTTCCTGCGTCAGTTGCTCCACGCGTTCGCGAATCGTGTCGGGCTTGCCGGTATCGATCTCGTTGAAGGATGGCCGCTCGCGGAGAAAGGCCAGTGAATCCGGCAGCTCGCGTTCGCAAAGCCCGCTGTCGGCGTCGGACTCGGTCTTGGCATCCTTGCCCAGCAGCGGCCGGATCAGGCATTCGTGCCGGGGCGCCGGGCGGATCCATTCCCGAAACGTCGCGCGAAAGCCGAGCGCCTCGGAGTCCCTGAAGCTGCGGGTTTCCACATGCGGCGCCACCGGCTTGAACGCCAGGTAGAACGGCTTGCCGGGCTCGGCGACATCGTCGAGAAAGCTCAGCGCCTGATCGCGCAGGGCATCGGTCTGATAGGGGCCGTCCTCACCGCTGTGGTCGATGATTCGCGTCTCCCCGTCGACCGTCACGTTCTGCTTCCAGCGGTAGACGTCGTAGGTGTACGGGTCCAGCAGGCCGTACCAGGCATCGTAGCCGGGAGGCACGTGATCCGACCGGTTGAACATGCCGTATCCGTTGAGGTACTTGCCGATGTGCGCAGTGGTGTAGCCCGCGTCGTGTAGCAGCACCGGCAACGCGTGGGGCTCCCGGTTGTCCCCGCCGTAGTACCAGTACGCGACGCCCTTGCTCACGCCCAGAATGCCGTGGTTGTTGGCGTACTGACCGGTCAGGTAGGTGGCCCGAGACGGGCAGCAGACGGCGTCCGAGACAAAGCTGTTGGTGAACACCACGCCGTCATCCACCAGGTGCGTTCGGATGTTCGGCAGCCAGCCATCCTCCAGCATCAGATCGAACATCGGCTGGTCCAGGTCATCGACCTCCACCACCAGCAGATTGGGGCGAGACTCGGCCGCCGCCGGCTCCGGCGGCTTGGTCGCGGAGTCGCAGGCCGTTAGCAGCAGCGCTGCGCAGAGGACACTCCTGATGCTCATCGTGTGGCTCTCCATCACTGTTCCCGTCCCCGCAACGCAGCAGTGATGCGAATATCGGGCCGATCTTGAGACGGACTGCCGGACTCAGGTCAGGACGTCGCCGTAGCGATCGACAATCTCCAGCGCCATGCCGCGTTCCTCGTTCGCCGCGATCACGTGATGCTCGAACGGCGGCAGAAAGGCCAGATGGTCGAGAATCTCGGCCCGGACGCTGGCGGCGTTCTCACCGATGCCGCCGGTGAAGATCAGCCCATCCATACCGCCGATCGAAACGGCCATGTAGCCGATGTGCTGGGCGGTGCGCAGCGCGAAGTAGCGCAGCGCGAACGCGGCATCCGGCGCGTTGCTGTCGGACAGCGTCTTCACGTCGTTGCTGATGCCGGACAGGCCCTTGAGGCCGGAACGGTTGTAGAGCAGGTCCTCGACGGCGTCGAGCGAGTAGCCGAGCTCGCGTTGCATGTAGAGCACCGCACCGGGATCGATCGCGCCGCTGCGCGTACCCATCGGCAGCCCGTCCAGGGCCGTCATGCCCATCGTCGTGTCGATGCTGCGCCCGCCCCGCATCGCGCACAGGCTGGCACCGTTGCCCAGATGGGCCGCCACGACCCGCCCCTCGGCCAGATGCGGGAAGTCGTCACGCAGGCGGCGGGCGATCCAGGCGTAGGACAGGCCGTGAAAGCCGTAACGCACCACGCCGCGCTCGCGCATGTCGGCCGGCAGGGCGTAGAGGTGATGAAGCGGGTCGTGACGGGCGTGAAAGGCGGTGTCGAAGCAGCCGTACTGCGGCAGATCCGGGTGCCGCTCTCCCAGGATGTCGACGGCCGCCAGGTTGTGCGCCTGGTGCAGCGGCGCCAGCGACGCCAGCCCGCGCAACTCGTCCATCACCGCTGCATCCAGTCTGACGGGATCGGCATAACGCTCGCCCCCATGCACGATCCGGTGGATCGCGGCGGACATGGCGGCGACCGTTAAACCCTCCGCCTCCAGCCAGGCGAGCACCGCGTCCACCGCCCCGGCGTGGTCCGAATCCGCCGCCAGCGGCACCGGCACGGCATCCCCACCCGCCGTTGCCGCGGAAAAGACGGCATGACCACCGATGTCCATGACCTTGCCGCCGGCGAGCAATGGCAGCTCCGCCGCCAGGCCGAACAGCCGGAACTTCACGCTGGAGGACCCGGTATTAAGCGTCAGCAGCGTTCGCATGGCGCTACTTGATGCGGCCATCGCGCCGCGCGGCGGCCAGCGCCATCGCCACACCGCAGGACAGCAACCGCGTGCGCAGCGAATCCGCGCGGCTGGTCAGGATGATCGGCACGCGCGCGCCAAGCACGATGCCGGCGGCGTCGGCATCGCCGAAGAAGATGAGCTGCTTGGCCAGCGCGTTGCCGGCCTCGATGTTCGGGACGACCAGGATGTCGGCATCGCCGGCCACGTCGGAGACGATGTGCTTGTCGCGCACGGCCTCGGCGTTGATCGCGTTGTCGAAGGCCAGCGGACCGTCCAGCTCGCCGCCGACGATCTGGCCGCGATCGGCCATCTTGCAGAGCGCCGCCGCGTCGACGGTCGATGGCATGCGCTCGGTCACCGTCTCCACGGCCGACAGCAGCGCCACCTTGGGCTTGCGCTCCGCGTCCGGGAACAGCACCTGCCACAGCTCGATGGCGTTCTGGCAGATGTCCGCCTTCTCGGCCAGATCGGGGGTGATGTTGATCGCCGCGTCCGTGATCATCAGCGGCTTGTGATAGGTCGGCACATTGATCAGGTAGACGTGCGAGATGCGCCGCTCGGTGCGCAGCCCCGCCGCCTTGGGCACGACCGCCGCGAGCAGTTCATCGGTGTGCAGCGCGCCCTTCATAAGCGCCTGCACCTCGCCGCAGGCCGCCAGCTCGGCCGCGCGCGCCGCGGCCGCATGGCTGTGCTCCGCATCGACGATGCGCCAGTCCGGTGCGTCGATCCGGCTTTCGGCGATGGCGGCCCGAATCCGCTCGGCCGGACCGATCAGCACCGGCTCGATCAATCCTTCCTCCACCGCGTCGGCCACGGCCTCGATCACCTTGGCGTCCACCGGATGCACCACCGCCGTGGGCAGTCTGCCAAACGCGCGGCAGCGGGCCATCGCATCCTCGAAATGATCGCGGGGGCGGATGTCAATGCGCGGCAGGTCCTGCCGGCGCAGGCGCAGCGATTCGGTGGGTGCGCGAACGGTGCACTGCCCGGACAGCAGCGTCTCGCCCGCCGCGTTGCTGCACAAACAGTCGAGGACGACGCGGTGATCCTCGGCCCGCTTTTCGGCGACCGTCACGGTCACCGAAACCCTGTCGCCCAGCATCGCCGGATGACCGAAACGCAGCCGCTCCTCCAGGCACTCCGTCCCCGGCCCGGGCAGACGAGTGCAGATCAGCGTCGAGACCAGGCCGATCGGCCAGACGGATTGCCAGGAGAATTCGTGGGCGGCCGCATCCTCATCCGCGGCCTCCGGACCGGCATCGCCGGAAGCCGCGGCGAGCAGTTCGATGTCCCGGCGCGTGAGCACGCGACTCATCTGCGCGCTGCGGCCGACCTCCAGCGCATCGAAGGGGACGTTCTCCAGCATGTCCGCATGCATGGTTCGCATTGTTCCTCGTGATGGTGAACCGACGACGGCGGCGGGACGCATGGACGGCCGATGTCACGCGTGGGCCTGGACCGTACGACCACGCAACCAGCATGCCCACGCCACCCGGTGAGGCGGCAACCTCGGAATCAGGCGGCCCACTTGATGTTGCAGCCCATGCTGGGCAATTGATCGTCCTCCGGAACCATCCCACCAACCAGCAGGGCATCCAGCGCAGTCCGCAGGTCCGCCCCGGTCACCGGCACGTCGTTGCCCGGCGTGGCGCCGTCGAATCGGCCGCGATAGATTAGGCGCCGGCCGGCGTCGAAGACGAAGATGTCCGGCGTGCAGGCCGCTCGGTACGCCCGGGCCATGTCCTGCGTGGCGTCGTGTAGATACGGAAACGGCATGTCGATCTGTTTCGCCACCTCGGCCATCCGTTCCGGTCCGTCCTCCGGATGGCTGTCCGCATCATTGGAGCTGACCGCGGCGAAGCCGACACCCCGCCCCATGTACTCCCGGGCCAGACTCATCAGCGCGTCGCGGATGTGAAGCACGTACGGGCAGTGGTTGCAGATGAACAGGATCACGGTGCCGCGATCACCCGCCACCCGTTCATAGGAGAGATTGTCGCCACTGACGGTGTCCGGCAGCAGGAAATCGCTGGCCGTGGTGCCAATGGGCAACATGCTGGAAGGGGTTAGTGCCATGACGGTGCGTCCTCGAGCCAACCTGTGTGGTGTTCAGTGTAGGTGCAGACAACAACGACGTCCGCTCGTGCCCCACCGGCGATCCGCTCTGGACATTCGTCGGATCGCGGTGATTCAGACGTGCAATTGTCATCATCCGGCGCTAAGATCATCCGCCCATCCGGATAGGCGGATATGCGTCTTCGCCCGGGTGAACCAGATGACGTCCTGCGAGGTTCCGCACCGCGCGGGTTTCGCTTGCACAACCAGGTGACATTTCATGAGCAAATCCTTTCTTTTCACCTCGGAGTCGGTCTCCGAAGGCCATCCGGACAAGATGTGCGACCAGATCTCGGACGCCGTGCTGGACGAGATCCTGCGCCAGGAAGGCGACAACGCGCCGCACGCCCGCGTGGCCTGCGAAACCATGGTCAAGACCGGGGCCGTGATCGTCGGTGGCGAAATCACGACCAATGCCTGGGTCGACCTGGACGAGCTGGTCCGCGGCGTGGTCAACGAGATCGGCTACACCCATTCCGACACCGGCTTCGACGGCCACTCCTGTGCCGTGATGTCGCTGATTGGCAAGCAGTCGGCGCACATCGCGCAGGGCGTGGACCGTGCGACCAAGGAAGAACAGGGCGCCGGCGACCAGGGTCTGATGTTCGGCTTTGCCTGCAACGAAACCGAAGTGCTGATGCCGGCTCCGATCGAGTACGCCCATCGCCTCATCCGCAAGCAGTCGGAAGTGCGCCGTACGCAGCACCCGAACACGCTGCGGCCGGATGCCAAGTCGCAGGTGACGTTCCGCTATGTCGACGGCAAGCCCGTCGCCATTGACGCGGTGGTGCTGTCAACCCAGCACAGCCCGGACATCGAGCAGCCCGCGCTGCGCGAACTGGTGATGGAAGAAATCATCAAGCCGGTGCTGCCCACGGAATGGCTGTCAGAGACCACCAAGTACCACATCAACCCGACCGGCAAGTTCGTCATCGGCGGCCCCATGGGTGATGCCGGTCTGACCGGACGCAAGATCATCGTCGACACCTATGGCGGTTACGCCCGTCACGGTGGTGGCGCCTTCTCCGGCAAGGACCCGTCCAAGGTCGACCGCTCGGCCGCCTACGCCGCGCGCTACGTGGCCAAGAACATCGTCGCCGCCGGCCTGGCCGAAAAATGCGAGGTGCAGCTTTCCTACGCCATCGGCGTCGCCGAGCCGACCTCGATCATGGTCGAGACCTTCGGCACGGGCACGGTCGACGACAGTGTGCTGACCGCGCTGGTCCGCGAGCACTTCGATCTGCGCCCCTACGGCATCGTCACCATGATGGATCTGGTGCAGCCCATCTACCAGAAGACCGCCAGCTACGGCCACTTCGGACGCGAAGACCTGGATCTGCCCTGGGAGCGCACCGACAAGGCCGAGGCCCTGCGCGGCGCCGCGGCGGCCTGATCACACCCCTTTCGACCTCAATCCAATCGAACCGAATACGGAGCCACACATGAGTGTTGCAGCAGAAGACATCAAGACCGCGACGGACTACCACGTCGCCGACATCAATCTCGCCGCCTTCGGCCGCAAGGAAATCGCGATCGCCGAAACGGAAATGCCGGGCCTGATGGCCACGCGCGACGAATACGCGGGTTCGCAGCCGCTCAAGGGCGCGCGCATCGCCGGTTCCCTGCACATGACCATCCAGACCGCCGTGCTGATCGAGACGCTCAAGGCGCTGGGTGCTGACGTGCGCTGGGCCTCGTGCAACATCTACTCCACGCAGGACCACGCCGCCGCCGCCATCGCCGCGGGCGGCACGCCGGTGTTCGCCTACAAGGGCGAGACGCTGGAGGAGTACTGGAACTACACCCACAAGATCTTTGAGTGGGCCGACGGCGGCACGCCGAACATGATTCTGGATGACGGCGGTGACGCCACGCTGCTGATCGACCTGGGCGCCCGCGCCGAGGACGATCCGTCGCTGATCGCCAACCCGGAAAGCGAAGAGGAAACCTTCCTGTTCGCCGCGATCAAGAAGCGCAACGCCGAACAGCCGGGCTGGTACAAGAAGGTGCTGGCGAACATCCAGGGCGTGACCGAGGAAACCACCACCGGCGTCGCACGCCTGTACCGCATGGCCAAGGCCGGCACCCTGCCGTTCCCGGCCATCAACGTGAACGACTCGGTCACCAAGTCCAAGTTCGACAACCTGTACGGCTGCCGCGAGTCGCTGGTCGACTCGATCAAGCGCGCAACCGACGTGATGGTGGCCGGCAAGACCGCGATCGTCTGCGGCTACGGTGATGTCGGCAAGGGCTCGGTGCAGTCGCTGAAGGCACTGGGTTGCACCGTCTGGGTCACCGAGGTCGACCCGATCTGCGCCCTGCAGGCGACCATGGAAGGCCACAAGGTCGTCAATCTGGAAGACGCCGGCATCGTCGAGCAGGCCGACATCTTCGTCACCGCCACGGGCAACTACAACGTCATCCGTTTCGAGCACATGGAGCGGATGCACGACCAGGCGATCGTCTGCAACATCGGCCACTTCGACAACGAGATCGACGTCGCCAGCCTGGAGAAGAAGTGCAAGTTCGACGAGATCAAGCCGCAGGTTGACCACGTCGAATTCCCGGACGGCAAGAAGATCATCCTGCTGGCCCGCGGCCGCCTGGTGAACCTGGGCTGCGCCACCGGCCACCCGAGCTTCGTGATGTCCAACTCCTTCACCAACCAGACGCTGGCGCAGATCGAACTGTTCACCAAGGGTGACCAGTACGACAAGGACGTTTACGTCCTGCCCAAGCACCTGGACGAGAAGGTTGCCGCGCTGCACCTCGGCAAGCTGGGCGCCCGCCTGACCAAGCTGACCGAAAAGCAGGCCGACTACATCGGCGTGACCGTGGAAGGACCGTTCAAGCCGGAAGCCTACCGGTACTAAACGCCTCCCCACGCCGGCCGGCGGGAGCACACGCTCCCGCCGGCCGATTTCACCGAACCTGCGGTTGCATCACGCAACCCGGAGTCCGCATGAGCGAACTGCATTTCAGCTTCGAATTCTTTCCGCCCAAGGGCGACAAGGGTGCCGAGCGCCTCGCGGCCGTGCGCAAGCAACTGGCCGAAGTGCAACCCGCGTTTTTCTCCGTCACCTTCGGCGCCGGCGGCAGCACGCAAACCGGTACGCTGGAAACCTGTGTCGAAACGCTCCAGGACACGGGCACCCCGGTGGCGGCCCATATCTCCTGCATCGGCTCGACCCGGGACCGGATCAGCGAGCTGCTGGAGCAATACCAGGCAGCTGGCATTACCCGCTTGGTGGCACTGCGCGGCGATCTGTTGCCGGGCATGACCGACCCGGGCGAATTCCGCTACGCCAACGAACTGGTCAGCTTTATCCGTGAAACCACCGGAGACCGCTTTCACATCGAAGTCGCGGCCTACCCGGAATATCACCCGGAATCACCCACGCCGCAGACGGACCTGGACAACCTCGTCCGCAAGGTCAATGCCGGGGCGAATGCGGTGATGACGCAGTACTTCTACAACGCCCAGGCCTATGAGGACCTGTGCGACCGGTTGCAGGCACGTGGCGTGACCCTGCCGGTCGTCCCCGGCGTGATGCCGATCACCAACTACGAGCAGTTGATCCGGTTCTCCGATCGCTGCGGCGCGGAGATCCCGCGCTGGATCCGTCGCCGGCTGGAAGCCTATGGCGATGATCTGGAATCGCTGCGCGCCTTCGGCCTGGATGTGGTCACCCGGCTGTCCGAGCGATTGCTGGAGCTGGGCGCCCCGGGGCTGCACTTCTACACGCTGAACCGGGCGGAGCCGACGCTGGACCTGTGGCGGGCGCTGAAGCTGCCGATGCCAGCCTCCGCCGCCGCCTGACCCGTATCGGCGACCCGCCGACACGAAAAAGCCCGGCCGTGGCTGAGCACGCGCCGGGCTTCTTTTATTGCGGTCCGGGTTACTGGCGCTGGGCGATGGTCGCCAGATCGACGAAGTGCGCCGCGTAGCGGGTCGAGATGTCCGTGTACGCGTCGGCATCGGCCACCACACCCCATTCGCTGTGGTCGTAACTGCCGCCCTTGCCGCCGGTGAACGCCGTCAGCACACCGATGGCGCTGGCCAACCCCTCGGCCACTTTGCTGCCGGTGGATTGGGCGTCATACATGTCGGTGTAGAACGGCTCTGAGGACACCAGCGGCCGCGTGGACTGATAGGTCGGCCAGGACGTCATGATGGTGTCGCAACCGAGCTTGTGGCAGTTGATTGCCTCCGGCGTGATCATCTTCAGCATGCCGGTGGAGGCCAGCTTCACGGTGGCATCGACGCTGGCGCTGTCACGGCCGACGTTGCGGCCAACGAAACCGGTGTAGTTCTCGTCGCTGCTGGCGACATCGGCGAAGTCGATCATGATGTCGAGGTGCACACCCGTGACGCCCAGCTCGTTGACCAGCTTGGCTTCCAGCGCCTGCGGATTGCTGCGCGAGGCCTGGCCGAAGATATTTCTCAGCGTGCGCCCCGTGCCGTCGAAACGCTGGTCGAACAACGTCCAGCCGGTCGGCACGTAAACCTGGTAGTCCGACTTGCCCAGCGACCAGTCCACCGGCGTGCTGCGGCCCTTGGCGGCCAGGGCCTGATACTGGGCGGTTCGCGCCAGTTCGGCATGCGGCATCACGTCCATGCCGGCGGCGACGAGTTGCTGCTCGGCGCGGGCGCAGACGGTGTCGGTGATCGACTGCAACCGGGCCTCGTCAATCCCCTCCAGCTTGTAGAGCGTGCTGACCTTGGCTTCGACGCGGACCTTGTCCGGATCGTCGTAGGCGAAGGTGCCTTCCTTGGTCGTGGCGTAACCGCTGGTCTTGGTACCGAACGCCACCACGCAGGAGGTCAGCGCCACGCGCTGGCTGCCGCCGCGGGTCTTGGTATTGCCGGCCTTGATGAACTCCGCGGCCTGGGCTTCGGCCCCCATGGCCGGGTTGTAGGCCGGCGGCGGTGCGGATGGTGTGCTGGCGCAGGCGGACAGCAACGCGACGCTGGCGAGCGTCACGACGGATTTGAGCTGTGTCATCGGGGATCTCGATCGGTTGGGAGAGCGCACGGTAGCCGCCGCCTCTCACCGGCCATATCCCCCATTTGAGTCTACCCGCCGTCCAGCACGTGACCGCGGCGTCAACCCGAACCAGCGTACTCCCGCCAGTTGGCGTGGGTGTTCCAGAACGCCACGCTGCGCTGATAGGCCTCGCGATCCAGAGGCACGCCGGAGCCGCCCTCCTCCACACCCAGCGCGTTGCGCAGCATGGTGATCGGCGCCATCGGAATCTCCTCCGGCTCCGCCGTGGGCAGGCAACCAACCACGCCCCACTCGGCATCGATGACGTCGCCTTCCAGCGCCATCTGCTCGCGGCTGTAGAGAATCACGATCAGGTAGTTGGCGCGGGGCGGGTCAACACCTTCGAACCAGCGGGTCAGCACCGGCAGTTCCCTGGACGTGCGGGCCTCGTAGGCCGAGCGCAGCAGATGCCGGTTGGCGTCGCTGATCGGCACCGCCATCACCCGCGTTGGCGTCCAGTTCTCGTAGACCCAGAGCTTGCAGAACGGCGCGTAGCCATCGAGCCGGGCGACAGGTTCGACGGCGTTGATGTGGGCGACGAACTGCTCGGCATCGGTGCCCTGCAACTTGTCGGTGCGCCCCTTGGCGGGGAACAGACGCTTGCGGGCGAACCGGCTGAGGACAATCGATTGCGACATCGTTTTCAACGGGATTCGAACGGGCGCGGGAACCCTAATCCAGCACCAACAGGAATGCGACCCCGTCCTCCGCGCCCGCCGTCAGGCGCGTGCCAGCGTGTCGGCGTTGATGTCGCCCACGCTGGCAACGCCCGCCAGCGCCATCGTCAACTCGAAATCGGCCAGCAGGTTGTTCAGCACGTCGCTGACACCGGTTTCGCCGGCCACGGCCAGCCCGTAGCAATACGGCCGGCCGATGCCCACCACATCCGCGCCCAACGCCAGCGCCTTGAACACGTCGGCGCCGCCGCGAATGCCGCTGTCGAAGGCGATGTCGATGCGGCCATCCACGGCCTCGGCAATCGCGGGCAGTGCCTGGATGCTGCCGATCGCGCCGTCCACCTGACGACCGCCGTGGTTGGACACCATGATCGCGTCGACTCCCGCATCGACGGCGCGGCGCGCGTCATCTGCATGCTGGATGCCCTTGAGCACGATCGGCAGGTCGGTGCAGCCGCGCAGGAACCCGAGATCGTCCCAGGTCAGCGTCGGCCGGGAATAGATCTCGACGAAGGTCCGCACGGCTCTCAGCGCGTCACCCGACCCCAGCGCGGACAGCGTGTTGCCCGGATAGGACATGGCCGATTCGACCAGCGTGGCCAGCGCCTTGACGCTGATCGGCGCCCGCGCCGGCGCATCGCCGCCACCCTGACGCATCAGCTTGCGGAACACCGGATCGGAGGTGTACTGGGCAATGCCCTTGCCGCGCAGGAACGGCAGATAGGCCAGCCCCAGATCGCGGGTGCGCCAGCCCAGCAGCGTCGTGTCCAGGGTGACGAAGATGGCCTCGCAGCCAGCGGCCTCGGCCCGCTGGACCAGGCTCTCGACCAGCTCGTTGGACTTGCTCCAGTAGAGCTGGAAGTAGCGCCTGCCATCGCCCATGGCCTCGGCGACGGTTTCCATCGCCACCGACGCCTGATTGGAAAAGATGTACGGAACTTCGCAGGCCGTGGCGGCCCGGCCCACGGCCAGATCCGCCTCCGGATGCGCCATCTCCAGCACGCCGATCGGTGCCAGCAACAGCGGGCTGGCGAGCTGGCGGCCCAGAAACTCAGTGGCGATGTCCCGGGTGCCGACATCGCGCAGCATCCGCGGCACGATCCGCCACTGCTCGAACCCGGCGAGATTCGCCGCCATCGTCGACTCGCGACCGGCGCCACCGGCGATATAGGCGAACGCCTCGGAGGCCATGACATCGCGCGCCGCGACCTCCAGCTCCTCCATGTCCACCGGAACGGGCGAGCGGCGACCGGCCGCCCCGTTCACGTAGATCTCGCGTTGACGCAGCACCGCGCCGCGGGATTCCTGTTCCATCAAGACCTCCAACCCGCCGGGTTCACCGGCAGCCCGGCCCCGTCGTCAAAACCCATCGGCCGAGCATGCCGGCTGCCGCCAGGCGCCGCAATGCGGTCGCCTGGCGTGAAGCAACCGGCTAGCGCCCCGCCGCCGCGCAGCGCTGCCCCGCCAGATCGATACAGCTCCGATTGGTGTTGCCGAACGCATCGCGAATGCCACCCGGCGCGATGTAGGCATCGGCGCCACCGACATTCACCGACCACTCCAGCCCGTCGGCCGAGCCAGCCTCGCGCGTCCGTGTCGTGCCGTCGGCCGTGACCAGCGTCACCGTCACACCGTCACCGCGCCCGGTATCCGCCCAGGGCCGGAAGCTGCAACGATGGCAGTACTGCTCCTCGCCGCCGTTGGAATACCGGTGGAGATTGCGCTCGTTGCGCACCCAGGGAATCAGCCCCGTCTCGCCGTCACGGACGACCTTCCAGGTATCCGGGTAGTCCACCGGCCCCACGGTGCGCGGCCCGAACGCCTCGGTGGGCGAACGCGTGTCCGCGCCGGACTGGAACTGCTCGTGCAACGTCACCGGACCCAGGCCGAAGCGCAGCATGCCGTCCGCCTGCACCGGGGATTCCACCGTCATCCCGCCCCAGGGCCGCACCTCGAACGGCTCGCTGGTCAGGCTGTACGGCTGCGGCCCACCAAGGGTCTGGCGCAGCCCGGAGATCAGGAACCGATACGTCCCGATCGGCGTTGCGTAGGGCGCGTCCGGCCGGGTGGCGACATCGGCGTCGGTCACCGGCACTTCGGAGACGAAGGCCTCGTAGGCGGCGGTCCACACCCACTCGAAGCTGCCGGCGCGCCACGCGGCGTAGTCGACCGGATCGGGAACGACGACGCCCTGAATATCCCCGCCGCCCTCGACATAGGTGCCGCCCAGGAAGTCGACATGCAACGGGACTTCGCCGCGTTGCTCGCCGACCGTGACCCAGGCCTCGCCGGACCGGCGCTGCACGGTGACCTCGGGCATGCCCAGCCAGGTGGCGCCGCCAACCCACTGCACGGTCGCGGCGTCGAAACGCTCGATCGCGGCGGGCTGAGCCACGATGCGAGCCTCGCCACCGTCCGCCGGTTGCGTGACGTCGTAGACGGCGGCGATCGCACGTCCAAGCTCACCCAGCGTCCGGGCCAGCGCCTCCGCACGAAGCGATTCCGCGGTATAGGCGGTATCCAGCGGCGAGCCCGGCATGCCGGGGCCACCGTTGAGACCGGCCGCCAGCCGCGACAGGCGGGTATTGAGGAAATCCGCGCCATGCGGCCCCAGCGCCGCCAATGCCTTGCGGTAATGGTCATGCGCCCGGTACTCGCGGTAGGCCGGCATGTAGCCCCAGTAGTCGTTGCTCATGCCCACCGGCACCACCATGGCGTAGCCGTGTTCCGGGAATTCCTCGTGCGTGAAGTTGCCCTTGATCTCGGCCGGATCCAGCGGCTCGGATTCGGCATGCAGTCCGTAACTCAGGGACTCCCAGCCAGCGGCATCGTTGTGGATCTGCGCCTTCATCCGTTCGAAGGCCTCCAGCGTCGTGGTCAGCACGCTGTCATCCCCCCGCCCGGGATGCGGACAGGTCACGGTATCGCCGTTGACCACGCAGCCAACCTCATCCGCCCCGTGAACGAAATCGCCATTGTTGGCCGGGTCACGCAGGGGGTTGTCACCCGCATAGCCAAGGTCCCAGTCCCAGCCGGTGTGGATGTCGCCGGCGACCCGGTTCAGGCGGCTGATGACATTGAGCGCAGGATCGGTGAACTGCTCACAGGGACAGAACGTGACCCCCACGTCACCCAGCTTGAACACCTGGATGGGCACCGTGGCCTGCTCGCTGACCAGCCCCAGCGTGGTCGCGCCGTAGCTGATCGGCACCGGCACGCCCAGCTCGACGAGCTGGTCAACCACGCCACCGGTAATCTCGCCAAGGCGCGCGCGCACCGCGTCATAGGTCTCCGGAACGCTGGGGAAGATGTCTCCGAACACTGCCTCGAACGGCTCGACCAGATCGTCCACCGCCCCGAGACCGTCACCCACGTCATCGGCCACATGTTCGCAATCGGGGAAACCCAGGACCGGAATGCCCGGATTCGCCTCGTAGAACAGACGATCGGAGTTGCAGTTCGACACGCCCGGAATCGGTCGCGTCACCGGCGGCGCGAACCGCCGGTAGGCGAAATCGACGACGAAATCGTCGGCCATGGCCGCGTGCTGGCCGGAGTCCCAGGGTGTGTCCGAAACAATGTTCCGCAACGCGGCTTTCACGTTGTCCGCAACCAGCAATGCCGCCCGGTGCGCCCCGGCGAAGGCCGACTCCTGGAACTCGTGGCGCTCGTGGCCGGCATGCGCCCGCTCGTCCTTGTGCGGACCGGAGGTCCCGGTCTCGGACTGCGACATGATGTTGATCGCCCCGGTCTCGCGGTCCAGCAGCCGCATGGTCGCGTGGGTCACGTCCCCGGACATCACCTCCTCGCCCCAGACCCATTCGGGATGGATGCCCAGGACGATCCAGTTCGCGTAGTTGGCGCCGGTCGCGCGGTCGTCGAAGCGCAGCACGTACATCTGCCGCGAGGTGTAGTCGTAGGGCTGGCCGGCCGGCGTGTTCGGCGTGCGCTGCTCCTGCGACACCTTGGGCCCATAGGTGTGGCCGCGGATGTCATTGGCGTAAACCGCCGTCGCGCCCATGGTCACCGGCCGCATGTCGGCCGCCGCGGCGATGATGGCATCGCGCATCTGCTCGGCCATGTACTCGTAGAAGCGGATGTCGAACACATCCTGGAAGATCCAGGTGCCCACGGCCGGGGTCGAGTAGAACGGCGAGGTGTGGCTGTGCGAGACGGTCATCGCCAGATTCGATTCGGCGATGCCCAGCGGCTCGCGGCCCTCGGCGATCGCCGTCGCGTCGTATTCCTGCAGCAGTTGCACCAGACGACGGCGCAGCAGGTCATTCGGGAGGTACAGCTCGTTGGCGGCGACCGCGATGCGGCGGCCATTCGCCCCCTCGACCACCAGCGCGCGCGTGGTGATGCGATCGGCCAGCGTGTCCGATCCGACCTTGCGCGTGGAATGCAGATAGGGATCGAAACCGCGGCCGCCATCAATGCCGTATCCGGAATCGGCGAACTGCCCCGCGGACGGCCCCATGTGCCAGCTCGCATCAACCACCGCGGCGCCGGCCCGCGCCGCACCGTCCCCCTCCGGGGTGACCGGCGCGAGCAGGTCGCAGGCCGCGTTGCCGGCAAGCAGCGTCGAACACTGCGTCGCCAGCGTGGTAATGATCTCGTCACCGGCCGCGCCGAGGGTGTCCGTCAGCAGGCTTAGCGTGGCACACAACGCATCCGGCCCTTCCAGTCTGGCGCAGTAGGAGCCGAGCTGATCCAGCGTGTCTTCGACACCTCCGGCAACACCACCGCCGGGCTCGACATGACCACCGGTCACCGCCTCACCGGGCGGCACGGCCTGCACCGGAGGACAGTCGGCCGCACGGGTCACCCGCTGCTCGCCCTGCACGTTGATCACCCGGCCCTGCGGATGCAGGAAGTGCGATTTCTGACACATCCCGAAGGCGGTGCCGCGCGGGTACTGATGCGGATCGAACTCGTCGGCGCGCGGCGGTACGTTGCCTACCGGCGGGATCGCGGTCATCCCCTCGTCGAACTCGATGAAGGCCGAGGTGGTGGTACGGCAGTCACCGATGCAGTCCGCTCCGTCGTAGGCCGCACCGGCGTCACGCCCGACCAGCGGCAGGTCCCAGAACGGCGCAACATCGGGATCACGCTCGGCGAAGAACGCGTCGCGGGAGGCGACCGGATAGTTCACGCCCTCTTCGGCGCCGCGGTAGTACAGATCGGCCATGTCCACGCCGGCGGTGCGCGCCATCACCTGGGCGCTCCAGTGCGTGACCTGATGATCGGCGAACGCCGGGTGCATCAGGATCTGGTTGTCCGGTCCGGACAGCGCACTGTTGTCGATGATGTGGCGGGCGTAGCCGTTGTTCTCGCTGCGATCCCACAGCATCTGGATCAGCGCGAACCCGAGGTCGCGATCCAGATCGTCCGGATAGGCGAGGTACAGCGGCCAGGCGTAGGGCGGAATGCCATCGAACTCGTAGCTGTTGTCGAAATCCACGCTACGGCGCAGCAGTGTCGAGTAGTTCATCCCGACCACGCCGAGCACGCCGCGATTCACGTCCTTGGACAGCGCGATCACCGGCCCGCCGCTGATGCCGCCCTGGGAGTTCCCGTCGTAGAAGATCTCCGCGTTGGAGAACACCGGCTCCCCGCCGCTCTGGAACGCCGCATGCGCGGCGAACCCGTTCGGGTGGCGCAGCGCGCGGGCCAGGAACATGAAGTTCAGCAAACCCTGCTGCGAGGCATCAGGCACGACCGGGAAGTTCGACAAATCGACCAGCGCGCTGAGCACGTTGACCAGATCGCCGGTGGCGAAACCGAACAGGTCGACGCCGCAGAACAGGAAGTTGTGATCCGACGAGAACTCCGGCACGCGGTCGTAGTTGATCGCCTGATGGCCGTCGAGCAGGCCGTGACCGTAAATGCCGGCGCGGGCCGGCGAGTCCGGCGTGGCGTCCACCGGAATCTGGCAGGTGAACCGCGTGGTCATCGTGCCGGTGGAGTCCGGCAGGCCGTCGCCGTAGCGCAGGCTGGCCGGGTCGGCCGGATTGATGCCATCCAGCACGTTGTAGAACAGGCGGTTCGGCGGCAGGCTCAGGCCGTCGGGAATATCCAGCGCCGTCTGCAACGCTTCCGAACATCCCGCGGCCAGCGGAGCGACTGGCAGGCCACCGCAGAGAGCCTCCAGATCGAACACCAGGTTGTCGACCGGCGCGGGATCGGACGGTGCCACGTAGCTGGGCACGGTGATGGTGCCCTCGATGCGTCGGGCGATACGCCGGGAGGTGTTGTCACCGTAGGGCTGCTCGGTAACCCGCTCCACCGTGAACAGCGGCGCGGCACCCAGTTCGAGAATCTCGCCATCGGCATTCTCGACCTGGCCCAGATAGTTGACGAAGGCGTCGTCACGCATGTGCCGCAGACGGCTGATGGTGTTCTCCGCACTAGCGACGGTGAAATCCCAGGCCAGATAAAGCCCCTGGTTGCCGGTCACCCGGATGCCGGCCTCGGAGAGCACCGGGAACACCGACGCCGCGAGCTCGTCGCAACGCTCAGCGATGGCCGGCAGCGCGCTGCTCCGATCGTCCCGGCAGGTCGCGAACGCGGGCTGTGCGCCGATCGGGTTGCCCGCCGTGTCACGCAGGTTGTTCAGGACCACGACATAGCGCCGGCCCTCGCGAAAGTTGCGCCCGGGGCGGATCAGCAGCGCCGGGCGCCGGGCCGCGGGATTCGCCGTGCCCTGGGCGGGCAGCAGCAGGCCGGCATTGAGATCGACCTCGGCCCACACCGGGTGAGGCTGTCCGGTCTCGGCATCCAGCACCAGCACCGAACTGCTCGCGACATCCAGTGACCTGGGCAGATCCGTGAGCGGCGGCGCTCCCGGGATGGTGCCATCGGGGTTGGACGCGAGATCGGGTACGTAGGTGACGATGAGCTGCCCCGGCGAGAAACCGTCGTTGCGGTTCCACTCGCTGGGATCGATCGGCTTGCCGGCGACATTGCGGGGCATGCCGAGCACATTGAAGTTGACGCGTCGCCCCGTCCCGGCGGCCTGCGGGCTGCCCTGCGCCGCCGACACGGTGAAGTGGTTGCTGGGAAACGGCATCAGGCAATGCGCCGGATCGAGCACGTCGCAGCCGGCCACCGTGGCCTCGATGGCCGCGCCGATCAGATCCGTGTCATCCGGCTCCGACGGCGCACCGCTTCCGAACAAGCTGCAGACTCCCGCGGGCAGACCGGCATCCGTGCAGGCCTCCTCCAGCGGCGTGTCCGGATTCAGCAGCGCGCAGAAATCCCCGGGCAGACCGTTGTCGACGCAGGCACCCGACAGGCCACGCTGCACGTAGTCCAGGCGGCGACCGATGACGTTGACGATGCAATCCTCCGCCGTCGGGTCGCTCTGGCAGGCCGCCAGGTAATCCGGCACGTGCTCGCTCGCATCGGCGTCGAACAGCGGGATGTAGCCCTGGGAGCGCAGCAGCGGCGCGGTCAGCGGCCCCAGTGACACGAATTCCTCGTAGCCGGTGTACGGCAGCGCCAGACCGGTATCGCCGCTGGCATCGATGTAACTGAACTCCTCCTCCGGCAGGATGTACCCGAAGGAGTTCTGGGTCAGCCCCAGCAGCATCACGCGATCGGCCGGGTCGGCCAGCGAGCGGATGAACTCACCAAAGGTCCCCGTCGCCTCACCGGGAATCGTGACGACCTCCAGGCCGCCCTCGCCATCCCCGATACTGATGCGGGAGACCAGCGTCTGCGCGGTTGGCGTCACCTGCGGCAGAGTCGTCAGCGCGGAAGCCAGCTCCGGTCCGATGCCGGGAATGTCGGCGACCGGCAGGTTCAGGAAATCGTAGTAGCGATTGAACGCACCGAGACCGCCTGCCGCGATGAACAGCGGGTTGGTCACCGGCAGCAGCACGCTTTGATGCCGCACCGACAAGCCGCTGTCGATCACGCGCTCGACGGTGAAGCCCAGCACGTCGGTCGCCATGCCGGCGCCGCGGCTGCGCACCCGTGCGTAGGGCGTATCGCCGGAGGTCGGGCCGGAGGCCGAGGCATCGGCGATCGGCCCGTTGAAGTACAACGCCACGCTGCCGGCGAAGCTGGACTCCAGATGATCGACGGCGCCGAGCACGAAGTCCGGATGCGGCACCCGCGGATCCTCGTTGATCGATGTCGGATGCGCGTTGAACTGCAACAGGCTGGCCAGCACGGCGCCGCTGCGCGTGCCGCGCGCCTTGATCAGCGTCGCGCGGGTGTCGGCATCCTGCTCCGGATCGATCCGTCGCGGCCGGCGGTAGTTGTTCCACTGCGCCATGTCGCCCTGCCCGATCTCCAGTCGGGCCGGTTCCATGCTGCCCAGCGCGCGCACGGCGACTTCCGCAGCGGCCGGATAAAGCACCGTGTGAATCCAGTCCTGCGGCACGCCGCCCCAGAGTCCCTGAAGGTCTGCCCCGGCGTGGGTGTGCGTCTGCCCGAACACGATGTTGTCGGGCTCGATACCGGTGGCCGCGACCACGGCATCTCGCACGCCCTGCTGAATCAGGTTGCCGGCACCGACGGCGTCCAGCACCAGGAACAGCACCCGGGTGACGCTGCCGTCTTCCCGTGGCTCCTCGACGGCCATCGCGCGAATCCAGGTGTGTTCCTCACCCTGCTCGCCGACATGCAGCCGCTCCGCCGCCGGTTCGGTCAGCGAATCGCCGAATGCACCGAACGGGTCCGGAAGATTCTGCGTGGGATCGATGCCGAACCCACCCAGATTGAATTTCTGCAGATGCGTGGCTCCGCCGATTCGTGGCTCCTCGATGCCGTCAATCTGCGCCTGCGTCGGTACCACCGACGCCTTGGCCGCGCCGACGCGCAACTGTCCGGCCACGATCGGGTAAACCGTCACGGTGACGCTGTCCGACGCCGCGCGACCGCGCGTGTCGGTGACCGTGACCTCGAAGCTCAGCACCGTCTCCTGCTCGACATCGGGCGCGAGGAAACTGGTCACGGCGGAATCGGCCCCGATCAGTTCGACGACCGCTCCGTCGACCTGGGTCCAGGCGTAGGTCGCGATGCCGTCATCGGGATCGCTGCTCGCCGCGGCGCTCAGGATCACCGTGTTGCCTTCGTCCGTGCTCTGATCGGCGCCGGCATCGGCCACCGGTGCCGCATTCGGCGCCATGGTCACCTGCACCGCATCGGTGGCGCTGGCGCCTTCGTTGTCGGTCACCCGCAGGGTGACGCGAATGGTCGTGTCGGCCTCGACATCCGGCGCGATGAAGCGTGCGGTGGACTGATCGGCATCCTCGATGCTGACCGACGCCGTATCGCTGCTCCACGCGTATTGCGCGATCACACCGTCGAGATCGCTGCTGCCGGTCCCATCCAGCATGACGACCTGACCGGCGAAGCCCTGCCGGTCGTCGCCGGCATCAGCCACCGGCGGTGTGTTGACCGGCTCGACGGTGATCAGCACCTGGTCCGTGGCGCTGGCTCCGGCATCGTCGGTCACCGTCAATTCGAAGGTCAGCACCAGACTTGTCGTCGTCGCGGGCGCGGTGAAGCTGGCCTGCGCGCTGTTCGCGCCGGTCAGTTCGATGGTCCCTTCGCCAAGCAGACGCCAGCGATAGGCCGCCACGGTGCCGTCGGGGTCCGAACTGGCCGAGCCATCCAGCGTGACGGACTGCTCTTCGGCAACGCTGCGATCCGCGCCAGCGGTGGCCACCGGCGGCGTGTTGACCGGTGGGTTACCCGGCAGGTCGATAATGACGACTTCCAGGACCGCCGATGCGGTGGCACCGGCGTCGTCGGTGGCGGTCACGCGGAAACCGAGCGTGGTGTCGGCGTTGACCTGGGGGGCGCTGAAGCCGGGACGGGTGGCCTGCGGATCGTCCAGCACGACCTCCGGACCGTTGACCTGCTCCCAGGCGATACCGGCGACCGAACCATCCGGATCGCTGATCCGCGCCGAAAGCCTGACCATGCCGCCCTCGTTGATGGTCAGCGGCGAGTTCACGGAGACGACCGGAGGCTGGTTGACCTGACCGTCGTCGTTCATATCCGCCAGCGTCTGCTCGAAATGCGCGGCGGCGACCTCGGCGCTGACCAGTTCGCGCGCGGCCTTGCGGGCATCGCCGGTCGCGGCAGCCAGAAACGCCAGCACGTCGGTATCGGCACCGAACGCGTCGTGGCTCTGCGCGAAGTTCAGCGAACGCCCCTGCCCCGCGTCACGGGCTCGCTGGCTCACCTGCAGGCCGTTCGCGGGCTCCAGGTCTTCATCCAGCGTCAGCAGCAGACGGACGATGTTGAGGACCGCGGGCGGATCGGCGAACAGGTCAGCGCCGGTGGCACCGGGCACGAGGTCGATCGGCGTGATGATGTCGGCGCCGCTCGCGCTGCCCAGCGCGATATCGCCGATCAGAAATTCGAGCTGCTCACCGGAGGCGTAGGAAAAACGCCCCAGCGCATCGGTCCGCGAACGACCCGACGCAGCGGCGACTTCCAGGCCGGCCACCCGCGCGTCGACGAAGATTCCCGTGAGCGCGGTCTCCGGCGGTGATGTCGCATCGTCCCCGGAACTTCCCCCACACGCGCCCAAGACGGCCACGGCCGCCAGCGCAACCAAGCGTTGCATGCTCATTGTGTTGTCTCCCGCTGCCCGCATGACACGGGCCGCACAGCGTCTTTCTATTTATGGTTGGCCGGTCATTCGATGGACCGGCACTTTTTCATCATCGGTCGGAGACAACTGTAACGAAATCGTAAAAATTGCCCAGTCCTCAACGGGCATGGGGCTCAGGGGGTCGCGATCAACGCGTCCAGCGCCTCGCGAACAGCCAGGTCCTGCCGATCGCCAGCATGCGTTTCACCAATGAAACGGCCACGAATCACGCCATCGGCGTCCAGCAGATAGAACGCCGGCCAGTAGCGGTTGCCCATCGCGTTCCAGTACGCATGATCGTTGTCGACCATGACCGGGTGTTCGACACCCAGCACCTCGCAGCGCCGTGCCACCTCGTCCAGTGCGCGCTCATAGCCGAATTCGGGGCTGTGGATGCCGACGACGGTCAGACCCCGATCCGCGTAGTCCGCGATCAGGGCGTTGACCCAGGGAATGGAGCGGCGGCAGTTGATGCAGCCGAACGTCCAGAACTCGATGATCGTCGGGCCGCCGGACAGATCAGCCAGCGTCAGCGGCTCACTGTTGATCCAGTACTCGGGTTCCGTCTGCGTGAACGGCGGCGCCGCTGGCGCGGCCATCACGCTGGCGGAGGTCAGCCACAGAATCAGGGTCATCAGGCGCATCGTCATTCTCCGGATCGGCGGTTGGACGTCATCCCGTCACTAGACCGTGACAACCGCGCGATCCTCCCATCCGCCAATCATCGAGACTGGCGTTCACCCCAACTTCACGGCGGTCCGAATCCAGCCGATGAACGGCGTACTTCTCCGCCATGAGCCCGTCAGGGAAGAGGCTTTTGTTCACGCAAGATTCAGTCGATTCAGCCTACCGTTGGGCGTTCATGACGCGGGGGAGACAATCCGTGGAGACGAATGAAAATGCCAAGGGCAGCCTGGCACGATTGACCGCCAGCGCGGCAAGCCGAGACGCCTTCGAGCGCTCGGTGGAACAGGCCATCGAAGCAGCGCTTCGGCGCAAGCAGACGGAGTCGCTTTGCTGTCCCAGACCGCTCCACAAACTGGTGGACCGACTGACCCGGCAACTGGACATCCGTGGCGAGGATGTCATCGATGCCGTCCAGCGCATGGAATCCCGACGCGAGGTGGTGGTCATCAGCACCGGCGTCGGCTGGTCGGTCAGACTGGCCGAACACGACGGCGTCGACTCCGCCAACGGCGGCTCCATGAGCAGCGAATCCGCCTGGGTGATGATCCGCGGACAGCTGGACACGATGCGTACCGCGGTTGACGACTAGCAGCGCGACAGGCGATTGACCAGCGCGACCACGTCCGGCCCGCTGTGGTAGATCCCGAAGCCGAAACGCAACCGGTCGTCACGCACGTCGGTCACCACGCCGGCCTTGGCCAGCGCCTCCTTGAGCTGGGCCGCCCGCGGCGAGCGGAAGGTGAGGAAATTGCCTCGCGTCAGCGGCATCGGCGGAATCAGTTCGTCCATGCCCAGCCCTGCGACCGGCAACGCCGACAGCATCTGCTGCTGCAGACTCTCGACATGCAGATGGATGAGGTACGGGGTCAGGCTCTGACTCTCCAGCCAGTCCTGCACGGCATTGAATCGGTACAACGCGGTAGGGTCGAAAGTGGAGCCGGCGAAGCGCATGGCGTCCTGGGCGTAGGGCACGCCCTGCTGCGCGTCGGATAGCCCCTCGAAACCGGCGAACCAGCCGGTGTTGACCGGGCGTTCGCCCCAGCCTGGCGGGCAATGCATGAAACAGGCACCCTCGCCCGCCATCGCGTACTTGTAACCGCCGGCGAGAAAGAACGCGCGATCGGCCGAGACCGACCAGTCCACCGGAAACGCCATGAAGCTGTGGTAGCCATCGACGGCGATCAGCGCCTGTTCCGAGGCCACGGCCGCCACCGCCGCGTGGATGTCGGGCACGACGAATCCGGAGTTGAAGAAGGTCTGCGACAGGTAGACGAAATCGAACGCGTCGTCGGCCGCCGCCTCGGCCCAGCGGGACTGGAAGCTCTCGAAGGGTTCCACCGGCACCCGGGTCGCGACCGCCTCGCCGGCCTCCTCCCAGCGCTCGAGCTGGCGGGCGAAGGAATGGAACTCGCTGTCGGTGGTCAGCACCCGCATCGGCCGTTGCCCGACCGCGCTCGCCAGGCGCAGCACGAACTCGTGCAGGTTGGTGGCGAACGCCACCGTGGCCGGGTCCGGCAGGTTGAGCTGCCGCGCGATGTGGCGCTGCGCCGTCGGAACCACGGTGTCGAACACATGCAACCACTTCGCGTCGATCCAGCGGGCGGCATCGTCCCAGGCCCGAATCTGGGCATCGCGTGCGACATCCGGCCAGGGATGATGACTGTGCGCCGCGAAATGCAGCCGGTGCGGATCGGCCAGAAACCGGGAGAATGCGGCGGTGTACATGCACGCCAGTCTATCGCGCCCGGGGTAAACCCGAATGTGCCCCCCGAAACGCGGAACCGTGGTCCACATCCACCCGGCAACCCGGCTAAGATCGGAGCCATGAAATCCCTCTACCCAGAACTCCAAGCCCGGCGCACCGGCACGCTGCCCACCGAAGACGGCCACACCGTCTGGTTCGAGGAATCCGGCAACCCGGACGGGGTTCCCGTGGTGTTCGTGCACGGTGGCCCCGGCGGCGGTACGCAGCCGTTGTACCGGCGCTTCTTCGACCCGGCGCGTTACCGCATCGTGCTGTTCGACCAGCGCGGTTGCGGCCGGTCGACACCGCACGCGGAACTGGAGCACAACAACACCTGGGCGCTGGTCAGCGACATGGAGCGGCTGCGCGAGTTGCTGGAAATCGATGCCTGGGTCGTGTTCGGCGGCTCCTGGGGCTCCACGCTGTCACTGGCCTACAGCCAGAACCATCCCGATCGCACGCTGGCGATCATCCTGCGCGGCATTTTCCTGCTGCGGCAGCAGGAACTGGAATGGTTCTACCAGGACGGCGCCAGCCGCATGTACCCGGATGCCTGGGAGCAGTACATCCAGGCGATACCGGAGGACGAGCGCGACGATCTGCTCCAGGCCTATTACCGACGGCTGACCCACCCTGACGTGTCGGTTCGCGTCGCGGCGGCCCGCGCCTGGTCACGCTGGGAGGCGGCGACCAGCAAGCTCATCCCGAGCCTGGCGCTGGTCGAGTCGTTCCAGGACGCCCGGTTCGCCGAGGCCTTCGCCCGCATCGAAAGCCACTACTTCGTCCACGGCGGCTTTCTCGATCACCCGGACCAGTTGCTGCACAACGTCGACCGCATCCGTCACATCCCGGGCTTCATCGTCCAGGGGCGCTACGACGTCGTCTGCCCGCCCCAGACCGCCTGGGACCTGCACCGGGCCTGGCCGGAGGCCGAATTTCACATGGTGCCGGATGCCGGCCATTCCGCGACCGAGCCCGGCATCGTCGATCGACTGGTGGATGCCACCGACCGCACCGCGGATCGATTGTTTGGTCGGTGAGGCGCTACCAGCGAAACATCGGTAGCGGCGACCAGGGCTTCTTCAGGAAACGCTGACCGCCCAGCTGCAACAACCGCTTGTGGAAGCCCGCGTTGGCGAACCGACGCCGCCCGGCCTGCAACACGGCTCGGTCGATCCCGTAGCTCACCAGTCCCAGCATCACGTCCGCCGAATCCGCGCGCCGGTACGGGTCGATGACCTCGGCATGCGGCCCGGTGTAGGCCCGCAGCTTGTGATGCCACAGCACCATGCCGACCACCGGGTCCACCCAGCCGGGCTCGCCCAGTTCCAGCACGGCGTCGCGCGCCATGTCGGCGGAGGGTTCGAGATACTCCAGCGTGTGATCGGTCCAGATGCCGAGGTCGTGGTAGATCGTCGCCACGGCCGCCTGACGCATCGCCGTCTCGTCGTCGACCAGACTCGCGAAGGCGTGCAGCACCCGCGCGCAGTGATTGCGGTAGGCAATGTGATCGGAGCCCAGCAGCTCGCCGTATGGCTTCAGGCCCTCGTCCACCGTGACCAGGGCCAGATCGAATGGGGTCATCCAGTCGTCTCCATGCGGCGTGTCCATTGCGGCTCGAAACGCATGCCGGCCGCCTGCAGGCGTTCGATCAACGGTTCACCCATGGCCACCGCCGGGGTGAGCACGCCGGCCACCGCCGGCGTGTCGTCCAGCAGCAGGCATAGCGCCGACTCCGACAGCATCTTCGCCGTTTCGTCGTAACCGGGATCACCGCCGCTGATCTGGGTGCGGATCGGCTGGCCGCCGGCATTGGCCATGAACCGGACGCGAAACCAGCTGCGGGCACGGCGCTGCCGGCTCGGCCCTTCGCCCGGGGACTTGCGGGACAGCAGCCAGCGGCGCGTCGGACCAAACTGCGCCAGCGTGAAGAGCGTGGATGCGCCGGCCGCGGTGGCGAACACCGCCGGCAGACGACGCAGCTCCAGGTAATGCGCGTAGCCGAAATCCGGTCCGTAGCGATCCAGTGCCCGCGCCGAACGCAGAATGACCTGCGGATCGATGGTCGGGAACGGTACGGCCCATTTCCGTAGCTGCGGCTCGTAGTGCACACCCTGCATCAGCGGCTTGATCCGCCGGCCGTCGCCGCGGGGCGTGGCGCCGCGCTGGCGACGCAGCCGCACGTAATGCCGCAGCCGCGAAAACGCATGGATGGCCGAGTGCCAGGTCCCACCGGAGATGCGCATCGACACCCGCACGAAGCCGCGGATGCGAATCGGCACGCCGGGCGGGCATTGCAGCACCGTGTAGAGCACGCCCAGATCATGCGGAATGGAATCGAAGCCGCAGCAATTGACGATCCGGGCACCGGAGGCGCGGGCAGCCGAATCGAACTTCTGCAGGCAAAGCTCGACGAACTCCGGTTCACCGGTCAGATCGACGTAATCCGTGCCCTGCGCGGCGCAGGCCGCGACCAGCGCCGCACCGTGATGGATGTAGGGCCCCACGGTGGAGATCACCAGGCGCGTGGAGCCGGCCAGCTTCGCCAGTGACTCGGCGTCGTGGCTGTCCGCCTGGACCAGACCCAGCGACTCGCAGCGCGGATTGATTCGCGCCAGCCGGCGCTTCACGTCCGCCAGCTTGCGCACGCTGCGTCCGGCCAGCGCCCAGCGCAGATCGGCCGGTGCATGGCGGGCCAGATACTCGGCGGTCAAACCGCCGGTGAACCCGGTCGCGCCGAACAGCACGAGGTCATAGGGTCGATCAGACACGACGGCTCCCTTTGGCGCTGCGCTCAACCTGCACGCTCAATGTCCACTCCGTTGAACGGTGACGCTTACTGTACCCGGTTCGAACCGTCCGCTAGTCGATATTCACCGGCTGCGGAACCACCGCCTCGCTACGCGGATCGACCAGAATCTTGGCATGGGTTTCCGGGTCGGCCAGGGCATCGAAGGCCGCCGCCACGCCGTCCAGCCCGACCACGCCTGTGATCATCGGCGCGCAGTCGACCTTGCCTTCGGCGATCAGATGCAGCGTGTCGCGGTACTCCAGCGGGGTCTGGCCGAACACGAAGCGCAGGTCGATCTCCTTGTGAATCGCCATCGCTGGCTCGAAGCGGTCCACCTGCATGCACACGCCGACCACGACCACCCGCGACATCAGCGGCGCTCCGTCGATGATCTGCTGCACGACGCCGGGCACGCCGACGCATTCGAAGATCACCGGCCGCTGCGGCATGCCGACGCCCAGCGTTTCCACCGTGCGCCAGACCATGTGCCACGGCACCGGCAGCTTCGACAGATTCTCCTGGGTATCCGCCGCGAGCTTCACCAGATCCGGCAGCTCGTGGAAAAAACGATACCGGTCGCGATCGGCATAGGGATTGTCCTTGGCCGGATCGATCACCACATCCGCGCCGCAGCGCCTGGCCAGCTCGCGACGACCCGGCGAAAAATCGCTGGCGACCACGGTGGCCACGCCCTGGGCCTTGAGCAGGCAGATCACCGCCAACCCCACCGGTCCGCAGCCGATCACCACCGCCAGATCGCGCTTGGCAATCTCGCTGCGACGCACCGCGTGCAGCCCCACCGACATCGGTTCGGTCAGCGCCGCGAGCTCGGACGACAGGCCGTTCGGCACCGGCAGCAGCATCGACTCCTGCAACAGCATCCGCTCGGCATAGCCGCCAGTGGCGACCGGCGACAAACCGCACAAATGCACCGCATCGCCAACCCGCAGCATCGGCTGGGCGACCACCCGCGTGCCCGGCTTGAGGCGCCGCCGCGTCCGCGGCCCGTGATCCAGCACCGTCGCGCAGAACTCGTGGCCAAACACCAGCCGGTCCGTGCTGGCCGGAACCAGATCGCCGGCGCCGACGCGGCCGAGCAAGTCCTTCATCGAATCGCAGGTGTGCCGAAGATGCAGGTCCGACCCGCAAATCCCGCAGCGTTCCACCTCCACCAGCACCTGCCCTTTCGCCGGCACCGGATCGGGCAGGTCCATCACACTCAGTTCGGTGTTCTCGCAGACAACGGCTCGCACGGGCGTCTCCTCAGCGGTAGGGCGCGTCGGCCGAAAGTGCCGCGGGCCTGATTTTGTTGTTGTTTCCAATCATGCCAAGAACAACGACATGATCCTTGATTCGAGTTCTCCTGGAGACCGAACTGGTAGTCAGAGCCCCCGCGGCGAAGCCCGAGACCCTGAACCCGATCGTTGTCATCGATCAAGCCGTAAACGCCTGCCCGAAGACCGGACACGCACTCCGGAAATTCACATCACCAACTCCACTCTTCATGCCTCACCGGCAGTCGATTCAACTCCTCCCGACAATGACGCCAGCGTGGAAGATGGCGATCCATCAACGCGGTGAAACCAGCGTTGTGCGTCGGTTCGACGAGGTGCATGAGTTCGTGAACGACGATGTACTCCAAACACTCCGGCGGCTTTTTCGCGAGTTCGAGATTGACTCGAACAACGCCGGTAGACGGGCTGCAGCTTCCCCACTTGGTTTTCATGCGCTGCACCAGAACTCGGCTCGCCTGGACACCAACCTTGTCCTGCCACCGAGTGACCAGCGGATAGAGCAACTGCTTCAATTCATGGCGATACCAGGCATCCATGACCTCCGCCCGTTTTTCGGCGCTCATGCCCGGGCGGACCTGAAGAACCAGCTTGGAGCCTGCTTTTCTGACCCGCACCGGCGCGTCACGCTCCTCAACCTTGAGCAGGTATCGCTCACCGAGAAAGTAGTGGCTTTCTCGATTGACGTATTGGCGCGGTGTCTCACGAGGCTGTTCGCGCAGCTTCTTCTGCTGACTGCGAATCCAGCCCAGTTTGCTGAGCGCGAACACGCGGATGGTATCCAGATCCATTTGCAACGGCGCTGAAATACGCACCGCGCCCACCGGCGGGTAAACGCTCAGGTGGATGTTCTTGATGTCCTTGTGAACAACATCAGCATGTATCTCGCCGATCTGGATCGTTGCCGCCATCAGTATTCCGACTGTCTGACAATGATCGGAAACAGCGTTTCGACGGCTTCAATATCACCGAGCACGTTGTACATGGCCTGCTTGACGATGTTTTCCTTGGCCATCACGCCACGCCAGCCATCAGGACGATGCAACCTGATCGCATCATCGATTTGCAGCGCAAGCCTGGCCGTCACGTCTGATTGATCTCCGTACGCCGCTGGTTCTTCCGCCGCCACCGTCAATCCATCCATGACCTTAAGGTTGTTGTACAGCGCCCGTTTCCCCTGTGTATCAAGTTGCGCCGGGATGTCATCGGCCTGTCCCGCCTGAACCTTCCTGGCGAGTTCAGCGATCTGCTCCAGGTACTCCTCGTACTCGATCGCCCTGGCCTTGCGTGCCTTGATGATCTCATCCAGCAGCCTGGACATCCTGTCGTAGAACGCCGGATCGTTGAGGTGATCCTTGATGATCTTGCTGCGTACGTTGTTCTCGATCGTCTCGGCGACCGCTTCCTTGTCGTCCTTCACGCCGTCCGGCATTTCGGCGATGGCGCGCGCGATACCGGTTTTGACGATCAGCTCCAGCAGCGGCATATCGTCGAACGACGAGATCTTGCGAGGCTCATCGGCCTCGATATACGTATCGATCAGATGCCGCATGTCGGCCTCGTAGGCCTTGAGATCGATCGTCTCGCCACTGGCCCTGCGAATCACCTCGCGCAGTTTCAGGTGGTGATCGATATCGGTCTTGATACCGGCGACATCCGCAGCACCGTAGCCCGCGCGCTCCAACTCATCGGCAATGTTGGCGTAGGCCCGCAACAACGCGGCCGTCGCCTTGTACAGCGCCGCCCGCTTCGGTTCGCGCGCCTGCAATTCGGAAGCGATTTCCGTATTGCCGCAAAAATAGTGGATGTGCTCCAGCTCACCCTTGGGCGGCTCCACTGGCTCACAAAGCAGCTTGATAGCCTCGCGAGCTTCGTCTAGCCGCTCGCGGCCCTTGGTCAACCGGTCCTTCAGCAGAATCTCCGGACTGGCGGCTTCATCAGGCTCGTGCGCCAGCTCCGAGGTATAAACCGCAATCGCGTTTTCCAGCTTCCGGAACAAATCCTTGTAGTCGACGATGACACCGAATTCTTTGTCGTCGCCGTCCAGCCGGTTGGTCCGGCAGATAGCCTGGAACAGGCCATGGTCCTTCATGCTCTTGTCGATGTAGAGGTAGGTGCAGCTCGGTGCATCGAAGCCGGTCAGCAGCTTGTCGACCACGATGAGCAATTTCATCTGCGCCGGCTCCTTCCTGAACCGATTCTTGACCTGCTCCTCGTAGGTTTCGGTCTTGGTCATGCCCGGCCGGGCATCCACATCCTCCAACAGCTTTTCGTACAGCTTGTAGATGAACTCCTTGTCGGTCTCCGTGTTGGCGCCGGTGTCCTCGGTGGTGATGTGCTGGGTCAGCGGACTGTAGGAGGTCACGACCGCACAGTGCCCGCTGAAACTCGTCGCCTGGAACCGTTCGTAGTATTTGCAGGCTTCGTAGATGCTGGAGGCCACCAGCACCGCGTTCCCTCGCTGATCGGACAGGCGCGGCCGTACGCTGAAGTCGAAGATGATGTCGCTAACCACCCGGTCGATGCGTGAACGGGAACTGAGCACTCGCTGCATCGTGCCCCACTGTTCGCGCAGTGCGGCCTTCTGCCAGTCGTTCAGCCCCCGGGTCTTGGCCTCGAACCATTGATCGACCTTGTCCTCGGAGCCCAGCCGCTGGTCAATGTCACGTGCCTCGTAGACCAGGTCGAGCACGACCTGATCCTCGACCGCTTCGTCGAACAGGTAGGTGTGAATGTAGCCGCCGAACACTTCCACACTGGTCTGGTCCTGCTTGAGCAGCGGCGTACCGGTGAAACCGATGAACACCGCATTCGGCATCAGCGCCTTCATCGTCCGGTGCAGCTTTCCGCTCTGGGTGCGGTGACACTCGTCGACGAACACGAACAGCTCGCCGACCGTCTGAACCGGCTGCGCCTCCAGCTCGCGAATGAAGCCTTCGAAGTCATCCACGTCCTTGCGGCCGAACTTGTGCACCAGCGAGCACAACAGGCGCGGCAGCGGCTGGCCAAGCTGATTCATCAGTTCCCGGCCGCTGCTGGTGCGCTTAATCGGCACGCCGGCATCGGTGAAAACGCCTTCGATCTGCTTGTCCAGCTCGTCACGATCAGTCACGACCGCCACACGCGCCTGGGCGTTGTTCTCCAGAATCCACTTGGCCAGCAGCACCATCACCATGCTCTTGCCGCTGCCCTGGGTGTGCCAGATGATGCCGCCCTCGCGGCGGCGCACATGGTCCTGCGCGGCCTTGACGCCGAAGTACTGATGCACGCGCGGCAGCTTTTTCACGCCAGCGTCGAATAGCACGAAGTCGTACAGCAGCTCGATCAGCCGAGCCTTGTTACAGATCTTGAGCAGGTACTTGTCCAGCTTGAAGCGGGTGTTGTCCGCCTCGTCTTCCTTCCACTTGAGAAAGAATTTCTCCGGCGTGCCAATGGTGCCGTACCGCAGCCCTTCCGAGTCGTTGCCAGCGAAGATGAACTGCACCGTGGAAAAGAACGGTCCGATAAATTCAGGACGCTGATTGACGATGCTCTGGCGAATGCCGTCCGCAATCGACACGCGGCTGTTCTTGAGTTCCAGCACCGCGATGGCGATACCGTTGAGGTAGAGCACGATGTCCGGCCGCTTGTCGTGCTGGCCGCAGACCGTCACCTCCTCGGCGACGGCGAAATCGTTGTTGGCGGGCTCGGCCCAGTCGATCAGATGGACGGTATCGGTGTTCTGCCCCGCCGCCGTCTGCACCGGCACGCCATAGCGCAGCAGACCATAGACGGCCCTGTTGTTGTCGTAGAGGCTGCGTCCCGGGTTGTTCGCCTCGCGCCGAAGCTGATCCAGTGTGCGGGCGATCTGCGAAGCGTCGTAGCCCTGCTTCGTCAGAAAATCGCGGAGAACATCCGTCTCGATGTTGGCGTTGCCGCTGCGATGTTCCCAGTTGCCCAGGTAGCGGTAGCCCAGTTCCTCATCGAGCAGCTTGACGATGCGATTTTGCGTTGCCCGTTCGGACTTGCCGACATCGCTCATGCGTCAGGAGACGGGATCGCTACTCGCCACGACCCGAGCGCCGCCCGAATTCCTCTTGGCTGATGGTTGCGACCTGCCCGGATTCGACATCCGCCTCATTGATCGGCAGTTCAGAGGCCGGCACACGCACTGTACGGCCATTGCGCCACATCACCGCGTACTGGCCCAGTCGGCGCTTGCGATCGAGCGCCGAGGCAACAGCGCGGTCCAGCGCGTCACCAATGGCTTGTGCGTTCAGTTCGGCTGGTGTCATGACTGTGCCCGTTGCTCAAGCAATTCAAACAATTCAGCATCCATTATGCGTCGCTCGTCGCCTTCCTGGCTAAAAATCAACCGACGCGACGCATCGGCGTTCAGAAAGCAGCGCGTGCGATCCACCGCACCCGCATAGTGCTCCAGCAGGTTACGGAGGCTACGCGGGAATCGACGCTCGATCACATCCGGTGGCACCGAATGCCCGCCGTGGGCAATCCGTTCGGCCACACGCTCCGCCGACATGAGGACGTCCGGCAGAGCCAGGTAGATCAACTCAACAATCCAGCCATCGCGCCGCAGTTTCTCGATCAGTCGCAGGTAGCCGCGGCCTGACAAGGTGGTCTCAAAGCCAAAACTCTGCCGGCGACCAATGCACTGGCGAATCTCCTGCATGAACAGCCGGCTGGCGGCCCGCAGCTCGGCCTCGGGCGCCAGTGGCGACAACCCCGCCGCAATCAGGTCCGCGTTGACGAAATGGCGACAGTTCGCGACCTCGGGCAAAAAACTGAGCGCGAACGTAGTTTTGCCTGCGCCGTTCGGTCCGGCGATGATCCAGCAGGTGGGGCTGGTCATACCAAACGGATACGGCCGGTGAGAAGTTCGGACATCATGGCTTGTTTCAGTCCCTGAGCTTTTTCCAGTCTTAGCTTCTCGGCTTCCAGTTCTCGGTCCATTGCAGATAAAACATCGGCAATTGCCGACTGCTCGTCCTGCTCGGCGGGAATAGATAAAGCGAAGGCATCCAATTGCCGTTTACCGATTTCAAGAAAGGTGCTGCCCGCACACAACGCGATCAGATTCTGCTTCTGCGTTTGCATCAGGTAGAACAGAAACTCATGGTCAGTGCCCGCAATCGGGACAAGGTTCTTGAAGCCTTGGTTGGTGGTGATTGGTACGGTATTGATTGCGCATTCGCCAATAGTCGCCCTGGACGTCATCACGACAGATTTAGCAGGAATCAACTCAGCGGAACTTGACCTTAAGCCCAACTTAGTAATCGTTCTCACGGTTCGGGCCAGGAATTTACCTCCCCGAAGAGCAGTAATATCGGTCGGCGTACACCATGGAATCTCACCATCCCAGTTGCCGCGAACTGTTGTGCTTGGCGTTCCACCCGACCGTATGTCTGCAATTCTGCCAAGTTGGCATTCAATCCATGGTCTTGAAAACCCCGGCAACCGCCGCTTGCCCGTCAGCAACTCCTGCATCACGCCCTGCTTGATCAGGCGCTTCTTGGCGATGAACTGTTCCAGGGATTCGATCAGGGCGTCCGTGTCGCCGAGGGCCTTGGCGATGGCTTCTTGCTCTGCCAGTGGCGGCAATGCAACCGGCAAATTTCCTAGGGACGTCTTGTTGATGGACGCGAGATTCGTGGTCTGCCGGCCCGCCAACAGGAAGTACCGTCGTGCTGCGCTACCCGCAGTCCACGCGTTGAGAAATTCGGGCAGGACTTGCGAGCCGCATCGCACGACGAAAACATGGTTCTGGTGGACGCAGGGATTGTATCGACCAGTCCAGATCGCTCCCCTGCCAAGTTTGTCCAGATCACCCCCTTCGTTCATCAAGACATCGCCCGGTCGGACGCTATATCGGTTCAGATCGGCGCGATTGACCCGCAGGGTCTTCATCTCGCGAAGGTCGAGATAACCGTCCTGCACATTGGCAACGCGTAGATAGTGAACGTCGACCGGGTCGGCCACGTCAGCGGACGAGTTCTTGGCAATTCCGGTACGAATTTCCGCAATTTCATGCAGCTTCCTCTCAGGCCAGCCATCGAACGATCTGGCCTGATCGGGCATTCGAGCGACTTCGTAGACGCCACGTGCATCTCTCAGTTCCACACGTGCCCCATGCGTTCGAGATGACTTCTGACCTGGCTTTCCAAGCCAGCGACTTGTGCCGTGAGTGCCGGAGCTGACGTTTCGTAACGCGACGAAAGCTCCTGAAGTCGAATGGACAATTCCTGACTCACCCGATCCATTTCCCCATGGACCGCCGCTGACACAACGGCCATCCACTTGTCATCCACGACCAACACCTTGACCTCGTCCTCGCTCAACTCCGGGTACTGGCGGTACGCCAGCTCATCCAACTCGGCGTCTGCGGCCTTGATGGCCTTCTTGAGCTGCCCGACGCGGTTGTTAAGCGTTTGCCATGACCGAAGCACCGTCACCTCGTCCGTGCTGTCCCCGGCGCCGACCATCTCCTTGAGTCGTGCGTTCACCTCACCCTGATTGATTTTGTCCAGTTCCGCGAAGGCACCGTCCTCGCCACTGTGTTCCTCTTCCAACTCGGCCTGCTCACTCAGAGCGGCCTCGAGGTCGGCCTCCAATTCGTTGAGCCTGCTCTGCTCGGCAGCAAAATAACGATTCACCACGAGCGCTTTGGGCACCAGATCGCAGGCCCAGCCCTTGTCCCTCTCCTTACCCTTCTTGTCCTTGACCACCACTCGGTAGGTCTCGGCCTTCCAGCCCTCGGCGGCGATCAGGTAGCAGTCGTCCTGCATGGTCTCGGCCCAGTAATCCATCAGGTGCTGATAGACGTCGTACTTGCTGATCAGCGGGCGCCCGTCGTAGTGGCCGAGCAGGTCCTCGGCCAGCGTATGAATCACCGCCTTGGGCTGGCAGCCCGCGGTCAGCCCCTTGAGCAGGGCCGCGCTGCGTTCGCGCCAGTCCTGGAACACTGCTTCCATCTGCCGGATGTACGCGGCGAATTCCGGATGCTCGTAGATTGTCGATTTGATCGCGTCCCGATCCACCTCCAGGTCCAGATAGCCCGGTCGGTTATCCCGGAACAGGGTTTGACGAAGGCCGGGGCATACGTCCCAGTAGGCTTGCAGCGCATCGATGTCGCGGGCGGGAATGCCGCCGTTCAGGTGGCCGTCGATGTCCTGAATGTCCTCGGCCTCTCGGCTATCGATGTAGCGGGGAATGTTGAGGTTGAAGTCGTTCTTGTGCTCGATCTCGTCCACCGACACCAGACGCGAGTAGCCGGGCAGTTCCAGTTGCTTGTTGAACACGTCCACGATCTTGTGGATGTCCTGGCTGCGCAGGCGGTTCTTGGGGCCATCCTTGGCGAAGCCCCGGCTGGCGTCGATCATGAAGATGCCCTTGCGCGCGTCAGCATGTTCCTTGTCCAGCACCACGATGCAGGCCGGAATGCCGGTGCCGTAGAACAGGTTGGCCGGCAGTCCGATGACGCCCTTGATGACACCACGCCGGATCAGGTTGCGGCGGATGTCGGCCTCGGCATTGCCTCGGAACAACACGCCGTGCGGCAGGATGCAGGCGCCCTTTCCCCGGTTTTTCAGCGACCGGAGAATGTGCAGCAGATAGGCGTAGTCGCCCTGCTTGGCGGGCGGAATGCCGTAGCCCGTGAAGCGCTCGTGCACGTCCTTGTCCGGCGACAGGCCGGTGCTCCAGCGCTTGTCCGAGAACGGCGGATTGGCCACCACGAAATCGAAGGTACGCAACTCGCCATGCCGGGTCAGGAACCTGGGGCTGGCCAAGGTGTTGCCGGGCTTGACCTCCGCGCTGGCATGGTCGTGCAGAATCATGTTCATCCGGGCCAGACCGGACGTGGCTGCGTCCTTCTCCTGACCGTACAGCGTGACCCGCGTGCCGGCTTCCTCACCCACTTTCAGCAGCAGTGAACCGGACCCGCATGTCGGGTCGTAGACGGTGGTCTGGGCGCTGGTTTTCGCGTCGTGAATGCCGATGATCTGCGCCATCACGCGGCTTACTTCAGCCGGTGTGTAGAACTGCCCCTTGCTCTTGCCCGATTCGGTCGCAAACAACCGCATCAGGTATTCGTAGGCGTCGCCCAGAATGTCGTCACCGTCGGCGCGGTTACGACTGAAGTCCAGCGCCGGGTCTTCGAAGATGCCGATCAGGTTGGTCAGCTTGTCAACCATCTCCTGGCCGTCACCCAGCAGCTTGGGATCGTTAAAATCAGCGGTGATCGACAGGCTGTTGGCCTGTGCCAGCGGCTCCATGATCTGCGTGTTGATCTTGTCGCCGATGTCCGGCTTGCCCTTCAGCGCCACCATGTCCTGAAAACTGGCGCCGGCCGGAATCCTGATCTCGGCAAACGGCTTGCCGACGTACTTGTCGGAGATGTACTTCACGAACAGCATCGCCAGCACATAGTCCTTGTACTGGCTGGCATCCATGCCGCCACGCAGTTCATCGCAGCTTTGCCAAAGGCGGGAATACAGTTCGGATTTCTTGATCGCCATGCTTGGCCTGGTGTCCTCTTGTTCCGATGTCGCCACTGCCAGGCGGCGAAATTGATGGCGGAGGAATCTACTTCATCGAGTGAAGTCAATCACGCCGAGCACGCTGTTATGCGGGCATCAGGGCAGCGACCAGTGAGACCATCGCACCAGACGTTGGGCCGATCTCACCGCCGAGGGAACGCCTATCACTTTGCGAACTCAGCAAGTCCCGGGCCACTACCCGGACCACTCGCACGACCGCTCCACGGCGGGGCGACACCGGTCGGAACCCGCACGGCATCACGACCCCGTAACCAAGTCGTTATAGTGGCCGTTTCTTGGCAGAGACCCGTTCCCCATGCGTTTAGCAACCCTTCTTGTTGCGGTGCTGGCCGTGTTCAGCGCCCAGGCCGCCCCGCTGGGCCTTGAAAAGGCATCCGCGCTCGAATCAATCGTCCAGATTCAGCCCGAACTCGTCGCCCGGCAGGCGGCGCTGCCGGAACCCGACGCATCCGGCCGGTTCCCGATCGCTCGTGGCGTCGTCACGGACTGGACCAGCTCGACGACCGGCCTGTGGGAACGCCTGCCGAGCGGCGAACAAGTCTGGCGTGCCCGCGTGTTCGCCGAAGGCGCGGTATCCGTCGGAGTCGCGCTGTCCCAGGATTTCGAGGTCGCCGGCCAGCAACTGGCGATCTACTCGCCCGAGGGCGACAGCATCAGAAGCCTGCGCGCGCCGTCCCGAGCCGGGGGCGTGGTCCACAGCCCGTTGATCAGCGGCCATGAGCTGGTGGTCGAACTCGCCCTGCCCGCCGGCACCGCGGTGCGCCCGACGGTACGCATCGAACAGGTGAAGTCGGGCCAGTACGACCCCAACAAGGCCGATGCACCGCAGAAGTCCGGCGCCTGCAACATCGATGTTGTCTGCCCCGAAGGGGACGACTGGCGGGCGGAGATTCGATCGGTCGCCCGATTCGAATTCACCGAACTGTTGCTGACCTATCTCTGCACCGGGCAGTTGCTGAACAACACGGCGGAGGACTTCCGCCCGCTGTTCCTGACCGCGAACCATTGCGTCAGCAGAGAGAACGTGGCGCAGTCGGTGAACCTGTACTGGAATTACGAAACCTCGAGCTGCGGCGGCACGCCGGATGGTTCGCTGGCGCAGGTGCAGGGCGGCGCGACACTGCTGGCGACGAATTCGGATTCCGACTTCTCGTTGCTGGAACTGACGGAAACACCGTCCGAGGACTTCGCGGTCTACTACGCCGGCTGGGACGCCAGCGGCACCACACCCGCCGGCGCCATCGCCATTCACCACCCCTCCGGCGACGAGAAACGCATCAGCTTTGAATACGACGCACTGACGGCCACCAACTACAGCGAAGACGATCCCGACGCCAACGGCACGCACTGGCGCATCGAGGACTGGGATCTGGGGACGACGGAGGGCGGGTCCTCCGGGTCCGCCATCTGGGACCCCAACCATCGGGTGATCGGACAGTTGCATGGCGGCGCCGCGGCCTGCGGCAATGACGATCCGGACTGGTACGGGCGGCTCAGCGTGAGCTGGGACAACGGCGCCGACGACAACAGCCTCAAGCCCCACCTCGATCCCTACAACTCCGGCGTGCTGACACTGGATGGCGCGGATCCCTCGGGTAACGACGAGGAACCGGATCCTGGCGAAGGAGGAAGCACCGCACCCGGCGGCAGCAGTGGAGCACTGGACTGGCTAACCCTGAGCGGTCTGTTGATTGGGTTCAGGCTGCGTCGGCGCAGGCGTCTCTAGGACCACACTGCCAGAACCCGGCCCCTCGGATGCTGCCGGGTTTCCCGCGGCATCAGGCTTCGCGGCCGAGATCAGAGGCAACGGATTCATCGATCAGGCCAAGCGTTTCACGCGATCAGGGCCGGGACACCTCAAGGCTGAGCTGCGCACGCAGGTTCGCCAGCACCTGGTCGCGGGCATTGGCGTCACCCAGGGCCAGGGCGGTCATGTCGACGCCATCAAACCAGCGGTCGTAGTGCAGGCTGAGGGTGACGCTGGCTTCGCGGTGGTCGGAATCCAGTGACAGCACGCCGCTGAACTGGCGTTCGATAGGCAGTGGCGCGAGGCTGACGTCCAGTTCGAAGGCGGCGTCGGTGTCGCCGTAGGTGCCCCGCAAGCGCAGGCTGTAGCCGACCATGTCCAGGTCGTCGGGCAGTCCGATGGCGTCGTCATCGGCGGCGGCGATCTGCCATCGCCCACCGCAGTAGCTGGCGACCGGCGGCGACAGGGTGCCCAGCAGCGTGCTGTCCGCATCGTCCCCGGTCAGGTCGATGACATGGGGCTCGCCGAGCCGCGTATCGCTGCTTTGCGTATGCGCCTGCGCGGTGCCGATCAGACCGTCCAGCAGCATGCGCAGCACAAAGCTCGGGCTGGCGCAGTCGTCGGTGATCTCGACGCTGCTGAGCACCAGATAGGCCTGCGACAGCGTCACGGGCACACCCTCGGTGTTGTCGAAAGTCTTGTCGCCGGCAGGGGTTGGCGCGGTATCCAGTGGCGTGGTCTGCAGCAGCCAGTGAACCTGGGTGCCGACCGAACTCTCGCCGCCACCACAGGCGCCGAGCAGCAAGGCGAGGAGAATCAGACAGCGCTTCATGGGCAGTTCTCGTTCATGGGGACCGTGCCGAAGGGATCGGCGATGTCGGGATTGCAGACGAAGCTCCAGTCGGTCAGCGCGTTCAGAAACGCCAACAGGTCGTCGACCTCGTCATCGGTGATCTGGAAGCCGACGACCAGGGTGTCGGTGTACGGACTTTCGGCGCCGTCACCGGCGGTATCGCCGTCCTCGATGAGCCGGCCGCCGCGGGCGTAATGGTCGACGATCACTTCGCGCAGCGTGGCGATGCTGCCGTCGTGCATGTACGGCGCGGTCAACGCGATGTTGCGCAGCGTGGGCGCACGGAACTTGCCCATGTCGGCCGGGTTTTCGGTGAACTCGTAAAGCCCCTGGTTGCCGGCCGGATAGTTGCCGACCTCCAGCGGCAGCCCCGGCCCGGGACCGGCGATGTTGTAGAGCCCGTTGTTCTTGTATTCGATGGTCTCGATGACCGAGCCGTCATGCTGCACGGACTGGGCGAAGTTGAACGCGCCGTGGCAGTGGAAACATTCCAGCCGCTCGGAGAAAAACAGCTCGCGACCACGTTGCGCCGAGGCGGACAACGGCTCGGGGTCGACACTGCGCTCGGAGCGGTCAAAGGCCGAGTCGCCAGAGATGAGCGTCGCGGCAAAGCTCGCCAGGGCCTTGGCCACGTTGTCGACGGTGAACGGGTCCTGCGCGTCGCCATAGGCGGCGGCGAACAGGGCCGGATAGTCCGCATCCAGACGCAGCCGGTCGAGAATCTCGTCCTCGTGATTGGCCCAGCCCAGCTCGATGACATCCTCGTTGAACAGCACGGCAACGGCCTGCTGCCGCAGATCGGTGAGCGTCGGGTTCGCCCAGTTCTGCCTGGCGTTGTAGACCACGTTGGTCAGGCTCATGGCATTGCGGTTGTGCACATCGCCCGTCGGTCCGACAGACGTGACGCGGCGATCGGTGAACGCATGGCGCTGCTCGTGACAACTGGCACAAGAGCCGACCTGGTTGACCGAGATGCGCTGGTCGTAGAACAGCCGGTGCCCCAACGCGACCTTCTCGACGGTCATCGGGTTGTCCGCCGGAATTCTCGGTTGCGGAAAATGCGCCGGCAGATCGAACACGAACGCCGCGGCGGCGGGGGCATCATCGCCCCCACCACCGCAGCCACCGAGCAAGACGCCCAGCGCCAGCAGCGCCGCTGTGCCCGGACGCCGCATCACTGGAACAGGGCGGGGGTGCCGGCCGGTACCGTCGAACCGTTCAGAGAGTAGCTCAGGCCATACTTCGGCATGATCGTTTCGCATTCCGGGTCGTCGATGAAGCTCATGCAGCCCGCCGCCGTACCTTCGGTGTTGGTCCGGATGTCGACCTCATCGAGCACCCGCGCCGGATCAACCGAAACCCGCGGCGTGTACTGCGCGCTGGCGCTTAGCGCGAAGCAGTAGGTCGGCGTGTTCGGGGCGCCGCAAAGCTCGCTTGGGGGCTCGGTAGCCGAAGCGCTGTCACAACCGGTGCTGCCCAGATGCAGGTTGAAGCGATTGTTCACGCCGTTCGGGTCGCCGAAGCCGTCGAAACGGACGAACTTGCGACCGCCCTTCCAGTTCCAGTTCATCGCCGGCACGTTCAGCGGGCTGGGCGTGTCGCCGGCGGTGGGGTCACTGTGGTTCAAGTCGAACGGCACGCCGAGGGTGAAGCACAGCTCGGTGTAGTCGTCTTCCGGCACCGTGCCGGTGACGGTGAAGTTGCTCGCCGGTTCGGCATCCCCGGTGTCGCAGCCCGACACGAAGCCCAGCAGCGAGACGTTGTGCGTCTCGCCCTGGTACTGGAGGCCGTCGCCACGATCATCCAGCAGGATCGAGGTCTCCTCGCCGCCCGCGGTCCGCAGGTGGAAATCGCTGGCGTACCAGCGGTACTCGACCAGTTGGTAATCCACGGCCGGATCGCCGACGCTGGCCAGGTACTGGCCGTTGCAGGCCGGCGCCTGACCGGCGACCGCCGGCTCGAACGTGACCGTCACGGCCTTGGTAGACGTACCATCACTGTCGTCGTCGCTACAGGCGACCAGCACGAGCGCGGCCATGGCCGCCGCGAAGCATTTCGTAGTACGCATATTCCTAATTTCCTTGGGTTGGTCCCGTGATGACGGGACGCAATCAGAAGTCGTAGGCGAGCCCGACACGGATCGATGGGTCCTGTGTCTGCTCGCCGTAAAGCGCATCGATGACCGGCCACTGCCCGAGGGCGCGAATGACCAGCTCCTCCGTCGCCCGCAGGGCAATGCCCGCGCTAGCGAGGACGAGCGTGCCGCCGGAATCCGGATCGGACTCCCCATCGAAGCGATTGCGCTGGGCATGGCGGCCATCCAGGCTGCCGACCAGCGCGAATTTCGGAGTGAGGGCGTACTGACTCAACAGGCTTCCGACCACGGCGTGGCCGGGTTCGAACCCCTGCTCGCCGTCACCGAACAGATAGGCCTGCAACGAGGCCGTCGCGAACCACGGGAACCGGTGCCAGGCGTACCAGCCACCGAACCGCCCGGCCGGCGCACCGGCATCGGGCTGCACATCGATGTCCAGCGGAGCGCCGGAACCATCCCGTACCGTCTCCGCCGTCGGCAGGCGCAGGCCCAGGCTGACACCCGCCAGCCGGCGACCCGACATCGGCCCCTGCTTCCACAACCGGTAGCGGGCCGACAGCTCGACATCGCCAAGACCGCTGGCGCTTTGCCGGTCCAGATTGCTCTGCGTCAGCGTCTTGTCGACGAAGGGCAGCTGCACCGCGGCGGTCAGACGCTCACCGAAGCTGTAGGCCACACCCAGGGTGTAGCGTGTCTCCTCGGTTTCGGAGCGGTTCGCCCCCGCGCCCTGGGTTTCGGTGCGCCACAAGGCGTCCACACCCAGCCGAAGTCGACCGGAGAAGCCCTTTTCCTGACCCATCAGGGTGATGGTGGGGTCCCCGCATTTGCAGGTGGAACAAGCCAGCACGGCTTGTGGCGCCGCCACGGCGGCAAGCAGGCCGACAGACACGGCCAGCCGGACAATGGACATCATGGAATTCCTGCGTTGAGGCCGCGGACGCGACCAACGTGTTCGCTATCGAATCAGAACGCGCAGGAGAGAGCGGGCGGAGCCCTGGACTGGTAGGGCCGCAACATGGCCACCGACAGACGCCGGAGTCGCGGGAACGATATTGCGGTGGCCGAGCGTCGCTGCAGTGCGAACACGCACACAGCGCCGGCCATGAGTGCGGAGGCCACCGCCGCGACGGTCAGACACAGCGGGCAACCTTCGGCCAGCCGCTGGCCGTGATCCTGGGCACCGGAATCCAGCTGGGGCGAAACCTCTCGCAGCTTGGCGAGAAACTCCGGGGAACCGGTGCCGCAGAAGGCATACAGACGCGCATCACCATTGTCCCGCGCCCAACTGCTGGCATGCAGCATCGGCAGGAAGAGCTGCGACAGAATGGCCAGCACGGCGAGCATGGCGGCCAAACGGCGGTGACGCATCATCATCTCTTCAGTCTAGCATTCGGGCGCACGATGGGATTGACCTGGGAGGCGCGATTTTTCCCGTCACGACGCCGGTTCAGCTATCCACGAAGGCGCGCTCGAACACGTAGTCGCCCGGCACGCCCTGACGCGGCGAACCCTCGAAACCAGTGGCGTCCAGCCGCTGGCGGACATCCTTCAGCATCGCCATGCTGCCGCAGATCATCACGCGGTCGCTTTGCGCGTTGAGTTGCGGCAAGCCCAGATCACGGGCGAGCTGACCGTTGTCGATGGCGGTGGTCAGGCGGCCGGCATGCTCGAACGGTTCGCGGGAAACTATCGGGTAGTACAGCAGGTGTCCGCGGACCATCTCGCCCATCAGTTCGTCTTCGGGCAACGCCCGCTCAAGCAGGTCGCGGTAGGCCAGATCCTGCACACGGCGCACGCCGTGGACGACGATGATGCGCTCGAAGCGGTCGTAGACCTCCGGATCACGGATCAGGCTCAGAAACGGCGCGAGCCCGGTGCCGGTCGCGAGCATGTACAGGTTCTCGCCGTCACGCAGATCGTCCAGCACGAGGGTGCCGACCGGCTTTCTGGACACCAGCACCGAATCGCCGGGCTGGATGGCCTGAAGCCGCGACGTCAGCGGCCCGTCCGGCACCTTGATGCTGAAGAACTCCAGATGGTCGTCATAGTTCGGGCTGGCGATGCTGTAGGCGCGCATCAGCGGCCTGCCCTCGACCATCAGGCCGATCATGATGAACTGGCCGCTGCGAAAACGCAGACCGGAACGTCGCGTCGTGCGGAAGCTGAACAGGCGGTCGGTCCAGTGGTGGACCTCCAGCACCGTCTCCTCCGTGGGACCCGTCTCGGACCGTGGTGGACGCGCCTTCACGCGTTCTGGGCTGACTTGCTCGACGGATTCGACGACCGCTGCTGATGACGTCACCGTTGTGCTCCTGAAACATCACGACCGGAACCCAACTTTCGCGCGAGTCAAACGGCCGCCCGTTGATTCACATCAAGCAAACGGCGTGTTCAGCAACACAAGCGTCCACGCCAGGATCAGCCTGTGTGGCCACCCGGCTCCGGTGAACCCGCCAGCTCCGGCGTATCCACCCACACCAGGCTCACCAGCACCGGCACGAGGAACAGCGCGATGAAGGTGGTGATGAGCACCGCCCAGGCCAGCGACGTGGCCATCGGAATCAGCACCTGCGCCTGAGTGGAGCGTTCCATCAGCAGGGTCGACAGACCGACAAAGGTCGTCAGCGTCGTCAGCACGATCGGGCGGAAGCGCAGCACGCCGGCGGTGCGAATCGCCTCGTCACGGCTCATGCCCTCTCGCCGGGCGCGATTGATGTAGTCGATCAGCACCACCGAATCGTTCACGCAGACACCCAGCGCCGCGACAATGCCGGCGAAGGACAGCATGCTCAGCGTCAGCCCGAACACGAAGTGGGCGAAGATCGCGCCGACGACGGCGAACGGCAGCACGCCGAACACGACCAGGGTCTGCACGTAGGAGCGGAACAGGATGGAGATCGCGCAGAACACGAGCAGGATGGCGGCGCCGCCGTACATCACCAATCCGCGGATCACGTCACCCTGCTCCTGCTGGGCGCCGATGAAACCCCAGTGCAGTCCCGGGTACTCCCGCAACAGTTCCGGCAGGTAGTTCAGCTTCAGGTCGTCGAGGATCCGGTAGGTGTTGCCCTCGTCGCGATTGACGTTGGCGGTGACGATGTTGGTCCGCCGCTGATTGACCCGCGTGACACTGGTGCTGGTCTTCTCCGACTTGAGGATCGCGGCGTTCGCCAGCGGGATCGCGACCCCGTCGCGGGTGCGGACCTGCATGGCTTCCAGCGCGCTCTCCGAACGGCGACTCTCCGCGTCGTAGCGAATGACGACCGGCACTTCCTCGCGTCCACGCTGGATGGTCTGCACAGTCTCACCGAGAAAGCCCTGACGCACCTGGCGAGCAAGATCCAGGCTGGTCAGCCCCAAGGCCTGCGCCTCGTTACGCAGCGAGAACTGGATCTCGTCACGGGGCGGCCGCTCCGAATCACTGACCTCGTGCACGCCAGGGTAGCGAGCCAGACGCTCCTTGAGCGCGGCCGCCGCCGCCGCGAGGATCTCATCGTCCCGCGAGGACAGTGCGATCTCGATATCCGCACCCGGCTGGTTCAGCGAATAGTCGAAGTTGATCGACGTGACATAGGGCACGCCCTCGACCGCCTCGCGCCAGTGCTCGATCAGCGTCGGGGTGTCGACCTTGCGATGTTCGGAGGGCGCGAGTTCCACGAACAGCTGCGCCGCGTTGGTGCCCTCGCGGACGCGGATGCCCAGACCATCGGAGGCCTCGCCGATGGAGCGCATCAGATGACGAATCGTCGGTTCGCTGTCGAGGCCCGCGCCATTGTCCACGCGGTCCGCCACCGACCGCAGCCGGGATTCCACCTCGCGCACCGCGGCCTCGGTCTCGGTAACCGGAACGCCACCCTGGAGCGTGATGTCGACGATCACGGAATCCGCGGCAACCAGCGGGAAGAACACGATCTTCACCTTGCCGCCAATCAGCAACCCCAGCGTCAGCACCATGATGCCGACGAAGCCGGCGAGCGTGGCCCAGCGCCAGGTCAGCGCCTTGAGCAGCGCCGGCTGATACACCTCGCTGGCAAATCGGGAGAGGCTGTCGGCCACCATCTGCTGAACGCGCTTGAGCCACGCCAGTCCACGCGCGTCACGCCGCTCGGGCTTCAGCCCGGACAAGTGCTCCGGCAGGCACAGCATCGACTCGAACAGCGAGACCACGTACGCGATCACGACAATCATCGGCACGAACGCCCAGATCTGCGCCTGCACGCCCGGCAGGAACATCAGCGGCGCGAAGGTCAGGATATTGGTCAGTACCGCGACGATGATCGGCCAGAACACGCGCCGGGTCCCGACGATCGCGGCCTCCGGCCCGGGCAGCCCGCGTTGATGCTCGACGAAGATCGCCTCGCCAACGACGATGCCGTCATCCACCAGCGTGCCCAGCACGAGCAGGAAGCCGAACAGCGTGACCATGTTCAGGGACACGCCCAGCATGTACATGCCCAGCAGCGTGCCCATGAACGTGAGCACGATGCCGCCGGTGACCCAGAAACCGACCCGCGGCCGCATGAACAGCATCAGCGCCAGGAAGACCAGGCACATGCCCTGGAGGCCGTTGCGCACCAGCGTGTCCACCCGGCTGCGGTAGAGATTGGAGAAATCGCGCCACAGCGCCACCTGGATGCCTTCCGGCAGCTGTGGCCGCAGTTCGGCGGCGTACTCCTTCACCGCGTCGGTGACTTCGACGATGTCCTGATCGCCGACCCGGAACACCTGGACGGTGACCGCTGGCTGCCCGTCGAAACGGACCGAGCGATCCGTGTCGGCGAACCCGTCGGTCACCTTGGCGACATCGCCGACCACGACCCGGCTGCCGTCGGGCCCGGCCACCAGTTCGATGCCGGACAGCTCCTCGGCGGTTCGCGCCTTGGAGTTGGTTCGCAGCAGCACGCCGCCGGTTGATGTGTGCAGCTCGCCGGCGGGAACGTCCAGCGACGAACGGCGAATCATCTCGGCGACCAGATCAAAGCTGATGCCGTACTCGGTCATCGCCGCTTCCGACAACTCGATCGCGATCTCGTCGGCCCGCACGTTGGCGAGCTTGGCGCGGGTCACCGGCGACAGCGACAGGACCTCGTCACGGACACGGGTGCCCAGGGTCTTCAGCGTGCGCTCATCCACCGCGCCATAGACGGTCAGATAAATCGCCGGCATCTCCAGCAACAGCTCGGTGACATGCGGCGACTCCGCCCCCTCCGGCAGATCGACCACGCCCTTGACCCGGCTGTCGATCGCCTCCATCACCGGTCGCACATCCATCTTCGGATCGATTTCGGCGACGACGATCCCCACGCCCTCCAGGCCCAGCGAGACCGTGCGATCGACACCGTTGACCTCGGTGATCGCGTTTTCCAGGGGAATGAGCAGACCTGACTGGATCTCGTCGGGACCGGCGCCCGGATACGCCACCGTGACCTGCACGCGCTGCAGCTTGATGGCGGGGATGACCTCGCGTTGCAGGTTGGGCGCCGCCCACAGGCCACCCACCAGCAGCAGCAGGGTCAGCAGTTGCGCCGGGACCCTGTGCCGGACAAACCAGGCGATCACGGCGTGGTGGCCGTTCGCGTCGTCACGATCATGCCTTCCACCGGATATTCCGGAGGCCGCACGATGACCTGTTCACCGTTCTCCAATCCCCCGCCCACGACAACCCGCTCATCATCCCGGAATACGACGTCGACATCACGAACACGCAGCCGTGAGTCCCCGTCCACGAGATAAAGCCGATTGTCCGGCAGCAACGCGGCACGCGGCAGCGAGAAGACGTCGTCGAACCCCGCGCCCTCGATCCTCGCGTTGACGAACTGGCCAGGCGCCAGATCGTCGAGCGCCTGATCCGGATTCACCTCGGCGATGGCATAGGCCAGCCGCGTGCGCAGATCGAACGTCGATTCCACGCGGGTGATCCCGGCGGACCAGGTCCGTGCGCGACCATTGCTGTTGGCGGTGAGCTTGACTGGCAGGGGCTCCTCCAGCGGCCCGCCCAGACCCTCGATACCGAGCAACTGGCGCTGCTTGTCGGTCAGCGGCAGGCGCACTTCCAGCTCGTCGGCGGGGAATACCTTGGCGATGGGGCGCCCCGGGGACACGAACTGCCCGAGCCCGATCGCCACGCCCTGCACGCGCCCCCGATACGGCGGCGCCTGGACTTCCGAGCGTGCCACCGTCAGCTCGGCCCGGCGCACATCGGCCTGCGCGGTGGCCAGCGCGGCGCGTGCCTCGTTGAGCTGGGGTTCGCGGCGCGCAAGCGGCGGCGGCTCGCCCTGCCCGTAGCGATTCCATTCCCGGACCGACTGCTCGGCCTCGACCTCGACCTGAGCGAGGGCCCGCTCGGCCTGCGCGACCCGGGCACGCGCCTGATCGAGCAACAACTGGTAATCCCGGGCGTCGACGCGCAGCAGCGGCTGCGAAGGCTGCAATACGCCGCCGGGCACGAAGTTGTCCGCCATCCAGATCACGCGACCGGAAACCTCCGGGGCGATCTCGGTGTCGCCGGTGGCGCGCACGGTGGCCTGGACCTCCACCGGAATCACCAGGGATTCCGACTTGGCGATCACGACCGACACCAGCGGCGGAGGCGCCAGTGCCTCCTCGGGTTCGGCCGGCTTGCGGCTCTTGATCAGGATCACGGCGGCGACAACGCACACCGCGAGAATCAGCACCGCGACCAGTGCCTGGCGCTTCCAGGATGGCGTGGAATCAGCGGCATCCGCGCCGGACGACGTGGTTGCTTCCGTGTTCATAGCGGTCCCCAATTCAGTGCCGCGGACGAAGACAGCACGCAGGCGTCGACGCCCCCGATATCCGACCGTTCACCACAGGCGTCGACACCGGTGTACGCGACAGGTGTACCCGGCGACTCCGCGGGCTCAACCGGATCATCGGCCTCGACCGCTTCAACCGACTCGGCGGTCTCCCCGACGTCATCCGCATCATTCGATGCGGCCTCCCCGGGGGCCTCGGCCGCGTCGACCGGCTCGAGCGTTTGCGCCGGCTCGGAAACCTCGACGGGTTCGGTCGGCTCTTCCTGCGATTCATCGGCCTCGACCAGATCTGCGGATTCAGCCGCCGAGTCCACCACCTCGACCGCGTCTCCGTCAGCCACGGTCTCGGCCGGTTCCAGATCTGCATCCGCCTGCCCGTCCTGTTGGACCGGCGTTTCCAGCGCAACGGGCTCCGGCGCAAGCACGTCCTCCGAGTTCTCGGGTTCGGTGATTTCGCTCGAATCCATGGGCGCCTCCGACGCAGCCTCCTCCGTCGGATCGACGGACGCCACGGGTTCGGTGATTTCGCCCGAATCCATGGGCGCCTCCGACACGGCCTCCTCCGTCGAGTCGACGGACGCCACGGGCTCGGACACTTCAACCGGTTCGGCGGGTTCGGCCGAATCGAATGCGCCCTCGTCCTCAAGAATGGGCGCGGCCCCCAGCGCCACATAAAGCGCCAGCCGGTTCTTCAGCCGCGCCATGTCGATATCCATCAGCTCGCGCCGCGCCTGCAAGGTGTTCGCGCGGGCGGTCAGCAGCGTGCGCGCATCCACCGAGCCCCGCTGGAAACGTTCCTCGATGTCACGTTGTCCGTCCTCGATAAGCTGCAACGTCTCGCGCAGCCGCAGGCTCTGCTCGCCCAGTGCCTGATCGGCCGACAGCGCATCCTCCACCTCGCGAAACGCCGTCAGCACCTTGCCCTGGTAGGAATGGATGGCCTCGATCAGAAAGGCGCGCTGCGCGGCGATGCCGGCGCGGATCTTCCCCCCGGCCAGCAAGGGCTGAAACACGCCTCCACCCAGCGACCAGATGAAGGAATCGTCGTCGAACAACAGGTCACGATACTTGGCCTGCGACGCACCGGATGCAGAGATCGAGAAACGCGGCAGCAGGTTCTTCTTGGCCGAGCGAAGCTTGTCGTCGGCCGCTCTCAGACGCAGTTCGGCGGCGCGGACATCCGGACGCTGCTCCAGCAGCTCAGAGGGGACACCCGTCTCCGGCAGTGACGGCAGCGATGGCAGCACCTCACCCGCCTCGATGGCTCCCGACGGGTACCGGCCGAGCAGCACTTCGAGCTCGCGGGCCGCCTTGTCGACCTCCATCTCCGCCGCCTGCAGGGCGGCCGCTTCCCGCGCCTCGATCACCCTCGCCTGCTGCAACTCCGCGGCGCTGGTCAAACCGGCGTCGTAGCGCTCCTTGATCATCACCGCCTGATCGCCACGCAGCTCGGCCATGCTTTGCAGCAGCTCGGCCCGTGCCCTCGATTCAGCGAGCTCGTACCAGCGCAACACGGCCTGGGCGGCCAGCGAGTGCTTGGCGGCCACGAGGTCCAGCGACGCGGCGCGGATTTCGCCTTCCACCGCGTTGCCGGCGTCGAGCACGCGGCTCCAGACATCCAGCTCCCAGCTGATACCCAGCCCCAGCTTTAGCCGGGACACATGCACCCGCTCGGGGATCACGTTGGAATCGCCCAGGAAGTCGTTGATGACCTTCTGGCGACCCGCCGTGGCTTGCAGATCAACGGTGGGGCGGGCACCCGCAACCTCGATCTCCGCCAGCGCGGCGTTGCCGTCGCGCTTCGCGATCGCGCCAAGCAGGTTGTTGTTCTGCGTCCATGCTTCGACCACGATCGACGTCAACTGCGGGTCGTCGAAATCGGCCAGCCAACCGGCCTCGCTGACCAGGCTGCCACTCGGCTCGGTCGTCCACTGCTCGGGAATCTCGGGCAACAGCTCGGTGCTCTCCTCGGGCAGCTCGTGCTGGAATATGGCGCACCCGGAGGCCAGCGTCGCAGCCATCACGACTGCGAACCACGAGGATGGCCGCTGACCATGAGCCAGCGACCTCCCCGGATCAGGCGGACCGTTCATTCGCATCGTCAACAAGAGGCGATTAAGGCCGGATGTCCGCCATTGCGAAGCGTGGATTGGTAATCCCCAATCCGTTCACGGCCCAGTTGGCCCAGGTGTTGTCGATGGCCCCGTTGCCGGCATCCGCCGCGGTGTCCGGCACCTGCACATAGGTCACGACGCCATGGGCCGGCGTCGGATTGACCGAACCCAGCGCGGTCAGTCCGCCCAGATTGCCCAGCTCGTAGGATGTCTCGGCGTAGGCCGGCAGATCGAAGCAGACGCTCTCCGCCTGGAGACCCAGCTGATCGGTCACGACATGCGCCTGTACGGTGAACGTGGTCCCGTCACCGGACTGGCTGACATCCTGTGTCAGATCGGCGTTGCTGTCGGCGGTCGAGGACAGATCGACCGTGACATTCGCGGTACTCGGACCGGCCACGTCGCAATCCTGGAACACGATATTGCCCGTCGCACGCACCGGTTCGTTGAAGCGGAACACGAAGTTCGTGCCGTCGTAGAACGCCAGCGACATCAGCGGCGGGGTCTGGTCGCGCAGCAGCACGAAGGCCCGCGTGTCCGCATCCGGGGCGTTGGCGTCCATGTCCTCGATGGCACCGGTCAGCGCGATCTCGGCATTACCGCTACGCGCGTCCGCCTGGAGCGTGAAGATGTCATCGACATCGAAGGCCGCAACGTTGCTGGTGGTGCCGTCCTCGCCGACCAGACCGTTGAGCGCGGTCAGGTTCGACAGCGTCGCGCTGACGTTCGTCGTGACCGGCGCGCCGATCGGAGCGATCTGCTCGGTCACGGCGATGCCGATACGCGGTGACGTCTGGAGGAAGGCGGCGGTGCCGTCGGCGTCACCGACCGCCGCGGTCGTGCCCAGCGTGCCGGCGAAGGTCTCCAGCAAGGCGTTGGACAGACCCTGCAGCTCGTCGGGACCCTTCCAGTCGTCGTTCGCGAAACCGGCCTCGGCGTCATTGACGTCAGCGGCCTGCGGCGTGATCGAGTACAGCACGGTGGACGCGGTGTCCGGACCGTTGTCGACGATGGCGCTGCCCGATCCACCCGTGGTGCCTTCACCCTGCGCGCCGGCGATCAACTCATCGAACAGTTGCAACGACACGGTCGGCGGCGAGACATCGAGCATCGCCATGGTCGCCGCGCCACCAACCGCTCCACCCGGCGCACGGGAGGTGATCGTCAGCACGTCGCCCGGCTGCGGTTCGTCACCACGCGGAGCGATGATCAGGTCGAAGCTGCTCGCCCCACCGTCGTCGATGACGTAGGTCAGCGCGCCGAACGACGTCGGGCCGTTATTGGCCGGCACGCCGGAACCCGTGTAGACCGGGAAGAACAGCACGTCCAGCGGCTGGTTGGTCCGCTCCAGCCTGACCAGATAGTCGGCCGCATTCGGACTGGTGGCGATCGAAACGCGGGCCACACCGGTGAACACCGTGCGCGTGGATGTCTCGATGGCGTCCAGCAGATCGTTCAGCGGTGCGTCGGCCTCCGGCGCATTGAGCTGTTCCAGCCCGTCCGTCTGACCCAGGGCCGTGGCGTAACCGATGGCTGCACCGTTGGGCTCACGGGCCACGCGGATGTCCTCACTGTCGGCGGCGACCGTATCGAGCATCGCCGATGTCGTCAGATAGGCGCCATCGGCCGGGAACAGCGTGGTCGCGGCCTGCCCGGTGATCACCGGCGCCTCGGCCGTGGCATCCGCCGGTGTGAACGTGGTGAATGCCAGCACCAGATACTGACTGGTGCCGTTGATGCTGTCGTAGGCCACCTCGGGGCTTTCGACGACCACGTTACCCGCCGGATCAGCCAGCGCTTCGCGCGCCAACAGCACGTCCACGGGGGTGGACTGCGGGATCGGATTCATCACCGTGACCGTCAGCGTATCGCCCATCAGCGACACCGAGGCGATGTCGGCGAGGTACTGCTCATCGCCTGCGCCCACCTCGACGATCACGTCGGCGGCATCGAAGCCGGCCTGCAAGCTCTCGTTGAACCGTATGACGAAGCCGTTGGCGCCGGTTCCGTCGATGCGCGACTCCAGCGGAGCCGGGTCCACGGTTTCATCGACCACGCCTTCGGTGGTCTCGACGAACGGCGCCTGATCATCCGCGGCCCCGCCCGTGGCGAGGAACAGCGTGAAGAACTGCGCGTTGGCACCGGTGAAGCCGTCGTAGGCGATGTTGTCGTTCAGATCGATGCTGTTGCCGACGACATCCAGCAACTGTCCCTGCGGCATGCGCACGGTGACCTGGCTGCCCGCGGGCAACGCGTCGCTCAGCGTGATCTCCAGCGTGGTGTCGCCGACCAGTTCCGTGGTCAGCACGCTGGCAACGCCGGCATCGAGTTCCACGGTCACGTCACCGGGTTCGATGATGTCCTGCATGGCTTCGCTGAACTGGACCACCAGCGGTGCCGCGGCCAGGCCGGTCACCGAGGCATCCAGCTCGGCCGGGCTGCGCAGCGGATCAAGCACGCCATCGACGCCGTCGACCATCGGTGCGCCAGTGTCGGGCACCGCGGCAGTGCGATAGCTCAGCACCAGGTAGGCGCTGTCACCGCTCAAACCGTCATAGGCCACCTCGGTTCCGAGCACCGCCACATTGCCGGCGGTATCGAGCAACGCCTCACGCGCCAGCCAGACCTCGACAAGCTGTCCACTCGCGATCGGGCCGGCCGTCTCGACACTCACGGTGTCACCGGAGATGCCAGCCGACGCCACGGTCATCGAGGCCTGATCGCCGGACTCGCCAACCAGCACGATCACGTCGCCGGTGTCGAGCACGGGCTGCAGCGCCTCGTTGAACACGATGGCGAAGCCGTTGGGGGCGGCACCATCGATCCGGCTTTCCAGCGGAGCAGGTGTCACACCCTCGTCAACCACGCCGTCGGTGGATTCCACGAACGGCGGCTCCTCGTCGGCAGCCTCGCCGGTGGTGAGGAACAGCGTGAACAGCGTGGCTTCCGGACCGGTGAAGCCGTCATAGGCCAGCGTGTCGCTCAGCGCGATGCCGTTGCCAGAGAGATCCAGCAGTTCCGTGCGCGCGATCAGCACGGTGACATCGCCGCTGTCGGGCAACGCCTCGTCCAGCACGATCTGCAGTTCATTGCCGCCGATCAGTTCAACGGTGCTGACGGCCACGGTGCCACCCTCGACCTGCACCGCGACATCACCGGGTTCGACGATGTCCTGCATGGTTTCGCTGAACACCACGGTCAGCGGTGCGGCCGCCAGCCCGGTGATCACGTCGTCCAGTTCCGCGGGGCGGGTGGACGGATCGGCCACGCCGGTGACGCTGGCGGCGGCCGGAGCCTCGGTATCCGGCGCGCCGGCCGTGCGATAGCTCAGCACCAATTCGGCACTGGACCCGCTGAAGCTGTCGTAGGCGACTTCGTCGCTGAGCACCGCGACGTTGCCCGAGGTGTCGCGCAGCGCATCACGGTTCAGTCGCAGTTCAACCTGTTCACCCGGACCGATCGCGGCCGCGGTCTCGACCGTGACCGTCGCGGCGGACACCGTGGCCGTCGCCACGGCAGCCGTCGTCTGGCTGCCGGACGGCCCGACGAGCACGGTGACGTCGCTGGCATCCAGCCCAGCCTGCAAGGTCTCGTTGAAGCGGATCACGAAGCCGCCCGCACCGGTCCCGTCGATCCCTGAGGCCAGCGGCGCCGGGCTCACGGCGGGATCGATCACGCCGTCGGTGGATTCCACGAAGGGCGCCTGCTCATCGTCGGCACCGGTGGTGGCGAGGAACAGGGTGAAGAACTCGGCGCTCGCGCCGGTGAAACCGTCGTAGGCCAGATCGTCGCTGAGCACGATGCCGTTGCCTTCGGCATCCTGCAGCTCGCCGCGATCGATGCGCACCGTGACCTCGCTGCCAGCCGGCAACGGCTCGTCCAGCGCGATCTGCAACTGACTCTCGCCGACCAGCTCGGTCGTCAGCACGCTGGCGAAACCGGTATCCAGCTCGACGGTGACGTCGCCCGGTTCGACGATGTCCTTCAGCGCTTCGCTGAAGCTGATGACAATCGGGGCCGAGACCACACCGGTCACGGCATCATCCAGCGTCGCCGGGCTCATGGCCGGGTCGGCCACACCGGCGACACCCAGGGCGCGCGGCGGCGAGAGGTCGGGCGAACTGAAGCTGCGGTAGTCCAGCACCAGATAGGCGTTGTCGCCGCTCAGACCATCGTAGGCGACTTCCGCCGATGGCGCGGCGATGTTGCCGGCGCTGTCCAGCAGGGCCTCGCGCGCCAGCCACAGCTGCACGCGTTCGCCGGCAGGCAGGGCCGCGTCGGTTTCCACGGTCACAGTGCTGCCGGATACCGAGGCCGAGGCCACCGTCACCGATGTCTGCGTCGGCGCCTCGCCGATCAACACCAGTGCATCATCGGCATCCATGCCCGCCTGCAAGGGTTCGCTGAACTCGACCACGAACCCGTTCGGCGCCACGCCGTCGATGCGGCTGGCCAGCGGAGCGGGACTGACGCTGTCGTCGACCACGCCATCCGTGGACGCGACATGCGGCGGGATGCCATCGCCGTTGGGATACGGGTCCACGGTCACGGTGGCCAGATCCATGACCCCGCCATCGTTCGTGGTGGCAAAGGCGATGGACGAGGTGTCGGTGTCCTCGTCGTTCAGTTCGGTGCAACTCGGCAGCGATGCCGCCGTGGTCACGATCTCGTGCCCGCCCACGGAGACCCGCACGCAGGAATCGGCGTAGACATCGGCGAAGCTGAACAGCCCGCCGTCATCGGTCGTGGCGGTGCGATTGGCTCCGGAATCGTAGGTCGCCGCGACGCCGACGTTACCGTCCTGATCGAACTCCACGCCCTGGAATTCCAGCGTCACCTGCACGCCAGGCACCGCGGCGCCAGTATCAACGTTGCGCACGGTGCCCCGCACCTCGGTGTTCAGCGCGGGCAGACGGACCGGCCCGGTATCGACATTGAAGTTGTCGATGAACACCGGATCATCGCCCGGGTTGGCGATCACGTCAGCATCAGGGCTGACCAGAACCGTGGCGCCCATGTGAGGCTGCTCCAGCTCACCGGTGTCCAGCACCAGCGTGATCGGCCCGTTGGCGTCGTTGGTGCCGACGCTCGATGTTCCGGAAACCACGACACCAGGCAGCTCGAACTGCCCCGCGTCGTTGGTCGTTGCGGACACCGCCGCCTTGGTCACGGCACCCGTGTACCGGACGAGAACACCCTCGATCGGGCTGCCGTTGCTGTCGAGCACCGTGCCGGTCACCGTGCCGGACAGTGTCGTCACTTCATTGAGCGTGTCGTCTTCATCGGGCGACATACAGCCCGTGAGCGCCAACGCCGCGCAGACCATTCCAGCCTGCACCCACCGCAAACCACGAAAAGACATCACCTACTCCCCGGGCGGTCCCCTGGACTTTCGTTAACCGTCAATGGTCGGGTGGCATCCCGCCACCTGAAACATCATGTTTGCCTGATTCTTGCCTACGACTCCCCAGACCGTCGCAACCTGTGCCTACGACGCTATCCGGCCATGTTGCAAGAACGGTGCCTTAATCGACAAACAGTTCGTTCAGTTTCCAGGGAACTCGCGCCCGTTTCGGGTGCGATGCACGGGGTGGGGTCATGATCGAATCGAGCACGATGCGCCGGCTGCGCGCACTTTGCACGATCGCAGGGATGGGGCTGGTGCTGCCACAAACAGCAACGGCGCAATCGGACACCGACGAGATCGAAACCGTGCCGACCATACCGGTCGCCGCGCTCGATCCCGAGGATGTGCCAACGGAAATGGACGCCGATCCCGTCGAGCTGGAGGAACTGGTCGTCACCGCGCAGAAGACCCGGCAAACGCTGCGCGAGGTTCCCGCATCGGTGTCCGCGATCAGTGGCGAGAAGCTGGCCGAGGCCAACGTGCTGCTGCCCAACGACGTCAACAACTACGTCCCCAATCTCACCATGAAGGTGTCGCCGTACCTCAGCGAGGTTCGCATCCGCGGCTACGGGACCACCATCTCCAATCTGGGCGCCGAGTCCTCGGTGGGGACCGTCATTGATGGCGTTTACTACGGTCGATCGACCTTCCTGTCGACCATGCTCTATGACGTGGGTCAGTTCGAAGTCATTCGCGGCCCCCAGGGATCGCTGTTCGGCAAGAACACCATCGCCGGCGTACTCAACCTGACCACGCGCGATCCCGAACCGTACAGCGAAGCCTCGATCAGGCTGGTCGGTACCGACAATCTGGATCAGCGCATCGCACAGGGCGGCGTCACGATCCCGGTCTCCGACACCTCGGCGATCCGGATTGCGGGTGCGTCCTACGGCATCGACGGCCTGCTCTACAACACGTTTCTCGAGCGGCCTGAAGCGGATTTCGTCGCGACCTACGGCCGGATCAAATGGAAGCTGCCCGATTTCGGCTACGGCGGGCGCATCGTGCTGGGCGCGAACATCGCCAATCAGTCGTTCAACAACAACGCCTTTCAGATCGCCAGCCTGACACCCACCGTCTTCGAGTACATGCAGCAGTTCGATCCCGATGTGGAGACGAACCCGCGCAACGATCTGGTTTCCAGCAACGTCCCGGCCTTCGCCAAGGTCGAGACGCGCTCGGCGCAGGCCCTGGTCGAATATCCGATCAATGGCTGGCTGGGTATCCCGAGCATCGATCTGACCTCGGTGTCCGGCTACGCCCGCACCACGACGATACAGCGCGACATCGACTTCGATTTCTCGCCCGTGCCGGCGATCAAATACACGCTGCAGGAACCCAGCCCCTACGAGCAGTACTCGCAAGAATTTCGCTTGAGTGGTTTTTCCGACAGCCTGTTCGGTCTGTTTGGAGAAACCGAGTTCATTCTCGGCGCGTACTATTTTGACGCCGATTCCTACAACAACGAATTCATTGAAATCGAGGATCTCGGCGCACTCGCGGGCCTTGTGCTCGCGAATCAGGCGGACAACCCGGGGGGTGGCGATGTCGTGCCCACGCCGACGCTCGGTGGCGGCATCCCGATCCCTCCGGTGGTGGTGGACGCCCTGACCCAGATCGTCATGTCCCCCCTGGCCGACGAGATCTTCGCCCTCCAGGGCCAGAACGAGAACGTACTGCTGACCTTGTCGCAACAACAGCAGTCCATGGCGCTGTTCGGACAGATCACGACCGAAATTCTCACCAACCTGCACGCCATCGTCGGTCTGCGCGTCGGCCAGGAGAAGAAGGATGCCTTCCTGACCTCCACCGCCCCCGATGGCGCGATCTTCATTCCGGCGGTGATCGGGCAGTCCAATCATCAATCATCGCTGTCCCGATCCGAGAGCGAGCTCTCGCCGAAACTGGGGCTGCGATACGACTTCGGGCAACGCGCATCCGCGTATGCGCTCTGGGCACGCGGATTCAAGAGCGGCGGATTCAACGGCCTGCCGCTCAATGACGAAAACCTGGAATTCGAACCCGAACGCGCCGACAGCTACGAGATCGGCTACAAGGCGCGGCTCCTGAACAACACCCTGCACACCAACATCGCCTTCTTCCAGACCGACTTCGAAGACCTCCAGGTGTCGTCGTTCACGGGGTCGGCGTTTTCGGTACTGAACGCGGCGGCGGCGCGCACGCGCGGATTTGAAGCCGACTTGCGCTGGCTGCCCCCCATACGGGCCTTCGAACTCGACGCCAGCGTCGGGTATACCGACGCCTACTACACCAGCTACCCCAACGCACCCGCCCCGGCGTTCAGCGACGAGAGCACGCAGGACCTCACCGGCAAGACCCTGCAGAACGCACCAAAGTGGTCATTCAGCGTGCTGCCGAAGCTGCTCCTCCCCGGATTCTCACCATCCTGGGGATTCATGGTGAATCTGGAAGCGAACTACATCAGCGAACGGTTTCTGGATGTCGACCTCGATCCCGCCACCCTTCAGGACGACAGCATCACGTACAACGCGCGCCTGTCCATCGGCGCCGTCGATCGCAGTTGGGGCGTGACGGTTTCCCTGCAGAACATCACCGATGAGCGCGTGCTGAGTCAGGTCACGGACATGCCGGTGGCAACGGGCAACTATGGCGCGGTCACGACCACTGTCGGACGCCGGGTCTACGGCGCGATCACCCTGGAGTTCTGATTCAGGCGCCCGGAGGCATCAGAAGTCATAGTCCTCGTTGTCGACATCGAAGTCGGCATCGCTCAGGCCGGGATTCACCGCGAAATCCCGAAAGCTGTAGTGCTCCATCAGCCGCCCGTCTTCGTGCCACATCCGAATCTGCGCAGGCAGGCCGTTGTCGTCGTAGAAACACAGTTCCCGCTTGCCGATCGGATACGGCGCATGCCCGTCGTCCGGCGGCGGTCCGGCCGGCAGCAGACAGCGAGCCGGCGCATCGTGAACCGTGATCGCGGAGATGGCTACATCCGGATCATCGCCGTCCGACTCGGCCTCCGAACGCTGGGCCTCGATGCCCAGCTGCAGGCGCTCGGCCAGATTGAAGATGCCGCCCTCGGTCGGCGGCCGCAGATTGCCTGATCGCTTCACGAACGACCCGTCCGGGTCCAGCGACATGGTCCACCCGAAGAAGCCCGGCTGGTGAAACTTGATCTTGCCCTTGTAGCGCTCGGCGCAAAAGATGATCTCGCGCCCCTCCTCGGGGCCCGGCAACCACTTCATGTACCGACATTCCGGCGCCCGCCGATGCTTCATGAACAGGGTTTCGACGGGCTGGAGTTCACCCTCGATGCGCTGCTGCTTGGTCATGATCGCGGTGTAGGCGTCAAAGCCTTCAACCTCGCCGACGAAACGGCGAAGCATGGCCGCGGCCTGGTCGCGATTGGAGACAGCCGGCTCATCGTCGGCGGCACCGGCAACAACCGGGGCGGCCAGCATCCAGGCCAGCCCAACCGTCAAAACCATCCTGGTCATCAGATTCCGAACCCCACGGACAGCGTCGCATTCACGTAATCGGACCCCGCGCTGGCCTCGCCGTTCACGAACACGGCACCCAGCCATCGCGACAAACCGATTGCGAAACGCCCAGCGTCGACTGTTTCGGCGTCCAACGCCGATTCATCGAAGGACACATCGAAGCGGCTCGTGGACCAGCCAGCGCTTCCGTAGACGGTCATGACCCCGAGCCGACGGCGCAACGCCAGATCCACGCCCACGGTATCCAGCTCGACATCGTTCTCGCCGATCATCGAGGAGTAGGCTCCGCGCGCGGCGACCTCCCAGCCGGATTGCCCCGCGACCGGCCAGGTCCAGCCCAGACTCGCGCCAAGCACGCCATAACCCGAATCCGGGATGGCAGCGGCGGTCGCTCCAACCGACCAACCGGAGTCGAAGGCGATCTCGCCCGCCGCGCCGATCTGCCCGAGCAGGGACGTGTCCTGTCCGAACACGCGCGACCAGGCATCGTCGTGCTGCACCGACGACGCGGAGAACACGCCAGCACCCAGCCCCCAGTACCCGGTCAACGGGCGAATGTGCTGCCACTGGCGAAACTGGTACGCGTTGGCCGCATCCTCGGCAATCGCTCGGAAGTCGGCCTGCGACGCATCGCGCAGCCGGTCGAAATCGAACGCCTGAACCGACGGCGCCACCATCCCCAACACCAGCAGCAGACCGCATCGGATGGATGCCCGGGACCGGAACTCGTTCCGGCGGCTAGCAACGGCTCTCGCCATCAGACCCTTCATTTCGATGCACCTCGTTTGCCTGCCATGGCCAGTCTTGGGGCTTGTTAACACGATTCAGGCCGCCGCCGCTGAACCCAAACCGCCGCGACCGGTCATAGACCTCAAGCGCCAGCAGTCGAACCGGCGCCGGGCCTCGGGAACGCACGCTGCATGCGACGGCAAGATTCTTGCCGTCTGCCAGTCCACGTACGCCGCATCCGGAGGAACGGCAATGAAAACAGTCCGCAACCTGGTCTTCTCGTCGGTCACCTGCCTCGCAGCCCTCGCCACCGCCTCCGCGCAGGAGGCCCCGGAGCAAACCGACGAGCCCTCGTTGTGGGAGCGCCTGGCCGCCGAACGCGGCGTGACACTGCCCCCGCGCTTCGGCGTCGGCCTGATCTACGTGGGCTACAGCCACGATATCCAGATCGACGAGCTGCAGATCTCCGCCGACGATGGTCGCCGCGGCGGGATCGATTTCATCCAGTCCGACAACTCCGAGATGACCAACCGTCAGCTCCAATTGCGCGCCGACGCCTGGCTGCTCCCGTTCGTGAACGTGTTTGCGCAGATCGGCACCGCCGACAACAGCCTGAGCACCAATGTCACCGTGGCTGGAGAGGACATCGTCGCGTTCGTCGGAGACGAGAGCCGCTGCGACCCGGACGCCTCCCCGCGCCCGGCGCTTTGCGACCAGACCTTCACCGCGGTCGGCAAGCAGGATCCCGGAGGCGAGGTCTACACGCTTGGCGCCCTGCTCGCGCTTGGCCGCGGCCCTTACTTCGCGATCGGCGGCGCGGCCTTCACCTGGGCTGATCTGGACACGTCCGACTCGCCGATGGAAACCCTTGCGCTCACGCCTCGCGTGGGCCGCCGATTCAATCTGGGCGACGACGGCGAACTCGCGGTTTACGTTGGCGGGCTGCACATCGACACCAGCGTGGCGTTCAGCCGCAGCGTCAACGTGCAGACACCCGACGGCGGCACGGTCGTGACCCTGACCGCCGACATCAGCAACCGGGATCCCTGGAGCTACGTGCTCGGCGCCAACTGGGACATGCACAACGGCTGGAACCTGCAGGGCGAGCTCGGCTACGGCGCGTCACGCGATGGCTTCATCGCATCGCTGACGCGCCGATTTCCCTGAACCGGCCCGCGGTTAGCCGTTAACGCGTCGCCGTCGGCGCAACCGCCGCCGGCGCGACCGCCGGGCTGGAACCGCCGCCGAGATACTGCCAGGCCGCATACAAATCGATCAGACCGTAGCCATAGGCGTCGTCCACGCCGGGTCGACCCAGATCGATGGCCGTGGCCGTCAATGCCTCGCGCACCTGGCTCCCGGTCAGGCCGGGATCGCTGCTGAACAACACGGCGGCGGCGCCGGACACGTGCGGCGCCGACATCGACGTGCCGTTGTAGTACTCGTATGAGTACTCGTTCAGCATGGTCGTGACGGTCGCATCGGCACCCATGGACGTCAGCAGCGCGGTGCCGTCTTCCTGGGAAATGGTAATCGCCGGGATTGACGAGCTGTCCTCGCCCAGCGTGCCCAGGAACTCGCCCGGCTCGTTGTTGTAGATCACGACGGCGGCTCCGCCGCCGGCCTCGACGGCCGCGACCTTCTCGGCGAAGGAGTTGTCACCGCGCTCGCACAGGACAACCCGCCCACTCCAGGAGGCCGAACGCTTGCACAGACGGCCATAGGCCAGCGCACCCGAAACCATCCCGTAGGCCGCATTCTCCAGCGCGTTGGCCGCGTAAACCGTGCCGGCCACTTCCAGGTCCGCCTGCTCGGTGTACGGCACGGTGCTCAGCACGCCAACGCCGGGCGCCGCCAGTTCCACCGCGTCGTTCTTCTGTGAGAAGCGGGCCACGGACATGGTGTCGTCCACCGCCGCGACCGACACCACCGAGGAATAGCTCGCGGGGTAGTTGTAGGCTCGCGTACCGCTGTTCCCGGCCGACGCGATGGACAGGGTGCCGACGCTCTCGATCCAGTCGAACGCCGCTTCTTCCATGCGCTGGGCACGACCGCCGCCGAGACTCATGTTGATCACGTTGGCGCCCGCCTCCGCACACTGGAAGGCGATGTCGGCGAGCGTGGACGAGTAGGACCACTCGCATTCAGCGCCGTCGAAGACCTTGCCGATCATCACGTTCACCTTGCCCGGCGATACACCGACAACACCAATGTCGTTGTGCACGGCGGCGATGGTGCCGGCGACGTGCGAACCGTGACCGCAGGTATCGGTATCCCAGCCGGTCGGCGTCCCGTCGACCAGATTCAGGCCGGCGAGATCATCGTGCGCGGCGGAAATGCCGGAGTCGATGATGCAGACGGTGGCCCCGGCGCCGGTCGCGGCACCAGGATCGATCACACCGTCACGATCCAGGTCCCAGACATCGCGCGCACGCACCATGTCGATGCCATAAGGCACTTCCTGCGCCATCGGATAGCGCTTGACGTCCGGCTCGATGGACAGAATCCGGCTGTTCCGGCGCAACCGGTCAATCACGCCCGCGGGCGCGGAGACGACGAATGCGTTGATCCTGTCGAAGCGGTGATGCCGCTCCAGATTCTTCTCCCTGGCCAGCACATTGGCCACCGCGGCCATCTTTCCGGGCTTGACCTCGATCCAGACCCGCTGCTTGGCAGCCGCCGAGACACTACTGACGTACAGACTCGCCACCACGGCGAGCGCAATCATCCTCAACATCGCGTGAATCCTCCCGATTCGGATAAATCAACCGCAGTTCCATCTGCCACAACCCCGCCATCCGATTCGGACGGAAAGACGCGACACGGTCGATAGTGCAGGCAACGCCGCCATGCACGACGCCGTATTCAATGCAAATTCAACGCCGATCTTTTGCGCTTTTGGCACCTGGGAGCGATATCACATCACCGGAATGTCGCATCCATCACATCCGCCAGCGCATTCGCAGACCGAACCACAACAATGTCAGCGGCTGATAGCGACCGGTGACGCGATTTCCGGTCATCGGATCAAGGTCGTCGACCTCGCCCTCACGGCTGCGCAACACGCCGGTGCTGAAGTCCACGGTCCGCCGCTCGTTCACGACCCAGCTGAAGCCGCCGGTCAGGTAGAGGCGACCGGCATCGGCGGAACTCGCGCTGCGATTCGCATCGCTGACCGCGGCCGACTCGCCCGCCACGCCGGTCGACAGCGTCCAGCGGTCGTTGAGCCGGTAGCGCAGCCCGAGCGCGACCAGATAGGCATCCTGAAACCCGAGCTGGCGGCGGATCGTGGGCGTGGCGTTGTCGAAGCGGATGACGACCTCGTCGAACCGCGACCAGCGGGTCCATCGCAGGCTGCCGGCGAAGGTCCAGCGCTCACCCGACCAGGTCACACCGGAGGACAGGGTCTCCGGCAGCGTCAGCGTGAGGCCGAAGCCGGTATCCGTCGTCGCCGCCCGAACCAGCGCGACCACTTCTTCCTCGAACGACCCGCCCGTCGCCAGCAACGCCGTTCGCGTGGTCAGGAAACAAGGATCGTTCTCGAACTCCTCGACGGTCCAGCCCAGGCGCTGCCGGGTCGCCTCGCCATCCAGACCATGCTCGATCGGCGCGAGATAGCTCATCCCCGCCGCCAGACGATCGGTCAGCGCGACACGCAGGCCCGCCTGCCAGGCCGCGGCGAAACGGCTGGCCTCGGCCCGGTGCCGGAAGTCGTATTTTCCGGGCAGCGCGTCCTCCCCGGCCACGAGACAGGCCGGTGTCACCAAATCGACGCCGGTGCGCGCCTGGACCTCGCGCTGGACCACGGCCCCCAGATCGACATCGTTCGAATACTGAAAGTCGAACCAGTGCAGCCGCAGCCCGGCGCCGACACGAATGCGCGGCGTCATCTGCCAGGCGGCGCCGGGGGTCAGCTCGATGCCGCGAATCACCGTGTCGATGGCGTTGTAACGCCCTTTCCAGTCCGCATCCCGATGCTGGGAGGTGCCGTAGGGTGCGGCCAGCGTGGCACCAACGGCTACGCGCTCGTTCAGGCGCCGGGTCCAGGTCCAGTCGGGAATCGGTGCGTCGACACGACCGCTGCGGCCGCTGTTGCCGCCGTTGATGGTCGAGCCATCCGTGCCCTCGCGAACCGCCTCGCCCTCGAACTGGGTGGACAGATGCGCGAAATGCGCCCCGCTCGCCAGGCCGGATTCCAGTGCCAGACCATGCAGCGCGGGATTGCGCACCGCGGCGCCGGGATCGTAGTCGGCGGCATCGACACCGGCGAACCCCATGCCGCTGGCACCCACCGAATCAAACGGCAAGGCGAAACCACCCGCGGACCAGGCCGGAGACAGTCCCGCCAGCATCAGGCCAACCAGCGTTCCGACAATCCTGCGCATCTGATTCCGCCAATCGGGTCGGGATAACCAGCCGGCAGCAGAAATCAGGCCAGCCCGACCGCCGCCATCACCGGAACCGACACTCGGGCCCGAGAGCACCGCCGATCCGGATGCGAGGCGTCAGGACGCCCGGGCCTGCTTGATCAGGTCGTAGGCGCGCGTGATCTCGCTGGTCTTCTGCTCGGCGACAGCGCGCATCGACTCGGGCAGCCCCTTGGCCGCCAGCCGGTCGGGATGGTGTTCGCTCATCAGCCGGCGGTAGGCCTTTTTCACCTCGGCATCGCTGGCCGAGGAGTCCACCCCGATGATCTTGTAGGCGTCGGCCAGTTCGTCCCGCTGAGGGGGACGGCGACCGCCTGCCGCACCACCGCCCTGCGCCATGCGCAGCGAGGCATCCAGACGCGCGAGATCACGCTCCGACAGACCCAGACCGCGCCCGACGCGAAAAAGCAGTTCACGTTCGGCATCGGTAATCCGGCCGTCGGCAATGGCAACCTGGATCTGGGCGGTCAGAAAGACCTGGATCAAATGCATCTGGCCGCGGCAGGTCGCGCGGAACTGCCGGACCTCGGCGTCGACATCGAACCCCGCCTGCTTGCCGCGATTGAACGCGGCGATGGCCTGCTTGCGCTGATCCGGAGAGAAACGGAAGCGCTGCATCATGGTTTCCAGCGCGGCGATCTCGGACTGATCGACCCGGCCATCGGCCTTGCTGATCGCACCGGCCACCGCGAATGTGGATTCCAGGAACTGATGCTGCGCGGCACCGGCGATCAGCCGTGTCGGCGAGACCCGGCCGAGCTGCCGCCCCAGCCACCAGCCGGCCAGCGCACCAAAAATCAGGCCGGGTAACCGGCCGAACGCGAAGCCGAGCACGGCTCCAATCAGGATCGCGGGAAACATGGCGCCGGATTCTACGCCAGCTCACCATCCGGAAAGATGACGGCGCCGCCGGACCCTCTGGTCCGGCGGCGTTTAAAGGATCCGACTACGGTCGGTAGTCCATGAAGATTCGACCGGAACGGACGACCGGCTGACCGAAGGCCTCCAGCGCCTGTTCCCAATCAGGACTGTCGGTGGACGACCCTGGCAGGGTGGCATTTTCGAAGCTGTCGCCATTGTCTTCACTGACGTAGAGCCGCCCGTCCGGCGCCGTGACAACCACGTAATTTCCGACGCCTCTGGCGTCCGAGGTGATCTGGTTGATCACGGTCGTCCAGCTCGTCAGATCATCGCTGTAGGACAGCCCGCCGGTTGTCGGCACGAAGTAGCGGCCGTTGATCAGACGAATCGCGTTGATCGGGCTGGGCACACCGGGCGGCAGTTCCGTCCAATTCATCAGGTCGGCGGAACTGTAGAGCATGCCACTGCCGCCACCGAACAAGTATTGGCTGCCGTCATGCATGACCTCCAGCGGATGGAACCGACCCGTGCTCCCGCTGTAGACCTGCTCGGGCAGCGTCCCGGTGATGTCCGTCCAGCCGGTCCCGATATCGCGACGGATTTCGCTGCTCGAGAACCCGAACTGCGGATAGGCGAGGAAGGTGCCGGCGGCCTCATCCAGGCCGGAGTACGTCCCGCGATTCAAGGTGTTCTCCAACGTCCAGTTCTGGCCATCCGCACTGACATACCCGATAACGCGGCCATCGCCCGTCTCCCCGAAGGTGGATGGATTGATGGGCCCACCTACCGCCACGAACTGCGACCCGTTCCACTCGATATCCAACAACGGAACGGTGTTGTTGATCCCCGTGTAATCCAGAGGCACGGTCTGCTCTTGCCAGGTAAACCCGCCGTCGTAGCTGATGGCAATGGCAGGCACCGTCTCTTGTTCGTTCCCGTTCTCGTCAAGGATGGTTTTTGCACCAGCCGCAACGAGTTCACTACCGGCCACGACAACATCGTTGATCTGAAACGGTGCGTGGTGGCTGCGGGTATCCCAGTTGTTCAGATCCGTACTCGCCCAGATCTGCCCGTTGTGACCCACTGTCACATAGTCCGTGCCGTTGAACGCGATGTCGTTCAATTGCATAACCGCCTCACCCACGCGACCGTGTGTGGTCCAGTTCGTGCCGTCGGCGCTGCTGTAGACGTACCCGAGACTTCCGACCACGATCAGTTGCGAGCCGTCGTAGGCGATGGCCTTGGGTGTGCCGCGACTGACAAAGGGTTGCGGGCTCACGGTCAGCCAAGTGCTCGCATCCGAGCTGGTCTGTAGCGTCGAACCGTTGAGGATTCGGTAGTACATGGTGCCGTCATAGGCCACCGTGGGACTTTGATTCGCCTGCAGAGCCGCGATGTACGGTGCATTGTCGGCTGCAGTCGTCCAGCTATGGCCGTCCGGGCTGACATAGGTGGTGCTGCCGTTGATCCCGACGAACTCAGTCCCGTTGTAGAAAATCTCGGTGACGGATTCGGTGGGCTCAACCTCACCCCACAGATCGCCATCGAAACTCTTGACTGTCGTTCCGCGCGTCACTGCCGCGACGAACGTCTGCCCATCGGTGGCGAAGGTGGACAAACTCCCAGAGCTCGAATCCCTCAAGGCCGGCGTGTTTGCCGCCACCCAAAGCTCGGTATTCGTGCTGCGGAAGATTTGACCACGCCCACCCACGGCGATGAACTGCTGGCCATCCCACACCACGCGATTCAGATTGTTGTAGGTCTGACGCGGCGACAGCATGCGCCAACCGTCCGAAGCCTTGGGCGGCGCCGTGTCCTGTGGAAATCCGAAGTACCCGGCCGAACTCTGCCCCAGAGCGATTGTGCCAATCGGGCCGGTCGCCACGGTGTAGAGGTCACTGGTCAGCGGATAGCCGGTCAGATCGCGCAGGCTCGGTCCGATCAGCATCGCATCGTCACCCACCAGCACGTACAGACCATTCGCCACGGTGATGTCGCGGATGTGGCCATTGATACCGCCCAGTGACAGCCAGTTGAAACCGTCGGCGCTGATGGCCAGTGCATTCTGGCCCACCACGACGAACTGGCTGCCATCCCAGATCACCGATCGGAGATCCGGCGTGTTCGGAATCGGGTTGGCGAGCGTCCAAGTCTGGCCACCGTCCACGCTCGTCACTATGTCACCGTCCAATGCAACGGCGACATAGGTGCCGTTGTGCTCGGTGACATCTTGCAGATTGCGAGCGCTCCCGGTCGCGACTTCGGTCCAGTTGCTGAGGTCACTGGACAGGAAGGCACGCCCGCCCAGCCCCACGCCAACGTACTGACCCGATTTGCCATGCAGATACTGCATGTTGAGGATGGCCTGATTGCCAGGCAGGTCGGTCCAGTTGCTGCCATCGGTGCTCGTAGAAAGGAAGGCACTTCGGACCGCGATGAACTGGTTGCCATCGAACGCAATATCCGTCGGCCCACCCTGGAAGCTGCCACCTCCGGTGAAGGTCTGCCCATCCGTGGTGACGAAGGGAAGACTGTTGAACTGCCCGGCCATCACGAAGCGACCGTTCCCCCACTCCGCATCCAGAATGGTTCCGCTGGGCGGATTGGCGATGGGTGCCAGGCCGCCGATCACATCTTCGCACGGTGCGTTCAGGATCAGGTCGAAGCCTGGCATCGTCCCGGACGCGGAGTTGGGCGTCGGCAGACACAGCTTGCCTTCCGGATGACGCAGCACCTCGAAGGCATACGACGTGCCTTCCTCGGCCGTACCGTCGATCAATCGAATCGAGGCATTGCTCTGCGTGTAAGTGTCCTCGATCACCTGATTGCCGAAGGTGAAGCGGAAGTCCAGCGTCGTGCCGGCATCCATGCCGCTGATGAACAGGTCGACGCTGGATTTCGCGGCCTGCGAACAGCTGATGTCGATGTCGGTGATGTCCGCCCCGCTGACCGTTCCCGACGCGTTGGCGACGGTGCAGGTGAGCCCGGACGACGGTTGTGCCCGCACCTCGTAGTCGCTGCCGTCGGCGATGCTGGCCGTGTAGGTCACCGCACCGTTGCGCAGGCCTCCGTCGTTCACGATGAACCCTTCGGACCGCAGCTCCCACTGCCCCATCGAGTTCGTGCCCGGGATACCCGAGATGGTGCCGGACAGGCTGAAGGTGCTGGGCGTGGAGCAACTGATGTCGACGCCGGTGATATCGCCACCGGAGACGGTGCCCGTGGCATTGGCCACGGTGCAGACCAGCCCGCCGGACGGCGACGCGGTCACTTCGTAGCTCGCGCCATCGGCCACACCGCTTGCGTAGATCACGGCGCCATCCGTCAGCGGACCATCAGCGACGAGGGAACCCTCGACAAAAGCTTCCCACTGACCGTTGCTGCCACCGGTGCCGACACCGGAGATGTTGCCGGAGACCGAGTACGTCGCCACCTGCGTGGTCATGCAGTTGATGTCAACGCCGGTCACGTCGCCGCCGGAGACCGTACCCGCCGCATTCAGCACCGTGCAGCTATAACCACTGGGCGCAAAGGCCCGCACGATGTAGTTCGAGCCGTCGGGCACGGGGCTGACGTTATAGGTGATCGCGCCGTTGGCCATGGCGTTGCCGGCCACGACCGTGCCGTCGACCTCCACCTCGTAAGTCCCGGTCGCACCGGTGCTCGGCAACCCTGCAATGGTGCCGCTGATGTCGTAACCCGCGGCCTGCGAGCAGGTGATGTCAACGCCGGTCACGTCGCCGCCGCTGACCGTGCCGGAGGCGTTGGCCACGGAGCAGGTCAAGCCGCTGACTGGCGATGCGACCACCTGATAGCTCGCGCCATCGGCGACCGGTGCAGCCGTGTAGGTGACGTTGCCGTCGTTCAGCGGGCCGTCGTTGGCGAAGCTGCCGTTGATGAACAGTTCCCACTGGCCCGAACTGCCGCTCGTACCGGCGCCGCTGATACCACCAGTGATGTCGTAGCTGGCCGCGGATGCCTGCGTGCGGGACGTGAACGCCTGCATCACCGTGCCGACGGTCAGGGTCGTGGTCACCGTGGTGTCGAAGCTGCTGGCCGAGGTGTGACGCACGCATAGCGTCTGGCCGACCTCGACCACGCCGTCGGCAGTCGTGAACCCGCTGGGCTGGCAGTTCGGCGACCACTCGCCGTTCTGCACCGAGACGTTCACGGTGGAATCGATGCCGGTGATGGTCACGGTGTTCGACGTCACCACCGTGCTCAGCGGCACGCCGGTCTGATCGGTGAAGGCGAAGGCGTCGGGCGTCGTGTCCGGCCCGCCGGTCGTGCCCATGCGCAACTGGCCGAGGAAAGCCGGCACGCCGCTGCCCTGCGGCTGACTGGCGTCGCCGATGTTGATCTCGTTGAAGTTGCCGCTGTTGTTGTCGGACAGCGCGTACTCGATCTGCGCTCCGGCATCCAGCCAGATGATCTCGGCCGTGTTCGGAGTGCCACCGAAGCTGCGATAGAACGGGCTGCCGAAGGTCCCGGCAGGCACGGTCAGACGACCATCCGCGGCCACCGTCACGTTGACCGTGTCGCCGTCGGAGAACGGGCCACCCGAGGCCGCTTCGTGGTAGGTCAGCGTGTAGCTGCCCACCAGCGCGCTGTTGATCGTGCCCGGCGTCGTCACCCCGGCCCCGGACGTCTTGGTGCCCGGCGCGCCCGGATCGTCGATGACGCCGTTGGCGACACCATCGTCGTCACCCCGCCCGCCGTCGACCAGCGTCAGCGTCACGGTGCGCCCGTTGAACCGGGCGCCGTCGGTGCCGTTGAAATCGAACTGGGTGAACTGGCCGTCCTGCACCTTGTAGTAGGTGTTAGCGGTCGAGCCCGCCGGAAGCTGGATGGTCACGTCCACGGACGCGCCCGGGGTCAAGCCCGTGATGCTGAAGTCGTAGAAACCGTTGTCGAAGTTCACGCCGGAGGGCGCGGCGGCCGGAGCGGGGTTGTCGATCACCCGCGCCTCACTCAGGGTGCCGGCCGAGGTGGTCAGCGTTACCGTACCGCCCCCGGGCGCCGTCAATCTCGCCTGGGTGTCGCTGACACCTTCCAGATTGATTTGAGCCGGATCGCTACAAGCAGCCAGTACAAGGGCGGCGGTCGCGCAGACAAGGCGCTTCAGGTTGACGGACATGGTTCCACTCCCCGCGGAAAATCAGGTCACGCAACGGTAGGTTGTGCCATGCCGTACCCATACCCCCCAGACGGGGGTGTAAGTACCGGTGAAACAAAAAAGGGCGGCCGAAGCCACCCCCAAACTCCTCGAAGAACCCCGTCGTTACTGTGGCGCCGGGAAACGGAACTCGCCCTCGATTGAAACGCTTTCCGTTGCCTCCTGGTTGAACAGCGTGGCCGTGAAGCTGCCCTCATAGGTGTTGCCGGCCATGTTGATGGTGATCTCGCAAACCGACGAGCCATAGCTATTGCGGTAGGTAAACTCGAACATCATGCTGACCGTCTGAAACTCGCCATTCGGGTTCTCGCCGCAAGCATAGGTGCCGGTGGTTTCCGGCAGTCCGTTCATCTGGAAGAACGTGATGCCGTCCCCGGAAAAGTTGGCGAAATGCTGACCCGGACGGGAGTAGCCGTTCTGCACCGTCGTCGGCACATAGCTGTCGCCGGTCATGTAGGAACCTCCACCCTGGGTCACCCGGATGGCCGCACCATTGGTGCCAGCGGGCAGGCTCGCGCCAGAACCCGTCGGCGTCGGGTCATAATAGAAGTAGCCGTCGGTGATCTGCTCCAGAGTCACGCCGTCCGACGCCAGCACGGTGCCGGTGAAATAGCCCTCATAGATTGGTCCCGCCTGCACGACCTTGATCATGCAGTCTTCGGTATCCCGCGGGTTGGACCCATCGATGAACTGCAGCAAGGTGTTGTCACCCGCGTCGCTGCAGGCCGAGATGCCCACCTGCTTCGGCGCGAACAGACGCCAGCGCTGCACGGCACTCTGCGGATTGATGAAGTCGAGCTGGATCCGATCCCCGGTCGAGCTGTCCAGGACATCGCCGACGTAGGTGTACTCGGTACCGCCGATCACGCCGGTCGCGCCGTTGCCGGTGACCTTGGCCATGCCTGCGTTTCCATCCTGGGGATCGGTGCTGGCAGTGCCACTGCTGACCGCGACCTCGCTCCCCGGGCTGTCCAGGCCGTCGGTCAGGAAGCGGACACGCTCCAGGTTGCCGTCGGCATCGACATAAAGATCGATGGTCGGCTGCTTGCCGTCGCCCTGGACCTGCATCTGAATGCCCACACGCATGCAGCAATCCAGCCGGTCGAACACGGCCTCGTAGTCACCGGGGCCGTAGGCGATGCCATCGTCGTAGTCCACGCGGCCGTTCTCGTCGATGACCACCGTTCCACGCGTGTGACTGCCGTCAATGACACTGTCGACCGTGTAGCTGCCGGCCAGCGCCGTCACCAGTTCGATGCCCGCCGGGCCCTCGCCACCGCCCGTCGACTGATCGACGAGCTGCCCCAGGAAGCCAGGAATGCCCTGCGAGATCGGATTGGACGCATCACCGATATTGATCTCGTTGAACGTGCCGGAGGCGTTGTCGGACAGCGCGTATTCGATGTTGGCGGACGCATCCAGCCAGATGATCTCGCTGCTGTTGGGGCTGCCGTTGATCTCACGCACGAAGGGATCGGTGAGCACCGCACCGCCGTCGATCTGCAAGGTCGTGTCGGTAACGATGACCATCACCATGTCGCCGTTGCCGTAGGGCGATCCGGGCTGGTTCTCGATCGCCGTCAGCGTGTACTGGCTGACCAGTCCGCTGTTCACCGTACCGGGCGCGGTCGTGCCATTCGGGCCGGTCTGGCCACCGCCTCCACCACCGCTGCTGACCTGGGTGGATGTCGGTGCGAGCTGACCGGCGTTGGACTGAAGCTGAGCGTTCGCGTAGTTGTTCGCGGCCGCGGTCAGCGCGGCGCCCATCTCGGCGATGAAGTCGCTGTAGGGCGCACCGGCAACGCTGGCATCCAGCGCGCCGTCGGCGGCATCGGCCACCAGCGCGTTGAGCATGGCCAGCGCCGGCGCGGCATCGCCGCTGGCGACATTGGCCAGCGCCGCCAGATAAAGCGCGTAGCGACCAGCCTCGGTGTCACCCAGGTCGCCCGCCCCCGTCGTCGCATCCACCGGCGTCGGCAGACTGGTGATGCTGCTCAGCCCCGGCGCCAGCGCCATGCGAATCGCATTGTTGGTGGCGTTGACCTCGGATGCCGACAGCGGAAACAACCCGTCGTTGAGCGCGGCCTGATACGCCAGCTCGGTCAGTGTGGTGACCGCGATGGTCGTGCCCGGCGCCGGCACGATGGCGCGCAGGCTGTTGCCGGCGGGGAACGGCAGCATCATGCCGGCCGCCTCGTCGAAGTACATGGCATCAACATCGTCGCCAAGCACCTCGACCACGACGGGACCCGAATAGCCGGTGGTGACGGTGACCGACACCGAACCATCCGCGCCGGTGGTGCCGGAGCCGATCAGCGTCGCCCCGTCCGCGCGGTAGAAATTGACGTCGGCATTGGTCACGACCCCGAGCGCGGCTGCGCCACCCAGCGAAACCATAGCCGGCGGGTTGGTCACTTCGTCCGCATTGACGTCGATGTTGGTCGAATCGCAGGCAGACAGCGTGATCGCCGCAGCGATCAGGCCGACGGTGAATAAGCGCATGTTCATGATGACTCCTCCATCTGGCACTCGGGACAAACCCGGGCCACGTCCCGAATGGACGCAGGAGGAATGGTTTCGTAGCAGCCGCCGCAGCCATATCCCCCGGATGGGGGTGTCAGGGAGGCACTGGTTTATTTGTGGCGCCAAGAGGTGTCCGGTGTGCTCACAAGCCCAGGTTGAGTGAGCACCTCTCGGTAATCCCAAGTCGGTGAACGACAACGCGGGATGGCGGGGAAACCGGTCCGTTCCATTCGGATTGCGTCTGGAAGCGGCCCATGCGGGGGTGCATACAAACCAGTACTTTCCTAGAACCGGTACCCCAGCAACAGCGCGGAAATCACCGGATTCACATCGACGTGGGTCTCGCTGCGAGCGAGGCGTTCCCCGTTGTCGTCGTGGATCTCGATGATGGAGGTTTGATCCAGGCGCAGGAACGACACCGAGCCGATGACGGACCAGCGCTCCGAAAAGCGCCAGTCGAAACCGGCGTTGACGATGTACCCGAACCCGCCTTCCGCCTCGGCGGATACGCTGGTCTCGCCGGGATTCCCGGTCGCCAGTGCCAGGGTCTGGCCAAACTGCTGGTTGAGCGAGTCGCGCAGATCGGGATCGAGTTCCTCGTCGGTGTAGAAGGTGTAGGTCGTGCCCAGTGCCAGACTCGGGCGAAACGCGCGGGACGGATCGCGAAACACATACTGAAACAGCACGGTGGGCGACCAGAGCCTGGCGGAGGCCAGCGGGTTGTTCTCGGGTGCGCCCAGATCGACCTCGATCACGTTGCCCGATGGTCCGGTGGGCCGAACCACGCCTTCGCCCTTCAACTCGAACTTGGGCGGAATGCCGCCTTCCAGCTTGACCGTGATGTGATCGGTGAACGCCCGCGCATAGGCCAGCAACAGCGTCTGTGATTCCGAGACGTGGGCCTTGGTGCCAGGGGAGGAAAACGTCGGATCAATTCCCAGCAGGGTCCCCAGCGCGCTGTCCTGCAACTCGGTGTATACGGGATCGCTGTGCTCCCGCGGGGAGAAATGCGCACCGCCGATCAGCAACTGGTTCCTGCCGTCCCAGGCCGTCGCCCCGGGGCTGCCCATCATCAGCAGCAAGGCTGTCGCGATCCGCAGCATCGCGGCACGGGATCGTCTTTGCTCGCTCATCTCGCACCATCCGGTGGACCCCGTCCCGCGCGTGACCCGCATCACTGTGACCGTCCTTGAACAGGTTTGTTCAGCTTGAACACGCCGACTCCGTCGGTTATCAATCCTGGTTACAAAGGGAGGGGGCGAATCTCGGATGCCTGTTTTCGAACTGGTCGCGGCGATCGTGCTGGGCGTGGGTGTGATCGTACTGGCGCCACTTTGCCTGCGGCAGCGGCGCGTGATTCGCCGGCTGCGCGAGGCCGCCGACTCACTGTCCTCGGCCCGGAACGAGACCGAAGCCGTCGTGCATGAACGCGAGCGCATCTATCGCGATCTGCACGACGACATCGGCGGCCGGTTGCTGACGCTGGCGCATGGTGATCACGACCCGGCGGTCAGCGCGCTGGCCCGGGATGTTCTGCACGACCTGCGAGCTGTCGTCTCCAGCACCCAGTCCGCCGAAGGCACGTTGCTGGAGATCCTCGCCCAGATCCATGACGAGATGGAACAGCGCCTGGAAACGATGGGCGTCACGCTGATCTGGCAGCAGGCGCCGAACGTGCCCGACCCCCAGTTGCCCGAAGCCGACGCGCTGCATCTGTACAGGATCGCCCGCGAGGCGATCAGCAACAGCGTGCGCCACGCGCATGCCTCGCGCATCCGCATCCGGGTCAGCGCCACCGGGCCGCTGTTGCTGATGGATTTCACCGACGACGGAGAAGGCATTCCGCAGGAGCGGATCGGCAAGGGTCGCGGCACCTCCAACATGCGCAAGCGCGCCGAGGAACTCCATGGCGACATCGACTGGAATCCGGGCACCGAGGGCGGCACCAAGGTCGTGCTGCGCGTGCCGATCCCCCCATCTGAGGGGAGCAGCGCAGCCCCACCACAGGCGATGATCGGGTCATGAGCGAGTCGTCAGACAACGAACAGGTCGCGCTGCGACAGGGTCTGGTGGTCGAGGACCTGCCGGCCTCGGCCGCCTGGCTATGCGATGTGCTGGAAGAGGTGTTTCCGGACATGGCGGTCCAGCAGGCCGACTGCATCGCATCCGGGCGCAAGGCCATCGAAACCGCGGTGCCGCAGCTCGCGCTGATCGATCTGGGTCTGCCGGACGGCTCGGGCATCGAGCTGATCCGCAAGCTCGCCCACGGCGGCGAGACACCGCACATCATCGTCTCGACGATCTACGCCGACGACCGCCATCTGTTTCCGGCCTTGCGCGCCGGCGCGACCGGCTACCTGCTCAAGGACCAGTCCCGCGAGCGCGTGACCCGGTCGCTGCGGGGCATCGCGGCCGGCGAACCGCCGCTGTCGCCGCGCGTGGCGCAGCGGCTGCTGCGCATCTTCGCGCACGAGCAGGAAGAGCCCGAGGTGCCCTTGTCACCACGGGAACGCGAGGTGCTCACGCTGATCGCCAAGGGCTTTCGGCTGCCGGATGTCGCCGAGACCATGGGCGTAACCCGCAATACCGCCGCCGGCTACGTGAAAGCCGTGTATCGCAAGCTGAACATCTCCAGCCGGGCGGAAGCCGCGCTGGAAGCCAGCCGCCTGGGACTGGTCGGCGACCTGTAGGGCAGCACTGATTGATTCCCTGGCCCGGCGGATTTCCAACGGCTGATGCGACGGGTAACCTGCGCGGATGCGTTCGGTTCTGCTCATCATCGGTCTCGGTCTGCTGCAACAGGCGTTTGCGGCGGGGCCGGAACCCGTCTCCACGGTCATCAACGATCCGATCACCACGTACCGTACCGGCCCGGAACTCGTCGACTCGGCCAGTCAGTACTTCCGCTCGCAGGCCTGGAAGAATCCCGACTGGTACGACGTCTGCCTGACCCCGGACTACGTGGCGAAACCAGCCATCTGCGACGAGCCGACCGACCGCATCCCGATGACCCGCAATGTGCCGACGCTGATCTCGGATCTGCGGCCCGGCATCGATGCGCGCGACCAGACCACGCAGTGGTCGCTGGCCACGCACTACGACCGCGGCCAGTACATCCCGCGTGACCGCCCCGAGGCCGCAAAGTGGTACGCGGTAACGGCCCGGGACGGCATGGCCGCCGGTCAATACGAGCTGGGCACGATGTACGAGGAAGGGATCGGAGTCGAGCAGTCGGACCAGGCGGCGTTCTCGCTTTATCAGGCCGCCGCCAATCAGGGTTATCAGCCGGCGCTGCGACGCGAGGCGAGTCTGATCGCCGGCCGCGACTACCAGGTCCGCATGGACGGCGGCGTGCTCTACGACCGCCCCGAGGCGCTGACGGGCTACGGCCTGCGCCGCCCGTTGCCCGGCGGCATGACCGTGCTGGTATTCGATCGCCTGCCTGACTGGTACCGGGTGTACGTGGGCGACCTGGATCGCTGGGGCTGGATGCGCCGGGCGCATGTGGAGTTTCGCGTCGACGGTTGATCCCGCGACGCTAACCGATTCGTCTCGATCGATGACCGGTGCACGCTCGCTCCCCGTTGCGCCACTGGGCTGGCTCAGCGGCCTGCTGCCGTTCACCGCCGTGCTGATCTGCACCGTGATCTCGATGCAGCAGGCACTGATCCCGCAGTGCCTTCCCCTCATCGAAGGCTGCACCACCGTCAGCGCCACCGGCCGCCATGGCGCGCCCTACTTCATCTTCAAGGCAATGGTGATTCCGTCCGGCGTCATCCTCATGGGGTTCTGGGTTGTCAGCGGGCTCTGGTGCCTGGAACTCGGCCGCCGCCTGGCCGGCATCAGCCTGCTGATCGCCGGGCTGGTCGGCGCCGGCTTCCTGATCGTCTACGCGACGTTCCTGGGCTCCGACGGTACGTGGTACGACTGGCTGCGCCGCTTCGGCGCGCGGATGTTCTTCGCGCTGACCGCCTTTGCCCAGCTGCTGCTGACCGCCGGCGCCTGGACGGGGCTCGCGCCACGCCGCCCGCTGGCGCTGCGGGTCATGCTGGGACTGTGCGTGGTTCAGTTGCTGATCGGCCTGGCCAGCCTGCCGGCGCCGCTGGTGCTGGCCGACCCGGACGCCATCCAGAACATCGTCGAATGGAACTACGGTCTGGCGATGCTGCTGTTCTTCCCCGTCGCCGGCGAGCTGCTTCGCGAACAGCGCCTGCGTCTGGCGCTGGTCAGGGCAGACGCCGGAACCCGAAGCTGACCAGAATCAGCGGACTGTGCGAGGCCACGGCCGGCACGCTCAGCACCATGTCGTTCGGCACCGCGAAACAATCACCCGGCCGGGTGTCCTCCGGCACGATGAACCGGTGCTGGGCCAGACTGGAATGCTGGAACAGGAACCGGGTGTCGCCGGACAGCACATAGGTCAGCGACGCGATGCTGCGTTCCGGCTGGTGCGACGGAATCTGCTGACCGCGACGCACGACCAGCACGTCGGCGGATTGCAGCGCAATCGCTGGCGAGTTCATCAACGCTCGGCAGAACTTGATCGCACGCAACCGCAGCAATTCTGCCTCCGGCACCTCCCAGCCATCAAACTCCTCGATCCGCGCGTGCCCTCCGGCCCGAGGCGCCGCGCGACTGCGATCCTCCTCGGCCTCGGCCAGCGCCTCGAACAGACTGTCGTGATACCGCGCGTGATCGTCGAAGCGAATCCGCCCGATGGTCGGCGAACTGTGGACCAGATCGATGGCCAGATGCTGGGGCCAGACCGGAATCGGCCCGCTTTCGATGTCCATCGTCTGTGTCATGGCGCAAGCGTCTCCGGCACCCAGTCCCGGTGCTGTTCGAAACGAACCCGGTGATGCACGATCCGGCCGAGTTCCAGATAGTCCACCGAACACACATCCACGCGCAGCAGCGCGAAATGTGACCGCGCGTCCTCGACCGTGGCGATCGCTGATCCGGGGTCGATCCGCGCCCCCGGATTCACGGCCAGCGCGTACTCCCGACGCTGGCCATCGTGCAGGCCCGCCCAGGCCGACTCCACGCCGGCGCCATCCGTGTCGACCGACGCCGACCCGGCCAGCCGCAGCTGCATGCCAGCCGACGCATCGTAAAACATCCACTCCACCCTGGGCCGCATTCCGATCGAACCGACCTTCGCGCTGCGACGGTCGGTGTACGCGATCAGCCGGGGGGCGGAGCGATCCACCGCGCGCAACACCACCGAGCGAACCGACGGCCCGTCCGCATCACATGTGGCCAGCGCACCGACGCGCAGCGGATGGCTGGCGTCGGAAACCGCCGCTTCCAGGGCGGTCCAGAGTTGGTGCCAGGTGGCGTTCAAGGCCGCAGCGCGGTCTCGATCGCGTCGACCAGGTCAGGGTCCGAGGGCTGGGTGGCGCTGGGGAACGCGTGAATGACCCGGCCATCGCGTCCGAGCAGATACTTGTGGAAATTCCACTGCGGGTAACCGCCACCCGCCGCGGCCAGCGCGGTGTAGAGCGCGTCCTGCGTGCCTTCGGCAGTGGATGTCTTCTCGAACATCGGGAAGCGCACACCGTAGGTGAGCCGGCAGAATCGCGCGACGGCGGCCTCGCTGCCCGGCTCCTGCCCGCCGAAATCGTTGGACGGGAATCCCAGCACCACGAAACCGCGATCACGGTAGCGGTCATAAAGCGCTTCCAGTCCGTCGTACTGCGGTGTGTATCCGCACTTGCTGGCGGTATTCACGACCAGCACAACCTGATCCGCGTAGGCCTCGCAAAGGCGAACCGACTCGTCGCCGGCCAGCCTGCGCTTGGTGACATCCAGCGGACCGTCGCAGTTCGCCCCCGCAGCCGGCCCGAACGCCATCGCGGCCGCGACCAGGCCCGTCATCATCCAGTGCTTCATGGGTACGCCTCATTCGTCATCGGTTTCGGTAGCCACGCTCGCCGACCTCGACATCGACCACGCGTCCATTCTCGATCCAGGCGATCCGCAGCAATTGATCCGGCCCGAAATTGTAGATCCAGCGCTCACGCACCACCTCGATGCGATGACCCTTGAGGTGCGCTCCAAAGCCACGGTAGTCGTGATGGTCCACGGGCCGCAGCACGCGTGCGATCTCGGTGTCATCGGGCAGGCCGCAACTTGCGATCAGACGGAACTTGGACAACCCCTCGACCACGTCGAAGGAATCGCAACTGCCGTTACCGGTATCGCGGAACCCGTAGCCGTCCTGGTCGATTTCCACCAGTGAACCCCGCCGGAACCGCAGCACCCGGATGAGCTGGCGCGGGCCGAAGTTGTAGTACCAGGTCTCGCTGTCCGCGGAGGCAACATGGCCAAGGTAGTAATGTCCCGCCGCATCGACCAGGTCGGGTTCGCCACACAGCGAGCGCACCCGCAGGCGGCTGTCGCCGGTTTCGATGATCTGGCCGTCACAACGAAACGCGGCCTCGGCGTGACAACACGCCGTCAACATGAGCAATGCCAAGATTGCGTGAAATCGAGGTCTCATACCCTGTGAGACAATCCTTTCCGGTCATCGTCGCCCATCGAACAAGACCCTATCGATGAAACAATCATCCCGCTACGCTGCACGGCGCGCCGCCCCACCGCAACGTCTGTCCGCCATCCCCGGCCGATGGCTCGGCCTGTTCCTGGTCGCGGCGGCACTGCTGCCCCCCCTGCTACACGCCGAGCCGGTGCGACGGGACCACATCAACGTGGAACTGGTCGCGGCCTCCGACGCGGCGGTCCCCGGCGAGACGCTGACCGTCGCGCTGCGCCTGGAGCCGGACGACCACTGGCACACGTACTGGCGCAACCCCGGCGACTCCGGCCTGCCAACCCGCATGGAGTGGTCGCTTCCCGACGGCGCGACCACCAGCGACATCCTGTGGCCGTTCCCGGAACGCCAGCCGATGGGGCCGCTGACCAATTTCGGCTACTCGGGCGAGCATTTCCTGCTGACGGAAATCAACGTGCCGGCGGACTTCGACGCGGACTCGCTGTCACTGGCGACGGCGGCCAGCTGGCTGGTCTGCGACGATGTCTGCATTCCCGGCTCCGCCGATCTGACCCTAGACCTGCCGGTCCGCGACAGCGCGAACCCGAGCCGCTGGGCACCGCAGATCGAAGCGGCACGCGAGCATGTCGCCACGCCGCTGACGGTGCCGGCGCAGTATGCGATCGATGGCGACCGCGTTCGCATCCAGCTGCCTCCCGACGCGCTGGGTGATCCGACTTCCACGCTGTACTTCCCGGCCACGCCGGAGCTGGCCAGCAACACCGACCAGCCCGTGTTCCGGCGCTCCGATCACGTGCTGGAAATCGCCGTGGCGACCAGCGAGTACCTCGGCGAGCCGCCCGCGAGCACGGAGCATGTCGTGGTACTCGACGACAGCCGGGCGGTGCGCTTCACAGCACGGTTGATCAGCGCGGACGCGCTGGTGCCGGTCGCCACCGAACCGGCGTCCGCGCCAGCCGGCGCCAAATTCAGCCTCTGGCTCGCGATTCCCTTCGCCCTGCTCGGCGGGCTGATCCTGAACCTGATGCCCTGCGTGTTCCCGGTCCTGTCGATCAAGGCGGTATCGATCGCCCAGCAATCCGCCAGCGAATCGGCCCATCGCCGCGCCCACGCGCTGTCATACACCGCCGGCGTGGTCGGCGGCTTCCTGGCGCTGGCCGTCGGCCTGCTGGTGCTGCGTGAGGCCGGTGAACGGATCGGCTGGGGCTTTCAGCTGCAATCGCCGGTGTTCGTGACCATTCTCGCCTGGGTGATGTTCGTGCTGGGGCTCAGTCTGGCGGGGGTTTTCGAGGTCGGCACCCGACTGATGGGCGTGGGCGACTCGCTAACCCATCAGGACGGCAACCGCGGCGCGCTGATCACCGGACTGCTCGCCTGCCTGGTGGCCACACCCTGCACCGCTCCGTTCATGGGGCCGGCCATGGGCTTCGCCATCACCCAGCCCGCGGCGGTGGCGCTCACCGTGTTCGCCGCGCTGGGACTGGGCATGGCTCTGCCCTTTCTGCTGATCGGATTCGTTCCCGCCGCGGCGCGGATGCTGCCGCGACCCGGCGCCTGGATGCTGACGTTCAAGCAGTTGATGGCGTTTCCGATGTACCTGACCGCGGTCTGGCTGATCTGGGTGCTGGGCCGGCAGACCGGCGTCAATGGCATGGCCATCGGCCTGACCGGCATCGTGCTGCTGGCCTTCGCCGTCTGGCTGTGGGGCCGGCGCCCGCTGGACGGCCCGCAGCGCGTGATCCTGGGTGCAATGGCCTGGGCGTCGGTGGTGCTGGCCTGCGTGCTGCTCGCCTCGCCGATGCTGCGCTCGGCGCCGCCGGGCACGACGGCGGACACCGCGGCAACCGCGCACGGAGGTGAGTGGGGCGTCTACACGCCGGATGCCGTGACCGAACTGCAGGCGCAAGGCCAGGCGGTCTTCGTCAACCTCACCGCCGACTGGTGCGTGACCTGCCATGTCAACGAGCGCGTGGCACTGAACACCGGCGAGGTGATCGCGGCGATGGAACGCTCCGGCATTGTCAGACTCAAAGGGGACTGGACCAACCGCGATCCGGTGATCACGACGGTTCTGGAACAGTACGACAGGACGGGCGTGCCCCTTTATCTGCTCTACCCCGGAGAAGCGGGTGCCCAGCCCAGAGTACTGCCACAATTGCTGACACCACAGCGCGTCATCGAGGCGATCGACGCGCTCTGATCTCAACGCCAAGGAGGCCTGATCATGCGTCATCTGTTCGCCCCGCTCGTGCTGCTCGCGCTTTGCCTCGGCACCGCCCAGGCCAAGGTCGCCCCGGGCAATCCGGCACCGGACTTCACGCTGCCCAGCGCCTCCGGCGAGACCGTCTCGCTCAGCGACTACAGCGGCAAGACCGTGATCCTGGAGTGGACCAACCACGGTTGTCCGTTCGTCCAGAAGCACTACGACAGCGGCAACATGCAGTCGCTGCAAACCCGTTATACGGGCGATGACGTGGTGTGGCTGTCCATCATCTCGTCCGCACCCGGCAAGCAGGGCCATGTGACGCCGGAAAAGGCGATGGCGCTGACCACGGCGCGAGAAGCCACGCCCACGCACGTGCTGCTTGACGAGGACGGCACCGTCGGCCGGATGTATGGCGCCAAGACCACGCCGCACATGTACGTGATCGACACGGAGGGCACGATGCTGGCCTACATGGGCGCCATCGATTCCATTCCCAGCGCGAATCCCGCCGACATCGAGCAGGCGATGAACTACGTCGATACGTCGATGACCGCACTGGCCCAGGGCGATCTCCCGGACCCGGCCTCCACGCGACCCTACGGCTGCTCGGTCAAGTACTGATTCGCGGCGCGGCGGGCGTCGCCGGGCCAGGCCGGCGATGTCTATCGGTCAGGAACCGGAACCGCCGGCGCCGACCCTGGCGAGGACGCGCAGCGTGAACAGCGTCAGCAGGGTCACGCCCAGCGCGACTATCCATGCCTCGACGGCGACGATCACACCGACGCCCGCGACCATCAGCAGCGAGGCCGCCGTGGTCAGGCCGCGCACGCGGTCGTCGCCCGACACGAAAATGGTCCCGGCGCCGAGAAACGACACGCCGGCGACAATCGCCTCGACCACGCGGATCGGGTCGGTGCGCATCGCATTGCCGGCATCCGCGCCGAAGCGGTCAATCAGCAGATCGGCCGAGCCCACGAGCAGCGCGGCCGCGCCGCCGACCAGCATGTGCGTGCGAAACCCGGCGGCCTTGCCGTCGGCCTCGCGCTCGAATCCGATCACGCCGGCCAGCGCCATCGCCGCGGCCACCTTGCCGACGAGAATGACTTCCTCGATCACAATGCCGGGGGCGTCTCGCTGCGGCCGCTGACGTAGTCGTCCAGTGCCTGCAACCGGGGCAGATGCGGCTTGACCGCCGCCCAGTCCTTGCGTGACGGCGCGGCGGCCGACGCGGCGCTCTGCAGCTCGATCATTTCCGCCTCGAACTCGCCCTGCTCCATCAGCCCGGCGGCGCGCAAATCCTTCAGCCGCTGCATCTGGCGCTGCCGCTCCGGATCGGTGACGGAACCGCGGGTCAACGCGGCCCTGGCCTCGGCGATACGCGCGCCGTGCGCGCGGAACTGCGCGGCGCCGGTGTAACCGGCCTCGGCGATCAGTTCGTCTCGAAGCCCGGACTCGGGCTCCGCCGCCTGCGATTCGTGCAGTGCGAGCCGGGTCTGCATCCAGCGCTGAACATCGGCCTCGGTCAGACCGCCGGCCACCGCCGCGATCGCACAGGCGGGCAGAATCAGCGCCAGCCAGAACAAGCGGCGGCCCGGCACGGGATCAGGCCTCATCCCGTTCCAGCTTTTCCATCAGCGGCCGGATCAGGTCCATGGGCAGCGGGAAGATGATGGTCGAGTTCTGGCCGCTGGTGCCGGTACTGACATCCAGCAGCGTTTGCAGGTAACGCAACTGCATGGCCTGCGGCTGCGAGGACAAGGCCTTCGCCGCCTCCGTCAGCTTTTCGGCGGCCTGCTGCTCGCCCTCGGCGTGAATCACCTTGGCGCGGCGCGACCGCTCCGCCTCGGCCTGGCGTGCGATGGCGCGGATCATCGACTCATCGAGGTCCACGTGCTTGATCTCTACGTTGGAGACCTTGATGCCCCAGGCGTCGGTGTGACGATCGAGAATGCTCTGGATGTCCTGGTTGAGCTTGTCGCGCTCGGTGAGCATGTCGTCCAGTTCATGCTGACCCAGCACCGATCGCAGCGTGGTCTGCGCGAGCTGGCTGGTCGCCGCGTAGTACTGCTCGACCTGCAAGGTGGCCTTGCCGGCGTCCACGACCCGGAAATACACCACGGCGTTGACCTTGACCGACACGTTGTCACGCGAAATGACGTCCTGGGTTGGCACGTCCATGACGATGACACGCATGTCCACCTTCATCATTTTCTGCAGGAACGGGATCACCAGGATCAGGCCCGGCCCCTTGGTTCCGGTGTATCGCCCCAGGGTGAAGATGACGCCGCGCTCGTACTCGTTGAGGATCTTGATCGACGAGGCGATCAGCGCGATGAACGCCACGACGACGATGGAAATCATTGGTGTCATTTCGAGACCTCCGTTTTGGACCACCGACCCCGGTCAGCCGGGACGGTGAATCGGTTCAACCTGCAGTTCCAACCCTTCCCGGCTGACGACGCGGAATCGATCACCGGCCATCAGCGACTGCGTGGGACGAACCTTCCAGGTTTCGCCCGCCACCACCGACCATCCGGCCTCCCCGGCCGCCAGCGGCGTATCCGCGGTACCGGTTTCCCCAACCAGGGCCTCGGCCGCGGTCGAGACCGGCGCATGCCGCGCCCGCATCAGCATCCACAGGCTCAGCCCCACGCCGGCGATGCCGACGAAGGCGATGCCCCCGATCACGCCCAGATTCACGCCGTAACCCGGCACATCGGCGTCCATCAGCATGATGGAACCGAACACGAACGCGGCGACCCCGCCCAGCCCCAGGGCACCGAAACTGGGCGCGAAGGCCTCGGCGATCATCAACGCGACGCCGAGCGCCATCAGCGCCAGACCGGCGTAGTTGACCGGCAGGGCCTGGAACGCGAACAGCGCGAGCAGCAGCGAGATCGCCCCGACCACGCCGGGCACGATCGCGCCGGGGCTGTAGCCCTCCAGCAGCAGCCCGTAGATTCCGATCATCATCAGGATGTAGGCCACCGTGGGGTTGGTGATGATCGACAGCAGTTCGATGCGCCAGTCCGGCTCCACGCGTTCCAGCGTCAGCGCGGCGGTGTCCAGCGTCACCTCGCCACCGGAGACCTCCACGGTCTGGCCGTCGATCTGTTTCAGCAGATCGCCGACATCCCGCGCGATCAGATCGATCACGCTGTCGGCCAATGCGGCATCGGCGGACAGGCTCACGCCCTCGCGGACCGCGCGCTCGGCCCAGTCGGCATTGCGACCCCGACGTTCGGCCAGTCCGCGGATGTAGGCTACGGCGTCGTTGACCGCCTTGCGTCGGGACGCGGTGCCGGCATCGGCCGGTTCCGATGGCCGGTCGCCTTCGGCTTGCTCCGAATCGGAATCCGTCGACTCGGCGTCCCCGTCCGACGGCGCCGGCTTGTCGGGCTGCCCGCCCGGCGAGCCGCCGACCGGGATCGGTGTCGCCGCGCCGAGGTTGGTCGCCGGCGCCATCGCCGCGATGTGGCTGGCGTAGAGAATGTAGGTGCCGGCGCTGGCCGCGCGCGAGCCGGACGGCGACACGTAGGTAACGACAGGAATCGGACTGCCGAGGATGCGCTTGATGATGTCGCGCATGGCGCTGTCCAGCCCGCCGGGCGTGTCCAGCTCCAGGATCAGCAGGGATGCGCCGCCCTCGATCGCCGCATCCAGCGACGCCTCGAAATAGGCCGCGGTCGCGGGGCTGATGGCGCCGTCCAGCGCCACGATCACGCCCTGTCCGGACGTTGCCGCCCGGCTTTCGGACACGGTGAGCAGCGTGCTCAAACCGACCATCAGTAGAGCCATCCATCGCATGCGGCGAGCGTACCACCACTGTTCCGCGCATGCTCCGCGACCCGCCCTCGCGACACGCGCTGACCGGATGCCCGTGCGACGGATGACAAGCGCCGGGGCTTCTGCCAATGTCCGGGTTTCACCAGCATGCCCCGGGAGACCTCCGATTTCACGAACGAGCGTGAGCTACTCCGTCGGCGAAGAAATCGCCCACACCATCACGCACGGCCTGGGCGCCGTGCTGGGCATTGGTGGTCTCGCGGTGCTGGTCGGCTTCGCCGTCCCCACCGGCGACGTCAAGCTGCTGGTGGGTTGCAGCGTGTTCGGCGCGACACTGATCGTCACCTACACGGCCTCGGCGCTCTACCACGGCATTCCGCACGAGACCGCGAAGCCGGTGCTCAAGGCCATCGACCATGCATCGATTTATCTGCTGATCGCCGGCACCTACACACCCTTCACCCTGTCGGTGCTGACGCCGCCCTGGGGCTGGAGCCTGTTCGCGGTGGTCTGGAGCCTCGCGGCGGTGGGCGTGATCTTCAAGGTGTTCACCGCCGGCCGATACGACTGGTTTTCCGTCGCGCTGTACCTGGGCATGGGCTGGGTCGCGGTCGTGGCCACCAAGCCCATCATCGAGCTTTTCCCCCTGGGCGGCATCCTCCTCATGCTGGGCGGCGGCATCGCCTACACCCTGGGCGTGATCTTCTACCTGTGGCGCTCGCTGAAGTATCACCACGCCATCTGGCATCTGTTCGTGATCGCCGGCAGCCTGCTTCACTATTTCGCGGTGCTGTTCTACGTGATTCCATACGTCAGGCACTGAGCCGGATACGGCGAGGACTCGAAGTTGCTCGAGCGATGAACGCGAACAAGCCTCAACGCCCGAAACCGCCACCGCGGACACCGCGCGCCCTGCGCCAGAAACTCGTCCAGCGCGCGCCCGAGCTGGAACGGCGCGCCTATGCGCGCTTCGCGCGACCCAACCGCTGGGGCTTCGAGATCACCCGAATCCTTCCGATCACGCTGGGCACATCGATCGGACTCTGGGCGTTCGCGCCGCTGAAAACCATGCGCGTGCTCACGCCGTACGTGGGTGCCGCGGCCCTGATCTGCGCCGGGCTCTACCTGTTCCGGGTACTCGCCCGCATCGGGCATTTTTCCAACGAGCATCTGGCCCGGCTTCCCGATCCGGGACGGCCCTCGCTGATCCGGCTGAGGCGGTCGCTGTACCGGATGGCCGTGGTGCTGATCGGCACACTGATCATGGCGGGCTGCTATTTCTATCTGTCGGCCACCGTGCTGGCGGAAGACCGTGGCGCCAACGAACCCCGCCTGCTGTGGACGCTCCCGATCGGCGGCCTGGTGCTGTCGATCTTCTTCGGCGAGGCCGTCACCCGGCTGATCGAGGTGGTCGAGGAAGCCATGGAGCAGATCGCCGACTCCGCGCCGGAAGAATCGCCGCCAACCCGATAGGCGACCCCGGGTAGAATGCGCGCCATGCAAACGCTGGCCCTCTACCACCTCAAGGGTGGCGTCGGAAAAACCGCCGCGGCGGTGAACCTGGCCTATCTGGCCGCCCGTGACGGCTACCCGACGCTGTTCTGGGACCTGGACCCGCAAGGCGCCGGCTCCTGGTATCTGGAAGCCGAGGCAGCCGAGTCCGTTGACGCCGACAAGCTGATCAAGGGCAAGCTGGCGGTCGGTCGTCTGGTGCGCCCCACACGCTTCGAGAACCTGTCGCTGATGCCGGCGGATTTTTCGCTGCGCTACCTGGACATCCTGCTGCGCAAGGTCCAGGGGCAGGACGCGCTCAAGCGCCTGCTGGCCCCGTTCCGGGAGATGTTCACGCTGGTGGTGCTGGACTGTCCGCCCAGTCTGTCGCACCTGGCGGCCAACATCTTCACCGCCGCCGATGCCGTGGCCGTCCCGATCGTCCCCAGTCACCTGTCGCTGCGGGCGTTCGAACTGGTTCATCAGGAATACAAGGCGCTGGGCCACAAGCCGCGCCGGCTGCATCCATTTTTTTCAATGGTGGACCGGCGTCGGCGGCTGCACAACGACTTGCTCGTGGACGCACCCAAGCGCCTGAAGCGGAGACTCGGAACCGCCATCCCCTATGCGTCGGTGATCGAAAGAATGGGGCAGGAACGTGCCCCTGTCGGCAGTTTTGCCCCGCGACACCCCGCCGCACTCGCCTACGAGGCGCTGTGGGACGAACTGCGCGAGCGCCTGCCCGAGTTCTCTGCGTGAAGCGGGGATGCGGTAGGCTTTCGCCCCCCCTGACAATCACGGAAGTGCAGCGCAAATGGAGTTGAAAGACAGTACCGTCCTGGTCACCGGCGGTGGGTCCGGACTGGGTGGCGCGACCGCTCGCGCCATTGTTGCGGCCGGCGGCCGTGTCGTCATCGCCGACGTCAACCGGGACGCCGGCCAGACCCTGGCCGAGGAACTCGGCGCATCGGCGCGGTTCGTCGCCACCGACGTGACCGACGAGGTGGCCGCCAAGGCCGCGGTCGACGCCGCGGTGGAACTGGGCGGTCGCATCGACGGCCTCGTGAACTGCGCGGGCATCGTTGTCGCGAGCAAGGCGGTGGGACGGGACGGTCCGCACGACCTCGCCTCATTCACCCGCTGCATCCAGATCAACCTGATCGGCACCTTCAACATGATCCGTCTGGCGGCGGCCGCCATGCAGCAGCAGGAACCGAACGCCGCCGGCGAACGTGGGGTGATCGTCAACACCGCCTCCGTTGCTGCCTACGACGGCCAGATCGGCCAGGTCGCCTATGCCGCATCGAAATCCGGAGTGGTCGGCATGACGCTGCCGCTGGCGCGCGAGTTCGCCCGGGCGGGCATTCGGGTACTGACCATCGCGCCCGGCCTGTTCGAGACCCCGATGATGTCCGCGCTGCCCGAAGCGGCCCGCGAGGCGCTGGGCCAGATCACGCCGTTCCCGCCACGGCTGGGCAAGGCCGAGGAATTCGCCTCGCTGGCCTGTTACATCCTGACCAACACCATGCTCAATGGCGAGACCATTCGCCTGGACGGCGCCGTCCGCCTGCCGCCCAAGTAGGCGCGCCGCGACCGGACTTTCACGAGCGAACATGCACTTCGAGGACAAGCAATGAGTGACGATCCGATTGTGATCAGCGGCGCTATCCGCACGCCCATGGGCGGCATGATGGGCAGCCTGGCGGCCATGACCGCCTCCGAACTGGGTGCCCTGAGCATCGGCCAGACCATCGCGGCCTCCGGCATCGCGCCGGACGCCGTGGACGAGGTGATCATGGGCAACGTGCTGGGCGCCGGCCAGGGCCAGGCACCGGCCCGCCAGGCCGCGCTGGGTGGCGGCCTGCCGACCAGCGCGAGCTGCCTGACCATCAACAAGATGTGCGGCTCCGGCATGAAGGCGGTGATGCTCGGCCATGACCTGCTCAAGGCCGGCTCCATCAACGCCGCCGTGGTCGGTGGCATGGAATCGATGACCAACGCGCCGTACCTGATTCCCAAGGGCCGCATGGGCTACCGCTTCGGCCATGCCGAACTGCTCGATCACATGGCGCTGGACGGTCTGGAAGACGCTTACGAGAAGCGCACGCCGATGGGCGAGTTCGCCGAGCGCACGGTGGAGAAGTACGGCTTCACCCGCGAGGATCAGGACAACTTCGCCATCGAGTCGCTGCGCCGCGCCAAGCTGGCGAACGAGGACGGCAGCTTCGAGTCGGAGGTGATCGCGGCAACCATCAAGGGCCGCAAGGGCGATGTCACGGTCCAGCAGGACGAGCAACCGTTCAAGTCCGATCCGGCGAAGATCCCGTCGCTGCGCCCGGCCTTCCGCAAGGACGGCACGATTTCAGCGGCCACGGCCAGCTCCATCTCCGACGGCGCGGCCTCCATGCTGGTGACGCGCGAGTCGCAGGCGGGAGCACTGGGCATCACGCCGGTGGCACGGATTCTCGGCCACGCCTCGCATGCGCGGGTCCCGGCGGAGTTCACCATCGCGCCGGTATTCGCCATCCGCAAGCTGCTGGATCAGCTCGGCTGGACGGCCGACGACGTGGATTTGTGGGAGGTCAACGAGGCCTTTGCCGTGGTCGCGATGGCGGCGATGAAGGACATCGGCATCCCGCATGACAAGCTCAACGTGCATGGCGGCGCCTGCGCGCTGGGGCACCCGATCGGTGCCTCCGGCGCTCGCATCATGGTCACGCTGCTCAACGCGATGGAGAAGCAAGGCGCCAAACGTGGCATTGCCTCGCTGTGCATCGGCGGGGGTGAAGCGACCGCCGTGGCCGTCGAACGTCTCTAACCGCGATGCCCGGCCACGGCTGAACGCCGTGACCGGGCATCTGCGTCAGGCACGAACCCGGTCGCCGAGACACCTCGGCGATCGGAGTCCGACTATTCCACCGTCACCGTAATGGGGGCGGACAGCACGGGCGGCTCATGAGGAATGTGCCGGTAGTCGCCCAGCAGCAGTTGCAACCGGTGCTCGCCCGGCTCCAGGGTGACCGTGACCTCGGTCTGTCCACCGCCGAAATGCCGCACCTGATCGGTCGCCGGTAGCGGTCGATCCAGCGACGGCAGCTCCTCGAGATCGATCAGCAGATGGTGGTGACCGGTGTGGTTCTTGTCCACGCCGGCCGGCGCCACGCCCATGCCGCTGAGCCCGAACTTGATAGTGAAGGTCGTGCCGACGATTTCGCCGTCCGCGGGCGAAATGATGTAGACACCGGCACCCTCCGGTGCTGGACTGCGATCCACGGCCTGGGCCGGTGCGCCCAGCAGCAGCGCAACCAGTCCCAGCGACGCGACCCGGTGCGTCAGTGATTTCATTGAGGCTAACTCCTGTCGTCGTTCAGATCGCATTAGTAAAGCAGACGCGTGCGCAGCGTGCCCGGTAACGCGGCCAGCTGCTGGCGCATGGCGTTGGCGCCCTGGGCATCGGCATCAATGTCGATGACCACGTAACCGATCGCCCCACGCGTCTGCAGGAACTGCGCATCCACGTTCACGCGGCTGCCGGAAAAGACCTCGTTGACGGCCGACAGCATGCCCGGACGATTTTCGTGAATGTGCAGCAGGCGGCGGCTGCCGGCGTGCTCGGGCAACTGCACTTCCGGGAAGTTCACGGCGGACAGCGTCGAGCCATTGTCGGAATAGCGGATCAGCTTGCTCGCGACCTCGCCGCCGATGTTGACCTGCGCTTCCTGGGTGCTGCCGCCGATGTGCGGCGTGAGCAGCACATTGTCGATGCCAACCAGCGGGGACTCGAAGCGATCCTTGTTGGTCTTCGGCTCCTTGGGGAACACGTCCACCGCGGCACCGGCGAGATGGCCATCCTTCAGCGCCTGGGCCAGGGGCTCGATCTCGACGACCGTGCCGCGCGACGCGTTGATCAGCATCGAACCCTTGCGCATCGCGCGCAGTTCCGCCCCGCCGATCATCATCCGCGTGGCTGGCGTGTCCGGAACGTGCAGGGTCACGACATCCGAGCGCGACAGCAGATCATTCAACCCGGATGCGGGACGGGCATTGCCCAGCGCCAGCTTGGGCTCGACATCGTGAAACAGCACCTGCATGCCCAGCGCCTCGGCGAGCACGCCGACCTGGGTGCCGATGTGTCCGTAGCCAACGATGCCCAGCGTCTTGCCGCGCACCTCGTAGCTGCCACTGGCGGACTTCATCCAGCCGCCGCGGTGGCAGGCCATGTTCTTCGCCGGAATCCCGCGCATCAGCAGGATGGCCTCGGCCAGCACCAGCTCGGCGACGCTGCGCGTGTTGGAGTAAGGCGCGTTGAAGACCGGTATCCCGCGGCGCTCCGCGGCTTCCAGATCCACCTGGTTGGTGCCGATGCAGAAGCATCCCACCGCCATCAGTCGACGCGCTTGGGAGAAGACCTCCTCGGTCAGCTGCGTGCGGGAGCGGATGCCGACGACATGCGCGTCCGCGATCGCGGCTTTCAGTTCGTCGGACGGCAAGGAGCCATCGCGATAGTCGATCTGCGTGTAGCCAGCCTCGCGCAGCGTGTTCACCGCGGACTCCGCGACCCCCTCCAGCAAAAGAATCCGGATTTCCTCGCGCGGGAACGATGTTGCGGTCATGCCTGGGGTCCTGCTCTGACTGAGGCGCGCGAGTTTGCCTGAATTCGAGCGCGAATCGAATGCCGCGACCCAAATTGCACACGGATATAGCCGCAACTGGTCCTAAACTGGTGTCGCCTCCGGTGAAACCGAGACGACCATGTCCGACAAACCCCGAATCGCCATCGAATACTGCACGCAATGCCGCTTTGTGCTGCGCGCGAGCTGGCTGGCCCAGGAACTGCTGTTCACCTTCGCCGACGATCTGGCCGAAGTCGCGCTGCGCCCGTCCACCGGTGGGGTGTTCCGCGTGCTGTTGAACGACGAGTACCTGTTCGATCGCGCCGGCGATGGCCGGTTTCCGGATTCCAAGGAACTGAAGCAACTGGTCCGTGACCGGATCGACCCGACGCGCGACCTGGGCCATTCCGACCGGCGCGCGTGATGCTCCACGCATGAAAAAGCCGGGCGAATGCCCGGCTTTTTCACCATCCCGATCAGTCGCCTACAGCACGCCCAGGCGCCGGATCGTTTCCATGGTCAGACCACCCGACGACAGCCCGTTATCGCGCTGGAAGCGCACGACGGCCGCCATGGTCTGCTGACCGATCCGGCCATCGATCGGGCCGGGGTTGTAGCCGCGATCATCCAGCGCGCGTTGCAGCTTGCGCACCACGTCCGGCGTGGTGTTGGTCTCGCAGAGAATCGAACGCCAGGCGATCTTCGAGTCGGTGACCTTGACCGATGTGGAGACGGTGTCGTACTCGGCCGGGATGGTCTTGCGAACCTCCCGCGCGGGCTCGACCAGGCGCCGCACCCGGACGGTCTCGTACTCGGCCGGTGTGGTGACCTTCCTGACCTCCGCCGGACGCTCCAGCACCTTCTTGCGCACGGTGGTGTATTCAGCCGGAATCGTGATCTTGCGCGTCGACGCAGGCGCTACCAGCACCCGCTTCTCCACGTTCTTGTACTCGGCCGGCACCTCGACCAGACAGAGAATCTCCCCGGTCGACTCATCCAGCTTCTCGATCGGCCCGCGGCCCTTCTTCCAGGTCGTGTAGGCCGGTCGCACCAGCTGCCGCTCGGTCACGGTCTTGTACTCCGCCTGCACGGTATCGACCTTTTCGCTGGCGGCCTTCACCAGCACGCGCTCCTCCACCGTCCGGTAGACCGGCGGCGAGACCTCGACGATCTCCTCGCCGGCTTCCTTGACCAGCACGCGCTGTTCGGCCCACTCGTAGCGGGCCGGAATCACCTCGACCTGCTCGCTGGCCGGCTTGACCATCACCCGCTCTTCGCGCTGCTCGTATTTCGGCGGGGTCACGACGCGGGCATAGCACTCGCCCGGCTTGGGATTCGGCGGCAGCATTTCACTGCCTACCGGCGAACTGGGCGGTGCGGCCGGGGGCGATTGTTCCGCGAACCGACGCGCGGTCTCGGCCTGCTGAGCCTGCACGCGCCGCTGCGCCTCCAGTTCCTGGGCCAGCGCCTGGTTGCGCGCCCGCTGCGTCGCCAGCTCGCGCTCCAGGTCGGAGTCCCGTGTGACCGTTACCGGCTGCACCGGAGCCGGCTCCCCCTGCCGGGCCTGATCCAGTTCCGCGGCCAGCGATCGGTTGGCCGCGCGCTCGGCGGCCAGTTCACGCTCCAGCGCGGCGACCTGACCATCATCCTCTGCGGTCGTGGCAAACGGACCGGTCGCACACCCCGTGAACAATGCAGCCGCGGCCACGGCCGCAAGCAGACCTACGTTACGATTCATCATGACTCCCTGAAGATGGCGATCGCGTACATCCAATGATAGACCGTACGCCGATGGCCTTCGATGATCTCCCCGGAAACGTGAACCTTTCGTTAAGAAGTCTCTGGCCCAGATGCCCATAGACCGTCGCCGGACCATCCTGCGACTGGCGTGGCCGATCATCGGCGGGATGACCTCTCAGAACATTCTCAACCTGATCGACATCGCCATGGTCGGTCGCCTGGGCGCGCCAGCCCTGGCCGGCGTGGGCCTGGCGGGATTCCTGAACTTCATGGCGGTGGGTGCCATCACCGGCCTGGCCGCCGGTGTGCAGGCCACGTCGGCCCGACGCGTGGGCGAGGGCCGCCATGGCGAATCCGCGGTGCCGCTGAACAACGGACTGATCATGGCTGTCGCCGCCGGGCTGCCGCTTTCGGTGGGACTTTGGTGGCTGGCGCCATGGATCGTCGACGCGCTGCTGGAGGACCCCGCCGTGACCGCGGAGGGGTCGGTCTACTGGCAAGGACGCCTGCTCGGCGTGATCGCGATCGGGGCGAACTTCTGCTTCCGCGGTTTCTGGAGCGGGGTCGGCCACACGAAGATTTATCTGCGCACGCTGGTGACCACGCACCTGCTCAATGTGCCGATCAGCTATTGCCTGATCTTCGGCAAGCTGGGACTGCCGGAAATGGGCGTGCTCGGCGCGGGACTGGGGACCAGCATCGCCGTCTGGATCGGGACCGCCATCTACGCCACCGTCGCGTGGCGACATGCGCAGGATCGCGGCTTTCTCCATGCGCGCGGACGTCCCGGCGACTTCGGCCGCCTGATCCGGCTGGCCCTGCCGAACTCGTTGCAGCAGGCGCTGTTCGCCGCCGGATTCTCGGTGCTGTTCTGGATGATCGGACAGGTGGGAACACCGGAACTCGCCGTGTCGACCGTGCTGATCAACGTGATGCTGGTCGCGATCCTGCCCGCCATTGGCTTCGGCCTGGCCGCCGGCACGCTGGCGGGGCAGGCGCTGGGCCGCAGCGAATCGGACGACGCCCATCGCTGGGCCTGGGATGTCGTGCGCCTGGGCTGCCTCTGGCTCGCCGCCATCGGCCTGCCGATGCTGTTCATTCCGCGAGTGCTGCTGGGCACGTTCCTGGACGAGGCGTCGCTGGTCGAACTGGGCAAAATCCCGCTGCAACTGTTCGGCGTGGGGCTGATCATCGACGGTGCCGGCATCATCCTGATGCAGGCACTGCTGGGTGTCGGCGCCAGCCGCAGCGTGATGTTCGTCGCCGTGGGCCTGCAATGGCTGCTGTTTCTGCCCGTCGTCTACGTGCTCGGGCCGGTGCTGCACTACGGACTGGTCGCCATCTGGTTGGCGATGTTCGTGTGGCGCGGCCTGCAGACGGGGCTGTTCATGTGGCTGTGGCAGCGTGGCGACTGGCGCGAACTGCGCGTCTGAACGGCTCCGTGGCGTGGAGACTGGCCCTAAACCGCGATCAGGTGAAGTCCGGTCGGCGTCTCGGGAGATTGCGCCAGCCGCAGTGCCTTTTCCGCAAGATCGATGAATTCCGACACGCTGCCCAGATCGCTGGGCCGACCGATCGCGATGCCCGCGCTGACCGTGCTGTGTCCCAGCGGCGAGGACGGATCGGTGATGCTGGCGGTCCGCACCTGCATGCGCAGTCGATCGGCCAGCGTCCTGGCCGCGGCCTCGTCGCCGCCGGTGGCGATCACCGCGAAACGCTCACCCCCGATCCGGCCGACAAATTCGTTGGAGCGACGGACATTGCCCAGCAACGCCTGCCCAACCTGCTTCAGCACGTGCGGATTTTCGACGGCCTCCTGCCCCGGGGGGCGCTCCAGAGCCAGAAAGATCAGCACCAGCGCGGTGTCGTCGTTCATCGCCCAGTTCCAGCTGCGATCCAGTTCGATCTGCAAGGCCTCCTGCGATGGCAGGCCGGTATCCATATCGGGTGAGCGCAGGCGGATGACCTCACGCTCCAGCCCCCGTTCGCGGGACACCTCGCGTCCCACGCAAATCATGTACTGACGCGGCCCATAGGCGACGCGGCGGGCGCGAATCTCGATGGGCATCCGCCGCCCGGGGCCGTTGAAGACCTCCAGCTCGACGGTGGCCTGACCGTAGTACTCGATGGAGGCCCGAAGGCGGTTCCATCCCGTCGGACCCGCGGCAAACAGGCGTTCGGCGCTCAATCTTCCGGCATGCACCTCGCTACGCTCCGACGACGTGATGCGACGAACCTCGGCGTTGGCTTCGACCACGTTGCCATTACTCATGTCGATGACGAACAGATAATCGCGGCACTCGTCGGCGAGCGAGAAAAACAGCTCCAGCCGCTGTGCGTGTTCGGCCATCTGCGTCCGCACGCGGGCGCTGCCGATGGCGGCATGGATGGACAGCGACAGCCGGGAGGTATCGAGATCGTCCTTGGGCAGCACGTCATGGGCGCCCAGCCGGATGGCGTCACGTGACAGCGGGACATCCATGACGCCGGAGATGAGCACCAGCCCGACCGGCTCGATGTTGGCGAGCATGCTGAGCAAGTCCAGCCCGGTCATGTCGGGCAGCATGTGATCGATCAGCATGCAGGCGATGCGACCACCGCGCAGCTGCTCGACGGCATCCTGCGCGGTCTCGGCCTCGATCAGTTCCAGACCCACCGTTGCGCCGTCGGCGAGTATCCGCCGGATCAGCAGGCGATCAGCCGCCTCGTCGTCGACGACCAGCAACTGATCGCGCACTACGGCGTCCTCACCCCTGGAACCGGACTGACGGCCGAAGCCCAGGCGCTTGCGCAGCTGGGTACTTGCGGCTGAGGCGGCGTGTGAATCCATGCCCGCAGCATACACCTCACGGCGATGCGCAAGTGCTGCATCGCCGCAAGTGTTTCGTGATCATGAACGGGCCGGGAGCACAGCCGCTCCCGGCCCGTTTTGGCGCTAGGCGGGCGTCGCCAGGCGCGTGGAGACGGCCTCGCTCAGCATCAGCCGGGCCCGCAGCACGATGTCGTCCATGGACGGTGACCGCGCGAACATCTTGTGGGCCCGCGCCCGGACCTCGTCCACCGACGGCAGCTCCGGCAGTTCCGGCAGTTCGAAGTGCTGGATGGCGTCACGACCGCGATCGATGCGGGCCGCCAGATTGCGCTTGAACTCGTCAACGGCCACGCCGCTGCGGGTCAGCCGGGCGCGAACGCTGTCGGTCAGCGTGTCGGCGCAGAACGTCGCGGCGAGCTGGGCGGCCACGCGATCCTTGAGTTCGGACGACAGCTTGCGCTCGCCCGCCAACACGTGCCGAGGCGGCTCCTTCAGATCCCAGACAACCCCGACCCAGGACAGCATCTTGAGGATGTAGTAGGTCGGGTCCCATTCGTACCAGCGGAAGCCCTGACGGGTGCTGGACATGAAGTAGTGGTGGTTGTTGTGCCAGCCCTCGCCCATGGTCAGGACCGCGAGCACGGGGTTGTTCCGCGAGTCGTCACCGGTGAGATAGCGCTGCTTGCCCCACACATGCGACAGCGAATTGATGGTGAACGTCGAGTGGTACACCAGCACGGTGGAGAAGAAGAAACCAAACCACAGGCCGGACCAGCCGAACAGCACGAACACCGCGATCCCGAGAATGATCGCGGGCAGGAAACGGTTGTTATCCAGCCACATCAGTTCCGGATACCGCGTCAGATCCTGCACGTTGTCGTAATTGGCGTCCTGGGCCTCGTTGTTCCAGATCCAGCCCATGTGGGAGAACCAGAACCCGTACTGCCGCGGACTGTGCATGTCCTTGGGCGTATCGGAATAGCGATGGTGATCGCGATGCTTGGAGGCCCACCAGATCAGCCCCGACTGCGCTGTGGACTGCGCCAGAAAGCCGAGGATGAACTGGAACACGCGCCCGGTCTTGAACGAGCGGTGGGAGAAGTAGCGGTGGTAGCCGGCTCCGATCGCGAAGATGCGCACCCAGTACAGGGTCACGCAGACCACGATGTCGGCGGTCGACACGCCGGTGAAGAAGGCCCCCAGCGCCGCGATGTGCACACCGAAGAAGCCCAGCATCGCGCCCACGCTGGAGGGCGTGAATTTCTTGTCGTACGTCAGTTCAGCCATGAGTCTCGTCGTTTGTTTGTCCCTGGCCGCTGCCGGGTTGCAGCGCGCCACGCACCTTCAGTCCCCGTCATCAGAGGACAGGCAAGTTTGGTGCCTCGCCCGACCAGTACGACCCGAGGGGATACGGATCAGTTCGTTCCGTGTTCGCGGGTCGATGCAAACCGGATGTCGGGCCAACGCTCTTCCGTGAGTTGAAGATTCACGCGGGAATTCGCCAGATAGACATGTGCACCCGCATGATCCACTGCGATTCTAGACACATTCTTGTTAAGGAAGTCTTTCAGTTTCGACGGATCATCCGAACTGACCCACCGAGCGGTCGCCACCGGCGCCTGATCGTACTTGCAGTTGACGCCGTATTCATCGGCCAGCCGCTGGCGCACGACATCGAACTGCAGCACGCCGACCGCGCCCAGAATCACGTCGTTGTTGCTCTTGGGACGGAACACCTGCGTCGCCCCCTCCTCGCAGAGCTGATCCAGGCCCTTGTTCAACGCCTTGGCCTTGAGCGGATCGGCCAGCACCACGCGCTGGAACAGCTCCGGCGCGAAGTTCGGCACGCCGGAATAGACCATCGCCGTGCCTTCCGAGAACGAATCGCCGATGGAGATGGTGCCGTGGTTGTGCAGACCGATGATGTCGCCGGGCCAGGCCTCGCGGGCGGCGCCACGGTCCGAGGCCATGAACGTCACGGCGTCGGAAATGCGCACCGCCTTGCCCTGACGCACGGAATGCAGCTGCATGCCCGGCGTGTACTTGCCCGAGCACACCCGCATGAACGCGATGCGGTCGCGGTGGCGCGGGTCCATGTTCGCCTGGATCTTGAACACGAAGCCGGTCAGTTCACCGTGGGTCGGCTCAACCGATTGCGGATCGGCGTCACCCACCGTGGCCTCGCGCGGCAGCGGCGGCGGCGCCCAGTCGGCGAAACCATTGAGCAGCTCGCGCACGCCGAAGTTGGAGATCGCCGCGCCGAAGAACACCGGCGTCAGTTCGCCGGCGCGATAAAGCTCCAGATCAAAACCGTGACCGGCCTCCTTCACCAGCTCGATCTCCTCCAGCAGCGTCTGGTAGATCGGTCCAAAACGTTCGGCCATGCCATCCGCGTGCAGACCATCGACGGTCTCGATGTCGCTGATCCGCTCCTTGGGCCCGTCATAGAGATAGAAGCGGTCTTCCAGCAGGTGGTAGACACCGGCGAAGTCGCGCCCCATGCCCAGCGGCCAGGTCACCGGCGCGCAGGCGATCTTGAGCACGTCCTCGACCTCGTCGAGCAGTTCCATCGGCTCGCGGCCGTCGCGGTCCAGCTTGTTGATGAAGGTGATGATGGGCGTGGTCCGCATGCGACAGACCTCCATCAGCTTGATCGTGCGCGCCTCGACGCCCTTGGCCGAATCGATGACCATCAGCGCGGAGTCCACCGCCGTCAGCGTGCGGTAGGTGTCTTCGGAAAAGTCCTCGTGCCCCGGCGTGTCCAACAGGTTCATCATGCAGTCGCGGTAGGGGAACTGCATGACCGACGTGGTGATGGAGATGCCGCGCTCCTGCTCCATCTTCATCCAGTCCGAGGTCGCATGGCGCGCGGCCTTGCGCCCCTTGACCGTACCGGCAAGCTGGATCGCGCCGCCGAACAGCAGCAGCTTTTCGGTGACGGTGGTCTTGCCCGCATCGGGGTGCGAGATGATGGCGAAGGTGCGGCGCTTGTCGGCTTCCGCACGCAGATTGGCTGGCGTGCCCATGGGTCGAGCTGGAAATCAAAGGGCCGCGATTGTACCGGCTCGCCCACCGGCGGGTCGAAACCGACCCGGCGGGGTCAGCCGATCACGGGCACCCCGAACAGGTGACCGTGGGCATGCATCAGACCGACATAGGCCACCAGACCAACCACCACGGTGACCACGTCCAGCAGCGGATTGACCTTGCCGCGCGCCGGCGCCGTGCCGCGCTTCTTCACCGAGATCACGTCGTAGACGGCAAACGCGAGGAAGGCCGCGAACAGCAGCATGGACGCCAGATCACCGTTGGCGAGCAGATGCACCAGCGCCCATAGCTTCACCGCGGCAAGCATCGGATGCTTGACGACCCGGCGCAGGTTGTTCGGAACGTAGGCGGCGACCAGCAGGATCAACGCGATGGGCATCAGCGCCAGCGGGATGTGCCGCGTCCACACCGGGGGCTGCCAGATCGCGACGAACGGCGCCTCGGCCTTGCCCCAGATGATCAGCACCAGGCCGATCGCGGCCACGACGGAGAACAGCCCCTTGTAGCCCAGTTCGCCGAATCGACCCTGCAAACCCGCCCGCAGCGCGGGCCGCGTGGGCACCAGATGAACACCCAGGAACACGACGAGACCGGCAATCAGTGCAATCATTCCACTCCCCTATCCGCCCCGGAACGGAGCAGCACACGTGAATGACGCGCCAGACTACTCGCTCGATGCCCTGCGGAAAACCTCGATCGGCACCATCAACGAAGTGCTCGGCGTCGAGGTGATCGAAGCCGAACGCGGCCGCATCGTCGGGACCATGCCGGTCACGGAAAAGAACGTGCAGCCCTACGGCATTCTGCACGGCGGAGCGAGCGTGGTGCTGGCGGAAACGCTGGGCTCGATCGGCTCGGCGCTGATCGCCGGCGAGACCGGAAAGCGCGCGGTCGGCCTGGAGGTCAACGCCAACCACGTGCGTCCGGCACCCAAGGGCACGACGGTGACAGGCGAGGCCGTGCTCGCGCACGAGGGCCGTCGCATTCACGTCTGGCAGATCACGCTGCGCAACGAAGCCGGCAAGCCCACCTGTCTTTGCCGGCTGACCGTGTCGCTGATCGACTAGTCCACGCCGACGCGAACTCGACGCCAGACCGCGGCACCAACAAGCAACAGCAGCGCCCACAGCCCCAGCGCGCCACTGCCGTCATCGTCGTGCAGCGACCGGGGCGAGCCGACGGTGTCGGAAAACACCAGGTCGCCCTGGTTGAACCAGATCTGTACCGCGCCCTGTTCGGCCAGCAGCAACACCAGGTCGGTGTCGCCATCGCCGTCCATGTCGGCCAGCGCCATGTCCACGGCATCGGCATCGATGGCCGTGTCATGCGGCCGCAGACGCCCGCCGCCGTCATTGACCAGCAACTGGACCACGCCATTCGGACTGGCGCTGACCACATCCAGGTCACCGTCCCGGTCGATGTCCGCCATGACGAGCCGGCGCGTGACCCCGATGTCGGCGCGCGTGCCGATTTCCATGGCGTTGCGTGACAGGGCGCGCAGCATTCTCAGCTCCGGCGCGACGAACGCATCGTCCAGCGTCTCGGGCACAGCCGCCAGTAGATCGCCGTCACCATCGCCGTCCAGATCACCGCCGGCCCAGTGGGTTACACCGGCGGTGGGCAGCGCGACACGGGGACCGAAGCTGCGCCGGCCGATGGTCGGCTGGAACACGTCCCCGTCGGCGAGACCGAACACTGGCTCCGGCCGGCCGTCGCCATCGATGTCGGCGAGGCCAATGGAGATCGCGTCCGCCGGCTCCAGCAACGCGGTGAAGAAGCCGTCCTCGCCCTCGGTGAACAGCACCTCCGGCACCGCATCGGCATGGAGCATCAGCACGTCACCGACACCGTCCTCGTCCAGGTCCGCGCCCAGCGCATCCAGACCCTCGGTACCGGTGAACGCGGCCGCCGACAGAACGAAGGCACCGCTGCCATCGTTGACGTACAGCGCGTGACCGCCAGAGGCGTTCACGACCAGCAAGTCCTCGCCGGTGAGCCCGTCGAACTCGCCCGCGATCAGGCCGGCTACCTCGCCGACATCGCCCAGCGAACCGCCCAGCTCGTAGTCGTCCGAGGCCTGCTGCCGATAAATCCGGGTCGGTGAGCCAGCCTCACTGCCGACGGCCACATCGAGGCTGCCGTCGCCGTCGGCATCCAGCACCGCCAGTCGTGTGCCGCCGCTCACTGCGAACTCGACGCCGGGCACCTCCGCCAGCAGTTCGGTCACGATCACGCCGTTCGAGGCGAGGTTGTCCTCCGGATTGAGGTCGGTGGCCAGATCGCCGGCCCGAGCCTGCAACCAGACACCCCCCGCCCGATCGGCTTCGGTGACCACCTCGATCTGCTGCGCGCCACCGGACTGGATCGCGCCGACATCACAGTCCAGCGTCACGGTCTGCACGCCGACACTGCGGCTGCAACCGGTCGGCACGTCAACGGACAGCCCGGCGCCAGACACCTGCAGGATCACGGCGCCGCCCGCGGTGGCATCGCCGGGGTTGGAGACCTCGACCGTCCAGGTGAACGGGGTTTCCGGCTCGACGATCGACGCCGCGGGCGTCACCGATACGGCCACGTCCCGCTCCGGCTCGGTGACGGTCAGCGTGAACGTGACATCGGTGGAGGCATCGGACGGATCGGTCGCGGTCAGCTCGACCACGTAGCTGCCGGCGCTCTGGAAGGCCGGGGCGCCGGTCACCGCGTCGCCGGAGAATTCCAGCCCTTCCGGCAGGCCGGTGACGGCGAAACTGAGCGTGTCGCCGTCCGGGTCCTCGAACACCTCGCCGAGCGTCAGCGAGAAGGCCTCCCCCTCGTCCAGCTCCTGATCCTCGGGCGCGTCGACGACATAGGGCGCGTCATTGCCCACACGCTCGACGATGAGCACCAGCGGGGTGCTGGCCGACGCCCCGGCGGTGTCGGTGGCGACGATGTTGATCATGTAGCGGCCGATGTCGGCCTCCGACGGTGTGCCGGTGATCTGGCCGTTGATCGTGCCCAGCGACAGCGACGACGGCAGACCCGAGGTGGTGAAGGTCAGCGTGTCGCCGGCGTCGGCGTCGCTGAATGCCCCGCCCACCGCGACCACGGCGGCCTCGTCCACGAATACATGCTCCTGCCCCAGCGCCACCGCGACCGGCGCGTCGTTGCGTCCCTGGATGTCGAAGCGCAGTTCCGCGCTGGCCTGCGACCCCGCCGAATCGGCAATGGTGTATTGCAGGGTCTCGATCTGAACCTGCCCCTGGCGAAGACCCTGCACCGCCGCGGACCCGGTGGGGTCGAACGCAACCGAACCATCGCTACCGATGGTCACCGGCAGGCCGGAGGAAGTCGTCGCATCCGCGCTGACCAGTTGCAGGCTGTCGCCGCTGTCCGGGTCGGAATCATTGGCCAGTACGCCGGGCGCCGGACTGCTGACGATGCCGTCCTCGGTGAGACTGAAGCGGTCGTTGTTCGCGACCGGCGGATCGTTGACGCCGGTGACGGTCATGACCACTTCACCTTCGGCGCTGGCGCCCTCGGTGTCCGCCACGAAGTAGGTGAACACATCCTCGACCACAACACCCTCGGCCAACCCGAGGTAGGCGGTCACGGGGTCGTAAACCATCCGGCCGTTGCCGGAGATCACCAGCGACGCGCCACCCGGGCTGGTCGAAGGTCCTGAGGCACGCAGCGTCTGCTGGTCCGCGTCCGAATCGTTCGCCAGCAGCCCCGGCGCGTCCACGATGAACACCGCGTCGGCCGAAACCGCATAGGCGTCATCGCCGGCAACCGGCGCATCGTTGATCGGTTGCAGCGTCAGCGTGACGCGACTGGCGGAGGAGTCCAGCGTGGCGCCGAACACCCGGACCGACAACACGCGGGTGGTGTCGCCAAGAATCTCGCCGTCGTAGCGATAGCTCAGCGTCGCCAGGACGGCCGCGTAGTCCTCCGGGGCCGCCTCGCCGGTCAGCGTCATCACGCCGCTCTGTGCGTCGTACGCCGCAGTCAGCGCGGTGGCGCCAACATCCACCGCCAGCGTCTCTGCGCCGGGATCGTTCAGCTCCGTCAGCACCACCTCGGCGCGCTGCAACAGCTCCAGATCGCCACCGGTCACCGTGACGGCCGGAGCGACTACCACCGCTTCGGCGGTTTCGGCATAACTGGCGGCCACGTTGCGGCCGCCAGCGCTACCGTTCAGGTCGACCACGGGCCGGTTCACGTCCAGTTCCACCGCGCCGACATCGCAGGCCTCGGCCAGGGGACGCGTCTGGCCGAGCTGATCCACCCCACCCACCGCGTCGTCACCGCAGACATCGTCCGCGGCGGCGTCAAGCAGCACCGTCGGCAGCGCCGGCGGATAAACCGTCTGTAGACCGCTTCCCAGCCCGACCTGGTCCACGGCCTCGCCCAGATTGATGGCGTCCACGTCGGCAACCGTGAAACCCGTGCAGCTCGCGTCGCTGGCGACGCTTCCGTCCACCGCGGCGAGCGTGCCGATGATGTTGCACTGCCCGCCCATACCGTTACCGGCGATCACCGTGTTGAGCACGGACACCGCGCTGTCCGATCCCACCACCAGCCCGGCCGCGGCATTGGACGCCTCGTCGGTCAGACGGTTGTCGGTGATGGTGACGTGGGACAGCAGGCTGCCGCTGGCGTTGCTTCCACTCAACCGGATGGCGCCCTGCCCACCACCGACGTTGCCAGCCACCGTCGCGTTCACCAACGTGAGTCGGCCCACGCTGTCAATCGCTCCGCCGACGCCGCCAACGGTATTGCCGATCAGGGACACGCGGGTCAGCGTGGCCAGACCGGCGTTGTAGAGCCCGCCGCCGACCGACTCGGCGGTGTTGCCCTCGAACCGGACGTCGGAGGCGATCAGGACGCCACCGTTCTGGATGCCGCCACCCACGGTGGACGAGGTGCTGTCGAGAATCTCCACGCCGCTGAGCGTCAATGTGCCGAAGTTGCGCACCGCGCCGCCCTGGGTGCTGCTGCCACCGCTCAGCACCAGGTTGCCCAGCGTGACCGTGGCGGTCCCTTCGATGGTGACCAGCCGGGTTTCACCATCGGCAATCAGCGTGATGTTGCCGTCGTGGGTAAGGCCATCGATGCTGACCTCGATGTTCTGAAAATTCAGCGCACTGGTCAGCGTGATGGACGGGCCGCAGGCAAAGTCGACCGCCCCGCCCCCCTCGATGGCGCTCTCCAGCGCCTCCTGCGTGCATTCAGACACGGTGCCGGCCGCCAGCGCCTGGCTACCAAAGCAGATCGCGGACATCGCCCAGCCAAGTGCGGCCCGCCGCATTACAGTGATCACCCCGATCCCCAGCCCTTGTTGCGCAAACCCGAAGCATAGCGCGGACACAGCGACTATCATTCCTCCCCCGTCCACGCGCACCACCTCATGACCCTGCTGACCACGGCCGACTACGAGGCCGCCATCGACGCCGTCATCGAACGCGTGGGCAACACCCTCGTGCTCGGTATTCCGCTGGGACTGGGCAAGCCGGTCGGCTTCACCAACGCGCTTTATTCCCGCGCCAAGGCGGACCCGACACTGACGCTGACGATCTTCACCGCGCTGTCACTGAACCGTCCGAGGGCCGCGGGGATCGCGGGCCGGTTCATCGACCCGATGTTCGATCGCGTGATGGACGGCTACGAGGATCTGCTTTATCTGATCGACCGCGATCGTGGCGCGCTGCCCGACAACGTGACGGTCCGCGAATTCTTCTTCCAGGCCGGCTCCCAGCTCGGCAACGCCAACGCGCAGCAGAACTACATCAGCACCAACTACACCTTCGTCGCCCGCGACATGCTCGACGCTGGCGCGAATGTTTTCGCGCAACTGGTCGCGCCCCATCCGGACCCGAGCGTCGAACGCGTCAGCCTGAGCTGCAATCCGGATGTGAGCCTGGACGTGGTGCCCGCGGCGCGGGAGCGCCGGCCGATCGCCGTGATCGGCGAGGCCCACGCCGAACTGCCGTACATGCCCGGCGACAGCGAACGCCCCTGCGACGATTTCGACGTGCTGATCCGACGCGAAACGCGGCCGCGCAGCCTGTTCGCCGTACCCAAGCAGCCGGTTACGCTGGCCGACCACGCCATCGGCCTGCACGCCAGCACCCTGGTCCCGGATGGCGGCACCATCCAGCTCGGGATCGGCGCGCTGGGCGACACGGTGGCGCACGCGCTGACGTTGCGGCATCGGGACAACGCGACCTGGCGTTCACTGGTCGGCGAGCTGACGCCGCTGGCCAAAACCATCGGCGGCGACACCCCATTCGACACCGGCTTGTACGGCGCCACCGAAATGTTCGTGGACGGCTTCATGGCGCTTTACGACGCCGGCGTGCTCAAGCGTGAGGTCATCGACGACCTGGACCGCCAGACCGCGCTCAATGCCGGCGAACCCGTGCGCGAGGACGACATCACCCAGGTGCTGCACGGCGGTTTCTTCCTCGGCCCGCGCTGCTTCTACGATCGTCTTTCCACCATGTCGCTGACCGAGCGGCGCCGCTTCCACATGACCACGGTGGGCCGGATCAACCAGTTGCACGGCACCGAGAGCCTGGACCGGCTGCAACGCGGCCGCGCGCGCTTCATCAACACCGGGCTCAAGTGCATGCTGACCGGCGCCGTGGTGTCGGATGCGCTGGACAACCATCGCGTGCTGTCCGGTGTCGGCGGGCAATACAACTTCGTCGCCCAGGCCCACGCGCTGGACGACGGCCGCTCCATCCTGCTGATCAAGGCGGTGCGCGGCGACGGCAAGGACGCGGAGTCCAACATCGTCTGGGAGTACGCGCACACGACCATTCCCCGTCATCTGCGCGACATCGTTATCACCGAATACGGCGTGGCCGACCTGCGCGGCGCCACCGACCGGGACATCATCGCGCGGCTGCTGAACATCACCGACTCGCGGTTCCAGGCGGAGTTGCTGGCCCGGGCGAAGGCGGCCGGCAAGATCGAGGCCGACTACGCGATCCCGAACGCCTTCCGTCGCAACACGCCGGAAGCGCTGGCGCAACAACTGGGGCCGGCGCGGCGCAGCGGCGCGCTGCCGCATTTCCCGCTGCCCACAGACTGGACGGAGGAGGAGGAGATCCTCGCGGTCGCACTGTCCCGGCTCAGCCGGATGAAGGCGGAGCAACATCCCCTCGCATTGGCGATGCGCGCCTGGCGTGCGGGCCGTCCCGGCGAAGCGGTTCTCGGCCTGCTCCGCCGCGTCGGACTGGACACACCCGCCACGTTGCAGGATCAGATCGCCGCGCGGCTGCTGGCGCCACTGCTGCAGGCGGTGCTGGACGAGGGTCCCGCCGCATTGCGTCCCCGGCAGGCGACGCCATGAACCTCGAGGACATGCGGGCGGAACTCGCCACGCAAACCGCCAAGATGCCGTGGTCCGATCTGCAACGGTTCTTCGCCACGGGGCAGGCCTTCGCGGTCGCGGCAGGCATCGATCTGGTCGACGTGGCCGCGCGCATCGCGATCGACGACAAGGCAGCCGTCGAAGCGCTGATCACGGAGCAGCACTTCGGACCGGTCAGTGACGCGCAGGCACTGGAATGGATCGAACAGGACGCCAGCGTCTGGACCGTCGTCGTCAAGCCGTGGGTGCTGGTGCAGGCGATCGCCGACACCGACTAGGCCATCAGGCGGCGAGCACGCCCCCGCGATCCCGCTTGGTCACGAACTGATCGAGAAACGCCTGCTGATCGCCGAGGATGCGCCGGTTGGACAGAATCAGATATTCCGCCCGGTTCGGCGCATAGGGCACGGCCAGCAACGGCTGCCCCGCCTCCTCCGGCGTCCGGTTGCTCTTGTGGCGATTGCAGGACCCGCAGGCGGTAACGCAGTTGGTCCAGTCGTCCGGCCCGCCACGCGAGGTCGGGACGACGTGGTCACGGGTCAGTTCGGAATGGCGGAACCGCTGGCCGCAGTACAGGCAGATGTGGCCGTCACGCTGGAACAACGCCCGGTTGGTCAACGGCGGCACCAGCGACATCAGGCGGCCGCCGCGGCTGTCGTTGACCGCGATGATCGTGTCCAGCTCGAGAAAGGAACGACGGCCGGTGGCCCGATTGATGCCACCCTGGATGCGAATGCGTTCGCCACCACCTTCCCAGGCGACCTTCTCGTTGCAGTAGAGCGTCGCGGCGTACTCCCAATGCACCCAGTCGAGCGGGATCCCGCCGACATCCAGCTTCAGAATCAGTGGATGAATGTGCACGTCGTTCACCGTTCGATCTCCTGTCGGGCCTGCAAACCGGCCCTCGGCAGCGCTGGGTGAGCATTCGTTCGAATCGATCGGGTCAACGCTATAGGTCCGACATGACGCCACGTTGACAACGCGTTCGATCCGAAATCGCTTGCAGAACTATCGTTCAAGTGGCAAGGATTTGCCAACTTTCGTCGATGAGGCCGCACGACATGGATGATCGCCCCCGCTGTCCCTGGGTGGACCTGAGCAAGCCCGACTATGTGGCCTATCACGACACCGAATGGGGCGTACCGGTCCACGACGATCGACGGCAGTTCGAGTTCCTGACGCTGGAGGCGGCCCAGGCCGGTCTCTCCTGGTACACCGTGCTGCGCAAGCGCGACAACTACCGACGGGCATTCGCGGACTTCGACCCGGCGACGGTCGCCACCTTCGATTCCGATGACGAGGTCCGGTTGCTGGCGGACCCGGGCATCATCCGCAACAAACTGAAGGTTCGCGCCGCGATCAACAACGCGGCCCGCTTTCTCGAGGTGCAGGCGGAGTTCGGCAGCTTCTGCGACTACATCTGGCGGTTCGTCGACGGGGCTCCGGTCCCGCCGCCCCCGAAACGTCATCAGGACTACCGATCGACCAGCCCGGAGTCCGATGCCCTGTCCAAGGATCTGAAAAAGCGCGGATTCAAGTTCGTCGGCAGTACCATCGTCTACGCGCACATGCAGGCGGCGGGGTTGGTCAACGATCACAGCGCCGATTGCTTTCGGCGCCACGAATGCTGATTCTTTAGGGGTTCGTCCGCCCGGGGGACGACGAACACGCAGCCGCCATCGACGGATGAGCGGGCTGTTGCCCTCGCTGGGATTCCGCAGTTTGTCTGACACATCACTCGCCACCGCAACCCGCCATGCGCGCTCCAGGCTGCAGGTCGCACTGCTGTGCTCCGGCGCCGGTGCGCTGCTGCTGGAAGCCATCTGGTTCCGGCAGCTCGGCTGGGCGCTGGGCAATACCGTGCGCGCCGGCGCCGCCACGCTTGCCGCCTTCATGCTGGGACTCGCGCTCGGCGCCCTGCTGAGCCTCTGGCTGACCCGCCGCATTCGCCGTCCGGTGCGGGTATTCGTCGGCACCGAAAGCCTGGTCGCGATCCTCGGCCTGGCCGTCATCCTGTTGCTGAGCCGCGGCGAGACGACCATCGCCACCTGGCTGGGCCCCCTGCTCGACCAGCCGGTGCTGTTGCAGGCCCTTCGCTTCTGGCTGAGCGTGGGCGTCCTGCTGCTGCCGGCGATGGCCATGGGCATCGGCCTGCCGCTGCTGATCTGCGCCTGGGGCGACACGCCGGCACTGGGACCGCTGCTCGGCCGGCTCTACGCCGCGAACACGCTGGGTGGCGTCCTCGGCCTGCTGGTCGGAGAGTGGCTGCTGATCCCGCTGGCCGGACTGCCGGCCGCCTCGATCGTCGCGCTCACCCTGGTACTGGCGTCAGCGGCGCTTGCCTGGCCGCTGCGTGACGCCACGCAAACAGCCGGCGAGATGACGCGACGGATCGCACCGTGGCCGTTGCTGGTGGTCACGGCCGGTATTGGCGCCGCCATGCTCGCGATCGAGGTCGTCGGATTTCGACTGATCAGCCTGCAAACCGCCGGCACGACGCGCTCCCTGACGCTGGGCGTCGCCTGCGTACTGCTGGGCCTGGCCGCGGGCAGCCGCCTGGCCGCGCTGTGGACGGAGCGCGTGCCCGCTGCCGCGCGCAATATCGGCCTGCTCACCGCGGCCGCCTGCGCGGCCTGGCTCTGCGGCATCGGCCTGGCCGCCTTCGGCGCCCATCTCGGCCACCCGCTGGCTCGCTGGGGATTGGCGCTGCCAGGCCTGTTCATACCGGTGAGTGTGTGCTCCGGTGCCCTCCTCACACTGATCGCCGAGCGCATCCGCCAGTCCGAGCTGCACCCCGGCACCGCCACCGCGCAATTGCTGGCCGCGAATGCGGCGGGCGCCGCGCTGGGCGCGGGGCTCGCCGGGAGCTGGTGGCTGCCGGCACTGGGGCCGGCGCCGCTGGCCGTCGCGCTGATGATCGGTCTCGCCGTGCTGGTGCTGTTCGCCGTCGCCTGTGAGCTGCCCCGGCTGCAATGGCTGCCCCCCGTGCTGGCGTTGGCCGTGGTCGTGATGGGGCTGCGGACGGTGCCGATGCTCGTCGACGCGCAGGTCACGGCGGCGGCGCAACCCTATCTGGCGCTGGACGACAGCGACCGGGTCGCGGTGGCGCATGGCCGCAACGAGACCCTCCAACTGCTGCGCAGCGATTTTCTCGGTGAACCGGACAGCTGGCGGCTGGTGACCAATCGCTACTCGATGAGCAGCACGGCGCGTGACTCGGAACGGTACATGTCGCTGTTCGCCTGGTGGCCGCTGGCTCTGCAGCAACAACCCGCGAGCGCGTTGCTGATCTCCTATGGACTGGGCACCACGGCCAAGGCGCTGCTGTCCGACAACCGGGTGGCGTCGCTGGACATTGTCGACATCTCGCCGGAGACCTTCGAACTGGCCGACCGCATCCACAACCTGGACCCGGTCGATGATGAGCGCGCGCGCCTGCATGTGACCGACGGACGCTTCTTCCTGGCATCCACGCAAGGCGAGTACGACCTGATCACCGGCGAGCCGCCGCCCCCACGCATGGCGAGCATCGTCAATCTCTACACCCGCGACTACTTCCGGCTGATGCGCCAACGCCTGTCGGACACCGGCGTCGCGACCTACTGGCTGCCGGTCGACCAGCTATCGCCGGCCTCCGCCAGATCCATCGCCGCCGCGTTCTGCGATGTCTTCGAGCACTGCCTGCTGGCCGCCGGCAGCCACTACAACTGGATTCTGATCGGCCCGCCCGCGACGCCGGACTGGCACGCGGCGATCTGGGATCAGCGCTCGTCGCTCTACCAGTTGCGGCGCACGGGCGTGGAATCCCCGGCCATGCTGTGGACGGGCTTTCTGGCGGATGCCGATCAGATCCGGGCCTGGATCGGTTCCGCGGCGCCGCTGACCGACACACACCCGGGACGGCTGCGCCTGCGTGGACCGGACGCCGACGAACTGCTGGCCTACGCGGACTGGGCCGCGCCGTCGGAGGCCCGCCGACGCTTTTTCGATTCGAGCTGGGTCGCCGCCGTGCTGAATCCGGATCAGATGCAGTCGGTGGCGGAACTGTGGGACTGGCAGCCGATCCTCAACGGATTCGTCCACGACGCGCCAATCGCGCTCATCGATGGGTTGCTGCCCACCGACCTGATCACGCCGGTGCTGTGGGGGCTGGGCAGCGGCTGGAATGAACAGCGGATCGCGGCGATGGACTCGCTGGTCGTCGGCACCGATGCCGAGCGCGGCCTGCGCGCGTTCCATCGGGGTGTGGGCTCGCTGGCGCGGCGCGAGCCGCGCAAGGCCATGCAGCACTTCGTGGATGCGCTGGAGTTCGACATCGACCGCTCGCGCGAACTGGCGGTCTACGCCGCCTGCCAGGCCGGGCTGCGCGACGATGCTCGGCGCATCGCCGGTCCCGCCCGATTCGCGTTCCGCTGCTGGTAATAGGGCCTGTCAATCCGACATGGGCGGCCGATGTTCCGCCCGAACCCGAAGGGCTGGGTCCATTGTCTCGCCCAACTGCGTTGTCAATCGCTTGCATGGAACCACCATGCGGCGCTCTTTCCGCCTTGCTGGACGAAACACTGAACACCAGCACCGGCCACCCACATCGGGTTGACAGGCCCCTTGGCTCGTCGGCCCCGCTGTCCTAGTCGCGTCGGCGGGTCACCAGGTCACGAATGGTCCGGTCGCCCAGCGCCTCGCGGATCGCGGCCTCGTAGTGGCGGATCTCCCGCCGCACCGGGCCCTGAATGGGCTGGTGTTCCTGCGTGTCCGGTTCGTCGGCCCGGTCGGAACGGACCGTCTCGATGATGTCCGACAGCGGCAGAGCGTCCAGATCCCGCGCTGGCAGCAACCCCATCCAGGGCGACTCGACCTCGACCAGCACCCTCGCGGCCAGCAGACGGTCGACGACCGAATACACGGCTTCCGGACGCTCGCCGGTCTCGTTCGCCAGTTCACTGACCGGCAGCGGCGGTTCGCCGGATGCGAACCGGTGCGCGATGATCCCCATGATCTGCAACGCCAGATGCTCTCGCGTGCGGTTGCCCACGAAGCTTCCGGTCGGGCTGGGACGCACGTAGTTCGGATACTGCAACAGGAAGGCGAGCTGGCAGCCCACGAGCAGAATCAGCCAGCCAACGTAGAGCCAGATCAGCAGGAACAGCAGGATCGCGAAACTGGAGTAAACCGCGTTGTAGCTGGGCACCGTGGTCGCGAACTCCGCGAACGCGAGGCTGGCGCTCTCCCACAGCAGACCGGACAGCACGCCCCCGCCCAGCGCCGGCAGCAGACGCACCCGGGTGTTGGGGACGAAGCTGTACATGAACGTGAACGCCGCGATGACCAGCAGGTACGGCACGAAACGGGCGGCGAAGTGGATGATCGTGCCCAGGGGTTCGATATGGGACAGGTGCACCAGGATGGCGTTGCTGGACGCCGATGCGGTGACGCCCACGGCCGAGAACACCAGCACCGGCCCGACGATCAGTACCGACATGTACTCGCCGAATCGCTGCGCCAGCGGCCTGGACCGCTCGATGCGCCAGATGCGATTGAAGCTGCCCTCGACCTTTTGCAGCATCGAGATCGCGGTGTAGAACAGCATCGCGATACCCAGCGACCCCAGCACACCGACGCGGACGTTCTCGACGAAGCCGATCACCGTCTCGGTGATCTCCCCGGCCTTGTCGCCCAGCGGCGCCAGCACCCGCAACAGCACGGGCTCCATGGAGTTGTGAACGCCCAGCGCCTTGAGCACGGAAAACGACAGCGCCAGCAAGGGCACCAGCGACAGCAGCGTCGTGTAGACCAGGCTCATCGCCCGCATCGACAGCTCGCCGCGGGACAGTTCGCGGCCCACGGCCGCCAGCAACTGCGCGAGTCGCAGCAGTGATCGCCGCCACATCGGCCAGGCCGGATCGATGGACCGCCAGAGCTCCTGGCGCAGGCGTTCGAGCAGGTTTTCAGGCATGCCAGTTCCTTCGCGGGCGGGCGGACGCGACCCGTGTGACAGCGACGCTACCAGCGAGTGCTCGGCAATGCAGGCATCAGGTCTCGAACCGCTCGTGCCGGTTCATGCCGTGGCCCTCGACATTGCCGACATCCGCGGCCGGATCACCCTTGAGCGTGTCGAGCCGCATCATCCGCTTGATCACCGGCACCAGCAGCAACATGACCACGGCGATCGCCATCGCCACATAGGCCACGTTGGTGTAGACCTCGGCATAAGTCGCCTTGGCAGCGGCAACATTCGTCAGCTGGCCACCGATGGTTTCCGCGCCGGTCGAGCGTGCGATGACGCCGGCGAGATAGTTGGACAGGCCCGAATAAAGAAACCATGCGCCCATGCTCAGGCCGACCACGCGGGCCGGGGCCAGCTTGGTCACGGTCGACAGACCCACCGGCGAGAGCATCAGCTCCGCCATGGTGTGGATCCAGTAGATCAGGAAGATGTAGTACACCGCGGTCAGGCCGGTCGGCCCGCCTGCCTTCATGCCCGCCACCAGCGCGAGAAAACCGAGACCGACACCGAACACCCCGAACGAAAACTTGAGCGGCGCCGACGGTTCGCGGCCGCGACGGGCCAGCGCCGTCCACATCCACGCGATGATCGGCGCGAAGATCACGATGTAGCCGGCGTTGAGAAACTGGAACACCGGCGCGGGCACGGACCAGCCGAACATCGTCCGGTCGACCAGCCGGTCAGTGAAAAGGTTCAGCGAGGAACCGGCCTGCTCGAACAGTGCCCAGAACGGAATCTGCGCGAGGATGAAGTACAGGGCCGCCAGCATCCGCGGACGTTCATCGCCCTCCAGCTTGAACACCGCGTAGGCGATGAACGCGATCACGATGGCGATCCCCAGCGCGCCGACGAACCAGTCGGGGATCAGATGGGACTTCATCACCAGCAACATGGACACGGCGATGATCACCAGCCCGACCCCGTAGCAGGCCATCTCCACCGTCACCGGCCCGAACACGCGTTCGCGCAGCTTGGCGGGATCGGGCGGCTCGGCACGACCCTCGAGCCACTTCTGCCCCCAGAGAAACACGCCCAGCCCGGCGAGCATGCCGAGTCCGGCGAGACCGAAGCCATACTTCCAGCCGTAGGCGATGCCGAGATAGCCGCAGAGAATCGCCGACAGGAATGAGCCCAGGTTGATCCCCATGTAGAAGATCGTGAAGCCCGAATCCCGTCGCTTGTCCTCCAGCGAGTAGAGCGAGCCGACGATCGTGGAGATGTTCGCCTTGAGATAACCGACCCCGGCGATGATCAGGGCCAGCGACAGGTAAAGGATATTGACATACAGAGGCTGCTGCTCGATGCGGGTCGTGTAGTCCGCAACCGCGATACTGGCCGGCAATCCGACCGCCGCGGGCTCGTCGATCACCATCCGTGTCGCGTTGTCCTCGAAGCGGATCAGCGACTGGCCGGAATCCGCGATGATGATCTGCGACGCATCGCCGCCCCGCCCGTCCAGCGTGACCTGATACTCCTGGCCCTGGTAGGTCAGGATCTCCCTGGAGCCGGCACCCTCGAAGGCCATGCCGAAATGGCCCAGCACCAGCAGAATCGCCCCGTAGGTCACCGCTTTGCGCTGCCCCAGGTAGCGGTCGGCGAGCGTGCCGCCGATGATGGTCATCACGTACACCAGCGCCGTGTAGGCGCCGTACAGCAATGCCGAGCGTTCGTCCGAGAACAGGAAGTGCTGGGTCAGATAAAGGATTAGCAGCCCCCGCATCCCGTAGTAGGAAAATCGCTCCCACATCTCCGTGAAGAACAGGATGGCGAGGCCGCGCGGATGACCGAAAAAGGTCTTGCCGCCAGCGGGGGCTGATTGCGTCATGAAGGGTCCAACGGAAGATTGATCTGGCACGAGTATAGCGAGCGCCTTCGCGGGTGCGACGCCGCACCGGTCAACCACTGAACATTCGCCAGCGGTTGTCGTCGAAGCATCCAGAGGGTCGACCACGGCCGGGGCTGTCGCCTCATCGGGCCCGGGCGAACCCGATGCTGCCCAGGATCGCCTTCCGACGAACGGCGAAAATGTTGCAGTGCAGCACGTTGACACTCTCCGGGCTCGCCCCTATGATGCGGTGCAGCATTTGTTGCAGAGCAGCATTTGCGCCGTAGTCGCTCCCAGGAGGAATTCAACAGTGGAAATTCAAGTCGTCATCAATGACGTGAAAGGCAAGGCCGAAACGTATGCCGGCCAGGCGCAGGACGTGTTCAAGACCTCCGTGGAGGTTGCCAAGAAGGCCAACGGCATTTTCGTGGGCAGCATGCAGACGCTGGCCAAGACCGAATCCGCAGCTGCCAAGGACCTTTACGAAGCGGCACTGACCAGCTTCGAAAAGGCCAAGAAGGCCGGTGTGAAGGCCGTGGCCAACAAGCCCGCCGAGTTCGTGCCGAACGGCAAGGACCGCATCGTCACCGCTTACTCGGACTCCGTGAAGGTCGTCACCAAAGCTCGCACCGACCTGGAGAAGGTCTTCGAAAAAGGCTTTGACACCATTCAGGTTCAGCTGGGCCTGAAGAAGCCGGCCCCGAAGAAGCGTGCCACCAGCACGGCCAAGAAGGCCCCGGCCGCGAAGAAGGCTCCCGCCAAGAAGACCGCGGCGAGCAAGTCGACGGCCTCCACGGCGAAGACCACGACCAAGCGCACGACGTCCACGGCCAAGAAGACGGCCCCCAAGACGACGCCGAGCGCGTAAATCGGGATTCCCGATTGGATCGAACACGGAATGTTCGGTATTCCGTTCTACGAAAGGGGAGCCAGACGCTCCCCTTTCGTGTTTCTGAGCAGAGGTGCAGGGATGAAAATCCCAATGCCAAGACGAGTGAAAGTCCTGACCTCCATCGTCAGTGACGCAGGTCACGTGGTCTTCGGCACCGTCGCTGAGCTGTTCTGGGTCGAGGTCGACGCGATGCTCGGACACCGGAGCGCCTTTCGTGAGCGTCTGGACGTGTTGCGCTCCAGCGAGAACGCGGCCGACATGGTCGCCCGGCAAATCGACCTTATCCCCGAGTCGACCCGACGTTTCCAGCGCACGCGAACCGAACGCCAGCACACCATCTCCAAGTTTCTGCGCGCAAGCCGCGAACTGGGTGACCGGTTTCGCGACTCATTGCCTGGCGGCCGGAAACCCGTCCGGGACTGAGCGCGCCCGCGAACGCCGCTAGGGAAGCTCTAGGCCATTCGCACCGTCAAGTTGCTGCCTGAAATGCGGCCATGCGGCGTTGCTCGTCGTTCATTTGGAATGACCAAATCGCACTCACTTTGCCTGGTCTTGCGGGAAAACCGGCGCCGTCTCGATGGTGCGAATAGCCCAGAGCTTCCCTAGGCGTCGGAGTCCGGCTTTTTCGAACTCTTGCGGCGCGTCCGCCGACGCGGCGGCTCCGGATCGGTTTCCGGGTCGATGTCATCGGCGGCCCGGGCAAATGCGGTCGCCAGCACCCGCTGCCAGGCACGGCCGCCGCGCTCCACGTTCTCCCGCACGAAGGTGGTCGGATCGAATCCTTCCGCCGAACTCATCCGGTCGCGCACGTATTTGATGATGTCCTCCTGGATGCCGACCACATCGGGCAATCCCAGGAACGAGCGCAGCTCTTCCGGCTTGACGTCGATTTCTATCTTGATGATCACGCGGCTCGGTCCTTGCTGAAGACGGACCGGTGTTTTCGCTGTTCAACGGGACGGCGTCAACCCAACCCGATGTGTTCCTGCTCCAGCGAGTGTTCCGGAAATCCTTCCAGCGGTGCCAGTTCCTCGCGGTCGCGCAGGAACGTCGGCTCGCTCTGAATGTACAGCGCCAACAACTCAGCCAGCGATCGCAACGAGTGCAGATGGGTGCGTTCGTAGCCGTGGGAGGCATCCACCCCGAAACACAGCAGCGCCGTGCGGATGTCGTTGCCGGCCTCGATCGCCGAGGCCGAGTCGGAGCGGTAGTAGCGGAACACGTCGCGCTGGTAGCGCACCTCGTGATCCTCGCAGATCTCGATCAGCTTGCGCGTCAGATGAAAGTCGAACGGCCCGACCTGATCCTTGATCGCGATGGTGACGCCGGTTTCCTTGGAATTCTGCCCCGGTGCCGGCGTCGCGTTGTCGATGGTGACCATCTCGGCAACGTCCTGATGCAGCACGGCCGAAGCGCCGTAGCCGACCTCCTCGGAAATCGTGAACAGCAAATGGCAGTCCACCGGCGGACGGACACCGGCCTCGACGATGGCCTTGGTGGCCGCGAGCAGGGCCGCTACGCCCGCCTTGTCATCCAGGTGGCGCGAGTTGATGAACCCGGAGTCGGAAATCTCCGGGTTCGGGTCGATGGACAGGAAGTTGCCGATCTGAACACCGAGCTTGCGCAGGTCCGCCTCGTTGTAGGCGAATTCGTCGACGCGCAGCTCCAGGTTGTCCCAGCTCGTCGCCTGAGTGTCGACCTCCTCGTTGAAGGTGTGCCCGGAAGCCTTCAGCGGAAGAATGGTGCCGCGCAGGCGCCGACCGTCATCCAGCAGAATCGAGCAGCGCGCACCTTCGGCGAACCGTGCCGACCAGGTACCGATAGGCGTGACTTCCAGCCGCCCGTTGTCCTTGAACGCGCGCACCATGGCGCCGATGGTGTCCAGATGGACCACCACCGCGCGATCCGGGCTGCTGACGTCCCCGGGGATCGTCGCGCGGATCGCGCCGCGCCGGGTCAGTTCCACGTGCACGCCCAGGCGTTGCAACTCGCGACCAACGTAAGTCGTGATCTCGTCGGTGAAACCAGTGGGGCTGGCGATGTCCAGCATCTTGAGCAGATGCTCGCGCAGGTAATCGTTGTCGATGGGAAGTCGTTTCACGAAGTTCTCTTTTTTATTCAAGCCTGATGCGCGTGCAGGTGCCGCGCGGATTCCGCTGTCTCGGGAAACAGCAGATCGACGAATCGCTGCGCCGTGGGCTGGGGCTCATGATTGGCCAGACCCGGGCGCTCGTTCGCCTCGATGATGACGTAGTCCTCACCCTCCGGCCGGTCGATCAGCAGATCGAGTCCGACCACCGGAATCTCCAGGGCGCGACTGGCGGTAATGGCGACATCCCGCAGATGTGCAGACAACTGATCGGTCACATCGTGCAATGTGCCGCCGGTGTGCAGATTGGCCGTCTTGCGCACTGGCAGCAACTCGCCCTCCTCCAGCACCGATTCCATGGTCAGCCCCGCATGCTCGATGCAGCGCTGGGTTTCCGCGTCCATGGGAATGCGACTTTCGCCTTCGGTTGCGGCCTCGCGCCGGCGGGACAGCTTTTCGATCAGTTGCTGCACCGTGTGCCGACCCGTGCCCCGAACAACCGGCGGCTTGCGCAACGCTGCGGCGACGACGCGATGGTCGATGACGATGATGCGCAGGTCATCGCCCTGGTGAAAGGACTCCAGCAGCACCGTCTCGCAGACCTTGCGCGCCTCCTTCACGCTCGTGCGCAGCACCTTGGGCGTGCGCACGTCCACCGCGATTCCCGCGCCCTGTTCGCCGCGGGCGGGCTTGACCACCACGGACCCGTGCTCGGCCAGAAACGCCGCGTTTTCGGCCGGATCGCCGGCAACCTGCTGCACCGGCACCTGCAACCCCGCCTTGCGCAGCAGCCGCGAGGTGACCCGTTTGTTGTCGCAACGGCTCATCGCGATGGCGCTGGTCAGATCACAAAGCGACTCGCGGCAGACAATGCGGCGCCCGCCGTGCGACAGGCTGAAATATGCCTCGTCGGCATCCAGCACCTTGACCTGAATACCGCGGCGCTTGGCTTCGGTCGTGATGATGGTCGCGTAGGGGTTGAGCCGCTGCTCCTCGTCCGGGCCGATGAACAGCTTGTGATTGATCGGGTTCTTGCGCTTGACCGTGAACACCGGCACCCGCTGGAACCCGAGCTTCTCGTACAGCGCGATCGCCTGGGCGTTGTCGTGCAGCACGGACAAATCCATGTAGGCCCGTCCGCGAGCCAGGAAGGTTTCGGCCAGTTGCAACACGATGGCCTGACCCACGCCCGGCACCTGGCACTCCGGATCCACCGCCAGACACCAGAGACTGGAGCCGTTTTCCGGATCGTCGAAGCTTTCCGCGTGATCAACGCCAGTCGCGGTACCGATGATGCGGCCGGTGCCGGCCTCCTCGGCGACCAGATAGACCAGCCGCCGGTTCTTGCGGTTGTCCCAGAGAAAATCCGGCGGTGTCGGCACCATGTGCCGCAGCTTGTAGAGCCGAAGAATTCCCTCGGCATCGGCCGATGTGGTCATTTGCCGCACGGTGAACCCGCGTGGACTGCTGGGCTGCCGCGGCACATGGTTGAGCCACAGCCGGAAGGTGTGCGACGGATCGAGGAACAGTTCCTGCGGTGCGTAGGCCAGCACCACATGCGGATCGCGGATATAGAAGGCGATGTCGCGCTGTCCCGTGCGTTCCTCGCGCAGCGCCTGCGCCACGGACTCCAGCTCGCTGAAGGTGTGGGCAAAGATCAACCGACCCCAGCCGCAGTTCAGGATGACCCCGGCGGGCGGCACCTCGCCGTCGGGACCACGGCGCTGGCCGCCCCATTGCAGCGACGGCGCGCGCGAGCGGTCGAATCGGTGATCAACGCGCTTGCGTTCGGACATCGGAGGCCTCCGAGAGAACGGTAATTACAGCTTGTGCGATTGCAGCCAGAACTCGAGCAGTGCGCATTGCCAGAGTTCCGAGCCGCCCAGCGGGGTGATGTGGTCTTCCGGCGAGGCCAGCAGGGTGTCGAGATAGTCCTGCCGGAACAGCGCGCGCTCCCTGGCGGCCGGCTGCGACAGGATGTCCTGGACCATGGTCTTGACCGGCCCCTGGATGTACTTGAGCGCCGGCACCGGGAAGTAGCCCTTGGGCCTGTCGATCACCTCGTGCGGGATCACCTCGCGGGCAATCTCCTTGAGGATGTGCTTGCCCGGTACCTTGTGCTCGGCCGGCACCTGCGCGGCAAGCTCGACCAACTCGTGATCCAGGAACGGCACCCGCGCCTCCAGGCCCCAGGCCATGGTCATGTTGTCCACGCGCTTGACCGGGTCGTCGACCAGCATGATTTGCGTGTCCATGCGCAGCGTCTGGTCGATGGGCCGCGTCGCCCCGGTGCGGGCGAAATGCGCCTCGACGAAGGCGCGGCTGTAGTCCTCGCCCAGCCACTGCGGGTTCAGCGCCTTCGCCATACCGGCCTGGTCACGGTCGAAGAACACCTTGGCGTAGTCACCCACCGGGTCGGTGGACTCCAGCATCGGCGGGTACCAGTGGTAGCCGGCGAACACCTCGTCCGCACCCTGCCCGCTCTGCACGACCTTGACGTGCTTCGAGACAGCCTGCGACAGCAGATAAAAGCCCACCACGTCATGACTCACCATCGGCTCGGACATCGCCGCGACGGCGTTCGGCAGCTCGCGCAGCATGCGTTCGGATTCGATGAACAGCTTGTGGTGATCGGTATTGAAGCGATCGGCCACGATCTTCGAGTACTTGAACTCGTCGCCTTCCATGTCGCCGACACTCTCGAAGCCCACCGAGAACGTCTGCAACCCGGTCTGCCCGGCCTCGTGCAACAAGCCGACGATCAGACTGGAGTCCAGCCCGCCGGACAGCAGCACGCCCACCGGCACGTCAGCCACCAGACGCCGATCCACGGCCTGGCGCAGGCTGGCATGCACGCGGTCCTTCCAGTCGTCGAAGGTCAGACCCTGGTCAGCAGCCGGCGTGCCGAAATACGGCCGCCAGTACTCGCTGAGCTCGCGGCGACCATCGGGATGGATACGCATGGTGTGCGCCGGCGGCAGCTTGCGCACCTGCTTGAGCATGGTGTGCGGCGCCGGCACTACCGCATGAAAACTCATGTAGTGATGCAGCGCGACCGGATCGAGATCGCTGCTGATGCCGCCGCCCGCCACCAGCGCCGGTAACGAGGACGCGAAGCGCAGACCGCCATCCACCTCGGCGTAGTAGAGCGGCTTGATGCCCAGGCGATCGCGGGCCACGAACACCTCGCCGGTGTCGCGCGAGACGATGACCACCGCGAACATGCCGTTCAGCCGCTGGACGAACTCCGGCCCCCAGGCATGGTAGGCCTTGAGCAGCACCTCGGTGTCACCTTGCGAGAAGAAGCGGTAGCCCTTGGCTTCCAGCTCCGCGCGCAGTTCGCGAAAGTTGTAGATGGCGCCGTTGTAGACACCCGCCAGACCCAGCGCCGAATCGACCATGGGCTGCTGGCTGGCGTCGGACAGATCGATGATCTTCAGGCGGCGATGACCCAGCGCGACCGCGCCCTGGGACCAGACACCACCCGAGTCGGGACCGCGAGGCTCCATGGCATCCGCCATGGCGCGAATCGCGCCCAGATCCGGCTGCCGGTGATCGAAACGAATCTCACCGCACAGTCCGCACATAGAGGCTCCTTGAGCGTCGGTGATGCAGGCATCACCTATCTGAAGTGGCCTCCAATCATAGCCAAGGAGCGCGATTCGATCAAAATCAGGGCATTGATTTTAAAGCACTTTTAGAGCGAATTCGGCTCGATGCTGGCGAGGATTCCGGCATCCAGATCCGGATAATTCGGTTCAAATCCAAGACCTTCGCGCAATCTTCGGATATCCAGCCGACGTGACTCGCGTATGAATGACGCGGCCTGTGCACCGAGACGCTGTTCCGCATCCGCCAGCGGAATTTGCGGCGGCTCGGGCAGCCCCAGATGGCGGGCGCAGCGCAGAAAGTAGTCGGTCATGGTCGTTGGCGTCCCGTCGCTGACGTTGTAGACGGGCTCCACAGCATCAGCCGTCAGCGTTGCCCAGACCACACGCGCCAGATCCTCGACATGAATCCGGTTGCTCCAGGGCGCCTCATCGGGGCGTATGACCGGCAGACCCCGCCGCAGGCGTTGCGCCGGCAGCCGGCCCGGACCATAAATGCCCGGCACCCGCAGGCGCACCAGCTCGGTATCACCCGCCCCGGCCCATGCCAGCAACCGGTTCTCGGCATCCACGCGCCGCTGCGCCCGCGGCGTGATCGGACGCGGCGGCGCGGCCTCGTCCACCCAGTCGCCGCCGCAGTCGCCGTAAACACCGGAGGTGCTGATGTAGACCAGCCGCGCGGGCTGCGGCAATGCATCGAGTACACGTGCAATGCGGGTATCCTCAATGCCCTGCTTGGGCGGCGGCGCGGTGATCACGACGGCGTCGACGGCGGGCAGCGACAAGCTTTCGCCATCAAGGTCCTGCTGCAACGGCTCCACACCCTCCGCCCGCAACCGGGCCGCGGAATCCGCCGTCCGGACCAGACCGGCGCAGGAGCGCCCGGCCGCCAGCGCCATCCGGGCCACGCGCAAGCCCGTGTCGCCGCAGCCGATGACCAGCACGCTCATCGGGCCGCGTTCCCGTCGACGGTGTTTGGCGGCACCGCCACGCCGTCCGGTACCATCGCCAGCCCACTTGCGCGGATTATGTTGTGCCGCATCAGGTTTCCATCGACAACAGTGATATCGAGTTTACCGTCGAGGACGGGGAATCGGTCCTGGACGCCGCCCTGCGCCTGGGACTGCCCGTGCCCTACGGCTGCAAGACCGGTGGTTGCGGGGCCTGCCGCGCCCGCATCGTCAGTGGTGACATTCATCACGAGCACAACCCGCGCGCGCTGTCCGATTCCGAGCGCCAGGCGGGCCTGGCGCTACTGTGCCAGGCGCACCCGGAAACCGACCTTCACATCGACGTGCAGTTGCTCGCCCGCGACGGGCGCCATCAGGTGCGCAGCGTACCGGCCCGGGTCGACCTCAAGGAACGGCTGTCGCATGACGTCGTACGCCTGGTGCTGCAACTGCCCAAGGCGCGCCGCTTCGACTACCTGCCCGGCCAGTATGTCGACATCCTGCTGCGCGACGGGCGCCGGCGCAGTTTTTCCATTGCCTGCCCGCCCAACGCCGACAACCGCATCGAGATGCAGCTTCGGCATGTGCCCGGCGGCAGCTTCGTCAGCTACGTGGTCAACGAGATGCCCGATTGCTCCGTGCTGCGGATTCAGGGGCCGCTGGGCGGGTTCTACCTGCGCGACGCACCGGAGCGGCCGGCCATCTTCATCGCCGGCGGCACCGGGTTCGCCCCGGTGCGCGCGATGCTGATGGAAGCGCTGGCCCGTGGTGAAACCAAACCGCTGCATCTGTACTGGGGCGCCCGTGCACGGCACGACTTGTACGACCAGGAACTCGCGCAGTCCTGGGCGGATCAATACCCGAACGTCCACTACACGCCGGTGCTGTCCGAACCCGATGAGGCCGACCACTGGCAGGGCGCCACCGGCTTCGTCCATGAGCAGGTGATCCGGGATTTTCCCGATTGTTCGGACTGCGATGTGTATCTCAGCGGACCGCCGGTGCTGGTCGAATCGGCCAAGCGGGATCTGGCCGCCTGCGGCCTGCGCCCCGAACGCACGTTCTATGACGCGTTCGAATACGCCTTCGTGACCTGGCCCGACGACGAAAGCCGACCAGCGAACAGTTAACATCACAGCCTTCGACCGGTGATCCAACCGGTCCCGACAGGAAGTCCTTCGCATGCGCCACGCCCTGTTCTCCGCCTACCTCCGAATGACGGTCGGCAAGCCGATTGTTGCCGGATTCATCGTCCTGGCCCTGTTCGGCGGCGCGCTGTTCTTCGCCCAGGACTTCCGGCTGGACGCCTCCTCCGACTCACTGGTGCTGGAGAACGATCAGGATCTCGCTTACTACCGCGACGTCACCGATCGCTACGGTTCGCAGGAATTCGTCGTGATCACCTATGCCCCCGACGGGGATTTGCTGGCGGAGGACACGCTGGATCGGCTGGAGGCGCTGAGGCAGGACCTGCTTGGCGTCGACGTCATCGAATCGGTGACGACCATCCTCGATGTGCCGCTGATCCAGAGCCCGCCGATGACCCTGACCGAAGTGTCCAAGCACACGCGCACACTGCGCGACCCGGGCACCGATATCGACATGGCACGGACCGAGTTCACGACCAGCCCGCTGTACAAGGAGCTGCTGGTCAGCGCCGACGGCCGGACCACGGCGGTCCAGGCCACGCTGAACCGGGTGCCGGAGCTGGAGCGGCTGCTGAACGAGCGCAATGCGCTGCGCCTGGAGGAACGGGACGGCGAACTGAGCGCCGAGCAGGCCGCGCGCCTGGAAGAGGTCTCCGAGCAGTACGCGGCGTTGTCGGCGCAGCGCCAGGACGACATCGCCGCCGCGATCGCGGAGATTCGCGGCATCATGGATGGCTACCGCGACCACGCGGAGTTGTTCCTCGGCGGTGTGCCGATGATCGCCTCCGACATGATCGATTTCGTCCGCTCGGACATCGAGATCTTCAGCGTGATCGTCGGCCTGCTGCTGATCATTCTGCTGGGCCTGGCGTTCCGGCGAGTGCGCTGGGTGGTGCTGCCAACGACGATCTGCGCGGTGACCGTGCTGACCACCGTCGGGCTGCTCGGGTTCATGGACTGGCCGGTCACCGTCGTCTCGTCGAACTTCACGGCGCTGACCCTGATCATCACGCTGTCGCTCACCGTGCATCTGGTGGTGCGCCACATGGAGCTGCATGCGGAGCATCCCGACGCCAAGCAGAGCTGGCTGGTCGCCGAAACCCTGCGCAGCAAGTTCGCGCCGTCGGCCTTCACCGCGGCGACCACGATGGTGTCGTTCGGCTCGCTGATCATCGCCGACATCCGTCCCGTGATCGACTTCGGCCTGATGATGGTCTGTGGTGTCGCGGTCGCGTTCCTGATCAATTTCCTGCTGTACCCGGCGGCCCTGACACCGCTCAAGAGCGGCTCGCCGTCCATGAGCGACAGGGATATCACCGCCCGCATCACCGCCAGCCTGGCCGACGTGATCCACCGTGGTGGCTGGTTGATGCTGGCGCTCTACGCGGTGCTGCTGGCCGCGGCGATCGCGGGCATCCTCCGGCTCGGGGTGGAGAACCGCTTCATCGACTATTTCAAGCCGTCCACCGAGATCTACCAGGGGATGGTGAAAATCGACAAGACGCTGGGCGGCACGACACCACTGGATATCGTCATCGACGCGCCTCAGGACTTTCTGGAGGAACAGGCCGCGTTCGAGGCGGAGTTCGGTGACGAACTCGGGAGCGGCGGCCTGTCGGCGGACAGTTACTGGTACAACAGCTACGAACTCGAGACGGTCCAGGCGATTCACGACTACCTGGACGATCTTCCCGAGACCGGCAAGGTACTGTCGCTGGCCACTACCATGGACATGATGACCCAGCTCAACGGCGGCGAGCCGTTGTCGAACTTCATCCTGTCGATCATGTACAACCGGCTACCCGAGGACATCAAGTCCATCCTCATCGACCCCTACATGTCCGATGACGGCAACCAGATCCATTTCTCGATCCGGGTCATCGACTCGGATCACAACCTGCGGCGTGATGCGCTGCTCAAGAAGATCCGCACTGATCTGATCGAGCAATTCGACCTGGAACCGGAACAAGTCCACCTGTCCGGTCTGCTGGTGCTGTACAACAACGTGCTGCAGAGCCTGTTCGATTCGCAGATCAAGACCATGGGCACGGTGTTCCTGGTCATCGCGGCCATGCTGGCCCTGCTGTTCCGGTCGATCCCGCTGGCCCTGATTGGCGTCGTGCCTACGCTGTTCGCCGCCGCCAGCATTCTGGGGCTCATGGGCTGGCTGGGCATTCCGCTGGACATCATGACCATCACCATCGCGGCGATTACCATCGGAATCGGCGTGGATGACACCATCCACTACACCCATCGCTTCCTGGAAGAGCTCAAGGCCGACGGGCCGGAGCGCGGTGATTACTGGCCGGCGATCCGGCGCACCCACGCATCGGTGGGCCGCGCGCTGTACTACACCTCGGTGACGATCACCGTCGGCTTCTCGATTCTAGGGCTGTCGAACTTCGTGCCGATCATTTACTTCGGCCTGTTCACCGGTCTGGCCATGGTGCTGGCGCTCATCGCCAACCTGACCCTGCTGCCGATGCTGTTCGTGCTGTTCAAGCCGGTGCGCGTACACGACTAGCCCCGGACCAGCGCGCGCTCCCCGCGGCACTGGCCGCGCTGTCGGTCAATCGCCTGACGATGGGGTCCGCGTGACGATCAGTCGCGCGTCGGCCAGCGCCGCCGTGCGATGCACGGTGGCGGCCTGATACTCGGCGTCACCGATCATCGACAGGAAGGCGCTCAGGCTGGGATAACGCACCAGCAGCATCTCGTCCCAGTCTTCGCCATCGGGGCCGATGAAGCGGCCGAGCACGTCCGCCATCAGGACCGGTTCGCCACCGACGGCGCGAACATGCGCCAGCGCCAGTTTCGAATAGCGGGCATAGGCATCCCGACCGGAGCAGGGCTCGGTGTCATCCGGATAGCGCGCCTGCTCGCGAAACCGCAACATGTTGAGCATGGTGACCGGCGTGTCGGCGCCAACGGTACTGGCGATGCGTTTGAGGTCCGCCCCGGTGGGGTCAATGGTTGCTGTCGTCATGCAATCTGCTCCAACGCAAAACGCCACCCGGAGGTGGCGCTGGCGAACTGTTCCGGCCGATCAGTCGTGATCGTGGCCGTGATGGGTGATGGGCTTGTCGGTGAACAGATAATCCTTGAGCTCATCGTCCATCTTCGGATCACGCCGACGAATCCACTCCAGTGTCATCGCCGCGTGCTCCTTCTCCTCGTCGCGGTTGTGCTCGAGGATCGCCTTGAGTTCCGGGTCCTTGCAGGCCGCGACGCGCTGGTTGTACCAGTCCACGGCCTCCAGCTCTTCCATCAGCGACTCGATCGCGCGATGCATGTCACGCACCTCGTCGCTCAATTCCTCATACGGTTCGTGATAGCCCTCGTGGGACATCCTTTGCTCCTTCGTCAGTTCGTTCGATCACAGCCGGCGCCATCCTAGCGCGCCGCGCGCCCCTCAACTCTCCAGCGCCAGTTCCAGCCCCTCCCGGTACAAACCCCGGGCCCGGTCGGATTCCTTGGTTTCCTCCGCCAGCCGCGCCAGCGCGAACAAGGTATCGGGCGATTTGCGCTTGGTCAGGCTCGCTTCCAGGTAGCTGCGCGCACGCCCCCACAGACGGGCCCGCAGGCACAGCCGCCCGGCCACCAGCAGCAACTCCGGACGCTCGTCGTACTGGCGCAGCCACTGCTCGACGACGGCAAGCTGGCTGACGTCGTCGCTGGCGCGCATCTCGCCGAACAGCAGGACCAGTTCAGCGTCCCATTCGGCCTTGAGCGCCTGCGTGATCAAGGCGATCGCCTCGCCATCGGCACCGCAGCGCGCCAACTGCCGGATATAGCCGCGACGCACGGTCGCGTCACCACGGAACCGCTTGCTGACGGTCTCCCAGGCGCCATGCACGCTGTCCAGACGTCGGTGTTCGCCGGCGGATTCCAGCAACCGCAGGTAGCAGGTCTGCATCAGCATCTGCCAGCGTTCGTCGGGAATCACCGACTCGCGTTCGATCTGCTCCAGCAGCAGGCGCAGCGGCTCCCAGTCCTCCGACTGCTCGTAGACATCGACCAGCCGGCGCAGCACACCCGGGTGATGCGGATGCAGATCCCGCAGGCGCACCAGCGTCGCCAGCGACTCGGCATGCCGGCCTCGCCGGGTTTGCAGGTCGGCCTGCTTCATCAGCACCGACAGCTCGGCGTCCGGTCGCGTTGCGTAAGCGAGTTCCAGATAGCGGTCGCGCCGGTCAAACGCGCCGATCGCATCCGCCGCCTCGGCGGCGCCGAGGTAATTGAGCAATGCGTAGTCGTGGTGCGCGGCATGGCGGACCAGATCCACCTCGGCATCCTTCGGACGCCCCTGGGTCAGCCGCAGCATGCCGCGCAGATAAGAGGTGCGCGCGCGCTCCATGCGCCGCTGCCGGAATGATTGGCGGATGGCGCCCGGCGCACGTATACCGCCGCGCAGCGCGCGCCAGGCGAACATCAGCAGCAGCCCACCGCCGAGGGCCACGACGATCAGCGTCACCACCGAGGTCTCGACGATGTAGGCGCCGAGATTGATCAGGACATAGCCACTGTCGCCCAGCAGATAGACGCCCGCCGCGGCGGCCGCCGCGAACACCAGCACCAATAGCAGGATTCGCATCATGACGAGCGCCGGCGCTCCATCACCGCGCGCACGGCTTCCAGGCTCGCGGAGATGTCCGGAAGACTGGTCCGCACGCGCTCACCGGCCAGCGCGTCGAGCTGTTCGATGGCCGTCGTCACGCCACGGTCCTCGGCATCGAAGTACCGCTCGGTCCAGGCCCGGGCCTCGTTGATGGCGTCACGGAAATTCGCGCCATCGGACTGCAACACGGCCAGCCGCGCGGTCTCGAGCTGCAGGATCAGGTTCTGCTTGAGGAAGTAGGCCTGCTCGGGTGGCAGCAGCGGATGCACCGCCTCCTCCGTGCGGTGGATGACGAACATCTTGTTCGCGATTTCCCGAAGCTTCTGCCACGCGCGGCGACCGGCATCGGCCACCGGGCCCTCGACCGGTGGGCGGCCATCTCCGGGCTGGAAGGCCTCGGGCACGTTGCGCTCCACCGGCAGCCCCGGCACCTGACGGATCAGGCTGCTGATGCGCAGCGCGATGGACTGACGGTCAACCCGCGGCGCGTTGCGGACCGCGGCAATCTCGCTGGCGATCAGATTGCGCGCATCGAACAGCGCCGGATCGTTCATCGCTGCGGCACGTTCCTCCGCCAGCACCAGCGCCGCCTGCGCGGCATCCAGATCACGCGACAGTTGCAAGCGCTCGTTGGCGATCAGCAGCAGGTGTTCCAGTTCGTTGAGCTGCCAAAGGCGGCGCCCGCCCTCGACACGCGTGGTCAGCGACGCGATGGCCGACTCCATCGTGTCGGTCCGCTCGCCGAGGTCATCCAGCATCTGCTCGCGTTGTCGCAAGCCCTGGCGGAAGTCGCCCTGCCCCGCCTCCAGCGAGGCCAGACGTTCGCCATGGCGCTCGAGATCACGGGACTGGTCGGCGACGCGCTCGCGCATGCTGTCCACACGCACGCCGGAGCGCTCCATGTAAGGCAACCCGAACTGCCAGGCAAGCGCGGCGGCGAAGCCGAGGATCACCAGGTTCAGCAGGGTGATGACCAGAGCCGTCCAGGCGATCGGGCGGCCGGTCCTGACCGGTGGTGGTGGCAGGTGTTCGCCCGGCGAATACGGGACCAACTCCGAGCCTTGGCGTTTCGGGCTGTCTGCGTCAGCGGCGCTGTCAGTCATCGTCTCTCGCACGTTGGTTGGGCTGGGGCACCCAGTGCGCACGCAAGGCATTCAGCACGGCCGCGTCGCCGAACGGAGCCGCCAGCCAGGCCGGTGCGTTGGATCCCAGGGTGCGAATGTGTTTTATCACACGCTCGCTCGGCGCGACCACCGGATACCGCAGCAGCGTCGCGCCAATCAGGGGGTCGGCATCGACCAACGCGCTGTAGGTTTGCGCGCTGGACGCGACCACGGCGTTCGCCCAGTCGACAACAGCGGTCAGCGCCTGTCGCAATCCGGGATGCGCCCGACGCCGATACAGCGGGATGTCGATCAGGCGTCCCGAACGGCCAAGCGCGTCGCGCAGGGTCTGCCGGCCGCCCTCACCGGTCAGCAGCAACACCGTCGCCGCATGACGGATCGCGGGCTCCGCGATCAGGCCTTCGCTGTCGTGTCGCGCGGGTGCGACGGCCCGGACGCCGTGACCGGCCAGCGCGGCCACCGTCGCCGCCCCCACGCCGAAGACCTGCTCCGGCAGCGCTGGCGGGCTGTCGCCCAGCGCGAACCACCGGTCCACGGCGTTGACGCTGGTGAAGATGGCGACATCCGCCGCGCCAGCCTCCCGATGCCGTCGCCGCACGTCATCAGCCGTCGCGATCGGCACGATGTCCAGCGCCGGTACACAGCGTGCCTCACCCCCCAGCGCCTCGATCTTTCGCCGGAGTGGATCAGCCCGCTCGGGCGCGCGCGGAATCAGCAGCCGTAATCCGCGCAGCGGGGACGTTTCCGGGCTGGCGTTCACGCGTCGGACCGGAGCAACTCCAGGATGCGATCGGCGCCCTTGGCGCGCAGCCCGGCAGCCGCCTGCCGACCCAGAGACTCAGGGTCTGACGCGGGGCCGCGACCATGCCAGCGAGCATGCAGGCTGCCGTCCGGGAGGCCGATGAAGGCCTGCAACGCCAGCTCCGTATCGTCCAGCTGTGCGTGACCCGCCAGCGGCAGCGTGCAATCGCCGCCCAGCGCCAGGCTGAGCGCGCGCTCGGCGCGCACGCAGGTCACCGTATCGTCATGATTCAACGGCGCGAGCCATTGAGCGGTCTGCTCATCGCCGGCTCGATACTCGATGCCCACGGCGCCCTGCCCCGCGGCCGGCAGCATGTCCATCGGGTCGATTCTCGCGGCGATCCGATCCGCCAGCCCGAGTCGGTCGAGGCCTGCGGCCGCCAGGATCAACGCGTCAAAGCGCCCCTCGTCCAGCCGGCCCAGGCGGGTGCCGACGTTGCCGCGCACCGGACCGATCCGCAGGTCCGGACGACGCGCCGACAGCTGCGCCTGACGTCGCTGGCTGGCGGTACCGACCCGCGCGCCCTCGGGCAAATCCTCGACCCGCGCAGCTTGAGCGGAAACCAGCGCGTCACGGACATCCGCCCGCTCCAGAATCGGCCCCAGCGCGAAGCCGTCGGGCAAGGTGACCGGCACATCCTTCATCGAATGCACGGCCAGATCCGCGCGCCCATCGAGCAGCGCCTGTTCCAGTTCCTTGATGAACAGCCCCTTGCCGCCGAACGCAGCCAGTGGCTGGTCCAGGCGACGATCACCCTCGGTGGTGAGTTTGAGCAGTTCCACCGACAGCCCTGGGTGCTCGACGAGCAGGCGGTCGCGGACATGTTCGGCCTGCCACAGGGCGAGCGGGCTCTGCCGGGTTGCGATGACGAGCTTCATGGGCGTTCGACGGACAGGCGGGGAGGCGGAGCATACCGCTTAGCCACGGGCCGGGCAGCCGCCTCAGGCGTCGTCGAGATGATCCAGCGCGCCGTCGCCGCCTTCGTCGGAAAGCACGCGACGAACCTCGGCCAGCCGGCGCCGGCTGACCGGCAGCGGTTCCGGACAATGCTGCAACCGCACCCAGTGGTGCCCCTCACGCGAGCGCTCCAGCCCGGTGATGTAGCGCTTGGCGACCAGGGCCTTGCGATGGATGCGCACGAACAGCGGCGCGAAATCATCCTCGAGCTGCCGCAGTGATTCCTCGATCAGCACCTCGCCGTGCAGGTGGTACACGGTGACGTACTTCTGATCGGCCAGAAAATAGAGAATGTCCCGGGACGGCACGCGAACCAGGCCAGAGCGGGTGGAGGCAACGATGTGCGCGCGCGCAGGCTCGGCGTGTTGCGACCAGGCCGTCTCCAGCTGCGCGCGGCTGGGTCGGCGCGCCCGCTGCAGCGCATCACGCAGCTTTTCCGCACGGATCGGCTTGAGCAGGTAGGCCACGGCACTGGATTCGAACGCCGACAGCGCATGCTCGGCGAATGCGGTGGTGAAGATGATGGCTGGAGGTGTCGGTTCCTCGGCGAGCTTGCGAGCAACCTGAAGGCCGTCGACCTCGCCCATGCGCACATCGAGCAGCACGACATCGGGTTCGGTTTGCTTGATCACCTCAAGCGCCTTGCGGCCGTTCTCGGCCTCGCCGACGATCTCCCAGCCCGGGAAATCCGATACAAGCTGTTTGACCCGCTCGCGGGCGAGAGCTTCGTCGTCGACGATCACCAGCCTCATGCAACCCCCTGCCGCACCTCGTTGACGACTGGAAGTCGCATCTCAACGCGGAAATGGTCGTTTTCACGTTCGCTCAGCAGGCTGGCGCGCCCGTCATAAGCAATCCGCAACCGCTCGGTCAGATTCGTCAGCGCCAGCCGAGAACCCTGACTCGGAACCGGCACCTCCGGCACCGGGTTCACGACGGTCAGGGATAAATAGTCCACTCCCGGACCGTGTTTTTGCAACTCTGCCGAAATCCGCACGGTTCCGCCCTCGTCTCGATGCATGATGCCGTGGTGTACGGCGTTTTCCACCAGCGGCTGCAGCGACAGCACCGGCACCGGCACGCCCAGCGCCTCATCGGGCACGTCCCATTCAACATGCATCCGATCACCAACGCGCACCTGCTCGATATTCAGATAGGAACGCGCGGTGTCAATCTCGTCGCTAAGCGGCACCAGGCGATGCCGCTTCTCCAGACTGACACGAAACAGGTCGGACAGGTCGTCGACCATGGACTCGGCCAGTCGGGGATCCTTGCGGATCAGCGCCGACAGGGTATTCAGCGTGTTGAACAGGAAATGGGGCCGGATGCGCGCCTGCAGGGCGAGATAGCGCGATTCGGCCTGCGCCTGGATTTCCATGCGCCACTGGTGCTGCACCCAGAAGTAGCGCAGCACGAACGCAACGATGATCGCGGCCACCCCCAGACTGCCGACGACGAAGCTCCAGCGACCGCGAATCTCCAGCATGGACGACCAGCCCAGCACCCGGATCAGCATCCACGACAACTCGGCCAGCAGCGCCGTCACGCCCAGGAGCAGCACGTAACTGGCGAACAACACGAACCAGGTCGGCATGCGCGACAGCCACGACCGTGCCTGACAGAGCACCGCCGCGCCGCAGAGCCCGTTCCATTGCAGGTACAGGGATAGCAACGCGAAGCGCTCCCAGAAGAACGCGCCGACCGGCTGGGTGACGAACATCACCAGCACCGCGACAAGCTGGGTGATCAGCGCCACCGACAACAGCACCGGACCGGAACAGAAGTCCGGCAGCAGTTCCGGCGCGCGTTGCGTCGCAAGGTTGGCCATACCCGCAGTCTTGGCGGAGGACGGGAAACGGTCAAGCTATACTGCGCCGCCCCGCACAGCTTGCAGCGCCGTCACATCATGAGTGCAGACAAACCCTGGGCCGGACGCTTTACCCAGGCCACCGATCCGCGCGTCGAGATTTTCACCGAATCGGTGAGCTTCGATCAGCGCCTCGCGCCCTACGACATTCGCGGGTCCATCGCGCACGCCACCATGCTCGGCCACTGCGGCATCCTCCAGGCCGAGGAGGTCGAGACCATCGTCAACGGCCTGGGAGAAATCGCGCAGCAGATCGAGCGCGGCGAATTTCACTGGGACACGGCGCTGGAAGACGTGCACATGAACATCGAGCGCCGCCTGACCGAGCAGGTGGGCGATGTCGGCAAGAAGCTGCACACCGCGCGCTCGCGCAACGACCAGGTCGCCACCGACCTGCGCCTGTTCCTGCGCGACGCCATCGACGAGACCGGTGCCGCGCTGGACCGGCTGGCGGACACCCTGCTGGACCTGGCCGAGCGGGAAGCCGATACGATTTTCCCCGGCCACACGCACATGCAGGTGGCGCAGCCGGTCAGCTTCGGCCATCACATGCTGGCCTGGCGCGAGATGATCCTGCGCGATGCCGAACGCTTCGCCGACGCGCGCCGGCGCACCAACCGCATGCCGCTGGGCGCCGCGGCCCTGGCCGGCACGCCACATCCGATCGATCGCGGCATCACCGCCGACTTGCTGGACTTCGACGGCGTTTGCGAGAACTCGCTGGATGCCGTCTCCGATCGCGATTTCGCGATCGAATACTGCGGCAGCGCCAGCCTGCTGCTCGTCCACCTGTCGCGGATGTGCGAGGAACTGGTGCTGTGGACCAGCGCCGCCTTCGGCCTGATCGACCTGCCGGATGCCTTCTGCACCGGCTCCTCGATCATGCCGCAGAAGAAGAACCCGGATATCGCCGAACTCATCCGCGGCAAGAGCGGGCGGGTCATCGGCAGCCTGCAGACGCTGCTGGTGCTGATGAAGGGCCAGCCGCTGGCCTACAACCGCGACAACCAGGAAGACAAGGAGCCGCTGTTCGACACCGTCGACACCGTGCTGGCCTGCCTGCGCGTGTTCACGCCCATGGTGGGCGCACTGACCGTGCGCAAGGACCGGGCGCTGGCCGCCGCGGCCCAGGGCTTCGCGACCGCCACCGACCTGGCTGATTATCTGGTCATGCGCGGCGTGCCGTTTCGCGACGCCCATGCCGTGGTTGGCCGCTGCGTGCGCCGCGCCACGGAGGCCGGCTGCGATCTGGCCGAGTTGCCGCTGGCCGAGCTTCAGGCCGAATCCGATGCGATCGGCGACGATGTCTACGCCGTGCTCACCGTCGAGGGTTCGGTGGCGGCGCGCGATCACATCGGCGGTACCGCACCCGCGCAGGTCCGGGCGGCCATCGCCCGCGCCCGCGCCGGATCAGGCGTCTGAATCGGGCGAGGCTGGCGGACGGATCAGCCGGTAGAGCGAGGAAATGTCCTCGTCGCCATGCCCGGCCTCCATCAACCGCGCGTAGTCGGCGCGGGTCTGCTCGCTGAGCGGAAGCGGCACGCCGACGGCGTCAGCCATGGCGGCGCAGATGCCCAGGTCCTTGGCGTGCAGCGCCACCTTGAAGCCCAGCGGATACTGGTCGTGCAGCATGGTCTTGCCGCGATGGTTGATGAACCAGTTGCCACCGGCGCCGCTGCCGACGACGTCCACGACCTGCTCCATCGGCAGCCCCAGGGCTTCGCCGAAGGCCACGGCCTCGGTCACCGCCCGGTTGATCCCGGCGCAAAGCACCTGATTCACCGCCTTGGTGGCCTGGCCGGCGCCCACCGGCCCCATGTGGTGGATGCGTTCCCCCATGATGTCCAGCGTGGGCCGCGCCCGCGCGAAGGTATCGTCATCGCCACCGGCCATCATGGTCAGGCTGCCCTTGCGCGCGCCTTCGGTGCCGCCGGACACGGGCGCGTCGACGAAGGCGATGCCCCGTTCGGCGAGACGCGCGGCAACGCGAATCGCGGTGTCCCGCGCCACGGTGGAACAGTCGATCACCAGCCCGCCGGCCGCCATGCTGCCGGCGAGACGCTCGCAGACCTGTTCCACGTCATCATCAGCCGACACGCAGACCACGACGGTCGCGCAGGCGGCGCCCAGATTCTCGACCGATTCGGCCGCCGTCACTCCGTGGCGTTCGGCGAACGCGGCGGCGCGCGCCGGACTGCGGTTGTAGACCGCGGCGAGCCGGCCGGCCGCGGCCAGATGCGCCGCCATGTGCTCGCCCATGGCGCCCAGCCCGATGAAGCCGGTATCGGCAGTGGAGTTACTCATGCGGTTGCTCCTGATGTCCGGTCTGGCCGCCGCAGGTCCAGCGGGTCGAGATAGGTGTAACCCTGCATCGCATGCCGGTAGCCGGCTAGGATCTCCGCCTGGTCGTCCTCGCCGAGCCCGGAGCGTTGCAGGCGCTCCCGGTAACAATCCAGCAGGCGCTCGGGTTCGTGATGCACCAGCGACAGCAGCTCGTCCGTGCGGTCGCCGGGCTCGGGACTTTCGAAGCGCCAGGCGCCGGTCGCGTCCACCTCGATATTGACCGTGTCGGTGTCGCCGAACAGGTTATGCAGATCGCCGAGAATCTCCTGGTAGGCGCCGACCATGGCGATCGCCATGCAGTAGGTTTCACCGTCGCGCAGCCCGTGCGCGGGCAGGGTTTCGGTGAGCCCGTTCTGCTCGACGTACTGGTCGATGCGCCCGTCGGAATCGCAGGTCAGGTCGCAAAGCGTCACGCGCTCGGCCGGCTGCTCGTCCAGGCGCGCGATCGGCACGATGGGAAAGACCTGATCGATGCCCCACACATCCGGCAGGCTCTGGAACACCGAGAGGTTGAGGAAGTACTTGGTGGCCAGCCGCACGGCAAGGTCCTGCATCGCCTCGCGGTGGGCGGGGATGTCCGGATTCAGCCGCGCCAGCAGCCGGCGGTTGACCGCGGAGGCCAGCCGCTCTGCCTGGGCCCGCTCGCTCAGCGACATCTGCCCGTGATTGAAGGCCGCATGGGCCTCGGCCAGGCAATAGCCGGTGTCGTGGTAGACCTCCAGCGGCGGCAACTCGTCAATGCCGTCGTAGACGCGCCACAAATCAGTCAGCGGCAGCGGAGCGTCGTCGGGTCGCTCACCGGGCTCGGGAAGCACCCCGGAATCGGTATCGACCACCGACGTGACCAGCACGGCATGATGCGCGGTCAGCGCCCGGCCGGATTCGCTGATGATATGCGGCGCCGGCACATCGGCCTGCGCGCAGTGTTCGGCCAGCGCCCGGACGATGTTGTGCGCATACTCGTTAACCGAGTAATTCATGGAGCAGAAGCTGCGTGACCGCGTGCCCTCGTAGTCCACGCCCAGGCCTCCGCCGACATCGACACAATCGACGGGCGCGCCAAGCCCGCGCAACTCCACGTAGAGCCGCGCCGCCTCGCGCATGCCGTTCTGGATGTCGCGAACATTGGCGATCTGCGAGCCCAGATGCAGATGCATCAGATGCAGACAATCCAGCATGCCGGCATCGCGCAGCCGCTCCACCGCGTCAAGCAACTGCCCGGCGGGCAGACCGAACTTGGATTTCTCACCGCCGGTGTTCTGCCAGTTGCCCGCACCCAGGGTCGCCAGACGGACACGCAAGCCGATACGGGGCCGCACACCCAGGGCCCGGGCCTCGGCCAGGATCACGCCCAGCTCGGACAGCTTCTCCACGACCAGCGTGACCTGGATGCCCAGCCGCAGCCCGTGCAACGCCAGACGTACATATTCCGGGTCCTTGTAGCCGTTGCAGATCACCGTGCCGCCCTCGCGAACCATGCCCAGCACCGCGAGCAATTCCGGCTTGCTGCCGGCCTCCAGGCCGACGCGATCGCCACCGCAGGCGACGATCTCGCGGACGACGCTGTATTGCTGATTCACCTTGATCGGGTAGACGGCGGTGTAACCAGCCGCGTAGTCGAGATCCTCGCAGGCCTGGTCGAAGGCCGAACAAAGCCGCTGCACGCGATCGCGCAGCACCTCCGAGAAGCGCAGCAATACCGGCAGGCGCAATCCGGAGCCAGGCAGCGCGTTGACCACCTCGCTCAGGCTGACGCGCCGGTCGGAGCCCGCACCGACGCTGAGCTCACCGGCCTCCGTGATGTCGAAATACCCGTCGCCCCAGGTGGCGAGGTTGTAGAGACGACGACTGTCGTCCACCGTCCATGTTGCGTGCGGCATCCGGCCCTGATCCGAAGGTGGCGAGGTCACGGGACGGTACACTAGCCGCCCCGTTCAGAATGGATTCGCGATGTTAAACGCTGACCAGTGGTTTACCGAAGTCGAGAAGTCCGCCGCCAGCGCTTTTTCGCTGAAAGGTCGGCGGGTTCACGCGGAACAGACACCGTTCCAGCACATCGAGATTTTCGAGACCGAGCGCTGGGGTTACCTGATGGTGATCGACGGCTGCACCATGGTCAGCACCCGCGACAATTTCTTCTACCACGAGATGATGTCTCACCCGGTGCTCAGCACGCATCCGAATCCCGAACGCGTGGTGATCATCGGCGGAGGCGACTGCGGCACGCTGCGGGAGGTGCTGCGACATCAGGACGTCCGGCAGGCCACGCAAATCGATATCGACGAGCGGGTCACGCGCCTGTCCGAACAGTATTTTCCGGAGCTCTGCGAATCCAACGATGATCCGCGAGCCACGCTGGCCTTCGATGACGGCATCGCCTGGATCCGCAATGCGCCGAAAAGCAGCCTGGACGTGATCATCGTCGATTCCACCGACCCGGTGGGTCCCGCCGAAGGGCTGTTCAACGTGGCGTTCTACGCCAGTTGCCGGGAAGCCCTCGCCGACGACGGGCTGTTCATCCAGCAATCGGAATCGCCGCTGATCCATGCCGATATCTTCAAGGCCATGGGTGAGGCGATGCGCGAGGCCGGATTCAAGGCGACAACACCGCTGTTCTTCCCCCAGCCGATCTATCCCAGTGGCTGGTGGAGTGCGACCATCGCCCACATGGGCGAGCTGTCGGCACCACGGTCCGACGCGACAACCTCATTCGCCTCGGCGCTGCAGTACTACAACCCCGCGACCCACGCCGCCGCGTTCGCGGTGCCACCAATGGTCCGGCGGCTGATCAGTTCCGACTGATCAGGCTGCCGCGGATTCGGATCGACGCGCCCTCCGGCTCCTCCGCTTCCGCCTCGGCCTGTTCCAGGCGTTCCCGCCAGAGTGCTTCCGTCGCCCCGCGGGAACAGTAACGGTCGCGCTGGGCACGGAACTCCGCCAGCCGCTTGCGCCGTTGATCCGGCGTCAGGCTGTAGGTCACACCGGTCGCGGTCTGGTCGTAGACCACCACGGCGCGCTCGTACATCGACACCCGATCCTTCGCGGCATCGCATTGTCGACGCACGGTCGTCCGAAAGCGCTCGGGGACCGAGCTGATCGGAAGCGCCCTGATCTCACGCGACTTCAGCAGCGCCGCGTTGACCCGCTGCGCGCTGGCGATCGGCTGGTCGGAATAGTGGACCTGCCCCGATGCGTCGGTCCAGCGGTACACACCCACCGCCCACGCGCTGGCCGGCAGTGCGATTCCGATCGCCACCATCAACAGGAGCATCGACCTCATTCGGGCCCCTCGCATTCAGACTCAATCCTCGTCTGGGCGGATTGCACGAGACGAGCCCGTTCATCCGCCGTCAGTTCCCGCTCGTTTCCTTGCGAATCCCGTTCCACCAGCCGAACCGCCGTCCGGTATTGCTCGAATTGTTCCCTGGCGGCCTCACATCGAGCCTGCCGGGCGAGTTCCGATCGCTCAGCCTCGGCTTCGGCACGACGTTCCGCGGCATCGGCGGCGGTGCCTGGCGAGAACGTCACCGTGTCGGTGCGGGATGCGGGAGGCGTGTCGCTGTAGTGCACCTGTCCGCTGTCATCAACCCAACGGTAGACCGCCGCGGGGGCCGCGGTCACCACGCCGCACAGCAGGCACACACCCATGACCGCCCCACGGTATCGCATGACCGCGCTCGCTGGCTGCGGCAAGGTCGCCGACGACGCCTCAGACGGCGTCCGCGCCCTGCTCTCCGGTGCGGATGCGCAGCACCTGCTCCAGCGGCTGCACGAAAATCTTGCCATCGCCGATCTGACCGGTCTTGGCCGCGGACATGATCGCCTCGACAGCGTTGTCGATCATGCCGTCCTCCACCGCGATCTCGATCTTGACCTTGGGGAGAAAGTCGACCACGTACTCGGCGCCCCGATAAAGCTCGGTGTGCCCCTTCTGCCGACCGAATCCCTTCACCTCGGTCACCGTCATCCCCTGCACGCCCACCTCGGACAATGCCTGACGGACATCATCGAGACGAAACGGCTTGATAATCGCGCTGATCATCTTCATCTGAGCGGCTCCTTGTCGCACATGAATGACTGGACGGCCCGAATTCGAGCACGCACACCGAGTGTAGCACCGCGTTCAAGCGGCGCAGCAGCACCCGGAACAGTTTCGACAGGCAAAAGAAAAGCGGGCTGAACGCCCGCTTTTCCCGACCGAACCTGCCGCCGGCAACCGGCGGCAGGTTGATGTAGTCGCTTACTTGCCCGAAGGCGCGAACTCCGGATAGGCCTCCATGCCGCACTCGGAGATATCGACACCTTCCGCTTCTTCCTCTTCGGAGACGCGGATGCCCATGATCATCTTGATGATGAACCAGACAATCAGGCTGGTCACGAAGACCCAGACGAAGATGGTGGCCGCACCGACCAGCTGGCCGACAACGCTGGCGCCGCCGGTCACGCAGACCGCCATGACACCGAAGAAGCCGACCACACCGTGAACGGAGATGGCGCCGACCGGATCGTCGATCTTCAGCTTGTCCAGACCGATGATGGAGAACACCACGATGACACCACCGATGGCTCCGACGATGGTCGACATCAGCGGCGACGGCGATGCCGGATCCGCGGTGATGGCAACCAGACCAGCCAGTGCGCCGTTCAGCGCCATGGTCAGGTCGGCCTTGCCGAACAGGACCTTGGCGACGATCAGCGCGCCCACCAGGCCACCGGCCGCGGCGGTGTTCGTGTTCAGGAACACGTTCGCCACCTCGTTCGCGACACCGATGCCACCCAGCTTCAGCGTGGAGCCACCGTTGAACCCGAACCAGCCCAGCCACAGGATGAAGGTACCCAGCGTGGCCAGCGGCAGGTTCGCACCCGGGATGGCCTTGGCCTTGCCGTCAGCGCCGTACTTGCCGGCACGCGGGCCGAGCAGCAGGACGCCGGCCAGCGCGGCAGCCGCACCCGCCATGTGGACGATGCCGGAGCCCGCGTAGTCGCTGTAGTCCAGCTCGTACAGACCGAACACGGAATCGCCGTTCCAGGTCCAGGAGCCTTCCATCGGGTAGATCAGGCCCGTCATGACGACGGCGAAGATCAGGAACGCGAAGAGCTTCATGCGCTCGGCGACCGCCCCGGAGACGATGGACATCGCGGTGGCGACGAACACGACCTGGAAGAAGAAGTCCGATGCGCCGGCGTACTCGCCCATGTCACCGAAGCCGGCTTCGTTGGAAGCGGCCAGGATGGCGGCAACGGCTTCATCGTCCATGCCGGCTACCGTGGTGACGCCGGACAGGAAGTAGCCTCCGTCGTACATCAGCTCGTAGCCGCAGATCAGGTACATGATCGAGGCGATGGCGAACAGCGAGATGTTCTTGGTGAGGATCTCGGTGGTGTTCTTGGAGCGAACGAGACCCGCTTCCAGCATGGCGAAGCCGGCGGCCATCCACATGACCAGCGCACCGCACACGAGGAAGTAGAAGGTATCGATCGCGTATTGCAGCTCAAAAATTTCGTTTTGCATGATTCAGTCCTGTGCTCAGGGTTGAATGAAGACAACCTGATCGCGATCGATCAGAGTGCGTCCTTGCCCGTTTCGCCAGTTCGGATACGAATGGCCTGTTCCAGCGGCACAACAAAGATCTTGCCGTCGCCGATCTTGCCGGTGTGAGCGGACTTGCTGATCGCTTCAATGGCGGGATCAAGCTGCTCGTCGTCGACGGCGACCTCGATCTTCACCTTTGGCAGGAAGTCCACGACGTATTCCGCGCCGCGATACAACTCTGTGTGACCCTTCTGCCGACCGAATCCCTTAACTTCCGTGACCGTGATTCCCTGGACCCCGACTTCGGAAAGAGACTCGCGCACTTCGTCGAGCTTGAAGGGCTTGATGACTGCTACGAGTAATTTCATGGTTATGACTGCTCCTTTCGTGTGGTGGTAGAGCCGTCATCCCGCGGCTCTGAACAGCACGGACGGTGAACGCAACGGGCGTGCCAGAGTTTTCGATGGGGAGCGAACGCTGTGCGGCCCGCGTTCTGTAGACTTGGAAAACTCACATTTCCGGATCACATCAGCGTGGACACGCGACAGATCGACCAAATCGCCCAGCGGCTGGCAATGACCTTGCCGCCCGGGCTCAAGAGCCTGCGTCATGAATTGACGGACAACTTCCGGGCGATTCTGCAAAGCCAGCTGGAGCGACTGGATCTGGTCAGCCGCGACAGGTTCGAGGCCCAGGCCGCCCTTTTGGCGCGCACCAGCGAACGTCTCAAAGCGCTGGAGTCACGGCTGGAAGCACTCGAAACCCGACAACGCGGACGCGGCTGAAGCTTGGGCCTGGCGACCGTCGCATCCCGCGCGCAGAACGGCCTGGATGCCACGCCGGTCGCGGTGGAGGTGCACGTCGCCGGCGGCCTGCCCGGCATGACCATCGTCGGCCTGCCGGAAGCCGCGGTCCGTGAATCCAAGGACCGGGTCCGGGCTGCGCTGGTCAATGCCGGCTTTCAGATGCCGGCCAGCCGCATCACGGTCAATCTGGCACCAGCGGATCTGCCGAAAGAAGGCGGACGCTTCGATCTTGCGATCGCGGTCGGCATCCTCGTCGCCAGTGGCCAGGTCGCGGGTGACCGGCTGCAAGACTGCGAACTGCTGGGGGAATTGTCGCTGTCGGCGGAGCTGCGCCCGGTCCGTGGCGCGCTGTCATCCAGCGTGCGTGCTGGCGCCCGGGGCGCGACGCTGATCGTGCCCGAAGACAATGCCGCCGAGGCGGCACTGTCGTCCGGAACCCGGGTTCTACGCGCGGCGCACCTGCTGGAAATCTGCGCATGGTTGCAGCAGGAAGGGGAGCTCCCGGAGGCGTCGCCAGCCTGCGCGGGGAGCGCAGCGGTCAGCCCGCCGGACCTCGCCGAGGTCCTGGGCCAGCATCAGGCGCGTCGCGCCCTCGAGATCGCCGCGGCCGGCGGGCACAGCCTGCTGATGATCGGACCACCGGGCAGCGGAAAATCCATGCTGGCAGACCGACTGCCCGGCATCCTGCCGCCCATGAGCGAGCCGGAAATGCTGGAAGCCGCGCAGATTCTCAGCATCGGTCGGGACGGGTTTGCCGTGGAGCGCTGGGGATGTCGGCCGTTTCGCGCCCCGCATCACACGGCGTCCGCGGCGGCGCTGGTCGGAGGCGGCGCCCCGCCACGCCCCGGAGAAATCACGCTAGCCCATGCCGGCGTCCTGTTTCTCGATGAACTGCCCGAATTTCAGCGCGTGGTGCTGGAGGCGCTGCGCGAGCCCCTGGAAAGCGGGCGGATCGTGATTTCCAGGGCGGCCCAGCAGATCGAGTTCCCCGCCGCATTTCAACTGGTCGCGGCAATGAATCCCTGCCCCTGTGGCTATGCGGGTGATTCAGAGCAATCCTGTCGCTGCACCCCCGATCAGATTGCCCGCTACCGCAACCGCCTGTCCGGCCCGCTGCTCGACCGCATCGACCTGCAAATCCACGTCCCGCGCGTTCCGACGCGCGAACTGGCGTCCCGAACTGGCTCCGGGGAATCCAGCGCAGCCGTCAGGACACGCGTCATCGCCGCTCGCGCGCGCGCCATCGAGCGGCAAGGCCAGGCCAACCATCAGCTTGCCGGCACGTTGCTCGACGAACACGCCAGCCTGACACCCGAGGATCAGCGATTTCTGGTCGAAGCCGCGGAGCGCCTGCGCCTGTCAGGCCGGGGCCTGCATCGCAGTTTGCGCGTGGCCCGCACCATCGCCGACCTTGAGAACCACGCCCGGATCGGCCGGATGCACCTGACTGAAGCACTAACCTACCGAAACCAGCTTTAGTTTCGACAAAAACCGATGGGCGCATCGAGACGGTGCATCATGACAGCACCAGATTGGTGCGCGGCGCCGGCCTGAGCAGGTGCCGCTTCCGGCGCCAAGCGCGGCCGGCTTATTCCACCGGCAAGGCCCAGCTATACCCCACAACCGTGGAAAAACCACCGCCGGAGCCTTCCAGATACGTGAGCGCCAGGAAGAAATCCGACACGTTCAGGGACAGCCCCAGGTCGAAGTCGGCGTCCTGCGGATCGTCACCCGGCTGCGGATTCGGGTCCCGGTTGACGGCGTTGTCGCCGATCGGCTCCAGATAGCCAACATGCGCGCCGATGGACGTATTGCTGGTCAGCGGAAAGTCGTAGTTCAGATCGAGATAGGCGTAGTCGTCGTCGTCCGGGCCGTCCACGCCGCCCGGCGCATACCAGATGTACCCGGCGAACTGGCCAATGCCGATCCCGCCATAGATTTCGGTGATCCCGGAGCCGCCCTGACTGGGCTGCGACGGAAACGCGTAGTAGATCGCGCCGACATCGAACATCTCGTTGCCCCAGCCGACGTAATAGTCCACTTCCTCGTTGCCCTGAGTCGACGTGCTGGAGACCCACATGCCGGCGTATGCGCCGACGTTCGAACTCCAGTCCAGCCCGCCCCAGACCTGAGGCGACCCGGAGGCGACGCCACGAAAGACGTACTCGCTGGCTGCGCCGACGCTGGCCTCGAGTTCTGCGGATGCCGACGTGCTCGCCAGCAGGCCGAACCCGGCCAGCGAACCGGCGATGACGGGTTTCAGTCTGCCCATGATTTGACTCCCTCGGAATGCGTTGATCGCGGTGTGATCAGCGGCGCCAACCACCGTATCGGGCCGGCCCGCATGAGGCCCCGCGAAACGCGGCGCCGAACAGCCGGGAGCCTACCCCAGCACCAGACACAAAAAAAGAGGACCGCCGTGGCGGTCCTCCTTCTTGATGGCTCTCCTGGTATCAGGAGTTGGCGATCAGATGTCGAACGCGTAGCCACCGCTGACGATGAACTTCGGATCGTCGTCTTCGATGTCGGTGCCGACGAAGGCCAGACCGACCGACAGACCGGACTCGGACTCACCGGAGATGCCGATGCTGTAGTCCAGGTACGAATCACCATCCGGCGTGAAGGCTTCGTTGCCGCCGCCCATGTTCTGCTGGATGGAGAAGTCGAACGAAGCCATGTCGCTGACGGGAGCCGAGAAGCCGATGCTCACGCCGGAAGCGGAATCGTCAACACCGAAGTAGGTGTCCGGAGCGAAGTACGCGCCGAGCGAGAACATGCCGACAGAGATGCTGCCGTACAGCTCGATCGTGTTGTACGACGGATCGGGCATGTCGGTTTCATCTTCCTCGGTGTAGAGGTAGTAGATCGCACCGATGTCATAGCCGACGGAGCCAGCTTCGCCACCAAATCCGAGGTAGAGATCCACTTCCGAACCCGTGGAAGAGCCGTCCGCATCACCGGTGCCGCCGAAGTTGATGGTCGACGCCCAGGCACCTGCGTAGAAGCCGGATTCGCCCGCGAAATCGATACCGCCCTGAACTGCAGCACCATCAGTCTGTGCAAGACCGCGGAAAAGATACTGGCTCGTTACTCCGAGGTTGACGCTCGTGCCGGCCAGCGCGCTGCCGGAAAATACCGTCGCGCCCAAGACCGCTGCGCTGATGACTGAACGCTTGAATTCCATTTGGTTACGCCCCTTTACTCAAAAACATTGATGGTTTTGCGGATAGCTTTAAGGTCGTTGCCGCAGCCCCGCGGTTGAATCGCAAACCCCGTGCCAAGCCGTGGGTTTCCACACTCGCCAGTCTTGTTGCACCGGCACCTTCAGGCACTTCCCCAGAACTCCGGTTCCACGAAGTCCGCGCCCTCGTACCGAGAGACCTTGCTGTTACCCCCCTCGGCGTTTACTGTCCGCGCCGCGACTCAGGGTCGTAACGCTCTTGTTGCGGCGCAAAAATCTACATCCGCCCCACCTTCAACGCAAGGTCATGCCAAAACTCAACGACCGCCAACAGGCCGCCGTCGAGCACGTCAGCGGTCCGTTGCTCGTGCTCGCGGGCGCAGGCAGCGGAAAGACGCGCGTCATCACCGAAAAGATCGGGCACCTGATCGAGCATGCCGGCGTCGAGCCTCAGCACATCGTCGCGGTCACGTTCACCAACAAGGCCTCCCGTGAAATGCGCGAGCGCGTTGGCAAACGCCTGCCGCGCGATGTCGTGTCACGCATGCGCATCTCGACGTTCCACCGCCTGGGCCTGGACGTGCTGCGCGAGGAACACCACCACATCGGCCTGCGCGCCAACGTCTCGATTCTGGACAGCGAGGACACCAGCGCGCTGATCCGTGACCTGGGCGTCACCGAACCGGACCGCATCAAGCTGGCGTTGCGCTGGATCTCCGACCGCAAGCAGGCCTTGCAGATGCCGGCCGACACCGCCGCAGCGGCGGAGTCGGAGGCCGACGCGACACTGGCCCGGCTGTACGAGCAGTACGAATCGCATCTGGCCGCCTACAACGCCGTGGACTTCGACGACCTGATCGTCAAGCCGACGCGACTGCTCCAGGACAACGAGACGGTCCGCAACCGCTGGCAGAACCGCATCCGCTACCTGCTGGTCGACGAGTACCAGGACACGAACCCGGTGCAGTACGCGATGATGCGCGCGCTGGTCGGCGTGCGGGCCCGCTTCACCGTGGTCGGGGACGACGATCAGTCGATTTACCGGTTCCGGGGCGCGCGGCCGGAGAATCTGGCCGACCTGAAGACGGACTATCCCGAGCTGGACGTCATCAAGCTCGAACAGAACTACCGCAGCACCAGCCGCATCCTGCGCTCCGCGAACTCGGTGATCGAGCGCAACACCCGCCTGTACCAGAAGACGTTGTGGAGCGCGCTTGGCGAGGGCACGAAGCTGCGCGTGGTCAACGTTCCGGATGACGCGGTGGAGGCCGAGCGCGTGGTCACGCTGTTGTCCACGCACCGCATCCGCTCGGGCGATCGCTGGTCGGACTACGCAATCCTCTACCGCAGCAACCATCAGGCGCGCGTCATCGAGCAGGCACTGCGGGCGCAGAACATCGCCTATCGCATGACCGGCGGCCGCTCGTTCTTCGACCGTGCCGAGGTCAAGGATCTCGTGGCCTACCTGCGCCTGCTCGCCAACCCGGATGATGACCGCGCCTTTCTGCGCATCATCAACGTGCCGCGACGGGAGCTGGGGCCGGCCACGCTGCAGCGACTCGGCAACTACGCACAGGAACGCCACTGCCCGTTGTTGCAGGCGGCACAGGAAGCGACGTCGCTAGGCATGATCGGCGGCCGCCAGGGCGCCGAGCTGGCACGCTTCTGCAACTGGCATGAACGCCTGTCGCGGACGGCTGCCCACATGCGTCCAGATCACATCCTCGCCGAAATGATCGCGGAGCTCGCCTACCGCGACTGGATCGCCGCGACGACACCGGACAAGGTGCGCGCCGACCGCAAGTTCAAGCTGATCGACGAACTGATGGACTGGACCCGCCGCCTGGCCGAGGACGATCGCAGTCTCGAGGACGTGGTCAACCACTTCAGCCTGGTCGACATGCTGGACAAGCAGGATGGCGGTGACGAGGTTGACGAGGTCCAGCTCGCGACCCTGCACGCATCCAAGGGGCTGGAGTTCCGCAACGTGTTCATCGTGGGCATGGTCGATGGCATTCTGCCCCACGAAAACACCGACGATGTCGACGAGGAGCGCCGGCTGTTCTACGTCGGCATCACCCGCGCACAGTCCACGCTGACCCTCACCGTCCCCCGTCAGATCAAGCGCGGCGGCGAACTCGTCGATGTGCCGTCCAGCCGGTTCCTGGAAGAGCTGCCCGAAACCGATGTCGACTGGCCGGACGAGGCACAGGATGCGGCCGAACAACAGGCGCAGCGCGCCAGACAGCTCGCCGCGCTAAGGGCGCGCTTCGGCGCGAAGAGCGACCCGGAGACCACCTGAAACGAAAAGGGCCGCGCAACGCGCGGCCCCGGAAGCTTTCGATATCAGGCGACCACGAATGACCGCGGACCGCGGATCGGCGTCAGACGCCGGCCTGCTTCAGCATCGCGTCAACGGCGGCCTCGATCTCGGCTTCGCTGAGCGAAGGATCGCCGGCCTTCGGCGGCATCGCGCCCTTCCCGTTGATCACGCTGGTCACCAGCCCGTCGCGCCCCAAGGCGTCCAGACGCGACGACCACTCCGCCGTATCGTCCAGTTTCGGCGCGCCGGCAACACCAGCCGCGTGACAGCCGGAGCAAAGACCCTGGACGATTTCCTCGCCAGAGCGCGGCTCGGCATCGGATTCGCCTGAACTTGCCGACACCTTGATGGCGTTCGGATCGGTAATGACCTCGCCAACCGGCGCGATCCGGGACTGGGTTCGCTCGTAAGCGATCTGGCGCAACTCCTCGGAGTCCTCGTCGCCGGTGATCATGTTGGCGATGACGACGATCACCACCGTCAACGCCACCAGAAAACCGATCACGCCCAGAAATGTCGTGACAAATACCTTGTCGTGGTTCGAATCCACGGCTACGCCTCAACGATCAGATGAAATCTCGGGTCCGGCCACGATGAATGTTCCGGAGCGGGGCGCGGAGTTTATCACGAGCCGAGAGCCGTGCACCCGGACGGCCACGGCTCCCCGCGGCCAGGACGCCCGTCGGCAGATCACGTGCGCTTGACGGTGGCGGTGGTCTACTCTCCAGCCGGAGGAGGGCGTCGACAGAGACCATGTACAGCACGGGAATTCGTGCCGATTACACGGGCATCCGATTCGGATCGGCGCCCACGGAAGCGGCTTTTCGCAAGAGTTATCGAGATGGCGGCCGTGTCGGCCGCTGGATGCTGACCGTGGCGGTCTGCGTCATGACACTGGGCGCACCGATGCTGGGTCCGATCCTGCTGGATTCGCCACCGCTCGCCTACCAGGCTCAGTCGGCCTGGCTGCTGTTCGCCGTGACCCCGGCCGCCGTGTTGTGCCTGGCCACGCTGCTGCATCCCGACTGGTACCCCGCATCGACCGCCGCCGTGTTCGTGCTCTGCGCCTCCGGCATTGTCTTCCTGTCCAGTCTGACAGTGACGCTGACCGGCACCGGGCAACCGCAGCCGTTGACGGCACTGACGATGTACACCCTGATGTTTTGCGTGCTGAGTCACGTGCGCCTGCTGGCGGGCCTGGCGATGGTGGCATTGACGCTGGCGGCGGGATGGCTGACCACGCACTTCGCCGCGGAGCCGTTCCAGGCCCGCGATGTGTTCGTCTTCATCTGCATGTGCCTGATCGGCATCGCCGCGATCGGCTCCATGGAAATGACCGCGCGGCGCGCCTGGCTGGCCCGCGAGTCGCTGATCTGGTCGGCGACCTACGACGAGTTGACCGGCATTCTCAACCGCGGCGCATTCGAGGACCAGGCAGAGCGCATCATCCGCATGGCGCACCGCCAGCAGAGTTCCTTGTGCGTGCTGTGCCTGGACATCGACCACTTCAAGCGCGTCAACGATACCTACGGGCATCTGATGGGTGACGAGGTCATCCGCTGCGTTGGTGAAGTGCTGCGCATCGCCTGTCAGCGACCACTGGATCTGGCCGGACGCGTCGGCGGCGAGGAATTCCTGCTCGCCTACTACGAGGTGAATGCCGAGCAGGCGGAGATTCTCGCCGAGCGCGTTCTCGACCGTGTGCGCGGACTGCGAATCCAGTCCGACGATGAAGACATGATCGCGGTGACCGCCAGCATCGGTGCCACCGTGGGCGTGCCGACGGCCGGGACATCGCTGCGCGACTTCGTGATCCGGGCGGACCGCATGATGTACCTGTCGAAGAAGCAGGGCCGCGACCGCTTCAACAGCTGCCGGCTGTCGGACGAAGCCGCCGCTGATCCACAAACCCCGCCGCCAGGGGAACTGGTGGACGGACTGCAATATCAACGTCAACTCGAACAGTGATATTTATCGCCTGATCAGCCGGGTGCTGGTTCAGGCGGGACCGGTTCCGAGCCCGGAGAACACTCTCGGAACAGCCTGACGACGGGTATGCCCGCGGAGGCAGACGGCATGTACAGCAATCTTCCCCCCAGCCAGTGCGCGCGCGCCGACGACCGCCCGCTGGTCTTCGGACATCGCGGCGCCCGCGGTCACGCGCCGGAAAACACGCTGCTCGGCGTCGAGACGGCCATTCGCCTGGGCGCGGACTGGGTCGAGGTCGATGTGCAGCTCAATGCGGGCAGCCCGGTCTTGATGCACGACCTGACGCTGGAGCGAACGACCAACGGACACGGTTTCGTGGCCGATGTCGCGCCCGACTATCTCGCCGGCCTCGATGCCGGACGGGGGCAGAAGGTCCCCGGCGTCCTGGACACGATCGAACTGATCGATCATCGCGCGGGACTGAATCTGGAACTGAAGGCCGCGGGCAGCGCCGGCGTCATCGTGCGGGACATCCGGCACGCGGTGCAGGTCCTGGGATGGGACTGGAGCGAATTTCTGGTCTCCAGCTTCAATCTGCAGGAACTCCGGCAGGTGAGCGCGCTGGAACCACGCATCCCCATCGGCGCGCTATACGCCGGCGTGCCGCTGGACTATGCCGCCAGCGCGGAGGCACTGGGCGCCATCTCGGTTCACCTGTCGCACGAGTTCCTCGCGCCGAACATGATTGAGGACGCCCGAGCACGCGGGCTGGCGGTGTACGTCTACACCGTCAACCATCCGGTGGAGATCGAGCGCGTCCGCGCGCTCGGCGTCGACGGCATCTTCACCGACTACCCCGAGCGCGTGCTGGTGCTGGATCGCGTCGCCTGACGCGAGCCGCCGCCCGCTAGTAGGCCCGGATCGGCAACCCGTGCCGCTTCTTGAAGCGGCCGATCAACGCATCGGGCCGCGCTTCCTTGTTGCCGTCATGCAACACGTACACGATCGTGCGGCTGCCGGGACCGGCGCCGATTTCGGTGAACCGGTAGGGCGCGTCCCAGGAACCCTTGAACGCCTGCAGGTCCTCCCAGCGGTTGAACACGTAGAAGCGGCCGTCGTAGAGCACTTCCCCGTAGAAGTTCTCGGCGCCCGAGACCTCGCCGTCATACAGCGCAACCGAGGCGATGCCCTCGCGCTTGGCCTTGTCGTCGTCGGTCAGACCGAACACGATGGTCTCGCCGTCCGGCCCTTCGCCGATGCGCACCAGCCGGTAGGCCGTGTGGCCGTAATCCAGAAACGCCTTGTAGGTCGCGAAATCATCGAAGACGTAGATGCGTCCCTCGTGGTGCGCCTCGTAGTAATCGGAAACGTCCATCACCGGCTTCGCGGGCGCCGTCTCCACGATCTCGGCATCGGTGCCCTTGTAGCTGTGCGGAATGGCGCAACCCGCCGCGGCCAGCGTCGAGACCGCCGCCAGTGAATACGCCAGTCGAGAGTGTTTCATTCGGTTCTCCTTCTTCGGACGCGCAAGCCTGCCAACCCCATTTGACAGCGTGGTGACAGAGGCCGGTGCAAGAAAACACGGAATCGCGACCGGCGCCAAGCCCGACACGTATCGGCTTAATCAACCTGTCACACAGCACTCGCAGTCTCTGGCCGGCTTGCACGTCATCACCGGACCCGGATCATCGGTGCATGGCCACCCCACCGCATCATATGCTGAACGGTCTCGTTCACCGTCGAACCAGGATATCGAGCACGTTGTCATGAACGACATCGCAAACAACGGAACGGACACCTTCACGCCGGACCGCTACATCAATCGCTGGCTGTCACTGCTGGAATTCAACCAGCGCGTGCTGGAACAGGCCAAGGACGAGCGTGTTCCGCTGATTGAGCGGATGAAGTTCCTCTGCATTTCCTGTTCGAACCTGGACGAGTTCTACGAGGTTCGCGTCGCCGGGCTCAAGCAGATGGCCGAGGTGGGCGCGGTGCAGGCGGGGCCCGACAACATCCTCCCGACGACGCTGCTGTCGCAGATCAGCGAACGCGCCCACGCCCTGGTCGCCGACCAGTACGGCACCCTGAACTCGGTGCTGATCCCGGCGCTGGAACAGGAGAACATCCGCTTCGTGCGACGCGTGGACTGGGTCTCCAACGCGGCGCAGGACGACTGGTTGCGGAACTACTTTCACAACGAGCTGCTGCCGGTGCTCTCCCCGATCGGACTGGACCCGGCGCACCCGTTCCCGCGCATCATCAACAAGAGCCTGAACTTCGTCGTGTCGCTGGACGGCAAGGACGCGTTCGGCCGCACGGCCCGCTTCGCCGTGGTCGGAGCGCCGCGCTCGCTGCCGCGTCTGATCCAGATTCCGCCGGACGTCGAGGGCGCCGGCCCGAACGATTTCGTGTTCCTGTCCTCGGTGATTCACGCCTACGTGGACGAGCTGTTCCCCGGCATGACGGTCTCCGGCTGCTACCAGTTCCGGGTCACCCGCAATTCCGAGCTGTTCGTCGACGAGGAAGAGGTCGACGACCTGCTGCTGGCGCTGGAAGGCGAATTGCCGCAGCGCCAGTACGGCGACGAGGTCCGCCTGGAGGTCGCCCACAACTGTCCGGATGGTGTCTGGCAGTACCTGCTCGACAAGCTGGGCCTGACCGAGGAGGACCTGTTCCGGGTCGACGGGCCAGTCAACCTCAACCGCCTGATGGCGCTGGGCGACATGGTCGATCGCCCGGACCTGAAGTACCCGCCGTTCACGTCGAGGTTGTCGACCAGCATGGGGCAGGACCGGATCTTCGACACCATCAGCCGCAAGGACATCCTGCTGCACCACCCCTTCGATTCCTTCGCGCCCGTCGTGGAGTTTCTGCGCGCGGCGGCGAAGGACCCCGACGTGCTGGCGATCAAGCAGACGCTTTACCGCACCGGCACCGACTCGGCCGTCGTCGACGCTCTGATCAAGGCGGCCCACGCCGGCAAGGAGGTCACGGTGGTGGTCGAACTGCGCGCGCGCTTCGACGAGGCGGACAACATCGGTCTGGCCGAGGCATTGCAGGAAGCCGGCGCGCATGTGGTTTACGGCGTGGTCGGTCACAAGGCCCACGCCAAGATGGTGCTGATCGTGCGCCGGGAGAAAGGCCGTCTGACGCACTACTGTCACCTGTCCACCGGCAACTACCACCCGCGCACCGCGCGTCTGTACACCGACTACGGCCTGTTCACGGCGGACCCCGCGATCGGCGAGGACGTCCACCGCGTCTTTCTGCAACTGACCAGCCTGGGGAAGGTGCTCAAGCTGGACAAGCTGCTGCAATCACCGTTCTCGCTGCATCCCGGCATCATGGCGTTCATCGCGCGCGAGACCGAGCATGCGCGCACAGGGCGCGGCGGCCGGATCATCGCAAAGATGAACTCGCTGACCGAGCGGTCGGTCATCGATGCCCTGTACGAGGCATCGCAAGCCGGGGTCGAGATCGATCTGATCATCCGCGGCATGTGCTGCCTGCGACCGGGCGTGCCGGGACTGTCCGACCACATTCGCGTGCGCTCCATCATCGGCCGGTTTCTCGAGCACACCCGCGTCTACTATTTCGCCAACAACGGCAAGCCCGACCTGTACTGCGCCAGCGCCGACTGGATGGAACGCAACCTGTTCCGCCGCGTCGAAACCGCGTTCCCGATCCTGGACAAGAAGCTCGCGAAACGCGTTCTTGCCGAACTGGATCTCTACCTGCGGGACAACTCCCAGTCCTGGGAGCTGACGCCAGAGGGCACCTATCAACGCGACGTGGCCGGCAACGACCTGGTCAGCGCCCAGCAGGTCCTGATGGAGGGCTGAGAAGCCGACGCCCGGGCAGATCGGCGGCTAGCTTTCCAGCACCCGCAACCTGAACCCGGCCTGCTTGAGCAAATCCTGCTCACGTTCCAGGCCGGCGCGAGTGAGCGCATGGTCGGCCAGCCATTGGGCATCGAACTCCACCGTCACCTGATCGGCGCTCGCCTCGATCCTGACCGGGGGAATGGCATCGGCCGAGCGACCCCGCCGCAGGATCACGGCCAGACGCAGAATGATCGCCAGCCGGCTCAGGCGATCCCGCCACCCCTCCGGCACATCATCCAGCGCGGCCTGACGAAACTTGCCGCGGTGCAGGCGCACGAGGGCGGCCAGCATGCGCTGGTCCAGCTGGGAAAAGCCGTGGAGATCGCCATTGCGGACGAGATATTCGCCGTGCTTGTGATACGAGCCATGGGCCACGAACAGGCCGATCTCGTGCAGTAACGACGCCCAGATCAACAGCTGACGGCAATCCGGGTCGGCCGCCAGCCCGGACCAGCCTTCACCGGCTTCCTGCAGGATGGACAGCGCGGTCGCGCGAACCTGGTCGGCATGCGCTTCGTCGACACCGAAGCGCCGCGCAAGCCCGGCCACGGTGTCGTGTCGCACGTCGTGATCGCTCAGGCGCCCGAGCAGGTCGTAGACGACACCCTCTCGCAACGCCCGGTCCGAGACGGTCATGCGCCGGATTCCCAGCGCGTCGAACAGGCCGGTGAGCACCGCCAACCCGCCCGGGAAGATCGGCTTGCGATCGTCCCGCAGCCCATCGAGGTCCAGCGCATCGATGCTGCCCAGCTTGACGATGAGATCGCCCGCGCGAGCCAGGCCGTCGGGCGTCACCTCGCCATCGGCCCAGCCGCAACCGGCGATGACCTTGGCGATGGCGCGCACCGTGCCGGAGGCGCCAATACAGACGTCCCAGCCACGACCGCGATACTCGGCCGCCAGATATTCCGCTTCCAGCCGCGCCGCCATGCGTGCCGCCATGAACCGCTTGCGGGAGATTTCACCGCCCGCGAAGAAGCGCTCCGAGTAGGAGACGCAGCCCATGCGCACCGATTCCAGCAACCGGGGCTCATCGCGCTCGCCGATGATCACCTCGGTGCTTCCGCCGCCGATATCGATCACCAGCCGCCGCGGCTGGTCGGCGCCCATGCCATGCACCACGCCACCGTAGATCAGGCGGGCTTCCTCGACGCCGGAAATCACCTCGACCGGATGCCCCAGGGCGCGCTCCGCCGCGGCGAGAAAAGACCCCGGATCACGCATCCGCCGCAACGTGTTCGTGCCGACCACGCGCGCGCGACCGGGACGGATCGCGCGCAGGCGCTGACCGAAGCGTTCCAGACAATCCACCGCACGCTGCTGCGCCTCGGCCGACAGCCGCTTCTGCTCGTCCAGGCCCGCCGCAAGCCGCACCGGCTCGCGCAACCTGTCGACCACGGTGATCTCATGCCCCCGTGGCTTCGCGACGATCATGTGAAAACTGTTGGAACCCAGATCGACGGCGGCGACGTCGGCATCGGGTTCGTCGGCTCCACTCAAGCCGTGCCTCGCATCACGAACAGCAGCAGTAGCCACAGCGCGGCGACCAGTTGGCAGAGATAGGTGATCGCGGCGCCAACCTGACGCTTGCGATTGATGGCACTGCCGAGCAGGCCGTAGGAGAACACCAGACGCCCGATGACGAAGGCCGAACCGAGCAGCCACACGCCGATGCCGGGCGCATTGTGCTCAAGCAGCAACAGCATGATCAGGAAGATCGGCACGTGCTCGGTCGCGTTCGCATGCGTACGCGTCGCGCGCAGCAGCATGGCCTGGCCGCCGTCCCCGAGCGCGATCTGATAGCGAATCCGCAACTGCGACACGCGGGCCGCGAGAATGAGGATCAGCAGCCCGTTCAGTGCCGCCGTGACCGCGGTTGCGGCATAGAGCATGCGCGTACTCCCAATGATTGCGGCGGCCGATGATAGCGCAGCCCGGTACGATTTCCGTGACGAGCGCGACTGCCCCCGCGCGACGGGTTCCGGCGACAAAGCGGCTGCGTCCGGTCGGGCCGCAACCGCCAATCGATGGTATCCTTTGTCATTGACTCCATCAGATGCTTGCCGGACCATTGCGGGCCGCCGGCAGCGCTTGCCAAAGACTTTCTCGACGACGAAATCCGATGACTCGACTTGCGAAATTCGCCTGCGCGGTCGCGCTGGCCTCTGTCTCCACGGTTTGGGCCCAGGACGGGAATGCCGACAACGGCCAGGCTCTGGCGCACACCTGCGCTGGCTGCCACGGCATCCCCGGCTACACCAACGCGTATCCCACATTTCGTGTTCCGCGGCTGGGCGGGCAGCACCCCGAATACATCGTCAGCGCGTTGACCGCCTACAAGTCCGGTCAGCGTTCGCATCCCACCATGACCGCGCAGGCGGCATCGCTCACGGATCAGCAGATTCGCGATATCGCCGCCTACGTCACCCAGGCACCGGCGTCGTCGGACGATCCCGACATCGTTCCGGCCGGCGACCCCAGGAAGGGTGAGCAGCTGGCCCAGACCTGCACGGCCTGCCATGGAGCCACCGGCGCACCCAGCATTACCCAGTACCCGATCCTGGCCGGCCAGCATCCGGACTACCTGGCCCATGCGCTCAACGCGTACAAGACCGGTCAGCGCAACAACGCGATCATGAGTGGCTTCGCCTCCAACCTGTCGAAGGACGACATCAAGCACCTCGCTGCCTGGTTCGCTTCGCAGAACGAACCGCTTTACACGCCCAACTTCGAGTAACCGGGCCATCGGCGGCGCCCGCAACCGGGCACCGACCCAAATTGATCAGAAAACGCCCCTTCATGGGGCGTTTTCTGTTGCACTCCCCGCCAGCGAGCCGATACTCTACCGACGCTGTCCGTTCGAGACGTTTTGTCTTGATTTTGAAACGGAAGTGCAACGTGGACGTCTTTGTTCATCACTACCGTGAACAAGGAATGTCGCACTGACAACAACGTGCGCGCCCCAATGTGGGGCAATCGAACGCACATCTGCGGTTGGGACTTTAAGGAGTCAACATGAAGAAGATTTTGCTGGGGTCCGCCCTGCTCGCCCTCCCTCTTGCCGGACAGGCGTCCGACCCCTTTCAGCACGTCGATGTCTATTTCCTGGCGTCGGATCTCGAAATCTCGACACCCGGCGGCAGCGGTGACGACGACGGCGACGGCTTCGGTATTTCCGGCGCATTCCGCGTTGCCGACCAGGCGTTCCTGACCGGCGAGTTCCAGAGCGCGGAAACCGATGACTTCGACATCGAGATCGATCAGCTTCGCTTCGGCGGCGGTTTCCACACCATGGAATCCGCGAACGGCATGACGTTCTACGGCCAGGGTGAATACCTGCAGGTCGAGATCGACGGTGACGACGAGGACGGTTTCGGCCTGCATGGCGGCCTGATCCTGGCAGCCTCCGAGCAACTGCGCTTTAACGGCCAGCTGGGCTATCTGTCGCTGGACGACGTGGATGGCCTGGAATATCTCCTCAGCGTCGCGTTCGACATCACGCCGAACTTCGGGCTGTTCGCCGACTACCGAGTCAGCACGCTTGAGGACGACAACGACAACGAACTGGACCTGACCGACGTGAAGCTGGGCGTCAGCCTGCTGTTCTGATCCGTCAGTCCGTGTCGACAAAAGGCGTCAAGCGCGAGCTTGGCGCCTTTTTTGTGCCCCACTGCTGCTCCGCCGCCGGTGCGCCTCTCCACCACCGCTGGCTGCGCAGATCACCGGGTCACGCATGACCCGACTATCGGGTGAGCTGACACCGATGCCCGCGTCCCCTTTCCCGGGGTTGCGACGATTCAACGCATGAAACCCTGGCCCCGTGATACCGGTTTAGGGCCATTTCGAATTTCCGGAAATGGACGCATGCGCGGAAAACACCCAGACACAAAAAAGGCGGGTCGAAACCCGCCTTTTTCGATGACTCTGTCAGGGAACTGATCAGAGCGGAGTGACGTTCTCCGCCTGAGGTCCCTTCTGGCCCTGCACGACACGCATCGTGACCTTCTGGCCTTCATGCAGCGTGCGACGACCGGAGCCATTGATTGCGCTGAAATGAACAAACACGTCTTTGCCGCCTGCGCGTTCGACAAATCCGAATCCCTTCTCGTCATTGAACCACTTGACGGTACCTTCAATTTCGTCAGACATTCCTTCTCTCTTTCAAACTACGCTGCTCATTTCAGCGTGAACAATGCCGGCGGGTATTCGCCAACTCCTCGCATTCTACGCGTGCGCCTGAAAAAACCAGATACGTTTCCGTTACATCCGACGAACGGTCAACGATTCGGTTGACTCTGAACGAATTTGTCGTTTGCAGGCGACGAAATCGGTCGGAAACCGCGGCCTGCCCATGCGCTCTCATCGCCCATGGAGCGAGCACCGCGCAAACCGGCGTGCTCGGACAAGCCTGATGCCGCCTCAGAACTTCAGCAACATCCCCATGTAACCACCCTTGAACTCGGCATCAACGGCGTAGTGGCTGGTCGTGAATCGATAGCGCCTGGACTGGATGCCCAGTTCCAGACCCAGCGGACGCAGCACCGGCCACAACAGCGTTCCGCGAGCATGGATGGCCCGATCATCACCGGAGGCCACATAGGCGGTTTCGAAGCGCAGCGTGATCGGACCAAACGGCGCGACATCCAGGCGGAGCAGACCCAGCGGATAAATCTCGTCGTAGCGGTCGGTCTCGGCCAGCTCGCCGTCCTCCTGACGCGTGACGACACCATCAAGATTCTCGACCATGACGCCCACGCCGAGGCGCACGCCATCCTCGATCAACGGCAGGGTGACGGACAGCGCGGTCACGTCGAACTCCGCGGAGGCGCGGCCAGTGGAGCCGGGAATGATCAGAAATCCGTCGGATTCGGCCGTGGCCCCCGCATCCAGCCCCTGACGTTCGAGCAGCACATCCGGAGCCCAGCGATGGGGAAAGCTCAGACCCAGGCGCAGGTAGCCCTGATCCTCGTCGTCACGTGACAGGTCGGAAAAGCTGATCTGATCCGTCGTGTCCCTGACACTGCCGCTGGCGTCGTAACTCCACTGCCCGAACGCCACTTCACCATGCCAGTCACGTTCCTTCGCGTCAGCCACAACCGTCAGCGGCGCCAGCGCCAGACCGGCGCAAAGTGTCATCTGGACGAGTCGGTGCATCCCTGCCCTCCTGCAATCGTTCCGTTCTGGATGGACTGCGCTTACGCGCCGCGCCTCGACATGAAGACCAGCTTTTCGAACAGATGGATGTCCTGCTCGTTTTTGATCAGGGCGCCGTAGAGTGGCGGCAGCGATTTCTTCGCGCTGCTCTCGCGCAGCGTCGTGGCGTCGATGTCCTCGGCCAGCAACAGCTTGAGCCAGTCGATCAGTTCCGAGGTCGACGGTTTCTTCTTTAGCCCCGGCGCCTCGCGCAGGTCGAAGAAGATTTCCATCGCCACTCGCAGCAGTTCCGGCTTCAGCTTGGGGAAATGCACGTCGACGATGGCCTGCATCGTGTCCTTGTCCGGAAAGCGGATGTAGTGGAAGAAGCAGCGACGCAGAAACGCGTCCGGCAGTTCCTTCTCGTTATTCGACGTGATGATGATGATCGGCCGGTGCGTCGCCCGGATCGTCTCGCGGGTTTCGTAGACGTCGAACTCCATGCGATCGAGTTCGCGCAACAGATCGTTGGGAAACTCGATGTCCGCCTTGTCGATCTCGTCAATCAGCAGCACCGGCTGCTCGTCGCAGGAAAAGCACTCCCACAACGCGCCCTTGACGATGTAGTTGGCGATATCGTGGACCTTCTCCTCGCCAAGTTGCGAATCGCGCAGGCGGGACACCGCGTCATATTCATACAGGCCCTGCTGCGCCTTGGTCGTCGACTTGATGTGCCACTCGAACAGCGGCTTGCCCAGCGACCGCGCGACCTCCTGGGCCAGCAGCGTCTTGCCCGTGCCGGGCTCGCCCTTGATCAGCAGCGGCCGCTCCAGCGCGACCGCGGCGTTGACCGCCAGCTTCAGGTCGTCAGTGGCGACGTATTGTTCCGTTCCCTCGAATCGATTGGTCATGGTGTCAGTATCAACTGGTGTTCGGTGGTCCCTGGCAAGAACGGCGCGCGGCGCCCTTCCGCCCAGTCTTGAAAGCCGGCGAGGAACCACGGCGACAGCGGATGTCCGCTCTGCCCTCCCGGCATCGTAAAGTATCCGGCCGCTTCATGACCCGGTGACACGGCAAAGCGTTCCGAGGCACCAAAGCCCGGGCGCGCCACGCGGGGCATGTCGCGGTCGCCGGCCTGCGGCACCGCCGGCGCCTTCAGATGGCGCCCGAGCCAGGACGGCAGAAAGCCCGCCAGCGGATGCTCGATCTCCGCGCGGTTCGCCTCCCCCCAGGTCTGCTCGGCCAGGGGCCCGTCGGCCTTTGCCGTATCAATCACCTGCAGCGCGACTTCGCTCAGCAGCGCATCCCAGTCGGCCACGCCGGCCGGCAGCAGATGCGCCGGCCGCTGTTCGATCAGCGCCCACAGCGCATGCTCGAACTGATGCGAACGCCACACCGGGGCATCCGGCACGGCCTCACGCACCGGCGCCGTCAGCGCGGTCCAGACCCGATCCGTGACGGCATTGTGGAATGCGCGCACCAGCGGATACCCGGCGTCGTCCACCGACGCGCGCATCCCCTGCTCGCGCAGGAGCGCGCCAGCGGCGTCGCCGTCCGGCAGCTGCGCCAGCATCAGCCTGCGCCAGCGCTCCAGAAACAGCGCGCGATCATCCAGCACGATGTCGTGCATCGACGCCTCATCGTGCGCATCACGAGCGAACAGATCGTCGCGGATCTGCCCAGCCCGTGCGCCCAGCGCATAACCCCCGTTGCCCACCCGGGCCAGCGCCTCACCGGAGACCGTGCGCGCGTTCGCCGTCCACAGTCGACCGCCGTCGGGCGCCACGATCCGCGGAACTGCGTCGTCGGAAAGCCATCCATCCCAGCCAATCGCGTCCGTGCGCGGGGCAGGACGGTCGCCGCTGAATCCGCGACGAACCGGAATCCGGCCGGCGATAGTCCAGGCGATCCGGCCATCGGCACCGGCGATCATCATGTTCTGCGGCGGGATGCCGGCACGGTGCGCAACCGCGATGGCCTCGTCGACACTCTGAACCTGCTCCATCAGCAGCAGGTTCAGGTTGAGCCCGCCGGGCTCGCGCGCCGTCCACTGCACCGCGTAATGGCCCAGCAGTGGATCGTGATGCACGGGACCGAACGCCGAGGTCCGCACCGTCAGCACTTCCGGTTCGCCGCCCTGCACCGGCAGCTCGAGCCGCAGGGTTTCGATCTGCTCCGGCGCCAGCGTGACGATGTCGGAGTAGTCGCCGTAGCTGTTGGTGAAGCCCCAGGCGATGTGCCCGTTGCTGCCGGCGATGATCGCGGGGAGTCCCGGCAACGTGACGCCGGTGATGTCGAAGCCGGAGGCTCCGCGCAGATGCAGGCGCACGCGATACCAGATGTTCGGCAGTCCAAGTCCGAGGTGCATGTCGTCGGCGACGATGGCGCCGCCATGCGGAGTCAGCCGACCGGAGACCGCCCAGTTGTTGCTGCCACGCACCGGCTCCAGCGGCGTCACCGCGGCCAGGGACTCTCCGACCGATGCGGTCCACTGCGCCGCCGACGGAACCACCGGCGCGGGCAGTGGCTCGCCCAGCAACGGCGCATCCCAGGGACCGCCCTGGGGCGCCAGGAACGCGGCGGCCTCGTCGCCCAGTACCCGACGCAGTACTGCATCGTCGCGCTCCTTGCGCGCAGTGCGGTCAGTCAGGTCCATGAACATGCTCAGCGCCACCAGCAGGCTATCCTGTGCCTGCCAGGGCTGAGGCTCGGTGCGCAGCATCCAGTATTCGAAGGGACGCGCGCCAAGTTCACCGAGGCCGGCGTTGACACCCTCGGCGTAGGCTTCCAGCAGCGCGCGAATCGGCGGCTGCGCGTCAGCCAGCCCCCGCGTGGCTACGGCGCGAAGCTGCTCGGGCGCCACCTTGCGGTCCAGCGGCAGCGCCGCGGCACCGACCAGGCCGGCCAGTTCCCCGGCCGCGGCGCGGCGCAGCAAGTCCATCTGGAAGAAGCGATCCTGCGCATGCAGAAAGCCGGTGGCGCGGGCGAGATCAAGTCGGTCGTCGCCGGTCAGCGTGGGAACACCCTGGCCATCGCGCTCGACCGTGACCGGCTCGCGCAGGCCGGCGAGCAGCAGCTCGCCATCAAGCTTGGGGAGGCTGGCCCGCAACACGCCCCAGGCGAGCAGGACGACGGCGATCAGCAGCACGGCGAGGACGACAACCGCGCGCGTCGTCCACCGTCGCATGCCCTGCATCGCCATCGCCCCCTGATCGGGCGGCCGGTCTAGGCCCGCGCCTCCAGCATGGCGATGGCCGGCAGAGTCTTGCCTTCCAGCAGCTCGAGAAACGCGCCACCGCCGGTGGAGATGTAGGACACCTGATCGGCGATACCGTACTTGTCGATCGCCGCCAGGGTGTCACCACCACCTGCGATGGAAAACGCATCCGATGCCGCGATGGCCTTCGACATCGCCTCGGTGCCGCCGGCAAAGGCGTCGAATTCGAACACGCCAACCGGCCCGTTCCAGACGATCGTGCCGGCGCCGTCCAGCAGCGCGGCCAGCGTCTTCTGCGTGTCCGGGCCGACATCCAGCACCATGTCCTTGTCACCGATCTGGTCGGCCGGCTTCACGGTGGCTTCCGCGTCGGCGGAAAACTCGGTGGCGACGACCACATCGGTGGGCAGCGGAATGTTGCCACCCTTGGCCTTGACGGCCTCCATGATGCGCTTGGCCGTATCGATCAGGTCCGGCTCATGCAGCGAGGCGCCAACACTGACACCAGTCGCGGCGAGAAAGGTGTTGGCGATGCCGCCGCCCAGCACCAGCTGGTCGACCTTGTCGATCAGCGACTCGATCACGCCCAGCTTGGTCGAAACCTTGGAGCCGCCGATGATCGCAACCAGCGGCCGCGCCGGGTTGTCCAGCGCCTTGCCCAGCGCATCCATCTCGGCCGCGAGCAGCGGACCGGCGCAGGCGGCGGGGGCGAACTTGCCGACACCATGGGTCGAGGCCTGGGCGCGATGCGCCGTGCCGAAAGCGTCCATCACGTAGATGTCGCAAAGCGCCGCCATGCGTTTGGCCAGCGTCTCGTCATCCTTCTTCTCCCCTTCCAGGAAGCGAACGTTCTCGCACAGCACCACGTCGCCGGGATGCGGCGCATCCATGGTCAGCCAGTCGGTGATCAGCGGCACCGGCGCACCCAGTGCCTGCGACAGCCACTGCGCCACCGGTTGCAGGCTGTACTTCGCCTCCGGCTGACCCTCGGTCGGGCGGCCGAGATGCGACATCACCATCACCCGGGCACCGGCATCGCGCGCGGCGCGGATGGTCGGCAGCGCCGCCCTGAGTCGGGCATCGGAGGTAATGCGGTCGCCGTCCAGCGGCACGTTGAGATCTTCACGGATCAGGACCCGCTTGCCGGCGAGATCCAGGTCGGTCATGCGTTTCATGCGGTGCTCCTCGAAGCAGGCCGCCCGCATCCGGCAGGCGGCGGGCGCGGGCAGCTCGTCATGCCAACGCCGTGATGATGGAACTGCGGTGAGCCCTGAGGGCTTGCGGTTTCGACGCCATGAATCGACGTCACGTCATGCATTCTCGAGAGCGTTTCACCCTCGCGAAAGGTGCCGTCTGCCGCCCAAGGTCAAGGCGCGGAGACGCGCTGAGCGCGGAGCGGACTGTTGCTCCGTGAGCACTCAGCGCGTCTTCGCAACGCCGAGATTGGGTGACAGACGGCGTCGCGCTCAGGCTTTCGCCAAGGCCAGCGTGGTGTCGAGCATGCGGTTGCTGTAGCCCCACTCGTTGTCGTACCACGAGCAGACCTTGATCAGACCGCCGTCGATCTCGCGGGTCAGACCAGCATCGTAGGTGCTGGACGCGGGATCGTGGTTGAAGTCGATCGACACCAGCGGCGCGTCGTTGTAGTTCAGCACGGCCGACAGCGGGCCGGACTCGGACGCCGCCTTCATGATCTTGTGGATCTCGTCGACGGAGGTCGCACGCGACGGCTTGAAGGTCAGGTCGACCAGCGACACGTTGATCGTCGGCACGCGGATGGCGAAGCCGTCCAGCTTGCCCTTGAGTTCCGGCAGCACCAGGCCGACAGCAGCGGCGGCGCCGGTCTTGGTCGGAATCATCGACTGCGTGGCCGAACGGGCACGGCGCAGATCCGAGTGATAAACGTCGGTCAGCACCTGGTCGTTGGTGAAGGCGTGAATCGTGGTCATCAGACCGGATTCGATGCCCACCGTGTCCTGCAGGGCCTTGGCGACCGGCGCCAGACAGTTCGTGGTGCAGGAGGCGTTGCTGACGATCTGGTCGGAGGCTTCCAGCGTTTCGTGGTTGACGCCGTAGACGATGGTCTTGACGTCGGAACCGGCCGGCTGCGACACGACAACGTGCTTCGCACCACCCTGGATGTGGGCCATGGCCTTGTCCTTGGTGGCGAAGAAGCCGGTGCATTCCAGCACCACGTCCACACCCAGTTCGCCCCACGGCAGTTCAGCCGGGTTGCGGTTGGCCAGCACCTTGATCTTGTCGCCGTTGACGACGATGTAATCGCCCTCGACGGTCACCGTGCCCGGGAACTTGCCGTGGGCGGTGTCGTACTGGGTCAGATGGGCGTTGGTGTTCGCGTCACCCAGGTCGTTGATCGCCACGATCTGGATTTCATCGGTGCGGCCGGATTCATACAGCGCACGCAGGACATTGCGGCCGATACGGCCATAACCGTTGATCGCGATCTTCGTTGCCATGCTTTTCTCTCCTTTGATGTCTGGTTACTTCAACAGATCGCGCACAGTCTTCACTACGCGATCCGACGTCAGGTCAAAATGCTGGAAGGCGTCTTCCGCCGGGGCGGACACGCCGTAACTGTCGATGCCGAGCACCGCGCCGGCCGAACCGACCCAACGCCACCAGGTCCCGGTGGCGCCCGCCTCGATCGCCACGCGCGCGGTCACCGATGCCGGCAACACGGCGGCGCGGTAGGCCTCGGTCTGGCGCAGGAACGCCTCCTCGCAGGGCATGGACACCACGCGGGTGGGCACGCCGTCGTCGCTCAGCGTCTTGGCGGCCTCGACCGCCAGCTCGACTTCCGAACCGGTACCGATCACCACCGCGACCGGATCGGCGGCGGGCTCCCACAGCACGTAGGCGCCGCGACGCACCGCGGCGAGCTGTTCAGCGCTGCGCGGCTGATGCTCGATGTTCTGCCGGGTCAGCGCCAGCGCGGAGGGGCCGTCCTGCCGCAGCAGCGCGGATTCCCAGGCCACCGCGGTTTCCACGTCGTCGCAGGGACGCCAGACGTCCAGATTGGGCATCAGGCGCAGACTGCCGACATGCTCGATCGGCTGGTGCGTCGGGCCATCCTCGCCCAGACCGATGGAGTCGTGGGTGTAGACCAGAATGTTCTGCACACCCATCAGCGCGGCCAGGCGCACGGCGTTGCGTGCGTAGTCCGAGAACGTCAGGAAGGTACCGGAAAACGGGATGAAGCCGCCGTGCAGCCGCAGTCCGTTGCCGATCGCGGTCATGCCGAACTCGCGCACGCCGTAGTAGATGTACTGACCCTTGACCGTCTCCGGTGTCACCGGTTCCACGCCCTTCCAGATCGTGCCGTTGGAGCCGGTCAGATCAGCCGAGCCGCCCAGCAGTTCCGGCAATCCGGGCGCAATGGCATTCAGCACCGCCTGCGAGGCCTTGCGGGTCGCGTTCTTCTTGCCGTTTTCCTGCACGTCCTCGACATAGCGTGCGAGCCCGTCGACCAGATCGGCCGGCAGCTCGCCGCGCATGCGCCGCTCGAACTCGGCGGCCAGTTCCGGCCGGGCCGCCTTGTAGGCGGCAAAGCGTTCGTTCCAGGCGGCTTCCGCGGCGGCGCCCTGCTCGCGCCGATCCCAGGCGGCAACAATCTCGTCCGGAATCTCGAACGGCCCGCCAGCCCAGCCCAGCGTCGTGCGCGCGGCGGTGATCCCGTCGCTGCCCAGCGGCGCACCGTGAGTGTCGGCGGAACCGGCGTTGGTCGCGCCAAAACCGATGATGGTCTTGCAGCAGATCAGCGTCGGCTTGCCGGTTTCAGCCTTGGCCTGGGCCAGCGCGTCGCGCACGGCTTCCGAGTCATGACCATCGACGTTGCGGATCACGTGCCAGCCGTAGGACTCGAAACGCCCCGGCGTGTCGTCACGGAACCAGCCGTCCACCGACCCGTCGATGGAAATGCTGTTGTCGTCGTAGATCGCGATCAGCTTGCCCAGACCCAGCGTGCCCGCCAGCGAGCAGGCCTCGTGGCTCACGCCTTCCATCAGGCAGCCGTCACCCAGGAACACATAGGTGTGATGATCGACGACGTCGTGACCGTCGACATTGAACTCGGCGGCCAGCAGCCGCTCGGCCAGCGCCATGCCGACACCGTTGGCGATGCCCTGCCCCAGCGGACCGGTGGTCGTCTCGACGCCCGGCGTTTCGCGGTACTCCGGATGCCCGGGCGTGCGCGAATGCAGCTGGCGGAACGCCTTCAGATCATCGAGCCCCAGGTCGTAACCGGTGAGATGCAGCACCGCGTAGAGCAGCATCGAGCCGTGCCCGTTCGACAGCACGAAACGATCGCGGTCGAACCAGAGCGGGTTGTTGGGGTTGTGCCTGAGCACGTCGCGCCAGAGGACTTCCGCGATGTCGGCCATGCCCATGGGCATGCCGGGGTGTCCCGAATTGGCGGCCTGGACGGCGTCCATGGCCAGCGCACGGATGGCGTTGGCGCGAAGACGCGGAGACGTGGAGTCAACCATGTAGACCTGGGCCTGAAGGAAGGTTCGGAGCAAAAAGGCCGGCGAAATGACCGGCCTTGCTGCGCAAAATGGGGCGATATTCTGGCCGAGACGCCCTGTCTAGGCAAGGCGAGGGGTGCTCTGATATATGCTGATGGCCGAGGAATCAGAGTCGCTTGAACGACCTTTTCGCATGTTTCAGGGAGGAGACACCCATGCGCATCAGCCCCCGTCCGTCCGTCACCCCGGCGCTGGCCGCCGTTCTCTGCACCAGCCTGGTCGTCTTCGCGTGCTCCAAAACGCCATCGGATGACGCGCAGGCAGCCACCGCCGCTCCCGACCGCAAGACCGCCTGGGTCGACGGCGACCGGCTGATCTCGGCCGACCAGGCCCCGGGCGAGTGGATGAGTCATGGACGGACCTACGACGAACAGCGCTACTCGCCGCTGGACCGGATCACCGATGCCAATGTCGCCGATCTGGGACTGGCCTGGCAGTTCAAGCTGGACGTGGATCGCGGCACCGAGGCCACGCCCATCGTCGTCGACGGCGTCATGTACACCACCGGCGCCTACAGCATCGTCTACGCGCTGGACCCGGTGTCCGGCGAGCTGCTGTGGAAATACGATCCCGGCGTGGACCGCTCCATCGCCGGCCGCGGCTGCTGCGGCGTGGTCAACCGTGGCGTCGCTCCCTGGAAGGGAAAGCTGTATCTCGGCGCCTATGACGGACGTCTGATCGCCCTCGATGCCCGCACCGGCGAGGAGGCCTGGTCCACACAGACGGTGGACACGACCAGGAACTACACGGTGACCGGCGCGCCGCGCATCATCGACGGCAAGGTGATCATCGGCAATGGCGGCGCCGAGCTGGGCGTGAGGGGCTATGTCTCCGCCTACGACGCCGCGACCGGCGAGATGCTGTGGCGCTGGTACACGGTACCGGGCGATCCCGCCCAGCCAGCCGAGAACGCGGCGATGGAAGCCGCACAGAAAACCTGGTTCGGCGACGTCTACTACAAGCAGGGCGGCGGCGGCACGGTCTGGGATTCCATGGCCTACGACCCCGAACTGGACCTGCTGTACATCGGCACCGGCAACGGCTCGCCGTGGAACATCAATTACCGCTCCGAGGGCAAGGGCGACAACCTGTACCTGTCCTCCATCGTCGCGCTGAAACCGGACACCGGCGAGTACGTCTGGCACTACCAGACCACGCCCGGGGACAGCTGGGACTACACCGCCACGCAGCACATCGTGCTGGCGGACATCCCCATTGACGGTGACATGCGCAAGGTACTGATGCAGGCGCCCAAGAACGGTTTCTTCTACGTCATCGACCGCGAGACCGGCGAGCTGATCTCCGCCGAAGCCTTCGTGCCGATCAACTGGGCCAGCGGCATCGACATGGAAACCGGGAGGCCGATCAAGACCGGGCTCGCCGACTACAGCGAAACCCCCAAGCTGGTCCTGCCCAGCCCATATGGCGCGCACAACTGGCAGCCCATGTCCTACAACCCGCGGACCGGGCTGGTCTACATCCCGGCGCAGATCACCGGACATCTGTTCGAGGACGAGGGCAAGGTTCCGGCCCATGCGCTGAATCTGTGGAACGTCGGCCTCAAGCCGATGAAGATTCCGGAAGACCCCGCAGAGCTCGAGGCCGTGGGCGCGCAATTCGCCGGTCAGCTGCTCGCCTGGGATCCCGTCAGGCAGGAGGCAGCCTGGACCGCTGACTACGCCTCGCCGTGGAATGGCGGCACGCTGACCACCGCCGGCAACCTGGTCTTCCAGGGCACCGCGGATGGACGCGTCACGGCCTACGCCGCGGATTCCGGTGACCTGTTGTGGGAGTCCCCGGCCAACACCGGCGTCATCGCCGCGCCGATGACCTATGCCATCGACGGCGAGCAATACGTGACCTTCATGGCCGGCTGGGGCGGCGTGTTCGCCCTCGTCGCCGGTGGCGCGGTGGAGGACATCGTGCGCCGCCAGTCCGAGTCCCGCGTGTTGACCTTCAAGCTCGGCGCCGACGGCAAGCTGCCGCCGCCGAAGAACACGCCGGTGCCAGTCCCAACGCCGCCCGAACTCACTGCGTCGACAGACCAGATCGAGGCGGGCCGCCAGCTCTACCATGGCGTCTGCGCGGGCTGTCACGGCGCCGCCGCGATCAGCAGCGGACTGGTCCCGGACCTGCGCTACCTCGATGCCGAGACGCATGCGCAGTTCGGCCCCATCGTCGCCGGCGCCCGGGCGTCGCGCGGCATGCCGTCCTTCGCCCACCTGTTGCCCCCGGAGCAGATTGCAGTGATTCACCAGTACCTGATCAAGCGCGCGCACGACCTGACCGCCGCCCGCGCCGAGACGACCGAATGAGGCGAGCGCTCGCCTGCCTGCTGCTGAGCGGATCCGCCACCGTGACCGCCCAGACACTCCAGCTGGATCCGCTGATCGTCAGCGGCGAGGCCGAACCGGCACCGCCGTCGTCCACGCAGCTCGACGGCAGCGCGGCCGAAACCTCGGATGCGCTGAGCCTCGACACCTGGCTGCAACAGGTTCCCGGCGTGTTCGCGCAGAACCGCTACAACCTCGCCCAGGGCCTGCGCCCGTCGATTCGCGGCTTCGGCGCCCGAGCGGCGTTCGGGGTGCGCGGGATTCAGGTGCTGGTCGACGGCGTCCCGCTGACGCTGCCCGACGGGCAGACCGAGCTCGACGTGCTGGACCTGGAGGCCGTGGAACGTGTCGACGTGATTCGCGGTCCGGCCGCGGCGCTGTTCGGCAACGCGGCCGGCGGCGTCATCGCCATCGAGACCGCCAATCCTCCCGAATCCTTCGAGACCGGGGCTCGAATCACCGCTGGCGAGCTGGGGCTGCGCCGCTGGCGCGCGACGCTGGGCGGCGGCCTGGGCGCGGACACGTCCGCGCGTCTGGCGCTCGGAGAGCAACGCCTGGACGGCGCGCGTGATCACGCCAACAGCCAGGTCCGACGGCTTAACGCCCGCAGCCGGACCGGGCTGGCCAACGGCCGGGTGGAGTTCAACGCCAGCGCGCTGGACGTCACCGCTCAGGACCCGGGCTCGTTGACCCGCGCCCAGGTTGATGACGATCCCGGACAGGCCGCGGCGAACAACCTGCGCTTCGATGCCGGCGAGCGCATCCGCCAGCAGCGCCTGAGCGGCCGCTGGCTGCGGACCACACGCACCGCGTCCTGGTCGTTGCAGGGCTTCGCCGGGCAGCGACTGTTCGAAAACCGCCTGCCCTTCGAATCCGGTGGGCAGGTGAGTTTCGACCGACGCTTCGGCGGTCTCGGCGGCACGCTGACAACCACCACCGCAGGCTGGGACCTGACCACCGGCCTGGATCTGCAACACCAGCGCGATGCCCGCCGGCGTTATGACAACCTCGACGGTGGCGTGCGCGGCGATCTGGCGCTGGATCAGACCGAGACAGCGACCGGCTCCGGACTCTACCTGGCCGCCGAACGCCCGCTGGGACCCGGGTGGCAACTGGATCTCGGCCTGCGCCTGGATCATCTGCGCATCGCGGTGGACGACCATTTCGGCAGCGACGGCGACGACTCCGGTGATCGCGACTTCGACGCGACAAGCTGGTCGGCTCAGCTCGCCCGCGAACTGGGTGCCGACCACCGCCTGACCCTGCGCGTGGCCAGCGCCTTCGAGTCCCCTACCGCCACCGAGCTGGCCAACCCGGACGGCGGCGGCTTCAATCCCGACCTCGACCCGGCCCGCGCCACGGCCGCCGAACTGGGCGTCAGCGGACTCACCCCGTCGGCTTCATACAGCATCGTGGTGTTCACGACCCGACTGCGCGACGAACTGGTGCCGTTCGAGCGTGACGACCAGCCGGGCCGGACGTTCTACCGCAACAGCGGCCGCTCCTCGCGAGACGGTGTCGAACTCGCCTGGACGCAGCAACTGACGCCGCGGTGGTCGACCCACGCCGGCTACACGTTCAGCCAGTTCGAATTTGATGACTACATGCGCGACGGGATGGACTTCGCCGGCAACCGCCAGCCGGGCATCCCCCGGCAGCACGGGTATCTGACGGTGAACTGGGCGCCGGACGCCGCCCTGCTCAGTCTGCGTGGCCGGTTCATCGGTGAGCTCTATGCCGACGACGCCAACAGCACCCGCGCTCCGGGCCACGCGCTGTTCGACCTCGGCGGTTCGCTGCCGCTGGACGCGAAGCGGCGCTGGACGCTGCGCGCGGGCGTCAACAATCTTGGCGACATCGACTACGCCGACAACGTCCGCATCAATGCCTTCGGTGGTCGCTACTTCGAACCGGCGCCCGGCCGACACGTCTATGCCGGCCTGGAGGCCGCGTTCTGAGCCCGGGCGGGAGTTCCCCTAAAGGAACAGAATCAGCAGCAACGCACCCAGCGCCAGCCGGTAGGCCACGAACGGCGCGAAGCCCATCCGATTGATGGCCCCGAGGAAAAGATGAATGCAGGCGTAGGCACTCACCGCGCTCAGCGCGGTTCCACCCACGATCGCGGCCCAGTCCACCGGACCATCCATCTTGAGCAAATCCAGGGTCTTGAGCCCGCCTGCGAGCAGGATCAGCGGAATGGCGAGCAGGAACGAGAAGCGGGCCGCCGCCTCGCGCTCAAGACCCAGGAACAGCGCCGCGGTCATGGTGATGCCGGACCGCGAGGTGCCGGGAATCAGCGCCAGGGCCTGGGCCAGACCGACCCACAGGCCGTCGACCCAGCCCATGTCCTGCGCCCCACGTCCACCACGCCTGCGATCGGCCCACCACAGCAACAGGCCGAAACCGATGGTCGTCGCGGCGATGACCAGCGGACTGCGCAGATAGACCTCGATCCAGTCCTTGAACAGCAGACCGGCCAGCCCGGCCGGAATCGTCCCGAGTACCACCAGCAGACCCAGTCGCGCCTCCGGATTCATGCCGCGGCCGGCGGCCCAGGCCAACGTGCCCCCGCTCACCGACCAGACATCGCGCCGGAAATAGCCGACCACCGCGATCAACGAACCCACGTGAACGGCGACATCGAAGGCCAGCCCCTGATCCTGCCAGCCCAGCAGCACGGGCACGAGGATCAGGTGGGCGGAGCTGGAGATCGGCAGAAACTCGGTGATGCCCTGTACAACGGCCAGCAATATGATCTGCAGCCACGTCATACTCGGGCGCCTGTCATCCGTCGAAACATCAACTCACTCCCGTGAATCAGAAAGTCGAAAACGCACCGGTCGCATTGATCACCGGCGCAGCCAAGCGGCTGGGCGCCGCGATTGCCACGGAGCTGCATCGGAGGGGATATCGCATCATTGTCCACTATGGAGGCTCGTCGAAGGAAGCCGAGGCGCTGAGCAGCCGGCTCAACACCGACCGCCCCGGGTCGGCCATGACCGCGCAAGCCGATGTTGCCCGGGTGTCGGCGCTGCGGGACCTGGTGCACACCACCGTCGAGCGCTGGGGACGGCTGGACCTGCTGGTCAACAACGCCTCCACGTTCTACCCGACGCCGATGGGCCGCCTGGACGAGGCAGCGTTCGAGGACCTGATCGCCACCAACCTCCGGGCACCGCTGTTCCTGATCCAGGCGGCCCGCCCGCATCTGACCGAATCGGCCGGCAGCGTGATCAACATCGTGGACATTCACGCCCAGCATCCGCGACCGGACTACTCGGCCTACTGCGCGGCCAAGGCCGGGCTGGATGCCATCACCCGGTCCCTGGCGGTTGAGCTGGCGCCGGCGATCCGCGTCAACGGCGTGGCGCCGGGCACGATACTACCGCCGCCCGAGTTTGACGGTGATGTCGATACCTGGGAGCGCAGCTCGGCCGCACCGGTCCCGATGCAGCGGACCGGCATGCCGGAGGAGATCGCGCACATGGTCGCGTTTCTCGCCAGCGACGAGGCCGCCTATGTAACCGGGCAGATCATCGCCGTGGACGGGGGCAAGTCCCGCGCCTGACCGCGCTACCTGGAGCCGCCTTGCGACTCGGACCGGAACTCGATGCGAGATTCTCCCAGCGCCTCGCCGTCCGGCCCGAAACGACGCTCGGCCATCTCGACCCGTCCGTCCGCGCCCCAGCGCAACGCGGTGCTGGCGCGGGTGCCGTAGTTCTCGCCACGGATGAACATCGGCGACAGGAAACGCTCCAGCTCGATCCCGACACCGGTGTCCGGCAGCGCCGCATCCTCGGCGGGCGCGGTCTGCCCCATCATGTCCAGCAACGCCGCCGTGCCACGATCCGACTCCATCGCGGCATCCAGCGCCTCACGAGCGCGCCGCACCTTGGGCCAGGGTGAATCCAGCGCGCCGTTCGACAGCGCATGCAGCCCCGGCTCGATGCGTTGCAGGCCCGCGGACTCGCGGTTGGCGAGAAACCAGAACTCGCGCCCGTCGAACATCAGCAGGCTGAAACCGGCGTAGCGCTCGAGATCGACCCCCGCCGCATAGTCCCGCGGCGACAGGCTGCCGCGCAGGAAGTCGGCGACCAGCGCGCCCCGGGACGGCGCGCCCTCGGCGGTCTGCTGCATTTCACGGTAATTGGTCAGCGCGGCGAAGCGACCTCGCCGGGAACTTCCAAGCCAGGTGCCGCCGGCACGCAGATCACGCCCCCCCAGGATGTCCGGCGCATCGTCCCACCAGTCCATGGCGGCAGCGGGGCGATCATGAAACTCGTCCCGATTGGCCGCCACGACCAGAGGGCAGGCCTGGTCCGGTTGCCAGGCGAAAGCGATCAGGCACATGGCCTCGTCCAGAATGATTCGGCGCGCAAGGATTCTGAGGCGCCGGGACGATGTCAACCTCCTGCGCGTGAACGCTGTCCACTTTCCCTTGTAGAGTGCGGTCATGAATGATGACGCCATCTCCGACGAGACACGTCTGGCTGCGGTGCGCAACTGGGAGCGGCAGCCACCCGGCATCGGCGTGCGCGGGCTCGGCCAGAGCAGCGGCCGCATCGCACGCTACTTCCGGGGTGCGGTGCCAACGAGCCTGATCGAGATGGCCCTGAACTCCGCGAACGACCTGGCGCTACGCTCCTCATCCACCGCCACCGTGCTGCGCTGGGCGAATGCCGATTCGGTGGAAAGCCTGCGCGCCGCGCCGCTGGACCTCGGAGACCGGCTCAGCCAGCGGGTCCAGCGCGAGGCGATGGCCGCCGCGGCAACGCTGGGGGCCACCACCGGCCTGGGCGGCGCCGCGCTGATGGCAGTGGACATCCCGGCGCTGATCACGCTTTGCCTGCGCACCATCCACCGCACCGGCCTTGCCTACGGCTTGCCGCTGGAAGGGGAGGCCGGACGCATGCTCGCCATCGGCCTGTTCGCCCTGTCCTCCTCAAACACGCCCGAGGACAAGCAGGCGGCGATCGAGGCACTGTCGCGCACGACGCCGGGTACGCCCATGGCCAGCCTGCTGGAAGCCGCATGGCGCGAAGGGCTGGAGCGCGCCTCAGAACGCGAACTGACCAAGCGCGCAGTGACGTTCTCGATGTCCAATCTTGGCCGTCAGCTCGGATGGAATCTGGCCAAGCGCAAGTCGGCGGCGGCCATCCCGGTGCTGGGCGCGGTGGTCGGCGGCTCGGTCAACGCGTGGACGGTCTACGATCTCGCGCGCAACACGCGCTTCGCGTTCCTCGCCTGGCGTCTGGGCCACTGGGGGCCGCAGTCCGCGATCGCCTGCACGCACATGGACGCGCTGCCGGCACCACCGACGGACGAACGGTCCGGGCCCTGAGCCCGCCTCGTCGCTTGCGCCGAGCCCCCCGAGAGCGCAGGATTTCACGGCACGCAACGCGCTTGCGGCACGGTCCAACGGCCTGCTCCGCGCGCTGCGAACACTCCAACAAGAACGCCAATACGGGAGGAGAAACATGCGCCGCATGACGCCGCTAGACGCTGCCTGGCTGACCGTCGATTCGCGTGACACACCGATGCACGTGGCCACCCTGGTCATCCTGTCCAAGCCCCGGAACGCGGCGCCCAGTTACCTGCGCGATCTTGTCGACGAGTTCCAGGGCGCCCGCAGTTTCGTGCCGCCGTGGAACCTGCGCATCCGCCAGTCGCCGCTGAAAAACGTGCTTCCGGTGGTGGAGGAAATCCACGACATCGACATGGAATACCACGTGCGGCACTCGGCCCTGCCCGAGCCCGGCGGCGAGCGCGAACTGGGCGTGCTGGTCTCCCGCCTGCACGCCAACCAGCTCGATCTGACCCGGCCCCTGTGGGAGTGCCACATCATCGAAGGGCTGGAGAAGGACCGCTTCGCGATCTACACGAAGATGCATCACGCGCTGGTCGACGGCGTCGCCGGCGTGCGCATCATGCAGCGATCGTTCTCGGAAAGCGCGCGCGAACGCAACATGGCGCCGCCGTGGTCACGACGCGCGGCGACGGAACCCAAGCGTGAACGACACGCCGATGCGGCGCTAAGCCCCACGGGCTGGGCCGCCGCGGCCCTGGCGAGCACCCGCTCCAAGGCGCGCAGTGCCGCCGGCCTGGGCAAGACCGTCGCCCATCTGGTCAGCGCGGCGGGCAACCGGGAAAACGCGCTGACGTCACCTTACGACTCGCCGAAGTCGGTGCTGAACCGGCGCATTTCGCCACCACGGCGTTTCGGCACGCAGCAGTACGAACTCGAGCGGCTGAAGAAGATCTGTCAGGCCGCGGAAGTCACGCTCAACGACGTCGTGCTGTGCATCTGCGGCGCCGCGCTGCGGCGCTTCCTGCTTGAGTCCAACGCGCTGCCGGACAAGCCGCTGACCGCGGGCATTCCCGTGTCGGTCCGACCGGCCGGCGACATGCAGGTGGGCACCGCGATCAGCTTCATCCTGTCCACGCTGGGCACCGACATCGCCGATCCACTGCTGCGATTGCAGGCCATCCACGCCTCGACCAGCAAGGCCAAGGGCGAGTTGCAGACACTGACCCGCAAGCAGATCGACGGCTACACACTGATGCTGATGGGGCCATTCATCGGCTCACTGGTCACCGGCCTCGGCGGCCGGACCCGGCCGGTGTTCAACATCACCATCTCCAACGTACCGGGCCCGAAGAAACCGCTGTATTTCAACGGTGCACGGGTCGAGGGCGTCTACCCGGTGTCGCTGGTGACACACGGCCAGGCGCTGAACATCACCTGTCTGTCCTACGCGGGCAAGCTGAACTTCGGTTTCACCGCCGCGCGCGACACGCTGCCGCACATGCAGCGTCTGTCGGTCTACACCGGCGAGGCGCTGGAAGAGCTGGAAACCTTGCTGATGACCCGATCGGCGTCGAAGCCTTCGACCACGCGCAAGCGAAAAACGGGCTAGCCCGGACAAAAAAAGAGGGCGCCATCGGCGCCCTCTTTTCATTCGGGACTGCGCGCTACTGTGAAAGCGCGGCCCGGAAGGCGAAGAACCCGCTGCCGGTGCAGGCATCCGCGTCCTCGTAGCTGTCATCGACCACGTTGTCGATCCAGTTCACGAGCAGTTCGTAGCCTTCCATGTGCACCACGCTGCGTGCCAGCGGCGGCATCCGCGCGGCGATGGTCGTCGCGTCCGGCCCGACTCGATACGGGATGATGGAATCCGACGCATCGCCCGGATGAATGTCAACGGAGCGTCCGCCGCGACCTTCGGTTCCGGTCGCCGTCGGCCCCTTGCAGATGCCGTACACGCCGTTCACGTCACGGTACCAGTCGACATACATCCCCGTGTTCGAAGCCTGGCCGTGCGGGTTGTGGCAATGCGCACAGTTGATTTCCAGATAGGCGCGGGCACGGGCCTCGATATCCTCGGGAGAGCCCGCCGCGTATCCGGAGTCACCCGGCACGTTGTAGATCGGCAAATGCTCGATCGCGGTGGCGACATGGGTTTGCGGATCCACCGTCAGGTCGTCCGGACAGTTGTCCATGTAGCCGTTCTCACACCAGTACACCACCTGGTTGTAACCGGCGACCGAATGGTGTGCCTGCCCCGAGTCGATCGGCGATTCACTCTCGTAGGCGCGGTTCAGGTTGCGCGGCTTCGGTCCGATGGGCGATGCACCCGGCTCGACGTCGTTGTTGCTGTGACAGGTCACACACTGGCTGCCGTTCGGGAACAGATATTCCTGCGTGGAGCCGGTGTGGCGCACGCCACTGTCGACATCGGTGTAGTCCCAGGAGGCGGCGGTCGATCCACCTTCCAGCGCGAGATGCGCCGACCAGTGACCGTCTTCCTGCGTCCAGATGTATTCCAGACCATCCCAGTAGACCTGACCGTCGTTGCGTGCGCGCTTGATCAGCAGACGCGTCTCCGCCGGGGTCTCGACGCCCGTGGTCTCGTCGGCGAACGCGAAGGTCTTCGCGATGATCGTGCCGACCGGGAACAGGATCGAAGTGTTCACGCCGTCCGCGGTGTCACGGTAGTGCGCCTTCTCACCCGGAGGCAGGAACAGCACGCGGTGCTTGGTCGAATAGTCCGTGAACAACTTGCTGTTCAACACATACGGAATGCCGCGACCGTTCGGGGTGCTGCGAGGATCTTCAGGGTCGGCGAACAGATGGTACTGACCCAGCGACGGGCAGTTGACCGCATACGCCTTGCTGTTGATCTGGCCGCTGCCCACCGAGGCGTTGCACAGGCGTGCGACTTCCTCGGCCGAGGGTGCCGGGTCCACCGCGCCGGACGGTTCGAACGGCGGGATCACCACGGGATCGAGGTGCTTCATCGGCTTGCCGTACTCGGCCGGGCAATCATGCGGACTCATGTCGAAGTCCGATGCGAAGTTCGCGATGCCGGACAGAATGTCCACGATGCCGTCCACACTCAGCAGGTCGGTGATGTTGCCGCCCAGCAGCAGGAAGAGCGCCTCAAGGCCATCCAGACCGTGGAAATTCGCGTAGGTCTGGCTGTCGTCGGCGAAGACGTTGTCGTCGGCGATACAGGACGACCACCACTCGGGCAGGATGCGCTCGCCCTGGTCATCGAACTTGTAGGCGTTGTAGCGGCAATCCGGGTTCGGGTACTGGTTGCCCGAGATCGGCTTGCCCTGCTCGTCCTGCGGCAGCGGGTCACCATTGGAGTCGACCGGGTACGGGCACTCCGGGTCATAGTCATCCAGGTAGCCGTCCCAGACGATGTGAGCGCCGGCATAGCGCCCCAGCGCCGCCAGGTTCTTCAGGCCGATCAGCATCGGAAACACCGACGTGATCTGGTCGCCACCGCTGGAGATGATCGCCTGCAGATCCGGGAGCGGCAGACGGTTGCCGTTGTTCTCGAAGGTGTTGCCGTAGATGTTGACCGTTTCGCTGTACATGTCCAGACGACGGTCGCCCGGTTCGCCGAGCACCTCGTAGCTGGTGTGCACGATGCCGGCGGTGTCGTGATCCTTGAACGTGTTGTTGAAGATCTCGATCTTGTCGTAGCCCAGCGTCATCAGCCCGATGCCCTGAGGCACGTCCGATACCAGCGTGCCCGGTTCGGCGAAGTTGTAGACGTTGTTGTTGCGCGCCATGTTGCCGTGTACCCGCGTGGACTTGCCATAGCGGGTGATGCCGTCCAGGTCGTAGACCAGGAAACCGGCGGTGTTGCATTCGGCGAGGTTGTCGATGAACTCGCCACTGCGGACGTTCTCGATCTCGAATGCGAACACGTTGTAGGCGGCACGCGAGTTCTGGATGATCGCGTTGTCCGTCTGCCCGACGTAGATGCCCGCATCCGACGCGCCGATCGATTCGGCGTGGTCGACCAGGATGTTTTCGGACTCGACCGGATACACGCCATAGCGGCCCGCGGCCACGCTGACGGTGTAATCGGGCGATGCGGCCCGCTCGTTGCGCGGCGGCTCCGTGCAGGCGACGTGGATCTTCTCCGCGTAGTTGTCCGCGGTGATCAGGTCCTCGTCATCCGTGTGGAAACCGCTGGACCACATGGTGCGCACGTGGGTCAGCGTGCCGTGATTCACGCCCTTGAGCTTGATGCCGTCGCCGGGCGTATCCAGCACCGTCAGGTCCTGCACGGTGATGCCGCGCACGTTGCTCGCGAGAATGCCTTCCTGCGAGGTGCTGTTCTTGAACGAGAGAATGGTCTCGTCCATGCCGCATCCCTTGATCAGGATGTTCTCGGTGTTGGCGAGCGACAGACCGGTTTCCAGTTCGTAGTAGCCGCAATCGAACTGAATCGTGTCCTTCGGACGCGCCTGAACCATCGCGCTGGCCATCTGCCCGGTGGCTTCCGGGCCGAGTTCGATGAAGAACACGCGCCCTTCCGACGAGCCCGTGCTGTCACTCGGCGGGCTGCTGGTGCCACAAGCGGACAACAGAAGAAGCACGGTCGATAGGCCGACCAGAAGGCGACATGAGTGGGTCATGCGGTTCCCCGATTCAGATGGGCGTGGACTTCAGAGCAAGAGAAAGCCAGATTCAGAATATTTAGCTCTCACTTAACGTTACACGCAGATGACGGCACGCCGGTTAGTAAATTTGGCTCACCGTCTGTCCGGACCAAACCGGCCCTCAGACGAAAAAAGGGGCGCCAAGGCGCCCCTTTTTTCGATGGTGTCGCCTGATCAGCGACTCGCAAAAAGTCCACCACCTCCGCAGGCATCCGCGTTGGCGTAGCTATCGTCGATGACGGTATCGATCCACTCCACCAGCAGGGCATGAGCTTCGTCGTGCACCACACTGCGCGCGATCGGCGGCATTCTCGCGGCAATGGTGTCCGCCTCGGGACCGATGCGATACGGAACAATGGAATCCGCCGCGTCACCCGGGTGAATGTCCACCGAACGCCCGCCACGGCCCTCGGTGCCCGTCGCCGTTGGCCCCTTGCAAATGCCGTACACACCGTCGACCGGACGCGCCCAGTCCACGTAGAAGCCCGTGTTCGATGCCTGGCCCTGCGCGTTGTGGCAATGCGCGCAGTTGATCTCGATGTACGCGCGGGCGCGGGCCTCGATGTCCTCGTCCGAGCCCGCGGGGAAACCGGCATCGCCGGGCACATTGAAGATCGGCAGATGCTCAACGTTGGAGGCGACCTGAGTCGCGGGATCGACACCCAGGTCGGTCGGGCAGTTGGTCAGGAAACCGTTGTCACACCAGAAGGCGATCTGATTGACGCCATCCACCGCGTGCTGGGGCCGTGCGGCCGCCATCGCGGAATCCGCCCGGTAGGCGCGGTTGAGATTGCGTGGCTTGGGACCAATCGGCGCAGCGCCCGTTTCGACATCGTTGTTGCCGTGACAGGTGATGCACTGGTTGGCATTGGGGAACAGGTAGTTCGCCGTCGAACCGGTGTGGCGCACCCCGCTATCGACGTCGGTGTAGTCCCAGCTCACGGACGCCGAACCGCCACCCAGCTTCAGCTCGGCGACGCGCTCACCGTCGACCTCGGTCCAGATGTACTCCAGGCCGTCCCAGTACACCTGCCCATCGTCGCGCTGACGCTTGATGAGCAAACGGGTTTCAGCGGCGATCTCGGTCCCGGCCGTCTCGTCGGCAAACGCGAAGGTCTTGGCGATGATCGTGCCCACGGGGAACAGAATCGTGGCATTCACGCCGTCATCGGTGTCGCGGTACTGCGCCGCCATGCCGTCAGGCAGATAGGCCACCCTGTATTTGGTGGAGTAGTCGGTAAACAGTTTGCTGTTCAGGGTAAAGGGCAATCCGCGACCGTTTGGCAGGCTGAGCGGGTCCGCCGGATCGCTGAACAGGTGGTACTGGTCCAGCGTCGGGCAATTGACCTTGAAGGCCGCGGCATTGATCTGTCCCACCGGCACATCCGCATCGCAGAGCAAGGCAATCTCCTCCGCGGTGGGTGCCGGGTCGACGTCACCCGAGGGCACGAACGGTGGAATCACGACCGGCGGCAGTGGTGGCAGATTGCTGCCATAGGCCGTCGGGCAGTCGTGATCCGCCATGTCGAAACTCGATGGAAAATCCTGGACGCCTGCGATGATCTCCTGCAGCGCGGCCGGATCCAGCAGCACGCTGGGATCTCCGCCGGCGGCGAGGAACACCGCTTCCAGGCCTTCCGTCCCGTGGAAATTGGCGAAAGTCAGGCTGTCATCGGCGAAGTCGTTATCCGCATCGATGCACGAGAACCACCAGGTCGGCTTGATACGCGTGCCTTCATCATCGAATTTGTACGCGTTGTAGCGACAATCCGGATTGGGATACTGGTTGCCCTGGATCGGCCGACCCTCCGCATCCTGCGGGATGGGCTGGCCCTGATTGTCCGTCGGGTACGGACAATCGGCATCCAGCACATCGGCATAGCCGTCCCACAGGATATGGCCGCCGCGGTATTGATCCCCGCCGGCCTGGTTTTTCAGCCCGACAAGCGTGGGAAACGCCGACGTCACCTGCTCTCCGCCGGTTTCGATGATCGCGGCGACATCAGGCGGCGGCAGGTTGTTGCCGTTGTTGGAGAAGACGTTGTTGTAAATCCGCACGCCTTCGCCGTACATGTCCAGGCGCCGGTCACCAGGCGGCCCGAACAGTTCGTAGCTGGTATGAACAATTCCTGCGGTGTCGTTATCGCGGAACTCGTTCTCGAAGATATCCAGCTTGTCGTAGGCCAGCGTGATCATGCCCACGCCGCGCGGCACGTTGGAGACCAGCGTGCCGGGCTCGGCGAAGTTGTAGGTGTTGTTGTTGACGGCGACGTTGCCATACATCCGCGTGGCCTTGCCGTAGCGCGTGAGGCCATCCAGGTCGTAGACCAGGAACCCGCCGGTGTTGCACTCCGACAGGTTGTTGACGTACTCGCCGCCACGCACGTTCTCGATCTCGAAGCCGAACACGTTGTACGCGGCGCGGGAGTCGCGAATGATGGTGTTGTCGGTCTGGCCGACATAGATACCGGCATCCGACGCGCCCACCGATTCGGTGTGCTGCACCAGAATGTTCTCGGATTCCACCGGATAAATGCCATACCGGCCGGAGGCGACCGACACGCGGTAACCGGGCTCGCCGGCACCAATGTCCTGACTCCCATCGGCGGAGCGCTGCGGATTCACGCAGGTCACGTTCAGTTTGTCGGCGTAGTTGTCCGCGGTGATGGTGTCCTCATCCTCGGTGAGGCGGCCACTGGACCACATCGCGCGCACCCGCGTCAGCGTGCCGTGGTTGACCCCCTTGAGCTTGAAGGCATCACCCGGCGAGTCGAGAACGGTCAGGTCTTCGACGACCAGCCCCCGCACATTGATGGCGAGAAAGCCTTCCTGCGCCTGGCTGTTCTTGAAGGAGAGAACGGTGTCGTCGATGCCGCAGCCTTTGACCAGCACGTCTTCGGTGTTGGTGAGCTGAAAACCCGTCTCGAGTTCGAAGTAGCCGCAATCGAACCGGATTTCGTCCTTCGGCCGCGCCTGAACCATGGCCGCGACCATGTCGCTGGTGGCGTCCGGCCCGGGTGAGATGATGAACGTGCGACCGACCGTGTCGGACCCGCCGTCCGCGGCATTCCCAGGTTGGCTGCTCGAGCCACAACCGCTCATCAAGGCGGCCAACAACAACCCCGCCGTCGCAAGCATGCGCTGATTCATCAGGTTTTTCTCCTCACTCGCACCAAGATTCAGGGGGCTTTTCCGGTCGTGACCAGCGATCACGGTGCCCCTCGTGTCCCATAGGATGCCTGAGCACGACGCTACGTGCCGGGAAAATCATCCCAGCGCAATACGGCCCAACGCGTTGCTACTCGGTCTGCGGCAGACGCTCGGCCAGCCAGGCACCGATCGCCGCGATCTGCTCCGGGCAGACCTGGTGCTCCATCGGATATGTCCGCCAGTCCACCGCATACCCCGCCTCGGTGAGGAAGTCCCTGGATGCGGCCCCAAACTCCGGCGACACCACGGGATCGAAGCTGCCATGCATCATCAGGATAGGCAGATCACGATTCGCGGCGTGGGCCTCACTCGTCAGGCGGTCGCGCAGTGGCAGATACGTGGACAGGGCGAGCAGCCCCGCCAGCCGCATCGGGTATCGCAGCGCGGTGTGCAACGCCACCGCGCCGCCTTGAGAGAACCCGGCAATGACAATCCGCCCGGGTTCAATACCCGCTTCGCGTTGCTGGGCGATCAGCTCGTCGACGCGGCGCGTGGATGCCGCGATGCCTTCCGCATCCTCGCGCCCTTCCGCGGTGAGCGACTTGATGTCGTACCAGGCCCGCATGGCCATGCCCATGTTCAGCGTGACCGGCCGAACCGGCGCGTGCGGGAACAGGAAGCGCACCCCATGCCCGGCCGGCAGCCCCAGCATCGGCACGACGGGCACGAAATCATTGCCGTCGGCCCCCAGCCCATGCAGCCAGATCACGCAAGCGTCGGCGGCGCGGTCGGGTTCGAGCACAACGGAGTCGTCTTGGAGATGGGCCATGTGCGTGCTTTCGATAAACTGGGGGCTCATTGTTGATGAGGCCATTGGAGGCCGACAAGCTCATGCGGCTGATCACGTTGCTGTTGGGGGCCGCACTGATGACGGCCTGCGGCCAGATGGGCCCCCTGGTGCGGCCCGGAGACTCCCCCGACCGGGAGACACGTGACCGCAGGACCGAGACCACGGCGCCCACGACCGCGGACACGACGGACCAGGATGATGCCGGGACACCCTGAATGATGCGCAGCCGGCCATGGGCGAGCGTGTCACCTTCGAGGAACGAACGCCGCCCGGCCAGGCGCTCCACCACCCGGCCGACCGTAGCAACCACCGCGCTCATGCCGCCGAGCTGCGTCAGCCGACCTGCGCGATTTGCGATACCGCTGCTCTTGCTGATGTGCTGCATCGGGTCAAGCGCGCTGGCGGCCTCGGACCCACGCGTCGGCTGGTTACCCACAGAGCCGGCGGTGAAACCGCTGATGGCGGTCTCCGCGGAAGCGGTCAACGAGCTGTCGTTCTCACGCTTCAGCCGCAATGGGGATACCGCCACGCTCGGCCACGGCAAGCTGGGGCTGGAATACGTGTTCCACGGCTGGAAGAGCGGCGACGCGGTGACTCAGGTCGGGCTGATGGCGTCCACGCAATCCCAGTTCAACATGAGCACCCCGTCGGACGACCTGATCAACACCGACTACTTCCTCGCAATACCGGTGATGTGGAGCAATGGGCGCTGGGGCGTGCGCGGCCGCCTGCTGCACCAGAGTTCGCATCTCGGTGACGAGTTCCTGCTCAGCGGCGACGCACCGGAGCGCAAGAACCTGTCCTACGAGGCCCTGGACCTGATGATCGACCACCGCCCGCGCGCAGGCTGGCGGCTCTATGCGAGCGCCGGCTACGTGATCGCCTCCGATCTGGACGAGATCGGCAACATCGGCGGTAGCGTCGGCGTGGAATACATCAGCCCCGACCCCGTCCTCGGCGCGGCCCACTGGATCACGGTCGCCAACGTCACCACGACCGAGGCCTTCGAATCAGACGCACAGACACGCCTGATCAGCGGACTGCGCTTCATCTCCGACGGTGGAAAGCGCAATGCGCTGACCCTGGCGCTCCAGGGTTTCACGGGCCCCATCCCCTTCGGCCAGTTTTTCAACCAGAACGCGAGCTACTGGGGCATCGCGTTGTTCTTCGAGCGCTTCTAGGCAGGGCGGCGACGAATACGCGCGTAGCTGCCACCAGACAGGCATTTTCTTTAGACTACCCGGCCGGCCGGCGCGAGCCACCCGGTCGGGTGCTCACTGACCCCGGACAATCCGACGTGGACCACTTCAACCTGCGCAACGGCGTTCTGCACGCCGAAGCCGTCCCGGTGCCCGACATCGTCGCCGCACACGGCACGCCCTGTTTCATCTATTCCCGCGCCACGCTGACCCGACACTACCGCGTGTTCGACGAGGCGCTCGCGGGTCTCGACCATCTGGTCTGCTACGCGGTCAAGGCCAACAGCAACCTGGGCGTGCTCAACGTGCTGGCACGACTGGGCTCCGGCTTCGACATCGTCTCGGTCGGCGAACTCGAACGGGTACTGGAAGCCGGCGGCGATGCGGCCAAGACCGTGTTCTCCGGGGTCGGCAAGACCGCCGCGGAGATGGAACGGGCGCTGGAGGTGGGCATCAAGTGCTTCAATGTCGAGTCGCTGCCCGAACTGGAGCGGCTCAACGCCGTCGCCACCGCCCATGGCGTGCGCGCCCCGGTATCGCTGCGCATCAATCCGGATGTCGACGCCGGCACGCATCCGTACATCGCCACCGGGCTCAAGGACAACAAGTTCGGCATCGACATCGGTGATGCCGACCGCGCCTTCGATCTCGCCCGCGACCTGCCCGCGCTGGATATCTTCGGGCTGGATTGCCACATCGGCTCGCAGCTGACGACGCTGCCGCCGTTCATCGACGCCCTGGACCGCCTGCTGGTGTTGCTGGACCGGCTCGCCGAGCGCGGCATCGCCATCCGGCATCTGGACCTCGGCGGCGGACTGGGCATTCGCTATCAGGCCGAGGAACCGCCACTGCCGCAGGCCTACGCCGAGGCGATCCGCGACAAGCTGGGAGACCGGGGGCTGGAGATCCTGATCGAGCCCGGCCGCGCGATCGCCGGCAACGCGGGCATTCTGGTCACCCGCGTCGAATTCCTGAAGCAGCAGCCGGAAAAGCGCTTCGCGATCGTCGACGCGGCGATGAACGACCTGATCCGCCCCACGCTCTACAACGCCTGGCAGAACATCGTCCCGGTGCAGCCCCGTGATGACATTCCAATGCATCGCTACGACATCGTCGGCCCGGTCTGCGAATCCGGTGACTGGCTGGGACGCGACCGTGACCTGGCCATCGCCGCCAGCGACCTGCTGGCCGTCCGTTCGGCGGGCGCCTACGGTTTCACCATGAGCAGCAACTACAACTCCCGCCCGCGCGCTGCGGAAGTCATGGTCGACGACGACCAGGTCCACCTCGTCCGCGCTCGCGAAGCACTGACCGATCTGTGGCGCGGCGAACTGGTCCTGCCGGCATGAGCGACACGCACACGCTTTATCTGCTCGACGGCTCCAGCTGGCTCTACCGCGCGTTTCATGCGTTGCCGCCGCTGACCAACTCCAGCGGCGAACCCACCGGGGCCGTGTTCGGCATGGGCAACATGCTGCGCAAGCTGCTCGCCACCGAAGCGCCGGACCGCATCGCGGTGATCTTCGATCCGCGCGGCAAGACCTTTCGCCACGAGCTGGACCCCAACTACAAGGCCAACCGGCCGCCGGTTCCGCCGGATCTGTCCGACCAGTTCGAACCGATCCGCAGCATGATCGACGCCCTCGGCCTGCCGATTCTGCAAATCGACGGCGTCGAGGCCGATGACGTGATCGGCACACTGGCCAAACAGGCGGAGGCCGCCGGCTGGAACACGGTGATCGTGACCGGCGACAAAGACATGGCGCAGATCGTCAGCGACCAGGTCGTGCTGTACGACACGATGAAGGACAAGCGCATGGACCCGGCCGGCGTGGTCGACAAGTTCGGCGTGGGCCCGGAACGCATCATCGATCTGCTCGCGCTGATGGGCGACACCTCAGACAACATTCCCGGCGTGCCCAAGGTAGGCCCGAAGACGGCCGCCAAGTGGCTGAACGCCCATGGCGATCTGGACAGCGTAATCGCCAACGCCGACGACATCGGCGGCAAGGTCGGCGAGTCGCTGCGCGAACATCTGGAGCAGCTGCCGAAATCTCGCGAACTCGCGACCATCCGCTGCGATGTCGAGCTTCCACTGGCCTTCGATGCGCTGACGCGGTCCGAACCGGATACCGACGCGCTGCGCGAGCTGTACCGGCGCATGGATTTTCACCGCTGGCTGGCCGATCTCGACGATGACGCTCCAGGCGACGCGCCCGCCGCGCCGGATGCGCCCAGTGATCTGACCTATCACACGGTGCTGACGCAGGACGACCTGGACGCGCTGCTCGCGCGCCTGAAAGACGCCGAACTAATCTGCCTGGACACCGAGACCGACGCGCTGGACGCGATCACCGGCGGGCTGGTCGGCCTGTCGTTCGCGGTGGAGCCGGGCGAGGCCTGGTACCTGCCGGTGGCGCACGACTACCTGGGCGCCCCCGACCAGCTCGATCGCCAAATGGTGCTGGACGCCCTGCGCCCGGTGCTGGAAGCCGAGTCCCCCGCCAAGGTCGGTCAGCACATCAAGTACGACATCAACGTGCTGGCGCACCACGGCATCGCGCTGCAAGGCGTGAACTACGACACGATGCTGGAATCCTACGTGCTCGATCCGACCGCCGGGCGCCACGACATGGATTCGCTGGCCGAACGCGTACTCGGGCTGAAGACGACGAGCTTCACGGACATTGCCGGCAAGGGGAAAAAGCAGCTCACCTTCAACCAGATCGATCTGGAACAGGCGACCCCCTACGCCGCCGAGGACGCGGACATCACCCTGCGCCTGCATCAGGCGCTGTGGAGCCAGCTGTCCGAACATGCCGGCCAGAAGGCGGTGTTCGAGTCGCTGGAAGTGCCGCTGATCCAGGTCCTGGCCCGGGTGGAACGCCACGGCGTGCTGATCGACGCCAAACACTTGCAGACCATCACCCGCGAGATGGCGGAACGGATGCGGGAGCTGGAGCAACTGGCCTACGCCGCCGCCGAGGGCGAGTTCAACCTGAACTCCCCCGGCCAGCTCAAGGACATCCTGTTCGACCGCCTGGGCCTGCCGGTCAAGCGCAAGACGCCCAAGGGTCAGCCGTCGACGGCCGAGGACGTGCTGTCCGAGCTGGCGCAGGAACATCCGCTGCCGCAGATGATCCTGGACTGGCGGGGCCTGGCGAAGCTGCGCTCCACCTACACCGAAAAGCTGCCGGAGCGGATCAACCCGGTTACCGGCCGCGTCCACACGTCCTATCACCAGGCGGTGGCGGCGACGGGACGGCTGTCGTCCTCCGAGCCGAACCTGCAGAACATCCCGATCCGCACCAAGGAAGGCCGCCGCATCCGCGAGGCCTTCGTCGCGCCGGAAGGCCACAAGCTGGTCGCCATCGATTACTCGCAGATCGAGCTGCGGCTGATGGCCCACTTTTCCGGCGACGAATCGATGATCGCCGCCTTCGTCGACGGCCGCGACATCCATCGCAACACCGCGGCCGAGGTCTGGGGGCTGGCGCTGGACGCCGTCAGCGACGAGCAGCGCCGCGCCGCCAAGGCGATCAATTTCGGCCTGATCTACGGCATCTCCGCCTTCGGTCTCGCCCGCAACCTGAACATCGGGCGTGACGAGGCGCAGTCGCACATGAACGCGTTCTTCTCCCGCTACCCGGGCGTCAAGGACTACATGGAACGCTGCAAGGCCGACGCCAAGGAACAGGGTTACGTCGAGACCCTGGCCGGCCGCCGGCTGTACCTGCCGGACATCCGCGCACGCAACCAGCAGGCGCGCCAGTACGCGGAACGCACGGCGATCAACGCACCGCTACAGGGCACCGCCGCCGATCTGATCAAGCAGGCGATGATCGATATCGATCGCTGGCTGGCGCAGCAGGGCTCGGCCGCGAAGATGATCATGCAGGTGCATGACGAGCTGGTCTTCGAGATTCCGGACGCCGAGGCGCAGGATCTGGCGAAGACGCTGGCGGGCCGGATGGAAGCGGTCGGAAACGGGCTTTCCGTCCCACTCGTGGCCGAGTTCGGAATCGGCGCGAACTGGGACGAGGCGCACGGCTGATCCGGTGCCGACGAACGGCCCATCGAAACCGATGAATGGATGCCCGAATTCCCGGTAATCTCTTTCAATTTCAATGAGTTGAGAAATTTTGAAGAATTTCGCAACGAAATGAACTTCGGGATGGGGGCCGGGTCTTATTCCGTGAGCGCTTTCCCCAGCGCTCTCCGCCTCCACTCCCTGGGCGGAAACAAGCGATCGGCTCCCCCAAGCCGAGACCGCTTCCCCGGCGAGGTCGTCCCCGGACCCGCCGGGGATTTTTTTGCCCGCCGTCCCGTCAGACGGTTTGCGGCAGGAGCAAATCCACCACCGCGAGCTTCGCGGCATCGATCCCCACCCCCGTCCGCGCAGACACGGCCAGCACGGTCGCGGCGCCATCGATCGCACGAATCACCTGCTGCCTGGCGGCAGCGGCCGCGCCCTTCGACAGCTTGTCCGCCTTGTTCAGCAGGATGATGCAGGGCAACGGCCGCGCCGCGCACCATTCGAGCATCTGGATATCGGTGTCGGTCAGCGGACGGCGCGTGTCCATGATCACGACCAGCCCGACCAGGGCGTCCCGATACTGCAGGTAACCCTCGATCATGCGATGCCAGTCCCGCCGGACCGAGTCGGGCGCCTTCGCGAAGCCGTAGCCGGGCAGATCGACCAGACGCGCCTCGTCACCCAGATGGAAGAAGTTCAGCAGCTGCGTGCGCCCCGGCGTCTTGCTGGTGCGGGCCAGCGACTTCTGGCGGGTGATCGCGTTGATCACGCTGGACTTGCCGGCGTTCGAGCGCCCCGCGAAGGCGATCTCGGGACGATCCGGGGCTGGCGCCTGACGCAGCGCGGCGGCGGAGCACTCGAAACGGGCGGAGGCAAGCAGCTTGCTCGCGTACGCGGTTCTTTCGTCGTTCATCGGTAGGCTACAATAGGGCGATTCCAATGATATGTCTTTTCCGGCGCGCTCAGTTCGCCGCCAGCAGGAGCCCTTGAACCCATGATCGACGTGTTGCGCACTTCTGCCGCCGCCCTGGCGATGGTCCTGGCCGGATCCGCCTTCGCGGCGGACGACTCCCACAGTCTCGCCAAGGGCGACGCCGAAGCCGGCGCCCAGAAGGCAGCCGCCTGCGCGGCCTGCCACGGCCCGGACGGAAACAGCGTGAATCCGGAATGGCCCAAGATCGCCGGCCAGTCCGCCAAGTACCTCGAGTCATCCCTGCAGGCCTACAAGGCCGGCGAACGCCAGAACGCGCTGATGGCCGGTCAGGTGATGAACCTGTCGGACGAGGACATGACGAATCTGGCGGCGCATTTTTCCGCGCAGACGTTCAAGCCGGGCGCGGGCTCCGAAGAGTCCATCGAAGTCGCCGAGCCGCTTTATCGGGGCGGTGACGCCGAGCGCGGCATTCCCGCCTGCCTCGCCTGCCATGGACCGAAGGGTCAGGGCAACGACGCTGCCGGCTGGCCGCACATCGGTGGCCAGCACGCCACCTATCTGGCCACGGCGCTAAAGGCCTACCGGGCCGGGGAACGGAACAGTTCGGCCAATGGTCAGATGATGACAGCGGTGGCGCAGGAACTGACGGACGCCGAAATCGAAGCGCTCGCGGGTTACGTCGCCGGACTCCAGTAAGTTCAAAAGGCTACAGACCATGCTCAAGCAACGCTTTCTCGCGAGCGCCGTCGCGCTCGTCGCGATCGCCACTCTCCCGCTCGCCTGCAGCGCGCAGGACGGCCCGCTGCGCTACCACGAAGGTCAGCACTACAAGTCGGTTCCACAGCCGGAAGCGCTTGGTGATTCGGACACCATTCAGGTGGCCGAAGTCTTCTGGTACGGCTGCAATCACTGCTACCGGTTCGATCCCATGGTTCACGACTGGGAAGCCGACCTGGCTGGCGACGTGGAGTTCATCCGGGTCCCGACCTCGCTGGGCCGCGACCAGGCGTTGAACCACTCACGCGCGTACTACACCGCGGAAGCCCTTGACGTGCTCGACAAGGTGCATCCGGCGATATTCAAGGCCATCCATCAGGAAGGTAAAAGCCTTTATTCCAAGGAACAGATCGCGGAAGTGTTCGAGGATCAGGGCGTCGACCGCGAGAAGTTTGATGCCACGTTCAACAGCTTCGCGGTCGAGAACAAGGTGCGCCGCGCCGAGAAACTGGTCCGGCAGTTCGGCGTGACCGGAGTCCCGGCGATTGTCGTCAACGGTCGATACATGACCAGTGGCCGTTACGCCGGCGGCTTCGATGACATGCTGAAGGTCACCGACTTTCTGATCACCAAGGAACGCTGATCCGCCGTGTTGACGCGCCACGGCGCGGCAACCCGATCAAGCCCGCCGCGTGCGGGCTTTTTCGTGAGACACTGCGAGCACGTGAACCCTGCTCAACGACGGAGGCTCCGCCATGCGACTCCAGATTCGTTCCCTGCTCGTCCTGACGCCCGCGCTGCTCATCGTCGGCTGCGCCAGCCGAGGACCCATCGTCGACACGCAGGGCATTGATCAGGCGAAGTACGCACAGGACCTGGCGCAGTGCGAGCAATACGCCGACCAGGTCAGCGTCGGGCGCAGCGCGGCCGGCGGAGCGCTGGGCGGCGCCGCGATCGGCGCGTTGATCGGCAGCATCTTCGGCAACAGCAGCACCGCCAAGCAATCGGCCGGTGCCGGCGCCGTCGTCGGGGGCGCCAAGGGCACCGCGCGGGGCGCGCAGGAAAAGGATCAGGTGGTGAAGAACTGCCTGCGGGGCCGCGGGTACCGCGTCCTGAACTGAGGCCACCGGGCCCGGGCCTCTCGCCCCGGCGCTCGGCGTCAGCCCGTCGCTTCCTCGACGATCTCCCAGCGACCGTCCGGCGTCAGTCGCCAGTACTGCGACTTGGTAGCTTCGCGCAGCAGATCATCGCTGACGTACTGCTGCCGGAATCTGGCGACGAACAGCAGCTCCTCCACACCGGGATACCGGTAGAGCTCCAGGTCATTGATCTCGATCTGCACGAACGATCGAGCACCGTTGACCAGCCGCTTGTGCTCGGCGAACGCGGCGCGATCCATTCCCTCGGCGGAGAAATCCTCCGCGTAGTGAGCCAGGTAGGCATCGGTATCCAGCGACTCCCAATCCCGGCGCCACTGCATCACCTGACTGCGTAGCGAGGCCGCCAGCAGATCGGAATCGGATTCCCGCACCCACTGGATCGCATCCACCAGCACCACCGGCGTCTCGCCGGGCTTGATGAACGGTGCCAAGCCCCTGAAATCGACATTCGCCAGGGCCACGCAGCCCTCGCTGGCCAGCGGCACGCGGCTGAAGGTGTCGCTGGGCACGCCATGCACCCAGATCCCGTAGCCGGTTCGCCCGAGGCGACGATCCCAGGCATTCGGGTAGTCCACCGGATACGCCCCGGCGCCGTAGAGGTCTGGCAGTGCCTTGCCGTCCAGATACTCGGTCACGTGGTAGATGCCCACGGGGGTCCGACCGTCACCCTCGACTTCCTTGCCGATGCCCGCCCGACCAATGGACGAGTAATGGTCACGCACCAGCCGCAGACCCTCCGGCGTGTTCTCGAACACGTACAGCCGCGAGGCGCTGAGGTCGACCACGACGACATAGCGAAACTTGCGCGGCAGCGTCAGTAGCGACTGCGGAATCAGCCCGTTCATGCCGCGCCCCAGCCGGTGCGCCCAGCGACGCTGCGCCTCGCTGCGCAGGCTGGCGATCATCGCACCGGTGTCGGGGGCCAGCTCCCGCGCGGGACGCCCGGATCGCGCGTCCAGCAGGTTCGCGTAAAGGTACTGCGCCAGCCGAAAATCAGGCTGCTGCCGGGTGAGCAGGCTCAGGTTCGCCAGCGCGGCATCCGCGCGGCCTGCGTTGAGGTGATCCAGGGCCACCAGCAGATGGGCCTCCGGCGCCGTCGCCGGCATCAGCAGGCCGGGATTTGCTCCGACCGGTCCCGCGATCAACAGGAGACCGAGAAGGAGACGCCTCACAGCTCGGCGACGACCGTCTCGCGATAGATTTTCCATTCACCGTCAACCGGACGCATCTCCAGGCGCTTGCGCACGCGATCGCCATAGCTGTCGGACTCGTAGACCTGGATGAAGGTCACGCTGGCTTCGGTATCGCTGGTCACCTCGACGCTGGGTTCGACCACACGAACGCGAATGGAATCAGGCGCGCTGACGCGTGCGCGGCGGATCCGCGCCCACTGCGCCCGCGTGGTGCCATCCTCGGGATCGAAATCCGGGTGATAGGCGTCCAGATAACCATCGACGTTCTGGTTGGACCAGGCGCTGGCCCAGCCGAACAGCGTGCGCGTCAGGCCGTCGGAAATGTCGCTCTCGGCGCTGGCGGCCTGTTCCGGAGCCGACTCCGGCGTGCTGACCGGTGTCGGCGGCGTGACCGGCTGCGGTTCCGGCGTGGTCGTTTCCTGCTCCGCGGCCGCCACCTGGACCGACTCGGTATCCGTTTCCGGCGTCACGCCATCCATCTGGTTGAGCAGATTCAGCTTGATGCGGATGGAGTCGTTGTTCTGGTCCAGCACCAGCGCGCGGTTGTATGCGGCGGTAGCCAGCGCGGTGTAGACGTCGCCGAGATTCTCGTGCGCGGTCGAGTAGCTGGGGTGCGTGGACAACGCCGCCTCCAGCGCATCGCGGGCGCGCTCGTAGTCCCCGCGTTGCGCATACAGAACCGCCAGGTTGTTGTACGGCTCGGGCAACTGCGGAAAGTCACGGGTGAGATCCGCGAACACCTGGATGGCCTCGTCGGCGCGCGACATGCGCACCAGTACCAGGCCGCGGGTGAACCGCGCCTCGGCATCCTGCGGACTGGATTTCAGATGGGTGTCCAGCAGCGCAAGTGCCTGCGCAAACCGGCCTTCGTTGATTAGCTGACGCGCCTGAGCGAGATCCGCCGCGGAGGCGGGCAACGCGAAACACGCGCCGACGGTGAACATCACGCCGGCAAAGATGTGTCGTGTGTTGATAGGGAGCATCCCGTAAACCTTCAGAATGAAAGGCGAAAACCCTGGGCTGGCGAAATGATAACAACAAGCTCATTGGTTGAGCAGGGCGGCGGCCCTACAATGCGGAAGCATCATCCATGCAAACCAGCGTGACCAGCGGGAGAACGGGGTGCAAAGACTGTCGTTTCTGATTGACGCGGGTGGACCGGTAATTCTGGTCCTGATCCTGTTGTCGATCCTCTCGCTGACCATCGCACTGGTGAAGCTCTGGCAGTTCGTGCGGTTGCGCGTCGGCGACATGCAGTTCGTCAATCCGTCGATCAACCTATGGATTCGCGGTCGGCACGACGAGGCCATCGCCATGGTCGACGGCCATCCGAGCCCGGTCGCGAGAGTCATCGAATGCGCGATGAATTCGCATGGCCGCAGCCCCGAGGCGCGCTCGGCCGAGGTGGCCCGCGTGGCCAGCGAGGAGCTGGAGGGCCTGCGGGCCTTTCTGCGGCCGCTGGAAGTCGTCGCCTACCTCAGCCCGCTGCTGGGTCTGCTGGGCACCGTGATCGGCATGATTCGCGCGTTTCGCGAGCTGGAGCAGGCCGGAGCACGCATCGACCCGTCGCTGTTGTCGGGCGGAATCTGGGAAGCGCTGCTGACCACCGCCGCCGGGCTGATCGTGGCGATTCCCGCGGTCATCATCCTGCAGTGGTTCGATCGCCGCATCGAACGCGTCAGCCATCGCATGCGGGATGCGGCCACCCGGCTGCTCTATGCGCCGGACGCCTGACCAGATCATCGCCCCGATTCACTGGCTGGCCGCAGCCGGCCTGGCCACGATCGCCCATCTGGGTGTCATCGCCCCCGGCGGCGAAAGCATTGAACTGACGCATGCCGAGGAATCCGGAGTCGCGCTTGACCTGAGCGTCCTGCCGCAACAGGAGCAGACTGCCGAAACCAAAGCGCCGACACCGATCGCCAAACGGGTCGTGCCGGAACCCGCCGACACCCGCTTACCGCCTGCGTCCGCGGGGGCGCGGTCCAGCGGACGCGCAACGTCACCCGCCAGCTCAAGCGCATCGGCCACCGCTGCGCGCGCCACGAGCGCTCCGTCCGTTGGTGTCGCCGACTACTTCACCGAGCTGCAGCAGTGGCTGACGCAATTCCGCGACTATCCGGACAGCGCACGCCGCCGGGGCTGGGAGGGTGTCGTCGAGCTCGCGTTCACGGTCGAACCTGACGGCCGGGTGCATGGTGCGCGAATCGTCCGCTCGTCGGGCTTTCCCATCCTGGACAACGCCGCCTTCGAAATGCTGGCGCGCGCCGCGCCGTTGCCACCGATTCCCGCCGAGCTGTCGGACCAGGGCCTGGCGATCACGGTGCCCGTGGGATACCAGCTGCGCGTCGGCGCCAATCAGTAGATCGGCGGATCTCCGGGCGGCCGCTTCTTGAAGCGGCGGTGCATCCAGAAATACTGCTCCGGACAACGGCGGATCGCCGTCTCGAGCGTGGCGGTGATGCGCCGCGTGTCCTCGATCACGTCGTCGGTGGGGAAGTTCTCCAGCGGCGCGCCGAATACCACGCGATAGCGGTTGCCGGGCAGGCGCTCCGGATAGAACGGCACGACCCGGGCGCGGCCCATCTCGGCCAGTCGTGACGTCGCGGTCAGGGTCAGCGTCGACACGCCAAAGAACGGCACGAACGCGCTGTTGCGATGACTCAGGGTCTGATCGGGCCCGTACCAGACCGCCCCGCCCTTGCGCAGCGTCTTGATCAGCGCCCGCAAATCCCGGCGCGGCACCGACGGCCGCCGCGAGCGGACCTCGCGCGCCCGGGTGGTCACGACATCCCAGAACCGGTTGTCCAGCGGGCGGTACATGGCGTGAAACGGTCGCTGCATCGCCACGTAGCGCGCCGCCAGTTCCAGCGTCGTGAAATGGCCGGTCAGCAGAATGACCCCGCCCTGCTCCAGCGCCCGGTCCAGATGCTCCAGCCCGATCACCTCGCCGCGACCGGCGAGCTTGCGATCGGATGCCCACCAAGCCAGCGCCGCCTCGATCAAACCCCGCCCCATGGCGGCGAAATGCTCCCGAGCGACCGCATCCCTCCGCTCGGGCGTCCAGTCCGGAAAGCAGACGCGCAGATTGGTCTCGACGACATGACGCCGCGATGCCGACAGACGCCGGAACAGACGCCCGATGCCAGTGCCTGCCCACATCAGCACGGGGTACGGCAACAGGAGCAGCAGGCGGATCAGCGCATAAAGCACCCAGTCCCCCCAGTGCTTCGGCCCCTTGGGGGCCGGCCGGCTCGCCATGGGGCTCATCGCGAGCCCCCCGCGTGCCGGGCTGGGGCTGGGCGCCGCTTTGACGCACAATGCCCGCGTCCCGCGCGTGTCAAAGTTCCACGCGGACGGGGCCGAGCCATTTCCACCGAGTCGAGGCCGCCGAGCAACGCATGTCGGGACCCATTCGCGAAGCGCGACGTCAGGATCATCATCACCACATTTTATATGACCCCGACCTCGTACCCGAGCCGAACGCCGCCCTGTTCGATCCGGACACCTGGGCGGCCCGGGATGCGCTCCAGCCCGTGGACGCAGGTCGCGGGGCAGCCTGGTTTGTGGGTTCCCCCGTCAATCCCTGGGTTCTCCGCCATTACCGCCGCGGCGGGCTGCCGGGCAAACTGATCCGTGACCACTACTGGCACAACTCCAACGCGCTAAGCCGGCCGTGGCGCGAGTTCCGCATCAGCGCGCGCCTGCACGCCCAGGGCCTGCCGGTCCCGCGCCCGGTCGCAGCCTGCCTCAGCCGCCATGGCCTGACCGACACGGGCGCGCTGATCACCTGTCGCATTCCCGACGCCCGCTCGCTGGGCCAGCGCATGCAGGATGGCGATCTCACCGCCGACGACTGGCGCGCGGTCGGCGCGGTGATCGGTCAGCTGCATGCCGAGCAGGTCTGGCATGCGGATCTGAACGTCGCGAACCTGCTCTGCGACGGAGACGCGCGCTGGCACCTGATCGACCTGGACCGCGCGCGCCTGCGCGCCGGACGTTACTGGGCCGCGGGCAATCTGAAGCGGTTGCGGCGCTCCCTGGACAAGCTGATTTCCCGTGCACCTGACACAGGGTTCGACGAGGCCGACTGGTCGGCCCTGCTGGCCGGCTATCAGGACGCGGTGTGAACCCTCGCCCCCGGATGGAAGTGGTTTACACCACGCTCGCGCGCTGGTCGTACACCGCGCTGTTCTATATCGCCGTCCCGGTGGTCCTGCTGAACCTGCTGCGCCGCGGCCGGCGTCAGCGCGCTTATCTGCACCGCTTCGGCGAACGCTTCGGCTGGTGTCGACCCAGCGACCACGTCACGCCGGTCTGGCTGCATGCCGTGTCGGTGGGCGAAGTGGAAGCGGCCGCACCGCTGATCCGCCGACTGATCGACCGCTATGGCAACGATCCGATTCTCGTCACCTGCGGCACGCCGACCGGCTCGGCCCGCATCCGCGAGCTGTTCGGCGAGACTGTTGATCATTGCTATCTGCCCTACGATCTGCCGACGTCCGTGGACCGGTTCCTGGCGCGCAAGCGACCCGCGCGGGCAATCATCATCGAGGCGGAACTCTGGCCCAATCTCTACGCCGCCTGTCATCGGCGCCGTGTCCCGCTGGTGTTGGTCAACGCGCGGATGTCGCCCGGCTCGTTCCGCGCCTGGAGCCGCGTGCCGCGACTGGCGCGGGTGATGCTCGGACGGATCACCTGCGTGCTGGCCCAGCATGAGGACGACGCCACCCGCTTTGTCCAGCTTGGCGCCCCAGCCGACCGCGTCCGCGCGTCGGGCAACATCAAGTTCGATCGCGAGCTGCCGGCCGATCTCGTGGCCCGGACCGATGCGCTGATCGAGGCCGTGAACTGGCCCTCGCCAGCGCCGCCGACGCTGATCGGCGCCAGTGTTCATCCGGGCGAATGGCCGATTCTGCTGGAGGCGTTCCGCGAATTGCGCGAGCGGTTTCCGGCCGCCCGCCTGGTGCTTGTCCCGCGCCACCCGGAACGGTTCCGCGCAGCGCGTGACGCAGCAATCGACGCGGGCTGGACGGTCCGGTCCCGCAGTGAGCCCACAGGACCAGCGGACTGCGATGTGCTGATCGGCGACACCATGGGCGAACTGCTGGCGATGTTCGGGCTGGGGCAGGTGGCGTTCGTCGGAGGCAGTCTGGTGCCCATCGGCGGGCACAATGTGCTGGAGCCGGCGGCGCTGGGCATGCCGGTGCTGTTCGGCCCGCATCGGCACAGCTTTCGCGCCGCCGGTGACGCGCTGATGACCGCTGGGGGCGGCTGGGAGGTTCGGGACGCGGCCGAGCTGTCGGAACGGGTCGCGGCGCTATGGGTGGACGACGACCTGCACCGCAGGACCGGGGCGGCGGCCCGCTCCGTCGTGCTTCGCAATCAGGGTGCGGTCAACCGCGCGCTGGATGCGGTCGACGCGATCGAGGTGCGCTGACCGCTACCGCTTTTGGGCAGACCAGTCTTCCGACAGCACCGTCTGCAGGCGCTGCAAGGCGCTGGCTGTCGCATCCGCCTCGGCCTGACGCCGCAGACGCGGGTCCGTCCAGGTTCGGGCATCGACGCCCAGCTCCGAAATCACCTGCCGCGCATAGCCGGCTTCGCCGGAGGCAAGATCAACCATCACCAAATCAATGTAGGTCAGCAGCGCCTGGCTGGGCAGGTCGACATCCCGGGGGCCCGTCGCGGTCGTGACCCGCACCAGCCCGCCGGACTCCTGCGGGCGGAACTGCTGATCCATCGACAGCAGGAAGATGGTGTCCACGCCGAACAGCTTGCCGGTCTGGCGCAGGTTCTCCAGGCCGCGGCCCGCCTTGAGATAGCTGTCGTCAATCGGGCGGATCGAACGCTTCACCGAATCGGAGGACAACGCCTTGCGCATCGCCGCGATCATGCTCAGCCGGTTCGCCTCGGCAACGGCACCGGACGACTCGCTGGGCAGCACGCCAACGCCCACGCGTGACGACGCCGGGTGCCTGCCCCGCTCCAGCGGCTCGCCGTCGAAATAGCCGGCAAGACGGGTGTCGAATCGCGCCACCGGCTCCGGCGTGCTGGCACAGCCCGCACAGATCAGTGCCAGCGGAATGGCAACGCGGCATATTGTTCGCCCAATCACAGCAGAATCCCCAATCTCAGGATGGTCGACGCATGATCGTGTACGGAGATTCCCGTTCGGGCAACTGTTACAAGATTGCCCTGCTCGCCCGGCATCTCGGCATCACGCTGGAATGGCGCGAGGTCGATGTCCTGTCCGGAGCCACCCGCAGCGACTGGTTCCTGTCGATCAACCCGTTCGGCAAGCTGCCCGTGGTCGAACTGGATGACGACACGCATCTGGCCGAATCCAATGCCGTGCTCTGTTACCTGGCGGAGGGCACGGCCTGGTGGCCGGATGAACGGCTACTGCGCGCCGAAGTGCTGCAATGGCTGTTCTGGGAGCAGTACTCGCATGAACCGTATATCGCCACGGTGAGGTTCTGGGTGGCCCTGAGCGGCCAACCCGAGGCGCACACCTCGCAGATCGCCAGGTGCCGGCCGCAGGGTGAGCGCGCGCTGCGTCGCATGGACGGGCATCTCCGTGAACGACGCTGGCTGGTCGGCGGACACCCCACCATCGCCGACATCGCGCTGTTCGCCTACACCCATGTCGCGGAAGAAGGCGGATACCGCCTCGACGACTATCCCGCCGTACTGGCTTGGCTCGACCGCATGCAGGGCTTGCCGGAGCACATGCCCATGCAGACACCGCGGGCGCTTTGGCAGCCTGCTCATCCGTGTCCATGAATGTGGGATTTTTGTACCATTACCGACCGATTCGACTGCTCCCGCCGCCATGCATCCATTGGTCAAACTGCAAGCCTGCTGTCTCGGCGGGCTGATTCTGATTGCAACCGGCTGCACCACCACGCCGGACGGTCCGACAGTCGATCCGGATGACTACCTGGACGCGCTGGCCCAGCGCGCCCGCACCGAGCAAACGGTTCTCATCGGGGACGGCTGCATCATCTCGGACCAGCCGGGCCGTGAAGACGTCATCATTCACGATGCGTCGATCCGCATCGGCGAGGCGGCGGCGGACGGTCTGCGCCGCGCACTGGAGGACCATCGCGCGGCTCCGGCCCGGAACAGACTGCCGGGATACTGCGCCGGCACCGAGTCCGTTGACCCTGACCGCCGAATCCGCATCGCGGAAACGGAACGGCGCGCCCATCGCAACCGGCGTGTCCGGGACACGTTCATCGGAGACCGCGAGGAATCCGTTTCCGTCGCCTACTACCGTCTGCTGGATCAGGTCAGACGCCGGGTGTTGAGCGACAGCAGCACGGAGTACGGGGCACGCGCCCTGGAACTGCCGGAGACGACACTGGAGACGCTCCGAACCGACGCGGATGCGGAGCTCGCCTGGGTTTACCGCGTATTCGGCATCGCCGTCGATCACCGCGCGGCGGCGCAGGCCCGCTTCGGTACCAACAGTTTCTCCCGGTTCGGCAGCAGCCAGGACGGTGTCACCGAAGACGGGCAGATCCTCAACCAGGACGATGAGGACAGCTACGGCTACGTGGTTGCGCTGGTCGACCTGAGCAACGGCGACCTCCTCTGGTACAAGCGTTCGATCAACAATTTCGGTGACCCGCGGTCTCCGGAAGTGTTTTATCAGTCCTGGGCCCGCAAGGCGCTCAAGCCGCTGTTCCCGCGCTAGTCACGCCCCGGCGGGGGCACTGACCACTCGTCGGCCAATAACCCGGGGATTGTGATCCCTTGCACAAAGTCGCCCCGTTCCACTGGATTTCCCGCGTCAGATCGGCGTACGTTCCCACAATGACAGTTCGTTAAGTACGCATTGACACTTTAAAACCTGACGTCGAGGGACCGACATGCAGAAGGGAGTTTGGGCGGCGGCGCTATGCGCCAGCCTGCCGATAGCGGCCGTACAGGCGCAGGACGCGCCACTGACGCGGTACATCGGATTGAGCGGCCACTATGTCGAGGCCGATGACGAACGCGATGTCGATTACGGCTACGGGTTCAGCGTGCTGCTCGGTCATCAGTTATTCGAGGCGGACAGCCCGCTGTACCTCGAAGGCATCTTCTCCGCGACCAGCCTGGAAACCGGGGTCGAGGGGTTTACCGATTTCTACCAGTACCAGCTCGGTCTGGATCTGGCCTACGCATTCGGTGACCGCGAGGCGCTGACGCCCTTCGTGTTCCTGGGCGGTGGCGCGATCTACGACGACGTCACGCCGGACATGCTGGACTCCACCGAACCTTACGCCAACGCGGGTCTCGGCCTGGTCTCGGCCCGGCTTGGCGACTGGAACGTGCGCCTGCGGGGCGACGCGCGCTACATCTACGACTGGTTCCAGGACGGCTTTGGCGATGTTCGTGTGTCCTTCGGGCTGGAAATCCCGCTGAGCCAGTCGGCACCCGTTGCGCCACCACCACCGCCGCCGGAACCCGAAGTGCGGGTCATCGAACCGCCGCCGCCCCCGGATGGAGATGGCGACGGCGTGCCGGATCCCTACGACTTCTGCAAGAACACGCCACCCGGCGCGCAGGTCAACGAATGTGGCTGCGCGATCGGAGAGGTGCTGCAACTGCGCGGCGTGAAGTTCGAGTTCGATTCGGCCCGGCTGACCGCCAACGCGCAGGCAATTCTCGACAGCATCGCCAAGACCGTCATGCACTACGACGCCGTCGAGGCCGAGATCGCCGGTCATACCGACTCGCTGGGCGATGGAGGCTACAACCAGTCACTGTCCGAGGAACGCGCCCGCGTCGTTCGTGACTACCTGGTCGTACGCGGTGTCGCGGCCGGCAGACTGACCGCCGCCGGTTACGGCGAGTCCGACCCGATTGCGGACAATGACACCGAGGAAGGCCGCGAACGCAACCGTCGGGTCGAACTTCGAATCCGCTGAACCAGGAGATTCCGATGATGACGGAACAATCGACATGGCGGCGATGGATGGCCGTACTGCTGATCGCCATGCTGGCGCCCCTGGCCGGATGCTCCGCGGACGGGGACGTGCCGCCAGGGGGTGTCGCCGATGGCGGTGATGATGGCGGCGACGACGGCGGCGATGGTGGTGGTGGCGACGGCGGGGATCCGACCCTGACCTGCGTGCAGCCCATCGGCGGCGCGGGCGCGACGGCCGTCGGCGACGTCTCCGGGCTGTGCCTGGGTTGCTCGGTGGACAACCCGGACAACGCGGTCGACGACGACCCGGACAACTTCGCGTCACTGAGCATTCCCGTCGGCCTGCTCGGTGGGACGGCGAGCCTGCTGCTCTCCGCGCCGGATGGCGTGGTCTACCCCGCCGGCAATGAGGGTGGCGCGACCGTGGAGATTCCGCCCAGTCTCCTGGCGCTGGACCTGCTGCAAACCGTCTCGCTGAATTTCGTGCTGGATGACACGCTTGTCGAAACGGTCAACGACGCAGCGCTGCTGAACCTGTCGGCGCTCAACATCCAGGTGGTCGGCGGCGGGGAGCTGTTCGCGCTATCCGCCCCGGCCACCACGGCGTTCGACGCGGTTCAGATCAACGCGACGGCCACCCTGGCCAGCCTGCTGTCGGGCCTCAATGTCTACGCGGGCTGCGGACAGTATGAGGAGGTCGGCACCGCCGCCGCCCGCTGAGGTCAATCCGGAGTCTGCGGCGCCCCGAAGACTCCGGCCCTCGTTGAAGGGGACAACACGGGCTAGAATCGGGTGCCTGCGGGTCGTCGCCCATCCGGAATCGGAATGGACCGGCCATGCGCAAGACATGCCGTCATCCGTTCCACCAACCTGATCGCCCGTGCGCCAAGCCCTGCTCACGATTGCCGCGCTGCTGATCGCCGCAGCGATTCTGCTGGCCGGCAACGGCCTGCAGAACACCTTGCTCGCCGTGCGCGGCAACCTCGAGGGGTTCTCCCTCACCGCGATCGGACTGCTGTTGTCGTCGTTCTTCGTCGGCTTCGTCGCCGGATGCAAGCTCACGCCATTGTTCGTCAAGAGCGTGGGGCATATCCGGACGTTCACGGCGCTCGCGTCCATCGCGTCCGCCGCGGCGTTGGGCCATGCCCTGTTCGTGGACCCGGCCTGGTGGATGGTGCTGCGACTGATCACCGGCGTCTGCATCGCCGGGCTGAACATGATCATCGAGAGCTGGATCAACGAACGGGCGCCGTCTGAAAAGCGCGGTCGCATTCTCGCGATTTACCGCATGGTCGATTTCTCCGCGTTGCTGATCGGCCAGGCGTTGCTGACGCTTGCCGATCCGCTCGGCTTCGTGCTGTTCGCCGTGGTCTCGATCCTGATTTCGCTGGCCCTGGTGCCGGTGGCGCTGAGCACCGCGGTGGCGCCACAGCCGATCAAGGGCGCGCAACTGAACATCCGCAAGCTGTGGCGCATCTCCCCGGTCGCCGCGGCGGGCACGCTGAGCTGCGGCGCGGCCAATGGCGCATTCTGGGCACTGGGTCCCGTGTTCGTGCAGCAGGTTGGCTACGAAATCGGCGCGGTGGCAACGTTCATGAGCGCGGCCATCCTTGGCGGCGCACTGGGCCAATGGCCGCTGGGGGCGATCTCCGATCTGGTGGACCGTCGCCGCGTCATCGCCGCGATTGCGTTCGGCGCCGTGCTGGCCTCCGCCGCCATCGCACTCTACGGTCGGGTGCACCTGTGGACCCTGTTGCCGGCAGCGGTGATGTTCGGCGCGATGTCGATGCCGATTTTCGCCATCAGCGCCGCGCTCGCCCACGACCGTGCCGCACCCGGCGAGTATGTGGAGACCAGTGGCGGCTTGCTGTTGCTGTACGGCGTGGGCGCGATGATCGGCCCACTGGTCGGCGCGCGCGCCATGGACTGGGCGGGTCCGCAGGCCCTGTTCGTCTATGCCGGAGCGGTGTATGTGATCTACGCAACCTTCTCGCTGCTGGAGATCCGGCGACGCCCGCCAGTGCCGTTCGAGGACATGGCGCCCTACGCCCCGGTGCCACGAACCACGCCGGCGGTCTTCGAACTGGCACCGCAGGACGAGTCGGATGAAGACCCGAGCACCCTGCCGGATGGCTTTCACCGCGGCTAGCGTGATTCCTGTCCGGACAGCGGCGCATCGGCCGCTTCCGCGCCCATCGCATCCACGGGCCGGGCTCGCACCGCCATGCGCCTGCGCCAATGGGAACCCAGACCGTCCAGCGTGAAGATGGCCAGCGCCAGCCAGATGCAGCCGAACCCGACCGCCTCGACCGGCGTGAACGCCTCACCATAGATCAGGGTGCCACTGAGCAATTGCAGGCTCGGCGCCAGATACTGCAACACGCCGATGGTCGACAACGGTACGCGCCGGGCCGCGATCGCGAACAGCACTAGCGGAACCGCGGTGGCAATGCCCGCGACAATCAGCAATGCGTCGGTCTGCCAGTCAACCCGGAGAAAGGCGCCCTCGCCACGCGCCCACAGCCAGATCAGCCACCCGCTGACCAGCGGGAAGTAGACGATGGATTCCCAGGCCAGGCCGGGCACCGATTCCACGTCAGTGACCTTTCGAACCACGGAGTAGAGCGCGAACGAGCAGGCCAGCACCAGGGCAATCCATGGAAGTCGGCCATGCGACACGGTCATGTAGGCGACGCCCACGGCGGCCACCACCACCGCCGTCCATTGCCTCGGATTGAGACGCTCCGAGAACAGCACCACACCGAACACGACGTTGACCAGCGGGTTGATGAAGTACCCCAGACTGGTCTCGACGATGTGACCGGCGTTCACGGCCCAGATGTAGAGGAACCAGTTGCCCCCGATCAGCGCCGAGGAGAGGGTGAGGTTTCGCAGCACCTTCGGGCGCGACAGCAACGGGCGTACCCAGCGCGTGCCCCGCGTCAGCAGCAGAAACGCCAGCACCCACAGGCAGCACCAGGTCAGTCGATGCGCGACGATCTCCAGCGCCGGGACATGCTCCAGCGACTTCCAGTAAATCGGAAACATGCCCCAGATCAGGAATGCCCCGACGGCGGCGAACAGACCTCGATTCACTCCAAGTTTCCCTGATGCAGCGGCTCGGCCGGCGCGCGACTCTAACACCCGGACGCGACGGGGTGTTGGACACGGGCGCGTCCGGTCGCATGCGGCCTCGGTGCTAGACTGACGTCCGTCCGTGCTCGGCGCTGGATTCGTCGATGGTCACCTATCCGGATCCGAACTGCGCCCCGGTCGACGCGGTGCCCGAGCATCGCCAACGCACGAATTCCCCGGCCATGTTTCAGGACCCGACCATGCGGTGTCGCAGGATCTGAACGGACCGCAACTGGAGCGTGACGCGCGGGCCGTGGTCGGCGATCAGTTCAGCTGGTCACCCCGCCCGACGGGCGCGTTCACTCGATCCCGCTGACGCCGCGGGTTACCTTGAATCCCGCCTGCTCCAGCGCTTCGATGATGCGAAGCGCATGCGCCTCGTCCTGCGCCTCGACCAACGTATCGAGCACGGCGTCCTTGGGGTGGTGAATCACCTGCAAGCGCTGGTGATGAACCTGCACGATGTTGCCACCGGCCTGGCCGATGGTCGCGGCCACGCGCCCGAGAAAACCGGGGCTGTCCTGGATCGCCACCTGCAGATGCACCAGCCGGGATTCCAGCACGAGCTGGCGGGTCAGGACCGAGGCCAGCAATCGTGTATCGATGTTCGCGCCACACAGTACCAGCCCGACCTTGCGTCCACGATAGCGCTCGGGCTCGGTCAGCATCGCCGCCAGTCCCGCGGCGCCCGCGCCTTCGGCGATGACCTTCTCGACGTTGACGATCAGACCCACGGCACGCTCGATAGCCGTCTCCGGCACCTGGGCGAATTCGTCAACGTACTCACGAATAACCGCGAGTGTCTGTCGACCGACGTTCTTGACCGCGATGCCCTCCGCGATGGTTTGCCCACCCTTGGGCAGATCGGGCTGGCCCGAGATCGCCGCCCATGCCGAGCAATACCCCTCGGATTCGACGCCGACCACGCGAATGCCCGGGTTCATGGCTTTCGCCGCGACGGCGCAGCCGCTGATGAGCCCGCCGCCACCAATGGGCACGACCAACGTGTCCATATCCGGCTGATCCTCCAGCATTTCCAGCGCAAGCGTGCCCTGGCCGGCCATGACCATGGGATCGTCATAGGGATGGACGAGCGTGCGTCCCTTGGCCACCAGCGCCTCCATCTTTTCCTGAGCCTCGGCCAGGTTTTCGCCGTGGAGGACCACGGTCGCACCGAGATCACGGGTGTTGCGAATCTTGGTGAACGGCGTGTTGACCGGCATCACGATGGTGCTGTCGATACCCAGACGACCGGCGTGATAAGCCACGGCCTGGGCGTGGTTGCCGGCCGACATCGCCACCACACCGGCGCGGCGCTCGTCCTCGGTCAGCGACGCCAGCTTGTTGAGAGCACCGCGTTCCTTGAACGACGCGGTGAACTGGAAGGTCTCGAACTTGAGGTAGACCTCGGCGCCGGTCATCTTCGACAGCACGCGGGAGCGTTGCAGCGCTGTGCGGTTGACCTGCCCCGCCACGGTGCTGGCGGCGGCGCGGATGTCATCGAAGGTGATCATGGCGGATGCCCCGGAAATCAGCGGGGCAGTGTATACCCGGACAAGGCAACACGGATTGATTCACGCCGCGAAGCGACTGCCGGAACACCGGCCAGGCGCGGGCGTGCGAACCGCTCCGTGGGCTCCTAGCGCGGCGGCGCGGGCAGTTCGAACGTGATGCAGGCACCCCGCCCCGGCTCGCCTTCGGCCGAGATCCGTCCATCGTGGGCACGGACGATCTTCTCCGCGACCGCCAGCCCCATCCCCATGCCGGGGTAACGGCTCTCCGGGTTGAGGCGCTGGTAGACGCGAAACATCCGCTCCGCGTGCGCCGGCTTGAAGCCGATGCCGTTGTCACGCAGTTGATAGCGGACACGTGTCCCGGCCTGAATCAGTTCACCGTGCAGATGAATGTGCACCGGTCCATCCTGGCGGCGGAACTTCAAGGCGTTGTGGACCAGGCACCTGAGCACGCGCATCAACTGCGTCGGCTCGCCGAACAGCGGCGGCAGACTGCCGAGACAGAGGTAGACCGGACCGTCGCTGAAGCTGTCGGCCAGATCGGCGAACACGCCACCGAGCAATTCGTCCATCTCGATCGACCGGAACGGACCGCCGTTGCGGGTCGCACGCGACAGTTCCAGCATCGCGCCGAGCATGTTGCTCATGGTGTCGGCGCCCTTCTGGATCTGCTCCAGGTATTCGTCGCTGCCCTCCGGCAGCTCGCTGCCAAACCGCTGGCGGAACAAATCGTTGAAGCCACGGATCGCACGAAGCGGAGCACTCAGGTCGTGGGAGACGATGTAGACGAATTGCTCCAGCTCGGCATGCAAGGCTTCCAGGCTCTCCTTGGCATCCTGCAATTCGGTGATGTCCACCGCCACGCCGGCCACGCCACTGACCTCGCCGTGAATGTCCCGCAACGGAAACTTGGCGCTCAGCATGGTCCGGGGCGTCCCGTCGACCACCATGGACACCTGCCGGTTCAGCAACTGCTTGGTGGTCATGACCCGCTGGTCATCGTCACGGTATTGCCGCGCCAGCTCCGCCGGCACGAAGGCGTCATCGGGCTGACCGGTGACGGCATCCGGATCATCCACCCCCAGTACGTGAGCCCAGGTCGGGTTCACCAGCAGGTAGCGCGACTCACGGTCCTTGGCGTAGATGAACAACGGCGCGTAGCGGATGATGTTGTCCAGCAGCTGTCGCGCCTCGTGCAGAGCCAGCTCGGCGTGTTTGCGTTTGTGAACGTCGAGCAACGCGCCAGCCAGGCGGATGCCGCCATCGGCGGTCGGCACCGCCTCACCCTTCAACGCATACCATCGATAGGCGCCATCCGGCTGCCGCAGGCGAACGGTGTGGTCGAAGGAGGCGATCGTTTCCGCCGCTTCCAGCACCTCGAAAACCGCGCGGTCCTCGGGGTGCGCCAGTCCGCGCAACCACGCGGTCGTGGCCGGTGACGCGGAGTCCAGGCCGAGCATCTCGTACATGCGGTCGGACCACCACATGACACCGTCATCTCCCGGCTCCCGCTGCCACAGGCCGACACCGCCCCCGCGCACCGCCTGGGTCAGGTGCTCGCGTGTGCTGGCCAGCTCACGGGTCAGCTCCTGTTCACGCTGCAGATTGCGGCGTGCACGCACCAGCAACCACAGCACGACCAGCGTGAGAGGCAACCCCACGAGCAGGAAGTAGGTGAGCTGAAACACCCCCTGGACGGCGCTGTCTGGCGACCGCAGCACACCCCAGATCGGCGGCAGGCTGATCAGCACCGTCCCCGCCCAGAGGCCGATATTCGCGGCCAGAGCCACCCGCGCGGTGGCCAGGACGGTGATCAGCATGAACAGCAGCGGGATGAATGCGAACACCGGCATGAAAGCGCTGGTCGACGGATCCTCGAACAGCGGTCCGTGCATCACGCTGGTGATACGGATCAGTACGCCCGCCGTCACCGCAAGCGCGAGCGCGTTGCCACACCAGAGCACCAACGCCGGCCGCCACAGGCAAACCAGACCCGGCACCAGACAAAGCACCGCGGTGACACCGGTCGCCACATAGTCGATCCAGCCGTCGTAGGGCAGACGCAGGATGGTGAGGAACATCAGCCCGCACAACAGCGTGAGCCCGACGGAGGACACGACCACCGTCCGGCGTTGCGTTGCGTTGATCGCGTGAACCGGATCCGTACCGGACTGCGCCGCGGGCATCATTTGTTGCGTCGTCCCTCCGATCGTCGACGCGACAGATACCGGCTACGCGTCGATCAATGCGTCCAGCATAGCCAATCGGCGACGCAGCTCCGACGTTGAACACCCCAGCACGGTGACGTGACCGACCTTGCGACCCGGTCGCGCGGACTTGCCGTACGCATGAATCCGCACACCGGGAATCGCCGCGAGTTCCGCCGTCGCCGGCATCGAGCCGATGGCGTTCAGCATGACGCAGGGCTGACGCAGCGCCGTCTCGCCCAGCGGCAAGTCCAGCACCGCGCGCACGTGATTCTCGAACTGGCTGCACACGGCACCGTCGATGGTCCAGTGCCCGGAGTTGTGCACACGCGGCGCGATTTCGTTGGCGAGCAGACGACCCTCGGCGACGAAGAACTCGAACGCCATGACGCCGACATGATCCAGCGCCCGCATCACCTTGGACAGGGCCGCTTCCGCCGCGGGTTGCAGCGCGTCACCCTCCACCGGGGTCGACCGGCGCAGAATGCCGTCGCGGTGCACGTTCTCGGTCAGGGTGTAGCAGCGAATCTCGCCTTCGCGACTGCGTACGCCGATCATCGAGACTTCCCGCTGAAACGGGACGAAGGCCTCCAGCACGCAGGGCTGGGCGCCCACCGCGTCCCAGGCGGCGTCCAGTTCATCCGCCCCGCGGATGACGACCTGACCCTTGCCGTCATACCCGAAGCGACGCGTCTTCAGCACCGCGGGCAAACCGACCGTCGCAGCCGCCTGACGCAGTGACCCCGCATCATTGACCTCGGCCCACGGCGCCACCGCGATATCGAGGTCCTCGAAAAGCTGCTTTTCGTGCCCACGATCCTGCGCGCAGGCCAGTGAGACCGCGCCCGGCGCCGCGGGGATCAGCCGGGCAACGTGCTCCACCGCGGCAACCGGCACGTTCTCGAACTCGTAGGTCGCCGAATCCGCGCCCTGCGCGAAGGCCTCCAGCGCCGCAGGGTCCTCATAGTCGCCACGGATGTGACGCCCAGCGGCCGCGGCACAGGGCGCCTCGACCGGATCCAGGAACTGGCAACGCACATCCAGCGGCAGCGCCGCCAACGCAAGCATGCGGCCGAGCTGACCGCCTCCGAAGATCGCGAGCTTCATGCGGAGTTGCGCGGGTCCGGATCGTCGAGCACGCGCGCCGTCTGGGTTCGCCGGAACTGCTCCAGCGCCTCACGAACCGCTGGCTGGTGCGCGCCGACGATCGCCGCCGCCAGCAGTCCGGCATTGGCCGCACCGGCACGCCCGATGGCCAGCGTCCCGACCGGTATGCCCGCCGGCATCTGCGCGATCGACAGCAGGGAATCCATCCCGTTCAGCGCGCGTGACTGCACCGGCACGCCGAGCACCGGCACGATGGTCTTGGCTGCCACCATGCCCGGCAGATGCGCCGCGCCCCCCGCACCGGCGATGATCGCCAGCAAACCGCGGGACTGGGCGGATTCCGCGTATTCGAACAGCAGGTCCGGCGTGCGGTGGGCCGAGACGACCCGCACCTCGTGGCCGACGCCCAGCGCGTCCAGTTTTTCCACGGCATGCTGCATGGTGTCCCAGTCAGAACGGGACCCCATGATGACGCCGACGACAGGAGATTCGCTCACCAGATAGCTCTCGCCATTGAGGAGGGCCGGAACAGCCGAAAGGCACGCGCGCCAACGGGTCACGCGAGACCGGAAATCAGGCTGTAAAACCCCCGAGGGAAAGCGCCATATTATGGCATGCGTGCCACGTTGGAAGCGACTGAACGCTCAGCAAAACACGGATTGACGCGCCGTCGGCGCCGCGCGGCTGAACACGGCACCAGGCCACGTGATTCCGCACCCGCCCCGGATCAGTCGACGAGGAACTGGGCGTTCACGGTAGCCCGTATGGCAATGCGCCCGGTCTCGTAACCCGCGGCCGCATCAGCGGATTCCGCCGACATGCGCATGACCATCTGCGGCATGGGCTGCGGCGACGGTGAACCGCCGGTGGTGACACTTCTCGGCCCGCTCAGCTTCACACCCAGAGCGTCCGCCAGCACCTTGGCCTGCGCCTCGGCATCCTTCGCCGCCGAGGCAAGCACCTCGCGCTCCAGCTTCTGGCGCTCCGAATGATCGAACACCGGCGGCTGGACCTGATTCACGCCCGCCTCGACGGCGCCCGCCATCAAGTCACCGAGGCGCGACAGATCGTCGACCTCCACGGTGATCTGCCGGGTCACGACATAGCCCTGCAGCTCCCGGCGCCGCGGCTCACCCAGCCAGGTGTACTCGGGGCGGATGTTCAGGCCGGTGGTCTTGACGTGATCCCGGTCGACGTCGAGACGGTCCGTCAGCTTCAGTATCCGCGCGACGACCTGATCCGCCTGCTTTTGCGCGGCGGCGACGGTATCCGCCTGATGCTCCACGCCCATTTGCAACGTGGCCTTGTCCGGCGCCACCTGGACGGTCGCCTCGCCGGTCACCGTGATGGTGTTCGGCTCCGATGCCGGCTCGGCGGCCGACTGACCACATCCGGTCAGCAGCGAACAAACCAGCAAACCCTTGAACCAGCTTCGTGCCATCCCAACTTCCTCTCGTGTCACCTGCCGACTAGGACCGGCCGACGATGCGCCGGTTCCTGCGCGCGATACAATAGGCCATCACTCTGGCGAAGATGGCTCTTCGCAACCACCGCACGGACTTCCCCGCTATGCAAGGCTCCACCAGCGAACCTGTCACCCTTCGTCGCGACGTGATCGGCATTCTGATCCCTGCCGGCGACCGGGTCGAGTTGCCGGAAGACACCGACGCGGTGATCACCCAGGCACTGGGCGGCAGCTACACGATTTATGTCGAAGGCCACCTGTTCCGGATCGACGGCAAGGACGCGGACGCGCTGGGCAAGGAGCCCGAGGGTGAACTGACGCTGCCGGAAGATGCCAGCGATGCCGACGTGGAAAAGCTGATCTGGGAGCAGATGAAAACCTGCTACGACCCGGAAATCCCGGTGAACATCGTCGACCTGGGCCTGATCTACTCCTGCAAGGTCGACCACGACGACGCCGGACGCAAGGTGCGTGTCGAGATGACGCTGACCGCCCCAGGCTGCGGCATGGGAGACATCCTGGTCGGCGATGTCCGCAACAAGGTCCTGCAGGTGCCGACGGTGGAAAGCGCGGACGTGGAACTCGTGTTCGATCCGCCCTGGAACCAGGGAATGATGTCCGAGGCGGCGCGACTCGCCACGGGCATGCTGTAGAAACTCAGCGCTTCATCCGCGCGGCCGTGGACCATTCGTCCGTCAGGTAGCGGCCCAACGCGATCAGTATCGGCATGCGCGGATCAGCCGACTTGCCATCCGCCAGGCGCATGATCTGCTGGTAGTACCAGCCCTGCTGCCCCAGCACGTTGACCAGCTTGAGCAGGAATACGGACGAGTTCCCGCCCCAGACACCCGTGCCCAGCCGTATCGATGACTCGTAGCGGGGCGCCGTGTCGAGTTCACGCGACAACAGGCGCAGTGGCACATCCGGGTCGGTGCAAAGCGGCCGGCCAAGGCCGATCACATCGGCGTCTCCCGACGCCAGCGCGTCCTCCATCACGGTACGCGACCGGAAACCACCGGTGACCATCAGCGGCATCTTGCGCACGGCACGGACCTTCGCCGCAAAGTCCAGGAAATAAGCCTCACGCTCGCGCGTGCTCTGCCGGGTCTCGGCGCCCTCGGCGGCGGTTTCCTCCCGGCCGCTGTAGCCAAGCAACCGGGGCTGCTCGTAGTTGCCTCCGGAGATTTCGAGCAGGTCGATGCCTTCGTCGTTCAGCCACTCCACGACCTGCAAGCAGTCATTCTCGTCGAACCCTCCCTTCTGGAAATCGGCGGAATTCAGCTTCACCGCGACCGGGAAATCCGGCCCCACCGTGGAGCGGACGCGGCGTACGGCTTCGAGCAGGAACCGCGCGCGGTTCTCCAGCGAACCACCCCAGCGGTCCGTGCGCCGATTGGTCACCGGCGACAGAAATGACGACAGCAGATAGCCATGCGCGCCGTGAACCTGCACACCAGTGAAGCCGGTCTGCTTGGCAATGCCCGCGACGCGGCCGAATCGGCCGATGAAGTCCTGTATTTCATCCTCGGAAACCGCGCGGGGTCTGGCGTAGTTGCCGGCAAGCTTGAGCTGCACATCGGACGGCGCGAGTGGCTGGCGCGTGACGTAGCGCGGGCTTTGCCGGCCCGCATGCGAAATCTGCATCCATAGCTGGTTGCCGGCTGACGTGCCTGCGCGCGCCCAGGACTCCAGCATTGACAGCCCGCCATTGCCATCGATCGCGACGTTGCCAGGCCGCTCAAGCACGCGGCGGTCAATCATCACGTTCCCGGTCAGCAGCAGGCCGGCGCCGCCCTCGGACCAGAGACGGTAAAGCCGCTGATGCCGCTCCGTGGCCCGCAGCCACGGATCCGCAAGGCCCTCCGTCATCGCGGCCTTGGCCAGCCGGTTCGGCAGCGTCGCACCGCATGGCAGTTTCAGCGGCTCGCCCAGACCGGGCTGATTGCTGGTCATCGATTCCCTCCTCGCGGTCGTCATCGCACGGGGCGCATTGTTTCATGCATCGGAGGCGTTGGCCCCACATGACCTGCCGCCAGGATTGCGTCTACACTTGCGCCATGTTGACGCGCCGAATCCCCAGCATTCGCTCGGTGGTCCTGTTGATCTGCACCCTGCTCCCGCTTGGCGTCGCGCACGCCGACTGGCTGGTGCTGCAACGGGTCACCGATGCCGACGGCAGCACGCGTCCAGCCTATAGCTGGGTTGGCTCGTCGCGATTTCGCTACGACGACGGCCGCATAGCGGTGATCGCCGACCTCGAAGCCGGGCGGGTCCACCTGCTGGACCACGCGCATAAGACGCGAACCACGCGACACCTCGCGACCAGTGCAGCTCCGCCGCTGCGCGCATTCACACCGGAAGGCGGCGGCCGGTTCCAGGACTGGGCATTCAACCGTTACGTGCTGGTCAAGGATCGCAACCTGATCGAGGTCGGAACCAGCACCGATGTCGACGCGACGCTCACCCGCCATTATCGGACGATGTTGTCCGCGATCGGCGCCGGCGCGGACAACCGCATCCTGGAGCTGCCCGGATTTCCACTGTGGACCACGCTCCGGGATCGTGACACTGGCGAACTGTTGGGGCGCCGGGAAACAGTGAGCATCGTGAAGCGCACCGCGTATCCGGCGACCTACCGCATACCGGGGGAGTACCGGACCATTGACCCAGAATGAACGCAGTGGCCCCGAGCAGTCAGCGCAGGCACGCAAGGAGGCGGCCGTGCAGATCGTAGGGGTGGACATCGGCTTTGGCTTCACCAAGGTCACGGATGGCAGACAGGTCGAGGTGTTCAAGTCGGTGCTGGGTGATCCAGCCGACATTCAGTTTCGCGAGAGCCTGATGGATGGCAGTTCCACCCTGCCACCGCATCGCCATATCGAAACCGAGGATGGCGCGTGGTTCGTGGGAGAGCTGGCGGAGTCGCAAAGCCGGGGGCGGACCTTCACGCTGGATCAGGACAAGCTGATTGCCGGTTTTCTGCGCACCCTGACGCTGACGGCGCTGGCCTCGACGATCGAGGACGGCAAACCGGTTCGGCTCGTCACCGGTTTGCCGATCAGCTACTACCGGCGGCACAAGGACGAGCTCGTCGAGAAGCTCCAGAAGCGTCACGAGTTCGCCACCATCGACCACCAGGGCGTGCGGACGACACGCAGCGTGAACATCGATCGTGTCCGCGTGATTCCGCAACCCTTCGGCACCATGTTCCACCTGCTGCTGAACGATTTCGGCAAGGCCGCGGACCGTCGGCTGGCCACAGAGAAGATCGGCATCATCGATATCGGCTTCAAGACAGCCGACTACACGATTTCGAACAAGACGCGATACTCCGAGCGCGGGAGCCAGTCCACCGACGCCGGCATCGCAAAGGCGTTCAAGGGAATCGCGGCCGCGCTGCACGAGAAGAGCGGCGTGAACGTCGAGCTCTACCGACTCTATGACGCGGTGTCGCAGGGCAGCATCAAGATCCGGGGCCGCACCTTCGATCTCGAGAAGATCACGGCGCACGCCATGCAACGGCTCGCGAGCAGCATCGCCAATGAGGTTAATCAGCTCTGGGCTGATGACTGGGACATCGACACCATTGTCGTCACCGGCGGCGGCGGCGCGGCGCTCGCCCCTTACCTGTCCGGTCAGCTCGTTGGCCAGGTGTTGGAGGTCAAGGCCGACGAGGACACGCGGCTGAACAATGTCCGGGGCTACCAGAAGTACGGCGTGCACCTGTGGCAGAGATAGATCAGAACTGGGTCAATAGCCTCGAGTACCGGTCCATCGTCGCGCCTTCACTCAAGGTCTGCGCGAGTCTGGCTGCATCGCGCAATGAGCCCTGGCTCGCCACCGACCTGCCCTGCATGCTGGCGCTGCATCACGTGGTCACGAAGCTGCTCGGCATTTACTCCGATGAATGGGGCAATCTCGGCGACGCTTCCAGCCCGGAGGCGCTGGAGAAGATGCCGGATGCGACGCTGGCGCTGGTCATGCAGGAGGCCGAGTTCTCCCGGGAGGCCGTGGCCGAATGCATCGATGCCGTGCACCGCGCCTACGACATGCTGCTGGACGCCCGGGTCATCGCGACCACGGAGCCGATGCTCGCGGCGGCCTGGCGGGCCATGACCGCCAGCGACGACATCAGTGCCGAGGCGCTGATCGGCGCCGTGGCGGGAAACGTCGTTCAGGCGATCGACGAATGGGAGCAGTCGCGCACCCGGCAGTAATTGGACGATCGTTCATTTACGCGCACAGTACGCCGGTGTATGGTTCGATGTCTGACAGAGTAGGACGCTCGATGAGAGGCATGCCATGAGCACACCCGCAGAGAAATTCCCGGCAACGGACGCCGCACCGGATGTCGCGTCCATTGACGCGATCTTCAAGTCTCAACAGGAGACCGCATTGCGGTGGCGACGCTCGACGGCGGCCGAACGCATTGAGCGGATCAAGCGGCTGGTGGCGCTGATCCAGGACAATACGGACCGAATCTATCAGGCGGCCTACGCCGACTTTCGCAAGCCGGAACCCGAGGTCGACATCTCGGAGATCATGCCGGTGCTTGCCGAAGCCCGGAAGAACATCAAGAAGCTCAAGCGCTGGATGAAGCCCTTGCGCGTCCGCCCGACGGCGACAACGTTCGGCACCAAGGCCTGGGTGCAGTACGAACCCCGTGGCGTCAGCCTGATCATCTCACCCTGGAATTACCCGCTGAACCTGAGCTTCATGCCCCTGGTCAGCGCGCTCGGCGCGGGCTGCACTGCGATCATCAAGCCATCCGAAATGACACCGAACATGTCGGCGCTCATGCGTGAGCTGATCGAATCGGCATTCGACCCGAGCGAGGTCGCCGTCATCGAGGGTGATGTCCGCGCCTCCCAGGCTCTGCTGTCGCTGCCATTCGACCACATCTTCTTCACCGGCAGCCCCACGGTCGG